>Ga0189283_10009_pt1 | contig 495928 bp, 413 predicted proteins | sample N26C4minimetaG_FD_130320 | JGI IMG/M metagenome (GOLD analysis project Ga0189283, IMG submission 130320) | Marine microbial communities from the Costa Rica Dome - N26 C4 mini metaG | ecosystem: Environmental > Aquatic > Marine > Oceanic > Photic zone | place: Costa Rica: the Eastern Pacific...
GTCCGCTGAGGCGGATCGACAACCCGGCGTGAAAAAGCCCGCGAAAATGGCGGGCGATCCTGTGCGCTGATCGGCTTTCCGGCTTTGTTGCGGACTTTCCACTTATTTGTTGCGGACCATGGCATTGGCGTGATTTGGGGTTAAACGGGGGTGGTTGTTGGATTCGTCCGAGAAGTGAAGAACCTAACTGATCGTTCTGCACTATAATGCGTTTCCCCCCGGAATACGCGTGTGTTTATGGTGGTTTTCTTGAGAGAAGAAGGGCGGACCGTTTGGAGCGTCAGAAGTTCGAACAACTCGCCCTTGAGCACTTGGATGCTGTGTATCGCATGGCGATGCATCTTGCTCGCCGTCCTGAGGAAGCCGAGGAGCTTGTTCAGGAGGTGTATACCCGAGCGTTCCGTCCAGGGACGATCGAGCGTTTCGAAGACAAGAGTGATCCGGATGATCCGACCTCGGGCTCCGGGGGGATGAGATCCTGGCTGTTCGCGATCTGCCACAATGTGTTTTATACACGGATCAAGAAGCAGTCTCGGCAGCCAACGAGCGTGGATTCGTTCTTTGATGAATCTTCGACAGAGTCTCTTCCTGATGAAGCGCCTCCGGTTTGGGATCAGGGCGATCTGAACTGGGAGCATGTCGACGGGCGATTGAAATCGGCCATCGATGGTTTGAAGGACGAGTACCGCGAGGTGCTCATGCTCTGGGGTGTTGATGGGCTCAAGTACCGCGAGATCGCAGAGATCATCGAGGTGCCCATCGGGACGGTGATGAGCCGTCTGCACCGTGCGCGGAAGCTTCTGAGCGATGCGCTGATGAGCGACGACGAGATTGTGAATGAACTCGGGCTTCGGTACCACCAGGCCGCGAGTGAGAATGAATGATTTGTTAGGGCATAGAGGGATGATCTGGAGTACGAATCGACGATGACACACGAACAGTCCCATCACGAACACGCACAGGACGCGTTCATTGATGCGCTCTTTGATGAGTCGCCGGTCAACATCGCGGCGCTTCTTCGCGCATGCGCTGACGGCGAGCTCACCCCTGAGCAGTGTACCCGCCTTGGTGATCTGCTCGCAGAGCACCCCGAAGCGGATTCTCAGCATCAGTTCGAGGAGATGCTCCGCGCCTGCTGCAAGACGGCGATGGTGAAGCCGTGCTGCCCGCTGGCGCTGCGTGATCGCGTTGGTGCGATTGTTGCGGGGACCGGCGAGGTTGCTTCCTCTGATGCGGATGGGTACGCCGATCGGATCGAGGGCGCAGGAACCTATACGACGAAGCGGTCGTTCTGGGCGCGATCGCCGATGATGGCGATCGCCGCGGTGCTGCTGCTGAGCGTGGCGGGTGTGCTGATCTGGCAGAGCACGAACCTGATCTCGTCAAACAATGGACTGATTCCCCAAATCGGTCAGGTGAGCTATCCCGAGCGTGTTGGTGAGTTTGTGCTCCGTGAGCACAACCGATGCTGCGTCGAGGATGCCGCGGACAGGAAGTTTACTGAGCGTGATATCGCCAGCGCGGTTTCGCATTTCTCTGAGCAGTTCCAGCGCCCGGTCACGACGCCCGATCTGAGTGGTCATGCAGACCGCGTGGAGTTCTATGGCGGGGGTGCCTGCCATGTTCCGATGACGACGCACTCGGCCCACCTGCGTTTCGACGCGACGGATGCGAGCGGGAACCGGATCGCGCTGAGTCTGTTTATCGCTCCGGACCCGGGCGAGCTCAAAATGGATGAGAATGTCACCTATTCGGTCAACTCCAAGGCCTGTGCGGATGCCGGTGTGAGTCTGTTTATGTGGGTGAACGACGGCATCCAGTATGTGCTCGTTTCCGAGGCGACGGATGAGACATGTGCGATCGTCCGATCGATCATGAACGCTCCGGACCAGCTTGACTCGATCTGAATGTGCCCCCGAGCTTCTCAAACCCCGCGTTGCGGGGTTTTTTCTTGATCTGAGCACTTCTCGCGTGCCATGCGCGTGATTTCTCCGAACCGATCACCGTATCAGCCGAGTACAATACGGTGCGGATGAAAGAAGGTGCGATATGCCGATCAAGACCCATACAGCTAAGCCCATGATGACCCTGTCCCTTGCTGGGGCAGCGATGCTCCTCGCGATTTCGAGTCCGGGTGCTTGTGCACAGGATGCGCTGGGTGATGGCACGGCGCTGGACGCGAACCCGGGGCAGTACGGGACCAAGAACTCCTATACGCGTCCGAGCCTTGTGGATGAGCTGAAGTTTCGCAACGCGATCGCGACGGGCAACGCGCCCGGCGGGCTGAGTTTCCGCGGCGATATCGGGTATCGGGCGGCGGGCGAGTTTACGGGGGATCTCGGTTCCGATTCGCTCTTCGCATTCCGCCGTGATTCGCTCTACTCGGGGCTTGCCGGGATGGGGATCCGCGGCACAGATGCCTTGCAGTATCAGTTTGCGCTGACGACGGGTTCCGCGCCGCCTCGCAATCTGATCGGGAACCTCTCCTACACGCGGGACGACATGTACTCGACGGGTGCGGCGTTCCAGAATCTCGATGGGCGTCAGCAGCAGTCTGTCACGATCGGGATCAATCAGGAGGAGCGTGATCTCGACCCGATGGGGCAGGCGTTGTCCACGGATCCGATGATCACCGGCCTGGATTCGGGATCGATGATGGGCACGCTCCGGTCCTCTTCGACCTACAACACCACGAGCACGATGCAGCCCTCGCTGATCAGCGTGTATTCGGAGGGGATCGATCAACGCCCCGTGGGTCTTGTGGCGTCGCCGCTGCTGGGCGTGACACCGACGCCGCTGGTGGATGAGAAAGCCAAGCAGACCAACCCGCTTGTTGCGCGTCCCGCGAATGCGGACACGGACCCGGGCGTGCCCGGCGGCTTGCCCAGCACGCGTGTCACGACTTCGTACGACGAGCTCGTGTCACAGATGCGTGAACGCGTCCAGAGTCTGCGTGAAGAGAGCATGGTGGAGGGCACAAACACAACGATCAAGCCCGAGGAATCCAACGATGCCTGGCTTGTCCGGCAGATGGATGAGATCCGCAGACACCTCTACGGCGATCAGAGCACCCAGCAGCAGGAAGACCCGAACGCGCCGAAGGATCCAAACGCGCCGGCGACAACGGATCCCGCGTCTGGCAATGCGGGTGATGAAACGGAGGGCGAGAAGGGGACGCCAACCGGGCCGGGCTCGGCGATCTCGATCCCGGACAACTCGAACAGCCCGCTGGGTCAGCGGCTCACCGAGGGGCAGAAGCGTCTCGAGGATCTCAACCGCGAGTTCGAGTTCAACGACCCGACGAAGATCGCGATCGATCGTGAGACGATGGAGATCCTTCGGGGGAACGCGGCCAACGAGGTGGAGCAGCTCCTCGTGCCCGGCGAGAGCGACGATGATCTGTACACCAAGCACATCGTGATGGGGCAGCGACTCATCACGGCGGGCCGATACTTCGATGCGGAGGAGCGGTTCACGCAGGCGTTGTCGCTTCGTCCTCGCGATGTGATTGCGCAGCAGGGGCGTCTGCACGCACAGATCGGTGCGGGGATGCTCCTGAGTGCGTCTGTCAACATGCAGACCCTCTACTCGGAGAATCCCGAACTCATCACCCAGCGGTACTCGGACAAGCTCCTACCCGACGCGGAGCGGATCGCGGCGCTGAAGAAGCGTCTCGGCGAGCGGGCAGGGATCATTGACATGGAGATCCGCACCCGTCCGTTGGAGGGCGATCGCGTTCGTGTATCTGCGGCGATGCTCTACGCATACATCGGGTACCAGTCTGGTGATCAGGGCGTGGTCGACCGGGGGCTCGAGGTTGTTTCAGAACTGGGCACGGATTCGGATCGACGATTCGCGGGTTTGCTCAAGCAGCTCTGGGTTGTCCCCGGCGAAGAGGAAACGCCCTGATCGAGGGGCGCAACGCAGACGCGATCCATGAAGAACTCGGCTCCCGAACTCGCGCCAACACCAGGGCATTCGCTGCGTGACTATTGGACCCACGGGACCATCGCTTCCCTGTGCGCATCACTGAGTACGCTCGGGGGCGTGCGGATCGAACTCCGCGACGAGCAGGGGTATGTGCTTGATTCCGAGTCGTACCGTGATTCGCCCCGGGTGATCTCGCCCATCCCTGAAGGATCGAGAGAGATCCCGGTTATCGTCTCGGACGAGCAGCTGGGCACGATCGTCGTGCATCCGCATGATCATGATCTGTCGCAGTCGGCGTTGGTCGATCAGATCGCGGACCTGATTGCCAAGACCGCCGGGGAGATGTGCACGGATGTTGCGAATCTCCGGTATCGGATCAGCGAGGTCGGTGTACTCTACCGGCTCAGCTCGCTGCTTGTGCGAGGCGGGCGCGTGCATGACACGCTGCGGCTCACGCTTGAGATGGCGCTGGATGTGCTGGGGCTCGATGCGGGCGCGATCATGCTGCTGCCCGAGGATTCCGAGGCCCTCCCGCGTGTGGATCGCGAGAACGAGCTCGAGCGGTCCGCGGACATCGGCCTGAGCGACAGCTGGCTCGACAACCCCATCCCGCTCTCGATCGATCGTGAGTTTGATCGGCGTTGCCTCGCCGGGGAGGTCGTCTCGAGCCCGGATCTGCGTGTGGACGAGCGTGTGCTTGTCCCGGATGATTGCCGGACTGAGAACCTTGCCGCGTTCATCGGGACGGGCATGGTGTTTGATGATCAGCCGATCGGTGTGATCCGCCTGTACTCGCGTCAGCCTCGCAAGTTCACGAGCGCGGAGCGCAAGCTCATCCGCTCGATCGGTGAATCAGCCGCTGCGTCGGTGGAGCAGGCGCGATTGCTCAAGATGCAGGCCCGGCAGCGTCGCACGCAGCGTGCCCTGCGTATCGCGGGTGCGGTGCAGAAGCGGATGCTGCCCGAGGTGACCCCCAAGCTGGCCGGGATTGATCTCGCGGCGAAGTATCAGCCGAGCCAGGAGATCGGCGGCGACTTCTACGACCTGTTCAAGGTGCACGATAAGCTCGGGATTCTTGTGGGCGATGTGGTCGGCAAGGGGGTTGTTGCGGGCATGCTGATGAGTGCTGTTCGCGCGACGGTGCGTGCCTACGCGGACTTGTCTGAGACGCTCGATGTCGTGATGAACCGCACGAACGACGCGGTGTGTCGTGACACGACTGTATCCGAGTTTGTCACGATGTGGTACGGGACGATCTGCCCCGAGACCCGTGTGCTCTCGAGTGTTGTTGCGGGGCACGATATGCCGCTGCTTCTGCGACGCGATGAGCACGGGCGATACGGTCTGGTCAAGATCGCGGGCGAGGGGATGGTTGTCGGCGTGATCCCCGGCGAGCGGTACACGATGAACGAGATCCCGCTGCAGCCCAACGATGTGTTGATCGCGTTCACGGACGGCATCACGGACGCCGCGGACTTCGAGAATCAGCGTTTCGGGAAGGGTCGCCTGCTCGATTCCGCGATGGGTTTGCTTGCGGAGAATCCTGACGCGTCTGCGAATGATGTGCTCGAGCGTGTGTTCTGGTCCATGCGTCAGTTCTCAGGGCTCGCGTCGCAGGCCGACGATGAGACGCTGGTGGTGGTGCGGATCACTGATCGGTGATGCCCCATACACAAAACGCCCGGCAACGGGGCCGGGCGCAGGTGTGCGTTGATTGGATTTTTGTTCAGGCAGCCCAGGGGCCGTCGTCGTCCTCGTCGCCCATCCATTCCGTCATTCGGAATGACGCGTCGAGTTCGTCCGCGTGTTCTTTGAGTTCATCGAACTTCTGTTCGACTCGTGAGAGGGCCTGTTCGACGCGAGCGATGCTGTCCATTTCATCCGTTCCGGCATGACGCCAAGATCGATCGGGTGATCGGAAGGGGATGGGTGCTGGTGGGTCTGGCTGCTCCGGTTCGTCCCGGTGGAGCTTTAGATAGGACATGCAGGGCCTCCTTGCGCCGACTGACGCAATGGGAAATGTGCATTCCGTATCGACCTGTGGTTCCGTTTGCTCAAGCCCAACCCTTCACGGGGGCTCGAAAAACACGGATTGGAACGATTATGCCAGCGCATGCAAGACATATCGGTCCTTTGCGGTGCATGTATGCAGACAAATCGTGCGCGATTGGTGTCAGCTCGTCGCTTCGGGTTGGGAAGTCTGGGGTGTTGCGCGAGACTCGCCGAGTTTGGGTTCTTCACCCCGTGCGATGCGTGACAGGTTCGTTCGGTGCTTGTATATCACGAGGATCGCGAGGATGAGGGCGACGATGAAGAAGGGTATCCCGAAGTTGGGGATGTCTGCTTTGAGCTGTTCGACCTGATCAATGGTGAGTCGTTCCCAATCGGTGCGTGTGGAGAGCTTGCGTTCCATGAGGGTCTGGTATTGCGCGAAGATGATCCAGACCCAGAGCGGTAACGACGCCGCGGCGCTGCACGAGCCCAGACTCACATAGCGCCAGAGCATGAGCACCATGATGTAGACGAGCAGGGCGCCCGCAGCGGGTAGGGTCATTGCGGGGAACACCCCAACGAGTGCGCCCAGACCGGTCGCGACACCCTTGCCGCCTTTGAACCCCAGCCATGGTGTGAACATGTGCCCGAGGACGGTGGCGAACATGACGCCCATCCACCAGAACGCATCGCCTGTTTCGACCTGAAGCGTACCGAGTGTGCCCATGACCTGCCCCGCGATCGCGGTTGGGATGAGTCCCTTCAGCATGTCGAGGAAGAAGCAGAGGAAGAAGTAGGGGCGCCCGAAGACGCGGCCGAGGTTGGTTGCGCCGATGTTGCCCGAGCCGTGCTCACGGATATCGACGCCCTTGAGTTTTCCGATGAGGAACCCGAAGGGGATAGAGCCCGAGACGAAGGCGATGGGGATGAAGAGCAACCAGTTCATGGACGAGTGAGCATAGGGGTGCTCAGTCCACGAATCGTTCGCGGAGTGCATCGACGATGTTTGAGAACACCTGCGACTCTGATCCGCGGGCATCGATCCCGAGGTAGCTCAGGCGGTCCGGATCGCCGGTGATCAGGGTCTGGTATCCCTCGCGGACGCGTTGGTGGAACGCGGCGCCCTTTGCTTCCATCCGATCGAGGAGGGGGTTGAGTCGGGATGCGGCGGTTTCCTGATCGACATCGAAGATCAGGGTCGCATCGGGGGAGACGCCTTGCATCGCGATCTCGGCGGCCTGATCGATCTCGGTGAATGGGATGCCGCCCGCGGCGCCCTGGTAGGCGTATGTGGAGGAAACGAACCGGTCCGCGACGACGAGCTCGCCTCGTTTGAGTGCCGGGTCGATGACCTGCTCGCAGAGCTGGGCGCGTGAGGCCATGTAGAGGAGCATCTCGCAGCGCAGGCTCATCTCTTCGCGGTCGAGGTGCTCGAGGAGGGCGTCGCGGATCTTTTCGCCGATCTCTGTTCCGCCGGGTTCGCGGACTTCTTTGACCTTGAGTCCTGCGCCCTTGGCGGCGTTGAGGAACATCTTGAGCTGCGTGCTTTTTCCCGATCCGTCGGGCCCGTCGAACACGAGGAACTTGCCCGGGAGCGCATCGACGACATCGCTCGGTAGCGTTGGCGCGTCAGATTCGGGCTTGAAAGGCTTTGGTTCGCTCATGGTTTCGTGCTGTTGAATTTCGGTACTCACGGGTTTGAGTGTAGCGTCTCTCGCACATCTTGCAGGCGTTGTTGCCAAGGACTTCCACCCAGTTCTGGATCGATGAGTTGTAGGCGTGCGAGGTGGCGGAGCGCTTCGGTTTTCTCTGAAGCGGAGCCGTTCTGTGCGATCGATTCGAGCATGAGCGCCCACGATTGCCAATAAGTGCTTGTGTAGTTCCCGCTTGCGTCGATCCTGGCGCTGAGGTCGCGTAGCTCCTCGAAGGCGCTCTGCGTCTGATCGAGGCGGAGGAGTGTTTGGGCACGGAGGAGGCGGAGCTCGTCGCTCGGTTCGTTGTCCTGCTCGGCGCTCTGGATGAGGGTGTCAATCTGCGCGAGCGCGTTGCGTGGATCGTGGAGTGATTCGCTGATGACGCCCCGCTTTGTCCACAAGTCCGCGCTGGGCAACCCGAAGCGGACGGCGGCGTGTTGCATGCGGCGCTCGAGTCCGCGCCGGATCTGTGGGTCGTTGAATCGGTCGAGCATGCCGAGGATTGTCTGCTCGTAGAGCTCGCCCGCGAGGACCCCCTCGCGTGTCTGCGGGTTGATGGGGTCGAGGGTATCGAGTCGGGCAAAGTCGGTGCGGAGTTTGGCGAGTTGCAATCGCCAGAGATCGATCGCTGGGGATTCGGGGTACTGGGTCGTCGCGATCTCCAGTCGCTCGCGGATGGTGTCGGGGGCTGAGTCGGTACTGGAACCGATGGCGCTGCTGATTGCGCCGAGTGCACGCGGGTCATCTGGGTATTGCTTTGCGAGTTGGGTCAGCGCTTCGTTGGAGCGTCGGATCGAGTCGCTCGTTCCGATAGCTCGCCCGAGCACGCCGATCTGCCAGAGCGCGTCGCGGATCGCTGTGTCTGTTGCGTCGTCGGCGCTGATAACGCGTTCGTAGAGGGCGAGCGCCCGGTCCCGTGTGGCGATGGTGCGGGAGAGGGCATCGGCACCCGCGACGAGCACGCCCGTGGGTGTGGGATGGGTGTTGGAGCCGAATCGCTCATAGATGAGGGCGATCCGCTGGTCGATGTACTCCACGATCGTGGGGGCGCTGCGGGCGTTCTCTCGAACGCGGATCATCGGGGTCCAGGCGTTGGGCAGGTCCTGCTTGAGCCGGGCGATGGTCACCCCCTCGCGGAGGAGCAATCCCCACAGGGCGTCGATGTTTCCTGTGCTTGTGGTGAACGGCGGCTCGGTAGCGATCTCGCTGAGGTTCTCGGGTTCGTCGCCCATTGATACGATCGCCAGCAGGGCCTGCGCACGCGTCAGCGGATCGAGCTCAAGCTCGTCGCTCAGTTCGAGGAGTTCCCGCAGCGATCCGATGGCCCGGTCTTGTTCGCCCAGCGAGGCCTGCGCGAGCGCGACGGTGATGATCCGCAGGGCGTCTGTCATCGGATCGGTGTACATCACCGGATCGAGCTGTTCGACGATGGTGCGGAGGGGTTGGTCGTCGTCTTTGAAACCACCGCAGCGGTGAAGGACGAGGGTGCTCTGTGCCCACAGGAGCTCGGCTCGCCCGTCCTGATCCCGGAGCGGGGCGACGAGTGAACGCACGGCGCTCGCGCTGTCGATCGCGCGGACGAGCTGATCACGATCGGGGATGCTCGTCAGGGCGCTCTGGGTCGTGCCGGATTGTGCGAGCTCGCTCCATATCTCTGCGGCGGTGGTGATGCGCTGCTCGTCGGTTGCGCCGATCGAGCGTTCTGCCGTTCTCGTTGGGTCCTCGTTTGAGATCAGGTCCTCATAGCGGACGACTTTGTAGTCATCGACGCCGTCGCCGTGGAGCGATCCGATCGCGTTCATGATCCCCGTCGGGTCGTCGTCGAGGAGCTGGACGCACTTGATCACCGTGTCACGCTGACCGTTGATGGGGTCCTGGGGGTTGAGCTTGTTGAGGGTTTGAAGGATCTCTCGTTGTCCCTGATCCCACCCCATCTCGGTTCGTTGGATGGAGCGCGTGATCAAGAGGACGAGATCGGGCTTGAGCGTGAGCGCCTTGGTCAATCCATCGACCGGGTTTGATCGGCCGCGAGCGGAGACGGTGTCGAGCCATGCCGACACGGCTTGTTTGTTCTCGGGTGTGGCGCGGGCGAGCTTGCCGTCATTGATCGGGGCGAGGGAGTACGCGGACTCGTCGGATTCGCGGAAGAGGACGACCTGGAAGCGCTGGGTGGGGCTCAGGCGATCGATTGATCGCATGAGCTGTGTCTGGAGGTAGGCGAACGAGTTCGCGGTTGCGCCCGATCCGTCCACGACATAGACGAGGGTGCGGGCGGCCTTGGATTGCACACCCGCGAAGGCGACGCTGGGCGGGCTCGTGCTCTCTGGGCGTGCGATCGTGCTGGAAGTTTCACGCATCGCCTCGAGCGTTACCGGGTCCATGCTGGGCGCGGGGCTGGGGCGGGTTCGATCCAGCGACTGCGCTTGAGTCTCGACGGTGTCGGGGATCTCGCGGGCGCTGGGGAGCGGTTGAGCGGGTGTCGCGTTTGGTTTCGTTTCAGCGGGGTCGGGCTGCTGTTGCTGCTGATCGGGAACGCTTGGCGGGGCGGGGAGGGCCAGCTCTGCGACCGGGATACGCTCCTCCGGCTTCTGATTGGCACGGATCTGCATGCCGATGTACGCGACAACTGCCAGGAGTATCGCGTGCACGAGCAGCGAGATCCCTGGAGGTACGGTCCATCTGAGCCAGTTGCGGTCCATCCCCTCATCGTAGAGGGTTTCGGGCGGACCTGTTCAGTTTGATCCGGGTGAGCGGTCAAACTCGGTGCGTTGTGCGGTCGCGGGGTCCATGCCCTTCTTTTTGCTGGCTTTGGGATCGCCGTGCAGGTAGGGGTCTCGGGCGTGGGGAGGGAAGAACAGCCGATCGATGCCGATGGCTCCGCTGCCGAGGAACATGACGGCCAGAGACATCGACGCGAGCGCCATCTGCCAGAGGAGTTGTGTGTATGCCGCGGGTGAGAAGAGATCGTCGGCCCGTGGGATGAACCCGAGGAGCGCGTCGCTGGAATGGAAAGCTGCGGGCCCGAACTGGGTCATCCACATCGCGACGAGCATCACGAAGAGGGTGCCGAAGGCGCTGAAGCGGGTAAAGAGCCCGAGGACGAGGAATGCGCCCGCGACGAGTTCGGTGATGGCCGCGGCCCATGCGAGCACCTTTGGCCATGGGCGGGACGCGAGCTTGGAAGGCATGATGGGGGTGATCGGTTGTGAGTCCGGGGTGAGCCCGGGGTCCGCGGCCTTGGAGATCATCAATGCGATGGAGTAGACGCGCTGGCACTCCAATGGCTCCGGGAAGTCGCTGGCGATGCGATCGCCGCTGGTGTTCTGGACTCGGGTCCATGTGCCGGCGTGTGGGTTGAGCGCCGCGATCGATTCGATGCCCGCTTGGGGATCAGGTGCGGGTGGCTCGGTTTGTGGCTCGGTTTGGGGTTCGTCGAGCGTGGGCGCTTGGGGGACCTTGTCGCCCGCGTCGTCGATTGCTTCTTCGATCTTCTCGACGATGTCCTTTGCCTGATCCTGCAGGTCTTCGCCCATCTCTTCGCTTGTCTCTTCGTTTGTTTCTGCGGGCGGGTCATCTGGCAATGGTTCGATCAGCTCTGGGATCTCTGACGACGGCTCGTTCGGGGTGGTTGCCGGTGCGACTTCGATGGTGTTGAGATGAACCCCGAGGTTGGCGAGGCGCGCTGCGTCATCGCCGGACACCTGCATGGTGCCGACGAGTTTTCCCGTGCCGGCCCATATGAAAGTGATCCCGAGGACGAGCCGGAGGATGAATGAAGGCAGTGTGAGTGCGATCGAGTCGCGCAGGCGCATGGTTTGAATCCCTCGTTCAGGTTCAGGGCGTTAAATTCGTCCCAAGTACATACAGCATACAGGTTTCTTGGAAACCACGCCGAATCAATTTCTCATCGGCGATGGGTGTTCAACGGCATCAATCATGCGGTTTGGGGGCCATATTCGCGGTTCTGGGGCGACCCGGGCGCGGAAGCGTGCGTATCGTGTTTGGGGTCGCTGCCGGCCCTGAAAACGCTTGCGGATGTGGCGGAACTGGCAGACGCGCTGGATTTAGGTTCCAGTGGGGCAACCCGTGCAGGTTCGATTCCTGTCATCCGCATTGCAGACACCTCGCAGATCCGCGGGGTGTTTTTTTGTGGTTGGAACAAGAAAAAAAGCACCCGATGCACAGAGGCAAAGGATGCTTCGTGGGGTATACGAGGCTGGTGTTCGAGCGTTATGGGCAACCGGCGTTGTAGGTGCTCAGGAACGCTGATACATCGAAGAAGTCGAATGAGCCGTCGTTGTTGAGGTCTGCCGACGCATCGTTGCTGTTGTACGCGCTGAGGAAGGCAGAGACATCGAAGAAGTTGAGCGTTCCGAACGGCTCAGCGAGGTCAGCGTCGCTGCAGCCCGCGGCAACATCTTCGCATGAGCGCTGCTCGAGTCGGATGTCATCGACACCGGCTTCGACAATGGAGCCCTCTCCGACATCGGCGACATTGAAGCGGACGCGGACCTGCGAGGACGGGTTTGTAAAGATGGTGTCGAGGTCAAACTCGTAGTTGACCCATCCGCCACCGGTCCCGGGGTCGCCCGGTCCGAGATCGAGGATCGTGGTCCACGAGTTGCCGTTGTTGTTAGAGGCCTGGATGGTCATGGAGTCATCGACGGCGCTGTTTCCGGCGTTGTTGTACCACATGGCGAATGAGAGGGTGGTGTTGCCGGCGCTCGCGTCGAGTGCGGGTGAGGTCAGGGTCGTGGTGCCGTCATCCACATCGGAGTTGCCTTCGACATTGTCGGTGAGCCATGCGCGTCCGGACCCGTCCGCGTCAGTTGGTGGGTCTGCTCGTTCGCCGCCGCCTGCGGGGATGCCGCGGTTCCATTGGCCGTCCTGTGCATCGCCCGAGACCGACCAGCCGGTATTGGTTTCGGCGTTGTCTGCGAAGAGTGTTGCGGTGTCGGAGACGACCGCGGCGGTGAAGGCTTCGCTGGCGCCCGCGGTGGGGAATGTTGAGGTTGCGCCGTTATCGCTGTCCGCCTGGAAGTAGTAGGCGATGTCATCGCCGCAGGGCACGACAGGCATTGTCGCGGAGTAGGTTCCGTCGCCGTTGTCGCTCATGGGGATGGCGTTGAAGCCATTGCCCGAGTCGAGCATGAGCGAAACGCTGGACACCCCGACACCATCGCGTGTGATGGCTTTGGCCGTCAGGATCTCGCCGCCGGCCGGGTTGACGACGCTGGGGAGTTCTCCTTCGTTGGAGACGGCGATCTGCAGGGGGGCCGCATCCACGCGAACCACAAACAGCCCGCGTTCGATGTCGGAAATGATGACATTGCCCGACGGGAAGAAGGGGTAGCTGGACCATGCGCCGTTGAATGATGCGCTGTCGGATCCGGGGTAGGTATCGATGTACGCCACCTCGACGGGATTGGTTGGGTCGAGGTTATCGAACACGCGGAGGCCCGAGCGGTAGTTTGCCTGGAACACGAACTCGTCGTTGATGTACAGGTTGTGATCGATCGCGGGCAGGCCGGTGGTGTAGGTCCCGACGAAGACAGGGTTGTACGGATCCTCGATGTTGATCACGCGAGTGGTGGTGACCTGAACCGAGGAGCCCTCATCGAGCTCGTCGTTGAGGTAGAGGTATTTCTGATCGGGTGTGACCCAGACCTGGTGGGCATAGCCGGAGCTCGGGTAGAACAGGGTCGAAAGAGTCTGCGTGCTGTTGGGGTTTGTGACATCGACGATGCGGAGCCCTGTTTCCGTGAACCCTCCGGAGAAGCCGCCTGCACAGAACGCGAGTTCGCGTCCGGCGAGGGGGCCGGAGTCCCATGTGAGGACCTGTGCGTCGTGGACATACATATCGGTCCACCCGCCGTCGAGCTGGGGCAGTTCGGGGTTGGAGATGTCGATGTGGATGAGCCCGCCGTTGCCGATGTTTGCGCCGACGACCCAGAGCGAGCCGGTGTCTTCGTTTGTGACGATGTTGTGCGTGGTGGAGTATCCGCCGCCGGTCCAGTTGCGGACAAGGCTGACACTGCCGTTATCGATGTTTGAGAGGTCCATGACCTGGATGCCCGAACCGCCTTCGGAGACGCCGTAGGCGTAGTCGCCGATGACCTTGACATCGTGCCAGAGCGAGCTTGGGCCTGATACGGTGTCGACGATGACGGGGTTAGTTGGGTTGGTAATCTCAACGAAGCCGTAGCCGCCCTCGAGCCCCATGATCGCGTACTCGCGTCCGCTGGGTGAGACATATCCCCAGCAGTCGTTGCCGGATGCGGTGTTGACGCCGGAGAAGTTGTTAAGTGGAATCTGGGAGAGCAGGGTGATGTTGCTGGATGCGTAGGGTCCTGCGCGTTCGCCATTGAAAGTGTAGATCGGTCCCTGGACAGCTGACTCTCGATCGAGGAGCTTGCGTACATCGTCGTCATGTGCCTGAGCGACTGAACCGGCGCTGAGCGCGAGGACCAAACCAAGACGAACAGCGTTCCACGAACCGTGTTGAAGACCCATCGGGGCGTCCTTTCTGAATTTGTCGACAGCCACGAGAACCGTGCTGCGTCTGAAGGGGGGGCGTACAGCGCACACAAGCCCCTGTGCTTGAGTAAGCACATGATTATTCGTGAACTCACCCATTGAGGTTGCTTAAATCCGTATTCACTTGTACGAAATTACAACGGGTGTATGATGCGGGCGATGAAAATCCCAAAACCACAGCTGATTTGGATGGTGTTAGGCCTCATAACACTTGCGGTCCCGGTTTGTCCCGCATGGGCAGGGTCGCTTGCGGTGTCACAGGAGCCGGATCGTCCAACGCTGTTGCTCGTCGAGGATGGTCAGCATCCTCGTGTGACGATCGAATGGATCGCGGGTGGTGAGCCGCAGCGTTTCACCATGACCATGCCGTTCACGGCTCCGGTGGGTGGCGAGCAGCTTGGGAAGTCCAATGCGCTCGCCTACGCAACCCTCGGCGGTACTCGCATCGAGACCGGTGCGGGGCACCCGAAGGGGGCTGTCGTTCGCGTGGGTTTGACCAAGGCGAAGAACAGCCGTGCGTTTTTCAAGGGGATCGATCCGTATACGGATGTGTCGATCGAGATCGCGGGGGTGCGTTTCAACCAACCCGTGAAGTATCACGATGGCACGGCGTTGATGCATCTGAAGTATGCGTTGGCGGATCTGAAGGCGTGTGCTCTTCCGGGGACCGCCCGCAACCAGTATTTGCTCTCTGATCCGAAGGACACGCTCGGCGGTCGAGTGAAGGCGGGTGTCAACGCGACGCCGGGGGCGCTGGATGGTTCGGAGGAGCATGGCAGTGTCGAGGTGATCGTCCAGCCCGATGATCCCACGCTCGTGGATTTCCGTGTCCGTGTGCCGTACGGGCTTCTTCGCCATCTGCAGGACCCGTGGGTTTCTGAGCTCCCGGGCACCTTCTTCGAGCCGATCCACTTTCATGCGGAGGCCGAACTGATCCCGATCGGCGCGGCCCCGATCGTCCGCGAGCCGATCCCGCTGGAAGTCAACGAGCAATCCGGTGATGAATCGCTCGAAGACTGATACGCTGGTGGCATGAGCATACTGACACCCATTGATGAACGCGCGCTCGATGCCGCGTACGAGCAGGCCTTGAAATCGCGAGGCGAGGGCGGGATACCGATCGGGTCTGCGCTGATTGATCGCGATGGACGCGTTGTTTCCGCGGGTCACAATCTGCGCGTGCAGTCCGGTGATTCAACAGCGCACGCAGAGACCGTGTGCATCCGGAACGCGGGTCGGCGTCGCGATTGGCACACCCTGACGCTCGCTTCGACGCTTTCGCCGTGCGCGATGTGCACCGGAACCGCGATCCTGCACCGGATCCCTCGGGTGATCATCGGCGAGCACGAGACTTTTCTCGGGCGTGAGGATTGGATGTCACAGGAGGGGGTGGAGGTTGTGGTCGCGGATGATCCGCGATGCATCGAGCTGATGCGCGAGTTTATCCAGGAGCACCCTGAGCTCTGGAACGAGGATATCGGGGTTCCTCCGGGCGAGTAGGTCTTACTCGACGGTGCCGTACATCCGATCGCCGGCGTCGCCGAGCCCGGGGACGATGAACCCGTTTTCGTCGATGCGCTCATCGAGTGCCGCGGCGTAGACCTTGACCTCTGGGTGCTCGCGCCGCATGCGTTCGATTCCTTCTGGCGATGCGACGAGGCAGATCATTCGGATGTCGCTGGCGCCGGCCTGACGGAGCATGGCGATGGCCGCGGCGGCGCTGCCGCCCGTCGCGAGCATGGGATCTACGAGGATGACAGGTCCCGCGTCCAGATCGCGGGGCAGCTTGTTGAGGTATGCGGTTGGCTCGAGTGTCTGCTCATCGCGTGCGAGTCCGAGGTGCCCGACGCGTGCTTCGGGCATGACTTCGAGTATGCCGTCGATCATTCCGAGCCCTGCGCGGAGCACTGGGACGATGGTGATCGCGCCCGCGAGCACATCGCACTGGGTGTGCGTCATTGGTGTTTCGACTCTTTCCCTGCGCGTGGGGAGCTCGCGTGTGACCTCATAGACCATGAGCCCCGCGATCTGTGAGAGTGCCGCACGGAACGATCGGTGTCCTGTGTGCTTGTCGCGGATGCTCGCGAGTTTGTGAGCGATCAGAGGATGATCGAAGACGACGACGCCGGACTCGTGCTGCGTTTGCATATGCGAATTGTACCGAGATCTGTGATTCGTGCATGAAAAATCCCCGCCCGTTGCCGGGCGGGGATTGAACAAACAGATGTTGAGGATCATGCTCCTTAGAGCATGATGGGTTACGGGCAGCCCGCGTTGTATGCGTTGAGGAACGCGCTGACATCGAAGAAGTCGAACACGCCGTCGCCGGTGAAGTCGGCGATGGAATCCTCAGCGTTGAACGCGTTGAGGAATGCGCTGACATCGAAGAAGTCGAGCACGCCGTCGCCTGTCAGGTCAGCGGGGCAAGAGATGCCGCCGGGAACCTGGACATCAGCGGTGAGCTGCATTCCGGGAGCCTTCCACATGCCGATGGTGACTTCGCCGTCAACCGGAGCAGCGTCCGAGACGAAGGAGAAGTTGTACATGGTGCCCCAGCGGATCGCATTCCCGTTCGGGTTGCTGATGAATGGCTCAGCGCCCCATGTGATCGAGTTTGCGCCCTCGGCGGGTGCCCAGTCGGCTCCGGAGATGAGCCCGTCAGGTCCGTCGTGGTAATCGATGTCGTTGAAGTAGTAATCCGAGATCGATCCGGCGGCAGGAACCGAGAACGAGCCAACGCTGAGGTCGGAGTTCTGGTTGTGAACCGCGTAGTCGTAGCGATAGGTGCCGTCGCCGAGATCGGTGACCTTGCACCCGACATGCAGGAGGCCTTCATCGGGAACGGGGACTTCAACGACCTCGACGGAGTTGTCGGGGTTGTTGGGGCCGTTGCCGTGGTCCTGCCATGCGTAGATCGCTGCACGGGCACGGAATGTTGCGCCGGTGGTGCTTGCGGCACCGCTTGACTGAACATTCATGCGCTCGTAGGAGGCATTGTTCCAGTTCACAGGACGACCGAACCAATCGCTGGTTGGATCGTTGTCGATGTAGGGGGTGCCGTCGGGCTGGATTTCGTCCTTGATGACATACTGGCCTTCAACGAAGAACTGAGCGGCTGAATCGGGCATCTCGTCCGCGGGGACCTGGATGCGCTTGAAGATCGAGTTACCGCTCTGGTTGATCGTGGTGAAGGGGTAGACGAACTGGCCGTTGAACGCGTTGATTTCCGAACGCGGGCCAAGACCGGTCTGACCGCCGTTGAGGCCTGCCCCGTAGGGATCTGAACAGCCAGGGCCGAGCGCGGAGAAGGTACCGCCGGAGCCACAGCCGAATCCACACGCGTTACCCTGGAGGGACGCGAAGGAGTGCTTGACGAAAGTCACGCCGAGCTGCTCGAGACGACCGTCTTTGAGCTTGTAGAGCGTACAGGAGATGACGGGGTGGTTTGGGGTACCGTCGATCCAGTTGAGATTGACATCACCGGCGTTACAGGCAGTGGTACCGACTGCGTACGCACGCACGCCGCCAATAGCGCCGTAGTGGTTCACATCGTCGAGCGTGCCACAGACAACATCGGGGACTGCGGCGGCTACACCACAGCTTGCAGCCAGTGCTGCAATAGCTGAAATTCGAAACATCGTGTTTGTCCTCCAGAAATGGGGTTTTTTGGATACTGCACCCCAGCGTAACCGGGTCTGGAGTTGTTTGCCAAGTCAATTTCAATGAATTGAGCAATGAATCTGGTAGACCAAAGCCCGAACATCAAAATCGGACCTGAAAGAATGACTCATTTGACGCATCGCAGGCCAATGACCATACGCTTTGATGTGCAGAATACTGAGACTACTCCAGCGCTCCGAATTTCCTCACTCGCACATCGATATGCGAGCAGCGGCACCCCGGCCCTGCAGATCGACGCGCTCACCCTCGATCCGGGTGAGCAGGTCGTGCTGACCGGCTCGTCGGGCTCGGGTAAATCCACGCTTCTGCACCTGGTGGCGGGGCTGATGGACCCCAGCTCTGGCACGATCGAGATCGCTGGGGAAGATATCCACAAGCTCAACGGGCATGCCCGCGATCGGTTCCGGGGCCGGTCGGTCGGGATGGTTTTCCAGACGCATCACCTGCTGACGGGCTTCAGCGCGGAAGAGAATGTGATGGCCGCGCTCATGTTTTCTGATATTCCGCGGGGCTCGCATCGTGAGCGTGCACGAACCCTGTTGGAATCCCTGGGGATCCCGACCCCGGCCCAGCGCGTCGAACGGTTGAGTATCGGTCAGCAACAGCGGGTCGCGATTGCTCGTGCGTTGGCGTGTGACCCGGCGCTGGTGCTCGCGGACGAGCCGACCGCATCGCTGGATCCTGATAACGCGCAGGTCGCGCTCGATCTGCTCCAGGACGCGTGCCGATCATCGAACGCGGCGTTGCTCTGTGTAACGCACGACCAACGGTTTGTGGATCGCTTCGATCGGCATGAACACCTTGCCTCGCCCCTTGAGCAACTCCAGGGCGCACTGGAGGGCGCGTGATGTCGATGAGTGATTGGAACATCGTGACGCGATCCATGCGTACCCGAACCTTCTCGAGCATCGTGACGATCCTGAGTGTCGCGATCGCGGTGGGGCTTGTCACCTTGCTGATCTCGATGCGTGACGCCGGGGAGAACAGCTTCAAGCGCGGCACGGGCAATGTGCAGATGCTGATCTCCAAGGAGGCCGGGCCGCTGCCGAGCGTGCTCAACTCCATGTTCTACGCGTCGCCGCCGACGACCCCGATCACCTGGGCGCAGTATCTCGAACTCAAACGCTCGTACCCGTTCGCTTGGACGGTCCCGACCCAGTTGGGCGATTCGTATCTCGATGCGCCGGTGATGGGTACGGATGAATCGTTCTTTGAATCGTTCCAGCCCGCGCAGGGTACGGGCTGGGCGCTCGCGACGGGCGTGTATTTCGATGAGCCGTTTCAGGTTGTGGTGGGGGCGGATGCTTCGGCGCGGCTCGGGTTGTCTCTGGGCGACACCATCTCACTTGAGCACGGCGCACCCCGATCTGAGGGCGGACACACGCACGATGAGTTCAGCTTCGAGGTCGTTGGGGTTCTCGAATCCACAGGAACCGCGCACGATCGTGCGATCTTTACCTCGCTCGATTCGTCCTGGATCATTCATGCCCATGATCGACGCGAAGCGATCTTCGGGCACGGGATCACCACGAGCATCGACGATCTGATTCATGAAGACATGAAGATCACCGCCGTCTACGCGTCGCTCGGCGATCGCAAGGGTGCACTTGTGCAGGTCCTCTCCGCGTTGCTGCGTGATCCGAACTGGACCGTCGCGAGCCCGGCGGACACCGTGGGCAACCTGTTCTCGATTGTCTCGAACATCGATCAGGTGCTGCTCGCGATGGCGATCGCGGTGATGCTCTCGTCTGGTGTGTCGATTCTGCTCGCGTTGTACAACTCGATGGAGCAGCGCCGCAAGCAGATCGCGGTGCTGCGGGTGCTCGGCGCGTCGCGTCCGCGGGTGTTTTCCATGGTCCTCACGGAGAGCGCGATCATCGGGCTCATCGGTGGTGCGATCGGGATCGCCCTCTCGATCCTCGGCGGGTTGATCGTGACCAATGTTCTCGCGCAGCGTGTCGGGATTGTCATCGAACCCGCGCTGCCGCTCGACGGGTACCTGATGATTGTCCTAGCGAGCGTTGCTCTGTCATGCATCGCGGGTGTGTTGCCCGCGATCGTCGCGTACCGCACGAGCGTTGTTCGGGCGCTGCGTCCGGCCATGTAAGATACCGATTGGGAGATCAACGACATGCGCTGGTTCTGGCTCTTTATTCTTGGGTTGTGCGTTCTTACAGGCGGGCTCTATTTGAAGCGTGTCCGGGATGAAGCGGTCGCGCAATCTGAGCTCCTCACTCAGCTGGATGCCCAGCGGGAAGCATCGACCCCCGCACGGCGTCCGCGTCGTGAGCGGGGATCGTCTGCGCAGACGCAACCCACGGAACAGACCCAGCCCGAGGCAAGCGCTGCACGCGAATCCGAGCAGGTTGCTGCGGATCAGTCGGAACCGGTGGAGCCGGTCGTTGAGCCCGAGCCCGACACGCCGACGGAGCTAGTCGCGGACGAAACGCAAGCTCAGCAAGAGCCCGCTCAGGGGTTCGACCCGGGCTCGATCATGGAGACGATGCAGGCGCTCAAGGATCAGCTCCCCGATGAGGCGCACGCACGCAAAGAAAAACCGTCCACTGAGCTCATCCCCGCCAAACCAGACAGGACGCCCGAACCGACGGGTGAGATCGTGATCGATCTTCCGGATCCGGGCAACGCGGAGGAAGAGATCGCGGAGGCCGATGAGCCCCAAGGGCCGAGCTATGAGTTGCGCGGCGATGGGTCATTCAAGGTCCTGAGCGCAAACGCATGGGTTCAGGGTGCAGGGACGGAGTCCGAGCCGTATGTTCTGAGTTGGGAAGTGCTCAAGTCCATCGAGAGCTCATACGACCCGAAGAACGGCAAGGACACGCTTCCCGATTGGCTGGACCTGCTCGATGGAAAGTTCGTGACGATCGAGGGCAACACGCTTGTGCCTGTCGTTGCGTCATCTACTCGTGAGCTGCTCGTGATGAAGAACCCTTGGGATGGTTGCTGTATCGGCGTGCCGCCCACGCCTTTCGATGCTGTTGAGGTGAGCCTGAATCACGATGTAGACTTCGGGAACTCGGCCGTTGGGTATGGCAGCGTTGTCGGGGTGTTCTATGCGGATCCCTATGTTGTTGATGGGTGGGTGCTGGGGGTCTACATCATCGAAGACGCGAAGTATCGGGCCGGTGAGGGTGTCGTCTTCCCCGAGTTCTAATGACCGGGTTGTGAGCTCCGATTGAGTTGAGTGCGCGAACAGGGCACAACGAAAAAGCCCCCGGAGATCCGGGGGCTTATTGGTTGAAATGGTCGTGGATTAATCTTCGTCGTCGTCGTCCACCAGTGGGCCCAGGGTTTCGGGCTCAGGTTCGGGGCTGCTCTTGCAGGTCATCAGGACGATGGCGCCGCCGATCGCGGAGAGTGCTGATGCAACGAGGATCGCGAGCTTCGCGTGCTCCAGGTGCGCCTGCGAGTTCGCGTAGGCAAGGTTTGCGATGAAGATCGCCATGGTGAAGCCGATCCCGCCGAGCATGCCGGCGCCGAGGATGTGTCGCCAGGAGACGCCGCGCGGGAGCGAAGCGACCTTGATGACGCATGCGAACCAGCAGAGCAGGATGATGCCCAGCGGCTTGCCGACGAAGAGGCCGAGGATGATGCCGATGGCCGCGGGGTCGGTCAGGTTCTCGGCGATACCGCCCTGGATCTCGATACCAGCGTTGGCGAGTGCGAAGACGGGAATGATGACGAACGCGGCCCACGGGTGCAGGACATACTCGATGCGGTGCAGGGGTGGCAGGACCTGGCGAGCGTTCTTGATGATGGCGTTGACCGATGCGCGACGCACCGATGATTGCTTGACATCGTACTCCGGGTCGTCGTGAGCGTTTTCGAACACATCGAGCGCTTTGCGGGTGGAGAAGACGAAGTTGATCGCGTTGACGCGAGCGTGTGCGGGGATGGTGAGTGCGAGGAGCACGCCGGCGATGGTTGCGTGGACGCCGGACATGTATACGAAGTACCAGAGCGGGAGCCCGAGTGCGAGGTAGAGCGTGATCCATCGGACCCGGAGCAGGTTCATGAACGCGAGGATACCGATGATGACACCCGCGTATCCGAGGTATTCGAGCGCCAGGTTCTCGGTGTAGAACACGGCGATAACAACGAGTGCGCCGAGGTCGTCCACGATCGCGAGGGAGGTGAGGAAGACCTTGAGTGAGTTGGGAATGCGTGATCCGAGCATCGCGAGAATCCCGACCGCGAAGGCGATATCGGTTGCCATGGGGATCCCCCATCCGCCGATGGTTTCTTTGCCCATGTTGAACGCGACGAAGATGAGTGCGGGACCGATCATCCCGCCGAGTGCGCCGAAGATGGGGAGGGCTGCACGCTTGGGTGATGCGAGCTCGCCGACAAGGATTTCGCGTTTGATTTCCAAGCCGACGACGAGGAAGAAGATCGCCATGAGCAGGTCATTGATCCAGTGCGCGATCGAGTGACCCTGCCACCAATACGGCTCGTTCGGCAGCTCGTGCCAAGCGTGTTTGTCGTCCTTTTCGTCGACATGTCCCTCGTTGTGCGGTGTGTCGGTGAATGACAGGTCTTCGACCGCTTGCTCGACTTCTTCGGCCGCTTCTTCGATTGGGGTATCGGCGTGAGCGTCGGAATGATCACCGGCATGTTCGGCTTCGCCTTCGCCGTGGTGGGCCGCGTCGTCCGCGTGCTCTTCGTGCTCGGCATGGGTGTCGTGGGGATTATCCGCGACGGTGATCCGGATCTCCGTGTCGTTGAACAGTTCCTTGTAGCTGTCGTAGTCGTTGTTTGCCCAGATCATCGCGATCGCGGTCATCAAGAGCAGCACAATACCGCCCGAACTTGAAAGACTGGCAAAGCGCTCGAAGGGGCGAGCGAGGCGTTCGCCGGGCTCGGGGACCAGACCGTGCTTTGCGGTAGGGATGTGGTGGTCGTCTGACATCGGTTCGTCCTTCGTTGGATATCACGAGAGGCAGGGATATTCGCCCACCAGTTCTGGGGGGTCGATAACCAAAGGGGTTACGCTCCTGTATCGTGTGTATTGAATACTGGAGTTCAGCGGGTGCGGGCGCTTCAGCACGATTTCACATCGAGAACTGAGTCGCGGCACAACACTTCCCCACAAATGGGGGTATAACGCGCAAAATTAACGCTGGAACGGGTACAGCTTCGGGAGTTGCAGGATCTGTGTGAGTTCGTCCAGCGCGTCTTCCAGTGCCCGAACGAGCTTGGGATTGAGCAGCTCGTCCGCGCTCAGCTCGTCTGGGTAGTGCTTTTCGATCCAGGATTCGAGTTGGGTGCTCAGCTCATCCGTCAGGATGACGCCTGTATGGACCGCGCTCATTTCCTCGTCGTTGAGGACGACGCGGAGGCGCAGGCATGCCGGTCCGCCGCCGTTGCGCATGGACTCGCGGACATCGAGGTAGTGAACCGCATCGATCGGGTTGTCCTTGGATTCGATCATGCTTTGGACAAACGCGTCCACGCGTGGGTTTTCCTGGGTTTCCAGTGGCGCGATCAACGCCATCGATCCGTTGGGCAGTGTCACAATCTGCGAGTTGAACAGGTAACTCCCGACGGCGTCTTCGAGTGTGAAGTCGGTGTCGTGCGCTTCAACGAGGATCAGTGGCTCGCCCATCGGCGACGCGATATCCGCCACGAGCGATCGCGAGGTTGCGAACGCCTGCTCGTGGTACAGGAAGACCTTCTCGTTGCCCGTTGCGATGACATCGTTATGGAACACCCCCGCGTCGATCGCGTCGGGGTGCTGGCGCGTGTAGACGACGCGGGACGGGTCGAGCTGGTGCAGGCGGGCGATGGCTTCGCACGCGGCGCGGGTCTGGCGCGATGGGTACTTGCGCGCCCCGCCGGCGGGGTCTTCGCGATCGAATCCAAAGACGAACATTTCGACGCCCGGCTCGCCGTGCGTTGGGGCGAACCGCACATGGTTCGCGGCGCCCTCATCCGCGTAGCGCATCTGCAGCGGGAGCGGATCGTGCACGCAGAACTTGTCCTGATCTCGGAAGATCATCCGCAGCATCCGCGTTGTTGTAGGGTGCTCAAGCGATCGGTGGTAGTTGGAAATGAGGTTCGCGGGGGTCAGATGGACCCGCCCGTCGGCGCAATCGATGCTGGGCGAGACCGTCGCGGCGTTGGCGGCCCACATGCTGCTGGCGCTCCAGATTGCCGCGAGGAGTGTGGGATCGCTCTCATGGGCGTCTTTGAGTATCTTTTCGTCGTCGCCGGTGAATCCGATGTCCCGCAGCGCCCCCAGATCCGGGCGTTGCTGGGGCGGCAGGACCCCTTGGGTGAGCCCCAGAGAGCGGAGGGTGTTCATTTTCGCAAGTCCCTGCAGCGCAGCGGCTTTGGGCTTGGAGACCCCTCCTGCGTTGGAGGCGGAGGCGATATTGCCCGGCGAGAGCCCGGCGTAGTTGTGCGTAGGGCCGATCAATCCGTCAAAGTTCACTTCGCGCGTCTGGGTCATTCATCAAGCGTAGGACCCTCAGAAGGGCGATCCTGCGTCAGATTGTGGATCTGGGCTTGACAAATGCAAAGAACCGGCGTTCCCTCTGTGCCCATCCTTATTTATACAGCCCAGTGCTGCACCCCGCCGATCACGAGGCAACACACGCTTTATGGCCAAGAAGAAAACCACAAAGAAGTCTGCGAAGAAAACGACCAAGAAGACGACCAAAAAGGCGTCTGGGCGCAAGTCGTTCGGGTCGAACTACAAGAAGGGCGACGCCCAGGGCAAGTCGCTGGTGATCGTGGAATCCCCGGCGAAGGCCAAGACGATCAACAAGCACCTGGGGAATGACTATGTCGTTCTGGCGTCCGTTGGGCATGTGCGCGATCTGCCATCCAAGAACCCCAAGGGCGTCAAGGATCCGGTGCCGGGCGTGAAGATCGAGAAGCGCTTCCAGCCGAGCTACGAGATCCTCAAGGGCAAAGAGCAGGTCATGAAGGACCTGAAAGCGGCGGCCAAAGACGCGCTGAGCAGCGGCGGCGAGATCTGGTTCGCGACCGACCTCGATCGCGAAGGGGAAGCGATCGCGTGGCATCTCGCGCAGGAACTCAAGATCGATTCCAAGGATGCCAAGCGGGTGATCTTCCCCGCGATCACCAAGACGGAAATTGACAAGGCGTTCCACAACCCGCACCCGATCGATGAGGATCGGGTCAACGCGCAGCAGGCACGCCGGATTCTCGATCGCATCGTCGGGTATCAGGTTTCGCCGTTGCTGTGGAAGAAGGTCGCTCGGGGTCTGAGCGCTGGGCGCGTGCAGTCCGTGGCGGTTCGATTGATCGTGGAACGCGAGCGACAGATTCGCGCATTCATCCCGGACGAGTACTGGAACATCACGGGGTACTTCGCGCTCGATCAGGCAAAGGCCGGCGGGTTGGGCGACGAATGGCGGGCGTTCCTCGCGGATACGGACGAGAAGGGCAAGGGCCCGACGGTCAAGGCGCAGAACGGTTGGCTTGGCAAGAACAACACCATCCGCGCCGAGCTCGTTGAGTTCGACGGCGATAAGTTCGATCCGCGTATCCTCAGCGCTGATATTGTGCCCGAGCCCAAGACACTGGGCGAGGACGATGTCACCCAACGCCTCCAGAAAGTGGATGAGGCGTTCGCGAAGCCCGGGCTGCACGATATCAGCGGTCAGGTTCAGGCCATCGCATCGCAGATCGGTTTGTCCGATGTTTCCTCCGAGGTGACGGAAGACGAACGCGGCAAGGGACCTGCTCGCTGGGTTCGCAACATCACTGGTGTCGCGAGCGCGGACGCGTCGTACACGATCGAATCAATCGAGACCAAACGGACCAAGTCTCGCGCTCCCGCGCCGTTCATCACCTCGACGATGCAGCAGAGTGCTTCCTCGCGACTGGGGTTTGGCGCACAGCGCACGATGCGCGCGGCGCAGGGGCTCTACGAGGGTGTGAACATCCCGGGCGAGGGTCCTGTTGGTCTGATTACATACATGCGTACCGACTCGACGCACATTGCGGGTGAGGCGTTGAACGCTGTTCGGTCGCATATCAAGAGTCAGTTCGGTGACAAGTACCTCCCGGCGAAGCCCAACTTCTTCAAGTCCACCAATAAGGACGCGCAGGAAGCACACGAGGCGATCCGCCCCACGGATGTCAGCCGTCACCCCGATCAGGTCAAGAGCGCCCTCAAGCCCGATCAGTATCGCCTGTACAAGCTCGTCTGGGAACGCTTTGTTGCGTGTCAGATGGTGCCGGCGGAGTGGGACGCCACGAGCGTGATGATCCGCGGCGGCGAGGCGGACAGGGCCGTGTTCCGCGCAACGGGTCGTACCCTCGCCTTCGATGGGCATTACCGCGTGTCGGGCGTGCCGACCTCCGGCGATGAGCTCAATCTGCCCAAGCTCGAAGAGAAGCAGGGTCTGTATCCCTTCGACTTTCAGGTCGATCAGAAGTTCACGACGCCTCCCGGTCGCTACTCGGAAGCTTCGCTCATCAAGACGCTCGAGTCCGAGGGGATCGGGCGGCCTTCGACATACGCGAGCATCATCCAGACGATCCAGGATCGCAAGTATGTCGAGCAGATCCAGCGTGCGTTCTATGCGACGGACCTTGGTGAGGTCGTCACGGACAAGCTTGTCGAGGGGTTCCCTCGCCTGATGGATCTGAGCTACACGCGTCAGCTTGAGGAGGAGCTCGACAAAATCGAGGACGAGCACCTCGACTGGATCGAGATGCTCGAGCAGTTCTATGGGCGTTTCTCCAAATCGCTTGAGAAGGCGCATGAAGAGATGACGCACGCCAAGGCCGAGACCAAGCCGGCGCCCGATGAGTATCGGTGCGAGAAGTGCGGGTCCACGCTTGTGTACCGATTCGGAAAGAACGGTCGATTCCTGAGCTGCTCCACCTACCCCGATTGTGATTGGGCGTGCCCGTGCGATCGCGAGGGTCGCCCGCAGATGGCGGAGTTTGTTGATGTGAAGTGCCCCAAGACCGGGCGCCCGATGATCCGCAAGACGGGACGCTTCGGCCCGTTCCTGACCACCCCGCTCGAGGATGGCGAGACAAACGACGACGGCATGATCCTCAACATCGACAAAAAGGGGTTTGTGAACGCGCCCAGCGTGCCTCCTCTGGAAACGGATCTGCCCTGCCCGACCTGCGACAGCCCGCTGTATCTCCGCAATGGTGCGCGGGGCCCGTGGCTCGGATGCTCTCGATTCCCCAAGTGTCGAGGCCGAGGGAAATGGGCGGCGTTGGAAGACGACAAGAAGTCACAGCTCGAGGCCAAGCTCGAGGCGCATGAGAAGAAGAATCCGGTGATCACGGTCACACGGATGGACGGCACCCCGCTGACGGATAGCAAGGGCAAGCCGGTGCCCGAAGCGCCCAAGGTTGAAGAACTCTTGTTGCAAGAAGACCCGCGTGCTGCGAGCGCGTAAGCGGTGTTCTATGATGGATTGTGCCCAAGCCGAAGATCTCCAGTCTGACACCGAAGCGGATTGTTCGCTCGCTTGGTGCGTGGGTTCACGACCATCCTGACGGGTGGCTGAACATGCTCGGGGCGATCATCGGCGCGCTGACGGCGGTCGGTGCGGTCGGGTTCGCGTATTTTCTGGATCTCGTGCTCGAGTGGACGGAGCATCTTCAGTACATTCTCCAGGGTGAGGACGGCTCGCGGATGTATCTCATGCCGATCATCCCCATGGTGGGGGCGTTGATCAGCGGAATATTGGTGTACCTGTTTGCGAGGGAAGCATCGGGGCACGGCGTGCCTCAGGTGCTCGATGCGATCGTGCGTCGGGGCGGCAAGCTCCGAGCGCGGGTGGGGGTGGTGAAGATCATCACCTCGATCTGCACTGTGGGTTCTGGCGGGTCGGCGGGTGCGGAAGGTCCGATTGTTCAGATCGGCGCGGTGATGGGTTCAACGATTGGGCAACGCATCGGGGTCCCGACGCGTCATGTTCCGACGCTCGTCGGGTGCGGTGCCGCGGCGGGCATCTCAAGCATCTTCAATGCGCCCATCGCGGGTGTCTTCTTCGCGCTCGAGATTCTGTTGCGGGATTTCTCGCTCAAGGCGTTTACGCCGATCGTGATCGCGTCTGTCTTCGCGACCGCGATGACGCAGGTCATCCTCCCTCATGAAGAGGCGATCTTCGCGTATGAGCTGACGGGGTATCTGTTCACGGTCCGCGAGCTCCCGAGTTATCTGATGCTCGGGCTGGTCTGTGCCGTCGCGGCCTGGGCGTTTGTTGAGACGCTCCACGCGAGCGAGCGATTCTTCGAACGCGTCCCGATCCATCCGGCATTGCTTCCCATGCTCGGGGCGCTGGTGCTCGGGTTGCTCGGCATCGCTGGTCAGCGAGCGACGCACGGGGTCGGTGAGAGCGCTCTGGTGCCGATGGACTCGAGTGTTCCCGTCTTCTTCGGGAACGGGTATGCGATGATCACCTCGTTGCTTGATCCCACGCACTACACGGCCGCGGATGTGACCTGGGTCGCGGTGATTCTGCTGGGGATGCTGGCGATCGCAAAGATCGCGGCGACGAGTTCAACGCTCGGATCTGGCGGGAGCGGTGGTGTGTTTGCGCCTTCCCTGTTTGTCGGTGCCACGGTCGGCGGGACCTTCGGTCTGGTTCTCGAGATGTTCGGGCTGATCCCCGAGGGCGGGTCTCCGGCGAGTTACGCGCTGGTGGGGATGGCGGCGGTGGTCGCGGGCACGACATTCGCGCCGATGACATCGATCCTCATGCTGTTCGAGCTGACACGCGAGCCGCGTGTGCTTGCGCCGATCATGCTCGCGGCGATCATCTCCACGATGTTCTCCCGCAAGTTCATGCCCGATTCGATCTACACGGCGAAGCTGCGTCGCGAGGGCGTGCGGATCGGAACGGGGCGTGATCTGTCGCTCCTGCGTCATGTTCCGGTGAGCAGCGTTGAGCACGCACCGCTCCCACCCGAGCCCGTGTACGCGTCAGACCCGCTGAGCAAGCTGATTACCCTGCACGCGCACCACAATGTGCCCGACTTCCCCGTCGTGGATTCTGATGGTCGCTACATGGGCATGGTGACGGGCACGGACATGCGGACGGCGTTGATTGATCGCGAAGCCATTCCGCTGCTGCTCGTTGCGGAACTCATGCGGAACGATCTACCGATCATCAAACCCGATGACCATCTCGATACCGTGATGGAGAAGTTTGCGCGCAACGAGGTCGCGTCCCTGGTGCTCGTCGATGCGTTCTCGGGGACCAAGCCCCTCGCGCTGGTGACACGGACGAAGGTGATGGCGCGGTACAACGAGGTGTTGGACGAGGCGTGAGAGACTTGCAAGAACAGCGTGTATCTGCTCCTCGTCGTGATCCGGATTCGGATGCGAGAACCGCTTTTGTACTCGGCTGGTTGTGTTTACTATTTGGCCCAATGGGTATTCTTCCGATCCTGGTTGGATATCGAGCGGCACGCTCGTTGAAAGGCGATAGCAACAGGGAGGGGCGGTCATTAGCGATCGGAGGCGTGCTGCTTGGAGTGATAGGCCTGATGAGCACTGTCCTTTGGTATGTGGTGTACACACGCTTTCATTCCGGTTATGAAAAGCGAGGAGCATACTCACGGATGCGAATGCATGCGTATGGGCTCGTTGTATATGCAAAGCACAACGAGAACATGTATCCACAAGAAAGTGATTGGTATGCGGCACTCATCGAGAATGGAATTGTCGAGTCCGCAATGCTGCAGGATACAGACAGAGATCACGACGGCGAGATTTACCGTTACATCGCTGGGTGCGATTTCAACGACCCGGAACAGATGATTCTCTACGAAGATCCGGACCATTGGTCGCACGGGGTGATCGTAGGTTTTGCAGATGGTGATTGCGAAGTGCTTCCGCACGAGAGTTTTCATCGCCGTCTCGAAGCGCAACTTGGCACAACCGATCCATAAACATCCAAGATCACGACAGGTTCACGCATGGTGTGCATCTGAGTTGGAAACCCAACTGAGAGGACATACCCATGTTGAGAGTCATGATGATCGGCGCGTTGATTGCGTCCACGATTGGTTGCGCCACGACCCAGGCGATTGATGAAACAGTCGATTGCGATCCGGATGCCTATCGCGCGGTGCTCGATGAGATCATCGAGTCGGACCAGCGCTATCGCACGCAGATCTCGTGGGGCACGACGGATGCGGAGGAGATCGCGCGTCTGGATTCGCTGCCGAATGATGAGCAGATGGCTGAGCATGTCCGCCGGAATCAGGAAGGCATCAAGCTCGATAAGGAACTCGAGGACGCGCTCTGGGCGAAGCAGATCGAGATCGATCGTGCGAACACCAAACGCCTGATGCGATGGATCGAGCAGTGCGGTTGGCCGAGCGAGGATCGGTTCGGGGAGGGAACGCCGAGCATGGTGCCCGTGCTGATCCACATGCAGATGGAGGAGGCCGAGTGGGTGCTTCCGATCCTGCGTGATGAGGTGCTCAATGGACGCATGCCGCCACGCCCATACGCGTCGATCTACGATCGCAAGCAGCAGCACGAGGGGAAACCGCAACTGTACGGGATGATGCAGGCGTACGATTCAAAGACCCGAACGGTCCTGGCGCCGGCGATTCATGATCTCGACGCGACGAACAGCGCCCGCGCCGAGATCGGGATGGATCCGATCGAGGAGTACCGGATCACGGATATCGCGACGGCTGCGGGGCGATGAAACCCGGATCGATCAGTCGCGCCACTTCTTCACGACGACATCGTTCTCGAACTTCACATGCACCGATTCGTGCACGGTCTTCTCGCTCCCGCCTGCGAAGACGAGGAAGACGGCCCCGCCCTCATCGGTGTGCTTGGTCCACTTCCAGGTCCATGTCTCGGTGCCGTCGTCGTTGATCGATGTCTCGGTCGGGGTGCCCATGAGCTCTTCGACTTCGGTCTTGGTGGAGTGGTTCGCGCGGACCTTGGAGATCGTTCCCGGCTGAACATACGCGCCGTGGATGTGCTGCTTCTTGCCCGAGGTGACAAGGCACCCGCTCATGGTCAGCGGGGCAAGGACAGCAACAGCGGCAAGGGCAAGCGTGGGTGTGCGAGACATGGATGGGTCCTCATCGTCTTGGGAATGTGTGGATTGGATGAATCGTTCTATGGGGATCTATGCGTCATGATTGCACGCGATCCGTCAAAGTTCAGGATTTATCTGCAGCGTCGGCACCCGCACGACGGGGGATGCCCGGGATGGTGGTGGTGATGCACCTGGTGCCGCGGCGGCGGTGGGGGCGGGCGATGGTAGCCGTGCTTGTGAACAGAATATCGCAGCCCGCATCCGACGAGCAGGGTTGGCAAGGCGCAGGATAAGAGCAGCAGCGAGATTTTTCGGTGCTTCCGCATGGGGAGTCCTTTCGGTTCGTGTTGATGCAAGCAGACCGCATCGGTTGGTGGTCACTGACACGAATCTGAGAACTCGGCGCACTTCAAAATGAAGAAACGCGCCGACGCGGTGTGTACGACGCGTCGGCGCGTGTGGATGAGTCGCGGAAACGAGCGTGGACTCATTCAGGTTTGATGTTGATGAGATTACTTGACGAGGATGCCGTCCCGAAAGGTCATGGACTTGTTCATGCTGTCCCATGTCCAGGTTTCAGACCCGTCAGGGCTGTAGCGGACCTTGGACGGTGTGCCGTACATGTCCTCTGCTTGGGTGATGGTCATCTTGCTGTCGCCGCCGCATGTGCCGCAGCACTCCTGCGTACTTGAGCAAGCGCCGAGTGCGAAGACAAAGGTGGAGGACGCGAGGAGTGCGGTGCGAGCGAGTGTGCGGTTCATCTTTTCTCCTGATGTTGACGCGATGGGCGTGTACTTGGATGCTGCGATGCGCGATAATCATCGCGACGAACCATGATTGGTTCGGTACGCAACCCTGTGGACAGGCGGTGGACACCATGAGCGAGCACGAATCGCGCAAATCGCGTTCTTACAAAGACTTTCAGGATTTTCGCGCGGAGTTGAATGACAAAATCTTAGCGCGAGGGACCACCATCACGAAACGGTTCTTCACGCTCGACACCAAGACCTACGAGGCCGGGGCCCTGGATGTGAAGACCAAGGAACTGCTGGGGCTGAGCGCCTCGATGGTGCTGCGCTGCGACGATTGCATCGCCTACCACATCGATCAGTGTGTCCAAGCCGGCGCGAGCGATGAGGAGCTCTTCGAGACCTTTGATATCGCGTTGATCGTCGGCGGGTCGATCGTGATCCCGCACCTGCGCCGTGCGGTGGCGTTTCTTGATGAATGCCGGGCACAGCAAGGGCGTGATGAATGATCGGGGAAGAAACGGTCACCCTGCGCGACGGTCGCCGGGTGCTGGTGCGTTTGTCGCGAGAGGGCGATGCGGCGCCGGTACACGCGTATATCTGTGCGCTTGGGCGTTCGACGGACACGATCCTGACATGCGAGGATGACCTGCCTCCGATCGAGCGGATCCAGTCGCACATCGAGATGATCCCGAAGAAGCAGTTCTATTCGCTGGTGGCGATTGATCCTGCTACGGGTGCCGTTGTGGGGAACGCGACCTTTCGGTTTGCGGTGCGGAAGAAGCTCATGCACGCGGCCGATCTGGGGATGGGCGTGCTGCCCAGCCATCAGGGCGTCGGGCTGGGGCGTCGGCTGCTCGATCGGGCGATCGAAGATATGCGGTCCTTCGATGGCATCGATCGCCTGGAACTCACGGTGCTGGCGACGAACACCCATGCCCGGCGAATGTACGAGAGAGCGGGGTTTGTCGAAGAGGGAGTGAAACGCCGCTCGCTCAGGCAACCGAATGGGCGGTATGAGGACGAGGTCATCATGGCGCTGTGGGTGGGGGAATCATGAATATGAATCCGAATCTGGAACCACGCTGGTAAACGATTCGAATGGGACCATACTTGATTTCACAGTCAATATGGGAGATATATGATGCGCACGACTCAGGTGATTCTTACTGCCTGCCTTTTCAGCAGCACGACCCTCGCCGGGATATCAGATTTTTATGTCGCCGGTGCAGATTCCCGGATCTATTCGGTGGATGGCGAGACACTCCAGGCGACCGAGATCTTTCAGATCGATCGCAATGGCCAGATCGGGATGAACGAAATCCTGTTCACCGGTGGCGACACCATGCTCGCCAATATCACCGGCCAGCTCGTCCAATACGATATGGTGACCGGGGTACAAACCACAATCATGACCCTGAGCGATCACTACGACTCGGGTCTCCAGCAGGCGTCCGGGCTTGTGCGGACCCTCGACGATCGCCTTGGTTTCAGCGTCTTCGAATATGTCAACCCGAGCGGCACGGATCGTGCGTTCGCAGCATACGACCCGTTCACAGGCGAATACGAAGAGCTTTCCGGGTACGCGACGGATGATGTGGGGTATCTCGATGTGTATCAGGTTTCATCGACCATCATGCTTGGTCTCAACTGGTCGAGCAGTCATGTCACCGTGACAGACATCACTGATGGCTCGCAGGTTGATCGCTTTGAGCTCGATCTGGATCCTGCATCGTTCCTCGAACTTGACGGGCAGCTTTACATCCTCGATGACAGCTCGGACCTGTTTACCTTTGACACCGTCACGGGTGAGACAGAGTTCTACGGCTCTATTGTGGGCGTTTCCGGGTCGACGATCGGCGGCACGAGTGGTGTCGCGTTCCGTATCCCCGCGCCGGGTGTGCCGATGATGCTCGCGATGGGCGGGCTGGTTGCGGCTCGCCGTCGGCGCGATTGATCGCTTTCAGCCCCGCTTGATCCGATCCCACGGCCCGGTGATCGCCATCGTGTAGCCGGGGTTTTGGATATTGACGAAGAGCGTTAAGCCGTCGGTGCTGAAGGTCGCGCCGGCGAACTCGCTGTTGTTCTGTGCGTTGCGTCCGATGATGTAGAACTCGCCGTTTGGAGTGACGCCGATCATGCGTGGCGGCTCGTTCTCGTCTTCGCACACGATCATGTCGCCCCAAGGGGAGAATGTGATGTTGTCGGCGCGGTGCAGGATGCTCGGGTCGCGCGGCTCCGCGAAGAGCTCAAGGGTATCGACGCCGGTACCTGTGTTGGGGGTGAGGCGCCAGAGCTGCCCGTGGTATCCTTTGCCGCCGGTGGTTGCGGCGAAGTAGGCCGATCCGTTGCCCCACCACATGCCCTCGCCCCGCGCGAAGCGGGCTGCGCCCGCTCGGAATCCGCGATAGCGCAGGTCATCCTTCGGCGATTCAACATCGTCGAGCGTCACCCATGACACACTCGTCGGTGCATTGGGTTTGATCGTGTCCGCATCCCAGTTGCGCGTGTCGAGGCTCGGCGTGTGGTCGACCCGCAGCGCCTGGAGCTTGCCCCCCGCGTGCAGATCTTCCGGGTTGTTGGGGACATAGCGGTAGATGAGCCCGTCATGGCGATCCTCGGTCTGGTACACGATCCCCGTGCGCGGATCGACGCAGCAGGCCTCGTGCATGAACCGTCCCATGGCCTTGAGCGGCGTAGGTTCCGCGAGCATGGGCTTGGTTGTCGCGGGGACCTCGAACACATAGCCGTGGTCGTGTTCGAATCGCTCACCCTTGACGCTGGCGGTCTCTTCGCAGGTGAGCCAGGTGTTGCGGGGGGTGATCCCGCCGGCGCAGTTGCGCTCCGTGCCCGCGAGCGACAACCAGTGCGACTCGAGCGATCGGGTCCTGGTGTTGTAGACCATGGTGGTGGTGCCGCCTCGGGAGGGTTTGCCCCGCCCCGGGTCATAGATCTTGGTATTGTCGAAGCCGAGCAGGTCGTCGATGTGTCTGAACGGGCCGGTGGTTTTGTGCGCGTCCTCGATCTCGTGATTGCGGATGAGGATGGTGCGATCTGGGTCAACGGAGCCGTCGTCGTTGATGTAGGGGAACGCGCCCATCGCGTCGTGCTTGCCGGGCACGCTCAATCCGTCGTCCATCACCTCGCCCGTTCGCGAAAAGATCCGGTACGAGAACCCTTCGGGGAGCGCGATGATCCCGCGCGGGTCCTCAACGAGCGGCCCGAACCCGAGCGTGGGGTCGGTTGTGGACGCGTCGGCGAGCTTGGACAGGAGCGTCGCGGTCGAGCCCTTCGCGAGCGACGCGGACAGCCCCGCGAAGCCCAGCGCGACAGAGCTGGAACGGGTCAGGAAATGACGGCGGGACACAAAACTCATGCAAACATGATATCGATCGGATCAAGGAAGAAACCGATCACGCGGGAGAGCTTTGCGCATTCCAAATGAATGAGCCGCTCACAAAATCGTGCCGCTCAGCAGTATCAGGGCCACCACGAAGTAGATCGTCAGCCCCGACACATCCATCAGCGTCGCGACAAGCGGCGACGACGATGCCGCGGGGTCCATGCCGACGCGATCGAGCAGGAGGGGGAACATCGAGCCGATCAGGGAACCCCAGATCACGATCATAAAGACCGCCAAGCCCACGGTGAACGCCAGCACCAGAAGGTGCGGGGTCTCGACCATGGGTGTGAGCGAGAGGATCCACACGACGAGCATGCCGAGCACGCCCAGCGTGAGCCCCAGGAAGGTGCCCGTGAGGAGCTCCTTGCGCATGATCTTCCACCAGGCGCTCAGGGTCACTTCTTCGACGGCGATGGCGCGGACGAGCAGACTCGCGGCCTGGGTGCCGGTGTTCCCCCCGGACGCGATGATCATCGGGACAAACAGGGCAAGCACGACGGCCTTGTTGAGCTGCTCGTCGAAGAACCCCATGATCGAGATCGTGAAGATCTGCATGAGAAAGAGCCCCGCGAGCCATCCGCCCCGCTTTTTGAACATGCTGACAACCGGAGAGGTCATGTACGGTGCATCGAGCGCTTCCATACCACCGAGCTTCTGCACATCCTCGGTAAACTCTTCTTCTGCAACATCGGCGATGTCGTCGACCGTCACGATCCCCACGAGCAACCCCAGCGAATCCACCACGGGCAACGCGGAGCGGTCGTAGCGGTTCATAATCCGCACGGCCTCCTCCTGATCGTCTGCGGCAAAGAGCGCGACATACTCGTTGTCCATCAGCTCCTCGATCGTGGACTGGGGGTCCGCGAGGATGATGTGGCGGATATGGATGTCATCGATCAGCTTCTGCTCGTGATCGATCACGAACACCCAGTTGATGGTCTCCGCGTCGTGCCCGTACATGCGGATGTGCTTCAGCGCCCGCTCGATTGTCCAGTCCTTGCGGACACGGACATAATCCGGCGTCATCAGACGCCCGACAGATTCGGGCGGGTAGCCGAGGATCGCCTGTGTGATTTTTCGGTTCTGCGGCGAGAACCGTGCGATCAGGCGTGTCGCGATCTCGACGGGGAGCTCATCGAGCAACGCGACCCGATCGTCCGGGTCCATCATCTCAATGACGCGGGCAGATCGCTCCGTGCCCAGCTCCTCGAGCAGTGATTCCTGGGCGGTCTGATTCAGCGATGCGAAGGCCTCGCCGGAGACTTCCCGCGGCAACACCCGGAACGCGACCACGCCCGACTCGGGCGGGAGGGTCTCGATCATGTCGGCGATGTCTTCGGGCTCCATCACGCCCAGCGCATCACGAAGCTCGCGATACGACTGTTCGTCGATCAGACGCTGCAGTTCGGGCTCGAGCAGATGCGTGAAGGTGGTCGGCACACAGGATGGTATACAGGATCCGCGTCCAGATAATCATGTGTCAGCGCGAAGATTATCCCCAACAGGCGTCTCTCGGCGATCTTGACGGGCTTCGCTTGATTCGGACCGGCCCATATCCGACATATGCACCATGCGTATTCCGAGTGGGTTCAAACGAGTTGAAACAGGCATCGCCATCGGCGTGCTCGCAGTCTGCGCGGTCATCTTTCTACCACGGGGCGCGAGTGCGTCCGAGCAATCCCGCGTCCGCGAAGCGGGCGACGAGCTGCGCCAGATGGGTGAATCATTTAGGCAGTTCCGGCGCAACAACGGCTACTACCCGCCCGACACGGTGGTGGGGAAGCTCCCGCCGGAGATGCGTTCGCGATTCCGCGAGCACAACCCGTTCCAGGGTCTCACGCCGATCGGCGGGCAGTACGACTACGAGCATCATGCCGACTCGGATATTCTCTGCGTGTGCATCGTTGGTTCGTCGATCATCGAGCCGCCGACACTGGACGACGCGATGGCGCTCGACGCCTACATCGACGACGGCGATCTTCGCACGGGCAACTTCCGCGCTGTCGACGGCGGGTTCGCATATGCGTTCGATAGAAAGTGAACTGCTCATTGCAGGGTGCCACTACTCGCCCGTAGGGCGCAGTAGTGTTCTGCGGAGTTCCTTGCTGCCATGACTGATGAAGTTTGAAGAGCACAACTGCGCGGCTTTGCTGCGAGTAATGGCACCCCGCTTACCAGACTGAGCGTCCGACGCACTCTGTTCCTTGGGAGCCCCCTCCGTCTTCGCCTTCGGTGAGGCAGACTCACATCATCAGCGAGTCAAAGCCCGTGAGTCCCACGGGCTCTTTCGTATAGAAGGGTTCCCCCGCGTCGGTGCCGATGCGCGACCCGAAGTACTTCGCGCTCGCTTCGATCCATTCGAGGGCTTTGCGGTTTTTCTCGGGCTGGACGAACTGCGTGTCATAGGCGCGGATGGATCGCATCTTCTGCTCGACGACGCCGGAGATGTCGAAGACGAACTTGGGGTCCGCGACCCAGCGCAGGTGCGTCGCGTAGTAGTAGAACACCCACTTGGGGTAGAGCGTTGGGCCGAGCTCCTTCTGCTCGCCGGTCCATGCGTCGATGGGTGCGGGCATCTCGATCTTGGAGAGTTTCGCGTCGAACCGCGCATCCTCGATGCAGCGCGTCACCGCCCGGTGGTCGGGGTGGGCGTCCTCGGGGAATGTTGTGAAGATGATCTGCGCCTGCCAGGCACGGATGACGCCCGCGAGCGCGTGTCGGTTCTCGATGGTGTGCTCGACGAAGCGGTTGGGGAGATCGAGCAGCCAGCGCTCGACGCGCCCCGTCGTGCCCTCCCTGAGGACCTCCAGCGCCGCGGCGGCTTCCTTGGTGCGGGTCTCGACACTCCCGAGTGGGGTGGGTTCGCCGTTGGTGACATCGAGGATAAGGATGTCGTGACCCTGCTGGGCGAGCTTGATGATGGTGCCGCCCATCCCGAGTTCCTGATCATCCGGGTGGGGTCCGACGACGAGTATGCGTGCCATGGGTGCCTCTGCGTGCGTGTGCTTCCTCGCGGGTGACAACCCAGCGGGGTGCGCCAGTATTCGCGCCTCAGTCGTACTTGTTCTGAACGACAACAAGCCCGTAGAGCAGCGGGTTCCCGTTGTCATCGGGGACGGCGATCTGGGCAAGGACCACGGGCGCGGGCTCACGCTGGGCGAAGAACCCGCCGGCCTTGTAGGTGTCCCCGAACTCGTCCACAAACCCACGCAGATCGAGCTCGATCGTCTCACCGGACGCGACGGCGGGCATCGGGGCGGAATACCGCTTATTGAGCCACATGGTGCTCTCGGGGAGATCCGAGGTCGTGGAGTTCGTGAATCGAAGGGTCGTCACATCGCGGAACACCTGCACATCGAGGACCGAGGCCATGGGCGCGTCCTCGGGGTAGACCGGGCCGGGCTCCGCGGTCAGTTTCTCATTGAATAACTGGCACCCACTCAGTGTCGAGAGGGTCAGGGCTGCAGAAAGGGCAATGCCCACGCGTCGGGATGTGGCGGTATGCGTCTTCACATCCCTATCGTCCCATGTATGGGCTGTCAAAGCAACTCAACCAGTCAGAATGCTACGGGGCCGAGCTTCGCGATCGCGGAGGGGGCGCAGGAGATCGACCCTCGGGTTGTCGCTGCGGACTTGGTAAAACGCTTCGGCCCGGGCGGGATGGACCCGCGTGTGAAGGAGCACATCCCTGCGTTCGATGCGCCGTTTTTCCAGGCCGGGCTGGCCGGGTACTCCGATGCCGCGATGCGCATCATCGCCCGGCGCCACGGGTGCCCGATCTGCGTCACCGAGGCCCTGCTGGACCGGACGCTCCTCGACGGCGGACGGGGGTTCGCCAAGGCCGACCTGGGCGAGATCCACGACAACGTACCCGGCGGCGACGAGGACCATCCATTAATTGGGCAGATCATGGGTTCCGACCCCGCCGAGATGGCGGCCGCCGCGATCAAGATGATCGAGCAGGGGAAGCAGCGGAGCAATAAGGAGTATCGGAAGCTCGCGGAAGAAGAGCCGTCGGCCATCAGGCATCAGCCATCAGGGGAAGAGGGCGAGGCACACGGGCTGATGGCTGATGGCCGATCCCCGATGGCTTCCCCCCTCGGCTTCGCCGCGATCGACATCAACCTCGCGTGCCCCGTGAAGAAAATCTCCAAGAAATCGCGAGGCGGGCACTGGCTCCGCGAGCCCGAGGGTGCGATCGAGATCCTCAAAGCCGTCCGAGAGGCAGTACCCGCATCGGTTCCTGTCACGGTCAAGATGCGCCGCAGCTTCGATGACACGGAGGAGATGCGTCAGAACTTCTTGTACCTCTTCGACGCGGCCTACGACCTGGGGTGCGCGTGGGTCGTCGTGCATGGGCGCACGGTGGAGCAAAAATATGTCGGCCCATCGCGTTGGGACCCGCTCAAGACGCTCGTTGATCGCAACCCCGAACGCATCATCATGGGCTCGGGCGATGTCTGGGATGTGAACCAGATCTTCCGCATGATCGCGTACACGGGGTTGTCGGGCGTGAGCGTGGCGCGGGGGTGCATCGGGAATCCGTGGATTTTTCGACAGGCGCGGGACCTGCTCGAGGGGCGCGAGCCGCGTGAGCCGACGATCGAAGAGCAGCGTGCGGTGCTCGAACAGCACTTCGAGCTCGCGCTCGCGGTGAACAAGAACTTCCGCGACCCGGAGCTGCATACCGCCAAGAACATGCGAAAGTTCGGGATCAAGTTCGCCGCCCACCATCCGCAGGCCCAAGAGGTGAAGAAGAGCTTCATCTATGTGAAATCGCTGGATGATTGGCGGGTGGCGCTGGATCAGTGGTATGGGAGTTCACAGCCGTGAGCAGAGCAAGCGATGTGCGCTACGACCAGTGGATTGAGCATCTCTTCAGAGAGTTTGGATCTCAGCGAGATCTACTTGAAGTTGGCTACCCTGAGGACTGGTACTCCAATCCTCGCATGTTGGTTGAGCACTACACGCATTTTCTGGAGCATCCAGATCCTGTCGTTGATGAGTATGGAGCAGAACTCACTGGTGAGGTCTTGTGGGGATTAACTTCATCCACACATGATGTGTACATCAGTGTGTGTCACCAGAAGATGCCACTCGAGTTTCGTGATCGGGCGATTAAGGCAATGGGATCAATGATCCGAAGACTTGCAACTCGACATCTGACTCGAAAAGTATGGGACTCTTGGACCAAGCTCGATAGTGCAATTTTCATGTATTGGGATATCACCCCGAATTGGCCAGCCAAAGGCACAGATCATGGACGAGCCCTCTTAGATGTATGTCTGAATGAGATGCAGGACGCACTTGCGATCAACCATCCGGTCGCACAACTCCACGCTTTGCATGGACTCAGTCATCTTCATGTTAACTTTCCAAGTCAAACAACGCCAGTTGTGGATGCATGGATCACCGCACACCCTCATGTGAATCCGAAGCTGTTGGAGTACGCTCAGCATGCCAGGGATGGGCTTGTTCAATAGTCGAAGGTATGCGGCATGACCAATACCCAATACACCACCGCCCTCCCCAACGACCTCATCGCCGTCTGGTTGGGTGTGTTCGAGCGTCAGAAAGCCTTCGGCGAGCACGCCTTCAATCAACTCAGCGATGAGCAGTTCTTCACGATCCTCGCGCCGGGGCTCAACTCGTGTGCGATCATCGCGAACCACATCGCGGGGAACCTGATCTCGCGCTTCACGGACTTCCTCACCACCGACGGCGAGAAGCCCGATCGCGATCGCGACTCGGAGTTCAACGCCCCCGATTCGCACACGCCCGAAGCTCGCGCCCGGATCATGGAGCGTTGGGAGAACGGGTGGGGTGTACTGTTCGAGACGCTCGGGTCGTTGACGGTTGAGGATGTGGGGAAGATCGTGATGATCCGATCGGTGCCGCACCCGGTCCACGCGGCCATGGCGCGGGCGATGGATCACTACAGCTTCCACATCGGGCAGATCAACATCATCGCTCGTCAGCTGGTGGGCACGGAGCAATGGGATTGGTTCACCCTTCCGCCCGGCGGATCCAGGGCGTTTAATGCGAAGCTCATGGGCGATGAAAAGTAATATTGGTTCGTGTGTCACCGCATGCCCACGATCGCGGTATGGTTGTTGATGATGATCAAAGACATAATGATGTTCGTGCTCGCGTTGTCGGCTCTAGCCGTCGGCGGGTGTTTTCGATACCACCCCGTAGAGAGTGATTCACTCCAAGCGCACCCCCTGCCCTCTGGTGTCTGGGTAGTGCCGGAGGAAACGGAAGCGCTGCAAACTCTCCAACGGGACACACCCGAATCGTTCATCATTGCAAAGATTGATCGCGAGGTGCTCCAGCGAAAGCTACCGAAACTCACATCGTCCGATCTTGATTTGGTTGAAGCCGCGATGGTCCGCCCGATCAATACATCACGGCTCGAACACGGCGGGCTCATCCGTTTCTGGGGGAATACCGATTATTCTATCAGATACTCACGCACGCTCCGGTTCGGCTTTTTATCAACGACACTCGAGCAGTTTGAGACGGATGGGTCGTACCTGAGCGCCGCCGAGCTCGATTGGCTCATCGCCCGTGACGAGATTGGTCCCGAAAACAGCATTCCAGATTTTTCAGGTTTGTACCTGAGTCTGTACGGGATCTCCCAGACGCATGAAGAGCGTGAATGGAAACTGAAAGACGGGATCCGCCTCGGGCTTCCCGATCCAGTAGCGCAGGATTCACCCGATCGCGCCGGCACGGTGCTGCATGTTGCTTCGTTCTACGAGAACAAGTACGAGCATCGATTGCTTGATCGATTGGAAGGGTACGGGTGGGCGATCGCGCACCTCGATCCGGAGATCACCCTTCGCGAGCCGAATGCGCTTGAGCTTCATGCGTACTCGACGAAGAGCAGGGCCATTCGTCAGGAATGGCTTGCAGAAGATCCGGAGTATCAGCGACTGAAGCAGACCAGCGAGGCATACACCGATGAGGACTTGCGTGTTCTGAGTGAACGGCAGCTCGCAGCGCACGAAGCAGTGGCTGGTCAGTTGGTCCGCCCCAAAACCGGATTCGAGGTCTTCCCCGATACCGATCTTGAAGCGCACGGGCAGATGATTGCCAGGATGGTGGATGAGCGCATCGCCGAGCACGCGTACGCAGCGCAGTCGCTCATCGAAGAAAGCGATCGCATCTTCCCGGATCTCGCGGATAAGCCGATCGTCGTGATGGGGTTCAGCGCGGGGTCGCTCGTGACGCCCGCGATCGCCCAGCGCCTCCGCGAGTTGTTCCCCGATCGCCAGATCGCGATCGTCATGGTCGGGGGCGGCGGGGATCTGCTCTCCGCATCCATCGGGAGCGTGTTCACCGACGGCGGGATCCACCTCGAGCCGCGCGACGGGCCAGAACCCACCCAGGAACAACTCGACGAGCTCGTCACACACTATCGCGCCGCGTCTAAGCTCGACCCGCTGACACTCGGGCCGGTGGTGCGCGACATCCCAACCCTGCACCTGTACGCAACGCGCGATTCCGTGGTCCCGACATCAACCGCGCGTGCATTCAACGCGGCGCACGGGCGTGTCGATCGGTTGGTCCACCCGTTGAATCACGACACGCTCTTCCTGTTTCTGCCCGGTGAGGCGGGGAAGATCAAGTCGTGGTTGCGTCAGCAAGGATTGATGGATTAGCTCGGCGATTCGATCACGATGGTGATCGGGCCGTCGTTCATGAGCTCGACGCGCATGTCGGCGCCGAAGACGCCTCGTTTCACTTCCAGCCCTTCCGCCGCGATCAACGCGCAGATCTGCTCGAACATCGATTCGGCTTCGGGTGGTTTCATCGCCGACATGAAATCGGGGCGTCGGCCCTTCTGAGCGCTGCCCGCAACGGTGAAGTTGGGCACGACAAGCACCTGCCCCGGCGGATCGCAATCGAGTGCGCCAAGGTTCATCTTCTGTTGTTCATCTTCGAAGATCCGCATGTGCGCAATCTTGGACGCGGTCCACTTCGCGTCAGACTGGGTGTCGTCGGCGTGGATCCCGAGGAGGACGACAAGCCCGGCGTCGATCTGTGCGTGTGTGGATCGTGCGCCAGCATCATCGACAAGGTGGAGGGATGCGGATTCGACGCGTTGGATTACGGCCCGCATGTGCACCCGCCGCCGCAACGCGCACCCGGTTGCTTGTGGTCCGGGTGGGTGAAGAAGAAGTTGTTGCCATAGTTCGGCTTGTCATCGGGATCGGACTGGTGCTTGGTGTAGTCGAACTCTTCAATCGGGATGAGTCGCCCGCCCGCGAAGCACTGACCGTTGTACCCGAGCTCGCGGAAGATATCCCAGAGCTCACCCACAGGGTCCGCGTCATCGTTGGCGTGTCGTTTCTCACACTCAACGAGAACGGTCGGGGTGAATCGCCGGAGGATGTCAGACCCTGTCTGAAAGATCTCACGCTCGGCGCCCTCGGTATCGCATTTGATGAGATCAATACGATCCAGGTGGTGTTCCGACGCGATCGATTCGAGCGTGAAGCAGGGCACCTCGACATCCCGGATCGTGATCCCGTCCTCCGCATCGAGTTCGCGGATCGAAGCGCCGTGGGATGGGCCCTCGCCGGGGATGTGGAGGGTGATGGTCCCCACGCTCGATCCGACGGCGCCGTGCATGATCGTGATATCGTCGGACGATGCGTACAGCGTGCGGAGATTGCTCGCGAGATCGGGCTGAGGTTCGACGGCGATCAGTCGCCCGTCCGGGCGGGTCCACTTGCTCATCCAATACGAATACGCGCCCTTGTGAGCGCCGATATCGAGGACGACGCACCCGGGCTTGAGGGTTCTGCGGATTGCTTCGAGTTCCGCAGGGTCATGGCGTCGGCGGTATCGGTGGGCACGCTGGATGAGCCGGAGCTTCTGGATCATGCTCTAGTGTAGTGTCTCCGGACGGTTCTTGCGTCCCGGATCCCAAGTCTGGTACAGTGTGCACTCAGGACCTATTGGAGGACAGAAAATGCCCAACTGGATACTCATCGCGCTCATCGTCATCGGTGCCCTCATCATCGGGGTGCTCCTGCTGATGATCGCGACCTTCATGGGCATGAAGACCAAGCGCGATACGGGCACGATGCGCGGGACGCGAAAGTCGAAACGGACGCCGGACTCCAAGAACTCGAAATCCAGAGCGCACAAGAGCAGGTAATTCAGCCTCAGGCCGACCGCGCTGGTGGCTCGTCCGAGTCGCCCTGCTTGCTGGGAGCTTCTGGCTCCTTGCCATTGGGCTTGGGTTTTTCTTTGTCCTTGGTCTTCTCTTCGTCCGAATCCGACGAGCTGGTGTATTTCACACGCCCGTGATAGATCGATGCGACGGACTTGGAGATCGACTCGCAGATCATGCTGAGTTCACGGAATGTCAGATCGCACTCGTCGAACTGCCCGTCCATCAATCGCTTGTTCGCAAGCGTTCGCACGAGCGCATCGATCCGGGCGGGGGTCGGGTCCGAGAGCGTCCGCGTCGCGCTCTCGATCGCGTCCGCGAGCATCACGATCGCAACCTCCTTGGTCTGAGGCTTCGGACCCGGATACCGGTAGTCCACCTCATCCGGCAGCTGCTCAGCCTGCTCCTGAAGAATCTGCTCCGCCGTGCGTTCCTCACCAGCCTGGGCGGCTTGCTCACGCGCGCGACGATAGAAGTACTCCACAAGCGTCGTGCCGTGGTGCGCTTCGATGAAGTGGTGCAGCGCCTTGGGCAGGCCCTGCTCGCGTGCCATCTCCATGCCATCCTTGACATGGCCAACGATGATCAGCAATGACATGGCGGGCGTGAGCTTGTCGTGCTTGTTGGGGCCGCCCGCCTGATTCTCGATGAAGTACCCGGGCTTGTTCATCTTCCCGATGTCGTGATACAGACAACCGACATAGGTGAGCAGGGCATCGGCACCAACAGATTCCGCCGCGCTCTCCGCGATTGACGCAACATTGAGCGAATGGTTGTAAGTCCCCGGTGCCCGCTGTTGCAGCTCCTTGAGGATCGGCTGTTTTGGGTCACGCAGCTCGATGAGCGTCATGCCGGTTGTGATGTCGAACGCCCGTTCAATGAAGGGAAGCGTGAATAGGGCGATCCCACCCACGAGCAGCCCTGAGATCCCCGCCTGGGCACTGGCGCTCAACAGCGAAGAGAGATAGGCCGACATCTCGACACCGATGCCGGGGAGCGAGATGAGCTGATCAAGCATCGTCATCGACGCGAGCATGATCGCGATCACGATGGACATGCGGATGAGTGTCTGTCGCTCGCGGAGATCACCGAGCTGTGCGATCGCACCCGCGACCCCCACAAGGATGACCGCGAGCAGGCCCATATGAGCCCCGAGTGCACCCATGACGATCAGCGTGGCGACACCCGTGATCGCGAGACCGGTCCGCTGGTCATACGCGATCGCGATCAGGACCGCGATCAGGACCATCGGGGTGATCGTGGAAAGCCAGACCATCCGCGGGTCGAGAGCGCCGGCGATCGTCGCGATGAGAATCGCGCCGGTGACGAGCAGGGTCATCCAGCCGATCCGAGCGGGTTTGGAAAGGATCCGCGGTGAATAGCGTGAGATATAGCCACCCAGCAGCGCCGCGAGGGCTGCGATCAGGCCATAGATACCAAGCCCGCGTCGCAGGATTCGAATCGCGGCACCCTCACTCGCGAGGTACTGCCGGTTTTCTTCGCGTGCGAGCTCAAAGCTCGCCTGATCCAGAATGTCCCCGCGCGAATAGAGGCGTTGCCCGATCGTGATCGTGCGCCGGACGGGCTGAACCTTGGAGGCGGCCTCATCCATCTCCGCGTTCGTCGCGGTGCTGTCATATACAAAGGTCGCCCGGGGCTGCGTCAGCAACCGGGATCTGACGAGCGCACCCGTCACATCATCGAACCCCGCGATCCGCACGATCCGGCTGATCTCCGCCGTGAGCTGATCCTGTTTGTCGATGTTGATCGCGTCCTCGCGGCTGATCAATGTGGAAGCAGCGTTTGAGTTCTCGGTATCGCTCGTCTGGGGGATGGTGAAACGAAGACTGATCTGCGTGTTCTGGCCTTCCTGTGTCGCAACCTGCCAGTTCGAGCGGGTCAGCAGCGGGCGACGGCGAAGGATCTCGTTCAGTCGCACGACCTTCTCGTTCCATGAGTTCAGGAGAATCTCATCGTTGCCGATCGCCTTGAGCGTGCTGAACATCGACTGGTCGAGTCGGAATCGTTTGCTGATCTCGCTGGAAACATCGGCGAGGTTCTCGACCCCCGCGAGTGTTCTGGGCAGGTTGCTCAGGTCCGCCCGGAGTTCCTCAAAGGCCGTGATGTCGGCGCTGAAGACTCGCGGGACATTCATCCGTGCGGCGGTGCGCTGGGTCTGGGTGAGTTGCTGATCCTGCGTGTTGAACTCAACCCGGGCAACACGCGTCTCTCGCATGATCTGCCCAACCTCGATCCGGACCCGATTCTGCGACCACAGGGTGACTGTGCCCACGATCAGGACGAATCCCAAGAAGGCCAACCCGCCCCAGAAGAGCTTGGGGTCGGCGATCCAATCAGACAGTCGTTGCTTGAGGGTGCGTTCCTGAATCTGAACGACAGCACGGCGCGTGGACTTGTTGTTGGCCCTCGTGACGCTCTTGGTGCTGGGTTTGGATCCGTCTTTACCCATAAGGAGGCGGGCTTTCCGCCCGTGCTGATACTATTCCGTTCAGGCCATGTGCTCCAACTTCTGCGCACGAGGGCGCAGAAAGCTTATCGACCCTTTGGATCAGGCGCTCGATCCGCGGAGCCCGAATCGCACCAGAATCAGGGTGTCGGTGTCCGAGATTCAGGTCCGAACGAGATTATTCGTCGTTTTCGTTGCCGTGGAGACCGCTCTGGGGCTTGACGCATCGAGGGAGACCGATCGTAAATGAAGTCCCGCTCTGATACACGCTCTCCAGCGTGACATTACCACCCAATCGGCGTGCGGCGTGTTTCACAATCGCAAGCCCGAGCCCGGTTCCACGCTTAGCGGCAGTCCCGCTCCGGGCCTCATCCACCTGATAGAACCGCTCGAACACGCGTTGCTGATGCTCCAGCGGGATACCGATGCCCTTGTCACGGACTTCGATCTCCAGGCCGGTGTCGTGCTGATTCAGCGCATCGGGGGGCGGTGCCGTCCGATCGATCGGCACGGTCCCGATGGTCGCGATCACCCGCACCGAAGTGCCTTCGTGTGCGAACTTGATCGCGTTGCTGACGAGATTGCGAAGCATGAGCTTGAGCAGCGACGGGTCAGTGTGGACGCTCCCGATCTCATCATCGATATTCATCACGAGACGGACTTCTCGGCGCTGGGCACTGGGGGCAAAGTCCGTGAAGACGCTCTCGATGAGTTCATCCAGCCGGATCTCCTCCAGATTCACCGGGAGATCTTCGGCTTCGAGCTTCGAGAGGTCGAGCAGGTCTCGCGCGAGCAGTTCCAACCGAGATGCGTTGCTCGTCACCATCTCGAGAAGGCGAGCAGACATTTTGGGATCATCCTTCGCGGGCCCCATGAGTGTTTCCGCGGCGCCTTTGATCGAAGCGATCGGCGTGCGGAGTTCGTGGCTCGCGTTGGCGGCGAAGTCCGCCTTCAGCGTCATCGCACGCGAGAGCTCCGTGATATCACGGAAAGTCAGCACCGCGCCAGCCGATTCCGGGACGGGATCCGCTGAAATGTCAAAGTCACGAAGCTCGCCGAGGATGGGGATCGCGGCGCGTGCGTGTCCCTGCTCCCCCGCGCGGGCAAGCGACTCAAGCTCATGGAGGACCTTCTGCGTGAAGAGCTCGTCGAATCGGTGACCAATCATGGAAGTGCGGATCCCGAGAACAGCGTTGGCACGCGGGTTCGAGATCATCACGACCCCGTCCGTATCCGTCGCGATCATGGGGATGTCGGCTGCCTTGATCACGCCCAGCAGGAGATCCCGCTGCCGATCAAAGCGCAGGGCCTGCCCGTGCTGTTCCACGATCGCTCGCTGTGCGTTGCGAATCGTCCGGCGATCGCGCATGGCCAGCACGGGGATCATGATCGTGCCGATACCGGCCGCGATCAGGAAGACGGGAACGAGCGCCCCGAGAACAATCGAACCGAGCACGATTGTAAACACGAGCCACCACAGCTCCTGCGCCTGAGCTTTGTGCGGCCGCGGATCCATCGGTCCATCATATCGCAAATCAGGGGCGTTCAACGGATCAATACCTGATCACGCGTCCTGCTCGACGGTCTGCGGCGCATCGGCGCGGTAGCCGACGCCTCGCACCGTGGAGATCATCGAGGAGTAGGGGGCGATCTTCTTGCGGAGCGCCGTCACATGGACATCGATCGTGCGCTCCGTAACCATCACCCCCGGACCGATCGCGCTGGAGATCAGCGCAGGACGGGTCATAACCTTGCCCTCATTCGAGAAGAGGGTTGAGAGCAAGCGGAACTCGGTGATCGTCAGCGAGATCGGTTGCCCGTCCACGCTCACCTGGTGTTCCTCCAAATCGATGCTCACGGCACCCAGCGAAAGGATGGAGTCTCGCCCGCTGACGCTTGTGCCGCCTGTCCGGCGTGCCATCGCGTCGATGCGTGCGAGCAGCACCTGCATGGAGAAGGGCTTGGTGATGTAATCGTCCGCGCCCGCTCCGAGCCCCTCGATCTCATGGGCTTCTTCCGTCTTTGCGGTCAGCATGATGATGGGGACGGAAGCAGTCTCGGTCTGGGCCCGCAGGCGGCGTGCCACCTCAACGCCGTTGAGCTCCGGCATCATCACATCAAGGACAACCAGATCGGGCTGGCGCGATTTCGCCTGTGAGATCGCGTCAGCCCCGTTGTTGGCCGTGAGGACCGTGTGTCCCTGCTGTTCGAGGTTGTACGCGATGAGTTCGACGAGATCGGGTTCGTCGTCCACAACGAGGACTGTCAGTGGGGTGGTTTTGAGCCCGGGGTTCTTCGTAGACATCGCGCGAGTCTCCTGCGTACTCAATCGAGGCTGGGTGAGAACGCGTCCGGTATGCGAGTTGCCGATCGCGTGATGGATCCTATTCACGCGTCCCAAACCACAAATCACGGTATACGAACAGTTTACCGAATCTGAATATTCCGGAAGCAATGACCCACACTCTTTCGTGTAAATCCTGACGAATTGCCGACTTGATGAATGGTGATCGGACTGCACGCGTCATTGCGTCGATCGTGCCCAGCGGGTGCCTGCGATCGCTACAATCGGGCTCCATGGACCGTGAGATGGGCCCGGCGTTCAGTGGGTCAGCAGGCAGGAAGTGTGGATATGAGCAAGCGTTGTGTGCTTTCTATCGGGTTGATCAGCTGTGTCCTCGCCCAGGACGCGTTCGCGTCTGGGTTGGATTTCACCATCGCGGATGCCTCGCGACTTCGTGCGGCCCAGCCCGAATCGCAGGATTCGACCGGCTGGTATGTCGAGCGATCTGATAACAGCTCGCTTCGGTTGAGCGCTCTGACGCAGATGCGATACATGTATGGCATCCGAAAATCGGGCTTCACCGCCACCAATGACATCCAGACGACGGGCTTCTCGCTGCCTCGCACCCGAATCGCAATCGATGGCAACATCGTTTCATCTCAGTTCAACTACCGGATCAGCTTCGATTTCGGTGATGCCGAGCTCTCAAGGGGAAACAACAACGGCGCGTTCCTCGCGGGTGAAACCGGGACACCCCGGCTTCTCGATGCGTATGCGCAGTACAACTTCACGGGTGATCAGGAGGGGTATTACTTCCGGTTCGGGCAGTTCCAATCCGTAGTTGTGTCGGAAGAAGCGATCGACTCAGGGAATCAGCTCGCGATCGATCGGTCGATGATCTCCGAGATCTTCGGGCCCGGGTACACCCAGGGGATCGCGCTGGGGCGTGTATTAAAGGATTATGCGTGGGAAGTCTCGATCAACGACGGCGGACGGGCATTCCTTGTCCGCGAGGCGGACAACACCGGCTTTACCGATCAGGACGAGAAAGACCTGGGGGTGTCCGCACGGTTTGACTGGAAGCTCAAGGGCGACTGGGAACAGTTCACAGATTTTACGAGCTGGCGGGGTTCGAATGAGGCCGCCAAGATCGGTGCGGGTTTCCAATACCAGTTCACCGGGCAGTTCAACCCCGGAGACCTGAATATCGCACTCTTTCCCGATCCGGTGGAATCCAGCCAGCACATCACCTGGACGCTCGACTATCACTACGAGGACGACGGGTGGAACTTCTACGCGGCCTACATCGGTTCATGGACAGATTTCGAGTTCCCAACCGGCGGATTCCTCCCCACACTCGCGTTCCAGAACAACGCGCTCATGGTTCAGGGTGGATGGTTCATCACCGAAAATATTGAGTGGTACACACGCTTTGAAGCGTTCTGGATCGACAAAACATACCGCAACGCTTTCGGGCAGACCACCGGGTATATCCATCGCATCGCGACGATCGGGGCCACCAAGTATCTGCTCCCTGAGAGCCACGCGGCAAAGCTGAGCGCGGATGTGAGCTTCGCATTCGATACCCTGACAACGCTTTCAGTCGGTGGCACATCCGTGAATCTTCCCGATCCATCCGTCACAGGTTTTCTCGGGTTGACCGATCGGGAGCTTGTTTTTCGGATGCAGCTACAACTGCAGTTCTGACCCTGAAACGGCGGAAGCTGACGGTTGAGCAAGAAAATTTCCTGATAAAAATTTCCTGATAAAGGATAAAAAGGTCGTTTGTATGTGCTAGTATCACGCGCGTTTCGCTTATACACTCGTTTGTATTCGCAAACACAAGCACAACCACGGCCGATTGAGGCCTATATAGAAGAAGAGGAGTCAGTCATGACCGAGAAGAACTTCACCTGTGCAGCCCTGATGCTTTCCGCGATGAGTGGGCTTGCTATGGGTCAGAGCGGCCTCGATCTCGACCGCGCGTATGCCTCGCAGCTCCGCTCGGACGCCGAAACCCGCTCGAGTCTGCTGGGAAGCTCCAACGACGCGAATGTCGACATCGAAGTGATGACGCAGTTCCGCTACATGTACAACTCGCGTGACGAGCAGACGGCGGGCGCACTGGGCGACAACGAAGAAACAATGGGCTTTGACACACCACGCACGCAGGTCCGCGTGAGCGGCAGTGTCACCGATGACATCTCGGCGCTTGTCGTGTTCGATTTCGGTGCAGCAGAAAACGGCACCACGCAGGGCACAGCGAATCTGCTCGTGGCTCAGGCCGCTTGGTCGCTGAATGAAAACTGGGCGATGCTCTTTGGACAGTGGCATGTGCCGGTCATGGGTTCAGAGAACTTCGCGCCCGAGCACACCCTCGCGGTGGACAAGTCCTTCACCAACGAGTTCTTCAATGTGGGATACTCGCAGGGCGTTGCGTTCGCCTATGCCGGCGATCAGTTCAAGTTTGTCGGTGCGTTGTGCGATGGTGCGGAATACATCACGAACTACAGCAGCGTCTCCAACTCCGCATACAACGCAGCGGGCGAAGCGGACTTGAGCCTCACCGGTCGTTTCGACTGGCTCATTGAAGGCACATGGGATCAGTTCGCGGACGCCACCAGCTGGCGTGGTTCGAACTACGGTATCAAGCTTGGTGCCGCGGCACACTGGCAGACTCAGGGCGATACCAACAACACCGGTGCTGGTTTCGGCAACCTGCCTGCGGGGCACGACAGCACGGAAGTCACCCTGTGGACCGTGGACGCTCAGGTGGAAGGCGACGGCTGGAACGCATTCGCTCAGTATGTTGGGCACGATGTTGACATCGAAGCGACCACCAATGTGAACTACACCAACCACGGGTTCATTGCTCAGGGCGGTATGTTCGTCTCCGATCAGGTCGAGCTCTTCGGGCGTTACGACATCGTCATGCTTGATGATGTGCTTGTTGCCGCGGGCACCGACGATAACTACCAGAGCATCACCGCGGGTATGAACTACTACTTCGTGCCCGAATCGCACGCCGCGAAGTTCACGCTTGATGCGGTGTTCGCGATCGACGAAAGCACCAACATGGATCTGCTCTTCGGCGGTGGCGGTGCCAACGACCCCAGCGCGACTGGGCTGCTTGGTCTTTCGGATTCCGAGTTTGTCCTCCGCGGACAGCTGACACTCGTGTTCTGATAGGGAGAACCACCCGCTTGAGGGGGTGGTTTGACACAATCTGAACAAATTTGACTACCGTAAGTTTGTACTTACTTGACTAGTGGCGGGGACCCCAGATAGGGTTCTCGCCGCTTCTTTTGCGCATATCTGACAAAAAATGTCCGATATGTGGAAAATAGTAAGGGCAAACATGGTTGTTTGTACTGACAAACGCCGATGCACTATGCACGATTCGGCGAATCGCCGATTCTTGAAATCGTTCCTAAGGGTGTTGGAGACCGCTTGGGATAAACAAGTCACGAACGGTCGAGGCATTGACAAGGAGCCGCGGCCAATCAAAGTTGGAAGTCATCCGGAGATTGACACCATGAACAACAGCGCTCAAATCACTGCTGCCGCACTCATCGCCGCGGCCACCACCGTTGCCAGCGCGGGCTCGCTCGAGCTCGATCGCTCCTACGCCTCGGAACTCAAGGCTGACGCGGGTGCCCGCTCGGTCCTGAACCAGGGCAACCTCGGGAATGTCGAAGTTTCTGTCGGCGTTCAGTTCGGTTACAGCTACAACAGCCGTAACGATGACGCTTCGAGCACCCTCGGCGACAGCGACACCACCCTCGGTTTCCAGTTCCAGGAAGTCGAAGTCGCGGTTGAAGGCGACATCACCGACAACATGCGTGGCCGCATCAGCTTCGACTTCGGTCCTGATGATGGCGTTTCAGGCGCAACCAATGTGAACCTCGAAGACGCGTACGCTGACTGGAATGTCAACGACAGCTTCGACCTCCGCATCGGTCAGTTCATCCCCGCGTTCTCCTCGGAAGCATCGACCTCGACCTTCCACACCGTGAACGCATACCGCTCGGTCACCCACGAGTTCCTCGGCACCCCGTCGTGGACACAGGGTATCCAGGCAACCTGGGGTGGCGACACCTGGGACTTCAGCGCCGGCTTCAACGACGGCCCTGGCACCTGGAACACCGCATTCAACAGCTCCGCAGAAGCTGACTACGCGTTCAACGCGCGTTTCGACTTCTACAGCGATTCCAACAAGGATCGTTTCGCTGATCAGAGCTCCTGGCGTGGCTCGGACGCTGGCTGGCGTCTCGGTGCAGGTCTGCTTTACGCGACCTACGGCGACACCAACCCCGCAACCACCACCGCTGAAGCTGATGTCCTTTGGTACACCCTCGACGGTGCATACGAAGGCGACGGCTGGTCCGTCTGGGCAGCGTTCTACGGCACCGATTTCGATCCCGATACCGGCACCGATCACACCAACTACGGCTTCGAGCTCGGCGGCTCGATGTTCTTCTCCGATCAGTGGGAAGGCTTCGCACGCTGGGATACCCTCCTGCTCGACGACGACGCTGGTGCTGGCCAGACCTCGGGTGAAGACAGCTTCAACTTCATCGCTCTCGGTGCGAACTACTACTTCGTTCCCGAAAGCCACGCAGCCAAGCTGACCTTCGAAGTCGGCGTCTCGCTCGACGAGACCGCGGACATCACCAACACCGCTGGCGACACCGGTGTGAACCCACTCGGTAGCGTCACTGGCGCCGGTTCCTCCGGGTTCCTCACCGACATCTCGGGTGAAGACGGTCAGTTCATGGTTTCTGCAGTCATGCAGTTCCTCTTCTGATCGATCGGATCTGATCCCGCTCGGGATCATCTGAGAGACACAACACAGTTGTGAACCGCACCCGCCAACCATCTGGTTGGCGGGTGTTCATTTTTGGGTCGAAAACCGGCGTACAGGCGTCCAGCAAGGGTTTCAAGCTCGTTCTGTTAAGTATGGGTGAACAAACTTCTGGCGGGTTGTGGGCTCAACCAAAAAGGCTAGTATGCACCATATGTACCGGTGTACGAGTTGTGCCCCGGGCAGCAACACCTTGATCAAGGGAACGCAAAGAATGAACACCAAGCTCACAGCAATGGCGGCCGCGGTCGTCGCAACGGCAGGCCTCGCACAGGCCGGTTCGGATCTCTCGCTTGCACGCTCGCACGATCTTCACAACGACGCATCGCAGTACGACGCACTGCTCGCACAGAACAACCTGTCCAATGTGAAGGTGAAGGCACAGGTCCAGGCACGCTACCAGTACAACAACCGTGATGAGGCGAGCCTTGGCGACAACGACACGACCCTCGGGTTCTCGCTCCGTCGCACCAAGGTCGAAGTCTCCGGCGATGTGACCGACAACATCTCCGCGAAGGTCAAGTTCGCGTTCTCACGCAGCTCCGGCGCTGCAGCGCTCGAAGACGCATACGGGACCTGGCAGGTCAACGAAGACCTGAAGCTCAAGATCGGTCAGTTCAAGCAGCAGATCATCCGCGAAGAGACCGTTTCGTCCTCGCGCCAGCTTCTCGTCGAGCGTTCCGCTGTCAACGAGACCTTCAACCAGAACTTCTCGCAGGGTATCGAAGCACACTTCGGTGGCGATGCTTGGCGTGGTGCGATCGGCTTCACCGATGGTTTCGGTTCCGCGAACACCGCATTTAACTCCTCGAGCGAGGCGGACTACGCCCTGAACGCCCGTTTCGAGTTCCTCTTCGGTGACGCCGAGTGGGACCAGTTCAAGCAGTTCACCTCGTGGCGCGGCAGCAACACCGGCTCCATGCTCGGTGCTGGTATCGCTTTCCAGACCATGGGTGAAACCAACCCGGCAGCTTCGATGGAAACCGACATGACCACCGCGACCATCGACTACTCGTTCGTTGGTGACGGCTGGAACTTCTACGCTGCTGGTATCTGGCAGAATGTTGACACCGGCACCACCGACAACGACGACATCGGCGTCGTCGCTCAGGCGGGTGTCTTCGTCACCGAACAGGACGAGCTCTTCGGGCGTTGGGACGGGATCTTCCCCGACAGCAACCGCATGAACGACGAGGACTTCAACGCCCTCGCGTTTGGTTGGAACCACTACTTCGTTGCCGAAAGCCACGCCGCGAAGTTCACCCTCCAGCTCGACTACTACCTCGACGAAACCAGCAACACAATCGTCTCCACCTCGAACTCCGGCGGGCACAACCTGCTCCCGAGCACTGAGGACGGTCAGTTCGGTCTTACCGCACAGATGCAGTTCCTCTTCTGATTCTGCTCTGCTGAGTCACAGACTCCAATCGCAGAATCTTCACTCCGGATGACTTCTGCCGGCGGCGATGGGAAACCATCGCCGCCGTTTTCATTCAGGATGAGTGCGGTTCAATCGACCCCGGCAGGGATCCCGCCCTTGCGAGGATCGCTGGCGGCTTGCCACCCGCGTCCATCGGGATCACGCTTGATGAGCTGGACATTCCCGATATCGCGCCGCATGCGGATCTCGTTCCAATCCCCCTGAGCCGCACGGCGTGAGAGCATGGGCATGAGCCCGGGCTCTGCGAAGAGGATGTCGGGCATCCATTGGTGGTGGAGGCGTGGCGATGCGACGGCCGGGTACGCGTCCATGCCGCCCAGCGCGTTGAGCAGCGCCTGCATCGTTCCGGAGATGATGCGAGGCCCGCCCGAGGCACCGGCAACGGCGAGGACCTGCCCCTCGTCATCGAGCACGATGGTGGGGGACATGCTGGAGAGCGGGCGTTTGCCCGGTTCGGGGAGATTGCGGTCAGACTGCAGGAGCCCGAAGGCATTTGGCTCACCGCGACGGGTTGTGAAATCATCCATCTCGTTGTTGAGGACGAAACCGAACTCTTCAACGCCGACGAGTGATCCGAAGCTCAGGTTGATTGTCTCCGTTAACGCGACGGCACCGCCGAAGGGATCGACGACCGAGACATGGCTTGTCCCCCCGTCCTGCGGGATCAGATTCGGTGTGCCGTAGTATGTGGGTGGATGAACTTCATCCGTGACAAGCTGTGCGCGTTCGTGGATGATGGAGAGGTCGAGCAGATCATCGACGGGGACTTCGACGAAGGTCGGGTCCGCGAGATACCGTGCCCGATCTGCGAATGCGTGTTTCGAAGCTTCCGCGAGCAGGTGTGCCTTCTCGATGCTCATGGCGGGATCTTCGAAGGGATAGCTGAGTGCTTCGAGGATCATCAGGGTCTGGAGCATGGTCACGCCGCCGGAGCTGGGCGGCGGCATCGCGATGAAGGCGTGGGTGTTCACTTCGCGCATCAGCGGTTCGCGTTCCTCCAGCTCATACCCTTTGAGTTGTGTCAGTGTCATTTCGCCATCGCTTTGCTCGATGGCGTCGATGATCGCATCGGCGACGGGGCCCTCGTAGAAACCCGAAGGTCCCAGTCTGGCGATGCGTTCGAGCGCCCGTGCCTGCATCGGGTTGATGATGCGGTTGCCTTCCTGCACATGTCCCTTCCGGAGGAAGTGATTCCAAACGAGCGGGTACGATTCTCTCGAAGCGGGGTCATCACTGAACCGATCGATCAGGGGTTCTGCCATGATCATGTAGTGCTCGTCCACGGTAAAGCCATCGCGGGCCGCGGCGATGGCGGGCGCGAGTACGGTTGCACGATCGAGCGTGCCGTGGTGCTCGAGCGCGTAGAGCAGCCCGGCGACTGTCCCCGGGATCGCGACGGCCGCGCCGCCCGTCGTGCTCGACTTGTTTGTGCGTTCGTAGTATGCGGGATCGACATATGCCTGCTCACGATAGTTGATGGCGGTGTGCACCCGCCCATGAGTCGGATCGTCGGGGAGATGGACGAGCATGAAGCCGCCGCCCCCGATCCCGCAGGAATAGGGGCGCACGACAGAAAGGGTAAAACTTGCGGCGACGGCGGCATCGACCGCGTTCCCGCCCATGGCGAGCATCTGTGCGCCAGCTTCAGACGCGATGGCGTGGTCTGCGGCAACGACGCCCCGTGCGTAGACGCCGTTTTCGTGCACGACAGGGTCGGATAGGCGATTCTGGGTGGGCACGCATCCGGTGATCGGGGTGATGAGCAGCGCGGTGATCAGGAGTGCTTTGAGCATGGATTGAGTCTACCCGAACTCGCACAGATGAAAGAGCGCGGAGCAGGGTTCGATTCACTATAATGATGTACGCACGGATCGCGTCCACACACCCGCGGAGCACTGATGAACCTTTCGCAGTTCTTTGAACATTGGTCGATCGTTGAGAACCCCTTCCGAGATGAAGAGGCGAGACACGACGCGATCTTTGCGCGGATGGGGATCACCCCCAAGATCCATTCTGAGCGTGTCGAGGAAGAAACGCCGGGGATGTCTGCGCTCGCGCTTCCCCGTTCCCAGAGCACCCACCCGGACTTTGAGAAGATCCTGGGCGATATCGCGCACCCGTCGACCTCGATCGTGTTCGGCGAAAAGGGATCTGGAAAAACCGCGATCCGGCTCCAGCTCGCATCCAAGATCGACAAGCATAATCGGGAACACCCGGAGAGCCAGGTCTTCCTGATTCCCTATGACGATCTGAACGCGGCGCTCGATCGGTTTAACTCGACGCTCGGATCAAAGAAGGACGGCAACCCCTTCGCTTCGATGCGCCTGGTCGATCACATGGACGCGATTCTTGGCATCGGTACGGCGAGAATTATGGGGGCGCTGATGCCCGGCGGGACCGACGCGCCGCGGGCGGACTTGGGTGAGCAGCCTGGCAAGCGAGCAAGGAAGCTTCCTCAGACCGTGCGGAAGGACCTGCTCCTGCTTCAGGCCGTCTATGACAGCGCCGACACGAACGGGCAGCGCACCGCGCAGCTCCGGCAGATGCTGAAGCTGCCTCACGGTGGGGTGAATCCGCTGCTCGTGCTGCTGCTCTGGGTGGGTTGGGTGCCTTCGATCGCGTTGTTCCTGGCGGCACGCCTGTTCTTCGAGCTTCCGCAGGAATGGATGGTGATGGGGACAGACATATTCTCCGGCGTGCTGCTGCTCGCATGGGGCATGCTGATGATCAAGGCGTTCTTCCTCGATCGGCTCGTTGTGAATCGGGTCGCGGGCAAGCTGAGCAAACAGCTGCGCATGGTGAACCGCCCATCGAATGGCTTTCTCGGATCGCTGCGACGGATGCCCCGCGGGGTTCTCAGCTCTGGCGTGCTGCCTCTCGACGATTCGGACGAGCAGCGATACGCCATGCTCGCACGGATGCGCCGGTTCCTTGAGCACTTCGGGTACACGGGAATGATGATTATCATCGATCGCGTGGACGAGCCGACGCTGATCAACGGCGACCCGGACAAGATGCGCTCGGTGATCTGGCCCTTGATGAACAACAAGTTCCTCCAGCTCGAACGGGTTGGGATCAAGATGCTCTTGCCGATCGAGCTGCGTCACGCGCTGTTCAAGGAATCCAGTTCTTTCTTTCAGGAAGCACGCCTCGACAAGCAGAACATGGTCGAGCGGCTGAGCTGGACAGGCGCGATGCTCTACGACCTGTGCAATGCGAGACTGGGCGTGTGTCGACCCGCGAGCGCGGACCCGATCTCGCTCATCGACCTGTTCGACGAGGATGTTTCTCGCTCGGACCTTGTCGAGGCGCTCAACAACATGCAGCAGCCCCGCGACGCGTTCAAGTTCATGTACCGCGTGTTCAACGAGCACTGCGCGAGCGTGACGGCCGAGGACGGGCGCTGGAAAATCGCACGCCACACGCTCGATCGTGTCCGCCGCGACGAGGCCGAGCGCGTGATGCAGTTGCAGCGCGGGATTCGCCCGGCATAGGATTCGTAATGCATTTGGACATGGGATCGTTGATTGCTGGCTTGTTTATCGCCGCGTTCTCAGCAGGAATGTCTGCAGCAGCGACATTTTCGCTCTTTTACTTCAGCAGAGAACAGCAATATCACTCAACGCTTAGTGATCAATACGGGCGTCTGTTTAGTCAATATCGCAATATGAGATCATCGGTTCTGTGCAATACAAACCGTCATGATGCGGCGACAGAGATTTATGCAGCCATCCTGAGTATTCAACTCATCGACCGTGATCAATCCCGCATCGAAAAGCTCGAAAACATTCGTGCGGCAGCAAAAGTTCTAGCGGAGCATCTGCCTGCTTGGGGCGTGTCAACAGAATGCGACACTCAGATACAAGAACAACTCAATCAATTCCATGAAACGATTGAAGCTCTCATCCCCAAACTCCGTAATGAGCTGATTGCGAATCGTCCACTAAAGAATTTTGTGACCTAATCAAATCCGCTCGATCTCGACCCCGCCGGGGATCGAACGCAGGAACGACTTGCCGTAGCCGGTCTTGAGTACGCGCGGATCGAGGATCACGACCTGACCCGTGTCGGTCGCGCTGCGGATCAGTCTGCCGAAGCCCTGCTTGAACCGGATGACGGCACGTGGCAGCGCATCGTCGCGGAAGGGGTCGCCGCCGGATTCGCGGATCTTCTCGCCGCGTGCTTCGACGATGGGACGATCGGGCGGGTCGAAGGGCAGACGGGTGATGATGACATTGCGCAGGGCGCTGCCGCGCACATCGACGCCCTGCCAGAAGCTCGCGGCCCCGAACAGCACGCCCCGATCGTGATCGCGGAACTCGTCGAGGATCTGCGTGCGTGAGCCATCGCGCCCGTGCACCCACACCCGCATGCCCAGCGATTCCAGCGGCCTGCGCAGGCGGTCCGCGGTGCGGTGGAGCAGCTTGTAACTGGTGAAGAGCACGAACGCGCCGCCGTCGGTCGCGACGACCTGGTCGTGCACACGGGAGGCGATCGCGTCGTCGAAGTTCTCTTCGTTGGGGTCACGGTTCCGCTGATACCCCGGGCTGGGCACGGTGGTATCGACGATCACCCGGACCTGGCTCTTGTAATCGAAGGGCGAGCCGAGTTGGAGGGTCTTGGCCCCCTCCGCGCCCAGGCGGTTGAGTGTGTGGGCGAAGGCGGTCTCCGCATGCTCGGGCTCTTCGTCCTCGCTGACTTGGCGCGTGGAGAGCGTCGCGCTGGTGAGAACGACGGAGCACTCCTGCCCGAACAGGTGTTCGCGGAGGAGCGGGGCGACCTCGATGGGCGAGCACGAGAGCGTGACCTTTGGGCCTCCCCGACCGGTGCCCTGCGTCGATTCGACCCAGTAGACGCAGTTGGGAAGGGTCTGCTCGAGCAGCGCGTGGGCGTGGTCGCCGATCTCGGCGGCGCGGATGGAGTAGGCGTTGAGCTCGAACTGGTCGGGCTCGCGGGTCACGATCTCTTTGAGGCGCTTAAGACGCACCGACAGGTCGTTCATCGCCTGCGACAGATGGTTCTGAATCAGGTTGGGCTCGCGCATGCGCCCGTTGACGAGCTTGCCGGAGGTGCTCAGGCGGTACAGGTCATCGAAGAACCCCTCGCACACCCGCCGGGCGTGATCGACGAGCTTGTGCGCCTTGGCGATGGGTTCCATGTCGCCGGCCTGCAGGGCGATGTCGCTCAGGTAGCCCTTGCCGGTCTTGGCGTTGTAGAGCTGGTTGAGCAGGAACTGCACCCGCCACTCGGTGAGGCGCAACCCGAAGTGGTCCGCGGCTGCGTCTTCGACCCCGTGCGCTTCGTCGAGGATAACATGGTCGTAGTCCGGCAGGAACCCCGTGCCCATGGACCGCAGCGCGAGGTCGGAGAAGAACAGCGCGTGGTTGCACACGAGGAGCTGGGCCCCCTCCATTTCGCGTCGGGCGCTCTGGTAGAAGCACTCGTTGTAGTGCGGGCACTTGCGTCCCATGCAGTTGGCACTGTCGCTCATCACATGCGTCCACACGCCCTGTCGCTCGAGCTGGGGGAGCGTGGAGAGCGTGCCGTCCTCCGTGTCGTACGCCCAGTCCTCGATCTGATCGAGCGATCGGCGTTGGGCGGGCTCGCCCAGCAGCTTACTCTTGCGCTCGCTGGCGAGCTTGAGCCGCCGGATCGACATGTAGTTGCCGCGCCCCTTCACGAGGACGGACTTGCACTGCCCGAACTGCTCCAATGCCCGGTCGAGCAGCGGGATGTCCTTCTTGACGATCTGCTCTTGCAGCGCGATGGTGTTGGTCGCAACGACGATGGTCTCACGGTTCTGAATCGCCCGCATCATCGCGGGCACCAAATAGGCAAAGCTCTTGCCGACCCCCGTGCCCGCCTCGACGAGCAGGTGCGAGCGTTCGTCGAGCGTGCGCTCGACCGCCCGCGACATCGCGATCTGCTGATCGCGGGGCTCGTACCCCTCGCCCAGCAGCGTGGCGATGGGGCCCGCGTCGCCCAAGATGGATTCGACGCCGATGCTCATTTCGCGTGCGCCCGTGCCTCTTCGGTATCCTCCCCCTCCAGCTGCATCTTGAGCAGCTCGGCGTACCGCCCGTCGTGCTCGAGCAGCTCGTCGTGCGTGCCGACCTCGCGTACGCGCCCGTCCTCGATCACCACGATCCGGTCCGCGTGGCGGATGGTGCTCAGGCGGTGGGCGATCACGAAGCTCGTCCGCCCCCGCATCAGCCCCGCCAGCGAGTGCTGGATCAGGCGTTCGCTCTCGGTGTCCAGCGCGCTGGTCGCCTCGTCGAGGATCAGGATGCGCGGGTCGGCAAGGATCGCGCGGGCGATCGCCAGGCGCTGCTTCTGCCCGCCGGACAAGCGCACGCCGCGCTCGCCGATGCGGGTGTCGTAGCCGAGGTCCAGATCGGTAATGAACCCGTGGGCATTCGCGGCCTTGGCCGCCGCGATGATGTCCGCCTCGCTCGCGTTACGCTTGGCGTAGCCGATGTTGTCGCGGACTGTGCCGTCGAAGAGGAACACATCCTGCTCCACGATGCCCAGCAGCGCCCGGTACTGCTCGATGGGGATGTCGCGCAGGTCGATCCCGTCGATGGTGATCCGCCCCTGCGTTGGGTCATCAAATCGCGCGATCAGGTTGCACAGCGTCGTCTTGCCCGCGCCCGAAGCGCCGACCAGCGCGATGGTCTCGCCCGGCTCGATCTCAAGGTTGATGTCGGAGAGCACCGGCTCGCCGCGTCGGTCCTCCGCATGCTCGCCGGTATCGGTCGCGTCGTGTTTCTTGGTCTGCGTCGGGTAGGCGTAGGTCATGCCCTCGATCGCGATCCGCCCGTTGACCAGAGTCGGATCGATGGTCATGGTGGGCGTCGTGTCCTCGAACTCGCGTTCCTCAGCGAGCAGGTCGAGTACCCGGTCCAGGGCCGCCAGGTTATTCTGTACATTCGTGGCGCTGGCGACCAGCGCCTCCAGCGGGCCCAGCAGCGCCAGCAGGTAGGCCGAGAAGGCCATCAGGTCGCCGATGGTCAGCACGCCGTCGATCACCGCGCCGCCGCCGTAGATCAGCACCGCGACCGAAGCCATCGGGATGAGCATCATCCAGATGATCTCCACGCCCCGCGCCCACCACCAGGTGTACAGCTCCTGGCGTGCCAGCAGGTGCCCCTCGCTCGTGAAACGCGCGGCCTCCGCGTGGCGCCGGTTGAACGCGCGGACCACGCGCATGCCCGAGAAGGCCTCGGCGCTCATCGCGTCGATGCCCTGTCGGCGCGTGCGGATATCGCGATAGAGCGGGCGGATCTTGGTGATCCATGTCTTGTGCGAGAACCAGATGACCGGGATCATCAGGATCGCGCCGACGACCAACCGCCAGTCGATGAGAAGCAGGATGAAGAGCGTACCGATGAGCTGGGAGATCGCACGCCACGGGTTGTAGATGAGCGAGAAGATCAGGTCGCCCACGCCGCCCGCGTCCTCGCGGAGGATCGACGATACGCCGCCGGACTTGAGTTGATAGATGCGGTGCAGCGGCAGGCGCGACGCGTGCTCGAACACCCGTCGACGCAGCGACACCTGCACACGCTTGGTGATGCGTGTGCATTGCCAGCGTCCCCACATGCCGATGATGACGGAAGCGCCCGCGACCGTGACCATCGCGCCGCCGAGCATCCAGATCAGGCGCATGCGATCGCTGCGCTCGGCGCTGAACTCACCAACGAAGTCCGGCAGCCCGGTCGGGCCGGGTGAGTCGGTGATGATGTAGTCGATCGCGATCTTGGTCGCGTAGGGGATCAGCAGCCCGAGGAGCACCGAGACGCTCAGCGTGACCAGCGACATGGCCACCACGCCGCGGAACCCGGTCAGCAGCGAGATGAATGCGCCAAAGAGCCCGACAAACGAGCGTTTGGCCCGCTTGGCGCGTTTGGCTTCCGCCCGCTCATCCACATGCTCGTGCACGCGCTCCTGGGCGGCTCGCTGCTTGCGTTGCTTGAGGTACTGGCGGAAACGGTTTCGGCTTGAAGATCGAGAAAGACGCACGGCAGATCCTATCCACCGTGCGCCCTGACTGCTTGGGGATTGTTCGGCTTATCCGCTTATCGACGCCGACGGGCCATGAAGACCCCGCCTACACCGATCAGCGCGAGCGAGCCCGGGGAGGGCACGGCCGCCTGAGAGAACACCACGCGGAAGATCGCGTCGTTGTGGTCCATGTCGCCGCTGGGGTAGCGGATGTCCTCCACCCCGACCACCACACTCAGCGGATCGCTGGCATCGACCTCGAACTGGGGCCAGTCGGTCGGGTCGAAAGTCTCGAACGCATCGATGTTGCCTGAGATGATCTCGTAGCGGAAGTCCACCCGCTCGCCGGCGGCGAAGAGACGCGGGATGCGGTAGACCTGCTCAGGTGTCGCGTTGTGGTTCGTCCACAGGGTCTGCGGTGCACCCTCGAAGGCCGTATCCACCCACTGGACCTCGCCCGTGTACCCGGCGTTCGATCCGCCCCAGACGATGTCGACCTGGGCGTTGCCGAAGGGTGCGAAGATCCCTGGGTCCTGATAAATGTCGGCGTTGCCAGTTGCGGCAACGGCGGCGACGATAGCGAATGCTGCGTGCGTGCTCATGGTCTTCATTGGATCACACCTTTCTGTGCCGTTGATCTGCGTTGCCCTGCCCCCGAGCCCGGGCTGATCCAAGCGTCGAATTCAATCATGTATTCGCCAGTTGATCACGCGATGGATCTGGGTGGGTCCCCGTACGAACCGCGCAACCCGACCCAGCTTCACTGGCGACAACCCCCCGCGTCCGGTAAGGTATGGAACTGGATTGAGAAGTCTGTATAGAAAGGAATGGGCCCATGGGCGGCACCAAGAAGATCGCGTTGCACTGGCAGATCCTGATCGGTCTGATCCTGGGCGTCGTCGTCGGGCTGATCATCAACGCGGCATGGGACGCGGGGACCTGGTCTTCGCTGGGGGTCGATGATCCCGGCGCGTGGGTCGCTGGCGGACCGGCCGACGGCGCGAATGAGGACGCGAACTTTGTTGCCCGCGTAACACGCTTCGTGCGCGATGCCAACGGCTTCATCGGCGATCTCTTCCTCCGTGGGCTGCGGTTCATCGCCGTCCCGATCGTGGTCTTTTCCCTGATCGTCGGCGCGTCGAGTCTCAATGATCTCTCCAAGCTCTCCCGAATCGGGGGGAAGACGATCGGGATCTACATCGTCACGACGGCCATCGCGATCACGGTGGGGCTCGTGTTTGCCAATGTCGTCAAGCCCGGCTCCACCCGGTTCATCAGCACCGAGACCCGCGACAGCTTTGTCGATCAGTTCGGTGCGGATGCGGACGCGAAGGTCCTCGCGGCCCAGAAACCCGATGTGTGGGATACGGTGCTTAATATCGTCCCCAAGAACCCCTTCGAGGCGATCGCCGCGGGCAACATGCTGCAGGTCGTCTTCGCCTCGTTGCTGGTTGGGATCGCACTGACGATGATCAAGCGCGAGAAGGCCAAACCGGTCATCGCGTTCTTTGATGCCATGACCGATGTGGTGATCAAGGTCGTGGAGATCGTGCTGATCATCGCACCGTATGCGGTGTTTGCGCTGATCGTGGAACAGATCGCCGAGCTCGGGCTCGACATCCTCGGCTCGCTCGCGGTGTACTCGATCACGGTTGTCGCGGGGTTGGCGACCATGATGTTTGTGGTCTATCCCTTGGGCTTCAAGCTGCTGGGTGGTGTTGGCTACGGGCGATTCTTCTCAGCGATGTCCCCCGCGCAACTCCTCGCGTTCTCCTCAGCGAGCTCCAGCGCGACGCTTCCCGTCACGATGGAGTGCGCCGAGCAGCGTTTGGGCGTGAAGGAAGAAGTCAGCTCGTTCGTGCTGCCCATCGGCGCGACGATTAATATGGACGGCACGGCGCTCTATCAGGGCGTCGCCGCGGTGTTCATCGCCCAGTTGTACGCGATGGACCTGACCATCGCGGATCAGTTGACGATCGTCCTGACCGCGACCCTCGCGTCCATCGGCACCGCCGGGGTGCCCGGCGTGGGCATGATCATGCTGGTCATCGTCCTCCAGAGCGTCGGAATCCCGCTCGAGGGCATCGCGGTGATCCTCGGCGTGGACCGCATCCTGGATATGTGCCGCACGAGCTGCAATGTGACGGGCGACGCGATGGTCTGCTCTGTCGTTGCCAACTCGGAAGGGGCGTTGCTGTCCGAGGCAGAAGTGGCGGCCCGCGCCGATCACCCACTCGATGAGGATCCGATCGAGGAAGGGCGGCTGGACTGATTCTGGGTGCCACTACTCGCGGCTTGCTGCGCAGTAGTGTCTCATTCGTTCAGAATTGATCACTACTACGCCGAAGACGGCGACTAGTGGCACCCCCTGACTTTTCGCACCTCCTACACTTCCCTGATGAGCACGCAAACCCCCGAATCCGCCGGCATTGTCGATCCGTCCGCTGTCCTCGATGAGCGTTTCAAGGACGCGATCTCGTCCGTCCTCCCGGATCTCCCCCGCGAGCAGATCCAGACGCACATCACGCCCTCGCGTCAGCCCAAGTTCGGGGATTTCCAATCGAACTGCGCGATGCCCCTCGCCAAGCGGTTTCAGATGCAGCCGCGCGAACTGGCAGCGAAGATCGCCGCCGCGATCGATGTCTCCAGTATCGCCGAGCCGATCGACGATTCGAGCATCGCCGGGCCTGGGTTCATCAACATCACGCTTCTTCCAAGCGCGATCTCTGATGCATTGGGGACATTGGATACACCCGATCTGGGGATCGTCGCGCCGGACGCGCCGCCGACGGTTGTCGTCGATCTGTGCGGCGTGAACCTCGCGAAGCAGATGCATGTCGGGCACCTGCGTTCAACGGTCATCGGCGACGCGATCGCGCGCCTTTACGAACGCCTCGGGTACAAGGTCATCCGTCAATCGCATGTCGGCGATTGGGGACTTCCTATCGCGATGGTGGTGCAGAAGCTCATCGAGATGGAAGCAACGGGGCTCGATCTGCAGGGTGTCACGCTGGCGCAGCTCAACGGGATGTACAAGCGAGCGCAGGCCGAGTGCAAAGCGGAAACCCGCGCGGTACAGATCCTCGAAAAGGTCGGCGGGCACCCAAAGGCGTACGCCGAGCTTGAGCTCCGCATCGAAGACGCCAACGAGCACATGGAGCGTGCCAAGGCACGCCTGGTGGCGCTGCAATCGGGCGATGAAGAATCCGTTCGTGTCTGGCAGCGCATCTACGACATCACGATGAGCGCCTGCCTGCACACCTGCGCCCGTCTGCACGCCAATGTGACTGACGAGCACAGCGCGGGCGAGTCCACCTATCGCGACGAGCTGGGCGATGTCGTCCAGGACTTGATCGATCGCAAGATCGCTCAAGAGGACGACGGCGCGCTCGTTGTGAAGTGCGACGGGATCAAGGAACCCACGATCATCCGCAAACGCGACGGCGGGTACCTCTACGCGACGACGGATATGGCGGCGATCAAGCGGCGCGTCGAGAAGTTCGGCGGCGACATCGTTGTCTACTGCGTCGACTCGCGACAGAGCCTGCACTTCAAGCAGGTCTTCGCCGCGGCCAAGAAGGCCGGCTACGCCAAGACACGCGGCGGGCAGGACGCGACCCTCGTGCACGCGATGTTCGGGTCCGTCATGGGCGAGGACGGCAAGCCACTCAAGTCCCGCTCGGGCGAGAACCTCAATCTCTCCGATCTGCTCGACGAAGCGGTATCACGCGCGGAAGCAACGCTCACCGAGCGTTCGCCGGACATCACGGGCGATGAGCGCAAGCAGATCGCGGAATCCGTTGCGATGGCGGCGGTGAAGTACGCGGATCTATCCATCGAGCGCATCAAGGATTACATCTTCAGCTTCGATCGCATGCTCGCGTTTGAGGGGGACACCGGCCCGTACCTGCTGTACGCGTTGGTCCGCATCAAGAGCATCTTCCGCAAAGCACAGGACGCGGGCATCGATACCTCGGGTCTCGATGGTGCATCGTTCGATCTGCGTGACCCTGCCGAGAAGGCGCTGGCGCTCAAGCTCCTGCGCTATCCGAGCGTCGTGGAGAGCGCCGGGCTCAACCATGAGCCCAACCGCCTCTGTGCGTTCGCGTACGAGCTTGCGTCAGGCTTTAGCTCGTTCTTCGACCAATGTCCTGTCCTCAAGAACGACGACGAGGCCCTGCGTGCGTCGCGCCTGCGTCTGTGTGCCCTGACGGGCCGAGTCCTCGAGGATGCGCTCACCACGATCGGGATCCCGACGGTCGAGCGGATGTAAATCTCCTATTCTGTCTTCAGATCGGTGATCTGTTGATCGCATCCCGTCCCGCGAGCGAAGAATACGGTTCATGAGTACCGCCCCGATCACCGCAATCTCTGCATCGAACGATGAGCAGATCGCGTCGCGCCCCGCGACGCGTGCGACCATCACGATCGGGACGCACTTCCTCGTCGATGTCTTCTCGTTCGTCGGCGTCTCCCTCATGCCCCTGCTCGCGGTCACCCTCGGCATGAGCACGGAGCAGAAAGCCCTCCTGCTTGCGCTCGGGTCGCTGTGCTCCGGGGTCGTCCAGCCCATCGTCGCGTGGGTGAGTGACAAGTTCGATACTCGGGTTGTCGGCACCCTCGGGTTCGTCGTCGCGGTGCTGTGCATTGGAAGCTTCGGGCTCGCGCAGAACTTCACCCAGCTCGCGATCCTGTATTCTGTCGGCGCTGCGGGCATCGGCGCGTTCCACCCGCCCGCGGCCGCGATTACCGGGCACCTGGGCGGGGCCAAGCGTTCCAAGTATGTCGCGTTTTTCTTCCTCGCCGGCATGGTGGGGGGGATGACGGGCAATGTGCTCATCCCCGAGTACATCGCGATGATGACCCCTCGCGTCGACGGCATACCCGATACAACGAGCGGGCTGCGTTCGCTGCTCTACCTTGTCCCGATCGGTTTGCTCGCCGCGATGGTGCTGGCCAAGGCAACACACTCCGTCGGCCACCGTCACAATGGCGCCCACGCGACGCATACCGAGTGGGACTCGCACGAGAAGCGCCAGCGATGGTTCGCGGTGGGGGTGCTTTATGTCACGAACATGCTCCGGTTCAGCGTGAACATGGCGCTCGTGTACCTGCTCGTCGAATGGGCGGGGGAGATCACCTTGATCCGCAACGACGCGGGCGTGATGACCGAGGCGCTGGGTCTCAAGGCATCCAAACTCAATGGGATCCTGCAGGCATCGATGCAGGTTGGCATGGGCGGCATGGGCATTGTCCTGGGGCTCATCCTCTCCGCGAAGTACGAGAAGTTCGCATTTATCGCGTTCCCGATCATCGGGGCCGCGGCCCTCTTCATGATCCCTCGCGCGCACCTGATCGCAGATGGGATCGAGGTGCCCTTCGCGATCGGCGCGACGATCTTCACGGGCATGGGCTTCGGTGCCGTGATCCCGGTCAGCATCTCGCTCGCTCAACGCCTTTTGCCCCATCGCACGAGTCTCGCATCAGGCTTAATGCTCGGCGGAGCGTGGATGATCGCGTTCACCGGGCCGATTCTCGCAGAACTGGTCCATAAAGGGCTTTTGAACAAGCCAAGCGCACCGCAATGGATGCTCGACGGCGCAGGGACACTGCCGGGCTGGATCGGGAACCCGTTGCTCGAAGGCATGGGTTTGACTGCCGGCTTTACCTGCACCTCGATCGTGTTATTGGTCGCGGGCCTGATCGCAATGCTCCTCCCGGGCGAAATCATTCGCCGTGTTGCACGGCACTGAAAAGCCCCTTGAACGGGGTGAAAAAACGAATGTAACAGGATTGCAACACCACTGTGACATCAGGGTGACAGCCTCGCGTTGATCTGGGTTGTATGGATATGCGTACAACAAGCGGGTCTTATCCATTGAACGCAGGAGATCACACATGACACGCACGCCGAATCGTTCGTTCCACGCCCAGATGATCACAAGCACGATGATGCTGAGCATGCTCGCGGGGGGCGCGATCGCGCAGAACCAAGCAGCCACACCCCCGGTGCAGACCGCGGAGCTGCCGATCGTGGAGGAACCGCGCACGGTCACCATCACGCCCCAGCGACCCGTGCGCCCTGGCATGATCACGCAGATCCGTGCAGTCGATGTCGATGTGCGCATCACGGACGCGCTCGCAACCACGACGATGCAACTCGTCGTCGAGAACCACGGCACCTCAACCAGCCAGGCCCAGCTCGTGCTCCCAGTCCCTGATGGCGCAACGATTCGCACCTTTGGGATCGACGGGATCGGTGACGAACCCACCGCCCGGCTGCTACCGCGTGAGGAAGCGTCCCGCCGATACCACGAGATCGTGCGTTCGATGACCGACCCGGGTCTGCTCGAGTTCGTCGGCAACGCGCTGATCCAATCGAGCGTCTTCCCCGTCGAGCCCGGGGCGCAGCGCACCATGACAATCGTCTACGAACAATCGCTCGATGCGCACAGAGGGCGCGTCGAGTATGTCCTCCCCCGCTCTGCATCGCTCGCGAGCTCGGGCGTGGAGTGGACGATCGACATCGAGGTCGAGAGCAGCGGCGCGATGGGCCCGGTCTTCTCCCCCTCGCACCCGATTGTCACGAAGCCCATCACCGATACGCTCATGCGGGTGGGCGTGCCCGTGCTCGATGAGCCCGGCGCGTTCCGGATGTATGCGGTCCTTGGATCCGAGCAGGACGCGACGGCACTGCTCTACCCAGACAACGCGGGCGCGGACTCGGGGTATTTCATGTACATCGCGGATGCGCCGCGTTACGAGGACCTCGCGACCAACGGGTTTATCGATCGTATCGGGCGCGAAGTGACCATTGTCATCGACCGCTCCGGGTCAATGGGAGGCGAGAAGATCCAGCAGGCACGCGAGTCCGCCAAGCAGATCGTGCGCGGCATGAACATGGGCGAGTTTGTCCGCATCGTGGACTATTCCGACGAGGTTCGCGCGTTCGCGGACAAGAGCGTCATGCTCACGGAGGAATCGATCGATCAGGTCATCGCGTACATCGATAACATCCAATCACGCGGCGGAACCAACCTGCACGGTGCCCTCGTCGATGCGCTCAGCGCTGACCCGGCGCCCAACACCCTCCCGATGGTGATCTTCCTCACCGACGGGCTCCCCACGGTCGGCGAACGGAACGAATCCGCGATCCGCAAGGCGGCGCAGGACGCGAACGCATCAAACCGGCGTGTGTTTACTTTCGGCGTCGGGTTCGATGTCAACGCGCCGTTGCTCGACGGCATCGCACTCGACACCAAGGCCGAGTCGACCTTTGTCGCGCCGGGCGAGGATGTCGAGATGAAGGTCGGGCAGGTCTTCGACAAGCTCGATGGGCCGGTGATGCTCGATCCGATCTTCGGTGTCCACGCGATGGATCCATCCCAGGATGATCCAACACTGATGCAAATCGAGCCGAGAGAACTGGGGGACCTGTTCTCGGGATCACGCGTGGTCGTGCTGGGCCGATACAGTGCGTTGCCGGAGGGCGAGATCAACTTCTGGGTCAATCAGAACAGACTCTATTGCGGCACCGGCATGACGCCGGAGCAGATGGAAGCAATGAACAAGCCCCGGCTCGAAGCGGTCGTGAATGCCACCGACGCCAAGATGCAGCACGCCTTCGTCGCTCGGCTCTGGGCCCAGCAGCGGATCAACGCGCTGATTAACGAGATCCGTCTCGCCGGCGCCAACGGCACGGAGCCGGACCAGGAACTGGTGAACGAGATCGTCCGCCTCTCGCTCGAGCACGGCATCATGTCCGAGTACACGGCCTTCCTCGCCGACGAGTCCATGGGGCTCGCGGACGCGCTCAACGCGCCCGGTCGATCGCAAACCCGAACGAACTTCAACAGCGGGAACCAGCAACGCACCGGCTCATCTGGCGTGTCGCAGGCCGTGAACCGCAAGTTGCTGAGTAATATGGAAGCATTGAAGGTCCAGACGGATGCCGAGGAATCGCAGGGCGACGATTACGCCTACGCAGGCGGCAAGGTCCAGAGCACAGGCAACCTCACCTCGAACACATACTACAGCGAGGACATGAGCCGGGTCCGGGTCCAGAGCATCCAGCGCGGGCCCAAGGGCACCATCTACCGTAAGAATAGCCAATGGGTCGACCCGATGCTGGGCGAAGACGCATCGCTCGAACCCGAGCAGACGATCGAGTTCGATTCCGACGCGTACTGGACCCTCGTGGACGATCTGGTTACGCAGGATCGCCAGTGGATCCTGAGCAACCGCGGCGAGATCTACTTCCTGAACCACGGACAACGCGTCCTCGTCAAGAACCCCCAGTAATGCCGATACCATCACTACGCCCGCTGTGTGCAATCACGGGCGATCACGAAAGGATTCCCACATGATGTTCAACCCTCGCACCCTCACCGCCGCGACGATCGGCGTACTCACTCTCGCCTCGGGATACGCGATGAGCGACGATGTCGCACTGACGATCTATTCCACCGCCACCCCCGGCGCGATCAACCCCGACCTCTACCGCCCCGTCCCGGGCAACGGGTCGTTCGGATACAACCGGTACAACCAGATCCCGGGCTACGCGATCGTGAAGCAGCAGCGATCCCTCGACATCGAACGCGGTGTCTCCAGCCTCAACTTCTCCGGCGTGGCCGCGCTGCTCGACCCGACCACCGTCCACTTCGAGTCGCTCGACGACCCCGACGGCACCACCGTCCTTGAGCAGGATTACCGCTTCGACCTGCTGAGCATGGACAAAATGCTCGAGCGCTACATCGACAAGCAGATCATCCTCAACGGGCAGGAGGTCACCCTCATGTCCGTCTCGGGCGGCGGCATGCTCATTCAGGGCGATGACGGCGCGATCCAGTTCGTGCAGGGTTATGACGGCGTCAAGTTCCCCTCGATCGCCGACGGGCTCATCACCCGTCCCACGCTCAACTGGATGGTCCAGTCTGATCGCGGTGGCGAACAGGACACGCGAATCTCCTACGAGACCAAGGGCATCACCTGGTGGGCCGATTACAACCTGATCTACGAGGAAGGCCGCAACGCCAACGAGGGCACGATCGACCTGAGCGCCTGGGTGTCCATCCTCAACCAGTCCGGCGGTAGCTACGAGGACGCGAATCTCAAGCTCGTCGCGGGCGATGTGAACCGCAGCCAGTCGCAGCAACCGCGCCAAGAGATGATGTACGCGCGCGACGCGATGGCTGATTCGATGCAGAAAGGATTCGAAGAAAAGGCCTTCTTCGAGTACCACCTCTACACCCTCGGCCGCCCGACCACCATCCCCGATCGCTCGACCAAGCAGATCGAGCTGTTTGAGCAGGCCACCGAGATCCCAGTCAAGAAGCGGTTCCTCTTCGACGGCACACAGCAGTACATGTACTACGGCGGCGGCCGCCAAGAGAGCGAGCAGTTCGGGATCGGAGGCGATACCAAGGTCCAGGTCTTCCTCCAGTTCGATAACAAGGAGGACGAGGGGCTCGGCATGCCCCTGCCCAGCGGGCGCATCCGCGTCAGCCAGCTCGACGAGGGCGACGGCTCCTTCGAGTTCATCGGCGAGGACACCATCGACCACACCCCCCGCAACGAGGAGGTCACCATCAAGCTCGGCAACGCGTTTGATGTCGTTGGCGAACGCCGACAGGTCAGCTTCGAGCGCGGGCGAAACTGGATGACCGAAACCATCGAGGTGAAGATTCGCAATCAGAAGGAAGACCGCGTCGAGGTCCACATCCAGGAGCACCTCTACCGCTGGTCCAACGCGAAGATCACCGAGATCTCGCACGATCACAAGATGCTCGATGCACGCACCATGCACATCCCCGTCGATGTGGGGTCCGAGGACGAGGCCGTCGTGACCTACACCGTGCACTACAGCTGGTAAGGGAGCCCTATGTCGCTCGGCGTGATCATTGTGGTTGAAGACGACAACGCGATTCGGCGCGGGCTCGCCGACGCGTTGTCGTATTCCGGGTACACCGTCCACGACGCCCCAGACGGGGCGGCCGGGTTAGAACTGATCCTGGGCACCGAAGCGGACCTGGTGCTGCTGGACATCATGATGCCCAAGATGGACGGGCTCGAGGTCCTTTCCCGACTGCGCCGCGCGAAACCCGCGCAGCCCGTCATCTTCCTCACCGCGCGCGGCGAGGAGTACGACCGGGTCAAGGGGCTCAAGCTGGGGGCCGACGACTATATCGTCAAGCCCTTTAGCATCGACGAGCTCACCGCCCGGATCGAAGCCGTGCTCCGGCGATCGCCGGGTCGTCCGAGCGGGCAACGGACGACGACCATCGCGGGGCGTGAGATCGACTTCGAACGGCGCGAGGTGTCACTCCCATCTGGAGTCCGCCGATCACTCACGGAGCGCGAGCACGAGGTGCTCAAGTTCCTGTGTTCCAACACCGGCCGCGCGATCTCCCGCGAAGAACTGCTGCAGACCGTGTGGGGGCTCGACCCGCGCGGGACGCACACGCGCACCGTGGACATGACGATCGCACGCCTGCGTGAGACCCTCGATGACGAGCCGGGTGATCCCAAGGTCATCAAAACCGTGCGGGGCAAGGGATACATGATCGTTACGGATTCCGGTGAACCTCGCGGGGAGGACGCGTGAACACTCGGCGGGTCATGACCTGGGTTATCTTCTGGAGCAGCGTCGCCCTCGCGCTGGGCGCGCTCGCATGGGTCAGTGTCGAGGTTGTGTCTCTCGAACGACGCGAGGCGGAATCCCGCGCCCAAGCATCTCGCGAAGAATCGATCCGCCGTGCACTCTGGCGTCTGGACTCGATGATGGCGCCAGTCCTCGCAATCGAAGCAGCCCGTCCAATCGAGGACTACTCCAAACTCCAGTCATGGTCGATCGACAGCAGCACCATGAATCAGCTCCGCGTTGGAACCCAGCTCGATACCTACGCCACACGCTACTTCAACTTCGCAGAGCATCCCAGCACATTGGATGGGATGAAGTTTATTGAGAGTGCCCCGCAGTATCTGCTCGAGATGAGCGAGAACCGGAAAGAAGATGAGACGCCAGAGGAGGTGTCCACAGAGAGTTCGAAAGCCGCGGAATCCGATTTCGATGCCCGCAACCGGATCGCACAGATCGCGACCCAGAACGCCCCGCAGCGGGGTGTGGTCACAGAGGATGAGAGTACGAGGAGCGATGCGGAGCAGGTGCCGCAACCCGAGCAGGCGAAACTGCTATCCGATAGTCTTCAGAGATCATCAAACCCTCAGGGATTCGAGATGGCATCATCGATGGCGGATGAGATCGCTGGCGACGCGCCCCCCCCGCCGGGCGCCGGTTCGCTCACCCCGCGTTGGATCGAACGAGAAAACGAGCTCCGCCTGGTCCTCGTCCGCGACGCGATTGTGAACAACCAGGCGGTATTGCAGGGGCTTGAGCTGGATTGGGAGAAACTCCGCGCGGACCTGCTCGGATCGATCGCCGATGTCCTTCCGGAGGCAACCCTCGCGCCATCGAGCACCGCCTCGCTCGGCGCATACCGGATGGCCACCATCCCCGTCGTGCTCGTCCCGCCGCCGGAGCAGTTCCGTGTGGCGTGGTCCTGGTCGCCCGCACGCGTTGGGCTCGTGATGACATGGATCGCGATCATCGCCACAATCGTCGCGGTGGGGGTTGTGCTGCGTGCCGCGATCGTGCTCTCCGAACGACGCGGGCGTTTCGTCAGCGCCGTGACGCACGAGCTACGCACGCCGCTCACGACTTTTCGTTTGTATTCGCAGATGCTCGCGGACGGGATGGTCTCCGACGATCAGGTTCGCGAGGAGTATCTGAGCACCCTCAAGCGCGAGAGCGAACGCCTCACGGGCATCGTCGAGAATGTCCTTGAGTACGCCCGCCTCTCTCGCGTGCGATCGGGCAAGGGCAAATCCTCCGGCGAGCAGACCCTCTCCCCCAGCGCGCTCGTCGCCCGCTTCCGCCCAGCACTGGCGCGGCGATTGAGCCAGGACAACTTGGACCTCGTCGCCTCACTCGATCTCGATGCGTATCAGGATCGAACAATCACGGTCGATCCGCACGCGGTCGAACGCGTGATGATGAACCTCATCGAAAACGCGTGCAAGTACGCATCGCCGAGCGATGACGACGCGGACAACGACGAGCACGATACCCGCGTGCATCTGGATGTGTCGGTCAATGACGGCATGCTCGAACTCCTCGTCGCCGACCACGGCCCCGGCATCGCCCCATCCGAACGCGCCAAGATCTTCGGCGAGTTCCAACGCGGACTCCGCGGGCTTGGCAACGCCCGATCGGGTCTCGGTCTCGGGCTCGCCCTCTCACGCGGGCTGGCTCGCGAGATGGGCGGCGACTTGGAACTCATCCGCCGACGCGGGCACGGCGCAGAGTTCCTGCTCACGATCCCACTCGACGCGATCGACAGGGACTGATCCCCATTGCGTGCGTTGAACGCATGTTCGCGGATGGAACAGGTGTCTACATGCGTGACCGCGTTGCGAGGTCAATCGATACTCGTTAAGGTACATGTCTATACAACGCGCTGGCAACGACGCCAGCGCGACTCGTGGGGGGTGTGGGGACACCCCGTTTGAACAACACGGCGTCAAAACTGTCGCCCGAGGAGTCTCACATGCAAAGCAAACAGGTGCTCAAAGCAGCAGGGGTTATCGCATTGTCGACAGGAATGCTTCACGCATCCCCAGATGTGGTGGCAACATCTCAATCGCACGATGCGATCCAACGCGGTAAAGTTGCGCTCGCGCAGAACCCGGATCTTGATCGCATCCCGAACCAGATCCTCGTTCGATTCAACACCAACGACGCGCAGCTCACCAGCGCAGCGCGGGCGCTGGTGAACGGGCACCTCATTCGCAAGCTCAAAGGGGTTGATGGGCTAGAGCATATCGAAGTGAACTTCCCAACGGAACGCGCGATCGAGATGCTCAACGCGTTGCCCTTCGTGGAGTACGCAGAACCCGATTATGTCGTCAGGCCGATAGCTGCACCCAACGATCAGTTCGTTGGTTTGCAATGGGGCGTGAACAACTCCGGTCAGGACATCCGAGGTGTGCTTGGTGTCAACGACGCCGATATCGATGGGTACGAGGCGTGGGACATCCGGACCAGCGCGGCCAACATCATCGTCGCAGTGATCGACTCGGGCACGCAATGGGACCATCCCGATCTGGACAACAACATCTGGTCGAACACGGACGAGATCGCGAACAACGGCATCGACGACGACAACAACGGGTATGTCGATGATGTGCGCGGTTGGGATTTCTACAGCGGCGACAACAACCCCGACGACGCCGATGGGCACGGGACACATGTCGCGGGCACCGTTGGCGCTGAAGGGAACAACGGGATCGGCGTCGCGGGCGTCGCATGGGATGTGCAGATCATGCCCCTGCGATTTATCGGCCCGTTTGGCGGATCAACCTCGGACGCGATCGCCGCGGTCAACTACGCCGTCGATAACGGCGCGAGGATCTCCAACAACTCGTGGGGCGGAGGCGGTTTTTCGAACGCCATGCGTGATGCGATCTCGAATGCAGCATCCAACAACCACCTCTTCGTCGCCGCTGCGGGCAATGACGGGGTGAACACGGACAACTCCCCGCATTACCCGAGCTCGTACACCAATGACAACATCATCTCAGTCGCGGCAACCGACAACCGTGATCAGATGGCGAGCTTTTCCAACTACGGCGCAAACTCCGTCGATCTCGGCGCACCCGGCGTCGATATCGCGAGCTGCTACACCGGGAACGGGTATGTCTGGAATAGCGGTACTTCCATGGCCTCCCCACATGTCGCGGGCGCCGCTGCAGTCTTGCTCGCAGAGAACCCTTCATGGAGTTACGCACAACTCCGAGATCGCTTGCTCGATACCGTTCGACTCACGAGCGCGATGAGCGGGACCACCTCGACCGGTGGGGTGCTCAATCTCCACGCGGCACTCGATGGCGGCGGAGGAAATCCCGGGAACAACGCACCCAGCGCGAACATCAACTCGCCCGGGAATGGTTCGACCTTTGTCGAGGGATCAAGCGTGAACTTCGTCGGGAGCTCAAACGACAATGAGGACGGTAACCTGAGCGGGTCACTCGTCTGGACATCCAGCCTCGATGGGCAAATCGGCACCGGCGCATCGTTTTCGACCTCGTCTCTCAGTGTCGGCAGCCACACGATTACCGCGAGTGTTTCCGATTCCGGAGGACTCAACGCGAGCGATTCTGTGTCAATCACGATCGAACAAGATCAACCCAACGACACGCCACCCGCAACCCCCGGTCGTCCCAACACATCCGTTAGCGGGGGCACAGTCAATCTGACTTGGTCAGACAACTCGAACAACGAAACCGGGTTCGAGATCCGTCGTCAACAACGCGTTGGACGGGCATGGACCAACACCACCGTCATCGGCACAACCGGAGCAAACGACAACAGCTTCTCCGATTCGCCGGGCAACGGGCGTTGGCGCTACAGCGTGCGTGCGATCAACGGCGCAGGCACTTCTAGCTGGAGCAGCTGGCGAACCGTCCGAGTTCGATAAGAGCTTTGACGAACGCAAACACGAAGGGGAGCCGATCGGCTCCCCTTTTTCATTCGCTTCCAAAGCAGAGCCACGCGGTCTCCTCATCAATCGTCTCGTCCGGATTGATCGCTTCAGACGCATCCATCCCGTCTCGGCGGCGATGCACCGCCGCCTGGATCGAATCGCCCGGGTCTGCACGCACAATCGGAACATCGGATCCGAACAGCAAATCCACCCCCGGCGCGAGACCCGATTTGAGCAGCGAACGGATCGGGAGCACACGATCCAATCGATCGGGCACGGCGCGACGCAGCGCCTCCATATCCGGAAGCAGATGGCACGGCTGCAGCGATGCCTTCACGCCCAGGTTCACGAACCGTCGCAGGTCCTTCTCGTCGATCAGCTCCGCGTGCTCGATCCGGCAACCCGAGTGATCGCACCCGGTCTTTTCGATGGCATCGAGGACCGCACGCACCGCGCCGTCGCCGATCGCGTGCGCCGCGATGGGCAATCCGACATCCTTGCAGATATCGAGTGATTCCTCGATCTGCTCGGGCGTCATCATGGGGGTCCCCGTCGGGCGATCCGGGTGCCCGTCCGCATACGGGTGAAGCATCCACGCCGTCCGGGAGTTGAGGGTCCCGTCGACAAAGATCTTTCCGCCCGCGATGGAGATCCGCTTGTCGAACCCGTTCCGCTGCGCCTTGAGACTTGGTTTCAGATCGGGGATCAAGGGGTACAGATCGAAACGCATATCCGCGATGTCACCCGATGCAAGCAGATCCGTCAGCACCCCGCCGAGCCAGGGTTGGGCCTTGAGATCATGCACCTCGACAAAGCCCAACGCTGCGAGATGCGTGCACGCGGCTCGGACCATCTCGACGCGTATGTCCTCATCGGGTTCCGGGACTCGGTTCCACATGTGCAGCGCGGCGTGTTCGAGGAGGAGCCCGGTTGGCTCATTGTCGTCATCGACTTCCACGACGCCCGACTCGATCTTGGTTGACGCATCGATCCGCGCGTGTGACAGCGCCGCGGACGACGCGACGAGCGCGTGATAATCAAAGCACCAGGCGACGATCGGGCGATTGCCGCCTACCTGATCAAGCTGCTCGCGCTTCGGCCAACTCGGATCATCCCAGCCTTCGGGGCGCGCGCTGTGCGCGAGGATCCACTCGTTCTCACTAAGCGAGGACGCACGATCCGCGATCGCGTCGAGCATGGAGCTGGCGCTGCCGCACCCGCCAAGGTCCAGCATGGTCAGCGAGCGACCAAGCTGGAAGATGTGGGCGTGGGCTTCTCGCAGGTTCGCTCTCACAACGCGCCCCCAACGAGCGATGCGATAACACGCTCGCACTCATCCGCATCCTCGACCGGGCCCGGCCAGTTCATGCGGACGACACCGAACTCGGCGCGGATATCGCTGCCCTCTTCATCCACGCCCACCGCGATGGGGTTCTCGATCTCGGCCCTCGTCAGGAGCTTGCACACCTCACGCAATGCCTTGCGATCCGCGTTGAGCCGCTTGCAGAGGTGCGGGAGTGCATCGAGCAACGGGTTGGGGGTCATCAACTGTTCCCCGTCCGCGACGCCCCCCGAATCGATTTTCGCGAACGAGATCTGCCCCCGTGCCCAGACGGGCCGGTCCTGCCGCAGGTGGTACGCGATGTACCGGTCGCTCGCGATCGATTCGGGCATCTCCTCGATCATCAAATTGACCCGCATCGGGCACGAAAAAGAGTCCTCAGGGATCGCGAGCACACAATCGTCCGCTTCGAACATCTCGTGCTCGGCGCACAGGATCAATCCGCCCGTGGATGGATCAATAATGTACGCGACCGGGGTGGGGGTCCCGTCGCAGAGGAGAGTCCCCGTCGTGTGTGCCCGAAGCAGACTCCGGGCGCGTTTGAGTGTATCAATGCTTGTGTCGTCCATGACTACTCCTGCGATGACAATCGCTCGATCGCGGATTCAACCGTGCGTACCGAGCCGGGAACGATGGAATCGTCGCACGCGTTGAGCAAAAGCTGGTACAGACGAACCGAGACCCAACGGCCCAGCTTATAGCCGGCAGGGTCGATGTCGCCGACCACCCGGAACCCCACCGACTCATGGAGTTTCTCGCTCCCCGGGTTGGGCACGGAGACTCCCGCGAGAACGATCCGGTACCCCTGCTCGCGAAGGATCCCGAATAACCGCTCGTACAGCGCTCGCCCGATCCCTTTTCCCTGCGCCCCGTCCACGATGTACACCCCGGACTCCACCGTCCAGTCGTACGCGTTGCGTGTTTTCCACGAGGACGCCTTTGCAAACCCCACGAACTTGCCATCGTCGCTCGTCGCGATCAGCCACGGATAGCTACTTCGGGTCGCTTGCCAGTCCTCTTTGATCGCCTTGGCATCCGTGCTCGCGGTGCCGAAATGCGCTACGCCGTTCATGATCGCGTGGTTCAGAACACTCGCGACATCCCCGCAATCATCGGCTTCCATCAATCGGATTTGCATGATCACCTCCGCAACGCAACATACAGCATATCACACGCGGAAGATCGACCCGAGTTTCTTCCCAAGCATCAACGAAGCGCCAAACAGCGTGATCGTCAGCAGGGTCATCCCCCACACGCCCATCGCCGACGCGATGTAGATCCCGTCACCCAATCGGTTCGTGAACTCGAAGATCATCTTCGTGATCGGGAAATGATCGCTCCGCTGCGCCAGAATCAGCGAATCGGACACCTCGAGCATCGAGAAACTGAACACCAACAGCCCGCCCGCGATCAGGTTCGCCATGATCAACGGCACGATCACCTTCCGCACCGCTGTCACCCGCGAGGCGCCCAGGTTCACCGCCGCTTCCTCAAGCTCGCCAGAGGTCTGCTCGAGACCCGAAACGGTCGAGCGGACGATGTATGGCAATCGCCGGATCGCGTACGCGATGATCAGCAGGGGGAAGGGGTTCGGGTCCTCGCCGAAGACCTCGAGGTTGAGCCAAGTCCCCTCCAGAGGTCCGCCAGATCCGAACGGCCAGCGGAGGGTCATCGCGACATAGCCGAACGCCATCACAAGCCCCGGCACCGCGAGCGGCAGCATGCACAACGCATCAAGCAGCGAACGCCCCTTGATCGTTGTCCGCACGATCAGGTACCCGATGAGCACCCCGAACGCCATGTTCAACACCATCGCGATCAAGGACAGGATCAACGAGTTCTTGATCGAGTTGAACGACTCGCTGGCGGTCAACGCCTCGTTGAAGTGGCTGAGGGTGATGTCCTTGGGGAAAACCGTGCCGTACCACGAACCGGGCTCAGCGATGCTCGTCAGGACCACCCCGATATGCGGCAGGATGGCGAGCAACACCACAAACCCGAAGCCGAGCGACGCGGCCCAGCCCCAGAACGGCGGCAACGGGGTTTCACCGCCCGCACGCGAGGCCTTGGAGTACATCGCGTATCCCTTGCGACCAAAGACCATCTTCCCCATCAGGTAGAACATGACCGCGGAAACGAGCAGCACAAGTGTCAACGCGTACGGCTCGGCGCTGTTCTGGACTTCCTTGAGCCCATAGAAAATCTGCACGCTCGTAACGCCGTAGTAATCAAACATCAGCGGCGTGCCCAGCTCGGTAAAGCTCCAGATGAAGACAATCGTCGCACCCGCGAACAGCCCCGGCCGGATAAGGGGCAGGGTGATCTTGAAGAACCGACGCCATCCGCCCGCACCGAGGTTCTCGGCGCTTTCGTCGAGCGCGGGATCAAGGTTCGCCAGCGACGCCGTCGCGTTGAGATAGATGATCGGATAGAGGTGCAGCGCCATGACCAGGACAACACCCCAGAACTTTGCTTGCCCAAGGATGTCCCAGTCCGTCCCGAGCAACGCGTTGAGTGCACCCTCACGCCCGAGCAAGGCCCGGATCCCGATGGCACCGACGAACGGGGGAAGGATCAGGGGCACCAGGATCGAAGCGTTCAGGATCTTCTTCCCAGGGAACGAATAACGGGCGCTGAGCACCGCGAGGGGTAACGAGATCACGATGCACAGAAATGTGACGGCGCACGCGATCTTGAACGCGTTCATGATCCCGCCCATCAGGTTCGGATCTTCAAAGACCAGACGCAGATGATCGAGGGTGAACCCCGATCCCGTCGCCGGATCCTCCGCGAACCCGCCTCGGACTGTCAGCCCGATCGGATAGAGCAGGAACACACTGAGCACGAAGAGCATCAGCGCGAGGAGCCCGTATTGGATGAGATTTCGATATGTGCGTGCGGACATGGAGGTCCAGTGTATGTATCCATCTCCCGATGGACCGCCCTCGGGTTCATGAAACCCGCATCAGCAGGCATCGGGCAGGGCGGGCGTGCAATTCAACGCCGGTTCCCCTAGAATAGATTGGTTCGGGGTTGGTCACAGGATGTCTCGCCAACCCGACAAGAACCCGAAAGGAGTTCACGATGCGTATTAATGTCGTTGGTTTGCACTTGGAAGTGACCGATCCCATCCGTCAGCACGCGGAAAAAAAGGCCGGGAAACTCGATAAGTTCAATGATTTGACCCAGCAGATCGATATCAAGTTCTGGAAAGAGAACTCCGCACAGGAAAACTTCACCGTTGAAGTCGTCGTTGATGTGATCAACCACCACGACTTCATCGCAAAGGCAGACGGGCACGACCTGTATCTGGTGATCGATGACGCGATCAACAAGGTCTCTCGCCAACTCAATGACCACCGCGAGAAGCTCAAAATCGAGCATCGCGCCTGATCGACAGGATGTCCCGTGGGAGAACACTTCGCATGAAACTGACGGAGATCATCACGCCCGACTCGATCCGAGTCCCGCTCGAATCCACCGAGCGCGACGAGGTTATCTCAGAGCTCATCGACACGCTCATCGCGTCCGGTGCAGCCGACGCGTCGATCCGCGACGAACTGCTCGAGAAACTGCTCGAACGCGAACGCAAGCATTCCACCGGGTTCGGGCGTGGTGTCGCCGTCCCCCATGTGAAGCACACCAGCATCGAAAAGATGACCGCCGCGATCGGGGTCACAGGCAAGGGGATTGATTTCAACTCCCTTGACAAACAGCCTGTGTACACCGTGTTCCTCCTCCTGAGCCCGCAGAGCCGTCCGGAAGAACACCTGCAGGCGATGGAGCTCATCTTCAAGAACCTGTCCAAAGACACCTTCCGACGCGAACTCCGCCAGGCGGACGACGCCGAACAGATCCACAAACTCCTCGACGATGCCGATCACCACCGCGTCGGGGGTTGAACCAAAGCCGATCATGACCGCTACCGAACCGGGATCCGCCGGGAACGCCCATCGTGAGTGAAACCTGCTCGTCCAAAATGAAGATCCAAAACCGGTACGGTCTGCACGCCCGTCCCGCGACGGATTTCGCGCAGGCAGCCGCGGTCTTCAAGTCCGACATCACCGTGAAGCACGATGACGGCGAGGCCGACGGGAAATCCGTGATGGAACTCATGATGCTCGCCGCAACACAGGGCACAGAGATCGAGATCCTCTGCTCGGGACCGGACGCGAAGGATGCGCTCACCCACCTCGCGGACCTCGTCGCACGCGGATTCGACGAATCTGACGACTGAAAATACTCGATTTACGGCGTCAACGACCCAAGCCCCCGCTCGCTGAGCTCGGTTTCGCTCATGCGGGTGATCGAGGCGCCGATGCTCCCCAGCCGTTCTTCCAGACGCTCGTACCCACGATCGATGTGGTAGACACGATTGACGACCGTCGTGCCCTCCGCGGCCATGGCCGCGATGACGAGACTGGCGCTGGCGCGAAGGTCGCTCGCCATCACCGGCGCACCCGTGAGTTGCTTGACACCCGAGATGACCGCGGTCGTCCCATGGCGGTGGACCTGCGCCCCCATGCGTGTCAGTTCCGCGACATGAAGGAACCGCTCAGGGAAAATTTTCTCCGTGATGACGGAGTTCCCGTTCGCCAGGCACAGCAAAGCCATGAACTGGGCTTGCAGGTCTGTCGGGAAGCCGGGGTGCGGCTGCGTTGTGATCTGCACGGGGCGCAGCGGCTCCGGTGCACTGATCGTGCAGGTTCGACGCAGCGGGTCGCTCGGTGTCGTCCCCCTCGGCACATCCGTCGGGTCAATATGCACGCCCATCGCCTCGAACCGATCGATCGCGGACATCAGCGCATCCATTGGGCAGTTCGTGAGCTCAATCGTCGAACCCGTCGCCGCCGCGGCACACATGTAGGTCCCGGCTTCGATCCGATCGGGGATAATCGCGTGATCGACGCCGCCGAGCGACTCCACCCCTTCGATGGTCACTCTGGGCGAACCCGCGCCGGTGATCTTTGCACCCATGCCATTGAGCATGTTCGCCAGATCCACGATCTCCGGCTCGCACGCCGCACATTCAATGATGGTCGTCCCCTGAGCCAGAGTCGCCGCGGACATCACATTCGCCGTCCCGAGCACCGTTGACCCGAACGGGCCACCCAGGAACACCGTGTCGCCGATCAATCGTCCAGATTGCGGCACGCGGGCAATGATGTCGCCGCCCTCAAGCTCGATTTTGGCACCCAGCGCCTCGAGCCCACGCAGATGCAGATCCACGGGGCGCTGCCCGATCGCGCACCCGCCGGGCATTGAAACCCGCGCGGTTCCCCGTCTCGCGAGCATGGGGCCAAGAACACAGATGCTCGCCCGCATCGTGCGGACGATGTCGTATCGGGCATGAACCTCGGACTCGTCCGTCGCTTGGAGCTTGATCGTCGACCCGTCACGGTGATTCTCGACCCCGAGCTCGCCCAGCAATCGGAGCATATTGCGTATGTCGGAGAGATCCGGGACATCACGCAGGGTGATGGGGGCGTCCGTGAGCAGGGTCGCGGCGAGCAGCGGCAGTGCCGCGTTCTTCGAGCCATTTATACGCAAAGACCCGCTGAGCCTGCGTCCACCCTCGATCACAAATACATCCATGCGTCGCCTCCCGCGTTCCTTCGCGTGTGAGTGTACCACCCCAGATCCCGATCCCGGCGTTTGGCTCTGGCGATTCTGCCCTGATCATCGGCTAAATCCCCCGATTGACTCCTCAATCACACCCCGAACGGGCAATCCGACCCATCTTTACCCAGCCCGCACAACCCGAATGCTCGTCCCAGATATCCCCACAAGTGCGCAATTTCCGCGTGCTGAGATGGCATCACCAGATCCGAATTCGACCCTTCACATGACACCAGATCCGGATTGTTCCCCGGATCACCACATGCAACCTACGGAGCGGTCCAATGAGCACTGCTGAGCAACATCTTGATTCAAACGAGCAGGCCTCGTTCACCAATGGCAACCGCGTCATGCAGGCGCTGCTGATCGCCGCGATCGCAGCGTCCAGTCTTTCGATGATCTTCTCCGTTGGGACCGCGATGGCCTCGGCGGATCAGTCCACAGAGCCGGCCGCGGGTGTCGCGCTCAATGAGTAAACAGCGGGGTTCGCGGCGAGTCGCCGCAGGAGCGAACGGCATGAGTCCATAACAACAACGCCCTCCCCGTGCCCACCAATGGGCAACCCACTCAGCGAACACCCTCTCACCCACCGGAGGTCCCCATGAATACCACCACACCCAACTACTCTCGCTCGACGCTCAAACTCGCGATCATCGCGGGCGGTTTGACCACCCTTTGCACATCATCAGCGCTCGCTCAGGACTACGCTGATCTCCCAGAATCCATCACCCTCACGGGCACCGTGCGTGACTTCCAGGAGCGGAGCGCTGAGGGCGGGCACACTGATTTCGAGTTCCGCCCATCTGGCGGCTTCGGGCACTACATGGGCATCGTCTCCGACTATCTCGGTGAGGACGACAAGCCCGTATTCGAATCCACCGGCCAGAAAGTCGGGTCGCACTGGAAAGATGCCCAGGGCAACAGGCTGATCTCGTCCAAACCCTACATCCTTCCCAAGAACGGGGATGTCCAGGGGTCCATGCAATCGAATGCAGGTGCGATCCACGACGCGAACGCATTCTCTCAGTGGTTCCGCGACACCCCCGGTGTCAATGTGTCCAAACCGCTCGATCTGACCCTGGTACGCCAGGAGGGATCGAATGTCTATGTCTTCGATGACAAGCACGACCCAACCTACGCGAACCTCGGTGGATTCTTCCCGATCAACGGCGATCTCTTCGGCAACTCGGCCGGTGACAACAAGAACTTCCACTTCACCTTCGAGCTCCAGACCGAGTTCGTGTACGACGAGAACTCCGAGCAAACCTTCACCTTCACGGGTGACGACGATGTCTGGGTCTTCGTCGACGGGCACCTCGTCATCGACATCGGTGGCGTCCACTCCGCGGTCTCCCAGACCATCGAGCTTGACCGCCTCGAGTGGCTTGAGGACGGGCAACGCTACAAGCTGAGCTTCTTCTTCGCGGAACGCCATCGAACGCAATCAAACTTCCGCATCGAGACCACGATGCAGCTGAGAACCGTTGAGCTCCCGCCGACCGCGGCGCTCTACGACTGAGCCTGACCAAGCGCATGTTGGTGTTGGTGCGAGGCCGATCCGTCGAACACGGATCGGCCTCCTCCTATTTTGACTGCGTACTGATTGAGATCAGCGGACCCGATTCCGATTCGATCGGTTCCCCCGGACCCCGCCGCGGATGATGTACACCGGGGTCTGGTTTTCCAGGATCCGATCCCGCCGGATCTCACGCCGGTGCTGATCGTAAGACGAGTGCCCGTCGGTTCCCGGGAAGATGAATGTGTTGGGGTTGTTGCTGACGGTGAAGTAATCCCGGTCGGTGAGCGAGGGTCGCGCCTGCGTCGGCCATGCGTACCAGCCGGCCGTCGCGTCGGGGACGCTGATCGAGAGCTGTTCGTCGCGCCGCCCGTACTCAGGGGTCAGATCCCGCTCATAGGTATAGAACGAGCCCTCCGTCTGCACGCCCGGCGCAAAGAGCACCGCGCTCGAGTTGCCGGAGCTGGTCATCAATGCCCGGCGTGCATCATGATCACTCGGCGTGGTCTTCCAACGCCGCTGATCATCATCACCAGCGGACGCACAGAAAGCTGCCGTTCCCACAAGCGAGAGCGAGCCAAGGCAGAGCAAACGATTCTTCATCTTCGATTGGGTGTCCATACATATATACACAACCACAACTCAGGGTACCCTGCCACCGAACTTGAGATTTGATGCCCCAGCACGCATGGACCCGTGCGAAAGACCCGCTTTATCGGGTCAGCTACGCCCCATGAGTCGGTCTATCCGTGACCGTGAATGGGTAAGTGATCGCTCCCCGTCGCTCCAACGCCCGGACCCGATCGCGTCGCTGATCGCATTGAAGATGCGAACATATCCGCCGGGCTCTCGGAACCCAGGCGCGTTGAACCCATCGATGACCAGATCGCACCCCGCGATCAGCGCGGTGGTTGCCGCGTCCCCCTCGCCGAACTGATCCCGGATCGCACGCATGTCCAACGAGTCGGAAATGATCGCGCCTCCGAAGCCGAGGATTCCCCGCAGGGTGCCGCTGAGATGCGCAGACGACAACGACGCTGGCAGTCGCTGGTCTACAGCACGATGGATCAGATGCCCAGGCATCACGCCGATCGAATCCCCAAATCGCTCGATCAGCGTCTCGAACACACGCTGCTCGCTGCGCGTGTGCGTGTCCGTGATGTCACACAAACCCTGGTGTGTATCGATCAACGACGAGCCGTGCCCCGGGTAATGCTTGATGCAGCATGCGACCCCCGCCTCGCGATGCTTCCGGATGATGATCGAAGCGCAACGCACAGCGATGTCATGGGCAGCACCGAACGCCCGTTCCTTCTCTGCGATAATCGGCGAGTGCTCCTCGATCGCGAGATCCACGCACGGTGCAAGATTCAGGTCAATCCCAAGCGACCGCAGCTGTTTCGCGTGTCGCGTCGCGTACTGCTCCTGATCGATCTGTTCCCACGACGCGAACTCCGCAGCGGACACGCTCTCCAGAAAACCGCGCTCATGGGAAAGTCGGGAGACCTGCCCGCCCTCCTGATCGATCGCAACGATCAGATCCTCGCCGAGTTCATGACGCAAATCCGCGATGAACCGCTCGAGCTGCTGCGGGTTGATGATGTTGCGATGATGGTTCCCCTCGATATCATGATCAAAGAGAATCACGCCCTTGACATGGAGCCCCTTGAGCGATTCCACATCGGCGCGTGCGATATCCTCGTTCATGGTGCAGCCACGGATCCCGAAGATCAGCGACGACCCGATGAGCTCGGGCAGACTCACGCGTGATCCCCGATGATGCGGGACAGGTGCCCCTCCGCGCCCCGGATCAAACGCTCCGCGTCATCGTGTGAGCACGATCGATGATGCATCACGATCGCGTGCTTGACAGAGTTGCCTGCACGATCAAGCAGCTCGAAGGCGCTCTCGCGATCGACGCCGCAGGTCTGCGCGATGATCCGCGCCGCCCGATCGCGGAGCTTGTCGTTCGTCGCGCGGACATCCACCATCATGTTCGAGTAGCACTTGCCGAGCCCCACCATCGCACCCGTCGTGACCATGTTGAGAACCATCTTCGTGGCCGTCCCCGCTTTCATGCGCGTAGACCCCGTCAGGATCTCAGGACCTGTCCGCACCGCGATCAGCACATCGCACCATGGCGTCCGCTCGATCGGCGTGCAGGTCAGCAGCCCCGTTCGCGCGCCATTCGCTTTCGCATGCTCTACCCCGCCCAGCACAAACGGCGTCGTCCCGCCCGCCGCGATCCCCAGCACCGAGTCGTTCGCACCGATATTCAGTTCGTCGAGCTGACCGTGCGCCCCGTCCCGCTCGTCCTCGCGGTGCTCCGATGACACCCGCAACGCCCGATCCCCGCCCGCGATGATCCCAATCACCTGTTCCGGGGAGCTCTGAAAAGTGGGGGGGCATTCCGACGCGTCGAGCACGCCCAGACGCCCGCTCGTCCCCGCGCCAAGATAGATCAATCGCCCGCCCGAGCGCAGCGACTCGATCACGCCCTCGGTGAACGCCGTGATGTGCTCGATCTGATCTCGGACCGCGTGCGCGATCGTCGCGTCCTCATCGTTGATGAGTTCCAGGCACGCACGCGTGCCGAGCGCGTCGAGATTCGTCGATCGCTCATTCCGCTGTTCCGTGAGCAGGTGCCCACGATCCGGAGGCGCCGGGTTGTTCGCGTGCTGTGACACGCGATCATCCTAGCGTTTTTTATGCGGCCGCGTGGACGGAATCCGTTCCGAGCAGATCGGTCCGCAGCCACTCCCATCGCTCCTGCGCAGACTCCTTGCTCCCGATCGCGGCGCTCCCCCGTGCGGGGTGCGGCATCGCGTACACCCGCAGCCCATCCAGCTTCGAAGGGCAGTGGTACATCATCGCATTGGAAATCGGCAGACACTCCGCATCGAACGCATCGTGACACAACTCCCACGCCACGGACCCCATGCACGCGATCGCGTTCAGATTCGGCATGTGCTCAATCGTAAAGCGAAGCACATCACACAGGTGCGATCGCATGTGCGACCAGCCCGGAAGCCCAGAGCCCGAGTCCCCAACCTTGATCATCCCCGCCAGCGCGGATCCATACACCACCCCGCAATCGATCCCACGCGTGTGCAGTTCCAGACTCCGATTCGTGATCAACTCGGGAGCGTGCGCAAAGACACGATCCCGCCCCTCGCCGATCCATCGCTCGATATCATCCGAGCTGCAGAAATCCTGATCCAGGATCAGCAGTTCACCGTCCCAATCGCCGAACATGGACTCTGTGCCGTATAAGCGGGTCTCATCGGGAACATACTCATAGATGTTGCGGAAACGCCCGCTCGGGCAACGATAATCGCGGATCCAATCAGGAATCGTGGGTGTCATATCCCAAGTTTCGACGGATCAACGCGGATAATCGAGCGGAATCAAAGAAAGCACCCCCGGCAGGGATCGAACCTGCGACCTGCGCTTTAGGAAAGCGCTGCTCTATCCAACTGAGCTACGAGGGCGTCCGTTCCAATTGTACTCCGATAAGCTGAACATGAGAAGCATCCCCCCCGATCGTGTTGAATCGGATCACGCCACCTCATCGAACCCAACAGTCCATGCTGCCCAACCCCGCACAACAACCCGTCCCGATATGGCTCAAACGCACCCTTGCCCTCGCCGGGCTCTACAACCTCTTCTGGGGCGCATGGGTCGTCCTGTTCCCCGCATCGCTTTTCGCGATCATGGACCTCCCCCAGCCAACCTACCCCGCGATCTGGCAATGCGTCGGCATGATCGTCGGCGTCTACGGCATCGGATACCTCATCGCCGCCCGCGACCCCATCACGCATTGGCCCATCATCCTCGTCGGGCTCCTCGGGAAAATCCTGGGCCCTATCGGATTCGTATACGCAGCCCTGATCACCAAGGAACTCCCGGTGGAGTTCATCTGGACCATCATCCCCAACGATCTGGTCTGGTGGGTGCCCTTCACGATGCTGCTCGTGCTCAGCGCGAAGTATCATCAGGGTGTCAACCTCATAGGAGACACAGCAATGACCTTCCAGGACGCGATCCAATCTCACCACGATCAGCACGGCACCTCCCTCGCGGACCTCTCGGATCAGTCTCCCGTCATGCTCGTCTTCCTCCGTCACCTCGGGTGCACCTTCTGCATGGAAACCCTCCAGGACCTCAAGACCCAGCGCGAACAGATCCAATCCGACGGCATCAAGCCCGTCCTCGTGCACATGAGCGAAGATGGCGACGCACAGAACCAGTTCGCGAAATACACCCTCGACGATCTCTCCCGAATCTCCGACCCGGATCAGGATCTCTATCGCGCCTTCGAACTCAAGCGGGGCTCACTCTGGCAGCTCTTTGGTCCACGCGTCTGGTTTCAGGGGATCCGCGCGATGTTCAGAGGCAATACCGTCGGCAAACTCCAGGGCGACGGTTTCCAGATGCCCGGCGTGTTCATCATGCACAAAGGAAAAATCGTCCAGAGTTTCAAGCACGCCGCAGCCGGTGATCGACCCGAGTACACCTGCATGTCAGGCGAATGCAAACTCCCCTCCGCCACATGAACGAATCCCTCGTCATGACGATTCTGCTCGTCCACGCCGCGAGCACCTCCGCGATGATGGGCCTGATCTGGTTCGTCCAGATCGTCCACTACCCCCTCATGGCCCGTGTCGGCGCACAGGACTACGCCCTGTATCAGCACGCCCACATGAGCCGGACGACATTCATCGTCGCGCCGCTCATGCTCGCGGAGATGAGCACCGCGATCCTCCTCATTCCGATGCTCGGCGGCGCGTTCTACCCGCTCACAAGCTCCGGTCTGGCGATGCTCGTGCTGATCTGGGTCTCAACCGCTGCGCTGCAGGTCCCCGCGCACAAGGGCCTGACTCAGGGGTTCATCGATCGTGCCCACCGTCGCCTCGTCGCGACGAACTGGGTTCGGACACTGCTCTGGACCCTTCGGACTGCCCTTGCCTGCGTATTGATCGCGATCTATTGACTACAATCTCCACCCCTCCGGAAACCCCGCGAGATATGGAGATATCCCCATGAAGGCAGGCATCGTCGGTCTCCCCAATGTTGGCAAATCAACACTCTTCAACGCGCTCACCAATGCCGGTGCCCTCGCTGCGAACTACCCCTTCGCGACCATCGATCCAAATGTGGGCGTGGTGCCGATCCCCGATCCGCGCCTGGACATCATCCAGTCATATGTCAAGACCCAGAAGATCATCCCCGCTGCGCTCGAACTCGTTGATATCGCGGGGCTCGTGCGCGGTGCATCCAAGGGCGAGGGCAAGGGCAACGCCTTCCTCGGACACATCAAGGATGTCGACGCCATTATCCAGGTCGTTCGCTGCTTCGAGAAAGCACCGGGCGGCGAGGACATCACCCATGTCGACGGCACGGTCGATCCCATCCGCGACATCGAGACCATCGAGCTGGAACTGATCCTCGCGGACCTACAGACCTGCGAGAACGCCCTGCCCAAGGCCCAGCGCAACACCCGCGGCGGCGATCGCGACGCCATCGCACGCGTCAAGGTGCTCGAGAAGATCATCCCCGCCCTCGAGGAGGGCAAGCCCGCACGCTCGGTCGAGTTCGCGGACCCTGAGCACCAGCGCGCCGTGCGGATGCTCAGTCTCATCACCACCAAGCCCATCCTCTACATCGCCAATGTCTCCGACGACGATCCCAACGGCGAAGGCGAACTGGCGCAGCGGGTCAAGGCTCACGCCGAATCGGTCGGCTCCGAGATGGTCCCCGTCTGCGCCCGCATCGAGTCCGAGCTCTCGGAACTCGACGACGAGGATAAGGCCGAGATGCTCGCTGATATGGGCATGGAAGAACCCGCCCTGGCATCGCTCGCCCGGGCCGCCTATCGCCTGCTGGGCTACCAGTCCTACTACACCGCCGGCGAGAAGGAGGTCCGCGCCTGGACCGTCCCCATCGGGTGCAAGGCCCCCCAGGCGGCGGGCGTCATCCACACCGACTTCGAGAAGGGCTTCATCCGTGTCGAGTGCTACAGCGTCGACGACCTGATCGAGCATGAGAGCGAGAAGGCCATCAAGGAAGCCGGCAAGCTCCGCATCGAGGGCAAGGAGTACACCATGCAGGACGCGGATGTGTGCCACTTCCTGTTTAGCCGGTGACCTCTCCTCCCCCGCGCTTGCGGGGGAGGTGTCACGCGCAGCGTGACGGAGGGGGCACCCGACAATCAAGTGGTCTCATCGCAGGGTGCCACTACTCGACACGCAGCGGTGCAGTAGTGCTCTCGAACTGCGAAGACACTACTGCGCGTCTACGACGCGAGTAGTGGCACCCAGATAGCCATGATCCTGACGACACAGAATCACCGCGACCGCTTCGCCGCCCCCGCGTTTCCTGACGCCCCGAGGTCGTAGAGCACCGCAAACACCATCCCAGCGATCCACAGGACGCTGAACTCGCCGTCGTTGTACACATGGCAAATTCCATAGGTAAAGGTCGTCGCCGGGAGGAAGAAGAACCCCAGCAGCGGCACCAACCACCCATCCCATGGGTCGGCCTTCGCGAACATGCCCGTGATCCAGTACACAAACAGCAGCACCCGAGGCATCAACAGCGTCCCAAGCACGAGCAGGCATCCACCCATCAGTTCATTCCTTTCGCGTGAGTCTCAGGAGTGTAGCACGCGGTCGGGAACGCCTGCGGTCTCCCCGGAATCATGGAAACGGACAATCGCTGGACGATATTGGACAAATGAACCTCCGATGCGGTAAGTGGGTGTCCGATACGCACTATGTCGAGGATTCCGTGCCCGCGCGGTGTGTGCCGCACGCGGAATCCGCTACAAATGAGGAGGCTCGTCATGAGCACCATCTCCGGTGTTGGCTCCAGCGCCAGCACCTATCAGGCGCAGTCGCTCCAGCAGCAACAGCCGCAGCGCCAGCGCCCTGCCGGCCCACCGCCAGGCGCCCAGGAGCAGTTCACAAGCGTCGCCGAGTCATTCGGGCTCAGCAGCACTGAGGCATCATCGCTCTTCGGCGAGATCGATTCGGTCATGCAGGAGGCGATCGAGAGCGGCGCCAGCCGCGAGGATGTCCAGAGCTCCATCCAGTCGATCCTCGAGGAGAACGGGATCGACGCCGACGAGTTCAAGGCCAAGATGGACGAGGCCTTCGCCGCGTCGGGTCAGCGTCCGCCAAGGGGACAGCGCCCAAGCTTCGGCGGAGACAACTCATCTGAAGACTCGTCTTCGATCGCTTTGAGCATCGCCGACGCGATCAAGAACCTCCCAACGGGGTCGTTTCTCGATCTCGACGCCTGACTGGGCATCATCTGCATGTTGAGTGCGGCGGAGCCGCTTCAATCTGCTTTCAAACCTGTTTCGCTCGGTTCCGGTACACGCTGGGCGAAACCCCGAACGATCGTTTGAACGCGGCCCCAAAGGCCGTATCCGATCCGTACCCCAAGCCGCACCCGATCTCGCGAATGGATTGATCCGTTGAACGGAGCAGATCCTTGGCCGCGTGCATCCGCAACTCGCGCAGGTGCGAAGCGGGTGACACCCCAAGCAAAGACAGGAATCGTGCGTGAAAGCCGCTGCGCGAGAGCCCCGATTCCAGCGCGAGCGATTCGACGCTCCAGTCGTGCCCAAGCCGAGAGCGCATCAGTCCGAGCACCGGGCCGATGTAGGGATCATTCAACGCACGCAGGTAGCCGCTTGAGGGCGGGAACTCAGCGAGATGCTTCCGGATCGCCTCGACGACGATGAGCGCAAGGTGCCGGTTGATGCTGGCGCGATCGCCCGGATGCGTGACCCGTGCTTCATCGCTGAGCCATTGCACGCAGTGCGACAGACTGTCATGCTCGTCCGAATCCCAACGCAGATGCAGCACCGGCGGGAGCATATTGCGAACGAACGCATCATGTGGGCCAGAAAACCGGATCGCGGCCCCCATGTGCTCCGCAACGATCGGGCCACGGTCGTTCACGATCCCGCGATGCATCCGCATCTGTCCCGGTTCAAGCATCTCGACAATTGGTTGGGTCTTCGTGCCTTCGCTCGTACGCATCGTGAACCGCTCGCCGCGGAGAATGAGCACCAGATCGCCCTTCCGCAGCTCGGCCTTGTAATCGCTCTGTTCATGCTCGAAGATGAGCGATCCGGAGAGCATCGCGATCAACCCGCCGCCGGCAACAGGGATCTCGACCCCGAACGGATCACACAGGCGCGATGTTCCCGCGAACCATCCCTCGATACGGAGCTGGTCCAGCGCCTCAGACACAGCATCCCCGGCCAGACTCGCTGGCGAGGCCCCGTCTGATGTTGCCCATTCCATGACCGGATCCTTCGGCATAGAACGAGAACGAAACGCTTTCGCGTCTATTGCCGGGCAATCCCCCGAATTCATCCGAGACATGAAAAAGCACCCACGGCGCGGGTGCTTTCGATGAACCGTATGCTGGTGTGTTTAATCGCGAGACTGGAGCTTGGCGAGCAATCGGAGCAGTTCGATGTACAGCCATACGAGCGTGACCATCAGTCCCCACGCGCCAACCCACTCCATGTACTTCGGTGCACGATGCTCAACGCCCGCTTCGATGTACTGGAAATCGAGCAGCAGGAACAAGCTCGCGAGACCCGCACAGAGAACGGTGAACCCGATCCCCATCGCGCCGGTGTCCGCGTACCCGTTCCAGATACCGACGCCGAAGAATGAGAGGATCCAAAGCAGTGCGATATAGCCAACGAGACCAAACAGGGCAGTCACCATGATTTTCTGGACCAGCGGCCCCACACGGAGGATCCCCGTTGCGTACCCAGCGAGCATCGCCGCGGTGATCGCGAGAGTCGCACCCGCGGCCTGCATCGCGAGCATCGGGCCGTTGACCTTGTCCGGCGGGATGAACTGCAGCGGAATGACAAAGGTCGCTGCGCCCACAAACACACCCTCAAGAACCGCGTGTGCAGGTGCGAGCACAGGCGCGATCTTGGGTGATTTGTAGATGACGAACGAGATGATCAATCCCACGATCATCGATCCGATCGCAGCAGGCCAAGCCCAGCCAGGGACGCCTCCGTTGTTCGCGAGCCAATAGCTATTGATAGCCTGCCACACAAGAATACCCACGACCGCAACGATCGAGAGCAGGATACTTGTCGCTGTGACGGTGCCGCCGATGGTCATCACGCTCTGGCGTTCAACCGTCAGGACATCCTCGTTTTCCAGAACCCGCATCGCGGGGTTTCGTGACTGAAGAATACTCATGGCAATATGCCTCCCAGGGAATGCGATTTCAGCCCATATTCTACTGCTGAAACCCGTTCTTGGTTCATCGGCTGAATGAGTTTCATGCCTGCCGATTTGGCATATTTGAGGATGCCGATGTGCGGATATCACACCTGTGCAAAGGTGTAGTTCGGCGATTCCTTCGTGATCTTGATGTCGTGTGGGTGGTTCTCGACCACCGTCGCGCCCGAGACACGAACAAACTTGGCGTCATTCCGCATGTCGTCAATCGTCGCGCACCCGCAGTAGCCCATCGCGGATCGGAGCCCGCCGACGAGCTGGTAGGTGAACTCCGCGAGTTTTCCGCGATATGCCACGAGCCCCTCAACGCCCTCGGGGACGAACTTCTGCTGTTCCTTCGCGCCCGAAAGCAGCTTCTCGGCTTGTCGGTACCGATCGGCACTCCCGGCGTTCATCGCGCCCTCGGAGCCCATCCCGCGATAGGACTTGTAGCGACGACCGCCGCTGATCACAAGCTCGCCGGGGGATTCATCGAGCCCGGCAAACAACGAGCCCATCATGACACAATGCGCCCCGGCCCCGATCGCTTTCGCGATGTCGCCAGAGAGCCGGATACCGCCATCCGCGATCACCGTCACATCGGATCCGATGGATCGGAGCCCACGGACCGCGTTCATGACGGCCGTCACCTGCGGCATCCCCACACCCGTCACCACGCGCGTGGTGCAGATCGAGCCAGGACCGATGCCGACCTTCACGGCGTCCGCGCCCGCCTCCGCCAGCGCAATCGCGGCGTCCGCCGTCGCGATGTTGCCCGCGATCACGCCGATGTCGTAACGACGCTTGATTTCACGCACCGTATCGATGACCGGGGCGGAATGCCCATGCGCCGTATCGACAACAAGAACATCGACCTCGGCCTCGATCAGGGCTTCAACCCGATCAAACTGGTTGGGCCCGACGGCCGCGCCCACTCGGAGTCGCCCACGCGTGTCCGTGCAGGCGTTCGGGAACTGGCTCTGCCGTTCGATGTCACGCATCGTGATCAGCCCAGCAAGACAACCCTGCTCATCGACAAGCAGGAGCTTCTCGACTTTCAGTTCGTTGAGGATGCCCTCGGCCTGTTCCAAGGTCGTTCCCGCATGCGCAGTGACGAGGTTGTCGCTCGTCATCACCTCACGGATGGGGGTGTTCTGATTCTGTGCAAACTTGAGATCACGCCTCGTCAGGATCCCGATGACGCGCCCCTTGGAACGCAGATCGATCGAGCCATCCTCGGTGATCGGGAACCCGGAGACATTGTGCTCGAGCATGAGCTCCATGGCCCGCGAGATCGGATCGTCCGGGCCCAGCGTGATCGGGTCGGTGATGACACCGTTGGCGCTTCGTTTGACCTTCGCCACCTCGCGTGCCTGGCTCTCGATATCGAGGTTTTTGTGGACGATCCCGATCCCGCCCTCCTGCGCCAGCGCGATCGCAAGCTCGGATTCCGTCACGGTATCCATCGGCGCGGAGACCATGGGGATGTTGAGGGTGATGTCCTTGGTCAGGCGGGTCGCGGTGCTCGCGTTGGCGGGCATCACGCTCGATGACTGAGGAATGAGGAGCACATCGTCAAATGTGATCCCGTCCATCACGATCTTCGATGATGCGATATCGCCCGCCGCTTGCGTTGAGTTGCTCGCGCCGGTTTCGCTCTGGGTCTGCTCGGTTTTTGCAATGGTCTCCATGAGAGAGTATCCCACCCTGGCCCCCCCTTGTCCACAAGATCGCCCGCATCTGAGCGCGTTTCTGACTATCCTCGTTGTATATGCGCTCCGACTTGCCCGAAAACACGATCGTGGAACTTCCCGAGCACGCCATCGAGTTCACCCCCGGATCCCCCGACCCCGATCGGGCCGCGCTCGAGTGGGTCCTCGCGGATGCCCAGGGCGGGTTCGCGATGGGGTGCGCGGACGCGACCCCGATGCGCCGATACCACGGGCTGCTCATCGTCTCGCTGACGCCCCCAGTTCGGCGGGCCCTGATGCTCAGCACCATCGACGAGCACCTGCACATCCCCCTCGGCGATTCCTGCGGGTGCCACCACGACACACGCCTCACCCGTTTTCAGTTCGAGGGCGATACGGATCGGCCCGCGCCGCCTCCAACCCTGGCGGGATTCTCAAAGGGTGTCGGCTCGTGCACATGGGATCACACCATCCCCTCACAGATCGGGGCGGTGCGAATCCGAAAAACCCTCACCCTGCTCGACCGGGCCAACGCGTGCCGGGTGGAATACGAGATTGAATCGGGAATCCTCAGCGCCGATCTCGATGAAGCGATGACTCTCACCCTTTCGCCTCTGGTCGCGATGCGGGATTTCCACGAACTCAATCACCCCGGGGCCATGACAACCGGCGAGTTCCAGCTCAGACCCATCACTGAGGCAGGCATCGAGGGCGTCACAATCCGCCGGGAAGGGCTCGACGCGGTGCTGCACATCCGAGGCGTGCAGCTCCACGCACACCACACCCCGAGTATCTGGCGAGGAATCCGGTACGAGCACGAATCCCGACGCGGGCAGAGCGATCGAGAGGACCTGCTGAACCCAGTCCGCTTCACTGTCGAGCTCGATCCGCGAGCAACGACGCATATCGCGATCGAGATATCGCTCGAAGAACAGGCACTCGACCTGGACGGATGCGAGACACGCCGAAGAACGCGTGTCCGTTCCTCCATCGACCACGCCCTGAATGCAGCCGGCGATCCGCGTGATCCAGCGCTGCGTGAGACAATCGTGCGTCTCGCGACGGCCGCGGATGATTTCGTTGTGGACCGGGTGTTTCCCCGATCGACATCCACATCGATCATCGCGGGCTACCCCTGGTTCAGCGACTGGGGCCGCGACACGATGATCTGCATCCCCGGGCTCCTGCTCACGACCGGACGCTTCGACGAGGCGCACGCGTGCCTCACGACCTTCGCTCGCGCCCGAGCGCACGGACTGATCCCGAACCGATTCGACGACGACGCAGGACCGGCACATTTCAACACGGTCGATGCGCCCCTGTGGTTCGTGCACGCGTGCCGATCATGGTCGCTCGCGTCGGGCAATGAACTTAACCATGAACTCATCGACGCGTGCGACGACATCCTCGATGCCTACACCCGCGGCACAATCAACAAGATCGCGATGGACCCGCACGACGGCATGATCCGGTGCGGCGATGCGCACACCCAGCTCACCTGGATGGACGCGCTGCGCGACGGGGTCGCGTTCACGCCTCGGCATGGAAAACCCATCGAGATCAATGCGCTGTGGATCAACGCGCTGCGTTCGAGGATCCAGATGGGATCGATCGACCCGCTCCGCGCCGATCAGCTCGACGCCACCGCGACCCAGGCCGAGCAGACCATTATCCGCACCATGACCGCCGGCCCGCACGGCGGGTTGGTCGATTGCCTCATCCCGCACAACGCTGTCAGGAGTTTCAGCTGGTGCCGCAGCGATGAGTGCCGCCCGAATCAGGCATTCGCGACAGCGCTCCCGGGCGTGCGACTTCCCGAGCACATCGCGCGTGATGTCGTCTCGGCAATCGAAGAGCACCTGCTGACGCCCGTCGGCTTGCGCACACTCAGCCCGGACCACCCGGACTACCAGGCGCACTATAAAGGATCGATGACCGATCGGGATCGTGCCTATCACAATGGAACGGTCTGGCCCTGGCTGATCGGTGCCTACGCGGACACCAAACTCCGCGTGAACGGGCACGATGACACCGCACGCAAGCAGGTCATCGATCATCTCTCCACGCTCGCGGCGATGATGGACACCGACGCCGTCGGCTCAATCCACGAGATCTATGACGCGGAGCCCGGCGCGAATGAAAAACACGCCCCGCAGGGATGCCCTGCGCAGGCGTGGTCGATTGCCGAAGTATTGCGTGGGTTGGTGATCGCGTCACACGGGCGAATCTAGCCGCACCGGTTCTGGCTCTTGCCCGCGCTGAGCAGCCGCTCGCCGTCGTCGGGTGTCATGGACCCCTCGGCGATGTAGGCGGCGATCTCGCGCCGAGACTTTTCAATATTCGAGCTCACGACCATGCGTTTGATGGAACTGAACACGATCGCGATCACGGCGATGATGGTCCCGGTTCCGAAGATGATGAGCGGGATGAACTTGTCTTCGTCGCTCGTGATGTTGTGGAGGATGTCTTCCATGGGGACCGTTTCCTGCGAATGAAGTTCGTATCAGGCCGACGCGTGCCGGGCCTGCTGTTCCAGCGCGAGCTCACTCGCGGTCTTCGGGTTGCCCGCTTTCAGGAGCCGCTCGCCGTCCTCGGCGCTGATGGATCCTTCGGCGATATATGCGGCGATCTCACGACGGGTCTTCTCGCGTTCCTTGGTTTCCGCGGTGCTCTTGATCGAGCCGAAGACGATCCCGATGATGGCAATAAGCCCACCCATCCCAAAGACGATGAAGATGGTGAACATCCCTCTGTCGCTGCTGATGTTGTGAAGTATGGATTCCACAATGAGTCCCCTGTGCTGGTTAGCCGCACATATTGATGCCGTTGTTCCGCTTACCCGACGCCAGCAGGCGTTCGCCCTGCTCCGGGGTCATCGACCCCTCAGCGATGTACGCCGCAACCTCACGGCGAGTCCGCTCGTGCGCCAGACGCCCGACCATACCGGTCAGGGCCTTGAAGATCGAGACGATGGTAATTGATCCCGCGATCACAAGCACGAAGAAGAGTTCTTCCTTGCGGATGATTTCTTGGATGATGGCTTCCATTTCGTCCTCCCAAACAGGCACACAACTGGTGGTGCCCGGCTCCCATGATTGGGAAAAAGCCGCTCGGGCTTTCACGGAAAGACCCTCATCATACTCTGGATTTGTGTTTTTGGGCATGAATTCCGCCCAGACATAGCGCCAGCCGGGCGAGGGGGGCTCAGGCCTCATTCTGGGCTTCCAGAATTCCTCCATACGAGAATGGCATCCGATCTGTTAAGGAATTGGTTCGAGTGAAGGAATTCTGTTCCATCAGAGATCGGACTTTGTTATCTTCTCTTTGGAGACTGAGTATGTGCGATCTCAGCGTGACTGCGGATTGATATCGTACAGAGGGATTCTGTGCTCTGTGGGGGTGAAAAATGGGGATGAATAACGCGATCAAAGCGCGTAGGGCTGGCCATTTTAAAAGTAGTTCGCTTGTTCCGGGGGCGATGCTGATAAGCGTCGTGTGCTCAGGCGTGCTCGCCGCCCCCTTGAACTTCGTGAACGAGGCACTCCCGCGGGGGTTTAACTTCAGGCTCGGATTCAACTACCACCAGGTCGGTGCGGGAAATATGCTCGCCGATCTGGACAACGACGGCGACCTGGACATCCTCATCGCCGGCGGGCAGGGGGGGCTGATCGGCCTCTTCGAGAACGATGGCACCGGCAACTTCACAGACCGCTCATTCACATCAGGGATCGCGCCGATGGTCAACGCCTCCGGGCTGTCCGCCGCCGATTACGATAACGACGGCGACCTCGACATCCATATCCCGGGATGGTTTGTGCCCAGCAAGCTCTATCGCAACGACGGGAACCTGACATTTACGGATGTCGCCGCAGAGGCAGGGGTCGATCTCAGCGCACCGTCAATGGCCGCGGCATGGGGGGATTACAACCAGGACGGCTGGTTGGACCTGTACGCCACAGTGCGGACATTCACCGATGGCGTTGAGATCGAGAATCACTTCTATCGCAACAACGGCGATGGGACCTTTACCGATGTTGCCACACAGCTGGGGGTCCATGCGCCCGGTGATCCCTCGTGTCTCCCCGCGTTCTTCGATTACGATCGAGACGGGGACGACGACATCTATATAGGGACAGACAAAGGCAGCGATGATCCCGACGGGCTACTGCTGCACAACAAGCTCTACCGCAACAACGGCGATGGGACTTTCTTCAACGCGACATACGAGGCTGGGGTCGAGGCATACATCTTCTGTATGGGCATCGCGGTGGGGGATATGGACTTCGATCGTCATTTCGACATGTACCTGACAAACATCCAGCAGGGCAACATCCTCTATATGAACAACGGGGATCGTACCTACCGCGACGACACGATCGCAGCGGGAATGGAAAGCCTGCGTGTCGGATGGGGAACCGTGTTCGCGGACTTCGACAACGACACACATCTGGACAACTATGTGTGCAACATTCAGGGTGCGAACCGCCTGTATCGGGGAAAAGATGTCTCGCAATGGCCGCTCGCCGATGAGGCGCCCGAAGCCGGCGTGGATGTGTTCTGGGATGTCTACTGCGTCTCCGTGGGTGATATCGACGGGGATAACGACCTGGATATGCTCGTCGGGAATACCAATCGCCGAGCAAACCTGTTCATCAATCACTCAACCGACGCCGGAAAGAACAACTGGGTCCGACTGCAGGTCGAAGGCACCCAAATGAATCAGCAGTGCGTTGGCGCATGTGTTGAGGTCGACGCCGAGGGCAAGACGCAAACCCGAGAGGTGCGATCCGGGACGAACTATAAATCGCAGGACGAGTTCACCTTGCACTACGGGCTCGCAGATGCGGAGAAGATCTCCGAAGTGCGTTTATACATCTCTGGATCCCAGATGCGTGTCCTCAAGAACATGCCCGTGAATCAGGAATGGACGCTCTATACACCAGATCGCCTGGGCGATGTCGATATGGACGGCGTCATTTCCGTCGATGAAATCCGTGCCGCGATGCTCGCTCGTACCGGCCCCGGTGTAACCCTGACACCCGGCAACGAAATCTTCGATATGGACGGCGACTTCGATATCGACTCGGACGATATTCAGCTCATGGGGCTGGGGGTCTACACCCCAATGCCCCGATAAGAGCCCGATCGGCCGAGCCGCGATCCGACCCGTAAGCGGCAATTAGAGGCATTACGCCCTTTGAGCCGTCGAAAATTCGATCGCTGTTGCCATTCAACGCTTTCATCGCAACCCGCAAACGGGTATCTTGTTGGGAACGAGGGGAATTCATACATCGGGTTTCGCATGCGCGATCCCGTGGGGTGCTATGCCGTTCGAATCGGCAGGCAATAGGTGTGACCTATGGTGTGTGAGCACTGGACAGAGAGAGAAGGAGATCGCTATGCGTTCGCGTAAAGTTCCTGCAGGCATGCTTGTGCCGGGCGTGACAGCAGTGTTGATGTGTGCGTGCGGGGCTGCTCAGGCAGGCCCACTTAGCTTTAGTGAAGAAGCGGTCGCTCGGGGAATTAACTTCTCCGTCGGATTTAACTATTTCCAATACGGCGCCGGGATGATGATGAGCGATCTCGATAACGACGGCGACCTGGATATCGTGGTCTCCAGCGGCTCGACCGGACGCTTCGGTGTCTACGAGAACGACGGGACGGGTCACTTCACCGATCGTTCGTTCACCGCCGGGCTGTTCTACATGAGCATGTCATCGGGCATTGCCGCCGCCGATTACGATAACGATGGCGACATCGATATCTTTATCTCCGGCTGGTATACCAACTCCCGCCTCTACCGCAACAACGGTGATTTCACCTTCACAGACATGGCCGTAAGTGCCGGGATCGTTGATCCAGATCAGCCCAACATGTCAGCGTGCTGGGGTGATGTAAACCAGGACGGGCACCTCGATCTTTATGTCTCGATCCGCACTGGGAACAACGCCTACCAGGGCTCAAACCATCTCTACATGAACAACGGCGACGGGACCTTTACCGACCAGGCCATCGCACTCAATGTCGACGCCGAGGGCGATCCCACACTCGTGAGCGCGTTCTTCGATTTCGACCGGGATGGCGACGACGATCTCTACCTCGGCACCGATAAGGGCTCGGGCGGGTTCTGGAAGAACCGCCTCTACCAAAACACCGGCGGCTCATTCACAGAAGTCACCACGCAAACCAGCGCCGAGGCATATGTCGATTGCATGGGTATTGCCGTTGGCGATCTGGACTTTGACGGGTTCTACGACATGTACCTGACAAACATCCAGCATGGCAACAAGCTCCTGATGTACGACCCCATCGGGGGGGAATACATCGATCAGACCGCCGCAGCGGATGTCGCATCACACGAAGTCGGGTGGGGCACGCTCTTTGCCGATTTCGACAACGACACCTTCCTCGATCTCTATGTCTGTAACATCGAGGGCCCGCTGCCCGGCTCCGACGGGGCCAACCGTCTGTACCGTGGCGCCCCCGTCGCGGATTGGCCCATGATCGATGAAGCCGTCTCGGCAGGAGTCGGCGAAACAGATGATGTGTATTGTGCCGCCCATGGTGATGTGGACGGTGATGGGGACCTCGATCTCATGATCGCCCGCGTTGGAGGCAAGATCAGTCTCTACATCAACAACTCCCAGGACGCGTCAAGCAACAACTGGGTCCGCTTCAATGTCGTTGGCAACCAGGGGAGCCTCAATCAGTTCGGCATCGGCACATGCGTCGATATCGTTCACGACGGCATCCCGCAGGTGCGGCAAGTCCGGGCGGGAACCCACTACAAGACAACCTCAGAACACTTCGTCCATTTCGGGCTCGGGGATTCCGACACGGTAGATGCCCTCCAGGTCATCTATCCCGGAAACACCATCCGAAACCTGAGCAACGCGCCGGCGAATCAGACCTGGACGCTGTGGCCAGAGAATCGTCTCGGCGACCCGAACGGAAACGGACGAGTCGATTACGACGAACTCCGCACCGCGATCCTCTCGCGGACTGGGCCGGGCAATCCGATCACGCCCGGACTCGAGATCTTCGATATGGACGGCGACTTCGATCTCGACAACGATGACCTCGCACTCATGGGGCTCGGGACGCGTACGCCAAACTCCAAACGATTCAATCCCGGAAACTGACCGCACGGTTTCAGGGCAAGTTTCTCTCGTCGGCCGGGCAGCTCGCCCGGCCGATTTTGTTTGCGCACTGCGCATGAAAAAACCGGACATGGGCTCTCGCCTTCCCATGCCCGGTCTGGAGTTGGCCAGTTCAAAGCAACTCGGCCTCGTCCTCTCGAAGACGCCGATCGGGTGTACTCCACCCGATCGGGCCAGCCCCTGGAACGGTTGGGGACGATGACGATCCGCCCCAAGGACAAAGTCTGCAAACATCGATCATCCGGGAAGTTCCCAATCAGATCAGATGTGTTTCCCACCCGGCGTCGGACGCTCGAGTCATCAAGAAGGGTGAGCCCAGGGGCGTTCCACGACGCCGACACAGGGGGGGGGAGGGCATCAAACCACCCCTGGGCACCCTCTTGTAGACCATCGCCGACTGCGCTCGTGATTGCCGGCGATGATGTCTGGGAGTCTCGTTGTGGGCGTCCGATGCCCCATCAGCACCGGACGCCCCAAGCTCCTCGGCGGTTCCCTCAACGCCGAGAATGTGATCTGTACTCAACGATTCGCACTCCCGTGCTCGTATCCATCTCCTTTTCAAACCTCTCTGAGACCGTTCTGTCTAGGTGGCCAGTCAAGGCACACCGATCGCGCTGCGGGAGACCTGTGTTTCCCGAACGAATACCGACTGAGTTGTACATCTGGATGAGCCATACGATCTGGCTCGTCCCCTTTTGTGTGCCTCGCTTCGACCGGGTCAGCGGTTCAGCTCGGCATTAAATCTTTCGCACCCAACACCCACATGGTTTCAACGAGCAGTCAGATTGATCCGGAATTGAATGCGGATATAGCCGCTAGAAGCGTAGCGACATACATATATTCGCCTAATCAAGTGCGGGTTATCGTCCAAAAACCACGCTTCCCAAGATTCGCAGATCATCGTTTCAGGAAGTGGTCAATTTTTTCGCAACCCGATGAAACCCATTGGAACAGTTACGATTTCAAGCGATACCCGAAACGAGTCAGGCGCAATCTCGTATCATGTCCGCGATGCCTGAACAATCCTCGGCACATCATCTCGGGGCCTGCCACTGCTGCGGTTTGGTCCACCAGATCCCCACAGTAGGGAATCGTTCGGTCGCGTGCTGTACACGATGCAACGCCATCATCAAGCACGGCGTCCACCCGAGATCCACGAACCGGGCCGCAGCCCTCGCGTTCGCGGCTCTCCTTCTGTATCCACTCGCGCTCTGGCTGCCCGTCATGCAGATCGAACGCCTCGGGCATCACTCCGATGCATCGATCTGGTCGGGGACGGTCGCGCTGCTCGCCGAGGGGCACCTGTTCGTGGGACTCGCGGTGCTGCTGTTTTCCGTGATCGCCCCCATCGGCAAGCTCGCGTTGATATTCGCGCTCTGTATGGGGCAGCGGCTGATCGCACGATCGGATCGAGCCCGCGCGTATCGATTGATCGAGCTCATCGGGCGATGGGGGATGGTGGATGTGCTGCTCGTCGCGATCCTGGTCGCGGTCGTCAAGCTCGGCGATCTCGTCGAGGTCACCCCCGGGCCCGGGGTCGTGATCTTCGGGGTGGTGGTGATCCTGAGTCTGCTCGCGTCCGCAGCCTTCGATCCGCACGCGATCTGGGAGGAATCCAATGCCTGAAACAGAATCGAACGCCAAGACCAAGCCAGAGTCGGAGGCAGCTCCGATCCCGACCGCCGTCGTCAAACGCCGACGGGTGTCGAGCGTGTGGATCGTCCCGGTCCTCGCGCTGGCAGTGGTGGGGTACCTGATCTGGTCGCAGGTCATGCGAGATCGTGGCCCGATGATCACGATCGTCTTTAACGACGCGGGCGGGCTCGAACCCGGATCCGAGATCATCCATCGCGGCGTGACGGTCGGGGTCGTGCGCGAAATGACGCTGACAACGGATCTGCAATCCGTATCGGTGACGGCCGAGCTCCGACCCGACGCGTCGGGGCTCGCGGTGGACGGCACATCCTTCTGGGTCGTGCGCCCCGAGGTGAGTCTGGAACGCATCGCGGGGCTCGAGACGCTGGTAGGCCCGCAGTACATCGCGCTGCAGCCGGGCGATCCGTCGGGGAACCGGGTGGGCTCGTTCATGGCGCTCGACGCGCCGCCTCGCATCGCGCCCGCGGACAATCGGGCGTTGCGACTCACCCTCAACTCGGATCGTCTCGGGAACCTGAGTGCCGGGAGTCCGGTGCTCTATCGCGAGATCCGCGTGGGCGAAGTGCGCGACGCGGTGCTGCGTGACGACGCGACGGGAGTGGTGGTGACGATCGATATCGAGCCCCGGTACGCGCCGTTGGTGCACACGGAGACCAAGTTCTGGCGCACGGCTGGGGTCGGGTTCGACTTCGGGTTGTTCACGGGTTTGAGCGTCGAGGCCGACTCGCTCGATGCGCTCCTCCAGGCGTCGATCTCCTTCGCCACCCCCGAACGCGAGAACAAACGAGGCGATCGCGTCGAGTCGGGTGCGAGCTTTGAGCTTGAGGACGGGGCGGATGAGGATTGGTTGAAGTGGGTGCCGGTGGTGGAGTTGGGTGAATGAAGTTGTCGCTTGTTCTTGGGTTGTTGAGTCCAGTTGTTGTTGCCCAGCCAGCGCCCGTGCTCGGTGAGGATGCGGCGGCGTATCTGGATCGATGGGATGCGTGGGTTGAATCGATCCCAGAAGATCAGCGCGCCATCACTGAGATGCTCGATGTTGATCGTTGGTTTCGTGAGATGGAGGAACGCGAGGGTGGTCAGCGTTACTTGATGACCTCGCCGCCCGATGATGATGATCCGGAAGATCTCGCGGACTGGGAGTGGTCACTTCGACTTGTACGTGAGCATCAGGACCGAATGCAGCAGATTCGTTCGTATGCGGATCGTCAGGCGATCGGGGCATCTATGAGGGAGAGCTCGTGGCGCTATCGGCGCAAGCATAAGCGACTCATCGATATTCATTCCGCAACACCCGAATACTTGGATGACATTTCTCCTGAGTATTGGGCTTTGCTTCGTGAGCATTCCTTGTTGCTACGAGTTGATTCATTCATTGCGATCACGGAAGGTGATGGCGACCGATTGATCCGTAATCTCCGAGCGATCGCACAGATCGCCCAGTTCAACAATATCACGGGAGCTTGGATCGATCATCTTCTTGTGCAATCGCACCAGAACATCATTCTTCATTTGGCGCTCTCGGATGAAATCGATCTCCACACGCTTGATCAGAAAATACTCCAAGCTTTTGTTCATGTTCTTGATGGGATTGATCCTCAGGGTGATACCCTCGACGCACTCCAGCATGAACGGGTTGTGGTACTCGATCATCTCAGCTGGTTGAGTGCTGATCAACAGGGCGATCGGTTTGGCCCGATTGGTGTTGCTCGGTTTGTCGATGATCGAGGACGAGCTTTTACGCGTATGTGGGCCCGCGAGCATCGGGGGGTGCGAGAGCGAGCACGGTATGTACTTGAGGGGGTTGTGTTGATGCAGGTGCTGCCGAATGTCTCAACGCAAGCGGCCTTGATCAACGCATACTTTGATTCATTTCAACACATCGATCTCGACTCAATGCACTCGATGCGATCATTCCCAGAAGCTTTCAGTGAGCTAGATGACCTTGAACGCGAATCGGCTCAGTCACAAGTTATCGCGAGGCATCTCGTTTCCACTCAGACGCTGCGATATGGATTGGTGTACAGCCCAACATGCATAGACGCAGCAAGACTCAGGATTCACGCTGAGTTGTACCGTCTCGAACACGGCGCATACCCAACGGACCTCAGCCAGTTGGGGGGTGTGTTCACAGATCGATACTCCGGCCAATCACTTCAATACGCCTTACGAGATGGACGCCCAATGATCTATTCGGTTGGTGCAGATCGAGATGATGATGGCGGTCGTCCAGCAGCGGATCCTCGATACTCGATGGAGTTCTTCACGCTCGACGAGTTAAAGGATCTTGATCCACATCTGGCGGAGGACTTGGATGGTGATTTGATTTTCTATCCTCCAGTTGATTGAAAAACCCGACGCGTCTCGTGGGATCGCGTCGGGCCTCCCGGGGGTCTCACGGCCGGGATCAGGGTGTGGGTTATGTGGCTCGGGGATGTCGATCAGACATCGACCCAGCGGGATCGGTCGAGACTCTCGTACATGATGTTCACGATCGACCATTCGCCGTTGACCTTCATCATGTGGAAGTAGTCGAACCAGACGGTGCCGGTCATTTTGACGGCGGCGATGTTGCCTCGGATCTCGTAAATCTCGATCTCGCACCGATCGTCGGCGTCGAATCCCCATTGGGTGTTGAAGGTCTCGCCGAGGATGTTAATCTCTTCCCATGTGATCCCGGACAAGTGCTCGAACTCGGTTCCATCGGAGAGTCTGGCCTGCTCGACGGATCGTTTGGAGAGGGAGGGGTGGCAGGTGGATTGGACCTTGTCGCCGTCGATCTCGTAGAACCCGACGCAGTAGTCGCGAGAGACCTGCTCGATCTTCTGGGCGTGACGATCGGAGAGCGCGGGTGGTTTGGCGCCGCTTTCCTTGAGGAGGATGACGGCGGAGTCGCCGATCACCCAGCGCCCGTTGAGGTGGATCATGTGGAGGTAATCGACCGCGTCCTCCATGATCACGCGGGCCGAAGCGGTCTGTTGTTCGATATCGAATACCTCGATGTCGCAGCGCCCTTCGGAGGGGTTATCGAGTCGCTGGGCACTCTCGGGGTCGGCGTAGAACGCGATCAGGTCGCGGGTGAATGGGCGGACCCATTCTTTGCTGGGCTGACCCCAGTAGTTGTCGGCGACCATCCGCCGGGCGATGTTCTCGTGCAGGCGTGAGGTCGCGGTCTCGACATCCCCCGCGTATCGGGCACGGACATACTCCTCGATCGCTTGGGTGACAGCTGCTTCGGTCATGGGTTCGGGTTCGGGTGCGGTGGACCTCGCGGCGGAAGCTTCACGCGACACGCCCTGATTCGCAGCGGTCAGGGTCCCGGCAAGGGTTGCGATCGCGATAGCGGTGGAGAGGGCGATCGGGAATGGGATTCGGCGGGTCTTGTTGTTCATATTTACTCCTGTATATGAACAGATATACGGCTTCAGGACGCTCGGGTTGCAAGGTAAGGCGGAAGATTTTTCAGGAGTGTGGAGAAGGTGACGATGCCAAATCGTGGCATTCTCGTGGAATACACTCCAGCACTTCCGTGTTCAGTTTCTGGAGAACTTCATTCATGCTGACCCAGACTTCCCATCGATCAAGGTTATTTTTGTTCCTCGCGGCATCTTTCGCGGGTTCGCTATTCTTCGTTGGCTGCGACAGCAGCCAGAACCGGGACGATGCGACGAGCGGAGACCATGCTGTGCACACAATCCAGGTTCTGTATTTCGATGGGTGCCCCAATACACCGCCAGTGATTCAATCGGCCAAGGCCGCGGCTCGCGATTTAGGTGACGACTGGCGAGTCGAGGCCATCGATCTCGAATCGCTCTCAGAAGATGACACTCGTAGGGGGTACGGCTCGCCGACGGTCCTCTATCAGGATCGAGACTTGTTTGGGCTGCCCACGCCCACGAGCAATGCCCTTAGTTGCCGCCACTACCCGGGTGGGAACCCTACGAGTGCTTCGATCCGCTCTGCACTGGAGCGCTGAGGCGCATACCATCGCGTATGAGCTTAATTGTCACAGGCACGATCGGGATCGACACGGTGGAAACACCCGGTGGCGGTCGTCACGAGGATCTTCTGGGCGGGTCCGCGGTCTACTTCGCCGCGGCTGCTTCCTTTTATACGAACACACGGATGGTGGCCGCCGTCGGCGACGATTTTCCGAGCGCGTTTATGGACACGCTCAAGTCGTTCGAAGGGCTGGATCTGGCGGGGCTTGAGGTCCGCAGTGGGTCCAAGACCTTCCGTTGGGGCGGCAAGTACCACGAAGACATGGATCATCGCGATACCCTGTTTACCGATCTGGGTGTCCTGGAAGAGGCGCCGCCCGTGGTGCCCGAGTCGTTCAAGGACTCGGAGGTTGTGTTCCTCGCAAACTCGCACCCGATGGTGCAGATGGGGATGCTCGATCAGGTCACGAACCCGACTTTGAGTGTCGCGGACACGATGGACCTGTGGATCGATATCGCCAAGCCAGAGCTGACCCAGCTCCTGGGCAAGGTCGATGGGTTGGTGCTCAACTTTGACGAGGCGGAGCAGTTCACGGGTCATCGCAACCCGGTGAGCGCGGGCAAGCACCTGCTGGAGCTTGGGCCGCGCTTCGTGGTGATCAAGAAGGGCGAGCACGGGTGCATCCTGGTGCATCGCGACGGCATCTGTGCGTTGCCGGCGTACCCAACGGAGAATGTGGTCGACCCGACCGGCGCAGGCGATTCGTTCGCGGGCGGGTTGATGGGACGGCTCTCGGCACGCGGCGGGCACGATCTCGGTTCGTACGAATCCGTCCGCGAGGCGCTGGCGCACGGCACGATCGTCGCGAGTTTCAATGTCGAGTCCTTCTCGCTCGAGCGGATGCGCGGCATCACCCGCGGCGATGTGAACAAGCGATTCGACGAGTTCGCCCAGATGGTGCGTTTGGATTGAGTTCAATCCGAGGGTGGCACGACTCGCGTCGAAGACGCGCAGTCGTGTTCTTGAAAGTCGGAGAAGACACTACTGCGCAGCATCGCTGCGAGTAGTGGCACCCGGAGCGGAAGATGCTTGGCAAAAAGAAACCCGACCGTTCATACCTCCAGCCCTACGAGGACGCGACGCGTCGGGGTGGGGCGGGGTTTGAGTCGCAACTCTGGATGAGCAAAGAGGCGCAGAACACCCGTTTCGGTGTGCTCTGCGACCTTGGTCGTTTCGGCGGTCGGATTGTCGCGGACCTCGGCTGCGGGGTTGGTGATTTCCCGGTGTATATGCAGGCCCATCGCCCCGAAGCGTTCCCCAAGTCGTATGTCGGGATCGAGGGTGTGCACGCGATGGCGGTGCATGCGCGTGAGCGGATCGAGGGCGAGGGCATCGGGCGCACCCTGATCGAGGTGGGGGACTTTGTTGCTGATGAGTCGCTTCCCGATCTGTTGGTGAACGACGCGGGGGCGGAGGTCTTCGTGTTCTCGGGGTCGCTCAATACTTTGAGCATGGATCGCGCGCAGGGCGTGCTCGATCGGTTCTGGGCGGCGCTGGAGCAGTCGGGGCGTGGGACTTTGGTGTTTAACTTCTTGTCGCTGCGTCATGACAAAGAACAGTCGCCAGCGAACCCACCCGCGGTCCGGTTCGACCCGGTGGCGATGCTGGCTTGGGCGTTGGATCGCACGCCGATTGTTCAGATGCGACATGAGTATCTGGGCGGGCATGATGCAACAATCGTGATGGATGTTGCGGCGGATTGAGCCCGATGCCCGATTCAATGGGCATGAATATCACACATCACATCCAGACATCGTTGATTCTTGGTTCCGTACTCGTTGCGTCTGCCTCTCCTGTTTGGGCTGAGGAAGTGGGGGTGAGCTCGGTCGAGTTGATCCCATTCCCGGAGGACTCAACCAGCTCTGTCAATGCGAGTTTCAGTGGCGATGGACAACTGCGGCTCCTATACGACTTTGGTGGCCAAGATTCTCTCATCTATAGTTATGTCGGTGGAGAGTGGGTCCTGATCCGGCGTGAAGTGATTTCGGTTCTGCCTGGTCTCACGCCGATTGATGCTTCGGCTGATGGAAGCCGGATTGTGTTGAGTGATTTCGTCCGGGTGGATGTCGTTGATGGCCCGACGGTGATCACCCTGCCGCGTGAGTGGACATATACAGATCAGGACGGCCGCGTTCAGCGTGTCTATGGCACGGTTTCTGGTGGTGGAGTTTCAGGGAACGGTGAAGTAGTTACTCTGAGCGGGCGTCAGACAAGTTCAAATGTGAGCGATTCGTTGATCTGGGCTGACGGGGGTGAACTGATCAACATTAGTGATGGATTGCCTCGTGGTGAGATTTCCTACAGCGCGGGTATGCCCGACGAGGTTGGGGCAGTCGTCGCTTTTGGCTCCACATTTCATGGGAGTATCAACAACATTCGGAGTCTCTGGAGTAGTCATGGCGATGCTTGGGTCTGGGAGGATGGCGCAGCCCAACGCGTGGAGCATCTTGATACCGGTTACGATGTGCTGATGCATCTTCGCGCCATCTCAGGCAACGGAGAAGCAGTCGTCGGTACTGCACAAGGTATCTGGCGTGCTCCCGGAGCATTTGATGAGCCATTGACAATGCAGTCGCAGGGTTTGGTCCGTGGGCCAGAGCTTTCCTGGATATGGACACAGGCATCGGGCACGCAACAGATCACCAGCCCTCAGTTCAGTGAGATGACTGTAGTATCCATCAATCATGATGCGAGTATTGTGCTCGGTTGGGGTGAGCTCGTTGATGGAACATACGACTCATTCCTGTGGTTCAGGAATGGTAAGTCTTTGCTGTTGAGTGAGCTCTTCCACACACTCAATATCTCGATCGACGCCGATTCCTACAGTTTCAACCAGATCTCTGACGACGGTACCAGACTCATGGGACATGCATCGGTGAATGATGTTCGCCACGCCATCATCGTGACGATCCCCGATCTCACGCCCTGAGCGATCTCAGATCCGCGGCTGATCCACCACGGTGCGTTCGAGGATTTTCTCGCCCGTGTGCTTGGTGGCGATGGGTTCGAAGAGCAGGACGCTGGTGCCCGGGTCGGCGATGGGGTTGTGCTCAAGCCCGCGGGGGATGACGATGATCTCGCCGGGGTCGATGATCTGTTCGACGAGTTCGTCCTGTTCGTCGCGCATCTGCATGGTGATGCGCCCGGTGAGGACGAGGAAGAGTTCGTCTTCGTCGGCGTGATCGTGCCAGGTGAGCTCGCCTTCGAGTTTGGCGAGCTTGACCTGCTGGCCGTTGAGCTCGGCGATGATGTGCGGCGTCCATGTCGCGTTGAACTGGGCGAGCTTGTCGTCGAGGTTGATGGGTTCAATCGTCATGGGTGTTCTCGGGTTCGGCGGCGAAGCGGGTGTTGATCCAGTCGGCGATGAGCTGCATCGCGTGGGGGGCGAAGGTTTCTTCGATGTCGTTGTACTCGCCGAGTGCGCCGGTCTTGGCGGTCTGGAACATGTGGTTGAGCCCGGGCAGGGCCATGATGGTGGCGTCGTTGTGGTTGGTGAGCAGCTTGTGGAGCCCCGCGATGTTTTCCTCGGCGGGGACCTGCATGTCGAGCTCGCCGTTGATCGCCAAGACGGGGCAACGCACCGCGCCCATGAAGTCGGCGGGGTCGTACTTGAGAAAGTAGCGGGTCCAGGGGGTGCTGCTCTGGGCGACGGCGCTCTCGATGCGGGATTCATCGACGCCGAACTCTGCAAGCACCTCGGGGGTCATGATGGCGCGGATCCTCGCCTCGGCATCCTCGGCAGAGGTTGATGCGGCGGCCGCACGAGAGATCATCATCGAGAGCTCCACGCTCTTGGAAATCTCTTCTTCGTCCGCGCCTTGAGATTGAGCGATGAGCCGATTCTGTGACTCGATGATCTTCAACGCGGGTGTGCCCGGGCCGGCGAGCATGACCATGAACGCGACCTTCTGGTTTTCGTTGATGGCGATGGGCCCGATCAGGCCGCCCTCGCTGTGGCCGACGAAGCCGATGGCGTCGTGGTCGATCTCGGGGCGAGTGGAGAGGTAGGCGAAGGCGGCGTTGGCGTCGGTGGCGAAGTCGGCGGAAGTGGCCTGGGCGTAGTCGCCGGTGGATTGGTTGATGCCGCGGTCGTCGTATCGAAGGACGGCGATGCCGTGGGATGTGAGGTAGTCGCTCAGCACGAGGAAGGGCTGGTGGCCGAAGACTGTTTCGTTGCGGTCCTGTGGTCCTGAGCCGGAGATCAGGATTGCTGCGGGGAAGGGGCCGTCACCTTCGGGGATGGTGAGTGTGCCGGCGAGGGTGACGCTCTCGGCGGCGGGGTTGTTGTAGGTGACATCTTCGGACTTGTAGGGGTATGGCTCGGTGGGGACCTGCGGACGGTTGCGTGTTGTGGCTGGTCTGTCGTCGGCATCGCGGGTCAGGGTGATGGTGGCGTCTTCACGCCCGGGGGTGGTCCAGATGCCGGTGATGGTGCCGTCGTCGTTGAATGCGCCGGTGAATGTGCCCTGCGCGGCAGGGACGGCGTACGAGACCTGGCCGTCGGTGTTGGTGAGGTTGGTGACGGGGATGTTGTTGGCCATCATGTCGGGCAAATCGAGCTTGGCGTGGGTGCCGGTGTTGGTGGTCTCGATATGCAGGATGACGCGGAGATCGACGCCGTTGCGTGTGATGACGGAGCGCCATGTGCCGTCGAGTCCTTCAATGACGGGTTTGTTCGGCGGGAGCCCGCGTTCGAGGGTCAGCGGGAGATTCGCGCCCTGGGAGAAGGTGCCGGACCAGTGCTGGGCATCATCGTCCCAGTCGGCTTCGTAGGTGGCGTTGATCATCGCGATGGCGAAGTGCATGTGGTCGTCTTCGATGGTGATCTCGGTGACCGGGATCTTCTGACCGGGTGCTTGGTCGGGGGACTCGAGCACGGCGGAGAGGTTGCCGTCGTCATCGGTTGTGATGGTGACGATGAGCATCAGCTTGCCGGTGGGGATGGTGAGGGCGCCGTGCCAGTCGCCTTCGATGGGCTCGGGCGAACTTGCGTGTGTGGTTGTGACGGTGATGAGCAGGCAGCACAGGATGCTGAAAATCTTGGTTGGCATGGTCGGGGTCCTTGTGTGCTGATTTATACGGGATGGTCGAGCTTGGCTTTCGAGCGTGCGTGGCGCAGGGCGGAGAGACGGGCGAAGATGATGATGGCGATGGCGGCGGGGAAGGCGAAGAGGACGGCGGTGCCGGTCTTGTCGAGATCGATGGTGATCCAGATGCCCATATAGATCAGCCCGGCCAGGACGAAGGTCCAGCCCATGAAACGCTGGAGTTTCTGAGCGCGGGCGGGGTCGGTGGTATTGATGGTACACGAGCCGTTGCAGTCGATGGGGGCGAGCTTCTTGGGCATGGCGTTGCCCATGACGACGAGGACCGCGCCGATGATGACGCCGACGAATCGTTTGGATAGGTCGCCCTGGATTGTTCCGGCATCGCGCAGGGCGATGGCGAGGGAAGCGGCGAGGAGTATGAGCGAGGCCATGGTGATCGCGCCGATGATATCTCGGCGTGCTTTGCTGCTGGACCAGTCGCATCCCTTTCGCTTTGCGAGCAGCCGGCAGCTGAGCCAGACGGCTGCGAAAACAGCGATGGTGATGAGCAGGGCCAGTGATCGGTTGCTGTTGTCGGGCCAGAGGGCGATGGCCATTCCGGTATTGAGCAGCAGCAGGATCGAGGCGATGATGGTTTGTGTATGTGGTCTCATGAGGGTGTCCACTTTGGGGGTTCGGCGTTGTCCGTTGACGAATCAGTGGGATCGCTTTGGGGTGATGTGTCGGTGTCTTTGGGTTTGACTTCGAGGCCGAAGACCTGGGCAAATCCGAGCATGGCCTCTTCGAGGACGGACATCTTGATGTGGTAGGTGATGGTGCGTCCAGACTTGATGGGTTCGATGAGGTTGGCTTCTTTGAGGACGGTGAAATGTGCGGACATGGTGGGCTTTGAGACTTCGAACTGGTCGGCGAGTTCGCCAGCGGTCATGGGGCGTTCTCGGAGGAGTTGGAGCACCTTGCGGCGTGTTGGGTCGGAGAGTGCTTTGAAAACGGAGTTCATGTTCGATTATTAGCCAAATATCTAAATGATTTCAAGTCATCTTGTCTCAGATTGCCGAAATTATTGAAAAGCAGTGGTTTAGCGTTGTTTGTGGGCCCATTCTGGTCATATGGTGGGGGTACAAATATTTCTCACTTTGTTTCAGAAACACCGCTTGTATCAATGGCAGAAATGAGTATGCTGAGAATCGATGACCGTTGAACCCAAACAACTCGAGTCTGTTGGCGAAGGATTTGAAGCCGACACGATCGAAGCGGTGACGCAGGTCCGTGATGCGTATGCCCGCATCATCGAGACGAAGTGTCCTGGTTCAAAGGCGGTCACTGCGATCAGTGATGCGTTCGGGATTCATCGCAAGCTGGCGTGGCAGGTGGTGAAGGTGGCGTATGCCGACGATCCGTTTGTTGCGACGCGGCACATGCCCCCGAGCAAGAGTGTTCGGTTGTGGCTCAAGAGTGCTCGTGAGGTCGGGGTTGAGCACGACCTGATTGAGATTGCGCAGAACGCGTGCGATCGGCTTGAGTCTGTGATCAGCACGCACGCGAGCAGCCGCTCGGAGTTCGAGATGCTTATCGAGAGCATCGGGAGCACGAGCGATGTGCAGAGCGAAGAGAAGTGGCGTCAGCATACATTCCTTGGCAACAGCTACACCCTCGGGGTGCAGTGCCGTGCGTTGATGTCGCTGAATGTGCTGCTGCCCAGCGAGGATAAAGAAGATCATTTTCATTCGGCGCAGATCCGTGGGCTGATGGGCTATCGCCAGACCCGAGCGAATGTTCGCTGGGTGGTGAATCAGTCGGTGCTGATCGACGATGACAACGCGGACAAACACACGATGACGCGTCAGGCGTTGGACCCTGAGGGTGCGGCGAAGTATGGCGGCGTGCCTGTGATTACAGATTTCTGCAGCGACCCGATGCCTGCGCTGGAGCGCGTCGAGGCCGATCGCGGGATGATGCAGGACGAGTTGCTTTCGGGCGAGGTTGGGCTAACCGGTCAGCGGACGCTGGTAACGGGTGAGCTTCTTCGGAATGTCGCGCCCACCTATGCGACCTCTGAGGGGAAGCGGGCGCACTTCGGTGTTGCGGTTCGGATCCCGACGCAGATGCTGCACTTTGATCTCTTTGTGTATAAGGGGTTGTTCGGCAAGGTCGATCGTGAGTTGGTGGTCTTTTCGGAGCTGGTGTCTCAGATCGCGTTCGATGAGCGTGATGTGCTGAGCGTGAGCGATGAGATCAGGCAGCTGGGCACCGGTGTATCGCTGGCGCAGGCGCCAGATATCGCGGGGTATCCCGATCTGGCTCGATCGGTCTTCGCTCGGCTGAATGCTGACCCTGATGATTATGAGTTGTATCGGATCCGGATGGCGTACCCGCCGATGCCGGCGTCCGTTGTTTACAGACACAAGATGCTTCCCCAGGTTGGGACGCATTGAGCGGTTTAGTTCTTTCTTTCGTATGCGTGCCGAAACGAGGGGGGCACGGTGGTTTCACAGTTTAGAAAATGGAGACAGAGACATGAATAAGGCAATGAACATGACGGTACTGCTCGGCGCGCTTGCCGCGGTGAGCAACGCGGGCTCCCTGAGCGTCAGCACCTACGACGACCTGAGCGAAGCTTACTACGGTCAAGAGTTCCACTACAACGGTGTGACTTACAACCAGGTGAACAACGTGCACGGCGTATTCCCTGACGGCAACACCTTTGAGCCCGGCAGTGGTGTGAATGGGCTCGGCGATGAGATCATCGTCGAGAACGCAACTCTTCTCTACAACGACTTCCCGGGGTGGGGCTCCGCGAACAACGCGCTGACCTTCGGCAGCAGCTATGTCGTTGGCGACAACCTCTCGCTTGGTGCTATCTCTACGGTCACCATGACACTTGACAGCGTCGCGGATTTCGCTTCGCTGGAGATGGCATACTACGAGAACGGGCCTTGGGGCGGGATTGTGTACCACCTCGACGCGTTCATGGGCGGCTCGGTTGTCGCTTCCGATTCGTTCTCGATCTCGGATCTTGGTGGTCGTGACAACTTGGCTTTCGCGACGCTGAGCGTTGACGGCGCTGAGTTTGATTCGCTCCAGTTGTACGCAACATTTGGGAACGATTACACGGCACCACGAATTCTCGTTGACAACCTGACGATTAACAGTGTCCCAGCGCCTTCGGCTATGGCGTTGCTCGGGCTCGGTGCGATGGGGGCAACCCGTCGCCGCCGGAACTGATCGAACATCCCCGCGTCAGCACGCGGGACCGGCCCCCTCTTGTACGCGCTGGGGTCCTTCACGGGACCCCGCGCGTCTTTTTGTGCCTGTGCGGGTTGTGGTATACGATCGTTCATGGCCAGGAGCACGCTCAGCATCAAGGTAGGTGAGGATTTCGATCTTGCACGCGATGTGTGCAGCTACGGGTACTTCGTCCTGTTGCCGAACTACTGGGATGTAAAAAACCAGTCGCTCTCGCGGGTGTTGGAGTTCGACGATGCCCCCAGCGCGTGCGTGATCGATCAGCGGGCGGATGGCTCGCTCCGCGCTCGGTTCGATCGGAAACTGACGCGTGAAGAACAGAAGAGCGCTCGCGAGCAGATCACGCGGATGCTGAGTCTGGATCTGGAACCGAATGAAATCAAGGCGTTCCACAAGCTCGATCCGCGATGGAAGAAGTCCGGGCGAGCGCGCCTGTTCCGATCGCCGACGCTGTTCGAGGATGTGATCAAAACCGTGACGAGCTGCAATGTCGCGTGGCCCAGCACCGTGAACATGAACCGGCGATTGTGTGAGGTCTGCGGGCGCAGGAGCGCGTCGGGCGCGTACTCGTTCCCGAGCGCGAAGAAACTCTCACGGACGCGCGTCGGGACCTTGCGCGGTCGCTGCCGGGTTGGCTACCGCGATCAGCGGATCGTGGATCTCGCGAAGATGTTCGTTCGCGGCGAGATCGACGAGGGTTGGTTGAATGATCCCTCAACGCACGATGACGAGGTGTTCAAGTTCCTCATCACCTTGCCGGGGATCGGGCCGTACGCGGCGGGGAACATCATGCAACTGCTCGGACGCTGCTCGCGTCTCGCGATCGATACCGAGACGATCCGCCACGCGAAAAAAGTACTGGGGTATACCGGGACGGATGCGCAGATCACCAAGAAGATCAAGGCGCACTACGAGCCCTTCGGGGATCACCAGTTCCGGAGTTACTGGTTCGAGCTTTGGGAGTTCTACGAGAGCAAAGCCGGGCCGTCGCACACTTGGGAGCGCGATCAGGTGAGCACGACCTTTACCGCAGCGAACTTGTGAGAACCGGTCGCACAGGCGTCTCGCCTGTGCGCAGATGGATCACAGGCGAGACGCCTGTGCCACGGGCTCTTGAGCTGCTGCATGCCCACTCAGGTCCTGCAGCGCCGTCACATCCCAGAACCCCGCCTTGAGCGCTTCGATCGCATTAACGGCCTGCATCGCGGCGGTCGCGGTCGTCACCATGGGGATCCCGAGACGGACCGCGGTCGACCGGATGCGTCCCTCGTCGGTCTGCCAGCCCGTGCGGGTTGGGGTGTTGATGACGAGCTGGATCTCGTTGTTCTGCATCAGGTCGATGACATTGGGGCGGGCGCCCTCCTGGATCTTCTTGAGGATCTTGGGACGCAGCCCGTGGCGAGCGAGTAGCTCGCCGGTACCCTTGGTCGTGAAGACCTTGAAGCCCATCGCCATCAGTGAGCGGACGACGGGGATCATGATCTCACGATCGCTCTGGCGGACGGAGACGAAGACGCCGCCTTCGGTTGGGAATCGTGTGCCTGCGCCGAGCATCGCTTTGAGGTACGCGTTGGGCAACGAGACATCGACGCCCATGACCTCGCCGGTGGAGCGCATCTCCGGGCCGAGCACAAAGTCGACGCCGGGGAATTTTTGGAAGGGGAACACGGGGGCCTTGACGGCGTGGTATCCCGCGTCGGGGATTTCGGAGGCGCCCTGATCGTTGAGGGTGACGCCCATCATCGCCTTGGCCGCGATGGATGCCCACGGGGCGCCCTTCGCTTTTCCGACATACGGCACGGTGCGCGAGGCGCGGGGGTTCACTTCGATGATGTAGAGCTCATCGTCCTTGATGGCCATCTGGACATTCATCAAGCCGCACACACGCAGTTCCTTTGCGAGCTTGCGCGCTGTTTCGCGGATCTCTTCGACCATCGCGGGGCGGATGTTCGCCGTCGGGATCATGCAGGTCGAATCGCCCGAGTGCACGCCCGCTTGCTCGATGTGTTCCATGACCGCTGCGACGAGCGCGGTGCCGTTGCCTTGAGCATCGAAGTCTGCGACGACATCGATGTCGAGTTCCGTCGCGGCTTCGAGGAACTGGTCGATGAGGATCGGTGCATCGTCGAGCCCGGAGGCATCGACGGCGGTGGTCATGTAGTGACGCAGGGCCTTCTCGTCGGGGCAGATCTCCATCCCGCGCCCGCCGAGCACATAGCTCGGGCGAACCAGCACGGGGTAGCTGATCCGGTTGGCGATCTCGACGGCCTCGTCGATCGAGCGGGCGATCCCCGAGCCGGGGCGCTTGAGATCGAGCTTGGTGAGCAGCTGGTCGAAGCGGTCGCGATCCTCGGCCCGGTCGATGGCGTCGAGCGATGTGCCGAGCATGGGGGTGCCGGCCATGTCGAGCCCGTGCGCGAGGTTGAGGGGTGTCTGGCCGCCGAACTGGACAATGGTGCCCATCATATCTTGGCCGAGTTTCTCGGTGACATTGAGCACATCCTCAAGCGTCAGCGGCTCGAAGAACAGCAGGTCGCTCGTGTCGTAGTCCGTCGAGACGGTCTCGGGGTTCGAGTTGATCATGACGGCCGCGTGGCCGAGCTCCCGCGCGGAGAACGCCGCGTGAACACAGCAGTAGTCAAACTCGATGCCCTGGCCGATGCGGTTCGGTCCGCCGCCAAGGATGACGACCTTTTGCTTTGGGTCGGTCTCGGCGCGGAGGCGATCGCGCAGCTCGCACTCGGGCGCGACATCGACGACCTTGCCAGAGTCGTCCATGCGCTTGGAACCGGGCTGGTAGGTCGAGTAGTAGTAGGGGGTGATGGCCTCGAACTCGGCGGCGCAGGTATCGACGCACTTGAAGACCGCTTCGACGCCAAGCTCCTTGCGCTTGGCGCGGACCTTGAGGACGGTTTCGGAACTGATTTCGCCGAGGTAGAGGTTTGCGAGCTGCGCATCGGAGTATCCGAGTTGTTTGGCGCGTTGCATGAGATCGCGTGTCATGGCGTCGAGCGAATCGATCGCGCACAGCTCGTCTTCGAACTGAACGAGCTCGTTGAACTGGTGGATCCAGAACGGGTCGATCTTGGTGTACTCGCAGACCTTGTCGACGCTCCAACCCATCTTGAGTGCGTAGCGGATGTAGTACATGCGTCCCTGAGAGGGGACGGCGAGTTTGCGGGTGAGCTTGTCGGTTTCGATCGGCCACTCGATGAGCTGCCCGTCGGCCTTGCGTCCGTCGGAGGACTGGCGCGCCAGCAGCCAGTTGTCGTTCTTATCGAGCCCGAGCCCGTAGCGTTTCACATCCATCGAGCGGACGACCTTCTGGAAGGATTCCTTGAAGGTGCGGCCGATGGACATGGCTTCGCCGACGGATTTCATCTGCGTGGTCAGGGTCTCGTCGGCCTCGGGGAACTTCTCGAAGGTCCAGCGCGGCATCTTGGTAACGATGTAATCGATGCTCGGCTCAAAGCACGCGCTGGTGGTGCCGGTGATGTCGTTACGCAGCTCGTCGAGCGTGTACCCGATGGCCAGCTTGGCGGCGATCTTGGCGATCGGGAACCCGGTGGCCTTTGATGCCAGTGCGGACGAGCGGGACACGCGCGGGTTCATCTCGATGACGACCATCTCGAAGAGCTTGTTGCCGTGCTCGTCGGGCTCGGGGTTTGGGTTGACGGCGAACTGGACATTGGACCCGCCTGTTTCGACGCCGACGCCCCGCATGATCGCGAGCGCGGCGTCGCGCATCTTCTGGTATTCCTTGTCCGTCAGGGTCATGATCGGCGCGACCGTGATCGAGTCGCCCGTGTGCACGCCCATCGCGTCGATGTTCTCGATGCCGCACACGATGATGCAGTTGTCCTTCTTGTCGCGTACGACCTCGAGCTCGTATTCCTTCCACCCGATGAGCGACTTGTCGACCTGGACCTGGTTGATCATCGAGGCGCGGAGCCCTCGGGTGACGAGTTCTTCGAACTCGGCGCGGTTGTAGGCGATCCCGCCGCCCCAGCCGCCGAGCGTGAATGCGGGGCGGACGATCATGGGCAGGCCGTGCTGATCTAAAAAGTCGAGCGCCTCGTTGAGGTGCTCGACCGTGAGTGAGTCAGGGGTTTTGAGTCCGAGGTCATGAACGATGTCTGCGAAGGTCTTGCGGTCTTCTGCCTTGTGGATGACCTCGCGGTTGGCGCCGATCATCTCGATGCCGTGCTTCTCGAAGATGCCCGAGTCGTGCATCTCGCAGGCGCAGTTGAGGGCGGTCTGTCCGCCGAGTGTCGGGAGAACGGCGTCGATCGGGTTCCCGCGTTCCTTTTCCTTGATGATGATCTTTTCGACGGCCTCGGGCGTGATGGGCTCGATGTAGGTGCGATCCGCGAACGCGGGGTCGGTCATGATCGTCGCGGGGTTAGAGTTGACGAGGACAACGCGGTACCCCTCATCTCGCAAGGCTTTGCACGCCTGGGCGCCGGAGTAATCGAACTCGCATCCCTGCCCGATGACGATGGGGCCGGAACCGATGAGGAGGATCGTGTGGAGATCGTCGCGTCGGGGCATATGTGTGGGTGTCCTTCGATGGCCCTGCCGGGCTCTGACAGGGTCCAATAAAAAGGGAGTTGTGACTTAGTGCGCCTAAACCACATGAGTGTATGCACCAACTCGGGGGTGCGTCGTTTTTTCGTCCGATCTGTGTGCGAATTGGGCATCTGGGGGGATTGTGTCGGCTGGGTTCTGGATGAGTCGATGAACCCGGTTCGCTCGGCGTCGTAGGATGATGCACGCCGACGGATCGGCCGATTTGAAGATTGGAGAGACTCCCCCGTTTCGGATGAGTCACGGAGACCCAAGCATGTGCGGAATCGTCGCGTATATCGGGAACAAACCCGTCCAACCGCTCCTGATCGAGGGGCTCAAGCGTCTGGAATACCGCGGGTATGACTCCGCGGGTGTCGCTTCGATCGACGGGGGGAAGCTCCAGATCGCCAAGGCCGTCGGGCGGGTTGCCAACCTTGAAACCGAGCTTGATTCAATTGGTGGCGTTTCCGGATCCATCGGCATTGCCCACACCCGCTGGGCGACCCACGGCGGGGTGACCCAGATCAACGCCCACCCGCACCGCGATCGCGATCACGGGATCGCCCTGATCCACAACGGCATCATCGAGAACTACGCCTCGCTGCGGACGCTGCTGGAGGCCAAGGGGCACGAGTTCACGACGGAAACAGACACGGAAGTGCTGGGGATGCTGATTTCGCATCTCTACGACCCGGAGAACGGCGTCGATCTGGAAAAGGCCGTCCAGGCGGCGTTGCGTGAGGTCCGCGGCGCGTACGCGATCGCGGTGATCTGCGAGCAGGAGCCCGATGTCATGGTGTGCGCTCGCAAGGGCTCGCCGCTTCTGGTGGGGATCGGGAATGGCGAGTACATTGTCGCCTCGGACCCCGCGGCCATCATCGCGCACGCATCGCAGGCGATCACGCTTGATGACTACAGCGTGGCCCGGCTGACGCGGGATGGGTTCCGCACGAGCACGGTGGACGATATTGAGATCTCCCCCAAGGTCATGCAGCTGGAGATGGATCTGGAAGAGATCGAGCTGGGTGACTTTGAGCACTACATGCTCAAAGAGATTTACGAGCAACCGGACGCCCTTCGACGCTGCCTGAAGGGGCGTCTGGACAAGAACGAGGGCAAGGTCGTGCTCGGCGGGCTGATGAGTTATGCGAAGGAGCTTGTGAAGTCCCGTCGTGTGATTCTCACCGCGCAGGGCACGGCGCTGCACAGCGCGATGATCGGCGAGTACCTGCTCGAAGATCTGGCCAAGATCCCCGCGGAATGCGAGTATGCGAGTGAGTTCCGCTACCGAAACCCGTTGATCGAGGACGGCTCGGTCGTTGTCGCCGTGTCCCAGTCGGGAGAGACGGCCGATACGCTTGCGGCGCTGCACGAGGCCAAGGACCGTGGCGCGTTGTCGCTGGGTGTGATTAATGTGGTGGGATCGACGATCCCACGCGAGACCGACGCGGGCGTGTATTTGCGTGTGGGCCCCGAGATCGGGGTCGCCTCGACGAAGGCGTTTACCGGGCAGGTTGCGGTGCTGACTATGATCTCGCTGTTCATGGCTCGGCGTCGGATGATGTCGCCCGAGGCCAGCGCCCGCCTGATGCAGGAACTCGATCGTGTCCCGGACTTGATCGAGCGTGTGCTGGAGACCGACGACCTGATCCGCAAGGTCACAGAGAAGTATGTCCACCGCGACAACTGGTTGTTCCTCGGCCGCGGTTACAACTACCCGACGGCCATGGAAGGCGCGCTCAAGCTCAAGGAAATTAGCTACATCCACGCCGAGGGCATGCCCGCCGCAGAGATGAAGCACGGCCCGATTGCGCTCATCGACGAGGGCATGCCGGTGGTGTTCATCGCCAACCAGGGCAACCAGTACGACAAGGTGCTGAGCAACATCGAAGAGGTCCGCACCCGAGGCGGGCATGTCATCGCGGTCGCGACCGAAGGCGACGAGCAGATCAAGACGCTGGCCGAGGATGTGCTGTATGTGCCCGCGGTCGAGGAATGCCTGAGCCCGATGCTGACGGTGGTGCCGCTGCAGTTGCTGGCGTATCACGCGGCGGTGCTGCGTGGGCACGATGTCGATAAGCCGAGGAACCTGGCGAAGTCGGTGACGGTGGAGTGACTTCTGGATCGGATAGCGCCTGATATGGTAAACTGAGAGTGTACCCGCGACGGCTGGGTGGCCCTAAGGAGACGAAGTCTCCTTCGGGATTCCGTTGTTCACAGTCACCAATACTCGAAGGAACCCTGCGGGCTCCATCGGGCCACCCGTTCGAGTGCGGGCAGCGGATCTCTCGTCGTGAAGCTGTTCGGCTCTGGGCCCGGTTCTGTCGCTGAGTGTCCGCATTTATCGGACATCCAGAAAAACCAGATATTCGGACCCGCATTCTCTTATGTCACGCGTGTGAAGCGTCGATCTATCGGACACAGCCCAAGGGAGTCCGATACATGAGCGCATCACCCGCAAGAGCCATACAAACGATCTCGCAACCGTCCTGCGTGATCACCGGCAAGCGGGTCATCGACCGCCGTGTCGTGGAAGTCCTTCCCAAGCCCGATCTCACCACCCAGCGGCTGGTGTTCCGTTTGCTTACGCCGCGTGATGAGGAGGCGTTCATCGAGGCGCTGGATCACTCGCGCGCCGATGTGCGGCGCTGGGTGCCCGTGAATCACGAGGGTGAGAGCGATTCGCACTTTTTCCATCGCACAATGACCAAGGCGCGTGTGCAGGACATCGAAGGAGTTGCGTGGCGACGCGCGGCGTTCATTGAGCACGGCGAGCACGCCGGGCATTTCCTTGGGATGTTCAATCTGATCAAAATCCAGCGCGGGCTCGAGTGGTCCTGCGAAGCCAACTGGTGGGTCGATTCCCGACTCTCGGGTATGGGGTACGGGTCTGAAGCCGCGCAAGGTGTGATTGACTTTGCGCTCGCCGATCACCCGTCCGGTCTGGGCATGCACCTGGTCCGAGGGTATATCTGTCGCGATAACCTTGGATCGATCCGCGTTGCGGAGAGGTGCGGGTTCAAGACGACTGGGAATCGTGATCTTCTTGAGATCAACAAGGCCCTGATTCAGCATGACGAATACGAGTGCTGGGCGTCCTGACTGAACCCATTTAGATACCAAACACTTGTGTTCGATGCTTGTACGCGCTCAAGAATTTTCAAAGTTCTCGGCGTTGGCGCGCGTGAATTGTGACGCGGGTGATGAATCGCGCATTGAATGTGCATAAGTATATGTGAATAAGTGATTTGCGAAGCTTTGTTCGCAAGGAATTCGTATGCCGTGATTGCTTTGGTGGGGGGTGTCGACCGTTCACAAATTTGCCTTTTTTGGGCATGCTCATAGGGTCTAGGCCCACGCCAACGATCGGGATGTTCGTTGGCTCGCCACGGGCGAACTCGTCCGGTAGGCAGACACTCGATTCCGCTGTAAAGCGTTGTCACAGGGGTACTTCATGGCATCAGTCAGCTTCGATAGTCGCACCCTCATGATCGACGGCAAGCGCGTCTGGATCGTCTCAGGATCGATCCATTTCCAGCGCATCGCCCCGAGCGAATGGGCGGACCGCATCCGTGCCGCCAAACATGCGGGGCTTAACTGCATCGAGGTCCCGATTTTCTGGAGCCAGATCGAGACGCGTCCGGGAAGTTACGACTTCAAGGACAACAACGACATCCGTTCGTTTGTACAACTCATTCACGAGGCGGGGATGTATTGCGTACTCCGCGTTGGGCCGTACATCGGCGAGGGGTGGGACCTTGGTGGTTTGCCGGCGTGGCTGCTCAACATGCCCGATCTCGAGGTCCGCAAGCCCAACCAGCCCTTCCTTGAAGCGGTTGGCAAGTATTTCAACGCGCTGGCCAAGCAGCTCAAGGATCTGCAGGCATCGACGACCAAGGGTGCGCCGATCATCATGATCCAGAACGAGAACAAGTGGTTCTGTGGCGACGCGGTCGCGGCCAAGGGCTACCTTGGCGAGCTGGGCCGCTACCTCCGCGAAGCAGGATTCACCGTACCCAAGCTCAACGCGAACAACCTGTGGGAGGGTGTCGAAGGCGACATCGACGCATGGGCGGGCGAGGGTGATATGTTCGGGACCATGCGCCAGCTCAAGGCCGTCTGCCCCGATCAGCCTCAGATCGTGATCGATTACGGGCCACGCGCCCGCCCGAAGTTCGGCCAGCCCAAACCGGAGCCGATGGATGGGCTCATGCTGCAGCGTCAGCTCGCGGAGATCATGTGTGCCGGCGGGCAGTACAACCTCGGCGCGTTCTGTGCGGGCGTGACCCCCGGATTCCTGGCTGGGAGTGATGAGCGTGGCGACTTTTCGCCTTTCACGCCGCTGAGTGATTCCAACGCGATGGTGGACGAGCACGGGCGGCTCGCGGCGGAGGGGTTGCCTGTCCGACGACTGAACCTGTTCGCAAGCAACTTCTCGCGAATCCTGGCGCACACCGAGCACGAGCAGCCACCGATCGTGATCGATCCCGCGAGCGATGATTCAGCGATCAATGGCCACGCTGTTACGCACATGCGCGGCACGCAGGGCTCGATCGTGTTTATTTTCTCGCCGCCCAAGAGCAAGCCAGGCACGCTGAACCTGCTCCTGAGCGATGGCGCGAAGCTTCCTGTACGCGTCGGACACCAGCGCGTCCACTGGTGCATGCTTGATGTGCACCTCTCGTCGTCGCACACGCTCGACCACACATCGCTCAACGCGATGGCGCATGTCGGTAACACGCTTGTCCTCTTCGGTCCTGCGAATGCGCTGGGCGAGGTTTCGATCAACGGCACACCACTGGAGGTCGAAGTTCCCAAGGCCCGCAAGCCCTTGGTCGTTGAGCATGAGGGTATGACGATCGTCGTGATGTCCGATGAGATGGCGGACGAGACCTACTTCCACGGCAACGACATCTATGTTGGCGTCGGCGGTTTGACGGTGGACGGTGAGCCCCTGCCTTCGGATAACGGCAAGACGCACACGCACATCGACGAAACGGGCAAATCGAAAACCATCACGACCAAGGCGCCCGAGGATTACCCTGGGACGAAGCTTCCCAAGGTCAGCCTGGGCAACTGGGAGTGCGCGATCCCGGAGGAGCACATTTCCGGCGAGTCGCCAAGGTATGCGCAGATCCCCGGCCCCGCGGATCTGTCCGAGCTTGGAACCCCGTACGGGTATGGGTGGTACCGGGTTGAGCTCAAGAACAGCGCGACCAAGAAACTCAAGGCCAGCGCTCCCGAGATGACCGACCGTGTTGCGATGTATCTCGACGCGGAACATCAGGGTGTGCTTGGCACCGGTCCCGGTGCAGAGAAAGAAATCCCGCTGGCCACCAAGAAGGGGAATCAGCACCTTGTGATGCTCGCGGACAACATGGGACGCGCTCACGCCGGTACGGATCTGACCCAGCGCAAGGGTGTGTACGGGCACATCATCGAACGCATCGCGTTCAAGCCCGGCAAATCGAAGATCGAACAGGGCGACCCCATCGATCTGCTCGCGTTCAAGTCGCCGATCTTCGGGCTTCGCCCGGGCGATACGACCCTCCCGGACCGGATCACCTGGAGCTTCAAGCACCTGAAGAAGTCATCGATCTTCCTCGAGCTTCCCGCCCTCCCCGCGCGGGCATTGATCGTGCTCAACGAAGAGCCGTTTACGCTCGTTGCGCCAGGTCGTGCGACAACGGTTACCTTTGATGATGAGGCAACCAAGCGCGGGAACAATGTCATCCAGATCGCGTTCGAAGATAACGCGACTACGGAGGCCGACGAATCGTTCGTGGAGAAGATGCACAAGCTTATCGATAGCGATGGTGCGTTCCTCGAAGCGGCGAACCCGATCACCGACAAGTGCTCCTGGTCCTTCGCGAAGTGGGAGCCCCCGGCGGAGATCGACTTTGACTCCGTGACGAAAGCAAAGCTGAAGAACACGGACAAACCCTCGTGGTGGAAAACGAGCTTTGATTCGCCGGACTCGATCGCGGCGCTCGATCTGGATTGCTCAGGTCTGAGCAAGGGTCAGATCTATCTCAACGGTCACGCGCTGGGACGCTATTTCGTTGCGGATCCCAAGGGCAAGGATGTCGAGCCCGCGATGCCGTTGACGATCCCCGGCGCCTGGTTGAAGCCGGACGGCCCGAACGAGCTCATGATCTTCGATGAGCATGGGTTCGCTCCCTCGAAGGTCAAGGTCGTCGTCTCGCGTCGATGATCGGAGTCAAAAGTTTTACACAAGCGAACGCACTTGCCCTCGGCGAGTGCGTTGTTTGTTTCTGTGCGTGCATGTATGCTCGTATATGGCAATGAATTCTGTTGAACCCAAGCTCTGGCAACGCGCCGCGTCGTACGCCGCGCGTGCCCACAACCATCAGTATCGCAAGGACAAGAAGACACCGTTCGTGGCGCACCCGTTCCGTGTTGCGATGGTCTTGCGTGATATCTTCGGGTGCGACGACGAGGTTGCGATCGCGACTGCGCTCCTGCACGACACGATCGAAGACACCCGCACTGACTTCGATGACATCCATAAACGGTTCGGTCGCGAGGTCGCTGATTGTGTCGCGTGCATGACGAAGAACATGCTGCTCATCGAGCCGGAGCGCGAGAAAGACTATGACATCCGGCTTGAGCAAGGGCCGTGGCAAGCGCGAATCGTCAAGCTCGCGGATGTCTATGACAACGGGCTCGATCTGCCTCGTCCGGGCATGCGGCGCAAGTGCATCTCGAGATGTAAACGGGCGTTGGATCTCACGGAGAACGATGTCGATCGAGCGGTCTTCGTGACGGCGCGTGGGGCCGTGCAGGCGCTTTACGATTCGTTGTGTGCTGCGCGAGACAGTGAGCGTTAAGGCGTTCGCGATGTGGCGCGGGTGCTCTCGATCTCATTTCTGATTCGATCCAGCTTCTTCTGGACCGCAGCGAGCTCAGACTCGATCCCGGCCTTGGTGTCCGCGTCGTTCGTGGTTGACATGTCGACTTTTAACAGGAGTTGCTGGCTGACATACAGGTCTTGCAACGCGATCAGCGGTTGCAGCTGTTCGCCAAGGATCAGCGATCCGCGTTGATCCGAGTCATTCCTGAAATCGGCGGGATCTGTCCACACATCGATGATCGTGCGGTCCCAGCGCGTTCCATCAACCGCGCTGCGCATCCCGGGGCCGAACACGATCCCTCGTGGTGCGATCAGTTCGGGCTCGCGTGGATCTGGCACAACCCCCTCAGGGAATGCGGCTTGGGCCCATGACTCGCGGTTGATGGCATCGCCCACCGTATCGGCGGTTCCGATGCTGATGCCCCGGCGATCCCAGCGTCGTTGTAATGCCGTGACGAGCATCTCTGTATCCATCCGCGCGCCGCCAGTCAGATTCGAGTAGGCCCCGAGTCTGAGATCGAACCTGGTTGGGCGTGTGTTGCGGATGAGGGTGACAGGGAGGATCTCACCCGGATCGCGCGAGAGGATCTCGGCGCGGAGTGAGAATGTCCCTTCCATGAGGCGATCGGCGACGAGGGCAATCTTGTCGCCCTGCCTGAGCACCATCGATGCGGGGAACTCGGGGTTGTCCGGTATGGGAATGACTTCGATCGCGCCCATCTGAATCTCGCCGAACTGGACACCCAGCGCGCCCTTGGGGCGCATTTCGAAGCGTCGGAGGCAAGCCAGCCAGAGGCGTGAGCGTTGTTCAATGGAGAGATCGTTATGGGTGATGTATCTCTCGAGCGTTTCGAGAGAAATCCCCGGATCGAGTTCCGCGAGTTCGAGTGTAGCGAGATCTCGCATGAGCCAATCAGGGCTCTCAAGCTGCTCGATCCATTCCTCGATGACCTCGGTCTCGGTCTCGGGGGTTGTTTCGATGACGATTTCATCGGGAGCGGGTTGCGCGTGGCTCAGGCCGGCGGACGACATCACCAGTGCGAGAGTCAGGATGTGAATCGGCGAGGGCATGACACCACACTATACCGCGCAGCGGCGGGATGGGTTCAATGGTTCAGGCGATCGATCAGTCGCGCTTGGTTCTCGTCGATCCAGGCCGCTTTTCTCCAGACAGCGCTGAGCATGGCGCCGTGGTGCTCGTTGGGTGTGGTGCCCAGCGACGCGAGGGCCTCATCGAGCATGACGCCGGGCATCAGCCCAACGGCGGTCCGCGCATTCTCACTGCCACCTGCATCGCGATACCCATTCCAGAACGAAACGAGTCGGGCGGCGTCGGGTTCGACAGCGACCTCCGCGCCGCGTTGTCCGGGAGAGGGGGTGACCATCGATACATGCACGAGCGATTGGGCAAGCTCGCGCAGTCGTGAGCCGATCCGGGTGTTGTCAAAGTCGCAGACGGCGACAAGCGCATCGTTTCGGAAGATCATGTTCCCCGGGTGCCAATCGCCGTGCACGAGTGCAGGGGAGGGCGCGTTCGCTTGCGCGAGTTCGTGCGCATACCCGATGATCCGGGGGACATCCTCGGAGAGCTTGGGTGGGAGCAGGTGCTCGATGGGATTGATCGCGTTGAGCCGCGCCAGATCGATTGATTCGGGCTCAGTTGCCGGGGGGAAGGTGGTCTGGACACGATCCATCGCGCCGTGTGTTTCCACGAGCAGTGACCCCATCTCAAACGCGTGATTGGGGTTCGCATAGTCGAAGCGTTGCCCTTCGATAAAGACGAACAGCTCGTAGACATGATCCGAGAACTGCACGAATGAGCTGTTGTCTTCTTTGGTACCAACCAGCGGGGGAACGCACAGCCCATTGCGTTGACAGCCGAGGACCACCTCGTGACCGAACGCGACGAGTGCGGGCATGTCCAGCCCGCGTGCGCGGCGTTTGAGCAGCAGCGTGCCCCGTTCGGTGTCGAGGATGACCTTGGGCGAGTAGAGTGATCCTTCGGGCAACTCGCGGATGTTGTGGACGGTACCGACCTGGTATTGTCGGAGGACACCCTCGATCTCGCGTTGAGAGAGCTGCTGACGAGATGCTGTCACGGCGTGCCCCTCAGCTCCTATGCGTGAACGCGGGCGCGTTCACTCGACATTCTGAACCTGCTCCTTGATGCGATCGATCGCGCCCTTGATCTCGACGATCAATCGGCTGAGCTTCGCGTCGGGACTCTTGCTGGCGATGGTGTTTGCTTCGCGGAGGAGTTCCTGTGCGAGGAAGTCCATCGTGCGTCCGATCGGGCGGCCTGAGTCGTCGCCGAGCATGTCGCGGAAATGCACGAGATGCTCGCCAAGACGCGAGATCTCTTCCGCGATGTCGGTTTTTTCAGCGTAGACAGCGATCTCTCGGATCAACTCGCCCTGCTCAACCTCGGTGCCCGCGTCCTTGATCAGGGAGTCCATCCGTTCCTTGAGGCGGCGTTCGTAGTCCGCGACGACTCCAGGAGCGAAATCCTTGATCTGGTCGAGTCGTTCCGCGATGAAGTCGAGGTGCAGCATCAGATCGTCATGCAGTGCGATCCCTTCGCGCGTTCGCATCGCGATCAGATGTTCGAGGGAGAGCTTGACGAGCGGGATGATTCCCTCGCGGGCGCGTTGAAGCCGGAACTCTCCATCGCTCGGCGGGCACAAAACCCCCGGGAGCATGACCAGATGGCTGACATTGACCTGATCGATCGAGACGCCGGTTGCGCTGGCGACCTGTTCCGCGTATTTGCGGAGCGCGGCGGCGTTGATTTCCTGTGCGGCGCCCTCGTCGGTGTCCGTGCATGTCACCGTGACGGTGACAGATCCACGCGAAACAGTGGCGCGGACGACCTGCTCAATCTCGGGCTCGAGCGAAGCGAGGCGTTCGGGAATGCGGGTCCCGATCTTGAGAAACTTGTTGTTGACGCTCCGTACCTCAACGGTGTACACCGAACTGGTGTCATTCCCGGAGGCATCGCCAAACCCTGTCATGCTTCGGATCAAGGTGCGGCTCCTGTGTTCAACTCGGTTGATCTTCGTTTGTCACGGGCTCATCGTTGGCGGGTGCCGGGGCATCCGTCGATTCGTCCGCAGGCGTTTCCGTGCTCGCATCACCATCAGATTCGATCTCTGGGGTCGATTCCATGGCATCCTCGATCAGTTCGGCGGCATTCTCGTCCTGCGCATCCTGAATCGCTTCAGCCGCGTCGCCCTGCGATTCACCTTCGGGGGCGATCAGTGCTGGGGCAGCATCCTGAGGGATCTGCGGACGGGTTGCGAAGTTCAGAACGATCGCGGTGAGAAGGAAGAGCCCGAAGATCGTCACGGTCGCGATTGTGAGCACATCGCCGGTTTTGGTCCCGAACGCGGTCTGACCCGCGCCACCTCCACCGCCTCCGCCCGCACCGAATGCACCGCTGAGGCCGCCGCCCTGCGGGCGCTGGATGAGCACGAGCAGGATCATCGCTCCCGAAACGACGAGGAACACGCCGACGAGAATATTCGTGACGACGGGGCTCCAGTACATCGCAAGGGTGGGAGTGCTCTGGGCGAGGGTATGGGTCATCGAGCTCAGGTCCACGATCGGCTCCTGGGGGGTATCAATCATCGCTCCTCGGCTCGCGTGAGCCGATCCGGGGCAGGGGCAAGTCTAGGCGCTCATTCGAGTTGCTTCATCGAAGAGGTCGGCGATCACACGCCCTGGGGCACCCCTGCGCGGATGATTTCGAGGAAGTCGTCCGCTTTGAGTGATGCGCCGCCGACGAGACCGCCGTCAATATCAGCCATCCCCATGAGTTCGGCGGCATTCCCGGGCTTCATCGACCCGCCATAGATGATCCGTATCGCGTCTGCCGCATCCTGATCGTACATGTTCGCGATCAGCTCGCGAATCTTCGCATGCGCGTCCTGGGCATCCTCCGGGGTGGCGGTCTTTCCGGTCCCGATTGCCCATACGGGTTCATAAGCGATTACGAGGTTCGCGAGTTGCTCCTTGGATACGCCCTCCAGCCCGGCACGGATCTGGTGTTCGTTGATCGCGTCAGTTTTCCCGGATTCACGCTGATCGAGCGTTTCTCCGACGCAGAGGACGCATTGAAGCCCCGCGTCGAGGATGGCGCGGGTCTTGGTGTTGATGATCGAGTCGGATTCCCCGATCACATGGCGGCGCTCAGAATGCCCGGTGAGAACCGAGCTGACGGCGCAGTCTTTGAGCATCTCGATGGATATCTCGCCCGTGAACGCCCCGTTGGGCTCGAAGTAGGCGTCCTGTGCGCCGAGGATGATATCGGACCCCGAGATCGCATTGTTGAGGTCCCGGAGATAGATGAATGGTGGGAAGATCGCGACATCGACACCGCCGGTCCCGGTCAATCCGGATGCGAGGGCCTTGGCGAGTTCGGTCCCGCTCTGGGCGTTCGTGTTCATCTTCCAGTTGCCACCGACATATGGGGTCCGATTCGACATCTTTGTGCTCCGAGAGGGGGGTTGGTCTTGGCGGAATGAGCGTTTCATTGTATGGTGTCATTCCAGCGTGCGCACATCGGTGACACCCCTTTGTGTCACAGATCGCCCGTTTCAGTGTGGAGAATGAAAAGGCATGATTAGTCAGCCAGACAACTGTACCGAAGTTGATGTTGTGATCGTCGGCGGTGGACCGAGCGGTTCGACCGTTGCATCGCTCCTGAACAAATATAACCCTGACCTCTCCGTTCTGATTCTGGAGAAGGCCAAGTTCCCCCGTGAGCATGTCGGGGAATCGCAACTGCCCGGTATCAGCGCCATCCTTCACGAGATGGGCGTCTGGGAGAAGGTCGAAGCAGCCAACTTCCCGGTCAAGCTCGGCGGTTCGTACACATGGGGAAAGGACTCGGAAGCGTGGGACTTTGATTTCTACCCCGCCGAAGAGTTCACGGACGAGGAACGACCCGCGAAATACGAGGGTCAGCGTCGTCACACGGCCTTCCAGGTCGAGCGGGACCGGTATGACGAAATCCTCCTCCGCCACGCCGAGGAGATGGGCACTGCCGTGCGTGAGGAGACGATGGTCCGCGAGGTCCTTGTGGACGGCGATCGGATCGAGGGTCTCAAGCTCGATTCGGGCGAGATCATCCGGGCGCGTCATTATGTCGACGGGTCGGGACACGCGGCGATTCTCCGCAAGGCGTTGGGGATCGAGAGCGAGGCGCCCACTCATCTGCGGAATGTGGCATTCTGGGACTACTGGGACAACGCGAAATGGGCGGTCGAGATCGGCGTGGGCGGCACGCGTGTTCAGGTCCGCTCGCTCCCCTACGGGTGGATGTGGTTCATTCCCCTCGGGCCTTCCCGCGCGTCTGTTGGGCTCATTTGCCCCAGCGAGTACTACAAAGAATCCGGGCTCACGCCGAAGGATCTCTACCTGAAGGCGATCAAGGAACAGCCCGAGATCCGTGAACTGCTCAAGGACGCGAAGTCGGACACGGACGGCAATGTGCTGACGACGAAGAACTGGTCGCATCTCGCGGATCGTCTTGCGGGCGAGAACTGGTGGATCTGCGGCGAGGCCGCGGGCTTTGCGGACCCGATTCTGGCGGCTGGGATGACGCTGGCCCACGGCACATCACGCGAGGTCGCATACTCCATCCTTGAGTGTGAACGCGGCGAGCACGATGCCCAATGGCTCAAGGCCATGTATGACGAGAAGGGGCGACGGAACATTCGACAGCACATCCGCTTCGCGGAGTACTGGTACGCTGCGAACGGTCGCTTTACGGATCTGCAGGAGTACTGCAAAAAGATCGCGAAGGATTCGGGTCTGAATCTGAACCCGGCTCAGGCATGGCGATGGCTCGCTCAGGGCGGGTTCACGAATCAGAATATCGAGAACGCCGGTTTCGGCGCATTCGATGTCGGGTCGTCCAAGCAGCTCATCACCCGTTTCTCGGGGCGCGAGAGCAAGTTCCAGATCACCAAGCTCAACGAGTTCAAGCTGAATCTCCGGAACGCGGAAGAGGTTGAGATTGCGCAGCTCGCCAACGGGCGGATCAGCAAGGTCACATGCTACAAGCGGGGCGAGTCCATGCTTCCCTACACAGGCGCATGGAAGACCATGATCGATGTCCTCAAGACCGAATCGGACTTTGAAACGATTTACAACCAACTCTCAGAGGCAATCTCACGCAAATCAGTCGGCGGAGCTGCCGGGTTGGGGATCTCTGTGTACCTTCAGACACTCGAGGTCATGCTCAACGATGGCTGGGTGATCGGCAAGCTGAACAAGAGCCGTCCGACAGGGACACTCGCCAGCAGCCGGCTGATCCGAAACGAGTCCGAGGCACGCGAAGCGCTCAAGGATGCGAAGGCAACGATTAAGTTCGCCTTCGATGAGACCCCGACGGAGTAACCCGAGCGTCTTTACTTGCTGGAAGCAATACCCCGTGCCGGCTCGCTCTGCGTGCTGGGTGCGGGGTTTTCCTTTGGTTTCGCATCTGCGGCCGGTTCGCTGGCGTGAGCGTGGATCGCGGATTGGCGGGCGATCTTGATCGCGTACACCCCGATGTAGGACGCCATGAGCAGCGCGAGCGCGTAGATGATTCGTCCGCGGAAGTAGGACAGCATCACTCCGAGGAGCATGAACGCGATACCAATCCCGTAAAGCGTAAAGACGGCGCCCTTCACGCCGAACGAGCGTTTGAGCATGTGATGCAGGTGATCAGCGTCCGGGTCGGACATTTTCTTGCCCGCGAGCTTGCGCCGGATGATGGCGAGCATCGTGTCGATGATCGGGATCGCGTAGATGATCAGTCCCGCGGCGACGAGCCAGGTCTTGCCCGTATCACCCAGCGAGAGGATCATGACGGCGCTGCAATATCCGAGCAGGAGCGACCCCGTGTCGCCCAGGAAGATCGACGCGGGATTGAAGTTGTGGGGGAGGAAGCCGAGGCAGGCGCCGAGCACCGCGAGCCCGAAGATGATGCGGGGAGCGTCGAAGATGCCGTCGTCGAGCATGGCGAGTGTGAGCGAGATCGCGATCAGGCCCACCATGGCGATGGATGTAACGCCGGTGAGGAGTCCGTCGAGCCCGTCGATGAAGTTTGACGCGTTGCACGCGCCGAGGACGAAGATCGCGATGATCGCGGTGCCAGACCAGTAGATGATGTCGAGTTCGATGCTTGAGCCGAGGGTTGGAATATCCATCGGCAGGGGGATGTGGTAGACAAGGTCTGGGTTATCGAACAACCGTCCGAGCGTTGGCTTGAGCACGCCCGCGGCGACATTGATGCCGATATTCCCGAGCGCGAGCCCCGCCGCGGCGATGAGTTGGCCGCCCAGTTTGACGCGAGGAGGAATCCCTGTCACATCATCGAGCAGCCCGACCAGGACGATCGAGGTCATGCCCAAGGCGATCCAGAGCGGGACGATCGGGTACGAAGTACCGTCGATCATGTGCTCGGAAGTCATCTCGTGATAGGTGATAAGCGCGGGAGTATTGGCGCCGAAGTAACTGTACATGATCCCCGCGACAATGCCGAGATAGACGGCGACGCCGCCGAGATACGCGATCGGGAGCTTGTGGATCTTGCGTGCTTCCGATGGGTGATCGATGATCCCATTGGCGATGGCCAGCTTGCGCACGAGCGGTGTGCTGAGCAGTGTGACAATAAATGCGACGACGAAGACGAAGATATAGCCGGAAAGAATGTCGAGCTGTGTTCCGGCGGACTCCGCGATCTGGGCGGCACCGGTGACAGGAGCCGTCGGCTCGATGGGGATATTGATCTCCTGCGCCACTGATTCGAGCGGGTTCGGATCGAGCTGGTTGAGTGGAAGCATCATGAGACACTCCCCTGGGTGGAGCTCGATTCAGTCATTTCGCTGTGCAGGTCCTGGATTGTTTGATTGAGCGTGTACTTTGGTGTGAATCCGATAGCGCCTCGGATTCGGTCCAGATCGGGCTTTCGATGACGCAGGTCCTCAAAGCCGACAGGGTAGGCGAGATCGTACGGCACAAGTTCGAGTGTCGAACGCGAACCCAGCGTTGTGATCACGAGTTCCGCGAGATCGCGGATTGAGATTGGCCGGTCTGAGCCGATGTTGTACACCCGGTGCTCACGGGATGGGGAACGCATGAGCTGTGGCAGAGCGGATGCGACATCGCGTCCATCGCAAAAACAGCGCGTCTGGGTCCCGTCGCCAAAGACTTTGAGGGGGGCACCCGCGTGGGCCGCTTGAACGAACCGGGGGAGCACCATGCCGTAGCGTCCGACTTGGCGGGGCCCGACGGTGTTGAAAAATCTGCAGCACACGGTGTCGAGTCCGAACTGGGAGGTGAACCCGATCGCGAGATGTTCATCGAGCGCTTTGGCGTGTGCGTATGACCAGCGTGTGGTTTCGGTGGAACCGAGGAGGAGGTCGTCAGTCTCCGAGAAGACGCTTGTACCCGGCTTGCCGTAGACCTCGGAGGAGGACGCGATAAGCACTCTCGCGTTCCCGTTCTCGCGAGCGAACCGGAGGACCTCATAGGTCTCATTCACATTGGTATGGATCGAGCCGACCGGGTCGGTCAGAACGAGCTCCACGCCGACAGCGGCGGCGAGGTGATAGATCTCGTCGAACTGCTCGCCATTGAGTGCGGGGAGTGCTTGAGAGACGCTCGATTCAATGAAGCGGATCCGATCCTTGCATCGTGCGAGGTTCTGGATCTGCCCGGTGGAGAGATTATCGATGACGGTGATTTCGTCGCCGAGTTCGAGGAGTGCGTCAATCAGGTGCGAGCCGATAAATCCGGCGCCGCCGGTGACGAGCACACGACGGGGTGTGCCAAGCTGCTCTCGCGATGGGTCCTGTGCACCCAATCCGATGCTCCTCGAGAATACAGATGCCTGCGATCAGACAGCCTGCGGGGTTTCCTCTGCGTGGTACTTGTGGGATGTGCGGATATTCTTTCGCATGTACCCGCCCGCGGAGCTTTTGACGCCGTTGACGAGAACACCGAGGAACTCGGCGCGGGTGTCGGAGAGCTCTCCCTTGAGGCGTGCGATCTGCCCGCGTTTCTCCTGGAGTGCTCGCGCAACCAGGATGGTCGCGTCGACATGGGTTGCGATGGTCTGGGCATCGCCCGCGACGATCGCTGGAGCGACATCGAGGATGACGCAGTCGTACTCGCTTGATGCCTGGGCGAGGATCTGCCCCATCATGTCTGTGCCCAGTCGCTCGACAACGCGTTTGTTGCGTGCGCCGGCGGGAAGGATGCTCATGCCTGAGGGCAGTGCCTGGACGGCGTCGCCCAGTGCTTGCTCTCCCGCGAGAACCTCTGCGAGCCCGGGGGCTTCTGCGAGCCCGAAGGCGCTGTGGATGCGTGCGCGTCGGAAGTTGGTATCGATGATCAGGACCTTTTTGCCCGAGGCGTGCATGGCCTGAGCGAGGTTGGTTGCGACACTCGTGGCTCCTGATCCGGGCATGGCGCCGACCACGAGCAGGGTGCGGTGATCATGCGAGGCCATCTTCTTGACGATCCGTGTCCGGAGTTGGCGGTAATGCTCTGCGAGCACTGAGTTCGGGCTGTCCTGGAACAGCGTCTCAAGCGACTGGTGCTTGACCGGGTCTTCTTCCGCGTCGGGAATCATGCCAAGGATGGGTGTGCGGGGGATCATGGCGATGTCGGCGGGGCTCTTCACACGCTGATCGAGCATCTCGAAGACGACCAGGATGCCGACGACCAGTGCGCTCGTGAGGAAGATGCCCGCGGGGATCATCATGTAGATGTTCGGGAACGAGGGTCGATCGGGGACATTCTCAAACTTTACGACCTTGATTCTGTTCGCCGTATCGAGTGCTGTTGTCACATTGAGCTTCGCAAGATCGCCTTCGCGTTCGGCCTTCTGTTCAAGGGTGTTCTCGATCTGGCGGTTGATTTCCGCGATCTCTTCGCCCATCTGCGCGAGTTCGTTCAGTCGCTCGGTGAGCACTTCCCGTTGAGCAACGAGATCTTCGATCTGGGCCTTGAACTGGCTCAGTGCCATACGGGTCGCGGTAATACGAGACTCGAACGCTTCGAGGAGGAGTTCCTCGCGAGTGATGTCGAGCTGGCGCTTCGTGGCATCGAGCGTTTGCGTCGCGATTTTGTGGCTGCGATGGTCCCGTCCGATCCCTTCGAGATCGAGGGAGATCAGTGTGGATTCGACATCGATAATGCGTTGCTTCAGGTTCAGTATTTGCGGGTACTGCTCGACCTGCTGACGCAGAGTCGAGTCGTACACGATCGCAGTTTTCTTCTTCAGCTGCGCTTCGTCGCCCTGCAGAATGATTTGGTATGCCTCGATCTGCTGCTCGATGCTCAGGATCTGGGCATTGATCAGCCGGAGCATCTCGGCCTCGGCGGAGTCTTGGGTGTTCGCCGTGTTCATGTTCATCTCTTGCAGCAGACGGTTGCGACGGTTCATGAGTTCCGTCACGCGCGTGTCCGCTTCAGAGATGGATTTGCGGATCTGTTCCTTCTGCTTCACCGTGCTGGAGCTGTTGCCGGATGTGAGGATTCGGAGGTAGTTTTCCTTGACGAGTCGCACGAGGCCCGCCGCGTCTTCTTTGTCCCCAACGCTGACGGAGAGCTCGATCAGATACGAGTTCGGGATCGCGTTGGCGCGGATGATCTTCTCGATATCCTCGTACGCTTCGACAACATCGAAGCGTCCGCGTGTTTCGTACTCGCTGTACCACGAGGGTGCTTCTGCGGCAAGCCGCGGATCGCTCAGGATTTCTGCTCGGACCCGTTCGCCCTTTAGGGTTTCGACCTGCGTCCCGATAAAACGAGCCATTTCGTCCTCATCGATTCTGTCGATGTTCTGGACGGAGATATCAGTCTGAACCGGGGTGCATTCAAAGAGGACGGACGAGCGGAACTTGGGATAGAAAGTGAGGAAGAAGAAATGTGCGGCGACACCGATAACCGCTCCCGCGAAGAGCGAGAAGACAAGGATGTACTTGTACTTCTGGAGCAGCTTGATCGGGTCGAAGCTCTGCGCTCCGCCACCGCCACCGCCACCACCGGGGTTGCCGGGGCGAGGTGGGCCTGCCTGAACGCGTTGGTTTGGGGTGCTGCTCATTATCGCTGCTCCGTGGTGCTCGGATCCGGATCAAACGATCGGTCCGAGATCATCAGTTATCGCACCCTTTCGTCTTGGTGCGTATATGGGTTCATCGGTTCGTTTAGTTGTTGTCTGAGTTGAGTTCCGTCTCAAACTGATCAATATCGGCTTGCAGGGTAGGGTACGATTCTGGGGCCGAGCGGAGCAGGGAACGAGAATCTGTGATCTTTGAGCGGGCCTCAACAAGATCACCCCGCTTGAGTGCAAGCCGGCCGGCGGTCAGGTTCATCGTTACGCTTGCGGGAATGGAGTTGATGAAGTTCCGTCCTTGCTCGATCATCTGCTCTGCTTCATCGTATTTGCCCAGTGCGATATAAATGCTGGCCATCGTTTCGTACGGCTCACTGAGTTGGATGTTCTCAGAAATCACCTTCTCGCCGTAAGCCAGGGCCTCTTCGGGCTGACCGAGCTTCACTCCGAGCGTGTACGCGACATTGTTATTCATCTCCCAATCGTCCGAGAACCTGGCAAGACCGGCGTTCCAGACATCGAAAGCGCCCTGGAAATCATCCTGAGCGAAGAGCGATGTCCCGTGGAGTCGGTATGCGCGTGCTGCGATCTGATCCGGGGTTGAGCTCGACTGGAGCGAGGTGATGATGTCGATTGCACGCTGGGGAATGGGATCCTCACGCATGAGGCGTTGGGCGATGAAGAAATCGAGCCACTGTCCGATAACTGCGTTCGTGTTGCGGCGCTTGAGCGTGTCGAGGTAATCGATGTGCTCAGAAACCGGGCGCCCCTCAAAGAATCGATCGAGGTTGCTCGCCCAGTTGAGGAGCTGGATGTTCTCCGAAACGGAGATATCGAAGGACTTCGTGATCTGCTGGAGCGCGAAGTCTTCTCGCCCGCGTGCCTGGAGGACGAGTGCCTGAGCAGCGAGCAGCCCGGAGTTCTCGTCAAGATTGCCGACGATGGCCGCGAGTTGATTGATCACACTGTTGGCCTTATCCGTGTCCGGGGGCGACTGGCGCACGAGCGTGTCAATATACGATGCACCATCCGAGGGGGCGCGTCGCTTGTCCCACGCCATGCCGTAGAAGATGGACGCGGACTTCCAGTGCTCACGGGAAGCGAAAATCCCGGCGATTCGGGAAATGAGGATGGCATCATCGGGGCGCTGTGTGATGATCTCACGGGCGATGCTCTCCGCCTGAGCGACCCGCCCGAGGGCGAGGAGCTCGTTGAGCACCGAGTTGATCGATCGGTCGAGCGCCGGATTGAGCCGGATGGTCTGGATGAGGTCCTGGAGAGCTTCCTCGCGCTGATCGAGCGCGAAGTACCCTGCGGCGCGAACGCTGTGTGCACGCCAACTGCTCGGATCGAGCTCGAGTGCTCGGTTCAGATCCGACAGCATGTCGCTGCGGAGGGTCTCATCGCCGATCATGAGCTCTGCACGCTTGATGTACACGAGCGGGTTGTTCGGATACGCAGCAACCGCCTTGTTGAGCAGCTGCTGTGCACGGGCTTCGTCACCCTGTCCGTTCGCGATGTCGGCACCCTGGAGCATCGTCAGCATGTCGTTGCTCTTGGAGGAGGGGAATCCGTCATACGCACTCTGCGCTTCGTCGTACCGGTCAAGACGCACAAGGGTCTCGATCAGTCGAGCACGGACCGTGTGGTTCTCGTCGTCCACGCCCGCGTCGACCACGGTCTTGTATGCCTTGGCCGCTTCAGAGTGGTTGTTGATCCGCATGTACAGATCGCCAAGAAGGATCGAGCCGATCATGGTCTCGGGGTCTTGACGATTCACGGCCTCGTTCGCGGCGCTGAGCGCCAAGTCCGGGCGTCCACGCGAAAGCATGAACTGGGAGCTGGCGACGAAGGGCTCGGGGCCTACGGGCTCGGGCAATGAATCGATGTACTCTGCGAAGATTTCGTTCGCCTGTGCGAGCCCCTCGCGACCGTTCACGATGCCCTGCTCTGCGTACCAGGTCGCATCGAGCTCGACAAACGCGATCTGGTCATCGCTTGAACGCAGCGAGTCGATCAGTGCGCGTGCGGCATTCCAGTTCCGCGCGAGGATATAGAGACGCGCGAGCTGGTAGGTGTTGTCGATATCGCTCGGGTTGAGTTCGAGCATTCTTTCACGCTGACGAGTTGCGAACTCGCGACCCTGCTGGCCACCGAACTGCGACTCCAGCGAGAGCCAGAGATTGAGGAAGACCGGGTCGTTCCCGGCATAGCGTTGGAACTTGCGAGCCTCGTTCAGAGCCTCCTCGAACTGCCCCGCACGAACCAGCGTGAGAAGGAACTCGCGGATGACATCGCTGTTGTCCGGGCGGATCTCGAGTGCCTGGTTGAATGAGCTGATGGCGTCGTTGGTCTGTCCTGCGTCACGCTGCATGACGCCGAGCATCTGGTATACGGATGCGTCCGCGGCGCCAGTCGCTGTCGCCTGCTTCAGCAGATCGAGTGCGCGATCGGTTTGCTGCTGGCCAATCGCGAGGCGGGCTTGGTATGTGAGGGTTTCGACGCGCGTGTTCTTCGCGTGTTCAGCGATCGTTTTCCCGAGTTCAAAGTCACCGCGGCGTAGCGCATCGACGAATGTGAGTTCGAGCACACGCTTGTCGTCCGGTGCGATTTCGTTGAGCTCGGTGACTGTTTCAGTCAGGAGATCTTCGAGGCCCCTGGATGATGCGATATTCGCGATCGAAACGAGACGATCGAGCAGCGGGCCGGGCGAATCGCGCAGAAGCTGGATGAGGATCTGGGTGGTGTCGCCCGCGTCCAGAGCGCTGAGCATCCGCTTGAGCCCCTCGTCGTCGGGGTTCATCTCGACGGCTTTGGTGATCAGATTGCGAGAGCCCTCAATATCACCTCGATCGAGCAGGAGCGATGCGAGCTCTCGAGCCACGCGCGTTTCGTAACCGAGTTCGATGACCTGTTCGCGGAGGTATTCGATCGAGCCGGCGTAGTCGCCGGGGTTCTCGTCATCGCCCGTGCGAATCTGGCGTGATCTATAGATCGCGGCGAGCGCAGGATCCTCGTTGAGTTCCGGGTTCAGTCGGCGCTGAAGCCGATCGTTGGCGTCGATCGCGACCTGCATGTCCGGACGCATTTCGAGCACCCGAGCGTACAGCTCTGCGGCTTTGTTCAGCTCCTGCAGCTCATCGTGAATCTGGGCGAGTGCGATCATGCCGGGGATCTGGCGTGGGTGAGATTCAAAGCCGATCAGTGCATCGAATGCATCGCGGGCAACACCGAACTGGCCCAGCTGGGAAGCGACGAGCCCCTCGTACCACAGCCCATCAGGATCCCCTTGCTGACGGAGATTGTTGTATCGGCTGAAAATCCGCAGCGCCTCGTCGTACTGCTTCTCGACGAGCGCGATACGCCCGTCGAGCATCATGCGGGTTGTATTGTCGTCGCTTACCTGTTCGCTGAACTGATCACGCAGCGCCTTGGCGTCCGCCAGAGCGCTGGAACGCTCCTCTTCCGTCAGTGCGGACTCGGCTTCATTGATCTTGAGTTCGCAGCGGTTCGCGATGGCCTGACGCTGGAAGAAGAACTGACGGAAGCCCTCGTAGCTCAGGGGTTTGGTTTCGAGCGATTCGATCTGCTTGTACCAGGCGAGCGACTCTTCGGAGTCTCCCGCGCGTTGTGCAAACTGACCCGCGTAGTAGAGCACCTCGGCGTTATCGCGATCACGCTCAATCAGCAGATCAAGGATACGACGCGAGCGGGAGAATCTGGAGACGGGGTCGATCGCGTTCTCGATCCCTGCGAATGCGATGACATATCGCAGGTCGAGCTTCTGGGATGTATTCTCGGAGAGGTTCTGCACGATCTCATCGAGCGCGGGGCTCAGGGCCGAGAATCGTTCTTTGATGATCTCGAGTTGCTCCTGCGGCTCCAGCGAACGGTCGAGACTGCGAGATGCGATGTCCGCTTCGTAGCGGACCTTCTGCAGTCGCATCTGAATCGAATCCGGATGCTCGGCGAGGTACTGTTCGGCGCGTTCGAGGTTCTCACGCAGTGCCTCGAGGCGCAGGTCCATTCGATCCTGTGATGCAGATCGATCAACCTGCAGATAGTTCAGGTCGAGCATCGCAATGAATGATTCGGCGTCCGACGGATCAAGGGTTGTGACGCGTTCGAGATCTTCAATCCCGAGATCAAGCTTGCTATCTTCGAGGATGCCGCCGTTGGCTGCAATCTTGGAGATCGCGATCCCGCGATAGCGTTTGAGTCGTTCCCACTCCTGTATCTCGCCGCTGAGGTCATCGCGGAAGAACCCAAGGACCAGCGTTGTCTGCTCAATGAGCCGGTCCGCCAGCCCACGAGAGTATCCGCCGAGGAGCTGGTTGTAGATCAGGGAGAGCTGCGCTTCGTGCGCGTCGATGTCATTGCGGAGTACCGTCGCCTTTTTAGCGATTGCACCGGACAGGTCCTTGTTGAACCGATCGCGGTATTCTGTCTCCGTTTCAGGCACAAGCATCTCAAGCGATTCGATCCACCGATCGAGGTACTCGACATTGGTCGCGTCTTTGTTGACCGCCTTCGAGAACGCACGCTCTGCCTGCTTCACATTCCCTTCCGCGAGTAGCCGCTCACCCTCTCGGATATTGTCCGCGGCGCTCTTGAACGCGACCGTATACGCGGCGAAAACCATGCCCAGCAGGGCGATGACGCCGACGATCAGGAGAATCACGAATCGTGTGTTGACGCGAGATGCCATGAATATCGTCCTCAGTCTACTTGCCCGTTTGGGCGGTTGCGTGGGCTCATTCGCCCGTCTCAATCCCGTGATGCGGCGTGTTCCGCCGCAGCCGGGTATCAGTCTGTTGTGTTAACTCTCGTCCGGTTCGGCTTCGGTGCCAATCGCGTCGGGCGGGTAGAGCCCTTGCTTGACGCTGGTCCAGTCTGGCACGCATCGCATGATTTCGCCAATCAGCTCGCCGAGCAGATCACCAGACTGCTCCGCAAACTCATCGAAGGAATCGAGCCCGCTGGCGCTGACTTGTACCTTCAGGTAGTACGCGTAATCGTCCTCGAGATTAAACGCGAGCTGGCGCACATCATTGGCGTTGGCTTTCGTGCCGCCGTTCGCGATGAAAAAGTAGCCCGCGTAGACATTTCCCTTGCCGGGATTGATGAACTCCGATGCGCGGAACTTGAAGGGTTTCTCGGGCGATATCCCACGAGGAAGTCGGACGCGTGATCCGGGCGCGTCGCTCATCTCCGGGTCATTGCTGAGTCGGACGGAATAGATCTCGCCGTCCACCCCCGCGTATGCCTCTGGGACACTCGGATCGACGCGCCATGAGCTCGTATCCATCGGCAGGGGAATCACCCGCGAGGACTCGCTCTGCTGCAGTCCGCCCCCCACAAAGCATCGCTCGGGGACATGGGGGACCGTATCGATCATGCCGGTGTAGTACGCAACATGAAGATCGAGGATGATCGGCTGCTCTTCTTCCTTGTGATCGTTTCGAACATAGAAGCGGGAGACATAGTTCTCGGTGCCCAGCGTATCGACGATCTCTGCACCCATGATCTGGTCGCTGCCGATCTGGCTCCATGATGGTGTGACGCGTGGGATGCTCGAAACCTGACGGTCGTTTTCCGGGTAGATCGCGATTTTCTGGAGATGCACATCCTTCACCTGGATGTACGCGCTGATTCCGCCGGCACTGGCGAGCATGAGCCCAAGCAGCCCGACGCTGAGCAGTTTTCGAGATCTCGATGTGTTTCGTTTCTCAGGGCTCATGCAGCGGGCTCCGTCGATAGAGGTTCTTCCGGACGGATCAGTCGGTTGAGCAGCCACGCGAGCCCCAGGAAGAGCAGTAGCGAGGGAACGAGCAGGATCGTCCCGATCAGGGTGTGCGCATCACCCTCCGCAAGGTCAGGGTTCACGAGCATGAGCAAGCCCAGCACCGTGACGCGGATCATGTTCATGAATACCGCGACAGGTCCAGCGAGCAGGATCAACGCGATCCGCTGCCACCATTGCGAGCTCCCGAGAAGCGCGACGGCGATCGCCAGCGCGTAGAACGCCACAACCATCCGCATACCAGAGCACGCCTCGGCGACATTCATAGGGAGCACTTCGCCTGAACTCGTGAGGATCATCAGGGTGTTGCCGTCGATATCAACGCTGAACCAGCCGAACGGTGATCCGATCAGGTTCAGCATCAGCCATGAACCCTGCGAGGCCAGAAGCTGGAGCTTGAAAGTGACCGCGAGCATGATGCCTTCCGCGATCGTGATCATCAGCACAAGATACGCGATGGGCAGGAAGAGATAGCGGAAGGCCCCCGCACCGAGCAGCAACAGCACAAGCGACCCGAGCGAGAGGATCATGCTCATGCCCTGAAGCATGTGGTTGCGGACCAGAAACAGGTTGTACGCGTAGGCGAGGATTCCCAGTGCGAAGGGAATAAGCGCAGGCCAGAAGATGCTTGTGCCGGTGGCGATGATGCGATCGCGCCGCTGCCAGATCATGTACCCAGCGATGAGCGGGATAACAAATGAATGCCCCCAGTCCTGAGGCTTATCCATGCTCAGCTCGCCCTGCTTGACGAACCATCGGAAAAACACGAGTGCGAATCCGATCAAACAGACGATCGCGATCGTGAGCCCGTCGCGCGTAAAGAGCCCACCGACACGCGATTGCGAATCATCGGCGGGGAGTGACTGATTGGGCTTAAGGGTGCTGCTGCTCATCCGTTCCTGTACTGATTCTGACCTGACCAAGAGACCTCATGCTGTGACTCGTTCAGGATCGGCCCGATTCTCGGGTCGCTTTTGCCCGATCGTCGCACCGCGATGATTGGCGCGAAATCGTCCCGCTGCACTGAATTCGGATGCTCCGAGTTCGAGTTGATCGCTTCTGAAATCGAGAAAGCGCAAAAACAAACGATCCCACCCCGGATGGGGAGGGATCGGTACGCTTGAGAGTTCATCGATGTTCGGCAAACTTGGCCGAGTTGAGGCCAATCGCCACGGAGATTACCGCCCGAACTGGTTCGTCGGGGGAGCACCGAACACATCATTACCAAAGTTGCGGTCGAGCAGGAACCCGAACCCGTAGTTTGTCCGGAAGCCGCCTCGGAGGACCGCGAGCGGGGTGGCCCAGAAGGTCGTTCCAACATTGATCATGTCGTCGGCTTTGATGTAGATATCCGGCTGCGTGCCTTCGGAGATCGCCCGGTAGTTGAGCATAATCGTTGCCTGCTCATCAGGACCGACGATACGGGTCAGATCGATCCGTTCCGGGATGGCGGAGGGCGCAAAGTCCGAACCAGCCGCGATCGCGCGGAGCAGGGTAAGCCTGCCGACCGCGGGGAGGTTGTACACGCCGGGGCGGTTCACTTCGCCTCGCATGTAGTAGAACCCAGACGGTGACGGGGGGACCCGAATGATGTCGCCGGGACGGATCACAATGTTGTATCGGGCATCGCCGGCGATCAACGGTTCGACGGGAACACGGATCACGCGCTGCGTAAACAGTTGTCCACGCGAGTCTTGGAGCATATTTGAGTCGCTGAAATCGATCTTGTTTCGAGCCGCGACCGGAATCGTTTCACGGACCCACTGCCCATCCACAAAACGCCAGCGTGCGGCTGGAGGCAATGGCTCGTTCGCGTTGTTGGCCTCGTCAGCCTGATTGCTGGTGCCACTGTTCCGATTGGTCGGCTCGATCAGATCAATGATCGGGTCCTGATCACTCGGCTGGTTGGCATGGGCAACGATCCCGCTGGAACTGCGTGAGCCGGACATCATGCCCGGTGCCGAAAGGTCGTCGATGATGTCGAGCAGATTCTCGCCATCCTCGATCGGTTCGTCGTTCTCGGGATCCAGATTGCGATCTCTGGGATTCTCAGGCGCAAGATTCGTCGTGTTCTCATCAAGCGGAACCTGACGGATGACCAGGATTTCGTCGGCAAACTCAGGGAATCCGCCTGCCGCGATCAACGCTTCATACAGTCGAAAATCTGCGTTCAGGATCGAGTAGGGCCCAGGTGCGGCCACCGAACCAGTCAGGTGGAAAACCTGCTGACGACGCTGCTGAACAACCACCGAAACAAGGGGGTCGGCAACCAGAGGCGCCATTTTCTGGCCAATCGCTTCGGCGACCTCAGTTTCTGTCTTCCCAGAAACGAAGATTCGGCCCAGCTGTGGAATTTGGATATAGCCGTTCTGATCGATCTGGCGTGGGAGCAGTTCGGCCTGCCCGCGGGTGATCAGGTCGTAGATCGTGAGATCCAGGAAGTCGCCGGGCCCGACACGGTAGATATCCGTTTCAGGGATCAGGTCACCAGAAGTGATCTCGGAGACCTCGACATACTGGGCCTGCGGGTCCTCAATTGCTCCGATGTGGTTGAGGATGGGGACGCTCGTCGGCGTGCGCTCCCATCGGCCGACGACGGAGGGGTCCATGTAGGAATCCCAACTGCATCCGCCGAGCATGGTGCCGAGCATCGCGAGGACGCCAACGCCGAGGATGCTCTTGGTGCGAGCGGTCGTGTTTTGTATGTTCACATTCTGACGCACGGGCAACTCCTGCTTCTCGTGTGCGTGTATTGATCGGGATCGATCGATGATTCAATCGGTACGGTCAGATCCCGCTCGGGTTCGCACCCGAACGCATGATAGCGACACCACCGGGTCCGTGTGGGGGTCTCGCTGCATGTCTCAATCGACCAGTCGGCATGGTTCAGTTGATTCCCGATCCCCAAAAACCGGCAAAAGGTCCGAGAGTTTCGGGGATGATCGGCAGTTGATGCCCATCGAGACTGATCTGTCGAATTCCTGCGGGCGCACACGCTGGTGCATAGAATCCATTCGCACCTGTGAGACCCTCAATGCCAACACAGAACCCCACAGACACCCCGATCACGACGAACAAGGGCATCGACCGCACCCTGGCGCGTCACCCGCGCCGATTGGGAGGCGACCCGATCGCGAACACCAAATCTGTCGTGTCGCTTTCAGGGATGATCCTCAACAACGCCGACGACCAGGTTCAGCACCTGGCGCCGAAGAAAAAACCGGACTGGCTTCGTGCGAAACTCCCTGGTGGAGCAGGGTTTAAGAAAACGCGCGACAATGTCCACAAACACAAGCTCCACACGGTCTGTGAAGAGGCCGCCTGCCCCAACATGGGTGAGTGCTGGGAACGAGGCGTCGCGACGATGATGATCCTCGGCGACACCTGCACGCGTGCGTGCGGGTTCTGCAATGTCAAAACCGGCAAGCCCCTTCCGATCGACAAAGACGAGCCCCGCCGGGTCGCGGAGTCATTGCGTGGAGCCGGGCTCAAGCACATCGTCATTACGAGTGTCGATCGGGATGATCAGCCCGACGGTGGGGCGGGAATCTGGGCGGAGACAATCATCCGAACTCGTGAGGCGTGCCCCGATATGTCCATCGAGGTCCTCATCGGCGACTTCAAGGGCGACGAGGCAGCCCTGCAGATGGTGATCGATGCCCAGCCGAACATCATCGCCCACAACCTCGAGACCGTGAAGCGCTGTCACCCTGCGGTTCGTCCGAGCGCTCGGTACGAACGCACGATGGAACTCCTGATGCGCGTCAAAGCGCAGGGCGGGGTCGCGAAGACCGGGATCATGGTCGGGATCGGCGAACGCAAGGACGAGGTATTCGAACTTTTCGAGGATCTCGTCCGGATCACGGGTGAGCACAACGGCCCGCGTGACGAGCACACCCCGACCCAAGGCGACGCGTGCGACATCATCACGATCGGGCAGTATCTCCAGCCGACGCGGAATCATCTCCCGATCGATCGCTGGGTCCACCCCGACGAGTTCGCGGAGTACAAGCGTGTGGGCGAGGAGATGGGCATCAAGCTCGTCGTGTCCGGCCCGCTCGTGCGTTCGAGCTATCTCGCAGACGAGCAGGCGGATATGTTCTCGATGCTGCGGCGCGAGCGCTGATCAGTTTTCATTGTCGGATCGGACGGATCGGTCCGAGTGCCCCTGGGCGTAATGTCCCGAGACGGCGATGATGTTGTCCGATGGGCTTCGATCGAACTCCAGAATGAATCCGTCCACGCCTTCGATGATGAACTGGTCCTTCTCGATGCAAAGAAGCGGGCGGAAGTCCGACACACCGATCCGCCGGTACATGAGCCGGTCGGCGTCGATCCGGAACTCGCGATCGGTGTAATCGCCCGCGTACGCGTTGAGCTCGGCGCTGCTCAGGTTGATTGGTGCGAGACGCGCGTTCAGCGATGCGATCCCGAACCGCACCTGCTCGTTGCCCGAAGCCAGGAGATGCGCATACGCGTCGTGCAGCGCCCGGTCGAGCGCCTCATCCGCGGCACACTCGATGTGTGGCTTCACGCCGGTGCCTTCCCAGTTCGTGTTCGTAATGGGGTTGATGGCGCGGGCGTTGGGGAGGACGAGCTGGTAGTACCTGTCGGTATCGTCCGAGTGGAGCAGGATGAAATCAACTGGGTGAGCACCGCCGCCGGTGGTTTCGCCGACGATCGTGGCGCGATCGAGATTGCGGAGGTTGTAGCTGAACTCCTCAGCCGCGGAGAATGTTCTTTGGCTGGTCAGGACATAGACCGGCACATCCGGCATCGCGAGTGCGGTGTTGATCTCGTCATGCGTCCAGTACTCCTCCGTTGCGTCCTCCGGGCGTGAGTAGAGCGAGTTGAGATGGACGGGTTCTTCGGGGTCATATAGATATGACGAGATGAGCGCGACAGCGCTGGGGTCTCCGCCACCGTTCTGACGCAGGTCGAAGATGAGTGTCTCGCAGCCCTGCACAAGTTGCATCGCTGCCTCGACGGTGTCCGCGATGAACTCCGCGTTGGCGAACCCGTGCAGATCGATGTAGCCGATGTTGCCCTCGAGGCGTTGGATCGAGTTGAATCCGTACGGTGCCTGCGGGGCGCGTCGTTGCTGTGCTTCCTCATCGGAGCTGGGCGGGGTCCAGCCCTCGGGGAGTACACGCACTGCAAAGTGCAGGTCCTTGGTGTGCTCGACAAGTAGCGTGTGGAGTTCGTTGGCAAGCTCGCCCCCTTGCAGATCATCCAGATCGCCCGATGCGAGCGCTTCGCGGAGAAGCGAGCCGGCGCTGCTGCCCTTATCTGGATAGACATAGTTTTCTTCGACGGCTTGGGCGATCGCCTCGACGATCTCGTGTTCGATCGCGTCGTCGCCAAACACCGGCGTGCAGAGGGCTATCGATGAGGCGAGCATGACGGTGGTATTTCGAGTGCGCATGATTCTTCTCCGCTCTGGGTTCAGGGTACCCAATCCGGATGCGCTGTTTCGAGGGGCCGGGCGACAAATAAGCAGAAATATTGATAAATATGAATAGAAGTGAGTGCAACGCATTGCTGCCGGGGTGCGTTAGACTTATCGCAAGGAGCGTGTGATGTCCCCTGAGAAGGTCAAAGAGCTTGTGATGGAGATCGAGCGGAAGGACCTCTCGACGGCCGCGCACACCTGGCGGGTGGTTCTGTACACCCGGACACTGCTCGAGGAGTTCGGGATCGATCGTGAACTGATCCGGCTCGTCACCCAAGCGGCGGCGCTGCATGACATCGGAAAGATCGATATCCCCGATCAGGTCCTGCAGAAACCCGGGAAACTCGACGATGAGGAGTTCGAGCTTATCAAGCTCCACCCCGTCACGGGTCTTGCTCGGATGATGGCCCTCGGGGTTTCAGACGAGCCGATCCTGAATCTGGTCCGGTACCATCATGAACGATGGGATGGGCTCGGGTACCCGTTCATCCTCAAGGGGGATGAGATCCCGATCGGAGCGCGAGTCTTCGCGGTGATTGACTCGTTCGACGCGATGACCAGCGTGCGTCCGTACCGCAACGAACTCGGAGAACGCGCCGCGGAGAACGCACTGGTGGAGTTGCAGGCCGGGATCGGGACTCGATACTGGCCCGAGGGTGTCGAGGCCTTCACGGAGTTGTATCACACGGGCAAACTCGATTACATCCTGCACTATTTCAACGATGAGGTGCCGGTCCCCGCCTTCGCTGCGGCACGCGATGAAGAGTTCGATGCCATACGCAAACGCGCGGACAAGTAGCTCGATTCAGAGCCCGGCCATCTTGCGCAGCAGCTTGTCGAGCTTGGGAGGCACGGGCATCGCGCTCAGCCGAGAGAGTCGAACGAGATCGAAGTCCTTGAACCGATCGTCCGCTTTGATATCCGCGAGGGTGACTTCCTTCGTTGATGCCTGGACGGGCGCAATGTCGAAGAGTGGACCTTTAAGATCGCCCTTGCTCGTGAGTCCTGGGTTGTCCGGATCTTCGTAGACATCAGAAACAACCTTCGCGAGCCCCGCGATGCGGCGCTCTTTGCCCGTGTGATAGATCAGGACCTCGTCGCCCTTCTCGACGGCTCGCATGTGCATCAGGGCGGTGGGGTTGCGGACTCCATCCCAATGCGTGCGCTTGTCGCGAACGAGATCGTCATACGAGTAGTTATCGGGTTCGGTTTTGAGCAGGAAAGTCGCCATGTCAGATGATATTCACGGTTGTGCCGCCGATCCCCCAAGATCACCGATCTCTGGACGCATGCTCTATAGGGTGTTCGCCCGACATCGATCAGCAGAGAGCACCGTTTTACACGCAGGGGATAGATTCATGCACAGGGCATTTACGCTAATCGAAATCGTCGTCGTCGTGATCGTCATTGGGATTCTGGCTGCGATCGCGGCACCCAAGTTCGTTGGGGCACAGGCAGACACGGAACTCACCTCGACCGCCGAAGACCTCCGCGCCATCGAGAACGCGCTGAGCATGTACTACGCAAAGAACGGGTCATACCCACGCGATGTGAACCGCTCGCAAGCGGTATCCGTGCTTGGGCCATACTTCAAGGCCGACAACCCGTTCGAGAAGCTCGCACCGATCGGGGGCGTGTACGACTACGAGGGCCCACCCAACTGGTCGCCGGTACAGATCTCGATCCGCTCGGAGAGCCGCGGGAGCCATTCGCAGGCCACGGCGCTCGAGCTTGATGAGTATATGGATAATGGTGATCTGAGCACCGGCTCCATCCGGCGCAAAGGAAACCGCACCTACTACATCATCGGCGAGTGATCGCGATCAGCTGATCGATGAGAACTTCAGCGTCATGCGTGTCCGCAGGGTCTCGCCGGGCGCGAGAACCCGCACGCCCGTGCCGGGTTCATTTTTTGCATGCATGTTGAAGCCGTTATTCACCATCGTGACCGGCTCGATGCAGAAATACTCGTTGGACGAACCGTCCTCGTCTCTGGGGGTGTAGACCACGACATGTCCCAGTTCATCCGAACAAGACATCGTGCATCGGATCCCACTCTCGGGCCATTCCAGAGTGCAGGTACCGCCAAAGCCCGCAAAGACATCATCCAACCCAGGGTTTCCCAAGGCATCGCCCGAACGGAGCAAGGCGCAAGCATCATCATCTTGAATGTCTCCGACCGGGATGCAATCCTCGCAGCTGTAACGGCCTTCGAGATCCATCTGAATCTGGACTTGATCGGCGTCGGAATGCAGGTGGCGATGGAAATAGGGGTGGTGACCACAGCCGGCGGGGAAGGGGCGATCGTCGAGATTCGTGACAGAAAGATCGATCTCAACGGCATGGGGCTCGATTTCGTATCGGACCACGCCGCCAAACGAGAATGGGCACGAATCGTCAGCGCTGTGTCGGTATATCAGGCGAGCGGTGATGGGGGAGCGGTCTGTCATGGACCAGGCGTGATCGCGTCCGATGCCGTGGATTGCGGTCCCGTCTGAATGATTCGCGACAATCGTGTGCGTCTGACCTTCAAACGCAAACGCGGCATCCTGAACTCTGTTGGTCCAAGGGATCATCAGAAACGAGCCCGCATCGGCCGGGTCACTCGAATCGTCCGGCATGCTTCTGAGTATGTCCGCCCAGCGTCCGAGTTGATCTTTGTGCTCCAGCGAGACAATCGAAGCGCCCGCACTCGGGGAGATCACGAGGCGCATGGTCTGAAGTTCCAAAAGGATGTCGTCGGATCTGGATGGCATCCGCAAGTCTAGGAGTGGCTCCCGGATCGAGGGGTGCAGAAGCCGGGCGGGGATGGATGAGGGTTTCCGGACGGTTGTGGGTTGGTTTGTCCCGGATGGATCGCCTAACCGGATGGCCGATTGCGCAAAAGTCGCGCAGTAATGGACATACGGGGTTGCCGCGTCGATATGCGATATGTCTGCTTCCCGTTGACGAACCTCTTCGGAGGCGGGGCAGGCGTGCCGGGCTTCAAGCCGGGAGGAGTTGTGCATGGACCCCAAGCACGAGCACACAACCAATGAGGCGCTCCCGAAGCGTCACTCGCCGAAGAAATCGGATTCGCCCGATCCGCGCGCCGAGATGAAGATCCGGAAGCCGGAAGAGGATGTGCTCGATGTGATCGAGTCTGTCGAATCTCAGCTCGGAGCGCTCAGAAAAGCGCACGAAGAGCACCGGCGGGCGATGCAATCGCTCAACGAGCAGAAGAGCGAGCTCAACGAGCAAGTTGCTGAAATCGAGAATCGCGAGCAGGAACTGACAACGCGTGAGGTCGAGCTTGCGGAGATGCGCCAGGAGTTCGAGCAACGCGAGATGGACCTTGTCCAGCGTGCTTCAGGACTTGAGCAGCGTGAATCCAAGATGGAGACCCATGCGGAGAACCTTGAGCAGCGCGAGGCGGAGCTCGAGTCCCGCGACGCGGAGATCCAGCGTCGGATCGCAGAACTCGACAAGCAGCTCTCCGGTATTTCCAAGCGCAAGCAGGAACTCGATGCGCTTGAGAGCGAGGTTCTGGAAAAGCTTGCGCGTGAAGAAACAGCAGCGAAACAGCTCGAGCAATCGATCGCGGAGCTCGAGCACCTGCGTTCCCAGCTCGGGGAGCAAGACTCTCAGATTTCGGAACTGAACGCGACCGTCGCGGACCTCACCGAGAAGTATGAGCAACGCAGCGCGGAACTCAAGAGCGCGATGTCCAAGCTGCGTGGACGCGAGATCGAACTGGGCGAGCGGAGCAAGGCGCTCGAGGAGCTGGCCGAGAAGTCGGGGAATGTTGAGCAAGAACTCAGCGAGGCTCGTGAAGCCTATGAGAAACAGCTCACGCAGGCTCAGGGGTCACTCGCAGAAGCGTTGGAGAAACTGGAACGCGAACAGAAGGTTTCCGAGGGACTGCGTGCACAAGTCGAGTCGCTTGAGCAGGAAAACGCGGGGAACGCGGAAACCCAATCACAGCTCAAAGCAATCCGCGAGCAGCTCGCCCAGCGTGAGCAGGAGCTCGAGGATGCGAACGCGAAGCTCGCCTCGATGCGGAGCGAAGCGGACTCACAATCGGGCGAGTCCCAGGAGCTGATCCAGAAGCTCCAGGAGGAGCTGAACGCCGCGAAGGCAAAGGTCGACGAGCTGAACGCACAGCTCGCGAGCATCGGCGCGGATACGGACGAGGAACTCACGCGTCAGCGTGAGAAATCCATGGAGCTTGAGCAGCAAAGCAAGCAGCTCGTCTCCGAACTCGAATCGCTGAAAGGTGAGCTCGAAAAGGCGAACACGGAACGCGCATCGCTGGAGACCGCCCAGGAAGCCCTGCGTTCCGAGCGAGACGAGCTTCAATCCAAGCTCGATTCGACACCAGACGAGGATTCTGAGCAATCGGTTGCCTACCAGAAGCAACTCGATGAGGCCGCTGAGCGTGAGAAGGAGCTGGGCGCGAAGCTCGGGGAGCGTGAGAGCCAGCTCAAGCAACTCGCTGAGCGGGTTGTCGCTCTCGAGTCAGAGATCGCTGAAGCCGGCGAGGGTGGCGGTGAACCCGACGAGCAGGCGCAGGCGAAGATTACGGCACTCGAGAATCAGTCCAGTGAGCTCATCGCGACGATTGAGAAACTCAACAGCCAGCTTGAAGCCGAGCGGGCCAAGCCGCGCGAGCATTCGGGCACACCCAACGATGAGTGGAGCCAGCGCCGACGGGAACGGCTCGGACGCATGCGGAAGCGCTTACACGCCGACGCCGAGAAGGTCCGTTTGGCGACCGACGCGCTGCAGTCCAGATATGAGCAGTGCGAGCAGGTCCTGACCAAGCGTGCGGAACTCGCGGAGGCCTACGAGGCAATCGCGAGCGCTCAGCGCAAGGTCCGCAACAAAGAAGTCCGCTCGGGCGTGTTTATTGGGCTCTTCGCGTTAGCGGCGATTACCCTGATGCTCGGTGTCGGGAGCTGGTTCACCGCCGGGCGGGTCGCCCCTGGTATGTACAGCTCGCGTGCGACACTCACGGCGACCGCTCCGGAAGGGAAACTCGCCGAGAGCGACCTCGCGGATTGGGAATCGTACATCACCGGTCTGATCACGGAACCGAGATTCCTCGAGGTCGCCGCGGATCGGATGAAGCGACGGGGGATCTCGGAGTTCTCAACACCGGGCGAACTCGGCAAGCACATGGATGAATCGCTCGATATCGTCGCGTCGATGCCCGGCGAGATCGTTGTCGAGTATCGAGGAGTTGGTGCCGAGCGTGCCCAGCGGATACTCGACACCTTCGTGGTCGCGATCTCGGGTGCCGCGAACAATGCGCGTCCACGACGCGGTGATATCGCGATCACCAATGTGCAGGAAGGCGCTTCGCTGACGACCGAGCCGCTCGATACCAAGCGTCTGGAGATGGCGGGGATGATCTTTGGCGGGGCGATGGCTCTTGCGATGATCGTTGGTGGCGTGCTCTGGCGACGACTCGCTGCAGCGAAGGCCAAGTTTGAGAACGACTCACGGGTGCAGGTGCTCTATGACGAGGAGCAGTGGCAGGTGCCGACCTGATCCTGTGCACATCGGTATAAAAAAGGCGGGCGATCCGGATGGGGATCGCCCGCCTTTGCGTTTTGATTCGGTTTCGATGCTGCTTAGAGCGAGCTGTCCGAGCTGATCAGAACAGGCTCGAGGGCGTCGCGAATCTCCTGCTCAGCATCGGGGTAGATCGCGAGCTTGCGCTGGGTGCTCAGGTTGAGATCAACATTGAAATCCTCAAGCTCGCCCGTCGGGGTGAAGGTCTTGATGACTTCGATGATGTTGTCATCCTCGTCGAGAACCACGAGGCGGAGGGGTTTGTTCTGCTCACTGGCGAGGTTTTTGACGAAGAGGCGTGCCGAAGCCCAATCGGGGTTGTGCCATACTGCGGCGACGGCCTTGCTCTCTGTGCTCGTGGAAGTCAACGCGACACGCTGGGTGTTCGCGTCGAAGATCGTCGATTCAAGGTACTTGGCCCCGATCTGATCATAGAGGTTGTTCACGAGTGCGCTGCTCTGGGCCTTTTGCATGGTCTGTTGGATGTTGATCATCACAACGCCCATCGCGATTGAGGCAGCGGCGAACCCGACGGCGGCGACACGCCAGACGCGATGCACACGCGGGCTCGTAGAGAGCTTGGGCTGGGATGTCGCTCGTGCGGGGGTGTTCGCGTCGATGCGTCCGATGACAGACGAAGCAGCGGCACCCTGCTGGGCGATGCGGGATTCGTTCTCGTCTTCCCGGATCGCGGCGCGAACAGCGGCAACGACGACATCGCGGAGTTCGTTGACGGGCTCGACCCCGGGGATCAGGTCTCCAAGGTCAGCCATACGCCGGGCTTCCTCGCGGACCCGGAGCTGAACGGGCGCAGGTGCGGCGTCGAATGCGGCCTCATATGCGGCGCGTTCGTCGTCCTCCAGAAGCCCGAGGGCGTGGAGCATTGTGTATTCAATGAGTTCGTGGGTATTCATGATTCCATTTCCTCCCCGGTGCGTTCCCTCAACCGGACGAGTGCCCGAGACAACGCGGATTTGATGGTCCCCAGGGGTGTTTCCAGTTCATCGCTGATCTGTCTGAGTGTCTGCCCACCCAGGTATGCACGCAAAACTACGGTTTGTTGGAGCTCAGGCAGGGTCTCGATCTTCTTGATCAGGGCTGCGAAGTGCTCGTCGTTGGCCATTTGATCGCCGGCGTTCGACTCGACCCATGCGCCAACACCCGATGCGAGCGCATCATCAAGAACTGCGGTTTTGATTCTGGCGCGTTTGCGCCGGAGTTTATCCACAAGGTGCCGACGCGTAAGTAACATCACCCAAGTGACAAGGGCTGCTTTTCGGGGGTCATACCGGTCCGCGGTCCGCCAGAGGCGGACAAAGATCTCCTGAACGGCATCCTCCGCTTCCGCTCGGGTCGGCATCGATTGATACGCCATACGAAACACCAACGATCCAAATCGGTCGTAGAGTTCGCCAACGGCGGTTTCGTTATTGCTGGCAATGCTTTGCATCAGCTCGAAATCAATCCTGTCCTGACCATCGAAATCCGAAGCCTCTAACGGCTTAGGAGCACCGGATTGATCGCCCGGCACTGGGGTTCCATTCGTCGAAACAGGCCCTGTTCCTGCATCGACACGAAGATGGGGTTGATCATTCTTCTTCATGTTCCACCGGGTTCACGAGCGCGCCCGGAGTCTGTGAAACCACACCACAGACCGGCGTCCTATACGAGTATCCGATCGTACGGATGCTTGCAACCCGTGTGTTTACAGAGCATTTTCGATTTTTTGTCATTCTCGTCCGATTACCGTGCTCCGAGCAGGTCTGCGGAAAGGCTGAATCATTTTCGGTATTTGGACGGAATTGCGGAATATTGAGAGCCGTATGCGGGGTTTACCCATCGTTAAGGAATATGAAAATCGACACTTGCGAACCGGGCGTAAACCCGATATTTTAGAAGTGTGTCAGCGAGCTGCGCACGCAGCCGTGGGGAACAATGTGCCAATATTCGCACTTCGTGGTGGGGTATGAGCACAAAGAAATCGAACAGGTTGGGTCTGCCTTGAATGAGGTAACCAGAACATACCGTTTGCATGCTCGCGCATTTACGATGATTGACCTTCTTGTGTCACTCGCAATTGTGTCGATTCTGATCGCACTGATGCTTCCCGCAATCTCGATGGTGCGCGAATCCACACGCAAGGTCGTTTGCGCCTCAAATCTGCGCCAGATCGGCTTGGCCGTGAATATGTTCTCGGAAGATCACGGCGGGTTGCTACCCGACAGTGAGTTCTTGCCAGAGTTTGCACGCAGCAACGCTTCTGTCACTTGGCTTCCAGAACGCATGGATACCGTGCTGCTGGATCCACAAGAGTTTCCCCTGGAGCTTTCAAAGCGCTGGGACGGGCTTGGGCATCTGATTAAAGATGAGTACCTCTCCGCACCCAACACCTTCTATTGCCCCAGCCATAAGGGCAGCTACATGTTCGAGGATGCCCAGAGCGAGTGGGCACGCATCGACGCAGCCGACGAGATCATCGTGAACTACCTCTACCGAGGTATGGGCCCGAATTACAACCGTCGCCTCTACCGGATCGACGCCGCGGCCGCACTCACGACGGACACGATCCGTTCCTACGAAGACCTGAATCACAAGGACGGATTCAATGTCCTTCAAGCCGGACTCGCGGTGGATTGGTACGAGGACATCGGGAGCCAGATCGCGAATGATCTGCTCGCCCGTGGTGGGCAGAACGATCCATCAACCGTGCAGGATGCATGGGACCGCCTCGATGAGATCCCCGGGCTGAGCGAATAAGCAAGCCGATCAAGCAAGCGGATAACTTCGAATCACACATTTGAACGACAAGACACCTAGCGCGTGTCTCGTGTATGCTTTGGCATGCGCACCCTTGCTCCACCAAAGTCGCTCGTCGCTCGTTTGATACTGACCATCCCGCTGCTGGTTGCGTGCATCAGCCCTTCCATCGCGCGTGCTCAACTCACAACAGATCAGCTCTACTTCGGCGTGGGGCGTCGTGTTGTCGTGCATGTCGGTGTGCCCGAGGGCAGCTTTGCCGAGCCCAGCATCAAGCTCTTTGACGCGGGATCTCTCGAGACGCTTTCGACAGCACCAGCCGCGAAGGGGCGCGTCGATCTCGCGAGTCTCTTCCCGATGCTCTGGAGTGATAAACCCGAGCAAGTCATGCTCGCCCAGCTCTATCTCGATGGGGTAGCGCACGGAGCGCCGCTTGTGATTCAGCCGCTGATGACGCCCAACACCGCGAAACGGGTCGATCAGACCTCGCTCCGCGTGAGCGAGGGTGAGAACTCCGTTGTGATGTTCCACGATGAGCTCCGTGATGCGCGCCAGGCCCAAGGACAGGAACCGGATGAGAACGACAAGCAGGTCTTCTCTGGTGTGCGGGTCTATGTTGAGCGTGAAGCGGTGTTTCAGACCAGCGCGGGCGAGATCGTGTTCCGATTGCGTCCAGACGCGGCCCCCAACACCGTCTTCAACTTCATGCATCTGATCGAGGGTGGGTTCTACACCAGCATCATTTTCCACCGAGTGAAGGCGACCCTCGATGACGGACGCCCGTTCGTGATCCAAGTGGGGGACCCCTCCGGCACGGGGTACGGCGGCCCGGGATACAACATCGATCTCGAGGACTCATCTCTCCCGCACGACTTCGGGGTGCTCTCGATGGCCCGCTCAGCGGACCCGAACACCAACGGATCGCAGGTCTTTGTGGGGCTCAGCCGAGAGGGCACATCGTTCCTCGACGGGCGCTATACAAGCTTTGCGCAGGCCGTCGCTGGTACGGACACAATCCTGAAAATCGCGGAAGCGCCCGTTGACGCGAACGATCGTCCGCTCGATCCGCCGATCCTGGAGCGGGCATTCCTGCGAGACGCTCCCCCGATCCCGGATCGGATCACGCCGATCACGCGTGATGACGCGGGACGCTTTGAAAAGGCACAGCCCGATCGCTGATCGTCTCGCTCAGAAGCGGAACGAGACATTGAGTGAGCCGAAGATCGCTGGGTCGATGTCCTGATCCGTGATGTCGTTGCCGTTGGTGTCGAGGAACTCAATGTTCCCCGCCAGCGATGTGCCGATGCGGGCTTTGATCTGGATCTGGTCCGACGGGATGAAGTTCGCAAAGATCGAGACAGGGACACGCCGGTGTGTCGCAACGCCTTCGCTCACGATGGCGGCGTGCATGTCGTTGAGTCTGAAGGTTGAGCTGACATACTCGCCCGCGATCCCGTAGGTGATCTGCTCGTTCGCTTCGTACCGCAACTCGAGCCCGGCACGCTGGGATTCGAGGATCCACTTGTCGCTGATCTGGTATCGGATCTGGGGCACCGGGATGATGAGCGCATCGTCTTCGAGTTGGGTGCGGACCAGCACCCCCATGCCGAGCGAGAGTTTGTCGTCGTATTGGTAACGGAACCCTGCGGTGGCGAGGTAATCGAGTGTGTCCCCGAAGTCCGCGCCGTCCTCGCCGGAGGAAAGGATTCCCGCACCGAACAGGTAGGACCACTTACCCTCGCCGCGATGGACATATGTGAGGACGATTTCTGATTCGTAGACATCGTCGAGACCCGCGCCGATATCCGCCGCGTCATTGGCCACCGATGTCGCAGAGGGGGTGACATCGTAATCGAGGACCCCGAATCCGATGTTGCCGGTGATCAGGCCTCGATCCCCGATGCGTCTGCTCAGATTGAGCCCGGCGCGGTATGAGCTGAACCCGAACTCGCCGATGTCCGCGTCGAGATCGGCGTCCGCGTGGAAACTCGCGAAGGCGTATGGAGAGATTGAGAGTGACGAGGATTCAGGACTTTCAATCTGTTCCGCGTCGCGCTGGGCTGGATCCGGTGTGTTGTTATCGGGCTGAGCGTGGGCAATCAACGGTGCGGCGGCGATCGAAAGCAGTATCATGTGGGCGTATCGGGTGGGGTTCATGGTCTCTCCAAGTTGGTGTGCAGGTTTGATCATACCGATTCGGCGAAGGGCTCGCCTTGACGCAGGAAAAGGGCTACACTTGCCCCCGTCATCATCCGATGATGACAATCCCTTCGGGGGACTAACTCAATTGGTAGAGTGCCAGCTTTGCAAGCTGGAAGTTAGGGGTTCGAGTCCCCTGTCCTCCACTTTTTCGATCATGCGACCCGCGCTCCGCGTGTCTGCCGATCCGGTCGGTTTGTCCCCGAAACGGAATGAGCAGTTCCCCGCGTCGAGCATGGAGCAACCCACAATGCCTGAAGATCACGCGCCAGCTCGCGAGCGTTCCTACGACATCGCAGCGTTTTATCGGTTTGTGCCCCTCGATGATGCGGAGGGCTGGACGCCGGTGCTGAAGCAGGAGATGCTCGATCGCGATGTCATGGGCACGATCCTGCTTGCGAACGAGGGCATCAACGGGACCATCTCTGGAACACCCGAGGCGATCGAGGAGATCCTCGCGATTATCCGTGCGCATGAGGGGCTTGAAGACCTGATGCACAAAACCTCGCACGCGCCGGGGCATGTGTTCAATCGAGCCAAGGTGAAGTTCAAACCCTCGCTGATCAACCTCGGGCCAGAAGTTGATCCCAACGAGCGGGTCGGGACCTATGTCAAACCCAAGGACTGGAACGCACTCATCTCAGACCCGGATGTGGTGCTGATCGACACCCGCAATGACTACGAGGTCCATGCCGGGACCTTTGAGGGCGCGATCGATCCAAAGATCAAGCGGTTCCGGGATCTCCCCGAGTTCGTTGAGAAGCACTGCAACCCCGAATCACACAAAAAGGTGGCGATGTTCTGCACCGGGGGGATCCGCTGTGAGAAATCCACGGCGTGGATGCTCCAGCAGGGCTTTGAGGAGGTCTACCACCTGGAGGGCGGGATCCTCAAGTACCTCGAAGAGGTCCCCCGGGAACAGAGCAAATGGAATGGGGATTGCTATGTCTTCGATGAGCGAGTCGGCGTCGATCACGATCTGAACCCCTCAGAGAGCGCGAAGTTCTGCCCGGGGTGCGGTCATGCGTTGACGACGAAGCTGCGCTGTGCGCCGGAGTATGTTCCAGGCGAGCGATGCCCCAAATGCCCATAAGGCTCACGCTGCGGTGCGGAAAGTGCCGGTTTCCGTCGCGAAGATGATGCGGATCGGATTGATCGCATCGCCGCGACGAATCTGAGCGATCATGTCCTCGGCGTACTCGATAATCTGAGGCGATTGTGTCGGCGAACCCGGTTCATGCACAATGCAGGCGATGGATGCATCGATGGGGAGCTTGCCGTGTTCATCAGCGACGGAGAACGATCTCGCGATATCACGGATTTTCGCCAGTCGTTGGAGCGCGTCTTCCGCAGACGCGACTCGGGTCATCATGATCCCGAAGTCCCCATCGCGAAGGTGCCCGATCGAGTCAAACGCGACGAGCTTCGTCGTCGCCTTCTGTGAGAACTCTTGAATCAGTCGCTCATATGCTGGGATGCCGTGCACTTCCTTGTAGGCCTCGAGCCCTTCGAGACTGAGCATCGCGACGGCAACCTGATCGCCAGAACGCTTCGCGTGAATAATCGTCTCGCGGATCAGGGTCTGAACTCCCTCCGCATTCCAGAGTCGCGTGAGCGGGTCGATCATGCTCGAACGCCAGCTTTCACCGATCTGATTGATGATCGAGTCCTCGATCGCGTTTGCTCGTGGCGTCATCATCAGGGATTCTACGAGACGCCCGAACTGCTTCAGGATCTCGATCTCGTGCTGATCGAGCGATCGGGGTTCGAACCCGATGAGACAGAGCGACGCGACAGGCAGGCCTTCGGGAGTTCGGATGGGCACGCCGGCGTAGAAGACGATTCCTGGGTCGCCGGTGACGAGCGGGTTGTTTCCGAATCGGTTATCGAAGCGGGCATCCGGGATGACCAGCACATCCTCGCCGAGGATCGTGTGCTGACAGAATGAGACGCATCTGCGCGTTTGTTCGACTCTGAGTCCCTGGATAGATTTGAACCATTGACGATGAAGATCGATAAGCGAGAGCGCACTGACAGGGACATCAAATATCGCTTTGAGGAGCATTGTCACATGCTCAAAGCGCTGCTCGATCGGGGTCTCGAGGAGCTGCAGTTCGTGCAAAGCGACAAGCCTGTCTTGCTCTTTAGGATGGGGTAGATTGCCTTCTTGCAACTTCATCGCTCCAGTAGCAACAGTGGTACACATGTCTATCGACATCGCGCACCCCCTTGATGAGCGGTGTGCTGGCAAGATTAAAACTCCAGCCGCCTGGGACGGGGCCCCCCCTGTTTTGGATCAGAATCAAAGGAATTGCAGGGGTGATTCACCCCATGTCTGCGGGCTCAATGATTCCTCGGCACTCGCCGAACCCGATCCGCCGATACCCCTCGCGCTCGCAGTAGGCCTTCATGATGATCTCGTCGCCGTCGGCGATGAACTTGCGTTCCTCACCGGTGGGCAGCTTGATCGGCGTCCGCTGCGTGCCCGGCACCAGCTTGGGGGGCTCCGCGAAGGGGTCGCCGTCCCAGGTGAGCTCGAGGAGTGAGCCGCGGGATTCGCGGGTGGTGCCTGAGACGGTGCCCGAGCCCAGCAGGTCGCCCGGCTGCATGTTGCACCCGTTGACGCTGTGGTGGGTGAGCATCTGGGCCATGGTCCAGTACATGTCGCGGAAGTTGCCCGTGGAGAGTTTGATCGGCTCCATGCCTTGCTCACGCATCTGGGCGGAAGCGATCCAGACCTCGAGGGTGATGTCCACGCCGCCGGATTTGCTGTTGGCTTCGGAAGCCATGTAGGGCAGCGGCTGCGGGTCGCCCTCGGGGCGGACCGAGCCTTCGCAGCGGAATGGGGCCAGCGCCTCCATCGTCACGATGTACGGCGAAACCGTCGAGGCGAAGTTCTTGGCCAGGAACGGGCCCAGCGGCTGGTATTCCCACTTCTGCAGGTCCCGCGCCGACCAGTCGTTGAGGATGCACATGCCCAGGATGTGGTCCTCGGCCTCCTCGATCGGGATCCGAGAGCCCAGTTCGTTGCCACGCCCGACGATGACGCCCATCTCCATCTCGTAATCCAGCAGCTTGCACGGCCCGAAGTTGGGCGTGCGGGCCCCCTCGTCGGGTGCTTGCTGCCCGACGGGTCGCTTGATGCGGGTGCCCGAGGGGACGATGGAGGATGCCCGCCCGTGGTAGCCGATGGGGATGTGCTTGTAGTTGGGGAGGAGCGGGTTGTCGGGTCGGAACATCGAGCCGACATTGGTCGCGTGGTTGATGGAGGCGTAGAAGTCGGTGTAGTCGCCCGTTGCGATGACGGGGGTTGACAGGATCGCATCAGATGCGGGCACAAACATATCGTCACGGTTGGGATGGTCACGCAGTTCCGCGTTGTCGGCGTTGAACAAGCGCTGAAGCATTCTGCGGAGTTCCGCAGTCTGCCCCGCCTCGGCAATGTCCTCTGTGAACACCATCCACTCGTCATTGAGATCACCCAACAGTCCATGCTCCGCGAGTGCGTCGAGTGCGACGATCTGATCGCCGATCCGAACACCGATATGCGCGTGAACCGAATCCGGGTCCGCTTCGTCAGCGGTCATGAAGGTGCACAAGGGCAGATTCTGAATCGGGAAATCGCTCTGCGGGTCGTTGGCGCTCTCGACCCAGGACTTGAGGTTCGGGTCGTGTGTTTCGTCAATCGCGTAGGGCATGCGGGGTCCTTCCTGAGGGGTCGATTGGGTGCATTGAGAGCGTATGCGAGCGAGTCTGGTTCGTCAGGCGCGGAGGGAACTGATCACGCCGGGCAGTTGCTCAGAAAGCTCATTCGCCATCAACCCGCCATCGCCATCGTGCGACTCGGCCCAGCGTTCGCCCGCGATCGCGTGGGCCTGCACACCGATCGCCGCGGCATGCAAAAGATCGACTGATTGATCGCTGCGCGTCTGGGCGATGATGGATCCAATAACCCCCGCGAGGACATCGCCCGTCCCGCCCGCGGCCAGTGCCGGCGATCCGCGTTCGCAGACCCAGACCCGACGCCCGTCGCTGACGACCGTCCCTTTGCCCTTGAGCACCATGACGCATCCGAGGCGCTGGGCGAGGCGGGTGCATGCGTCGATGCGTTGCGGTTCATCACCGGCGGGGTCGCCTTCGATCGCGAGCGATTGCATGAGCCGCCGCGCTTCGCCCGGGTGTGGGGTGAGCACGGCGCTCGCGCGGATCTCGCGGTCGAACTCGGGGAGTTGGCTCATCGCGTTGAGCCCGTCCGCGTCGATCACAACGGGGACCATCTCCTGATTGAGCAATCGCACGATGATCTGCGCTACGCAATGGGCGCTGCCCATGCCCATCCCCGCGACGATCACGGAGCAGGTCTGGGCCAACTCATCGAGGACAGGGGCGGCGTGCGACGCGTTGATTGATCGGGCGTGGTCGGTCTCAAGCCCGTAACCCGTGGCGAATGGTGCGAGCGTGAGGGTGTGCTCGATGATGGGGGCGGGTGCGGCGATCTTCACCAGCCCACACCCGGATCGGATCGCACCCATCGCGGTCAGCGCCGGTGCGCCGAGCATGGTGGGCTCGAACTCGTCGTCACGGTGCATCCCGGCGCAGCCGCCGACAATTGCAACGGTGCCGAAGGTGCCCTTGTGCCCATCGTCGGGGCGGTGGGGGAGCATTGGGAGGGATTCGATGTGATCGGTGCTCATGGTGCATTGTTCGCACGGTGATCGCTATGATCTTCTCGTGATCGATACGCACGCCCATCTGACCTTCCCGGAGTACGCCGGGAAAATCGACGAAACGCTCGCCGACGCCAGGAAAGCGGGTGTGATGGGGGCCATCACGATTGCCTGCACGACGCAGGATTCACACGATCAACTGCGATTAGCCGAGCAGCACGAGCATGTCTGGTGCACGGCCGGGGTGCATCCGCTGTATTCGGATAAGTCGCCCCATGACTGGGCGGCGATCCGGGAGATTGCCAAGCACCCCAAATGCGTCGCGTGGGGCGAGCTGGGTCTTGACAACAAGCACGAGCACCCGCCCCGTAGCATCCAGGACCCGGTGCTGGCCGAAGAACTGGCGTTCATCGAGTCGTGCAAAGCGGATGGGATCGACCTGCCGATCGTGATCCACTGCCGCGAGGCATTCGACGACCTGCTCCCGATCTTGCGGGCCACGACGCTCGATCCGAGCCGATTCGTGTTCCACTGCTTCACAGGCAACCCAGACGAGGCCCGCAAGGTGCTCGATTTCGGCGCGATGATCTCGTTCACGGGTGTCGTGACCTACAAGAATGCCAAGCCCGTTGCCGAAGCAGCCAAGATCGTGCCGAGCGATCGGGTCCTGATCGAGACCGATGCGCCGTTTCTTTCGCCAGATCCCAAACGCGGGACTTGGCCCTGCGTGCCGGCGTACAGCAGATACACGGCGGAGTTCGTCGCCAAGCTGCGTGGGGTTTCGTTCCCAGAGTTTCACGAGCAGATCGACGAGAACACCAAATCGTTCTTTGGTATCGAGTTCCCGAAGCCCGACCCGGAGGTCATCGCGACGCCATGCACCTGTTGACGCTTGCACAGTCCGGCACGGACCTTGGTGGATGGTTTCACGACCTCTCGCCGTTCGCGTTTCGAATCTCTGGCGGGTTCGGGTTGCGCTGGTACGGGCTGTCCTATGCGATGGGGTTTCTTGCGGCGTTTCTCCTGCTACGCTTTCTTGCAAAGCGAAACGCGACGGACATCCCGCTCTCGCGTGCCGCGGATGCGATGATGTACTTCATCCTCGGCGTGCTCATCGGCGGGCGCCTGTTCTATGTGATCGGGTATGAGCCGAGCTTGCTGTGGGATTTCAGCTCAGGTGCGCCGTGGTGGGGGGTGCTGGCGATCAACCGCGGCGGGATGGCCTCGCACGGCGGGATTGTGGGTGTCGCGTTCGCTTGCTGGCGCATCTCGCGCGGATTCAAGGAAGACAGCGGGAAGATCATCGGTCGGACGACACCGATCCGTGTGCTCGATACGGCCGCGATGTTGACGCCGCTGGGTTTGTTGTTCGGTCGGCTCGCAAACTTTGTGAACGCGGAGTTGCTGGGTGCCGTCGTGTCCAAGCCCGGCGAACCCGCGCCGTGGTGGGCGGTGCGGTATCCGCAGGAAATCCTGTCGTTGCCCGACGATAAACTCGCGCAGTCGCCCGAACAGATGATCGCCATCCAGGAACTCTCGTCGGAATACATTCCGCGGAGTGATTCCGATACGCTCTGGGTGCAGGGCTACGAACGGATGCTCGAACTGATCCAGCGTGGCGATGAAACGGCTCGGTCACAGCTCGAACCGCTCATCGCGGCACGATATCCCACCCAACTCCTGCAGGCCGGGCTCGATGGTTTGCTCGTGCTCGTTTGCGTGTGGATTGTCGCGATGAAGCCCCGTAAACCCGGTGTCGTCGCGGGGGTCTTTGGGATCGTCTACGCGCTTGGGCGGATCCCAATGGATCTGATCCGGCTCCCGGATTCAGGGATCTCTCAGTTCGGCGCCATCACTCGTGGGCAGGTCTATTCGGCACTCACACTGATGATCGCTGCGATGGTCCTGATATATGCGGTGCGATCGAAATCGGATAAGCATGGCGGCTGGCTGGGTTCGCAAGATTCGCTGTAGCCCATTCTGCTTGAATTCGAAGAGTTGAGTGCAACTGCCCATCAAAGATGGTCGTATGTGATATTACAGGGACCCACACAACATACCGTACCTGCTCTGATGATATAAGGGGATAATTATGCGCTCAGATTTTATTTCACCTCTCTCGCTCGCTGTTCTGCTCTCTGTATCGGCGGGGACTGCGGTAGGGCAAACAAGTTATCAGTCCGTACTCGGTGCGGGGCGTCTTGTCTATGACCTCCCAACCGATGACCAGAGCATCGGGCTGCACACCGTTGGGGATTTCAACCACGATGGGCATCGTGACCTGCTTTTGCATTCGCTGGTCAATGAGGTTGCCTGGGTGATGATGGCGGATGGGCAGGGCGGCTACACCTCGTACGGCCCATATGAGACCGGAAACTCCGACATGATCGTTGCGGGCCAACTGGACGACGACGCTGAGCCCGAGGTGGCCTACCGCGAGTATGGATTTGGCTACGCCATCGTTTATGGACCAGACGCGTCCCCGGTGGAGGATCAGGACTTCGCGATCTCGTACTTTGGCGGGATTGGTCCCGACGCGTTCGAGGGCGTTGTCAAAGCCGCGGATTTCGATGGTGACGGGAAAGACGAGCTCGTGTTCAACTCAACGGACGAGTATGTGTTCGTGCGTTGGTCCGGCTCGGAAACCGTGACCCCGATCGAGTTGAGCGGCCTTGGCGAAGAGAACGCGCTCTACGATCCTGCTGATTATGACGGCGACGGCGATCTCGATGTGCTGCTCTTCAGCGAAGACACGCAGCATTTCTGGATCATCGAGGGGACCGGGAGCGCATCGCTCGGCACTCCACGCGAGATCATGCGGGCGTACCCCAGCATCGCGAACGACGAACGCCCGGCGTTCGGTCAGCTTGATGCGAATTCCGCGATGGACATGATCGTCGCGAATACATCGCTCCAGCAAATGCACAACGAGTTCAACTTCGTGCTCGCAAGCGCGAGCAGCGAGGAGATCGATACGGATGAGGTGGCGCTCCCGCTGCTCATCACCGGCGATATCGACGGCGATGGTGGGGCCGATGTCGTAGTAATGCGACCGGATCAGTTCCCGCTCCCGCCCAACTTCACTCCTGAGTACGAGCCGGGCGTGCTGTACAACCCCACGAGCAACGCGCCCTTTATCGCGGATTTCAGTGTCGGGCAACCGCGAGGTTCCGCGCTCTACGACCAGTTCAGTTCATTTGACGCGCCGCTCCAGCAGGTCTGGTCGTTCGATGTCGATTCCGACGGTGACGAGGACCTCGTGTGGCGGTGGTACAACGCCGCGATCGAGAACCGCCCCGGCCTGGGCGACATCCCGCAGCTCGGCATGCCCTCGTACGATGTGGACGAAGGGGCGCTCTTCGTTCTCCCGATCGATCTGGACCTCGATGGGCACGACGAGTTCATCATCACCGGCTCATCGATGATGCAGATCTTCGACATGCAGGACAACACCATCGATTCGGTCTCCGGTTCCAGCAACCTGTTCATGCTGGTCGAGGCAGACCTCGACGGCGATGGGGCAACGGAGCTGGTTGGTTCGGATACGAACATAAGCCGCCTGCGGGTCTGGGATGTGCTTCAGGACGGTACGCTGGGAAACCGGGTGCTGATCAACAGCGGCGAGGAGGACCCGTACTACGGGCTCGAGGTCGCGGACTTCAATAACGACGGCCGCGACGATATCGCCGCGAATCGCATCGACGGCACCGTGGACATCTACATCGGTGGCAGCGACCCGCTGCTGACGCTGTGGACGCAGGTTCAGTCGAGCGACCCCAACGGGATCAAGCCCGGCGTGTTCGACTTCAACCACGACGGCCTGCCCGATCTCGCGCTCTCGGCCGAATCGAACAACAGCATCGAACTGTACGCCAACCAGGGTGACGGCACCTTCAGCGCCGGGCCGGTGCTGCCGCGGTCGGTCTCCGATTCCTGGCAGTACTGGATCGAGACGGGGGACATCGATCAGGATGGTAATACCGATATCGCCTACATTGACCGGTATTTCGCTGGTGATGTCGTCGTGATGTTCCTCAACGCGGACGGCACGCTTGATGAGATCGCCGAGCTGCAGACGAACGATGCCGTCGAACTGGTGATCGAGGACTTGAACGGTGACGGGCTTCCCGATATGGCGATCGCGGGCAACATCAGCGGGGGCGGAGTATCAACACCCGGCGTGATCCTGCAGACCGCTCCGCGTGAGTTTGGACAGGTGATTTCTCTCCCCGGCTATGGCTCAACCAGTGTGGCCGTCAGCGACCTGAATATGGATGGCGCGAGCGACCTGATCTCGGTCAGCGGTTCAGACAGACAGCTCCGCGCTTACTTTGGTACACCTCGCTCTTGCCCCGCCGACCTCAACGGCGACGGCGAGCTCAACTTCTTCGATGTCAGCGCGTTCCTCGTCGCGTACAATGACGGAGACCCGAGCGTCGACTTCAACGGGGACGGGATGCTGGACTTCTTCGATGTCAGCGCGTTCCTTGCGGTGTATCTCGAGGGATGCCCGTAATCGCAGCGTATGAAGTGATACTGATCATCGGTTGGTGATGTGCCTTACTACGGGTCATGCTTCGTCTCCCCCCTGCAATCAGGGGGGAGACGATCCGGTGCGCGTTGAGCGTGGTAAAAAACGATATCAACCGATGCGCCGAACTCTATAAATGAGTGCTTGTTGCTTTGTATTGCTATAGAAAATGTTGGAACACCCTGATGCCGTGTGCGTATAAGCACCCACACAAGGGGTATACACACACATCTGATTTCGCTGAATCATGCAAAGGGGTCATATCATGCGCTCATCATGTGGCATTATCGCAGCACTCACACTCATCACGGGGACCGCATGCGGTCAAGGGGAAATAGAGAAGGCGTTGGGCGTAGTTCAGCTCGATCTGGGGCTTCCGGCGGATACTTCGGCCTATGTCCACAGTTCGGGTGATTACAACGGTGACGGCGAGAAGGACTTTCTTCTCAACGACAAGTCATTCAGCACAGTCTCTTGGCTCATGCTCTCAGACGGATCAGGGGGATGGGATCTGGAAGGGCCGTACGATGTTGTGCGCGTTGGTGGGATGGCCGTCGGGCAGTTCGATGAGGACCCCGGGCTTGAAGTGGCGTTCAGGACATATCAGGATGAATACGCGATCGCGCTGGACCCGGGTTCACCCGCCGTGGTCTTCGATGCTCAGGATATTGCATACGCAGAATCTTCGCCTACAAACGACGCGTTCGGCCCAACTACCAAAGCCGCGGATTTAAACGGTGATGGTCTCGACGAGATCATCCTGAACGCATCGGATGAAAGCCTCTACATCGTCTGGTCGGGTTTAGGGCAGATCGAACAGATCGCACTCACTGGGATTGGAAGTGCCAATGTGTTGTATGACCCCGCAGATTATGACGGGGACGGGATCATCGACATACTGCTCTTCAGCCAATCCCGCGAGCGGTTCTGGTTGATCGAAGGCACCGGCGTCGGCTCTCCCGAGATCGTCCGCGAAATCGATCGTGTGTACCCAAGTCTCGCTGGACAGGACCGCGCGGTCTTCGGCGATCTCGACGGGATCCCGGGTTTGGACCTGGTTGTAGGTGATACAAATGCACAGACCATCGTCGCGGAGCTTAACTTTGCGAACCAGTCCTATCTCTCGCATCCGGTTCAAGTTGAGACCTACGGGGTTCCCCTCGAGATTGTGGGTGATCTCGACGGATCGGGCGATGCGGATCTCGTGATCATGCAGATCGGAGAGACCACGCTGGCGCTCAACTACAAATACATCGGTGGAGTAATCTACGATCCGATCAGTGCCGATCCTGCATTCGCGGGGCTCGATGTCGGGTTCCCGGTCCGAGAGATCCCGTACCGGTATGAGTTCCCAGTCGATGCACCGATGCCATCGCTCACCTCGTTTGACATGGATCAGGACGGCGATCTTGATTTGCTTTGGTTCGGTGACGATATCCCTCACGGGACCATCGCGTACGGGATCGAGAACCGTCACGATGTACCCCAGTTCGATTCGATCGGGATGCCCTCTTATGACGCGATTGGAGATACCCTTCATGTCCTTCCGCTCGATATTGATGGCGACGGGAAGGATGAATACCTCCTGAGCGGTGAGCGGAATATTCGCATCTTGGATCTCGAAGAAGAATCCCTGGGACGGATTACGGCTTCGTCGGATTCATTCATGGCTGTCGCAGCGGATATCGACGGCGACGGAGTTGTTGAAATCATCAATAACAAGAACGGCAGCGGCGATCTGCGTGTATTCCAGTTCATGAACGATGGATCAATCGAGTTTGTCGACTCGTTTTCCTTCGATGGAAACTATCAGGGGCTCGAACCGGCCGATCTGAACAACGATGGGAAGATGGACATCGTCGCCCAGATCTGGAACGGCGGTACCCACATCTTCCTGGGCGGTGAGGGGCCATCGCTGACATACCACACGACGGTCGTTGCAACAGATCCACAGATGATCAAGTGTGCTGCGATTGACTACAACCAGGATGGTTTTATGGACCTCGCGCTTGGGTCGAATGAGCGTGTTGGCATCGAACTCTTTCTCAACAACGGCGACGCGACTTTCACGAAGGGTCAGCTCCTTGAGTCGGGTCTGAGCGATGACAAAGGTCCATACTGGATCGTCGCTGGTGATGTCGATCAGGACGGAGTCGTTGATATCGTGTATTCCGACTTGATCGCGAGAACGGTCGTTATGTTCCTCAATACTGACGGCACGCTCGATGAGGTGGCAGCACTCATGACCGGTTCGGTCCTCGAAGTAGAGATCTTGGATGTTGACGGAAACGGCTTACCCGATATCGCCCTTGCCGGAAGCGGATCATTCCCATCGGAAGGTCCGAACAGTCCAGGTGTGATCAAGCAGATCAGCCCTCGCGTGTTCGGAAGTTACATCCGCTTGCCCGGGGGGAACACGGAAGCAATCGCCCTGAGTGATGTCGATCAGGACGGACGACTCGATCTGGTTTCGCTCTCCTCCGAGGAAGAAAGCATGCGGGTCTTTTATGCACAGGCCGGTTCATGCCCTGCAGACCTCAACGGCGATGGTGAGCTGAACTTCTTTGATGTGAGCGAGTTTCTCGCCGAGCAGGTCGATTACAACGGCGATGGCTCATTCAACTTCTTCGATGTCAGCGCGTTCCTGGTCGACTTCAAAGCGGGGTGCCCGTGACGCGGTCTACAGCATCTGTTTGAGATATTGACCGGTGTAGCTCTGTTTCACCTTCGCGATGTCCTCGGGCGTTCCTGATGCGAGCAGGGTCCCGCCGAGATCGCCGCCCTCGGGGCCGAGGTCGTTGATCCAGTCAGCGCACTTGATGACATCGAGATTGTGCTCGATAACGATCAGCGTGTTGCCCGCGTCGGCCAAGCGGTTGAGCACCCCGATGAGCTTGTTGATGTCCTCGAAGTGCAGACCCGTCGTCGGCTCGTCGAGGATGTAGAGCGTGTGCTCGCTGCTCGGCGTGCCGTCGTGACGGGTGCCCTTGCCCAGCTCGGTCGCGAGCTTCACGCGCTGTGCCTCGCCGCCAGATAAGGTCGTACTGGGCTGACCGAGCGTGATGTAGTCGAGACCGACATCCCGCAGGCATTCGGTGAATCGGAGGATCTTCGGGTGGTTCTCAAAGAACGAACAGGCGTCCTCGACCGTCATATCGAGCACATCGGCAATGTTCTTGCCGCGGTAGGTGACCTGGAGTGTCTCGCGGTTGTATCGCTTCCCGTTGCAGACCTCGCACTCGACGAAGACATCGGGGAGAAAGTGCATCTCGATCTTCTTGGTCCCCTGCCCGGCGCACGCTTCGCAGCGACCGCCACCGTTCTTGGAGGAAACATTGAACGAGAACCGCCCGGGTTTGTACCCGCGGATCTTGGCTTCTTTGGTGGCGGTGAATACCTTGCGGATCTGATCGAAGATCCCCGTATAGGTCGCGGGGTTGGAGCGGGGCGTGCGCCCGATCGGAGATTGGTCCACCTCGATGATGCGGTCGATGTGCTGGAGCCCATTGATGCGGGTGTGCTTGCCGGGCTTGGTCTTTGAGCCCATGACTTCGCGTTTGACCGCGGGCAGCAGGATCTGGTTCACCAAGGTCGACTTGCCCGAGCCCGAGACTCCTGTCACGCAGATCATCCCGCCGATGGGGAACGCGACATCGATACCCTTGAGGTTGTTCTCCGCGGCACCTTTCACGACCATTGCCTTCTTCGCAGACAGCTTGCGGCGATCCTGCGGGACCTCGATCTTCCTGCGCCCCGAAAGGTAATCACCCGTCAGGGATGCCTTGGCGTTCTTGATGTCCTCGATCGAGCCTTGCGCGACGACCGTGCCGCCGTGCACGCCTGGTCCGGGACCGATGTCCACGATGTGGTCCGCGGCTCGGATGGTGTCCTCGTCGTGCTCGACGACGAGCACCGTGTTCCCGATGTCTGTCAGGTGCCGGAGCGTGCGGATCAATCGATCGTTGTCGCGCTGATGCAGGCCGATCGTCGGCTCATCGAGTACATAGCACGCGCCCACAAGACCCGACCCGACCTGTGTCGCAAGCCTGATCCGTTGCGCCTCGCCGCCGGAGAGTGTCGCGGTGCGTCGATCGAGCGACAGGTATTCGAGCCCGACAGACTCGAGGAACCGCAGCCGGTTCGTGATCTCGCGCACGATCGCTTCCGCGATGACCTCCTGCTCCTTTGTGAGCTGGAGTCCCTCGATGTACTTCACCGCGTCCGTGATGTTCAGACGAGACAGTTCCGAGATGTTGAGGATCGTTCCCTCGTTGCTCGGGCGACCGATGACGGTGGGGGAACCGGCCTTGCTCATGTCGGCCTTGTGCTTTGATTCGATCGTGACATGCAGCGCCGCGATCCCCAGACGATCGCCGCAGCATGTGGGGCAGACGATCTCGTGCTGGAACTGATGCAGATGGTCTTTCACCCAGCTGGATTCCGTTTTGTGGAACCACTCGTGGAGCATGGGCATCACACCGCCCCATTGCTTGCGGGTTTTCTTTGCACCCGGTGCGTCGGAGCCGTGCATGAGCAGCGTGTACATCTCGTCGCTCATGGCGCTGAGTTTGGTGCTCGGCGGGATCTCAAACGCCCGGCAGAACCGGCGCAGGTAGCGCGGGTAGATCATCCCGCCCGGCCCGTTCTTCTTCCATGGCTGGATGGCATTGTTGAGCAGCCCGACATTCTTGTCCGGGACTACGAGCTCCTCGTCGAACTCAAGGATGACCCCGAGCCCATGACAATCCGGGCACGCACCAAAGGGCGAGTTGAACGAGAACAGTCGCGGCGAGAGCTCGCTCAACGCAATCTCAGGATGGTCCGGGTCCGCGAAGTGTTCGCTGAACGCGTGATCTGTCCATTGCTCCCGGTCTTCGGGATCGTTGATACTGACCGTGACGGAGCCTTCCGCGATCCGAAGCGACGCTTCGACGGACTCCACCAGACGCTGGCGAGAATCGTCGTCGTCTCGCAGCACCACACGATCGACCACGGCTTCCACCGTGTGCTTCTTGTACCTGTGCAGCTTGAGGGGATTCTCGTTGTCTTCCTTGAGCGCATCGCGCAGATCGACCAGCTCGCCGTTGACGCGGGCGCGGACCCAGCCCTGCTTGAAGAGGTCCTCAAGGGTGTCCTTGTGGAACCCTTTCTTCGCGCGGACAACCGGTGCAAGGATCATCATGCGGGCGCCGTCGCCGAACCCCTGGATGTGATCGACGATCTGCGTCGCGGAGGACGATTCGATCGGTCGTCCGGATCGGGAAACAACCGTGCCGTCTTTCTTGGTCTTGGTCGGTGCCCACGAGCGGGGGGTGCCGCATCGTGCGAACAACAGGCGGAGGTAGTCATAGATCTCTGTCGTGGTCGCGACGGTCGAGCGTGGGTTGTGCGATGCGCTGCGTTGCTCGATCGCGATGGTGGGGGGGATCCCCTCGATCTCCTCGATGTCCGGTTTCTTGAGCTGATCGAGGAACTGGCGCGCGTACGCGCTCAGGGATTCCATGTACTTGCGCTGCCCCTCCGCGAAGATCGTGTCGAACGCGAGGGATGATTTGCCCGAGCCAGACAACCCCGTGATGATCACGAGTTGGTCGCGGGGGATGTCGATGTCGACGGACTTGAGGTTGTGCTCTTTCGCACCGCGGATACGGATCGCACGATCGGAATCCACCAACTTCTTTGGCGCACTCTTCTTCGTGCTGGTGCTGGTGGTTTTCTTCTTGGCGGTGCGTTTCTTCTTGGTTTTCTTGGATGCCGACGCTGGAGGACTCAAGGCTGCGCTCCTGAAGGATCACCCGTTTCCTGCGATTGGTTCTGCTGTTCTTGCTGCTGGGTCTGTTCGAATCGAGCCTGCTCACGCTGGCTTGCTTGATGCTTGAAGAAGTAGATCACCCCGAGCATCGTGAACCCGATCGCAACCCCTGTCAGATATGTTCCCAGTTTCGAGCGGAACTGGGCGGGTGTGGAAGATGGATTGTGGGAGTTGGGGGAACTCATGCCACATTGTAGCGGCAGGGGTTCGTTAGGCGATCATCTTGATCGACGAGACCGCGAGAATGAGGGCTATCACCAGTTTTAGGTGGGGCAGCTTCAGCTTGTGCGCCAGGAAGGCACCGAGGTACGCACCCACGAGTGCCCCGGCCCCCATCGGGATCGCGAACCAGATCGCGTCCATGACCCGCAGGGTCGACCCATCGGGGAGTTGGATCGTTGGAAGCAGCGCCAGCTTTCCTGTTGCGCCGATCAGGGACGCGACCCACATCGCGCCGGCGCTCCCGGCGATCGCATGACGCAAGGGGATCTTGGTCATGTTCAGAAGGGGAACCAGCAGGATCCCGCCGCCGATCCCAAGATACCCCGCAACTGCTCCGGAGAACACCCCGACGAGCGCGATCTTCCACCACACCGGGGTTGGGTTTTCATCCGGGTAGTCCGGGATCTTCCTGATTGTCGTGACGATGTTGTAGATGCAGTACAACCAGATGAACCCTGCGAATGCATAGAGCGCCCATGCGCCTTTGCTCCCGCTCGACAGCGTTACCCCCGCGAGCATCCCCCCGGCCATCGAGGGGATCAGGACCATCAGGAGATCTTTGCGTGCGGCCTTCTTCTTCGTGTGGAGGAATGTGGAAGAGAGCGCGACGATGACATTGACGCACATCGCGGCCGCCATGTACACATGGTGTTCGTTTTTCGCGTCCTCATCTTTGTACCCCCAGAACATTGCGAGCGCCGGGATCATGATGATCGATCCGCCAAGGCCCGCGAGCCCGCCGACACACCCTGCAACGAGACCCACGAGCATCCGGAGTCCAAACTCGATCAGGTCCATGCGTTCCTCGGGGGATAGGGGAGTTGCGGGGGAAGTATTCAAGATAGCGTGCGCGCATGAAAAAAGCACCCCATAGGGGTGCCTTGATTCGAGATCGGGAGGTTTTACTTCCGGAATCGGCGAGCCGCGGCGATCCCGCCGAGCATCGCGAGTCCACCCCATGCCGCAGCGGGGAGTGGGACGAGTGCGCCCTGGAAGAGGAAGTCGTTGGTGTCACCCATCATGTTGTTGGGCAGAAGCCAACCGCGGCCGACCCATGAATCGTTGTCACCAGCGAGACGGTGCCCGTCGGAAAGGAAGCGGAATGCGTCGTTGCCATCGGACTTGCCGAAGAGATCAACGACCTCGTTCCCGCTACCGAAGTCGCCCTCAAGGGTGCCAACCATGACGCCATCAGCGGAATCATTGTCTTCCCAGCCACCCGCAACTGCGTCTACGACATATGTCACATTGAGTGCGAATGACCCGAAATCGGTACCGCCGTTGGCGGAGTTGCCAGAGACGGTGCCGGACATGCGGAGTTCGATCTGCGATCCGGTGTCCACAACCTGAAGGGTCATCGTGGAGTTTGCCTGAGAGTCTCCGAAGCTGAAGGTCATGGGGTCTTCGACACCAAGCCCATCAAGACGGAGCCCGTAGGCCTGCGGATCGATTGCGCCACCAGGATGATCGAATAGGTCGAATGTGCTGAGAATTACATCGCCACCCAAAGCCGAAGTGCTGAGGATGCCTAATCCAATCGCAACTGATGTCAAAGTGCTTTTTTGCATAGTTACTCTCCGATATGCGATAAAACCTCTCCGGTTTATGCTGATCCTGCCCGCCTCAAAATCCCCTTTGATTGACGAGTCATTTATACGATACCGGAGGCGATAAAGAGTTCTACTCAAAAAATGTCCGAATCCGCAAAATGCAGACAAAAGTCCATGCCATTTCAGGGCTCCAGCCAGATTCAGAGCGGTGCATCAATGATCTCTCGGACCCGAACATCGAACGCATCGACCCTTCTGCGGATCGATGAGCAATCAAACTTCGCCGGAACATCGCCTTGGAATTGTTCGATCGCGAGGGCAAAAATCGCTCGCGCCACATGCTCGGGTGCGATGGCTCCGCCGACGAGATATTCGTGATCGACCCAGCTCAGCGTCATCTCGTGATGTGATCCGTCTTGTGCGAGCGTGAATGTGTACAGCCACCCATTTGGGGTGTCGTGCTCGCCGTCGAGTGTGAACTGGTCGCTCTTCATGCGCGATGGTACGCACATGAAATAGCCCCGGCGATGCCGGGGCTTTGGGTCTTCGATAGAAGGAGAATGGGATCGATCAGATCTCGCCGAGCAGGTCTGCGACCTCGTCGTCGACCGGGTTGTTCGCTCGGTCGTCCTTGGGGCCACGCTTGGCCTTCTTCTCTTCCTTCTTCTTCTCCATCTTTTCCTGTTCGGAGAGTCCCTCGTACTCGTCGTGGTCCTCGTCCTGTTCATCCGCAGCGTTCTGCGCGGCGACCTGTGCTTCGAGTGCCTCGAGGTCTTCTTCCTGTGCCTTGCCCTCTTGCGCGAGCTTGGCCTTGATGGTTTTGATCTTGTCCTTGTCCGGCGAGAGCACGAGCGTGATTGCACGCCCCATGCCCTTCGGGGCGACATCGATCTTGGCGACATCGCTCAGGTCTTGGCAGATCTGGAGAAGTCGCTCTTCGCCGAGCTGCTTGTGCATCATCTCACGCCCGCGGAATCGCTGGGTGATCTGGACCTTGTGACCGGCCATGAGGAATCGGCGTGCCTGGTCAACGCGGATCTGCACATCGTGTGGGTCGATCTTGATCGAGCGACCGAGGCGGATTTCCTTGAGCTCGTTGCCGTGGGTTCGCGCCTTGGCTTCTTTTTTGGATTGCTCGTACTTGTGCTTTCCGTAGTCCATGATCTTGCACACGGGCGGACGCGAATCCGCAACGACCTCGACGAGATCGAGCCCGGCGGCCTGAGCCATGCGCATTGCTTCGGATGTCTCTACGACACCCCGTTGTTCGCCTTGCTCATCGATCAGTCTGATCGGTGAGATGCGGATCATGTGGTTCACGCGGGTCCGATTGACGGGACCTGCACCTCTGAAGAATCGTCTGCGAGCGATATCCAAACTCCTTGGTTGAGTGAAGAAAAGTGGGCACTGCGCCCATCTGCACACCTATTGAACCAGCGAACCGGGGTGAAAGCAAGCGTCTGCCTCCCCACGGCGCGTGAATTTAAACCTGTTCATGCTCAAGTGACAAGATTCAGCACAAGAGAGATCACCAGCAGGGCCACAACAATGATGAATGGCGGCCAGATCAGGTGATCGACAACGGACGGACGCCCCGTTGGGATGGTGTTTTCGGGGATCTCGCTCGCGGGGGCCTGCTGGGCCTGAGCCGCGATCTGGGCCAGATCATCCGTGTGGAACACATCTTTGTGGGCCAGAGGCGGGGTTTCACCCTGCTTGAGCGCCCGGAGATCGATGAGCAGGTCCGCACAGTTCTGGTATCGATCAGTAACACGCTTGGCCATCATCATCTCGATGATCTCGGAAACCCCGGCGCTGAGCTTGGGGTTCACATGGTCAGGCGGAACGAGCTCGCTCTTGAGATGCTTGTGCATGACGGAGCTCGGGTTCTTGCCTTCGAAAGGTACAGAGCCGGTCACCATGTGATAGAGGGTCACGCCCAGCGAGTAGATATCCGCGGGCGGGCCGATGTTCTTTTCGCCTCGGATCTGCTCCGGGGAGATGTAGTATGGGGTACCGAACGCGCGCCCCGCTTCAGCTTCGGCGGCTTCGACATCACTCATGGCGCGAGCAAGCCCCATGTCCGCAAGCTTCACGACCCCCTCTTTGGTGATCATGATATTCTTGGGCTTCACATCACGGTGGATGAGCCCGCGATCATGCGCGTGCTCGAGCGCCTCGGCGACCTGAATCGCGATGTCGATCGCTTCGGATTCCTTGTATCGCTTGTGGGTGACGATGTCATCATGGACGCTTCGCCCCTCGACATACTCCATCACGAAGTAGTAGAGGTCACCTTCGTTGCCCACATCAAACGCCTGGACAATGTTGGGGTGGTTGAGCTGTGCCGCGGCGCGTCCCTCTGCGAAGAACCGCTCGATGAACTGAGGGTTGGAGCTGAACTTTTTGGGGAGCTTTTTGATCGCGACGATTCGGTCGAGCGAGATCTGCTTGGCCTTGTAGACCGTCGCCATCGCACCGGCGCCGAGCTTGCCGAGGATTTTGTATCCAGAGATGGATGATCCGGAGCGTTCCGCTTCGATCGCTTCACGCAGTCGTGCGATCTGGCGTTTGGTGACATACTCCTTGTTCACCAGAACCTGGGCGAGCGAGTTGCTGAGGGTTTCGGCCTTCTTGTCCTCGGTGCGGGTCAGTGTCAGGCAGTGCTTGACCTCTTCCGGTGTCGCGAGCCCCTGATCGATCACGAGCCGCCCGATGAGCGTGTCGATATTGGTGCCGTCCTTCGTGACGGCCATGATCGACTGTTCCGCCTCGGCGACAGAAATCGGGTCGTTATCCCCGATCGATTCCGTGCCGAACGGGGTCGTATCGTCCGGCGAATCATTGCCGGTGTTCTGGTTGGGGTTCGCTTCGTCACTCAATCGTGCGATTCCGGGGTCGTGTTGGAGTCTTGCTTGCTGCACACAAGTCTATTCGTTGCAATGGGCGCGGGTGTTTCCGGTGATGGGGACTCTATAAAGATATTCATCTCCGCTTCATCACGAACGCGACCGATCGCATCGAAACCTATCGGTCTGTCACAATACCCGATCCAGCGCAATCGGGCATCTTCCTCCAACTCGTATCGGACCACTTCCGATCTGGGTCGGAATTGGCACTATACTGGAGCAGATTATCGAGTGCAGGAGATCGGATGCTCGTTACTGAATCTCGTCCACGCAACCTCCGCTGGGTGCACGCAGGACCATTACTTTACGGCGACTGGGGTACTTCCAGGCTCTATGTGCTTGGGCTCGCGTTCCTGTATACGGCGCATGCAAGCGTTGTATATCTGGCTGCGATTGGGCTGCTCATGCTCGCGGTCTCTTGGGCATACACCCACATATGCCGATGTTTTCCCGACGGGGGGGGCGTTTACACGGCAGCTCGTCAACTCTCGCCAACGCTGTCGGTGATCGGTTCGACCCTCCTGCTGAGTGGTTACATCATGACCGCCGCGATCTCTGTGATTGAGGCATTCCATTATTTCCATGTCCCCGATGGGCTGGTGCTGCCGCTCTCGGTTGTTTCCATCGTTCTCATCGGGGGGGTGAACTACCTAGGCGCAAAGTCTGCGGGCAAGTTTGCCCTCATCATCGCCCTGGTTGCTCTGGGCGTTTCTGCCGTGATGGCGGTGCTCGCGATCCCGTACTTCCTCGAGGGTGTGAGCACGATCGAGTTCGAGTATTTCAAGACCGTTCCCACGGCGGATGCGTGGGTGAGCTTTACCAAGATATGCCTCGCGCTCGCAGGGGTGGAAGCCGTCGCCAACATGACGGGGCTCATGAAGGAGCCCGTAGGCACGGAAGCAAAGAAGACGATCTGGCCGGTCTCGATCGAAGTCGTGGGCTTGAACATGATCTTCGGGCTCGCCCTGACCGCCCTGACCTTCTCGGTCATCGGTACTTCGCTGCACGACATGCATGTTCCCGATGAGATCCGCTTGATGGAGTCTCGGGAACGGGTCGTGGAGACCTTCCCCGAATCATGGCAGGGGGATTTTGAGAACGGCAACCACTTCGAGCTCTCAGAGCAGCAGCTCTCGACCCTTTCCGAGGACACCGTCCATGCGTACGAGTTTTACGAGTCGCACAAGGAAGAGGTTGAGCAGTACACCAACGCATCCATGCGTGTGATCGCCGAGGAGACCGCGACAAATGCGCTGGGGGCTCGGCTCGGTGCTGTTTTCGGCAATCTCGCCGGGATCACATTTGGGCTGCTCCTGCTGAGTGCAACCAATACAGCGGTCATGGCGATGGTGTCGGTTTTCTTCGCGATGGCCGCCGACAACGAACTGCCAAAGGCATTCACCAGACTCAACTACTCGGGTGTCCCGTGGGTCGGGCTCATCGCGAGTGTGGTGATCCCGATTGTTGTGATTCTGGTCGAGCAGGATGTGACCGTGTTGGCCTCGCTCTATGTGCTGGGTGTGACCGGGGCAATTACGGTGACCGTCCTGAGCTCTGCGATCAATAAGGAACTGGATCTTGGACCCAAGACGCGGATCGCGTTCTGGGCACTGGGGTTGTTTCTGTTCTCAATCTCGTTCACGATCGCGATTACCCAGCCGGTATCCACCGCGTTCTCCGGCACGCTCGTGGCCCTGGCGCTCGGGGTTCGGACCGTCCGGAACAAGGCGGTCATCGACACGGGCGACAAGCTCGAAGCGCCCGAGACCGGTTGGCTGAAGATGCTTCATGAGATCGAGATCAAGATTGATCCGGACAAGCCCAAGATCATGCTCGCGGCGCGTGGGCGCTATCAGTCCGAGTATGCTGTCGATCTCGCGAAGAGACGCGAAGCGACCCTGTTCGCGATCTTTGTCCGCCCGATCCGGGTCATGGATCTGCGTCCTGGGCAGGCACCACGGATCGAGACTGATGAATCCGCCCAGGAAGCGTTGGGGACAACCGCGATGCTTGCGAAGGAAGCCGGTGTCAACTTCGTCCCGATCTATGTCACGAGTCAGGAGATCCCCGACGAGATCCTCGACCACACCGTGACCTACGGGTGTGACACGCTGATCATGGGTAAGTCGCGTCGTTCCGTCTTCTCACGCAAGCTTGAGGGTGATGTGGTGAGTGAGGTTTCTCGCGGATTGCCCGATGGGATCACCATGATCACCCGCGCCGCAGACATCCCCCACGCCATGATGCCGCCCGGTATGGGTACAGGAGCAACAAAGTGACCACTTCCACAACACCGGGGCCGATTTCCAATCGTGTCCAGCGCATCCTCGATGGCAACGACCCGGAGCTGATCGCAGAGATGCCCTCGGGCTATGCGATCCTGGGCAAGTATCAGCCCCAGGCGATCAATGGGTGCTGCATGCTGCTGCCTCATCTGGACGAGTCGGGGGTTGTCGCGTCGTCACCCAACGATCTTGATGAGCGATCACGATCGCAGTTCTTCGCGGATCTCACGCTGCTGGGGGACGCGATTCTTGCCGTGACGGGGTGCGAGCGGATCAACTATCTGGTCTTGTGTAATCAGGTCCCCGAGCTGCACGGGCATTGCGTGCCCAGGTTCGCGGATGAGGATCCCGAGAAGCGCAAGCAGGGCCCGTTCGAAGCCTACGACTTTGGGAACGCTCGGGTTGCGGACGCCCACGGGGACGATCGGCGCCTCCATGCTGAACTTCGCGCGGAGCTCGTCAAACTGTTGAGCAAACGAAACATGTGAGCGATATTGCAGCATGAAATCTCTCTCATACGCAAGCGGGGGCTTTCCTGTATACTTTGGGATGGAAATGGGGACATGACTACGAAAGGAACCATCTCATGGCTGCAAACGAGAACAAACTGCTGCTCATCATCCTCGCGATTCTGCTCCCGCCGGTTGCGGTCGGGCTGAAAACTGGAGTGGGTGGCTCCCTTATCCTCAATATCATCCTGACCATCCTGGGCTACATCCCGGGGCTGATTCACGCCCTGATCGTGGTGCTCGGCTGAGATAGTCGGCGCATAACAAAGAAGGCCCGAGCTACCGGTAAACCAGCGCTCGGGCCTCACGCACAGGACTTGGTTGGTACGCGATACAGAACACGCCCGGTTCTGGGAGTATTCCCGCCGGGCGTGTATTCGTATTGGGATTTGCGTCCGATGCGTTCAGGTGTCTTTCTCGAAACGCTCGAGGAGGGTTTCGGATAACGGGTCGTATCCGCACTCGAAGAGCTTCATGTGCTTGTGTGTGTTGGGGTCCGTGAAACGGAACCCGACATCGTGCTGTTTGCGAGAGACTCGTTTGGCCCACATGACCTGGGCCTCGCATTGATGCATGCCCTTCATTAAGTAAAGCTCGAGATCAACGAGTTGCCCAACTCGGAACTTCATGTCCTTTTTGTAGCTGATCCGTAACCCGGATGCGCTGAAGTCGGTCACGACGCCCTTGGCGCAGTTAAAGGAGTGGGCGACAAAGCGGGGATACTTGCGGTCCTCGGGTTTGCCCCGTTCCTTCTCAAGCTTTGCGAGTGCGGCCCATTGGTTCATGCACTTCTCCTCGGCTGGAAATTCCTCCTACTCGACGCCGATCCGTATATCCTCTCGATATGGATATCCTTAATGCACTCCCGCCGCACGACCCAGAATCACGCGATGGGGTCCCGATCTGGACCCCGCCCGGAGGACCGCCTCAGACGGATCGGATCCCCGCGGCGGTGTACGAAACGATGGGGGAGGAGCAGATTACACGCTTCTTCCACGCGTTCTACAGCCGGTTGGGCCGGTCCAGCATCGCCCACATGTTCCCAAAGTCCGAGAAGAATCTCATGCGTGCTGCGGACAAATCCGCAGCGATGTTCGTCTTCCTTTTCGGAGGCCCGCACCTCTATCAACAGCGGTACGGACGCCCCATGATGCGGGCCCGCCACCTGCCCTTTGTCATCGATGAGCCGGCACGCCAAGAGTGGCTGCGGTGTTATCGCGAGACGCTCGACGAAGCGCCCGAGAAGTACAAGATGCCCGCCGAGCATGTCGACGCGGTCTGGAAGTTCGTTGTCGATTTCAGTGGCTGGATGGTCAACGCGGAAACACAGTCAAACGGAGAGTCCTGATGCACCCTCGCCTCACAATCGTCGCGATCGCTTCATTGTCGATATGCTCGCTGCTCACGGGATGCTCGACGCAGCCGACACGGCATGCTTACGAAGACAAGCTGGATCGGCTCAAGGTCAAACTCGTTCTATCCAGCTGGCACCTGGCAGCGTCCCAGGGTTTGTACGACCTGTATTTCGACGCCATGACCGACGATGCCGTCTTCCTGGGGACCGACGCGAGCGAGCGGTGGACAAAGCAGGAGTTCATGAAGTACGCCCGCGAGCCCTTCAGCGACGGGAACGGGTGGACCTACACCCAGGTCGAATCGCACATCGCGTTCAACGATGCACGCGACACCGCCTGGGTCGATGAGATTCTTGAGAACGAGAAGTACGGGACCATGCGTGGCACCGCGGTCCTCGAACTCATCGGTGACGATTGGAAGATCGCCCACTACTCGCTCACATTCCTGGTCCCCAACGAGAAGGCGGAACAGGTTGTAAAAGTTATCGCCGAGGAGTGAGCAGCGAGTGGCTCAGCTGGCGGGATAGGCCTTGAAGTAGCTGTTTCGTGCTTCCCAATCGCCGATCATGAGCATCTCGCGTCCCTTTTCCAGCACCGTGTCGGGGCGTGGGTTGGGCTCGAGCGAGTCGTCTTTGTGATAGCCGATGATCGTGCACCCGGTTTTCTCCCGGATCCCGCACTCGATGATGGTCTTCCCGATGACCTCCGTGGGCACATTGACACGGAAGACATCGAGCCCCTGGGTGACGGTGACTACGCGGCTCTTCTGGAGCAGATTGAAGATACTCGACGCGCCGATCGAGGCGTAGGACTGAACAAAGTCTGCGCCGGCTTTGTGGAGTGCTTTGACATGCTTGTCGAGGGTGCATCGTGCGATGATCTCGACATCGGGGTTCGACTGTCGGCACAGCAGCGTCAGGTAGAGGTTCGTGTCGTCGTCATTGGTCGTGATGATGACCGTGGGGGTCGTGGCGATCCCCGCCTGCTTCAGGATCTCTGGGTCTGCGGCATTGCCAACGATGGTGATGTCTGGGTTGATGACACGATTGGAGTTCTGCTCGATGACACGGTACTGGACGCCTCGTTCTTCGAGTGCTTCCGCGGTCGCTTTTCCAATTCGTCCTGACCCGATGAGGATGACGGGTTCGCCTGATACGGCGTAGATCGCGAAATGCTCGTCGTAGTTCAGCAGCTGCTCCTCAGAGCCGACAACCATCATCACGGTGTTTGGGCCCACGACACTGTCCGGGCGTGCCGGTTTGAACTCACCCCGTTCCCAGAGCCCCGCGACACTCACTCCCAGATCGCCCAGACGGTTCTCGCGGAGGGTTTTACCAACGAGTGGGGTCTTCGAGGCGTTGGCTTCCGCGAGGCGCAGCGTGCCGAAGGTCGCGACGGTGTGCGTGATCGCGTCCCCACCTGAGCTGCATCGTGCGAGCGCCTGCCCCATGATTTCCGGGAGCCGGATCGTGTTGCTCGCGCCCGCCATCTCATGGATCTGGGTCGAGACGGGGTCCTCGACGGTGGTCACGATGGGGGTTGTTTCACTGACGCCCCGCGCCGTGATGCACACCGTCGTATCGGCGGCATCGCTGAGGGTGGATACGAGCATCGACGCCTGGCTCAGCCGGGCCGATTCGTATGTCTCCGGGTCATCGAGGTCGCCACGCATAACTCGGTAGTTCTGGTCGTGCAGGCGGCGAGCCTCATCGATCTCCTCAACGATCAACGCGTAGCGATGCCCGAACTGCTCGAGCTTCTTGATGAGTGCTTCGGTCACCGGGTCAATCTGGGTGAGCAGGACATGGTCCCGCTCGCTTTCGGGCAAGTCCTGAGGCGTGCTCGCCTGGGCCTGCGATTCGACCCAGGGCGCGTAGAAGAACTGGATGAAGGTGAACGGGAGGAGGACCAGCAGAAACAGCGTCCCCGAGAGGATCACGATGATCGTAAACGCACGCCCGAGGTCGCTCTGGAAGGTGATATCGCCAAACCCGAGCGTGGACATCGTCACCAGCGTCCAATACAGACCGGAGAGCCAGGAGTGATGCTCTTGGCCTTCAAAATTCATCCGGACCTCGTACTCCATGATCAAGTGGAAGATCACCGTGTAGGTCATGATCATCCCGATGAGCACCGCGAGGAACTTGGCGAGGGCCTTGAGGTTTCGCCGTGAGCTGCGCTGGCGGGTGAGGATCAGGATCTGGGCGGCGATAGATTTCATGCGTCTCCGGTTTCGGGCCCGTGTAGGTGTTGGATGCGCACGCAATCGTAACACATCCGTGCGATCCGGGGTTATTCGGTGTGCGAGGTTCCCTGAACACGAATAGGATATCCGTGTTCCCGAATCGAGGATGTGCGCGATGAGACTATCCTAGATCGGCACGGAGGGCGAGCGATTACTGAGTTCTGGCACACCATCATGCAGATCCTGATCCTCTTGGGCGGTGCGCTCGTGCTCGGATTGGTTTGCGAACGATTGAAGCAAAGCGCCATTCTCGGGTATCTCGCGGCGGGAACCCTGATCGGTCCCAATGCGATCGGGCTCGTTTCCGACGGGGAGCATGTTCAGCATCTTGCCGAGCTCGGTGTGGCGCTTCTGCTGTTCACGATCGGGCTCGAGTTCTCATGGCCCCGTCTTAAGCGACTCGGCATCGCGGCACTCGGAGGGGGCGCGGCGCAGATTCTGGTCACCATGGGCGTTGGGTTCATCGCTGCGAAGGCGTTTGGAATGGAGACCGCGACAGCCGTGACCATCGGTGCGATCGCCTCGTTGAGCTCGACGGCCTGCGTCCTTCGGTTGCTCATCGCGCGTGCGGAGATCGAGAGCGTGCACGGGCGATACGCCCTGGGGATCCTGCTGATGCAGGACATCGCGGTGGTTCCATTATTCCTGCTCGTTTCCGTGCTCGGCGGCGAGGGTTCGATGAATGAGGTCGCGATCGGCATGCTCAAAGCCGTGGGCTTGTCCGCGATGCTGGTTGTCGTGCTGTGGGTGCTGCTCAACAAAATCGCGCCGCTCGTGCTCGGCATGGACGCCCTGCGACAGAACAGGGATCTCCCGATTCTGCTCGCGTTCGTGGTCGGGATCGGTGCGGCATGGGGATCGCACGAACTCGGGTTGTCCCCGGCGTTGGGAGCGTTTGTCGCGGGGATGATCCTCGCCGAATCGCCCTTTGCAACACAGATCCGTGCCGATGTATCGTCTATCAAGACGCTCCTCGTGACGCTGTTCTTTGCATCCATAGGGATGCTGGGCGACCCCGTTTGGTTCGTGGAACACATCGGTCCGGTTCTGGCGATCCTGGCGGCCATTGTGCTCGGCAAGGCGGCGGTGATCTGGGGCGTGTTGCGGGTGTTCGGGGTGCAGAGCCGGGTGTCGCTCGCTTCAGGGATCTGCCTGGCGCAGGTGGGTGAGTTCTCGTTCGTGCTCGCGGCGGCTGGTGCGGCCGGGGGGTTGATCTCCGAGCAGGTCTTTACGCTTCTGATCTCCGCAACGATTGTTTCTTTGTTCGTGACACCGTATCTCGTGATGCTTGCGATGCGGATTTCATCCTGGGTCCACCGAACGATTGGGTTGAACGGTGCTGCAGGATCACTGGCTGATTCGGGCGCACATCTCGACGAACAGCAGCGTCTGGTCATCGTCGGGTTCGGTCCCGCTGGTCAGGCGATCGGGCAAGCGGCGAGCAAGCTTGATCTTCGCGTTGATGTTGTGGATATGAGCCCCACGACGATCCGCAGGGCCCGCGAGATGGGATTCCACGCGCATACGGCTGACGCGTCACATGCAGATGTGCTTGAGCACCTTGGCATTCATCATGTCGATATTGCCGTCGTTACGATCCCGGATCCGCCGAACGCGATTTCGGTAATCAAGCAGATCCGCAACAGCGCTCCCGGAGTGCATGTGATCGCGCGAGGCCGTTACCATCGCTATGTGTCGGAGCTCCGCAGCTCCGGAGCTGATGAGGTGCTCGATGAAGAGCAACTCGTCGGCACCCGTCTGGCGGCACGGCTGCGCAAGCAGATGCGAATCGTTGAGAATACAACCGCCTGAAACCGTCCCGATGCGTGCGGGTGACTGCTTTCTATCGATCGCCTCAATGCCCCGTTTGGAGATGTGTGCAACCCTGTTCGATGCATGAGGGTATTTGCGGCGGCTAGAGCACGCGCGGAACAGGGGGCTGGTTGAGGCGATGCAAGAACATCTCACTCAGACGGCGCATCTTCGGAGAGAAGGTTATCGTCCCCCTGAGAACGCGCGGTTTCTGATGACATGGACTGAATCGTTGTGTCAGGGCGGATGTCGCTCTTCGCCTTCTCGTCCTCGTGGGCGGTATCAGCGGGGCCCGACTCGGTCCCCGTGGGCGAAGCGGGCTGATCGGGGGCTGACACGGGTGTATTCCCCTCGATGCGGATCTTGTAGATCGGCTCGGGCATATCAATATTGAACTTGTCGAATTGTGCCTTGATGTTCTGCATCGCGTTGCTGCGAACGACACCAAAGCTGGACTCCGATTGGTCCACCCACCCGAAGAGTTGGATCGTGATGCTCGAATCGCCCAGGGTCGTCACAAGCGCGACGGGTTTGGGGGCCGCGAGCACGCCGGGCGTGTCGAGAAGGGTTTGGATCCCGATCTCGATCGCCTGCGGGAGGTTCACATCGTACCCGACCCCCGCGGTGAAGTTAAACCTTCTACGCGTGTCGCTCGTGTAGTTGATGAGTGTGGTCTTGAACACTGTCGCGTTGGGAATACGGACGATGTTGCCATCGAAAGTAGTGAGCACGGTCGAGCGTGTGTTCATCGCGGTGACGAGTCCCTCGTGCCCGTCGATCACCACATGATCCTGCGGGCGAAACGGTTGGCGAAGGGAGAGCAAGACCGAAGCGATGTAGTTTTCGATCAGGTCCTTGAATGCAAACCCGATCGCGATGCCGGCAACACCCGCGGCGCCCAGCACGCCCCCAACGAGTGCCATGGCGTCAAGCACTTCCAGGGCGAGCAGGATCCCTGCGAGAATGACGGCACTCTGGGTGAGTCTGCGGATGATGTCCTGCAGGAACGGATTCTTTGTGAATCGGTCGTACGGCCAACTGAGTTTGCCCACGAACCACGCGAGCAACGCCGCGAGCAGCAGGATCACGATGGCCACCGGGATGACCGGGAGGTAGGCGATCCACGATTCCAATCGTTCAGACACCCGGTGCGCGGCACCAATGGTTCGGTTCTGAACATCGAGCGAGAGTTCGATCTGGTTGTTCACACGAGCGCCTGTCGCGGAGAGCACCGCTTGCTCGGCCGCGTTGATGACAGATGTGTCGTCTGCTGTTCCTGTGATGGTGATCGTGTTTCCCGAAACCCGTGCATCCGCATCGACGAGTCCATCGATTCCGGTCAGCGCATCTTCCGCGGTCAACTCCACCTGGGCGGGGTTTTCGATGGAACTCTGGGGCGGATCCGACATCGGATCGTCCTGCGCACTGAGCGGCGAGATACCCAGCGAGAGCACAAGCACTGCGAGCAAGCGGAACCAACCAACGCGAATCATGAGAAGCCCTCCCGTTGTCTGATTCTAGGGGCAGCGTCGTGCGCGGATGTCTGGGATGAAGGGGCCAGAAAAAACCCGCTCGATCGAGCGGGTTTCCGAGTTCGCAATGAGGACTGCCTACTCCATCACACGCGGCGCGGCCGTCGATTGGCGGATAATCAGCGTTTCGTCCAGCGTGACCGTTCGCGAGGGGATCGGGTCGTCGCTGGAGAGCCGGCTGAGCAGCAGCTCGCCGGCGGTCTTGCCCGCCACGGCTGCGGGTAGTGCGATCGTGGTCAGCGCGGGCGTCGCGACCTTCGCGGGCAACTCGTCGTTGAACGCAACGATCGACATATCGCGGGGTACCTGCATCCCGAGGGTGTTCATCGCTTGGATGAGGTAGAGCGCCGTGATGTCGTCATACGCAATGACGGCCGTTGCGCCACCCTTCTGTAGCACCATCTTGCAGTACGACATCGCGTTGTGGTCGAACTGATCGAAACCTGCGACGGGCTTGAGTCCGCGATGCTCAAGGATCGAGACATACGCATCTTTCCGCTGTTTCACGGATGTGTGCGGGATCCCGCGGGGGTTGAGGCGCTTGGTATCGATGTACGCGTACGCGATCTTGGTGTGACCAAGCTCGAGCAGGTGATCGATCGCCTGGTCCATGCCGTGGGGCTCATTGAAGTTGACCGCGTCACCGCCGGGCCCGGCGAGCCCGTTGATCGAGACATAGGGCATGTTCTGCTCTTCGAGCTCGTTGAGGTCTGTTGTGTCGCGGACCTGCAGCGCCACCGCCCCATCCACACGCCACGAGGGCAGTTCATGACCGGAATAATCCGGGTCGAGGAAGGTGGTGCAGACATGCTTGTCGCCCTCTCGGAGCACGCGGACGGCCTCGGACAGGGCTGTTCGGTTCACACCGTCTGATGCCCAGCCGACGACGGCGACGAGGTTCGTCTTCTTCGCGCTGATCGAGCGGACCATGGGATTCGGGCGATAGTTCAGTTCCTCGGCTGCGTCGAGAACACGCTGGCGAACCTCCGGTCGGACCCGGAAGTTATGGGTATAGCCGTTAATGACGCGTGACGCCGTAGACTCTGCAACCCCTGCCCGCTCTGCGACCTTGGCAAGGGTGACGCGTTGTGTCTTTCGTTTTTCCATGTTGCACATTCCTGCCCAGACACACACACCGACCCACGCACCTGAGCATCGGGATTGGGGCTATGTCAGTTTAATTCTATTTAAGTGTAGGGGTTTTTGCTAGTTTCGGCGAGTACAAACTCTGATTCTGAATCGGACGGAAGATTTTTCGGAATGAGCGGTTAGTATTGGTGGCTCGGCGAGATCGCGACAGGAATTGCGATCTGGACCCACCCGGGCTTGGAAGTGAGGACCCAATGCGTGCCCGAATAAAACCCGTCCTGATTTTGTTGGCTTTGGCCTTTGTGGCCCCGGAAGTGTCATTTGCCCAGGAGGGTGGGCCACCACCCGCCAATGTAACCGTCGGCGAAGTCCGCTCGGAAACCCTCACGCGTCGCCGCGCGGTGACTGGCGAGATCCGCTCACGACTTCAGAGCGCTCTGGCGTCGCAGGTTGAGGGGCTCCTCGTTCAACTCGATGTGGAAGAGGGCGATCTGGTTGAAAAGGGGCAGGTGCTGGCACGCCTTGACTCAAATCGGGCAGAGATCGAGGTTACACGCGCCAAGGCGGACATCGAATACGCGCGGGCTGTCATCGCCCAGCGACAAGAAGAGCTGAGCAACGCGGAGCGCGATCTGGGGCGTGTCGAGGAGCTCGATTCGCTTGGGTCTGCCGGCGTATCGCAGATCGATGATGCACGCACACTCGTTGCTTCACGCAAAGCGCTGCTCGCGCAGGCAGAGGCAGAACTCGCGACGGCTGAGGGTGATCTTGCTCTCGCCCAGCGCGAGCTCGATGACATGACGATCTCGGCACCCTTTGCCGGACGCATCATCGAGAAATCCACAGAGATCGGTCAATGGATCGGGCGTGGTGACACGATCGTCGCTCTTGTTTCACTCGATAAGCTCGAAGCGCGGATTGATATCCCCGAGGACACCTACCCAGCGATCGCCGAGGCCCAGAAGGCAAAGGGAAAGATCGAACTCCGACTTCCGGCGCTCGGGCTCGGGTCTGGGCAGGAGATTTATGGCGAAGTGATCTCGATCCTTCCCGGCGCAGACTCACTCAGCCGGCTCTTCCCCGTACGCATCGCCGTGGATAACGCAAAGAACAGCCTCCGCCCCGGGATGTCTTTGACCGCGTATGTCCCGACGGGTGTTCAGGGTGATTACATCACGGTGCACAAGGATGCCATTGTCCGCACACCGACAGGAGAGGTCGTGTACTTTTCCAACGACGGCGTCTCGGCGATCGCCCCCATCGAACGCCTCTTTGCGGTTGGTCAACGGGTCGCGGTGCGCTCGCCTGTGCTACAGCCCGGGATGATTGTGGTGACATCGGGCAACGAACGCATGTTCCCGGGTCAACCCCTCAATATCCTCGCTGAACCCGAGCCGGTCGATCTGAGCCACACAAGCGGCAAGCCCAGCGCCCCGATCTCGGCTGAAGGGAGCAACTGAATATGGACATCGTCCGCGCTTGCATTTCGCGCCCGGTCACTGTTGCCGTCGGCGTCTTTTTGGTCTTGATGTTCGGGATCATCGGCGCCGGGGCGATCCCCGTGCAGCTCACACCGACGGTTTCCAAACCCACAATCACCGTGACCACGATCTGGCCCGGGCGGAGCCCCGAGGAAGTCGTCGACGAGATCACGAAGGATCAGGAAGAGAAACTCAAGAATGTCGAGAACCTCGATCGGATGATCTCATCGACCGAGCAGGGGCAGACGGTCGTGACGCTCGACTTCAAGGTCGGCTCCGATATCACTCGCGCCCTGCAGGAAGTCTCCGACGCGCTGCGTCAGGTCCCCGCGTACCCCGATGAGGTGGACGAGCCCATCGTCGTCGCCGCGGACGGCGTGTCCGACCCGGGGTCCGCGATCGCTTGGTTCATCATCGATCTCCCGGACGAAGCCCTCGCGAGACACTCCGATTACGACCTGACGACCCTGTTCGACGAGCTAGATCGGGAAGTGAAGCCGTACCTCGAGCGTGTCCCGGGTGTCGCAACGATCAATATCTTCGGCGGACGCGAACGCGAAGCACGCGTCCTCGCGGACCCCGTCGCGCTCGCACAGCGCGGACTGAATCATCTCGATGTGGTTCAGGCGCTCCAGGGCGAGAACACGAATGTGTCCGCGGGGACCATCGCGGAAGGCAAGCGCGATTACCGCGTGCGACTCGTGGGGCAGTACGAGGACCCCGAGCAGATCCTCGACACAATCATCACCTACCGCGACGGCAAGCCCGTTCGCGTGCGTGATGTTGCGCAGGTCGAGGTTGGGCACGAGAAGGAGACCGGGTTCATCCGCTCGTTCGCGCGCCCCGCGATCGCGATCAATGTCATCCGTCAGAGCGACGCGAATGTCCTTGAGATCATGGAAGAGCTCAAGGTCCGCGTGCAGGATGTCCGCGAGAAGATCCTCCCCAACCTTGGCGGTCGCACCGCCGCGGGACCGGTCGGTCCTGATCTGCGCATGCGTCAGGTCTACGACGAAACGGATTACATCAACAGCGCCATCTCGCTCGTGACCTCGAACCTCTGGGTCGGCGGCGGGATCGCGACGATCGTTCTGCTGCTTTTCCTGCGCAACTGGCGTGCGACGGGCATCATCGCCATCGCGCTCCCCATCTCCGTCGTGGGGACCTTCCTCGTGATGCTCGCGATGGGACGAACCCTCAATGTCATCTCCCTCGCGGGGCTCGCCTTCGCGGTTGGGATGGTCGTTGACAACTCGATCGTCGTTCTTGAGAACATCGATCGGCGATTGAAGCTCGGCGAATCCCCGATCATCGCGTCATGGCGAGGCGGCAAGGAAGTCTGGGGCGCTGTCCTCGCATCGACCCTCACCACCGTCGCGGTGTTCATCCCGGTGCTCACGATCCAAGAAGAGGTGGGTCAGCTCTTCCGCGACATCTCCATCGCGATCGTCGGCGCGGTGAGCTTCTCGCTCATCGTCTCCGTGATTGTCATCCCGACCGCGTGTTCGCGATGGCTTCGTCCCGAATCCGCCAAGCCCGGTATCGTGAAACGACTCATCGGCGGGATGTTCGGGATCCCTGCGCTCTTCGCGAAGCTCGTCGATCTCGCGGGCGATCAGCTCAAGTGGCTGATGACCGGTTGGCGTGCGTGGTCGCTGCGGCCGGGTGTGATCTTGTTTCTCACCATCGTCAGTGTGTGGGGCGGTATCAAACTCATGCCCCCCCTCGATTACCTCCCCGCGGGGAACCGAAACCTGGTGTTCGGTGGGTTGTTGATCCCGCCGGGGCTGTCTGTTGAAGAGCGTGAAGGGATCGCGAACCGGATCGAGCAGCGCATCTACCCGTACGCGGCTGCGGATATCGATCAGCCCGAAACTTACGCGGATCTCCCCGAGATTCAGATGATGCCGGGCATGCCGATCTTCGAACCGGTCCCCATCGGCAACTTCTTCATCGGTGCGTTCGGCACGAACATGTTCATCGGTGCCACTTCGCAGAATGATCAGGTCGTCATCCCCATCGGGCACCTGCTCACAGGCGCGATGCAGGGCATCCCCGATTCGTTCGGTGGTGCGCGTCAGAGTTCGCTCTTCTCCGATGTCCGTGACGGCGGCGGGATCAAGGTCGAGATATCCGGACCGAGTCTGGACCAGGTCAACGCGGCCGCGTCGATGATGTTCGGCGTCGCGGCGGGCGAGTTCGGGTACGGCAATGTCACCCCGACCCCCGCGAACTTCACGCTCCAACAGCAGGAGATGCAGATCGTCCTCAACGATCGCGGGCGCGAGCTCGGGCTCACGACTCAGGGGCTGGGCGTCGCGATCCGTGGGCTCTTCGACGGCGCGTTCGTCGGCGATTACAAAGTCGGTTCGGAAACCATTGATCTCGTCGTTCTCCCCATGGGCGGACGCATGGACACCCTCGAGCAGATCCGCGATGTACCCGTCGCGACACCCGCCGGTCCGGTGGTTCCGATCGATTCCGTCGTTGAGTTCCGTCCAACGCTTGCGGCTCAGATCATTCAGCGCATCGAGGAACTCCCGAGCGTCACCATCTCCGTGAACCCACCCGAGGCCATGCCCGTGCAGCAGGCGATGGACTGGATTCAGGAGAACATGATCGACGCGGCTAACGCTGCCGGTCTGGTGGATCGATCCATGCGCGTGCGTCTGGAAGGGTCCGCAGCAGACCTTGAACAAGTGCGTGCATCGCTGCTCGGTTCCGCGCCACCGGCGGGTGCGGGCAAGGGCGGGATGTCCCTGCTCGCAGCGGGGCTGATCACGATCATCTCCATCATCGCGGGCGTCGTCGTTTTCATCCGTTCAAAGCGGTCGAAGAACCAGTACGGGATCTACGGCGTCGTTGGCACGATCCTGCTCGGGTTGATCATCGCGGCACTCGCGTGGGTCTCCGTCGGGCACCCCGAGCTTCTCACCGCGCGTCTTGTGTGGGCGCTCCTGGTGACCTATCTCCTCATGTGTGCGCTCTTCGAGAGTTTCCTGTACCCCTTGGTGATCATGTTCTCCGTCCCGCTCGCCGTCGTCGGCGGGTTCGCGGGGCTCGCGATCGTCCACCACTTCTCGCTGATGGACCCCACCAAGGCACCACAGAAGCTCGATGTGCTCACCATGCTCGGGTTCATCATCCTCATCGGTGTCGTGGTGAACAACGCGATCCTCATCGTGCACCAATCCCTCAACTTCATGCGAGGCGATGAGGCCGAGACCGACCATTCCGAGCCCATGAAGCCGATCGACGCGATCGTGATGTCCTTCAAGACCCGCATCCGCCCGATCTTCATGTCCGTGATGACCTCCGTGGGGGGCATGCTCCCGCTCGTGCTCGTCCCGGGCTCCGGGTCGGAGATGTACCGCGGGCTGGGTTCTGTCGTCGTCGGCGGGCTTCTCGTCTCGACCGTGTTTACACTCTTGCTGGTGCCGTTGCTGTTCTCGCTCGTGCTCGATATGTGGCGCGGGACTCAAACCGAGAGCGATGCAACCCCAGCCGTTGCCGCGGACCCGTTCGCAGCAGGAGCGTAATACGCCACGATCCGACAAGGATGTGAAAAGAGGGACGAAACAGATGAAGATGAACCACGCGACCCGATTGATCACGGCCTGCGCCCTCGGTGCGATCCTCTCGGGGTGCACCACACAGACCCGCGAAGAGCAGACCCAGGCGCTGCGTGAATCGACCCGCAACGCGGCGCGGTCGGTCACGATCCTCAACGGCGACGGTTCCGGTTCCACCACCTGGTCGCAGGCCGTCCAGAAGATGGCGGCTGCCGATGTCGTCCTCATGGGCGAGGTCCACGGCCACGAGCTCGGCAACGCGATCCAGCAGGAGATGTTTGAGGACATCCTCATCGCGAACTCCAATGCCCTGCTGGCGATGGAGTTCTACGAACGCGACGAGCAGATCGCGCTCGACGATTTCCTCGCGGGGATCACCGATCGCGAAGCATTCGAGAAGGCCGCGGATCGCAACGAGGGCAACAACCCCTGGGCGCACGCACGCATGATCGACGCGTCGAAGGAAGCCGGTCGTCCCGTGATCGCGGCCAACGCCCCGCGCCGATATGTTCGCCTCGCCCGCACCGATGGGTTCGATCGTCTGCGTGAACTCAACGACAACCAGCGTGCGTTGGTGGAGATCCCGGACCAGACACCTCAGGGCGCGTATCGCGACCGGTTCATCAATGCCATGGGCGGCATGGCCTCCCACGGCGGCGAAGAAATGATCGAGGGGTTCCTCCGCTCACAATCCACCTGGGACGCGACCATGGCCCAGAGCATGGTCGATGGTTTCGAGCACGGCACCCCCGTCGTCCTCGTCGTCGGTTACTTCCACGCCCAGTTCCCCTTCGAGCCCGGCAGCTCCGAGCTGGTCGATCAGCTCCGCGCCCGCGCCGGACGCGAGATCAACATCGTCACCTGTATCACCCTCCCCGCGACACACGACGAAATCCAAGAGGATGATCGCAACATCGCGGACTTTGTGGTGTATGTGGGTGAGCCGGAAGTTGGCAACTGACCATGCCGATTGTCAAACAGTGCCGCTGACCTGAGCCACATGCAGCGTGTCCGCGTACTGCTGGAAGCGTGTGGCCTTGCCATCGCTGACCCTCCAGACATGGACGAGCTGCGTGCGTTGGGGTTTGCCGGTTGCTTTGTAGGTGCCGGTGTAGTGCCCGAGCGCGACGATCGTGTCACCCGCATCCAGCAGCTCGTCGATCTCGACCCCGAAGCCATCCCACTCGCCGATGCAGCGTGCGAACACGCCGTTGAGCACCGCCTCGGGCCCGATGTACGGGTTCCCGTCGGCGTAGGGAAAGTTGTTCGCTTCGTTCCATTCAATCTGCTCGTCCATGCGTCCAAGCACCGCGGGCACATCACCCGCGCTAAACGCGTCGTAGATGCCCTGCACGACCTGCATTGGTGGCTCGCTCATGTGTGTCCCTCTCGATCAGTGCTCACTCGCGGGCAGGTCCGAGTTCCACGCGTCGCGTGCGACCCGCCAGACGCCGTCGTTATCGTAGTGGTAGATGATGATCCCCTTGCCCGTGTCCTGCAGGCGTGGCCCGCCGGCTTTGGGGGTGTCGTCTTCCCGGTAGCTGTAGAGCGAATAGGCCCAGTCGCCGTTGACCACCAGCTCCAGTTCTGTCTTCTCCCAGCCCACGGTGTAGGCGTCGAGATAGGGCGTGGCCCATGCCCGGAGCTCGTCCTTGCCGACCATGATCGGGGCGTTGGGGGCCATGAAGACAACATCGTCGGTGAGCATGCCCAGGAAGTTGTCCAGGTTGTTGGAGTTGATCGCCTCGACATAGGCATCATGCGCCAGGTGCGCCGATGCGTCGCGATCTCGCGTGTTCGTGGTGGTGCATCCCCAGAGCAGCCCCGCACCGGCAAAGGCGCACAATAGTTGGATCGTTTTCATTTGGTTCGGTCCCATGCATGGAAGAGCAGGGAGTCAAACCGTGGCCCCCTCTACAGGGGTATGGTATAGGATTTTGGATCGGCTTGCATGCTAACGCAACCGGCGCATCCGCCACGCCCATCGGGCGTACTCCATCGCCAGATGCATTCGCGCGAGCTTGCCCTCGGGCGCACCCTTCGCGTCGAGCGCGGTCTTCGTCCGCCAGTCCCAGTATTCGCCGTTGAATCGGAAATCGTCGATTCACTCCGCGCCCGCGCCGATCGCGACATCAACATCGTCACCTGCATCACCCTGCCCTCGACACACGAGCAGATCCAGGATGAGGACCGCAACATCGCGGACTTCGTGGTGTACGTGGGTGAACCGGGGGAGTGATCAGGGGTCTTGGGTCAGTACCCAGTCGCCGTCCCATCGCTCCAGTTGATCCTCGTCAAACCCTTCGTACTCATCGCGGAGCACAAACCTGTGCGCACGGATCTCGCGCCCTTGATCGTCATCGCGATCGGGGCCGACGGAGTAGATGACAACGCGGCCTTCTTCAATCCGGAGTCGGAGCGGGTCGCCCGTGTACGGGTCTATTGGGATCCGGTCGAGCAGATCATCATCGATAGCGGCGGTTGAATCTGGCCACGCGCCGTGACGATCACGGTGCTGGTATGTTGCGATTTTCAGCCTGGCTGCGTCGCGATATGCTCGTCCCTCATGAGCGAGTGAAACGAACTTGCCGTACGCTGGAACGATCAAGCCGACGGGTAGGAAACTCAGTTTTGATTGGTAAGACAGCTGCGCGAGAGATTCTTCTGCTTCTGTCGTCAGCAAGGAGCGGGTGTTATAGATGGGAGTAGATAAATCTGCTCGTGCGGCTTGTGTAAACTGCTCAAAATTCTGCTCTTGCTCCGCGCGAGGGTGAACAGACTCTGAGGCGATTTGGATCATCATCTTCCTGGGTTCGTCTTGCTCTGCGATCGACAACAACCGCTTTGCCCCTCTGTTCGACAGTTGCATCCCGTTGGAGTCAACATAGATCCAGTCAAGAAAGTTCTCCTGAAGTGCGCGTTCAGACTGGATGAACCGAGTCGCTGGTTCAGATGCGAGCGTTTTATCATAGATGCTTGAGAGCTCATCGAGCGATCTACGATCCCAACCATCGATTTCCAGCCCATTGTCAAGCACTAAACCAGACATCATCGATTCGAGTCTGACAATAACTGTGCCCTCGATCAATGTGTCTGCAACTGAATGGTGCTGGATGATCCATTGTATCGATCGGAGATCTTTGAGAACGCGCTCTGCTTCGTCGGCTTCTTGGGCATCCATCGCCAAGAGGATCGCGCTGTCCCGGAGCACGCTGACATGCGGGAGCAACAAGCCCAGGAGGATTTCTGTTTCTTCGGGGTCATCGTCCGCGTCTACGCCAAGTTCAGTTGTGGGCATCCCAAGAGAAGGGAACATCGTGATCTGGTGTAGCCGATCAACAAACTCAGGGTGTGTCTCAAGCAGCTCTAAATCTGGGAGCCAGTCAGTATAAGTTTCTGCTGCTTCTACCGAGCCGAGTTGTACGACCGCCATGTCGTCATAGACTGACTTGATGATCGACCATGCGCGATCCGTCTCTGGTATCGACTCAAGCCAATCGTCGTACCGCTGCGAATAGCTCACCCGGTTCTCACCTATACGGAGAGCCGTAGGCGGTGCCGACGATTCGTCGATGATCACACCAGCATCGCAGTTTGCAACTGCGCATAGGAAGTAGATACCCACGAGCTTCATCATGACATCACCTCAGCCGTCGCATCCGCCATGCCCATCGGGCGTACTCCATCGCCAGATGCATCCGCGCGAGCTTGCCCTCGGGTGCGCCCTTCGCGTCCAGCGCAGTCTTCGTGCGCCATTCCCAGTAGTCGCCGTTGAAGCGGAACTTCGTCGCCACGCCCAGCGTGAGCAAGACCCAGAGCGCACCAACCGTGTCGATGCAGCGACCGATCATCACGCTGCCCCCTCGCGCTCGTCGCGAAGGGCTTGGTTGTACCAGTCCACCGTCGTCGCCAGTCCGTCTTCGAGGTTCGTGATCGGCTCGTAGCCGATCAGTTCCTTGGCACGCGTAATGTCCGCGACGGAATCACGCACCTCGCCGATACGCTCGGGCGCGTGTTCGGGGTTGAGCCCCTCGATGCCCATGCGGGCGTGGATCATGGAGGCGAGCTCACTGACGCTCGTGCGGACACCGGCGCCGATGTTGACGACTTCGCCGTTGAGGTTTGCGTCGTTTGCACCACCGAGCAAGTTCGCGAGGACCGCGTTGCTCACATGGGTGAAGTCGCGGGTCTGCCCGCCGTCGCCGAAGATGGTGGGGGACTCGTTGTGGACCCAGCGCTTGATGAACGCGGGGATGACCGCCGCGTAGGCGGAGTCCGCCGCCTGGCGTGTGCCGAAGATGTTGAAGTAGCGCAGGCAGATCGTGTCGATCCCGTAGCATTTGGCCCACGATCGGCAGAGCGATTCGCCCGCATACTTGGCCGCCGCGTAGGGCGATTCGGGCTCTGGCGCCATGTCCTCACGCTTGGGCAGCGTCGGGTTGTTGCCGTAGGCGCTCGATGATGCGGAATAGATCACCCGCGACGCGCCCGCCTGTTGTGCTGCTTTGAGCACCCGCATGGTTCCCGTGGCGTTGACGAGCCAGGTCCGTTCTGGTTGTTCGACGCTCTTTGGCACCGAGCCCAGTGCCGCAAGGTGGAAGACCCGAGACACGCCGTCCATCGCCTCGCTCAGGGCGCTGGGATCGAGGATTGAGCCCTGAATGAATCGAACATGCTCCGGGGCACGGTCAATCAGCGTGCCGACATGGCGTGCGTCCGCATTGGAAAGATCGTCAAGGATGGTCACGCGAGCACCGAGCGCTACGAGGGCATCGCAGAGGTGCCCGCCGATGAAGCCCGCACCGCCGGTGACACAGACGGCGAGGTCCTGATACGCGTCTTCAACGCGATCTCGATACGCATCCGGGCTGATCTCGGGTTGTGTGCGTGGGTCGCTCATCCTTCGGGTCATCTTATCGCACCCTTTCGTCCGAAACCGCCCTTTGTTTCGCGAAAGTCCGGAACTCGGGGGATTTCGTCAGGCGAGCTTCTCCATCGTTGTGATATGCAAAGCGGCCCGATTTGACCGGGCCGCCTGCTGAATCTCTCTCTCCGTTCAATCGTTACCGATCGAGTTCGATCCGGAGCGCCTCACCCAATCGTTCATAGTCCTCGATCCGGTTATACAACTGCGCACTGATACGGATCATCCGATCGCACACGCCGGGCAGATCCCACACGGGAACCTGGAGCCCATGATTGAGGTACAACCGATCCCACAATCCCTCGCCGAGCAAGTCGCTCGGCTCGCACATGCCGGGCAGGGGAATCGAGACCATGGTGCCGATCATGGAATCGGGGACATGCTGATCGATTCCGATCGAATCGCACACGATCTTTGCGCCCTCAACGATCAGATCGTGATTGCGCAGGCGGAGTTCGTTCCAACCGCCGGGCAGCTGCGCACCCATGTGCTCGATCGCGACGGGGATGACCAGGTTCCCCGTGTAATCGTTCGTCCCGGTGTAGTCGAAATCGCACAGATAGGCGTTTCGTTCGGGGCGGGTCTCATGCACCCGGCACGACAGCACGATGGGCTTGAACCCGTCCTTGCGATTGGGTGATGTATAGATGAACCCGGTCCCTTTCGGACACATCAACCACTTATGACAACTCGCCGCGTACCAGGTCGGGTCGAGTTCGCCGATGTTCAGGTCGATCTGCCCCGGGGTGTGTGCGCCGTCGAGGAACGATTCGATCCCGCGCTGCTTGGCCGCGTCCACGATCTCCTTCACCGGCATGATCAACGAGCTCGCGCTCGCGATGTGCGAGATCATCACGATCTTCGTCCGATCCGTCATCGAACCCACAACCGAATCGATCACCTGTTCCGGTGAAACATCGGGGAAAGGGATCTTCGCGACGACGACCTCCGCGCCCGTTGCCCGGCAGATCTTCCCGAGCTCGTTGAAGGAGGCCATGTACTCGTGATCAGTGACGAGGATCTCGTCACCTGGTTCAAGATCGAGATTGTTGAGCACCGTTGCGACGGCGAAGGTCCCGTTGGGCACCAATGCAATGTCCTGGGGGTTCGTGTTTGTGAACGACGCGATCGCGCTGCGCGCGTCATCGCAGTAGTCCTCGAGGTCCGCTTTGAAGAACCGGACGGGGTCGGCTTCCATGCGGCAGCGGAGTTCCCGCTGCGCATCGCGGACCACTTCGGGGGTTAACCCGTATGACCCGTTGTTGAGCATCGTGAGCCCCGGTTTGATCGGGAATCGCGCCGGCTCGGAGATCCGATGACGAACAAACTCGATGATCGGGTCAGGCCTGCCGGGATTCGGCAACCCCGCCTGAGAGGACGGGCTGTCGTTCGCGGGTTGGTCAACGGAAAACACTGATGAGTCGGGCATATCCAAGCGTATCGGGATCGGGTCACACTTTCCCGCAATGGATAACAGGCGGACCTGCAGATTGTGGGGAACTCGCCGTCTTCGTGTATAGTCTGTGCATGAGTTTGATCCAGACCCTCGCAGTGTGTGCCCTCGCCGCCCCCTCGTTCGTCGTCTCGCCCGCGATCGCGCAGGAGAAGACGCAGCCGACACTTGAACAGATCACCCAAGAGCCCGATTGGATCGCGATGTCGCCCTCCAATCCCCGATGGCTTGTGGACGGTTCTGGGATTCTGTATCGGGCCCGCAGGCCCGGGCGGGTGGGGCGAGATTTTTCGGACGACTACATGATCTTTACGCGCACGATCGATGCGACCGATCGACCCATTGCGCACAGGATCACCCCGGAAAACCCCGGCCCGTACTTCACAGCCCGCGGCGACTGGAGCGAGGACGGATCCCGGCGCCTGCTCAACCACAACGGGGACCTGTTCCTCTTCGATACGCAACGCGGAAACACCACCCAGCTCACCCGCACGAGCGATCGCGAATCCAGTGCGATGTTCATGGCCAATAACACCCAGATCGCGTTCTCGCGCGGCGGGAACTGGTACATCCGTCCCCTCTCGGGGCCAATCGAAGTTCAGGCCGCGGACATCCGTTTCAGCGATGAGCCCAAAGATCCAAAGGAGAAACGCGAGAAGGACATCGAAAAGCGAGACGGTCTGCAGAATCAGCAGCGTGAACTCTTCGAGATCATCGTGCTCGATGACAAGCGCGAAGCGATGCGAGAAGACGATCGTTATGCGTGGGATCAGGCCGAGGACCCGACCGAGACGCCCGGCCCCTTCTACATGGGCAAAGATCGACGCTCGCAAGGGGCCTGGTTGTCCCCTTCGGGCTCACACATGCTCATCGCGACCGCACCCTCCAAGCGTCCCAGCGACAAGCGCGACATGATGCCCGACTACATCAACGAGGATGGGTATGTATCCACCCGTTCTGTGCGCACAAAGGTGGGTTTGCAGACGGAAACCCCCGTCGCGTTCCACCTGCTCGATCTGATCAACGAGAAGGTTTTCGATCTCTCGTTCGATGATCTCCCCCTGATCACGGACGACCCGCTCGCGTGGCTCAAGGAGAAGGAAGAGGACGAGCCGAGCGATTCGATTGAGCAGGCTGAGCAGGACAAGGCGAAGGAAGCCGAGAAAAAGAACGCCAAGCCCCGCCCGGTCTCCTCACTCGGAACTCGCTGGTCCGACTCGGGTCGTTACGGCGCGTTCATGCTCAAGTCGCACGACAACAAGGACCGCTGGATCGTCCTCATTGATACCCAGACCCTCGACGAAGAGGGCAACCCCAGCGTTACCTGTGCCCATCACTTGCGTGATGAGGCATGGATCAACTGGAGCTTCAATGAGTTCGGGTTCATCCCCGGCACCGATACCCTCTGGTATGTCTCCGAGGAGTCGAACTATGCCCGGCTGTATACCTACGACACCGAATCGGGGGAAGCCGAGGCCCGCACGGGTGATCTGCATGAGGTGCGAGGTGTGACTTTCACGCGCGACGGCTCGGCCGTGTACTTCCGATCCAACCGCAAGCACCCGGGCGTGCAGGAGATCGAACGCCTCCACCTGGCCACCGGTGCCCTCTCGCCCATGACCAAGATGGAGGGCACCGTCTCCGGTTTCGCACTCTCACCCGATGAGACCAAGGTGGTGTTCACATATTCCAATCTCACCACACCGCCCGAGCTCTATCTCGCCGATGTGACGACACCCGACGCGACACCCAAGCGTCTCACGCACACCATCACCGAGGAGTTCCTCAACACCGAGTTCAACACGCCCGAGATTGTGCCGATCTCCTCATCGCACTCCGAGCAACCGATCTACACGCGCGTGTACCTCCCCGATAGCGAGAAGTTCCCCGGCAAGCGCCCCATTGTGGTCTTCTCACACGGCGCGGGCTACCTCCAGTTTGCCAACTACGAGTGGAAGAACTACACCCGCGAGCACATGTTCCACACCATCCTCAACAACGAGGGCTTCATCGTCCTCGCGCCCGATTTCCGTGCCAGCTCGGGCTACGGCAGAGACTGGCGCACCGCGATCTATCGAAAGATGGGTTACCCCGAACTGGAGGACTTCAAGGACACGATCGACTGGGCCGTCGAAAACCACAACGGGGACATCGACCGCGTCGGGATCTACGGCGGTTCCTACGGCGGGTTCATGACCCTCATGGCCATGTTCCTCGAGCCCGAGACCTACAAGGCCGGTGCCGCGCTCCGGAGCGTCACCGATTGGCGCCACTACAACCACGGCTACACCAGCAACATCCTCAACACCCCCGACATCGACCCCGAGGCCTTCGACATCTCCTCACCCATCAACCACGCCGAGGGTTTGCAGGGTCACCTGCTCATGCTCCACGGCCTGCTCGACGACAATGTCGTGGCCCAGGACATCATCCGCCTGAGTCAGCGATTGATCGAACTGGAAAAGGAGAACTGGGAACTGGCCCTGCACCCGATCGAACCGCACGGCTACAAGGAGCCGAGCTCGTGGTTGGATCAGCTGCGGCGGATTCATAAACTGTTCAAAGAGCAACTGCTTGTCGAGTAGAGCGTCACGGACACCCAGCAAGATATGTTTCGAGAAAACTTGACACATCGAAAAAGTTGAGCAGCCCATCACCATTGAAGTCGGCATCGACCGACTGGGTCGTGAACGCTTCGATGAAGATCGTCACATCAAAGAAGTTGAGCACCCGGTCATCGTTCAGATCGGCGAGGCATTCGCCGCATGTTTCTGTGACATCAAGCATGTACACGCTGCCATATTCATCAGACAGGAATGCAACTTCACTCGTTGCTGAGGTGTACCGTCCGTAGTCGTGGTTTCTAAATCGACCTATCTCGTGGATGTCAGTCAGGTCAGATATGTCGTAAACACCAAGGCCATGATCGTATTGGGCAACGAAGGCACGATCTCCTACGACATGCATGTCGCGAGAAGTGATGTCGTCTTCGACTGGAAAGTTGGCTATAACGGTCGGGGAGCTCAAGTCATGAATATCAATGACATAAAGACCCGAGTACCAGCCGCTGATGAGTGCTTTGTCGCCCATGATCGCCAATCCGGTTGCAAGTGCACTCACGGGTGTTCTTCCAACAACATAGGGCTGGGCTTCGTGAGTAAGCCGGAAGATAAAGAACCCGTCTCGGAATGTCGTGGCAAACACGGTGTCATCGATGGCTTGGACACTCGTCAACTCGCTATCAGTATCGAAAAAGGCCATCCATACAGGATGATGCGGATCACGAATGTCCACAACATTGAGGCCCGCAGTCCCAGCGATGTAGGCATAGTTCCCGTCGACAGAGACTCTCTTGCAGTAGCCGAAGACTTCAACCGAGGACACATGTTCGGGATTGTCTAGGTCAGTGATGTCGTAGATCTCAAAGAACTCTCTTCCATCCGCAATGTACGCATATCCGTCGCGAACAACGACTTGCTCGGCTTCGTTCGGAGTTAAGAAGCTGCCAGTCTGTATTGGCGTTGCGGGATTCGAGATGTCGAATGACTGAACGCCCCAGCCGCCTGTCGCAAGGAATGCGGTGTCGCCGTAGATGCTCACCTTCCGATTTGATCCAAGCGGATCGAATCGAGTTATGACCGGAAACCGGTTTGGATTTGATACATCGTACACAGAAAGGGTGTCGTTCCATCCGGACACATAGGCCAAGTTGTCGATGACAATCGAACTGTCAGCGCCATTCAGCGCAGCGTGGTTTGATAAGCGGATAGGATTGGCCGGATCGGTGTAATCAAGAATGTTGAACCCATTTGAATAGCCGGAGGTGTAGACATAGTTTCCAGAGACAGAAACATGATACACGAATCCCAACTCTCCCTCATTGTCGTCGCCGCTGTTTCCAAGGTTGCTGACGAGGACCATGTTGCTGGGGTCCGAGATGTCATAGGCCGCAACTCCTTCGCGACCGTTCGCGATATATGCGAAACGCCCTTCCACAGTGAGGTCCCAGGGGGCTTGCGGCCCGTCGGCATAGCCAAGGTAGACGAGGTTGAGTGGATCTCGTACATCGTACGATCGCAAGCCGCCGTGGTAGTTCGCAATATATGCGATGCCATCCTGGATATCGAAACCCTCCATGGACGCCAAGTCGAACTCAGAGATGAGCTGGGGGTCTTCAGGATCTGAAATGTCAACAATCTGCAGGTCGTCTCCGACATCGATGACATACATCAACCCGTCTTCAATTTCGACGAGCTTGCCAATGCTCCCTTCGCGGTAAGTGGTCACGAGTTGAGGGGAGAAGATGTTGCTGAAGTCGACGATGTGCACGCCTTCCGAGCTGTCGACGATATACACATAATCTTCTTTCACAGCGAAGTCGAAGAAGAGCCCTTCGGTTTCATATGAGTACTCGCCGTTCAGGAATGGGAGCTCGGGGTAATAGAGGTTGTACACCTGGATCGATCCAGCAAGACTCATCGAATACAGACGGTCTTCGATCACCAGCAGGCCCCGGGCGGACTCGGACGCGGGGACCGTGTTGAGCAAAGCCCGGCTTTCACATATGACACCATCGGTTGGATGAGTTGATGCAGCGGCAAAGGGGGCAAAGATGGCAGCCATGACGCCAAGCAGCGATGGGAGCAATCGGTTGTCTCTTCTTGGGGAGGTACAGTCTTGCATGAAATGTTCTCGATTCTAAATATAGATTGTATGGCAGACATGCTTGCCAGCAATGAAAAAATGCGAGTTGTCGCGAGGAGGTCATCGGAAGAACGATTGTCGATCGGCTAGGGGGTGATAACCCTCGAACCCAAGGCGCAAGTATACTCAAGCATGCGAACTCTACTCTGTATCCTCGTCCTAACCCTGCTCGCACCCCTCGCCCACGCCCAGGGCACCCGCGCCGATTACGAACGCGCCGACGCCCTTCCCGGCGATTGGAACGCCCTTGTCCGCAACGCCGAGGTCCGGGTCCGATGGCTCACGCCTACCTACCCCGTCTACCAGTACGACCTGCCCGACGGCTCGTCCGAGTGGCGGACGGTGAAAATGGAGACGGGCGACATCACCCCGGCGCTGGATATGGACCGCATCGCCGCGCAGCTCCGGTCGCTGGGTATCACCGATCCGCCCCGCGTGACCTGGTTCGATGCGATCCCGCGCGACGGCGAGCCGCTGACGATCGTGTTTACCCTCGCCGAGCACGGCGGGCTGTGGAGTGTCCACGCCGACGCGAGCAACCTGCGTGAACTCTCGCCGGAGGACTTCCCCGAACAACTCGGGCTCAAGCGGGTCGAGACCGATCGGTCCAACGGCGGCGGTCCGCGCACTTCGATCTTCGTCCTCAATGCTCATAACGAGCTCGTCGAGTTCCAATGGCTCGACAGTTCCGGCGATGCGAAGACCTACGCCACCCTCGAGCCCGGCCAGTCGCACCGGCAGGGGACCTACACCAATCACGCCTGGCGGGTGATCACGACGAATGGGAAGAACCTCGGAGTCTACCTCGCGAGCGAAACACCCGGGGTGATCATTGTAACGGAGCCGCCTGAGACTCCATTCTTACAATACGGGATACTCCCTCCCAGCCCGTTGCCTCATGGGATGGTTCTCTCTCCCTCTGGTTCCTTTTCTGTTGACCTGAGAGAAGATCAACTGGTTCTCAATGACATTGCCACAGGTGAACGCACCCTACTCGGTGAGTTGCTCGATGAATCGTTCATGTATGACGGCGTCCACTGGTCCCCTGACTCCACCAAGTTCGTCACGATGCGCGTCGAGCGCGCCCCGCATCGCCAGGTCCACATCGTTGAGTCCACTCCAGATGATCGCTCGCCCGACGATCTCCAGCCAGAGCTAGTGACTTTCAACTACACAAAGCCCGGCGACCCCATCGATCAGCCCAAGCCCGCCCTCTTCTCAGCAGAACGCCTCGGCGAGATCAAGCTCAACAACTGGCCCATCGGCAACACCTGGAGCATCAACCGCATCCAGTGGGCACCCGATTCCAGCGCCTTCTACTACCTCTACAACGAGCGCGGCCACCAGGCGCTGCGCGTCGTGCGAGTCGATGCCGAGACAGGCGAGTCCAGGGTCATCATCGAGGAAACGAGCGACACATTCATCAACTACTCCAACAAGACCTACCTGAACATCCTCCACGATCGGGGCGAGATCATCTGGATGTCCGAGCGCTCCGGATACAATCACCTCTACCGCTTCGACGCGACCACGGGCGAGTTGATCAACCCGGTCACCGAGGGTGACTGGGTCGTGCGAGCCGTCGATCATTTCGATGCAGAAACCGGCGACCTGCGACTGCGCATCATGGGCTACCACAAGGATCAGGACCCGTATCACATCCATTTCGCTCGCGTGAATATCGACGGCTCGGGCTTCACGCTCCTGACCCAAGGCGACGGCACCCACGATATCGACTTCTCACCCGATGGGGCGTATTACTGCGACCGCTACTCACGCGTGGACCTGCCGCCGGTTGTCGAGCTCCGACGCACCATCGACGGCTCCAAGATCGCCACCCTCGCCGAGGCGGACTGGTCGCAACTGCGCAGCGCAGGATGGAACCCGCCCGAGCGATTCGTCGCCAAGGGGCGTGACGGAAAGACCGACATCTGGGGCTTCATCCAGAAGCCGACCAACTTTGATCCGGGCACCAGGTACCCCGTCATCGAGTCCATCTACGCCGGGCCGCACGGGCAGCATGTGCCCAAGTCGTTCAGCGTCTGGCGCGGGTCACGCTCGATCAGCGAACTCGGCTTCATCACCGTGCACATCGACGGCATGGGCACCAACTGGCGCTCCAAGGCCTTCCATGATGTCGCGTGGAGGAACATCAAGGACGCCGGCTTCCCCGATCGTATCGCATGGATGAAAGCCGCGGCTGCGGACCGCCCGTGGATGGACATCGAGCGTGTCGGGATCTACGGCGTCTCCGCCGGCGGGCAGAACGCGATGGCCGCGTTGTTGTGGCACAACGACTTCTACAAAGCCGCCGTCGCCGACTGCGGCTGCCACGACAACCGCATGGACAAGATCTGGTGGAACGAGGCCTGGATGGGCTACCCGATCGACGCGTCCTACTCCGCCAGCTCCAACCGCGACAACGCGCACCTTCTTCAGGGTGATCTGTTATTGACGGTGGGGGAGCTCGATCAGAATGTCGACCCCGCCAGCACGATGCAGGTCGTCGACGCGCTGATCAAAGCCGACAAGGACTTCGAGTTCATCAACTTCCCGGGACTCGGGCACGGCACCATCGGCTCGCCCTACGGCAAACGCCGCATGCGGGACTTCTTCGTGCGTTCGTTGTGGGGTGTTGAGCCGCGGGGGGAGTGATCAGGGGCAGCCGCCGAAGTATGCGCTGAGGAACGCCGCAACATCAAAGAAATCGAGACTGCCGTCGAAGTTGTAGTCTGTATGCGCATCGCTGGCAGCAAACAGGGCAATGAACTCCTGGGCATCAAGCATATTGAGTTGCCCGTCGCCGGTAATATCAGCGGGGCAGTATGCGCACTCATGACGCAGGTCCATCGCGACTACTCGTGACCCAATATAGCTGACGACAACATTTCCATCTGATGTGCTGTATTCAGGCAACTCAGGATTGAGATGGAGGGAGCGAATCTCGACAGGCTCTGAAGGATCTTCAAGGCTGTAGATATAAATTCTCCCATACGAAGAGAGATCCCAATCTCTGTAGCGAGAGAACACCCAGAGTTCATCTCCGATGGTTTCCATCCCGATGACAGAAAAGTTGTTGTATGGGTAGATGGTTGATACAGGGTTTCGCGGATCGCGTATTTTGATAACCTCTAACCCCTCCGCAAAGCCATGGGGTGGGTTGTCGCTCTCAGGTAGTCGCCGACTCGCGTAGATAAACCCATCGCGAATCGCGATCGAGTTTGTTGATGTCTGTGGCTGGAATGTCGCGAGGTGCTCTACGGACTCAGGACCAGCATAGTGAAATGTGTGGATCATGGGGTAGTTGATCCCCACAAGCGTTTCGTTGTCGAAGTAGATGCTGTCAAGGCTCATGCCAATCTCAGATGATCCGAGAAGGTTCGGATGAGTTGGATCAGATATATCGAAGGTGTGTAACTCAGTGCCTTGATTGAGAACCAGAACATCATCGTCGTAGAACTGCATAGAGGAGAACTCCACTTCGCCGGATGGAATCGTTGAAAGCAGTTTGAATGATTTTGATATCGCGGAGTTGTAAACTTCTGCGCCTGTGTCAGTGATAAAGACTGATTTTTGAGTTGAGCCAAGGACAAGCCGTGGAACGGATTGGGTTTCCACCATGCCTACAAACGGCTGTTGCTGGACGACTCGGTAGTCGTAGATCTCTGTCATATAGGGTGGGTTCTCTGAGAGCAAATGTACGAATGCCAACCCGTCTTCGAGACCGAGAAAACGCTCGCTCGATCTATCCTTAAGTGATGTGGTGAAGTTTGAGTCGTCATCTGAACGGATATCGACGAGGCTCAGTGTGTTTGCGCCTGTGCTCAGCAGTGCAACCTGCTCGTTTGACCAGCGGATCCTGATGCTTGGTGTGAGATCGAGCCGCTTCACAACTCTCGGATGGTTTACATCGGTGAAGTCGAGGTGCATGTATTGATTCATCGCAGGGTTTGACCCTACGACCAGCGGACTATTCGGGACACGCTGAATGAGTGCTTCGTCCTCGGATTCGCGATCATGGATGGTGCCGATACTTCGGTCATCTCGGACCTCGTACAGCCGTCTTCCATACCAATGATCCATTTCGATCCAACCATCGCCGACAAATCCGCCTTGGACCCCTGCGCCATTCGGAGGCAGGAGCATCTCTATTAGCGTTGGGCTTGATGGGTTCGAAACATCGAGTATCTGAAGGACATCTTCTCCTGTAGACGTCATGCACAGGACAGATTGATGAACACTAATTCTCGAGTAAAAATCCGGCCCGTAGTAACGATTGGTAACCCGGGATTGAAAGAAGCTGGAGGTGTCAAACCGGCTGCTGTCAAAAATACTTAGTCGGTCAGACCAATCCAGAGTGTATAGATACCCATCACTCGTAGCCATCGTGATGAGATCATTCGAGAAAGTGCCAGTGCGGACAAGCACTGGATTGATTGGGTCAGAAATGTCATACACCTGGATCTTGCGATTGTCTACGCGAATGTAGGCATGTCCGGAAGCATGATCGATTGCGGCGGTGCGAACCTGCGTCAAATCTGTGATTGAAAGCAGCTTGACATCGGTACGGTTTCGAATGTCGTAAATCAGCATTCGGTCGTCGTAGGTGATCGCGACGAGGCTTTGTCCGTCTGAGCTGAGTTGTATGTAGCTCATGTCCGGTATGGGTGTCTGACTGATCAGGCGGTCTTCGTAGCAAGCCGGGTCGAACTCGAACTCAAGTGGTTGACCCCAAGCGATCTTCGACACGCTGATCGCTGTGAGAATAACTATGTAGACGAATATCGAGGAAGATCCATTCAGCATACTCTGCTCCGATGCGGAAATTGAACAATGTCGCTACTGTAAGCTACTCTGTGTGAGTGCCCAAGAAGCGTTTGGGAAGTATGCTGGAAAAGATCCTGTGTTTTGTTCAGTGCACTTCCGGCACCGGCAGATCCCGCAGGAACTCGATCAACCGGTCGCGCGAAGGGCTCGCCGCGTCTCGGACATACGCGCCCGCCACGCCGCACGCCGCCGCGAGCGATTCACCGAGCCCGAGTCCGGCCATCTGCGCGAACGAGAACCCGCCGCCGAAGTGATCGCCGGCCCCCGTCGAGATGCGAGGCTTACGCGTGTATGGGCCGGTGAACCAGTGCGATTCGCCCGCCGCGTTCGCGCCACCCGCGCCGGTGTGCTGATGGATCACGACGCAATCGAGCCCGAGCTTGGCGCGGATCAGTTCCGCCGCTTCGGGCACCATCCCCGAGAGGGTCCGGTTGTGCTCGTCGTCGTACGCTTCAACGCCAATCACCCGCGCCACGCGTCCGCTCTCCGCGAGATTCAGGCCCAGCGTGACGGGCATGCAGGATTGCAGGTTCTTGATCTTGTCCATCGCGCGGACGATGTCGTCGTCGGTGCGCTTTGCGGGGTCGCTCAGATCAATGAAGATCCGGCGTTCATGTTTGTCGGAGAGTTTCGGGAAGATGTCGGCGCACAGCCCGTCCCAGATCCCCTCGACGCCGCCGACGAGTGTCCAGTTCACGACGGAGATGAGTTTCACCTCGTCGATCATCGCGATGAGTGTGTCGAGCCCGACGACATCCTTGATCCGGTCCCAGGTTGCGAGCTGGACGGACTCGGGTTTGCCGAGCATGATCTTGCCGTCGTCGAACTCCAGCGCGTCGGTGCGCCCGGGAGGACAGAGCGGGATCACCGATTCGCACTTGTCAACGAACGGCTGATAGATTGGATCGACCTTGTTCCAATCGTCCTCGGTTGCGACCGCGCCGATGTAGGTGACGGGTGAGCCGAGTGATCCGAGTGCGGAGGAAAGCAAAGGCCCATTCCCCCCGTAACGGGTGTCCGTGACGACGAGTTCGATATTCGCGGACCGGTTCGCCGCGGCACCGCATCGGGCAGCAAACTCCGGGATCGTACGGATGCGTTTGTAATCGTCGTGAGTCATCGAATGGCGCTGATCCACGACATGGATGATGGAGTCGACAAACCCATCAAACCCCACGAGCGATCGGAGGGTCTTGGTCGTTTCTGGACAGACTGATTCGAGCGCGTCGGCTGCACGATGCGCAAGTCCGGAGCGAGTAACTGTTTCGTTTTGTGATCCCGAAAATGGGCTCGAGACTGGGTTCATCTGATTGGAATCCTCATGCAAGTTCTTTCGCTGGCGATCGATAGCATAGCATGTTTCCTCTATCGGTCGAGAGGAGAATCATGCCAACCATCGTTTTCGCATCACAGAACCCGGGCAAAGTCAGCGAGCTGCAATCGCTCACAAAGGGCCAGAATATCGATATTATCGGACTCGTAGATTTCGATCGCGATTTTGATGAACCGATCGAGGACGGCGAGTCCTTTTTGGAGAACGCAACGATCAAAGCCGTCCAGTACGCGAAAGAGACAGGCATGCACTGTCTCGCGGACGATTCGGGACTGATCGTCGATGCCCTCGACGGCAAGCCCGGTGTGATTTCATCGCATTACGCCTTCGATGGCGACACCGAAGGCGAAGCCGCAGCGCTCAATCGTCAACAACGCGATGATCGCAACAATGAACGCTTGCTACATGATCTGGAGGGAGTTCCCGACGATCAGCGCACCGCCCGGTTCACCTGTACCATGGTCCTCGCCTCACCCGAGGGGCTCATCCTCGCGCACACCAAGGGCGAGTTCGAGGGACGCATTGGGCAGATCGGCGAAGTCCCAAGAGGCGATAATGGGTTCGGGTACGACCCGCTGTTCCTGGTTGCTCCGGACTTCGATCGCACGAGCGCCGAGATGGACCCATCGGAGAAGAACGCGATCTCCCATCGTGCGCGTGCCGTCGCGTCGATGATCGAGACCCTTGGGTCGGTTTTCAATGATTCCTGAAAACTGAATCGTTCCGCGCTAGGATTATTCATGACCACGATCGACGCCCCCAGTGCTCTCCCCGAACCGATCCGCGCGAGCAACTTCGACCCGCGCCTTGAGTCCATCCGCGCCAAGGTCGTCGCGGGCCAGCGCCTCTCGCTCGATGACGGCGCGGTGCTCTACGACACGCCCGACATCTGGGGCGTGCTCGATTTGGCCAAGCTCGTGCGCGATCGCATGCACCCGGGCGTGGCGTACTACAACATCAACCGCCACCTCAACTACTCGAATGTGTGCGCGCTCTCCTGCAAGTTCTGCGAGTTCTACCGCAAGAAGGGTCAGGACGGCGAGTACACCCGCGATCTGGAGTACATCCGCGAGCAGGGACGCAAGGCCGTCGAATCCGGCGCGACCGAGTTCCACATCGTCGGCGGTCTCAATCCCTACCTCCCGTTCGAGTACTACACCGACATGCTCAAGGCCCTGCGCGAGGTCGCCCCGCATGTGCACCTCAAGGCATTCACGGCGGTCGAGCTGGTGCACCTGGCCCGCATCGCCAAGGTCTACAAGCGCGAGGACCCCAAGATCGGCGTCCGCTGGGTGCTGGAGCGCCTCAAGGAGGCCGGGCTGGGCTCATTGCCCGGCGGCGGGGCCGAGGTCTTCGACGAGCGGGTCCACAAGGAGGCCTTCAAGACCAAGATCGGCGCCCACGAGTGGCTCGATGTCCACCTCGTCGCCCACGAACTCGGGCTCAACTCCAACTGCACCATGCTCTACGGCCATGTCGACAAGATCGACGAACGCATCCGCCACTTCGAGATCCTCCGCCGATCACAGGACCAGGCCCTGCAGCGTCTGGGCTACGAGGGCGATCCGAATGGCTACATCGCCGAGGGGATCCCGGAGTCGGCACCATTCGATGCGCCCGTGATCACACTCAGCGGTGAGGGTGCGGTCCTCCCGACACCCGGTGGCACAGGCGTCCCGCCTGTGCAATCTCAAGAGGGCCTAAAGAGCACAGGCGGGACGCCTGTGCCACCAGCTTCCGATTCACCGGTGTTGGGCGGCTACTACCAGACCCTCACCCCGCTCCCCTTCTTCCCCGACGGCTCAGCACTGGAAAATCTCCCAGGCCCCGCCGGGCTCGAGAACCTCCGCACCATCGCGGTGGCGCGCCTGATGCTCGACAACTTCCCGCACATCAAGGCGTTCTGGATCATGCAGACCCTCCCGATGGCCCAGCTGATGCTCGAGGCCGGGGCCGACGACATCGACGGCACCGTCGTCTGGTACGACATCACCAAAGCGGTGGGGGAGGGCACGCACCAGGAGACCACGGTCAACGACCTGCACAAGGCGATCGAGGAAGCCGGGTACGAGCCGGTGGAACGCGACACGCTGTACCGGCGGGTCGTGCGTGATGGGCGCGAGTGGAGAGTTGAGTAGAGATCGAGATGACGCGGAGAGTAGCGATCCAGCCTGATGATTTCGGACCAGTAACACGGGCACTCGGTGGATTCTTCATTCCCATCATTTGGACGGGTGTACTCGCTTGCATCACCATGTCCATGTCATGGGGGCCTGACCTTGGTCTCATACTGGCGATGATCTTCGGTGGTGCAATCGCATTGGTCTGCATCTCTCCATTCACCGCGTTCTTGGTTGTGTACTTTGAGTTTTACGATGTACTCGCTCGAGTCATGGGAACCGCGAGCGTGTTCTGTATTGGTGGCCAGTTGCTGGATGGGCAGGAGTATCCAGGAGCGGCATTAGTCGGTGGATTGAACGGTGCCGCTTTGGGTGTTCTCTGGAGTCTGATTCGATCGCCGAGGTATGGCGAGCTCCCGCAGGATATCTGCCAAACCTGCGGGTACTCCCTCGCCGGTCTCGACCCAACCGCCGTCTGCCCCGAGTGCGGAAACGCGAGAGGTGTTCACGCATGATCTTCGCTGCGATCCCAATCCTGTGTGTCGCGTTCTTCGCTGTCGTCCACTTCGGGCATGCGGCGTGTCGGCTTCGCGGGGTATTCACATTCTCTGATGCGCTGATGGCGATATGGTGCGTGAGTTACGCGATCTTCGCGATCGTCATTGCTGAGTTCGCAGGCGTGATGACCAGCGGAGCCGGTGGGCCCAGCATCGATACATCATTCACGCCTGTCGCGATATTCATCATGTTTCCGACGATGATCACCGCGTTGATCGCGTCGGGCTCATGGCGATCGTTCCACATCGTGTGGTTCATGTTCCTTGTTGGTGCTGTTTGCGTGTATATATCCACCGAGTATTCGATGATCGGATTGATCTTGATTTCACCGATCGTATGGAATCTCGCATACGCCATCGCTTGCGCAGCTCTCGTTCGTCGGATCAATCGTGCTTTCTCCGAGTACTTCTGCCCATCATGCGGGTACTGCCTTGAAGGTCTCGATCCTATCGCCGTCTGCCCCGAGTGCGGTGCGACACGAAGTGATGACGTGAGAGAAATGCGAGTATCCTGAAACTGATGGATCTATCAAAGCCGCTAAGCCCGATGATCACGATCTCGTTGCTCGCATTCATCAGTGCGGCGCTCGGCATTGCACTCGCAGAGTTGTCAGCCTATCGCGAGTACGCGAGCATGATGTATATGGCGACAGGGATCATTCACCTCGTTGTGCTTGTTCCGTGCATGCTCTACACAGGAGTCAGTAAAGCAACGATGATCACCACATCTGCGCTTTGTGTTCTCTTTCCGATCTGGGGGTTCTTTATCGGCATTCCATGTGTGGGCACATGGGCGACATTTATCTGCTCATTCATCTGGGGACTTGTCTTGATGGTGTCACTCCGTCGTCCCGCAGCAGTTGTCGTACTGCTCTTCGTTGGTCTGGCATCGAATGTATTGTTCTGGGGATCTGAGAGCGCCGGAAGTGCGGATATGCTCTATGAACCCTTTGAGCATCTTGGCCACGCTTACACAGCGTGGTATCTGTTCATGCTCTTCGCGATGCCAATCATCATGTACACCAAACCCGCGCCACGCTTTAAGGGAAAAGACATCTGCCGCGATTGCGGGTACTCCCTCGCGGGTCTCGGAGATGAACCAACCTGCCCCGAGTGTGGTACAGTTCATCACGCATGACACTCGATCGCCGACAACGCCGATTCTATCGAGAGAAGCTCGTCAAGCATGAGGGCATGCCTCCGATGTATCGGGTGATGATCGTGCTGCCGATCTCGATCGGGTTGTGCTGCGCGTTTACGTTTGTGATGAGCGCAAACTCGCCGTCCTTCTCGTTGTTGGTGATCAACGCGATCGTCACGGGCACCGTGATCGGGATCGTCCCGGTTGGGTTGATCATGAGCATCGTTGTGCTCTATGTGCGTGTGAAGCATGCGCTGCTCTGGTGCTTTGGGTCGGCGCTGGTCGGTTCCATCATCGGGCTCGGATTTCTCGGGTACGAGTACGCGGGGTTCTGTGCCGTGATCGCATTGTGCATCGCCGCGCTCGGGGTGCTGATCTTCGGCCCGCGCTATCGCACGCTGCGCTATGCGCAATGCCCCGGCTGCAAGTACAACCTGGCGCTCCTGCCCAAGTCGGATGTCTGCCCGGAATGCGGACGCGATAACCGGGACCTCGTCGCGGCTTTCAAAGATGTGGATCTGGCGAAGATGGAATCAACAAACTAACCAATCGGCGTGATATAAAACTTTCGCGAGACACCCTCCACATCGTGGTGGTAGTAGAACGCGTCGGGCGAGGTGGCCCTGACGGATTCGAGCACCTTGGGTAGTTCCTCGCGGGTGATGATGGTTCGCACCATCTTGAGCTGCTTGTTGAGGCGTCCGTCGATGTCGGACTGAACCGTGTAGGTCCGGTGCGGGGAGACCTTTCGGATCGCGTTGCCGATCTTCTCTGGGTCCTCGTCGATCACCACCAGCATCGTGATCTTGAACTTGTGGTACATCGCGTTGAGCGTCTGGGCGCTCACGAAGATGTACAGACTCGTGTACATCAGCGTGTTGACGAGCGCCGGGAAGTCCGCGACCTTGAGGTACTGCAGCAGCAGGCCGAAAGCCGTCGAGACCATCCCGGCGATGATGGCGATCGACCCCACAGGGCGCAGGTACTTGACCGCGTAGTGGGCGGCGATGATGTCCTCGTCCCCCGTCGAGCCACGGTTCTTGAACGCGATGGCCTTGGCGAACCCCGCGATGATTCCCCCGAAAAGCACCAGTGTGATCCGCTCGTTCTGCGGGGCCGGGTCCGCGAATGCCATTTCGGGCAGGACCAGCAGCAGCACCACCACGGTCGAAACCACGATCGCCGAGCGGATCGCGAACCCCCGGCTGATCTTCTTGTATGCGAAGGTGATCAGCGAGATCTGGAATACCGCGTAGAGCAGGATGAAGATGGATGTCTTCTCGAAGTAGTACGCGATCGAGACCGCGATACCTTCCGTGCCTGTCAGGATGATCCCTGAAGGGAAGACAAAGTACTTCAGCGCGATCGCGTACACGATCCCGGCGAACACCATGTACATCGCACTGATCGGCTTGATCTGAACCGGGGGGCGTTTGGGTGTGCTCATGCTGGGGATGCCTCAATACTCGATCGTGCGCGTTCTCATACTGTAGCCATAAAAAAAGCACAGCCGAAGGGGCTGTGCTTACAAGGTCTTCCATTCTGTTTCGATCAGAAGTTCCAGCCAAGTCCCATGTAGTAAATGATATCGTTGGACTTGCGCCCCGAACCCGGTTGCGAATCGTGACGATGCTCGAAGCCGGTGTTGAGAGTCATGCCCGACTCAGCGTCCATCACGACCTCAAGCTCGGCACCGGTGTCCCAACGGAACTCGCCGATCTCGTCGAAGCTGGGGTAGTAGGTTGTGGTTGCTTTGAGCTTTGCGTTTTCCGAGAGCTTGTGGCGCAACTCAAGCCCGATCACACCCTCGGGGACCAGCTTCTCGTCGGCTTGATCGCCGATCTCGTAGTAGGCACCGATACCCGCGCGACCGAGCAGGAGCGTGGTGTCCTCATCCTCGTAGATCTCGTACGCCACACCGGCGGCCGCCGACAGGCGATGGTCCCACGCCTGGAACTCGTCATACTCATACTTGCCATTCGCAAAGTAGCGCCACTTGCTATCCGCGATCAGCCAGTCGTTATCGATGAACGCGACGCCTCGGGAGGTGTCCTTGTTGCCGTCCGCTGTGCCGTAGATGTAGCTGATCCCGACATCGGTCTCGGTCTTCTCGTTGTATCGTTCACCGGAAATGGCGGCGCGAGCTGAGAAGGTTTCGCTGTTCCCCGATGCACCGGTCAGTGCGACGACGGCCTTGAAGTCCCATCCTTCCGACCACGAGTCCGGGTTCTCGGGCATCTCTTCCTCGGCCTCCGGTTGGAGGTAGCTGTCCGATTTCATGCTTCCCTCAGATTTGATCGCGCCACTGGTGACGGCCGCGGCTTCGGCTTGGGCGGCTTCGAGTTCTGCCTTCGCTGCTTCGAACGCAATCCGTGCTTCTTCCAGACGCTCAAGGGCTGAGGCTCGTTCGCTCTCGGTGTCATTTGCCGCAGAAACCTGCACAAATCCGGCGCAGGCGATCAAGCCGGCAACTACTGCATGCTTTGTCAACATCGTGTACCTCTCGTCATGATTCTCTTGAAATGCCCCATCCCCTTGGGCGTGGACCCGGTAGCGAATGCACGCCGAAGCGGCTTGTCAACCCATAAAGACTGAAACCACGCGGCTCGTATCCCGTATGCAGAAGAATACCTATGCCGATATCGCACACATGCCCATGCTGTTGCAGGGAACTCGGTCCCATCCGCGCTGTCCCAGATCCACACTACGGATTGGGTGTCGTGATCTGTCCGAGATGCACCACGGTGAGCGTCCGAACGCGACATCCCGATCGCATCTATTGGCAACATATGCGACGGTTGCGCAAGAGCTTTCAGCAGCTTGGTTTAGCGATTATTTTTACAGCACTCGCGACGGGAGCGACGATCGGGATGGCTCTTTGGCTCATTCCAGAGATCACCGCCCGCCCGCCGCAGTACATACCCCCCGATCTCACGAATCCCGCGATCCCATTCCAAATCGGGATCGCACTGTTCATCGTGACGCTGTCAGGGTGCATCGCACGCACTATCTACGCGCACCTGAGATTTCTGAGCGTGCTCGGGATGTTCGTGCTGCTCATCGGCGTGTTTCTCAACATTGATTGGCTGATCAGCCATCTCATGTTCTTCACGGCGCTTCTTTTCAACGCGACGCCCAACTTCACCATTCCCAACAAAGACGAGATCATCCGCAGACACCTCGCGATTGTCCTCCTGATTCCACCGTTTGTCCTGGGCATGGGGATCGGAGCGATATTCAACAGCATGATCGCGCGTGGCGCATCCAAACGCGTCGTCCGCATCCGTCGAAAACTCCGCAAGCGCCGATCCCGACTCGATTGAGACTGAACCATGAGCAACACGCACACACCGCAACACCAGCCCTCCGATCAGATCCGCGCCGATCGCGCCTGCATCGGATGCGGTTTCAATCTCTTTGGGCAGACTGTGACCCGCGAAGAGCACTACGGGCTCGCGATCGCGCGCTGCCCCGAGTGTGGCACGGTTGCTGCCCTCCAGCAATACCCCGCGATGACCCATTGGGTGAACAGGTTCCGCATGATCTTCGCCGCGATCTACATCGTTGTGCTCCTCGCGTTCTTTATCGGGAGCACGATGGGGATCGCAGGCTTTGGCTTCGGGGCATCCAGTCTGGCGAGTCAGCACCTCGGGAATCACATCAACAACAGTTTCAGCACATGGAAAGCACAGCAGGACAACACACAGCAGACGCTCGCGGGTCTCCCCCCGGGCTTCAACTTCGGAACATCGTATCTCTCTCCGGAATACATCGAAGAAGAGTTGCCACGCGCACTCGAAGAGTTTGGCCCGCTCTGGGACGGCATGGATCGTGAATGGGTGGTCGTGATGGTTCCCGCGGTCCTTGTGTGCTTCGGGATCGGGGTATTCTGGTCCGTTGCGCTGCTCGGTGCATCACGCAAGCAGGCGCTGCTCGTCCCATTGATCTCTTGCCTGATCGGTGGTGCTTTCATCATCGCAGCGAACCGTCCGGACTATAACAACGCGTGGACATGGAACCTTGCGCACCAGTTCTACATTCCCATCATCGTTCCTCTCGCGATCCTCATCGAGTTCATCGCGTTGAGTCTCGGCGTCTTTGCTGGGCGCGCGATCGCCCGCTTCGTGATCTGTATCGCGCTCCCCCCGCGTGCTCGCGTCCCACTCGGGATTCTGTGGTCACGCGACGGGCTGGCGATGCCCAGCACAAAGAACTGATCGCCCACCGATTGGATCAAGATCAGCGTGTCTGTCCGTCGCCGCGCACGACCCACCGCTCGATAGTCAATCCCTCAAGCCCCATCGGCCCGTACGCGTGCACGCGGCTGGTCGAGATCCCCAGCTCCGCGCCCAGACCGAGCTGGAAACCATCGTTAAAACGGGTCGAGGCGTTCACCAGCACGCACGACGAACGCACCCGTCGGCAGAAATCGTCCGCGGTGTGCTGGTTCTGCGTCAGGATTGCCTCGGTGTGATCGGATCCAAACCGCTCAATGTGCGAGACGGCCTCATCGATTGAGCCGACCACGCGGGCCGCGAGGATCAGGTCGAGGTATTCCGCGCCCCAGTCATCGTCGCTTGCGGGTCTGGAGGAGGGGATGAGCGCCCGGATAGTCTCGTCCGCACGCAGCTCAATACCCGCTTCATCTATACGCGGGGCAAGCCTTGTGCTCAGCTGCTCCGCGATGGACTCATGGATGAGCAGGCACTCGACGGTGTTGCAGGTCGCTGGGTTGCTGGTCTTGGCGGTGGTGATGATCTCCACGGCCTGGTCCAGGTCCGCGTCCTTGTCCACATAGATGTGGCACACGCCCTTGTAGTGCAGCACGGTCGGCATGCGCGCGTGCTCGTCCACGAAGCGGATCAGGTTCTCGCCGCCGCGGGGGATGACCAGATCGATTTCATCGCTCATCGAAAGCATGGTCCGAACTTCATCGCGGCTGATATCGCAAATCGACTGCATCGCGTCGGCATTCACACCGTGCTCGGTAAGCGTGTCGCGGATCAGCTCGGCGAGCATCGCGTTCGAGCGGCTCGCCTCACGCCCGCCCTTGAGGATGCAGGCGTTGCCGGAGCGGAAGCACAGTGCGAACGCGTCAACCGTCACGCCCGGGCGTGCCTCGTAGATCATGGCGATCACGCCAAGCGGAGTCCGCTGTCGTTGGACAAGCAGCCCGTTCTCGAGCGTCTGCTCGCGCGTTACTTGCCCGACTGGGTCCGGGGCGTTGGCGATCTGGTTCAGCCCTGAGATGAGCTGGTCGATCGAGTTTTCCTCGAGTCTCAGACGCTTGAGCTTCGGGGCATCGATCCCGTTCTTCTCCGCCTCATTCAAATCCTCGGCATTCGCAGCCAGCACCCGTTCACGGTTGGCATCGAGTTTCTCCGCCAACGCACGGAGCACGCCCGCGCGGGTTTCGTCCTCTAGCACCGCAACGGGGTTTGAGGCGGCGCGGGCTGCTTTGGCAATGTTCGTAATCGTTCGTTCTGCTGTCGTCATGCTGTCCTTTGAGTTGGAGAGTTGAAGTGGTGGAGGAGTGCGTGCGAGATGTGAAGTTGGAGAATCAGTGGAAGCTGGTCTGGCTGAGAATCACCAAGTCCTGCCGATGGATCACTTCATCGTTGATGTGATACCCGAGGATGGTCTCAAACTGTTCCGAACGCTGCCCCATGATTTGGTCGATCTCCCGGGCGCTGTAGGTGCTGAGCCCACGAGCGAAGACTTCTCCGCTCGGGTTGAGGATCTCGACGAGTTCCTGATTCGTGAAATCGCCGTCGACGCTCGTGATGCCCTTCGCGAGCAGGCTTGCACCCTTCTGACGCAGCGCTCGTTCGGCACCCGCGTCAACCCAGACTTGTCCCCGGGGTTTGCATCCGTGGGCGAGCCACGATTTGCGAGCACTGGGGATGTCTTCAAGATCATCGATGGTAAAGCGGGTGCCAATGTTCTCCCCACTCAAGCACCGGGAGACCGGGTCGAGCACCTCATCGGTCGGGCCGGGCACGATCGAGGTTTCGATGCCGTGGGCCAGCAGCGTCTCAACCGCGTTGAGCTTCGAGCCCATCCCGCCGGTTCCCGAGCTGCTCTGCTCATCGTTCACATGCGGGAGCGCGTCAGCGATATCGCCCAGTTCCGTGATCACCTCGTCTTTGCTCGCGTGCCGCACACCACCGGCAACAGAAATAATCACGGCATGCTGAGCCCTGATCGCAGAGCCGATAAGCGATGCCAGCGTGTCATTATCGCCCACGCGGATCTCATCGATAAGGATCGAGTCGTTCTCGTTAATGATCGGAACGACGCCCGCATCGATCAGTGTCTCGAGCGTGCGCAATGCGTTGAGATAGCGTTGCCGGTGAGAGAAATCGTCGGCCGTCAGAAGCACCTGTGCGATCGTCTGGTCATGGATCTGGAATGCCTGCTGATACGCGTGCATGAGCACGGGCTGCCCGATCGCCGCGGATGCCTGAGCCAGGTGCAACGCGCGAGGCATGTGCTCAAGCCCGAGTTTGAGCCGCCCGCAGGCGATAGTGCCCGAGGACACCACAACCGGTGCGTAGCCCATTCTGGTGAGACGCATCACATCATCACAGATGCGTTGAAGCGTGGGGAGTGATAGCTCGCCATCGGGTGCGAGCACCCCGGAACCAATCTTGATGACAACTCTTGGTGCGTTCGGTTCAATCGAGCTTGTGACGCTTGGTGCTTCTGGTTGCACGGGTCCTCCGGGGGATGCTGCTTCTGAATAACGAAAAAAACTCGCGTCGATTACGGCGCGAGCCTTTTAAATGTTCCGAAGAGTATTGATTAGCTCTTGTCTTCGTCTTTCACTTCATACTCGGCGTCGATGACATCGGAGTCGCCGCCCGAGCTTGCGCCCGCTTCTTCCGCGGGGGCATCGCCGCCCGCAGCCGCGGCCTGCTGCTCGTAGATCACCTTCCCGAGCTCCATCGAGGCGGACTCGAGTTCCTTGATCCCGGCTTCGAGTGCTTCCTTCGTGATCGAATCGTCCTTGAGCTTGGACTCAAGGTCCGAGCTCGCGGATTCGATCTTCCCGCGAACATCAGCACCAACCTTGTCGCCGTGCTCTTCGAGCGACTTGCGGACCTGAGCGATCATCGCGTCGGCACGGTTCTTGACATCGACGAGCTCACGCCGCTTCTTGTCTTCCTCGGCATGTGCCTCGGCATCGGCCTTCATCTTGTCGATCTCGGACGAGTCGAGCCCGCCGGAGTTCTCGATGCGGATGTCCGCCTGCTTGCCCGTGCCCTTGTCGACCGCGGTGACCTGCAGGATGCCGTTGGCGTCGAGCGCGAACTCGACTTCGATCTGAGGCGTGCCGCGCGGTGCCGGGGCGATCCCCGCCAGCTCGAACTGCCCGAGCGAGCGGTTGTCCTTGGCGAACTCGCGTTCACCCTGCAGGACATGGATCTGCACGCTGGGCTGGTTGTCGGCCGCCGTCGAGAAGGTCTCCTTCTTCGAGGTGGGGATCGTGGTGTTGCGCTCGATGAGCTTGGTCATCACGCCGCCCATGGTCTCGACACCCAGCGAGAGCGGGGTGACATCGAGCAGGAGCACATCCTTGACATCGCCCGTGAGGACGCCGCCCTGAACCGCGGCACCGATCGCCACGACTTCATCCGGGTTCACGGTCTTGTTCGGATCCTTGCCGAAGATCTCCTTCGCGATCGCCTGAACCTTGGGCATACGCGTGGAGCCACCGACGAGGACGACCTCATCGATCTTGCTCGTGTCGATTCCAGCATCCTTCAGCGCGTTGATGCACGGGGTCTTGAGGCGCTCGAACAGATCGTCACACAGCGACTCGAACTTCGAGCGGCTGAGCGTCTGCTGGAGGTGCTTGGGGCCCTCGTTTGTCGCGGTGATGAACGGGAGGTTGATCGTGGTCTCCTGCGAGTTCGAGAGCTCGATCTTCGCCTTCTCCGCGGCTTCCTTCAGACGCTGCATCGCCATCGCGTCGCTCTTGAGGTCCACACCCTCGGCCTTGCGGAACTCTTCCGCCAGGAAGTCGATCAGGCGCTGATCCCAGTCGTCGCCACCGAGGTGGGTGTCGCCGTTGGTCGAGAGGACCTCGAACACGCCATCGCCGACATCAAGGATGGACACATCAAAGGTACCACCACCGAGGTCGAAGACCGCGATCTTCTCATTGGCTTTCTTTTCAAGCCCGTACGCGAGGGCCGCGGCTGTCGGCTCGTTGATGATCCGCTTGACCGTCAGGCCCGCGATCTCACCCGCGTCCTTGGTTGCCTGGCGCTGGGCGTCGTTGAAGTATGCCGGGACGGTGATAACCGCCTCGGTCACGGTTTCGCCAAGGTAATCCTCCGCGGTTCGCTTGAGTTCGCCCAGGATCATGGCGCTGACCTGCTGGGGGGTGTACTCCTCGTCGCGGATCTTGACCTTCACGAAGTCGTCGCTGCCGCCGGTAACTTCGTAGGGGACAAGCTTCTCTTCCGAGCTGACTTCGCTGTGACGGCGACCCATGAAGCGTTTGATCGAGAACACCGTGTTCTTGGGGTTCGTGACCTGCTGGTGCTTCGCCTGCTGTCCAACGAGGCGTTCGCCCTTGTCCGTGAACCCCACAACCGAGGGGGTGGTGCGGTTACCCGAGCTGTTGATCAGAACCTTTGGGGTGTCGCCTTCCATGACGGCGACGACCGAGTTCGTGGTCCCGAGGTCGATTCCGATGATTTTGCCCATTACTGGCCTCCTTCTGTGCTCGCCGCGGCAGGAAGATGGATCCCCGGCGACGGATTGTTCTGGTTTCGTCTCCCAAACAGTTGCAATCGTTGTGCCAGTCCGACCCGCCGATCAGAGCGCGAGAAGCACCAATTTGGTGAGATGAACGAGGTTCCGGGTGCCGAATTCGGCGAGTCCTGCCACTCTGGCAGATACAGTCCGACATGGCGGATCTGCTGTGTATCGGGACGACAGGAATGCTCGCGGGGTGCGTGCGCTCCCTCATCGCGGACGGGCATCGGATCGTGTGCCTCGCCCGCACCCCATCCCGCCTCGAAGCCCTCGCAGATTCGATCCCAGACGAGGCGAAATCACGCTTGAGCACCTCCCCCTGCGACTACCGTGATCTGACCCATCTCGCGGAGGTTCTCGATGCGCTCAGATTCGAACCAACCGCTGCGATCTGCTGGGTGCATTCCCCCGCCGAACCGGTTCTGGAGCTGATCCGATCCGGATTCCCCTCCCTCGATTTGCTCCGTGTCGTCGGGTCATCGACCTCGATCCCGGAGATCTCGGGGGATACCCCATCCCGAATCGTCCGACTCGGATTCGTCATCGATGACGATCGATCTCGATGGCTGAGTCACGAGGAGATCTCCGCGGGCGTCTACAAGGCGTTCGTTTCAGGCGCAAAGGACTCCATCGTCGGCACCATCGAGCCTTGGGATCAACGACCCTGATCAGTCCTCAGATTCCGGGGATGATTCATAGCTCAGCGCCGCTTCCATCACCGGATCTTCGCCTGCAAACAAAGGCCCCGATCGCCACGGGATGAGCACATCCGGGTGGACCGCGTCAGGGTCGCCTTCCACTTTCTGAAACCATCGCGTGGAATGCGAGATCGTTAACCCGGAGTGGGGGAGCTCGAACCGTGAGAGTTGCCCAAAGTGGTTGGGCTTGCCTCCGGTCGGTTCGCCAATCAGGATCGCGCCGCAGTTATCCCGAAGCTGATGGCTGTTGCTCATCGCGCTGCTGAAGGTCTGGCGCGAGATGAGTCCAACGATGTCGCCCGGATCCCTGAATCGCTCAGACTCTTCGAGTGCTTGCCAGAGCGGCCAGATGACTGTCTCATCGCCGCCGCCGTTGAATCGAAGATCGATGATGATCCGTTGCGCATCGAGCTCATCACACTTCGTCATCACGAACTCGACAAACTCCGCCATCGGCAGGTTCTCCGCTTCCCGGCATCGGTTATACGCAACATAGAAGGCCTTGTGCTTGGGGATAAAGTCACTCTGGTAATACCCGCCCTGCTTGCGGTATGCGATCGGCCAGGGCTGCTCAAGCTGGTGCACAAAGCTGACCCACTGGACGGGGGTTTGCTCGTCGATCGTGCCCAGTGTGTGGGCGCGTGTCTCATGGTCCTTCGAGAACTCGATCACAATCTCTTCCGCATGGTGATCCTCAACCACGCCCACAGAACGGAGCGCCGGGAGCAGCGTCGCATACCACGCGCTCGTGCCCATCCGCTTCGATTCGTTCTCGAACGCGAAAAGCACGGAGACCCGATCGAGAACCTCGTCGATCGCGATCCCACCGATTGTGAGCACCTCGGACCCGATGTGGTGTTCATATTCCTTCGTCGCGAGGGTGACAAAGACGCCGTCCTCCATCACCATGAGCCGAACGGGCAGGCGGCGCATCCGCTTGCCGATTTCACCAAACCCGACGGTGGTATGCGCATCGCCTCCGAGCGCAACAAGGCGCGAGACCTCGACCGCCATCATCTGATCGTCGATCGTTCCGATCCGGTCGAACAACTCGTTCATCGCGGATTCAAAGTCCTCGACGCTCGTCTTGGTATAGAAGTTCGGGTGCCGAGAGAGCAACCCTTCCGCGAGTGTGTCCAGATCGGATTCCCACTGGTCATCGCTCAGGGGCTCGCCCGCAAATGAGAGCGTGACGAGGGCGCCCAGTACAGCGATCACGATCGCGTGCATGTGTCTCATACCCGCAGTGTACCAGAGTGCCGCAAAGGCCCAAGCGTCAGTCTTCGCCGAATCGGACCTTGGCTGATTTTTTCAGGTCTGAACTCAGCGTGAGCCCGATCCGCTCGAGGGCAGCCAGATTGATGGCGAGCTGGGTATCGGAGGGCTCATGCACACCCAGCGCCTCCGCGTGAAGCATGTCCGCGACCCGGAGCCCCTGTGCTTCGGGTTCAAAGCCGACCCCGAGTGGTGCACCCGCACGCACCAACGCGTGCGAGAAACCAAACATAGGGACGCGATCGCGGATCGAACGCAGGAGCAATGCTTTGACGAGCGCGGAATCAAAGACAGCCGTATCCGCAGCAGTCCACACGATATCGATCTCTTCTCTGAAGAGCGCATCAATGCTCTTGGCGGCGGAAGATCCCGTTGAATCAAGGTCGATCGCCTTCAGCGACCAGTTTGTGGGCAGCGCCGCTTGGAATCGATCGCGGAGTGCCCTTGAGCTCTCAGATGATTCCCGATACAGCATGCCCACACGCCGACCATGGATCCCTGATCTCTCGATCAGATCAATCTGCGTTTCAATATCCGGGTCTGTGCTGATGCCCGATGTGTTGGCCCTGCGTGTTAATCCCAGCCGATCAGGCAGGGGTGTCATGCAGTAGTACAGCGGCGTCGTATCGGGGAGCACCTTCGCAAGGCGTGCGGCCGCATCCCCGCCGATCGTGATGACCGCGCCCGACCGTTTCGAGAGCGAATCAAGATCCGCATCACTCAGCGATACTTGAGTCGTGGAGTGTCCACGACCTTTGAGTGTCCTCTCCGCCTTGTCGGCGGCATCAACATAGGGGCGTGCGTCGCTGCTCATCACGATCAGCACATCCGCGCCCATCGCGACGGGCACGATACCCGAGAGAGCGCAAAGCATCATCCATCCCAAAACAATGGGTCTGAACCATGTTGCTGATTGGAGGTTCACATGCGTGCTCATCGTGACTCGATCTAGAAATCCATATGCAACTGAACGAATGCTGTGCGACCTGGAACCTCAGCAGCGAAACTCGTTGCGGACTGGTCAAAGATCCTCAACGCAGTCTGGTCGAGCAGGTCTGTCACACCAATCTGTATTTCCGCGTGCAACTCGTCAATCGCGAAGGCCGCGTTCAGGTCCAGACGATGGTACTGCTCAATCTCGCTGACAAAGGTCTCGGGCGTCGTGTTTGTATACCGGTAGTTCACATTCAGGGCCAACCAATCGTTGGGCATGTATCGCAGCGTGGACCCGAGCTTGTGCTTGGCGGGAAGAAAAGCGCGTGCGTTCTGATTGGTGAGATCAAACTCGAAATCATTATACGCGTACCAGACCGAAGCACTGAACCGCTCGCGCTGATACTTGAGCTCGCTCTCGAAGCCCCACGCACGCGCTGCGCCGATGTTATCGATCGTGAAAAACAGTCGCCCGACAGATGGGGCTGGTTCTGGAAGCGTGATCGCGCCCGTCAAATCCTGGTAGTACTGCAAGTACGCGTCCGCACGCAATGTCAGCCCATCGCTGAGCTTGCCGGTATAGCCAAGCTCCATCGAATAGAGCTCCTCGTTGTCGATGTCTCCCGATGGAACAAAGTTGACCCCGAAGAGCCCGCCGCCGAGCGGGAAACGCTCTGAATCCAACTCACGCAACCCTGTTTGGGGGGTGCGGAACGCCTTGGCGAGGGCGACACGCACGACATGGTTCTTTTCGGTATCCAGCGCCCGCAGCAGTGCCGCTCTCCCCGCCCAGTCAACCTGAGTCTCGGAATACCAGTCGACCCGGATTTGTGATTCGAGCGTCCACCGATCATCGATCTCCCAGTGATCGCCAACAAAGAACCCGATCCATTGCTCGTCGCTGGTCCCCGATGGGAGCGCGTCCGTTGTACGCACCTGCGAGATATCCAGAGAGATGAAGCGTGCCGTACCGCCCAGCGTCACTGTGTGGTCATCACCCCGATCGAACGAGTATTGAGCATCGATGCTCTGATCGAATGCGTCGTATGCCCAGAGGGAGGGACGGTCGGATTCGATGTATGTCCCATACCACTGGATGTACCCGCTGCTGCCATCCGCTCGATTTTGTTCGTACTTGAGATGGCCAGTGAGCAGATCGACCCGATCATCTTGATCGATTTGAACCGCGAGGAACGGCGAGTCTGCACGCTCTACATGCGAAGCACCCAGAGAGAAATCGATCGTGGTCTCGTCATCGATCGTGTACTCGCCCGCGAACCGCATCCGCGAGTTTCGTCGAAAATCTTCTGAGATTGCCGGGGCGGTAGTTGTCGTGCCAAGGATCAGGTTGTCCGAGTTGCTCGGCTCAATATCGTTGTACTCAGCGGATATCCGCCAGGCGAACCGATCATCCGCGGCACCAATCCGTGCGAACGAACGAAGATCCCCGTGTTCCGTGATCCGCGTCGTCAAGTGAACACCTGTCGTATCGCGTAGATCCTTTTCGACCACATTTACAACACCGTTGAACGCGTTCGCACCCCATGCCGCCCCCCCGGGACCACGCACAATCTCAACCCGATCAATATCCTCAAGGAAGATGGGCAAAGTCGGGAAATCCACCCCGCCGTAGATCGGGTTGCTCGCGTTTCGTCCGTTGACAAGGAACAGGGTCCGGTCGCTGAAGGTCTGGTGCAATCCTCGCACCCCCAGCGCCCACCTGTTTTTATCCAACCTGAGCGCGTCAACGCCCGGCACAAAGTCGAACAGCTCCGGGAGTTCTCCGACCCCGGAATAGTGGATGTCATCGCTCGATATGGTGCTCACGGGCACAGGCGCAAGATTTGCCGACTGCTCCGAGCGCGAAGCGCTGATCACGATATCAAAGTCTTCAAAGAGAAGATCGACTGTTCCCCCGAGATCCAGGTTGTCGAACTCATCCAGCTCGTCAACCGGGTCCGCGGCTTCGATCGGTACCCCAGACCCCGTTCGGGTGGGGTCCTCGCTCTCCGGACCGCTGGCAGATGTCGTGCTGGCAATCATGAGGAATGTGACGGCGTAGGTGCCATAGCGAAGGGGTTTCGACGAGAACGCCGGCCCCCATCGGGTATTCAAGTCTTGAAGTGTCATCGCGATACCTCCACGGGTGCGTCCGCATCGGGGCTATCGGCATCCCAACCACGCAAGTTCATCGCAGAAGCCCGTATTTCCAAGGAGAATCAGAACTGGTCCAATCCCCCCAACTTGATGATCGACTTGAAGTTGCTCTCCTCAAATGTCGATGACGAAAGGACGAACTCATGCAGGCCCTGGGGATCTAAATGAACCAGACTCACAAGCACACAATGAAACTGGGGCTACGCGAACGCGCCGTCTTTGCTGTCGCTTCGCTCTGCATTCTGAGTGTTCTGACCGTTGCAGTATTCAGTGTGCTCCGGACAAACCGGCTGCTCATGCAGAATCAGTCCGCAACGATCGACGGCATCAGCTCCGGGCTTGTGACCGCGATCGAACTCCCGCTCGCCGTGGGCGATACACGCGAGATGAAGCGCATCTCCGAGGAGTTTCTGGAACTCATCCCCGACGGCCAGTTCATCCGGATCGAAGATCACGCCGGACGAACCATCAGTCTCTCCGAACGCGAAACCGGGCTCTACAGCAAGTACGCACAGGGAGACACCCCCGGGCTCAGCGAGATCCACTTCGAGGTCAACGCCCTCGGCATGGATGCTGATCTATTCGGCATCGAGGACATCAACCTCACGCCGCAGACACCAGCACAGAATACCGCCCAAGCGGAGAACCACGAGGACCTTCTCGGTGTCATTTCCGTCGGTGTCTCTGATGACATCCTCCAGACATCCATGCAGGCCCAGTGGTTTGCGATGCTCATCACCATCGGGGTGGTGATGTTCGCGACCATGCCGATCAGCTACTTCCTCGTCGGCACCCTTACCGTCCGTCTCCAGAAGCTCATCGATGCATCCAAGCGCATCTCAGAGGGAGACTACTCCCAGAGCATCACCGACACGCGTCTCGACGAGATCGCGCAACTTGCTGGTGCCTACGAGCACATGCGATGCGCCGTCAAAGAACGCGAAGAGCAGGAGCATCAGCAACAGGAAGCACTCCGTGTCGCTCATCTGGAAGCAAATAAGGCAAACCAGGCGAAGAGTCAGTTCCTCGCCCACATGAGCCATGAGATCCGCACACCGATCAACGGGATCACGGGCATGCTCGAGCTGCTCGCGATGACCGAGCTGCAGGAAAAGCAACGCAAGCATATCCGCACCGCGATGTCATCAGCCGATGCGCTCCTCAGCCTGATCAACGACATCCTCGATTTTTCAAAGATCGAGGCAGGGCAGATGGAGACCGAGCATGTTGTCGCGGATGTGCATGACATCTTCGAGGGCGTCGCAGAGATGCTCGCATGCAAGGCCGAGGAAAAGAACATCGAACTGATCTGCGACATCGCACGCAGTGTTCCCAAGTTCGTGATCAGTGATCCGACCAAGCTCCGTCAGATCGCGATCAATCTCGTCAATAACGCGATCAAGTTCACCAAAGAGGGCGAGGTTGTTATCCGCGTCACCGCCGAGTCTGATGGAGATTCGGCGTGGGCCCTCCGGGTCAGCGTGACGGATACCGGCATCGGTATCGAGCCAGAACAACGCGATCGCCTCTTCAAATCCTTTTCACAGGTCGACGCTTCCACGACCCGGAAGTACGGCGGGACAGGGCTCGGGCTCGCGATCTGCAAGGGGCTCGTCGAGATCCTCGGCGGCTCAATCGGAATCAACCCCGACCGGACCAACGGATCAGAGTTCTGGTTCACATTCCGTGCCGGCATTTGCGACAAGGACTACGAACCCACTCCCGTCTTCCATGGCGATCTTCACGGGATGCGGGCCATCATCCTCGATGATAACCAAACGAACCGCGAGATTTACACCGAAGCGCTGGCCAACTGGGGGCTCCGCCCGCAGGCCTACGAGAGCGGTCATGAAGCGATCGAAGCGCTCCGTGTGGCGAATGAGCAAGATCCATTCAAGATCATGATCCTCGATATGCAGATGCCAGAGATGGACGGTGTCATGGTGGCCGAGGCGATCACATCGGATCAGCACATCGACACGCCGACGATCGTCATGCTCACCTCCATGTACAACCTCGTCGAAGACGAAGACCTGTCCAAGCTCTCCATCACCTCCTGTCTTCAGAAGCCCATCCGTCTCTCAACGCTGCACGATGCACTGGCACAGTACATCTCGGGCACCCACTCGGGCGAACAATCCGCGCCCGAAGACAAGAAGGGGGAAATGGAATCCCTCAAGGGTGCCCGTGCACTCGTCGCCGAGGACAACACCGTCAATCAGATGGTGATCAGCGAACTCCTCAAAGCGGCGGGAATCGAAGTGAAGGTCGTTGACAACGGTGCCCAGGCGGTTACCGAGGTGTGCGCAGATCACTACGACTTCGTGCTCATGGATTGCTCCATGCCTGAGATGGACGGGTTCGAGGCGACCCGCTGGATTCGCGAGCAAGAAAAATCCGACCGCGACGGGAGGCGTGTCCCCATCATCGCATTGACCGCGAATGCCATCCGTGGCGATCGCGAGCGGTGCATCGACTCGGGCATGGACGACTACCTCACCAAGCCCATCAACGCCCGTCGGCTCTACAAAACCCTGAGCATCTGGGTCCAGAAGATGGCACGCGTACAAGACGAATCGACCCCACAATCGACCCCGCAATCGGCCCCGGCACCTCAGCCCACGACCGAGTTCAGACCGATGTCCTCATCCCCGTCCAAGATTGACCACGAAGGGGCGCTGGAACGATGCGCCGGGAACCCAAGAGTTCTCGTCATGGTTCTCGAGGAGTTCGCCCGAACCAACGCAGCTGTCGAGGGTGAGCTCTATGCGCTTGTCCGATCAATGAACTTTGACGATCTCGCACTGCAGGCCCATTCGCTCAAGGGCGCGGCCGCGAACATTGGCGCAGACGATCTGTCCGCCAAGGCCAAGACCCTCGAAGTCGCAGCGAAGAAGAGCATGCCCGAGGGGTTGGAGGAAACCGTTCGCTCGATCGCAGGGGAGATGGACATCATCCGATCCGAGATCGAACGCATACGCTCGGAGTACGAGAACGCCGCCTGATCGCGAGTTGTAAGAGATTCCAGCACAGAAAAAGGGCACCGGTCAGTCCGGTGCCCTTCGTATAGCGTTGATCCAGCGCGATGATTACTGGCCTTGCGCCAGTGAGTACCCACGCTGCCCATCATACATCTTGATCGGAATAAACTCCGTGATCGAGAACTTCTCCGCAACCTTCGCGAGCAGGTGTACCGTCGGGCCCTGTCCAATATTCCCGATCCCGTCGTTGAGCTCGAATCGCACGCAGCAGTTGTTGATGATCTCCGTGTAAGGAGAACCGGTCGGCCATACCTGTGTGCCGCGGTTGGAGATCACCGTCAGACGGAAAGGGGTCCCGTTACAGATCCGCTTGAGCCGATCTGCCAGATCCAGCGGTGTGAGCGCTGTCTCAAGGAAAATATCGCACCCAACAATCTGACTCTGGACCTGTTCGTGCGTGACCATCATCTTGTTCACACTCGGACGCGACGGCGGGGTGTGGCAGATCATGTCACCGCCGGGCACCGTACAGGGCGAAACCGTCTCGGGCGATTTACCGAGGTTTTTCGCGATCGTCTGCGCAAACGCCGTGGTTCCGACCGGATCGCCCTTGCCCTTGACATCCCCCGTGTGAACCCCAGATTCCAGGGTGTAGAGCAACGCGTTCTCGATTTCTGCAGCTGTCTCACGGAGCCCGATGTGGCGGAGCATAATCAACCCCGAAAGCAGCAAGCTCGTGGGGTTCGCTTTATCCTGACCCGCGATATCCGGCGCCGTGCCATGCACTGCCTCGAAGATCGAGATCTGGTCACCAATATTCGCAGAGGGTGCGAACCCCAGCCCTCCAACGAGACCCGCGGCAAGGTCCGACACGATATCGCCTTGCAGGTTCGTCAGAACGATCATCCGATACCGATCCGGACGCAGGACCAGATTCATGCACAACGCATCGATAATGACATCTTCAGTTTCAATGTCCGGATAATCCTGACTCAGGAAGCGGAACCGATCCAGGAAGGTCCCGTCCGTCATCTTCATGATGTTCGCTTTGTGCCCACAGGTGACCTTATTGATCCCAAAGGACTTGGCCGTTTCAAACGCGAAGCGGTTGATCTGATCGCACCCCGGGGTCGATATCAGCCGTTTTCCTGAGTACGAATCGGGAGTGAGTCGGTGCTCAATCCCACCGTAGGTATCCTCGACATTCTCACGAACGACATAAAAGTCGACCGGAACGCCCGCTCGCGAGAACACAGTCTCGACGCCTGGCAAAGACTGGAAATGTCGCAGGTTTGCGAACGCGCCGAAGGTCTTTCGGAGGGTGACATTAATCGACTTTCCCCCGCCTCCGATCGGTGTTCCCATGGGCCCCTTGTAGAGGATGCCGGTGGATTCAATCAGCTCGATCGCCTCGTCCGTCATGCCTCGGGTTTCGCCCGTCGCGAAGACCCCTTGCCCCATCTGGACTTCCTTGAACTCGACTTTGTCGAGCACGCCGGCTGCTTCAAAGATGTGCATGCACGCACGCGTGATCTCAGGGCCGATGCCGTCGCCGGGGGCGAGCGCGATCTGGAGCTTATCGCTCATATTCCACCTCTTTCGGGGGGTCGTTGGACTCGATACACAGGTTCCTATCGGCACGATAGGCCCCTTGGGTCAGATCTGATACCAAGTGGACAACAAGAACCTGAATCGAAGTCATGCGTGTGTCGCTCGCCGGAGACGCTCATCGAGTGCCGCCGCGATAGCCCGCTCATCATCATCTTGTGCGGCCGGTGGTTCTTCGATCCAGATCTCCGTCCCCGCAGCCCCATCTGCTTCGTGTAATGCACGATAAATCGCCTGGGCATAGGGTCCGACTTGCGCTGGTACGCGGATCAGCTCGCCACCCTTCGGGTGGGCCGCGATCGACCATGCGATCAGCGCCGCGTGGGACGGCGCGGTTTGGAGCGCAGGCGTCGAGACGAGCCGGGCCGCGGTGCGGGGCTGGTAATGGGCCCCAATCAGCCCCGGCGATCTCGTCTCCTCATCGTCTGTCTGGTGAGTGCTGATCTTCACATGCACCCCGAGCGCCTCGCTGATCCGGTGCGCTCCGATCACGCCCGGGCGAAGGATTGTGGGGGTGGCGCTGCTCAGATCAAGCACTGTGGACTCAATGCCCGCCCTGCAGTGCCCACCATCGAGCACAATGAGGTCGTCCGAATCGAACGCATCACGCACATGCTCAGGAATGGTGGGGGAGATGTACCCGCTCGGGTTGGCGCTGGGCCCCACGATCGGGTTACCGAATGATTCGATCAGCGCCAACGCGACAGGGTGCTCAGGGCAACGAACCGCGACCGTCGAGCCGTTGCCGGTCACGATATCGGGGACGGATCCCGCTTTGGGTAAGACGAGCGTCAACGGGCCCGGCCAGAACTCCCGGGCAAGTTTCGATGCCTGTTCCGTCCATTCCAGCACAACGCGTTTCGCCATGGCTGCATCGGAAACATGCACGATCAGTGGGTTGTTGCTCGGGCGTCCCTTGAGATCAAACACCCGTTGGACCGCGTCCGCACGGAGCGCATCCGCACCGAGCCCGTACACGGTTTCCGTCGGAAAGGCAACAAGAAGCCCCGCGGTCAACCGCCGGACACCCTGTGAAATCCCTTCTGGGCCCGCGACGATCTCACTCATCGCGTACGGAGCCCTGCTCGGACTCGTCCTCGCTGGGCGATGTGTACTCGAGCGCAGATTCGCCCGGTGCGAGCTGGTTCGCATCTGGAACGATGAAATCGATCCGGTTGCGTTGCAGGATCGTCCCCATCGCAGCGTGCAGATCAACAATCGCCTTGTTGTAGTCTGTCAGCGCCGCGGCTTCAGCGATTTCAGCGGCCGCGAGGGTTTCCTGCTGACTCAGCTCCAGATTCAGTCGCTCAACGCTATAGCCCGCGTTCGTGAGTTCCTTCTCGACAATCAACGATCGCAGCGCTTCTCCCTGCGCGACGCGAGAAAGCGTCGATTGCTCGATGAGCGCTCCGTTCGTCTTCACCGCGTTGAGCGCGTTCTTGATCTCAAGCACAATCTGCTGCGCTGTCTGTCGGTAAGCCACGACGGATTGCATCCGCCCCAGCCGAGCCGCGCGGTATGCCGCCTCGCCGGCACGATTGCCGATGGGCTGTTCGAAGCGTGCACCGATCAACCAGTCATCGATAAACCGATTCTCGCCTGCGTCTTGATACGCGTCCCCGAACGAGTCGTCAAAGCCGAGTAGGCGTGCCTGTGCCGTCAGATCGAGGCGTGGCATCCGTTGGTTTCTCTGCAGTTCCTGCTGGATCGTCGCATCGTCGATCGACAGCAGCGCCTGCTCCATCTCGGGGCGTTCCTGCACGCCCGCGGAGATCGCGTCGAGCAATGAGAACGAGATCGGCTCCGCGAAAGCGTCCTCACTGGGAACAATCAAAGTCTCGGAGCCGACCGGGAGGCTTGGATCGTTGATCAGCGATTTGAGCAGATCGCTCGCCAAACGCAGATTCGTGCGTGCGACAAGCAGGTCGGCCCGGCGTCGTTCAACCTGGGCGACTGCGTCGGCGACCTGCGCCTGGCGGGCGTCCTGTACTCGCCGTGCCTTGATATCGTCCCGGACCTTGATTCCGCGATCCACAAGCTTGGAGCGGATCACGAGGACCTTGTACGCCTGGACGAGATCCCAATACGCCTTTTCGGTTTCCGCGGCGGTGCTGATGAGCGTCGATTTGAGTGTCGACACGCTCGAGCGTTCAGCATTCCGAGCCAGATTAATCGCCGCCATGTTCGCATCACGCCCAAAGTCGCGCAGCAGCGGTTGCGTCAGACCGAGCACAAAGTCGGCGTTGTGGGCCGGGTTGGGCATCGGGGATGTGCCGAAAAATGAACTGTCAACATTGTTGTACCCGATGTCGTTGCGGATCTCGAGCGTTCCACCCGTATTGAACTGGCGTTCAACCCCGACGGACCCTGTAGCGATCTGCGAATCGTTGCGGACAGCCCCGCTCGATCCGCCGAAGCCCTGCCCCGCCTGGGGGATCGATGAATCCTGATACTGTCCTTCCGCAAAGAACAACCAGTCGAACTGTGCCTCGGCCTCAGCAAGTGCCGCCTGCGCAATCGCGGGGGAGAATCGTGCGACTTCCACGCTCAGGTTATTGCCAACGGAGGACTGGATCGCCTGCTCGAGGGACAACCCGATCAGGGTGGTTTCCTGCCCGAGCAAATCCTCGCCCACAAGGTGTGCGATCGGGCTGCTCGCGTCGGGGTGCTCAGCCTGGAGCTGCTCAAGGTATCCGTCCGTAGAAAACTCCTTGCTGATCTGCTCGAGGTGGTCATCTCGAATTTCAAGTTTTTTCAGATCCAGCATCGGCGATATGTTCTGCTCGCCGGGGTTCGCCTCCGCGTGCGCAATCTCGCGCTCGATCGCGTTGAGCATCGATCGCTTGAGTATCTGCTCCCCGTCTCGCTCGATCGGAGAACTGCAGCCTGATACTGCGATCAGAGAACTGATAGAGAGCGAGACGATCTTGATAGGGTGCAGTCGCGGTGTCATAGCCAAACGATAGGTTGGATACAATCCCAAAGTCGTTGATGCGTTCACAGAACCTTGCACCCTTCAACTCGCGTAGACTAAAGACCCGGACCCCGTCCGGCCACAACGGGGACAGGTTCAGGTAAGGAGGCCCGCCGTGCTCAAGACAACCCAATGCTCACGACACGCCCGGATCGCACCCATGATGATCGCGATCGGGGTTTTCTCAAGCGTCCTTCTCGCGCCCTCAGCATTGGCGTCGAGTACTCTGGTCGCTCAGGACGGTATGGGACATATGGTCGTCAATCGCGACGACGCAGCTCTCCGCTGTGGCGATCAGGATGTCTTTTACGCCATCGCTCGGCTGAAGTCGGGGACCCTGCTCCGAACCGCAGGCGAATCCGGTGCCTACACCCGTGTGGTCATGCCCGAGCACATCGGTGGGTTTGTCCCGGCCACGGAGGTTGAAGCGATCTCTGGGGCAAAGAAAGTGCGTCTGAGCGTGGATTCGAAGCTCCGGGCCCCGTCGCACCTGATGGGGCTCCCCGGTGCATGGAAGCAGCTCTATTCGACGGCTCTCCCGGCCGGCACGGAACTCGAGATTATCGAGAATCTCACAAATGAGGCAGGCGGGATCGTTGGTTACAGGGTCAAAGCCCCCAAGAGCCCGAGCGGTGAGCTCCCAATCGCGTTCATTCTCACGGATGATCTGCGCCCAGCACTGAGTTCAGAGATCGAGGGCGGCAAGCAGGATCCCATTCCCCCGAGCAATAGCGAAGAGGTCGAGGAGTCAACCCCGGATCCTGAGCCGCTCCCAGAGACCGAACCCGAAACAGATCAGGCATCGCAAGCCGAACAGTCCGGCGGTGATTCCACAGCGGTCGATACCTCCCTGCTCGAAGAGCAGGTGACAGGCGATCCCGTCGAGATCGAGAACAGCACGCCCGTCTCAAACGCATCCGAGCCCAGCGTGATCAGGGCGAATGAGGCACAGATCCCCGCCTCCGAGTTGGAATCGCTCGAAGCTGCATTCGAGGGTGCCCGCAGCATGCCGCGTGCGGAGCTCGATGAGGCCCTCGACGAACTGCTTGCCGAGTTCAATCGCACGCGTGCCGAGGCAGGGGATGATGAATCGCTCGCCCGAGCCCTTGATCAACGCATCGAATGGATTCAGATTCGTATGCAGACGCGCGATCAACGCCGACGCATCGCCCAGGCGCTCGCCCAGTATGACGCTGGCGCGGACGAGACCGCTAGAGCGATCAAGGACTGGCAGCAGGGGCGTGCGTATCAGCTCGTTGGTCGCATGGTGACCTCGTCCGTCTACACCGGTGCGAATCTCCCGCTGCTCTATCGTGTGCAGGGCACCGATCCGATCACCGGACAGCCCCGCACGATCGGGTACATCGCACCGAAGAAGGATCAAGATCTGCGTCACATGCTCGGTCGCGTTGTGGGCGTGCTGGGTGTGATGCGGAACGACGCGTCACTGGGGCTCAAGGTTGTCGAGCCAGAACGCGTTGACCTCATGCCTGAGTAATGTCGTCTTCAGAGCACCATCACCCTGATCACGATCCCGCGTCCTTGCCGAACGAGGACCGCGCGGGTGGTGAGATCGTACTCGCCAATGCTCTCTCAACGAGCGATGATCCGATCAGCGCCGCGACTGAAGCCGCATCGCGTTTGCAATCCAAGCTCGATACCCCCCCGGACCTGCTCATGGTGTTCGTTACGCCGCACCATGCACAGCGGATGGGCATGATCGCGGACACCTTGCGAGATACCCTCAACTCCAATCACATGATCGGCGTTTCTGCATCATCCGTGATGTCAGGAACTGCGGAGATCAACGACACCCCCGGGATTGCGCTTCTTGCTTGCAACCTTCCAGGTGTACGGATTTCTCCGTTCTGGGTCGACCACATCTCCCCACGCGATTCCACCGATGAGCGAGCGGCCAAGCTCGCCGAGCAGATCGATGCTGGCGTGGATATGCGTGCCGCGTTCTTCTTCGCGGACCCATTCTCCGTCCCGCTCGTCAAGCTCATCCCCGCGCTCTCCGCCGCCCGGATGCAGCACATCACCGGGTCGGGGCGTGTCGAATCCATCGGCACGATCCTCGGGGGCATGGCATCGGCGGCATCACGACCGGGGGGGAACTCGCTGCTCCTCGACGGCGATGTGCGCTCCAGCGGCGCGATGGGCGTCACCCTCTCCGGCGATCTGCAGATCGACACGGTCGTTTCCCAGGGATGCAGGCCAATCGGGAATCCGATGATCATCACCAAAGCGAGGGGGAACCTGATCCTCGAACTCGCGGGGGTGCGTGCGGTGGATGCCATCCGCGAGATCGTGCAGGTTCTTTCCGAGCACGACAAACAGCTCCTCGCTAACGGGCTGCTGCTCGGACGCGTGATCGACGAGCACAAGTCCCATTTCGGGCGCGGCGATTTCCTGATTCGCAACATCATGGGCGGCGACGAGGACTCGGGCGCCGTCGCCGTCGCGGACCTGATCTCCGCCGGGCAAACCGTGCAACTCCACCTACACGACGAGCAGACCGCCCGCGAAGACCTCTCACTCCTGCTCGATGGGCAGCGCCTCTATGAGAAACCCGCCGGGGCGATGCTGATCTCCTGCTCCGGGCGCAGCGAGAAGTTCTTCGAGGAACCGGGGCACGACGCGCGAGCGATTGCCCACGCGTTCAATCAATCTCCCGACGGTGCGAAACGCGCCAAGTCGGGAGAAGAACTCACGACGGATCAGGGCATCCCCCTCGCGGGGTTCTTCGCGGCCGGCGAGATTGGCCCGATCGATGAGCACATCTTCCAGCACGGCCACACCGCCGTCGCTGGGTTGTTCCGCAAGCCGGATTCATGACCCTGATCGATCAGAGCAGCCCAAGTTCTTTCAAGTCATCCGTCGGCTCGTTGAACGAACACGATCCGTACCCCGTCGCGAACGATTCGCGTGATTGCGCGAGCTGGGCGACATTGATCGCGTGATCCTTCCACGCCACACGGTCGTCCTCGAATACGAACGACTTGGGATCCGTGTCGTTGAGCAGTTCCACCGCCTGCGCCTCTCCGAACCCCTTGTGATACCGAACGAGGGACGCCGCAAGGAAGACATTGATGAACCCGTGCATCACACCCCGAGGCGCGTCGGGTTCATAGGTCAGCGCGTGCTCCGATCGGATCGGGTGGTGGAGGCCCGCCGTCGCCTTGAACGCGACATCGGCCTGATCGCACGCCATGATGAAGCGGGCGATGTCCTCGGACGATGGGTAGAGGTCGGGCGTGACCCCGCCGCACCGGATCTTGGCAACCGCGCCAGTTCCCGCGATCGCCGCGACGAACCCACGCGGGTCGCCGCCGAATATGATGTCCTTGGGGATCTCAAACGCGGGCACGATCATCTCGGGGATCGTTTCAAGCGCGTCGTCAATATCGCCGGGGGTTGCGACGCGCATCTCGATCGCGTCCACCATCGCCAGCCCGTTGGCCTCGTTGTCGTGGTGTTCATTGAACGCGAAGATCTGATCGAGGTTCTCCTTCAGGTCCCCGATGATGATCGCGCTCACCTGCCACGGGTCCTGAAAATCCGCGTGCTCGCGGTACCCGCTGGTTGCGTATGTCCCCGGCATGAGCGCCGAAGCGTGCTCGGTCAACTCGCTCAACCGGTTGGCCGGGCAGATGAATCGCGAGAGGAACCGCTCGTGTTGCGATCGGAGATCACGAGCGTAGTTCTGCGTCGCCGTGCCCATATCGAGCTTGCTCGGCGGGAACAACCCCGCGTAATCGATCAACCCTGTCATGAGTGTTTCGATGCTTCGGATCATGTTCGTATTCTCTTTCCCGGATGGTGCGCTGGGGTTGTGCATGCTTTGCCTCCCGTGTCAATCGTCGTCATTGATCTCTAGCCCGTCGGGCAATCGAGTCCCCTCGTGCATCAAACGCTCCCACGGATCAAGTGATCGTATGGGCGTTTGCTCGGGGTCGAAGAAATCGCTCAATGCACGCCGGTAGAGGGCGATGCGTCGGTTTGTTGGAGCGTGCCCCTCGTGGTGCCCGTGATCGATGAGGAAACGCCATTTGCGACCGGGGTCCGCGTCGATGGAGTTGAACACCGCCGCGGCGGTGTGGGCGGGAACGATCTGATCCTGACGGGCGAGCATGGCAAAGGTCGGCACACGCACCTTGCGACCGTGAACGATCGCGTCACAGAGCTTCAAACGCTCCATCAGTTCCTCGCGTCGATCCGGATTCGCGTCGATGACGCGTTTGATCTGCAGTGCCGCGCCGGACGGGGTGCCCAGACGCGTCGCCCAATCACCGAGCGAGGGCATCGCAATCGCCAAGCGATCGATGATCGATTCGCCACGGAGCTTCCCGATCAGTTGCCCCGCGCTGATCACGGCCAGCCCTCCGCCCAGCGAGGAGCCATGTAGATACACACCGTGGTGTTCGACGGAATCGTCGACGGGAATATCCGTATCCGTGTCACGGTGCAAAAGAACATTCCGCATCACGCGGCACGCGTTGCACACATCGGCGACTCCCTTGGGCAGGATCCACGCGTCGAATGACTCTGCATCGAACCCACGCGTGATCCAGGTGTTGCCATGCTCGTTGATCTGTGTGAGATCGCCGCAGGTTGTGCGCGATCCCGGATAACCCCGGAGACGCATGAGGAGCACCGCGACCCCGCGATCCGCAACGCGCTGCCATCGCCGAGCGTTGATATCCAGTGGGTCCGGGGGCATATCCCCGTGGACTGTGACCAGCGATGCTTTGACAGGACGCCCGTCGCTGGGCAGGATCAGTCGCGCACCGATTGTCACACCGTCGGCGGAGTCGAACTCATGCGTGGCGCTGGGATCGCTCGGATCCAACACGGCCCGCCGCGTGAGGACGGGGGTGTGATGGACGAGCGAATCAAACCAGCGTTTCCATATCGGCGCATGATCCGACGCGGGCACAGGGTCCCCGATGTGCGCGAATGTGCGCACCATCTCGGGGTTTGTGCTCGACGGGAGATCCATCCGCCAATCTCCTTGTGATGCCCCTGAACTCAATCGTTCGGGGTCAGTTCCTGCTGTGCAGCCTGATACGCCTTGTCGATCGCTTCAAGATCGATTTGTGCGGTCCAGAGCTGCGAACTCGGCTTCTCGCCTTCAGGGGCGTTTCCGCGTTGCGCCGTCCAGATCATCCATTCGCCGTTGCTCGTGAATGCGGGGAGCCCGTCAAAGCCTCGCGCTTGGGTGATCCGGAGTCGAGCCGTGTACTCCGGGTCATAGGTGCCCGTCGCATCGATGGCGTAGATCTCGTAGTTGCCGTGCGAGACCTCGCTCGTCGCGTACAGAAGGTACTTCCCGTCGGGCGTGAAGAACGGGCACCAGTTCACATGCTCGTTGTCCGTGAGTTGGATTTCTTCCTCGACCCCCGTGATCTTCCCGTTCTCATCGAACTCGAGCACGGACACGAAGATCTGAAGCAGGTTGTCGCCGCGACGATCCGATCGGTAACAGATCGATTTCCCATCGGGTGAGAAGAAAGGCCCGCCATCGTACCCGTCAGCGGTGACGAGGGGTGTGTGTGTCTCGTCCGTCGTGTCGTAAACCCAGATGTCGCCGTTGTTTTCGCCGGGCTTGAGGCGGGTGTACAGGATGTGACGCCCATCGGGCGACCATGACCCTTCCGCGTCGTATCCCTCGCGTGCCCAAATCACCTTCTCGTTCACGAGCGTGGGGATGGACACGATGTCGCTCATGTCGAGTTTGGGCGCGGTGGTGTCGCCGGATTCTTTGTGCTCCTTCGCGCGTGCCTTCGCTTCGTCGCTCAGGTCGTACTTCATCTGAAGATCGCCTGCGAGGATCTCCATCTCGACCGGGAACTGCCACGAGTAACGCGAGTTCTCTCGCTGATATCCCACGACATCGGACCCGGTGGGGGCCGTGCGTGTAGATCCGAAGAGGATCTTCATGGGTTCGGTGGGGTGGAACCACCCGCAGGTGTTCGATGATCCGGGCTCTGAAACAAGCCCGGCCGGCCCCAAGCCCGTGATGTTCCCATTATCGTCCCGATTGACGCCGGCGACATACATCGAGTAATGCGCCCCGGCCTTTTCACCCTCCTCGGGGACAGGGATCGCCTGGAAAATGATCATGTTCCCATCCGGCGAAAAATAGGACTCGCCCGCTTTGATGTACTTGGTCTCGGAAGTGAGCTGGGTGTAGTCACTCAGGAACTCACCCTCCAAGGCCGGCCATTGATCATCCCAGCTTGGGTTTGGATTGATCTTTTCAGCGTCCTGAGCGATCGAAAAGGCTGAACACGCGGCGACTGCACACAGCGCGAGCGTCAAAGTCTTCATTGCGGGTCTCCTATGGGGTCTACACTGAACCTGCATGGTTGATACTAGGTCTCAACAACCCATTACTCGCGTCCGCACGGAACCCATCCCGTTCTTTGCGTACAAGCCCCCAACCGACCCGATTCGTGTGATTCATGAGGACGATCAGTTCGTCGTCGTGGACAAGCCAGCCGGGTTGCTGTCTGTGCCGGGCATCGCGCCGGAAAAGCAGGACTGCCTCCGATCGCGGATCAAGGACATGTTCCCGCACGCGAAAGGCCCGATGACCTGTCATCGCCTGGATCTTTCCACATCCGGGGTGATGATCCTTGCACTCGACAAAAAGACCCACGCGAACCTTTCCGTCCAGTTCGAGTTCCGACGCACCCAGAAGCGTTATATCGCGCTGCTTGAGGGGCACCTCGACACGGACGAGGGGCTCATCAACTGCCCCATGCGGAAGGACATGGAGATCCGTCCGTTGATGCTCGTGGATTACTTCGAGGGCAAACCCTCGCAGACCCAGTACCGCGTGATGTCGCGCGAGACCTATCGTGATCGCCCCGTGACCCGTGTCGAGCTCGAACCCAAAACCGGACGCACGCACCAGCTCCGTGTGCACGCAGCGCATCCGCGTGTCACCACCGTTGGGACATTGGGGCAGAAGAACGACGACGAAACGACGGGATTAGGTCACCCGATCGTCGGCGACGAGCTCTACGGCGACGCGACCAACGCGGATCGTCTCATGCTCCATGCGTCGATGCTGACCATCCACCACCCACGCACGGGCAAGCAGATGACCTTCAAAGCGTCTGACCCGTTCTGAGTCAGAAGACCAACGCGGGCAGGTGCGGCGCCGGCCAGCTCAGGGCTGTTGATTCCATGAGCTTGCGCAGTTCAAGGATGTCGTGGTCGCCGAACGCGTTGCGATCGAACGAATCGATATCCAGCACGCCGTAGCACGACCCGTCGTCGTTGAAGAGTGGGATCACAACCTCGGATCGGTCCCGCGGATCACACGCGATGTAGTGCTCGCCCAGACTCTGGACATCGTGAACAAGGATCGGGCGTTTCTTTTCCCACGACATCCCGCACGCGCCATGCAACTCGATGGGTGAACACGCGGGCTTGTCGCGTGAAGGCCCCAGAATCATCTGATCCGCGTCGGGGTCTTTCTCATAGAACCCGACCCACGAGACGCCATAGTCCTTGAAGAACCGCCACATGACATCGCAGACATCGCGCATCCGACGATGCCGGTTGCCCGAGACTTCGGTGAGTGCGTACGCCACAGGTTTGTAATCGCGTTCAAAGACTGGCATGTCAGATTTTAGATCCTCTGCCAACGAAAAACCCACCCGGCGGATCGCTGGGTGGGCAATGAGATTCTGTCATTCGCTCGATCAGATCGTTGCGCTGGTGAAGGGCAGCAGTCCGAGGAAGCGTGCACGCTTGATCGCGCTTGCGACCATACGCTGCTGGCGGGCGTTGGTGCCCAGACGCTTGCGGCCGTAGATCTTCCCGTTGGGGGTCATCATGCGACGCAGGGATTCAACATCCTTGTAATCGACATACTCGATGCCCTTACCGCTCTCAATGGTGACCTTGCCTGTAGGGGCGCCGCCGAAACGATCGGGCTTGCTTGCCATTCTGCTCATAGTACGAATCTCCGTCATGGACTTCGTGGCTCAGCCTCTGCTCACTCGGCAGGGCTCAGCGACGGGGAGGTGCTCAAATACAGTCCCTGAAACCAGTTCAGGGCGAGGACTTTACGCACGCGACGCGTCTGCGTCGACCGGGTTCGACAAGGATTCCGGATGATACGCGTAAGAATCAGGGTTCTGGTCGGGTTTCGACATGATCTGATCGATCGAGACCCGCCCCGGTCCGCGGAGGACGAGGTAGGTGGCGGGGATGAGGAACACGATGTTGCGGATGACCTGGCACCACCCGACACTGGAGCCGCAGATGAAGTTTTCATCTCCGAAGCACGAGCAATCGGCACTGACATCCGTGAAGATGACATACAGAAGGGCGTAGATGAACACCCCAAGCAGTGCCCCGATCCCAAGTGCAGCGGATCGCGCTCGCAGCCCGAGGATCAGCATCAACCCAGCGAGAAGCTCAAACCAGGGGATGACAAACGCACCGATGATGATGAGTTCCGGGTGGGTCTCCGAATCGATGACCTGGAAACCTTTGATCGCTTCGGCGAAGGACTGGATCGCGGGGATCTTGTTGTACGCCGCGAAGACAAAGACCGCACCAAGAAACAATCGCAATGGAAGCTGAAGCAAGATCGATTCGATCATGCTCGTCTGTGGGATCGCGTTCTTATTCATGGGGCGCTCCCTTCTTCCGTCGGGAAGCCGGCGGCGACCCAGTCCGTGTATCCCACGCCCATGATCCGCAGATCTGTGAACCCGATCTGTGCGAGTCGTCGCGCGACATTGTGCGACGCATCACATTCGCCCCCGACGCAGTAGATCACGACCGTGGATTCGGGAGGCATTGAGTTCGCGATCCCAAACGCACGATCCGAATCCGTGTCGAACAACGACGACGCGAGCCACGCAGCGTACTGGATGTGCCCTTCCTCGAACTCATGCTCGTGACGCGCGTCGATGAAGTACGCGCCGTCTTCCCACAGTTTGTGTGCTTGACGAAGGGTCAGTGTCCCCTCGGGGACGGGCGCATCAAGAATCGCGTCGGAGACTTCTATTTCAACGGGCGGCTCTGAGACGGGTGGATCTACAGGGGGCTCGCCGGATCCGGTATCCGTCTCTGGGGTGGTATCAACGGGTCCCCCGGGAGGATCAGAAGGATTGTTTCGTCCGCCCTTGACATCGCCGTCGGTGTTGAGATCAACTTTGGAGATATCAATCGGATCGATCACAAGCGCGTGAACCGTCCCGAACAAAAAGGCTGCTCCCACAATCGAGAGCAGCCCGGAAGTGATGTGCATGCATCGCATGGATGGAAACTCCAGAGCGAGAACGGGTTACTGAGCGCGGAGCTGACCGTACATCTGCATGGTCAGTTCCTTCTCGTCGGCAACATCGGTGGTAATACGGATCGGGGTATTGAACCGGGGCGCAGGTGCGACAACGGTGCCGGTGATTTTTACGATCCAGTCGGTCTTCTCTTCGTTCGCGGGTTCGAAGGTTGTTTCGGACTCAAGCGCGATCGTGTTGAAGGCAACGCTCTCGAGGTTGAACGCCGTCCCGCTCTTTGATTTCACATGGAACACCTTCTCGAAGGTATCCCCAACGACCATGCGACCCATCGTCACGCGGACCGGGTCCATGGCCAGATCGCCGAGCACGCGTGCGATGACGGTGCCGGACATGATCGAGCGGCGTTCGTCATTCGTGCGGATCGTTACATCTGCGCGGTGGTTGTCCGGGCTCGCGCCTTCTTTGACCGTCACGCGGATGACTGACATGCGAAGGGTTTCGCCCTTGTACTCAACCTCGCCCTTGTCCTCGACTTCGATGTCAAAGATATTCGGCTTGGCCACGGTCGCGCGGGTGACCTTGAAGTCATCTGTGCGGCCATATACCTTGAACTCTTTGGTCGCGGACGAGCCCTTCTGGACGGCCTCGAAAGGAATGATCTTGGGATCAAGCACGACGATCGGTTTCACGAACGCACGGACGATCAAAGTCTCCGATGGCGTGGATTCGGAATCCGTGAAGACGGTGATGTTCCGGGCGATCATGCCGTGCTTGCCTTTGGGATCAAAGGTGACATCAAGCGTGCCGGATTCGCCGGGCATGTAGGTCTTCTTTGAAAGTTCGGGCACGGTGCAGCCACAGGAGGTCTTCACCTGTGTGATGGTGAGCGGGCCAGAACCCGTGTTTCTGAAAAGATAGCTGAGCTTTACATCTTCTTGGTCGAAGATTTCGCCCGCGTCCTGGGTTTTGCTCGAGAAGACGAGAGCCCCTTTGTTCTCAACACCCGGCTGCATCACAGCGGGTGTTTCTGGGGAGAGGTCCTTGCGGTCGAGGGCTTGCGCCATCACGCCTGAGGTGCTGATCGCGAGCATTCCCGCGCTGAGAGTCAGGACCGATTTCATCTTGTTCCGCATAGTCAAAGTACCTCCCGTTTCCGTCGTCGATGCCCAGTTGAGGGCGATCGAGCCTATCCATCACTCTATATCTGATTCGCCGGAATCCTGGTCCCGATCGAATGAAACCGCGAGATGGCCCGCGCGTACACTGATTTTGACCCCGAGAACCGGTATTTTCAAAGCACTTTCCAAAAAACCGGACCTAGGGCCTGCACAGCGTACCCCTCAGGCACACACCTCATCAAAGAAAACGCCCTTGAAAGCGGGTTATTGCGTTTCGGGTGCGTACTTTGAATATTCTCCATGGGCTCCTCAGCATCCACCCTCATTAAAACTCGTGAGGAACCCGGACACATCGAAGAAGTTGAACTCACCATCGCCATTGAAGTCCGCGGATTCGTCCTGTGCGTTGTACGCGGACAGGAAGGCGGATACATCAAAGAAATCGAGCTCGCCATCGCCATTGAAATCTGCCGACGCGACACAGGCTTCCACGGTGAAGGTGCGAGATTCTGTCAGGAAGTTGTTCCGGATCGTTTCTTCCCGTACCCAAGGCGTCGGGTCCGTGACCTCGACCTTGATCTCGTTCGTCCCTGAATCGAGGGAGAGGGTGGAGAGATCGAGCTGGGTCTGCCCGATCGCGCTGATGATGATGTTCCCGTTGAGGTACCACACAACATCAAGATCGTGGCCGTTGGGTTGCATGGGCTGGACCCACGCGACATCGCTCGCTGTCAGGACCGACCCGTCCGCGGTGCCATCGTCAATTGGATTGACTTCGCGATAAATCTGATGAATCAGCCGCTCGGCACTGGGGAGGTTGAACGGGCGGTTCAGGCTCCGCATCATCGAGTTGTTTGAGGGGCGATACACCCCAAGCTGGGAATAACTCGAGCCCTCGTAAGTGCTCACCGTGCCGTCAAAGCCAGAGATGAACTCATCCATCCAGCGCCACCATTTGGTCTGATTGTCGAGTTGTGTCTGACGATCGAATGTCGATGAGTTCCGAGCGCTGGGCTCGTTGCCGCTGTATGTGGTCGGTCCGCCATAGGTGTACTCGTCCGCGAGGTCGCCCAGCGAGTGTCCCATCTCATGGATCGCGATCTCGACTGCCGAGCCATTCTGTCCCGCGGCCGTGCCGAGATTGTTGCTCGGATATCCCGCGCCGCCATATTTGCTGGAGTTGGAGATCGCGATGACCTGATCGATATCCGGCGCGCTCGCCGCGGCTTGGTACGCCTTGGACACGCTCACACACAAGAGACGCTCGGTCCCGCTGCACCAGTACGCCATGTCCAGCGCGGTGTCGCGATTGATCCCTGGGTCCGGGTCGTTGTCGACGCCCGATTCATTGGAGATCACCTCGACCTGCGTCCAGCGGAAGTAGGACTCGTAGGTGATGAAGGGCTCATAGCGGAAGAAGTTGTTCTGGATGCTCGTCGCGTCCGTGTGGAACTGCGCCTGCTCGGACGCGGTGTACCCGTCGCCGACGATGACGAAGTCCACCCGGTTATCGGGCACACCCCGATTTGCAAGCTCGACCGCCTCGATGACCTGCAGGGCGTCCTCATCGGTCGGGAGGTAGAAGACCCCGCCCTCGAGGGTGCCGTGGTCGCCCTGCCAGCAGCCGTGAACCTTGGTTAGGGCGCCATTATCGATGTTCTGGCCCGCGGTATCAGCTTGTGGCTCATGAGCCATCGCAGTGCCCGCGGTGAGTGCAAGTAGGGTGATCGAGCGCATTCCCATGTGATTCATTGGGGTTTCTCCTGATTCAGTCTGTAGGCGTCGGGCCGCGACGCGAACGCGTTCAAGCCGGCGCGCACGCCGACCCAGCCCTTTTCGGACAATTAACGATACGGATACAGACCACCCACGGTTCCCGCAGAAATGCTCGTGATTCCCCAGATACAGGCCTTACATGCACCCCTGAATGAACTCGTTGAGGTAGGCGGAGGCATCGAAGAAATCGAACACGCCGTCGCCGGTGAAATCCGCGTTCAGATCGCCGCTGTTGAACGCGTTGATCCAGGTGGAGATATCGAAGAAGTTCAGCGTGCCGTCCGCGTTCATGTCCACGCGACAGGGCCCGCTGATCGGAGCCACAACCGAGGCGATCACGGGCCCGCTGCCATCATCGTTGAACACGCCCAGTTCCGCAACCTTGGTAGTGGGTGGTTGCGGTGAGACGAACGAGAAGGAGTAGGTCGTGCCCCAGCGGATCGCGTTGGCCAGCGGGTTCTGATCAAAGCTCGCGCCGGTTTCCCACGAGGCGAATCCGCTGACGACGCTGAAACCCCAGTCCGTCCCGTCGATCTGGTTGTCTACCTCGTCGATGTACTCGACATCATGGAAATATGGATCGGTCGCGCTGCGATTGAAGCCGATGGGAATACGGAGCGCATTGATGCCCCGCGACGCGTTCATGTTCTGCACTGCGTAATCGTACCGCCACATCTGATGACCCAAGCTTGTCGCCCTGGAGCCAACAACGACTTGCCCATCACCCGCAAGGTGTACTGATGAGATCATGATGTTGGGGTCGGGCATGCCTGGCCCCTGCCCGTTATCCCGCCATGCGCTGATCGCCGGATACCCCGAGATGGTGCCACTGAGCAGTTGTGGCGAGTTCGACCCGGGCGTAAACATCACACGCCGGTAACTGGTGTTGTTGTCTCGCGCATCGGGGGCTTCTTCATTGCTGATGTACTGCCGCTCAACAAAGTAGAGCGCCGAGGTGTCACTCAGATCCGCGATGCGGGCTTTCAGTCGCTTGTACACGGCGTTGCCCGATTGATTGATGGTGGAGAAGGGGTAGGGAAAGTCGCCGCTCCACGGATCGATCTCGATGCGAGGCCCCATACCACTTTGTCCGCCCGCGAGCCCCGCGCCGATGGTATCCGAGCAGCCAACCCCGAGCATACCCGGAGTGCCGGGTGTGCACCCGAGCCCACAGGCATTGCCCTGAATCGGGAAGAATGTATGCGACACAAAGCTCAGCCCGATCTGCTCAAATCGGCCGTCCTGAACTCGGTACAGCGACGAGGTAAACACGGGGTGATCGGGCGTGTTCGCGTTGTAAGTAAACGCGGCATCCCCGATGTTGCAGGTCGTGTCGCCAAAGCTGTACGCCTGATAGTCGCCGACCGCCCCGTAGGTTTGCCCGGCGGTGATATCGCTGCAGATGATGTCAGGCCCGGCGAGGGCGGTGCCGGCCGCGATGCTCAGGGTCATGATGATGGTGCGCATGGCGTGATCCTCCTGTGTGAACTGTACAGTACCACGCACACTCCCGGAGCCAAAGTGAAAATCAGGGGCAGCCCGCCTGATACAGACTCAGGAACACCGAGACATCGAAAAAGTTGAGCACCCCGTCGCCATTGAGGTCCGCGGTTGGGTTGCTATTCATGTATGCGGTGAGGTATGCGGTTACATCGCTTGCCTCAAGAATCCCGTATGGAGTCTCGAAGTCTGCAGGATTGCACGGTACGGTTGCTCCGCTTTGATTGAGAAAAACACTTAATACTGATGAACTGCTATTCGCGATTGCAAGATCGATTGAGCCGTTGCCATCCAGGTCACCGGCATTGAGTGATCTTGGTGAGCTCCCAGCGGCAAAGTCTGTTCGTTGCTGAAAGCTTCCATTCCCATTGCCGCAAAATATGCTGAACGAGTTTGCGGCCGAGTTGGCAACAGCAATGTCGGGAATGTTGTCCCCATCGAAGTCGCCCACCGCAACAGATAAGGGATGGTAAGCAGCAGAAAGCTCATCGTGAAGTTGGAATGTCCCGTCGCCGTTACCAAGCAGAACGCTGATGGTTCGGGAGCTTGAATTCGCTACGATTATGTCCGGTACATTGTCGATGTTGAGATCACCCACTGCCACAGAGTGGGGGTTGTCTCCAACCTGTGTGTGCATGGCGGGCTGAAAGTGGCCGTCGCCGCTTCCTAGGAGCACGCAGACTGTGTCAGGATCGCTGCTCCTCGTCTGAGTAACAAGGTCCGCAAAGCCATCATCATTCAAATCGCTTATGACAACCCCAAGAGATCCGAATCCTGAAGGGAAGTCCCGGCGAGGCTGGAAGCTGCCGTCGCCATTACCCAAGAGCACGCTCGTGGTTCCGGATTGACCGGTGACCACGGCAATGTCAGGTATCTCATCACCGTTCAGATCACCGATAGCGGTGCCATTCGGAAATGGTCCGATTGCATACTCTTGTCCAAGCTGAAAAGAGCCATCCCCATTATTAACTAAGATCCCGATTGATTCATTGAGCCATTTTGTAAAGATCAGATCGAAATCTCCATCGCGGTCAAGGTCACCGATAGACACCGAGGTGAGGCTTAAGCCTGCGTGGAGATCTTGGTGTGCCTGATATGTGCCGTCACCATTCCCGATCAGCACGCTTATTATGCCATAAACTGATGTCGCGACTGCAACATCGAGAACGCCATCGTTATTAAGATCGCCAAGGGCACTGTTCCAGCCGACAGAATGACGAATGGGGTACTCGACAAAGCTTTGAAACAAACCCTCTTCATTTGCGATAAATACGCTAAGAGTATCAGTTTGTGAGTTTGCGACAACTAGATCGGTCTTTTCGTCCTTGTTAAAATCACCAGTTGCAAGTGACATGGGCCAAGATCCTGTCGCGTACTCTCGTGGTAATAGAAATGATCCATCGCCTTTATTGAGTATAACACTCATGGAATTACTAGATCTATTCGCAGTGATCAGATCGAGCGCATCATCATTGTTGATGTCAAAAATCGATACATAACGGGCGCCCGTGCCGGCGCGAACGCTATAGCTTTCTTGAAATGTGCCATCGCCGTTACCAAGATGCACACTGGCTTGTCCTGATGTAGAAGTGGCCACGGCAATGTCAGGTATACCGTCATCGTTGAGGTCACCAGTCGCCAGAGACTGAGGAGTAGAACTTGAAGTCCTGTAATCTCGTCGCTGCATGAAAGTGCCATCGCCGTAGCCAAGAAGCACGCTGATCTGAGGGATGTTACGGTTAGCGAGTGCAAGATCGGGAGCTCCATCACCGTTGAAGTCGTCCACGGCTACACTCACTGCGTCCCCATAGCTCGAATATTCTTGAGCGGCTTGAAATGTGCCATCCCCGTTGCCAAGAAGCACTGATGCCGTCTGGGATCCGCTGCAAGCGATCGCGAGATCGGGTAGATTGTCGTTATTCAAGTCTCGGATCACCACGCATTGGGGATCGACTCCTACAGAAAAATCCTGGCGGTTGCTGAAGCTTCCGTCGCCAAGGCCGATGAATACGCTCGCAGTATTTGATTGCAGGTTGGCGACAACAAAGTCCGGGATGTTGTCTCCATTAACATCACCGATCGAAACCGAGTAGGGTTGATCTCCAGCTGGATATTCGACTCGAGGATGAAATGCGCCATCACCAGTTGCAATCAGTACACTGGCAGTATTGGACCCCCTGTTAGCCGCTACAAGATCGGGTCTGCCATCGCCATTGAGGTCACATACGGCAACAGAAACAGGTTCATCACTGGCTGGGAGCTGCCTATTGGCACCAAAAAGAGCTGTTGGGTCTCTCTGGGCCAGCACATTAAAGCTTGTTGTTCCAATCGCAATCGTGTAGGCTATACACCGTAATAAACTGGAAAAAACATGCATCGGCATTGACTCGATTTAAAAATGTTCAGTTATGAAGTGGCATCATGCTCGCTCCAAGGAAAGCGAGGCTTTGTTGTAAAAACAGTGACCATAATACACGATATTCTAGTACCACAATTGAGTGTATGCCTTCCGGGAGTAGATTTTTTTGTTGATCCCGTGTGCCTACAAATAGAAACAATAACACCTAAATCAGGGTGATTATTACCGCAAAGATATTGAGATCTTCATCGCGAGTTACAGCGGTTGCTTCTCCAGTGCCCCCGGATTTGACGGGTTCAGTTCCCCCGATTCCACACGCTCGCGCCACCCCTCGATCGCGTCGTACACATCCTGCGTCGTCTTCGCTTCTCGCATCGCGTTCTTGAGCGGTCGACAATGCCCGCCGTTGAGCGGCTTACCGAGCAGGTTCGCCTTCTGGCGGAACACATGACGCGCGTGATCCGCGTCGCGATACTCGATCATCCGATCGAAGAAATTACGCAACATGTCAAGCTTCTCGTCCTCGCTCGGTTGCAGGTCATGCAGGTCGATCGCAGCCACCGCGGCCTCGTCGTTCGGGTCGATGCCCTGCTCGATCACGCGTTGTTGCAGCGCCCACCCGAACCGGAAGAGCCAGGGATTCGAGAACGACCCGCGCCCGATCATCACCCCCGCACATCCGGCGACATGCAACATGCGCACCACATCCGTCTCGTGCTTGATGTCGCCGTTGCCGATCACCGGCACATCGGGATAATGCTCACGCACATCGTCGACGACGCGTTTGATCCCCATCAGATCGCACGATCCCTTGAACCGCTGCTCGGTGGTCCTGCCGTGCACCGTGATCATCGCCGCGCCGCGTTCGATCAGCCCGAGCGAGAGCTTGCTCGCGACCCCCGCGTCCTTTGCCTGCTCGTCCCACCCCAGGCGCATCTTCGCAGTCAGCGGCACATGCCCCGGCATCGCGGCGCGGACCTTCTCGAAGATCGCGAAGGTGTTGCCTAGGTCGCACATGAGCATCGACCCGCCGTTCTTCTTGGTGACCTTGTCGACGGGGCATCCCATGTTGATATCGACGACGGTCGCGCCGTGCTCGGCACACCACGCGGCTCCCTCGGCGAGGATGTCTGGGTCCGACCCGTACAGTTGCATCCCGATCGGCTTATCGAGGTTGTTTGTTTGCGCGAGATCCCGCGTGGTCTCCGCGCTGAGCAACAGTCCCTTGGGGCTCAGCAGGTCCGTGCACGCGAGACCCACCCCGCCTAACTCCCGGCAGGTGATCCGCCACGCGAGCTCGCACCACCCCGCGATCGGCGCAAGCAACAGGTTCGATTCGAGCTGAACCGATCCGGAGGGTGCCTTGAGGATGAGCGGACGCGCAATCACGGGGTGATGATAACCACAAGTCCTTGCGATTTCATGCGTTAGTTCATGATCGACAGGATGATGAGCAATGCGATCCCGCCCATGATTCCCGCCAGAATGTCATCGAGCAGGATGCCCCATCCACCCGCGATCCTCTGCATCGCACCCGCAGGCCAGGGCTTCAGGATATCGAAGGCGCGGAACAGGAAGAACGCCCCGAGCACCGCACCCATCGTCGTCATCGGGCAGTTGCAGATCCCCGCGGGGATGAACATGAGCGTCAGACATTGCCCCGCGGTCTCGTCCGCGACGACCTCGGAGGGGTCCTTGCCCCATTTCGCTTCCGCCTCGTGCCCCAGCAGGACGCACGCCGCGGAATAGATGATGCAGATCAGCGCCAACACCAAGAAGTAGACCCACGCGAGCGGATCGCCTGGCCCGATCCCCAGCATAATCAGCGCATATGCGATGATCACGGGGGGCAACGATCCCCATGTCCCCGATGCAGGGCGCATGTGCCCGAGACCGCCGGTCGTGAGGAGCATCTCGGATGATGGAGACATCGTGATCATGGGTGTAACCCTTGCGTGATTCGAGGTTTATCGTTTTCTGGCGTTCTGTCCACCCTTGTTGGACTTGGGGCGCTGTTTCGCGCTTGGACCCGAGACCTTGGTGGATTTGCGGGCCTTCTTGCCCCGCATCGCCTCAAGCATCCGCGTGTTCTCTTCGATCGTGTGCTTCGCGGCCTGACCAATATAGGGCAGTCCAGAAAGAACAGTCGTGATCACGGTTGCCCAGACAAGCAGCAGGATCACCAGACGCCCTGAACTGCCTGGGACAGGCGACCCGAGCGCGACGATCAGAAGCACGACGGGGATGGTGATGCTTTGGAGGATCATCTTGGCTTTGCCGAGTGATCCCGCGGAGAAATCGACGCCGTCCGCCTCGTAGACGCCTCGGATCGAGGTCACGAGAAGTTCACGCATGAGGATCGCGACGACCATCCACGGCGCGACGCCGGAGACCTGAAACTCTGTCGCGTTGGGCATCAGGGTTGCTCGGAACGCCGGAGTGATGAGCATGACAAACGCCCCGATGACGAGGAGTTTGTCCGCCATGGGGTCCATGATGCGTCCGAAGCGGGTAATCGCGTTCCACTTGCGTGCGAGATGACCGTCCAGGGCGTCGGTGATCGCGGCGATCACAAAGACGATAACCGCCGCGATGATCAGCCCGTTGCCTTCGTGCCCGATCTCTCCAACCCGATCAATACCAGTAGGTTCCGAGCTCAGGACCCGTGATGGGACTCCCGAGAGCAAACCAATAAAGACCCACGCGAGCACCACCCGCAGCAGGGTGAGCAGGTTGGGGATATGGACTTTGCGATCGGGCTGCTGTTGGAGCATCATTTGCGGTGCGTTCATGACGGCGATGATAGTGCCCAACAACCCGGGATGTCGCGTGTCCGATGGAATCGGGCGCGTTGTTCCCGTGTAGGAAGAATCCGCGTTTCGCGTGCCTCAAAGCGGTTGGTGAGTGGAAGCCAACCGCCGCGGGCACTATCCTCACGATCACAGAAACCCGCGCGTTCTCGCGTGGGTGATCTTGTGGTTCGGATCGTCGACGAAGAGCACGCGTCGCTCGGCATCGGTCTCGGCCACAACACACGCTTCGGGCCGGTCCGTCGCGTGTGCTCGAAGAGGTTCTCACCCGATTTCGGGAACGAAAGAGACACGGTGGAACAGATCATCGATCCGATCGCGCTGTACCTCATCTGCGGTCTCGGAGCAGCAGGCATCGCACTTGCCCTGCCGCGCCGTGATCGAGAGGGCGGACGCACCATGACTATCGTGGGGGGGCTGCTGCTCGCAGCGGCCTTCGGGCTCGGCGCACTCTTGCTTGGACTCAAAGCAGGAGAAACCGAGAGCCCGCTCCCGAACTACTTCTTCTATCCGTTCGCCGCGATCGGGCTCGGCGGTGCGCTCCGCATGATCACGCACAAACGCCCCGTCTACTCCGCGCTCTACTTCATCATGACGATCATCGCGAGTTGCGGCATGTACCTGCTGCTCTCCGCGGAGTTCATGGCCTTCGCCCTCGTCATCATCTACGCGGGCGCCATCCTTATTACCTACCTCTTCGTCATCATGCTCGCGACCCAGGCGCCCACGGGCGACAAGGACGAGCTCCTCGATGAGGTCGACGCGGAAGCACGCGAGCCCTACCTCGCCAGCGCGATCGGGTTTGTCCTCATCGGGTTGCTGACCGCCGCGATGTTCCGCGGCATCGGTGATCTGCCCGAACCGACGGAGTCCATGACCCTCGCACAGGCCGAGGACGCCGTGCTCGTCAATCTCCCCAAGAAAATCGACAAGATCCTCGATCGCAACGATCTGCTCCCGGACGGGTGGCGTGTTGCACGCGATCCGGAAACGGGCAAGGCGATGCTCGATGTCGACGCACGCACGATCACGATCGAGCTCGTTGATGGCAAGGATTCGCACGGGCACGCGAATGTCCTCGCGACACGCGTACTCACGAGCGAGGATTGGCCCGCTGATCTCAGCGCCAACAACCTCGATCGGCTCGGGTACAACCTGCTCAACGATCATCCCATGATGATCGAGGTCGCGGGGATCATCCTGCTGATGGCCATGCTCGGCGCAACGGTCCTCGCACGCAAGCATGTCGAGCTTGAGGAAGACCTCAAGGCCGCCCAAGCCCGCAAACTCGGGGCGTACATGGGTGACGAGCAAGGAGGCGCGGCATGATCGATTCGATCCTCAACATCATCGAACCCGCCCAGCTCGCGTTCCCTGAACCGGTCGAGGCGTCCATCATCGCGCCGTACCTGTTCGTGTCCGCCGCGATGTTCGCGATCGGGCTGATCGGGTTCCTGACCCGCAAGAACATGATCATCATGTTCCTGTGCACCGAGCTCATGTTTCAGGCGGCCGGTCTGGCGCTCATCGCGTTCGGGCGTCACCATCTCGGTGCGGACGGGCAGACCTTTGTGATCTTCGTGCTCTGTGTCGCCGCGGCCGAAGCCGCGATGGCGCTAGCGCTCGTCGTGTTGCTGTTCCGTCATCGTGAATCCCTCGGCGCATCCGCCTGGAAGGAACTCAACGGATGATGACTTCCTCGCTGATCAACTCATTCACTTCATCGATCGCGACCCTCGCGCCCGATGCTGCGGGTCACGCTGCCCACGCGGAACCCGGCGCGATCGCTGCCGGTCCCAACTGGGTCCTGCTGATCCCGTTCCTCCCGTTCGCCGCGTTTACCCTCAACGCGCTGTACGCCGCGTTCGGGGTGAAGTCCAAGCTCCCAGCATGGACGACCGTTGCGACCCTCGCGGGTTCGTTCCTCGCGACCCTCGCGATGTTCATGAACTTCGACGGCACGCCCTACACCGTGCAGGCCTTCGAGTGGTTCAACCTGCATTACGGCGACAAGTCCTTCGTCGCAAACTTCTCCTTCTATATCGACACCCTGACGATCTACTGGATGTTGTTCGTCACGGGTCTTGCGACCCTGATCGCGCTCTACGCGAGCGAGTACATGTCGCACGATGTCGGGCAGGGGTACAACCGGTTCTTTGCCGCCTTCGCACTCTTCGTCGTCTCGATGGCGTGTCTGGTCATGGGCGACAACCTGCTCATGCTCTACCTGGGCTGGGAAGGCGTGGGGCTGTGTTCGTACCTGCTCATCGGGTACTTCTACAAGAAGCCCTCCGCGGTTGCTGCCGCGAAGAAAGCGTTTATTGTCAACCGCATCGGTGACCTCGGGCTCGCGCTCGGCGTGTACCTGACCTTCGTGCACTTCGGCACGGTGCAGTACGCCGAGCTGTTCTCGAACGAGACGCTCCAGTCCTACATCGCTGCCGCATCGCACGGCGACTTCGGTTCAATCCCCGGCGAGGCGCAATGGATCGCGTTGCTCCTCATGATCGGCGCATTCGGCAAGTCCGCCCAGTTCCCGCTCTATGTCTGGCTGCCCGACGCGATGGAAGGCCCGACCCCCGTGTCGGCGCTCATCCACGCCGCGACCATGGTGACCGCGGGGATCTACCTGATCGCCCGCATGTACCCCGTGTTCATCGTTTCGGAGAACGCGCTCCCCATCGTCGCCTGGATCGGCACGATCACCGCGTTCCTCGCCGCGACGATCGGGATGGCGCAGTTCGACATCAAACGCATCATGGCCTACTCGACCGTGTCCCAGCTCGGGTACATGTTCGCGGGTCTCGGGTTCCTGACACCCACCGGCGGCGCGTACCATGTGCTCACCCACGCGTTCTTCAAGGCTTTGCTCTTCCTCTGCTGCGGCGCCGTCATGCACGGGTTCGCGGGTCAGCTCGATCTCCGCAAGCTTTCGGGTCTGTGGAAGGTGCCCGGTTGGCGTATCGTCTCGATCGGGATGCTCATCGGGTGTATCAACCTCGCGGGTGTGCCGTTCACCGCCGGGTACTTCTCCAAGGACACCATCCTCGCCGAAGCATTCGTCACGCCCGGGTACGCGTTCTTGGGTTGGGTGCTCCTGCTCACCGCAGGGATGACCGCGTACTACACCTTCCGCGTGTTCTTCCGCGTGTTCGTCGGCCCGGTGGAGTACCACCCCGGCGACGAGTTGCACGACCACGATCACGATCATGGGCACGGCGAAGAGCACCACCACGACGCCGGTCAGCACGGCGATCACCACGCCAACCACTTCCACCCGCACGCACCGGGTTGGGCGATCAACACCGTCCTCATCATCCTGACAGGGTGCTCGATCCTCGCGACCGGGCTCTACTTCGTCGGCGGCGACAAGGACGCACACACCAAGCATTACGCCGACACCATGGTGTCGGAATCGTCCGCCTCGTACCACTCACACTACGGCACACACGCCTTCGAGTACTACGAGAAGGACCCTGAGCACTACCCCGAACCCGGGCACGGTCCGCGCGGCTCGATCGACAAGGCGCTCTCCATGCCCATCACCGGCGGCGACCCGCACAAGATGATGTACTACATCTCCGGTGTCATCGGCGTCATCGGGATCGCCCTCGCGTTCCTGCTGCATTATCAGGGACGCACCAAGGCATCCGAGTGCAAGATGGACGCCATCGCCAAACGCTTCGGCCCGATCCCCAGGTGGGCAGAGAACAAGTGGTATGTCGACGAGTTCTACCACGCGATCTTCGTCAAACCGCTCCGCATCATCTCCCATGTGTTCCACTGGGTGGACAAGCTGCTCGTTGACGGGATCGTCAATGTCTTCGGGTTCCTCCCGCGTGTGTTCGCGTGGATCATCCGCCCGAGCCAATCGGGCGTGCTCCAGGGCTACGCGGTCTCGATGGCCGGCGGCTTGGCCATCATCCTCTTCGTCGTCCTCGTGATCGTCGCGCGTGCAGGGGGTGCCTCATGAGTCTCGATGTCTGGTCCCTCATCGTCCTGATCTTCTTCCCCGCGTTGGTGGGGATCCTGATCGGATTCGTCAAGAACGAGGACAACGCGTACCGAATCGCACTCGCAACAACCATCGCGTTGTGCGTTCCCGCGGTGGCGCTGCTCGCGAACTTCGATTTCTCGCACGGCGCCATGACCCAGTTCGAGCACTCGATCGCCTGGGTCCCCGGGTTGGGTCTTGAGTTCTCGATCGGGATGGATTCGGTAAGTCTGCTGCTCATCCTCCTGAGTGTCCTGCTCGGCCCGATCGTCGTGCTCGCGTCCAAGACCGCGATCACGAAGGATCGTCGGATGTACTACGCGTGGCTCACCGTGCTCCAAGGCGCGATGGTCGGTGTGTTCGCCGCACAAGACCTGCTGCTCTTCTACATCTGCTTCGAGTTCACGCTGCTCCCGATGTTCATCCTGATCCGCAAGTACGGATCGACGAACCGCATTGCCGCGTCGACGAAGTTCTTCCTCTACACATTCACCGGGTCCATGATGACCCTCGCGGGTCTCATGTATGTCGTCTGGTTTGTCGCACAGGATTCCCAGCTCGGACGCTGGACCCTCGACATCGCCGCCCTGACGCACTACGCCGGGAACATGAGTCTCACAGAGCAGGGCTGGGTCCTCGCCGCGATGCTCGCCGGGTTCGCCGTCAAGGTGCCGCTCTTCCCCGTGCACACCTGGTTGCCCCTCGCACACACCGAAGCCCCGACCGCGGGTTCCGTGATCCTCGCGGGTGTGCTGCTCAAGCTCGGTACCTACGGGTTCTACCGCTTCGCCGTGCCCCTCGCACCCGAAGCATTCTTCGAGTACGCACCCCTCATCGCGATCCTCGCGATCATCGGGATCATCTACGCGGGTCTCATCTGCTGGGTGCAGGACGACATCAAGAAGCTCGTCGCGTACTCATCCGTGAGTCACCTGGGGTTCTGTATCCTCGGCTTGACCGCGCTCAATGTTACCGGGTTCTCCGGGTCGATCCTCTACATGCTCAGCCACGGTTTCTCGACCGGCGGGCTCTTCCTCATGATCGGGTTCATGTACGAGCGCTACCACACGCGTGACATGAACACGGTGGGGGGGCTCGCGTCCAAGATGCCCGTCTGGGCGACCTTCATGGTCTTCTTCGCGATGGCTTCCGTTGGTCTACCTGGGCTCAACGGGTTCCCGTCCGAGCTCCTATGCCTGATCTCCGCGTTCCAGTCCGACGCCGCGTGGAACGCAGCGGGCGAGCCCGGCGCCTGGGGCGCATCGCTCGGCCCATGGTTCGCCGTCTTCGCGGGCACCGGCATGGTCATTGCCGCCATGTACCTCCTGTACATGGTCGGGAAGATCTGCTTCGGCGCGTACAAGGAACCCGCGGATTACCACCCGCACGACGAGCTCCCGACGGACCTCAACACCCGCGAGATCATCACCCTGACGCCGCTCGCGATCGGGTGCGTGCTCTTCGGTCTCCAGCCGACCATGCTCCTCGACGCGATCAGCGAGCCGGTCAACAACACCGTCCGCATTGTCGAGCAGGCCAACGGGATTGACTCCCAAGCAACACTCAGCAGCCACTACTCAACTGGTGGAGGCCTCATGTCTTCAGATCAGGTTGAACAACTCGACGAGATTTCACTTCGGCATGCGGAGAACCCTGGCACTGAGGCCCATGTAGAAGATTTGGCTGAGATTGGCGACAGTATGAAGTCAGCAGATCAGAGCGATCACGACCACGGAGGAGATTCGCATGACTGAGAAACTCGCGATCCTCTGGCCTGAGATCTTCCTCTTCATTGGCACCTGTCTCGTGATGCTCACGGGTCAGTGGCCGTCGCGCGCGATCCGCCAGTTCACGCCGTGGATCTGCGCGACAGCGCTGCTGCTCGCGTTCTTCGCCGCGATGACCTCGCCGCCGACGCAGGGGATGTTCCCCGCGATCGTGCCCTACGCGAAGATGATCATCGCGACCGTCGGGATCATGATTCTCATGCTCCTCTCGGGGACGGTTGATCGTCAGCTTGAAACCGAAGTGGACAAGGGCAAGCCCTTCCAGTCCATCCGCTCAAACCGCGGCGAGTTCTACGCGTTCTTTATGTTCTCCCTCACGGGGCTCATGCTGACCGCGTCCGCTGACGACCTGATCTGGTTGTTCCTCGCGCTCGAGCTCACCTCGCTCCCGACCTACATCATGGTCGCGGTCTCGCGTGAAGAAGACAGCGCCCTCGAAGCATCCGTGAAGTACTTCTTCCTCGGTGCGCTCGGCGCTGCAATCTTCCTCTACGGGTTTGCGCTGATCTACGGCGCGACGGGCTCGACCAACCTCAACGAGATCGCCACGGTCTTCGCCAACGACGGGATCTCCTCGATCGGCATGATCGGGATGCTTATCGCCGTCATCGGCGTATCGTTCAAGATCGCCGCGGTCCCCATGCACTTCTACACGCCCGATGTGTACCAGGGCGCCGCGTCGCCCGTGTCCGCGATGCTCGCGTTCGTGCCCAAGACCGCCGGGTTCCTCGCCCTCATGTTCCTGCTCGGAACCGTTGGGTGGAAGGGTGGGCACCTGCCCATCGAACTCGAAGCAACCCTCTGGATCATGGCCGCATTAACCATGACCGTTGGTAACATCCTCGCATTGCTCCAGTCCTCCGTGAAGCGCATCCTCGCGTACTCCTCGATCGCCCACTCTGGGTACATGCTCGTGGGGATCATCGCGGGGCCCGGCGCTGAGGGCGGCGCGTTCTACCAGAACGGGCTCGCGGCGGTCCTCTTCTATCTCTTCACCTACGGCATCATGACCGTGGGCACCTTCGCCGTCCTCGCATCGCTCGAGCACCGCAACGGACGCGAAGCCGACCACATCGACGACATCCGCGGCATCTGCAAGTCACACCCGGTCCTCGGCTGGACCTTTGTGATCACCGTGCTCTCGACGCTCGGGTTCCCGCCCCTGCTCGGGTTCATCGGCAAGCTCGGACTCTTCTCCGCGGGCATCAGCGCGGGGCACTACGCCCTGATCGTGGTCCTCGGGATCAACTCCGCGATCGCCGCGTGCTACTACCTCCGCCTAGTCGCCGTCGCGTATATCGACGATTCCGAGAAATCTGGCGACCCGGTCTACGCCACCCCGTTCTTCATGCGTCCGCTCGCCGGACTTGTGAGCGCGGGCGGGGTCATCCTCTTCATGATCATGTCCGGCCCGATCGTCGACGGCGCACTCAACGCCGCGACCTACAACGCGCCCGAGCAAATCGATCATGATCACGATGATCATCACGCACACGACGAATCGCACGACGACGAGGTCGCGCTGCTCGACGACTAAGAGAACTCCAACACCATGCTCGACGCGCTCAACGCATTCCTTGTCCCCGCCCTCTCAGACGCTGCCAGCGCCGCGGCAGGGTCAGGAACACCAGAGCATGTCGTGTACTTCTCCGTCGCGGGCCTGACCGCCCTGTTGACCCTCACGGTCCTCGAGGTCGTTCTCGGGATCGACAATGTCGTCTTCATCGCGATCCTCACGGACAAGCTCCCCGAAGAGAAGCAGGGCAAGATCCGCAACATCGGGCTCCTGCTCGCGATGGTCATGCGTCTGATCCTGCTCGGGCTCGCATACTACATCGTCAAGCTCACCGAGCCGTGGTTCACCGTCTTCGATCGCGGGTTCTCGGGCAAATCCCTCCTCCTCTTGGGCGGCGGGCTCTTCCTGATCTTCAAAGCCGTCAAAGAGATCCACCATCTTGTCGACGAGGGCGGCGCCCACAAGGACGACCCGCATGTCCGGCCCGGGATGAAGAAGGTTGCCGCAACGGTGGGGCAGGTGCTCGTCCAGATCCTCATGCTCGATCTGGTGTTCTCGCTCGATTCCGTGATCACGGCTGTCGGGATGACGAGCAACTACTGGATCATGGCCACCGCCGTCGTGATCTCGATCGCCGTCATGCTCGCGTTCGCAGGCCCGATCGCACGATTCGTGAATAACCATCCAACGATGAAGACCCTCGCGCTCGCGTTCCTCGTCCTCATCGGGGTGCTGCTCGTCGCGGAGGGGATCGGCGAGCACTTCAACCGAGGCTACATCTACTTCGCGATCGTGTTCGCGTTCGTGCTTGAGATGATCAACATGAAGGCCGGCGCGCGACGCAAGGTTTCCGTGCCCCGCGTGCCCGAGCCCGATCTGGATCACGAGTGATCACGATTCCGGGTGAAGCACCATCACCGCGTGCGGCCCGATCCCCTCGATCTCAAAGATCCCGCCCACAATCTCAAACCCGAGTTTCTGGTAAAAACCAAACGCGTTCTCACGCGCATTGCACCAGATCGGATCGTGATGGATCGCCCAGACCCGATCGCGAGCATGCTCGACGAGCACCCGCCCGAGCCCGGTGCCCCGCGCTTCGGGGACGGATGCCATGCCGCGGATGCGCCACGCCCTGGGCTCGCCGTCCGGGTCAGTCGGAGGCTGCGCATGCCGATACATCGAGAGGATTGCGAGCACATCGCCCGCGGCGCTCATCGCGCCCAGGTGAAAGGTATCCGCGTCGTCATCGCCCGGATACACGAGTTCTTCAGGTCGTTGGTGGGGGCGCAGCACGCGTTGGCGCACCGGGCGGGTTTGGGCGGCACTGAGTTCACGAATCTCAATCGTCATCCGAAGGTTCTCCGGCGAGGTGGTGCTCAATCGCTCCGAGGAAGGTGCGCCCGAACTCGTCGAGCTTCCGCTGTCCGACCCCGCGGATCCCCAACAGCTCGTGGCGGTTGGTCGGCTTGTTCAGCGCCATCTCACGCAGCGTCGAGTCGTTGAACACCACATACGGCGGCACGCCCCGCTCCTCCGCGATCGACTTGCGCAGCGCCCGCAGCGATTCGAACAGCGCCTTCTCGTCTTCGTTCATCGGGCGGCTCGTCACCACTCGCGACGCACGCGTCCGCCGGTTCCGCTCGCTCTTCTCGCTGCCCGTTCCGATCGGGCGGGCGAGCTCCACCGGGTCGAGCCCCTTCATCACGCTGATGCCGCAGTCCCCGAACGCGAGGGTCTCGAACCGATCCTCGACGACGCGGGTGAGCGCGTCCGCCGCGATCAACTGATCGATGAACGACATGACCTCGGCCTTGCGCCGGCTCTTGAGCATCCCGTGTACGCGCAGGTTGTCGTGCCCGTATTCACGGATGCGCTGCGTTGCGCCGCCTCGAACGACATCACAGATGTGCGACGCGCCGAACCGCTCGCCCGTCCGCGCCACCGCGCTGAGGATGATCTGTCCGATCCGCTTCGAGTCCTCCTCGGGCGCGGTTTCGCCGAGACACACATCACACGCGCCGCAGTTTGTTTGCCCCTCGGGCGGGGTGTAGTTCTGTCCGAAGTGCTCGCTGAGGAACTTGTGCCGACACGAGAAGCTCGCGACGAACCGGCGCATGTCGCGGACGAGCTGGATCTGCGCGCTCGGATCGCCCCCAGAGTCTGCTGCGTTCATCTCGATGAGTCGTTCCCAGCGCCCACCATCGCTCGGTGCATACAGCAGCAAACATTCCGCATCGAGCCCGTCGCGCCCCGCGCGACCGGTTTCCTGCTGATACGCCTCGATGCTCTTGGGCATGCTCGCATGCACGACGAGGCGCACATTGCTCCGATCGATCCCCATCCCGAACGCGACCGTGGCGACAACGATGTCGAGTGTTTCATTGCTGAACGCCTGCTCGATCTGGTGGCGCTTGGACGCGTCGAGCCCCGCGTGGTACGCGTCGGCGTCGAGCCCGAGCGTGCGGAGTTCATCCGCGATCTTCTCTGTGTCCTTGCGGCTCAGGCAGTACACGATGGTGCCGCCGCCGTCTCCAGCGCTCGCGTGACGCCCGACCGCCGCCGCGATCTGGTGGGCCGCGTTCTCCCGCGCCTGGATCCGATAGGTGAGGTTCGGGCGATCGAAGGTTCCGATCATCACCTCGGCGTCTTCGAGACCGAGCTGCTTGACGATGTCCTCGCGCACGCGAGGCGTCGCCGTCGCGGTAAACGCCTGCATCGGGACACCCGGCGCGATCGATCGCAGCTCCGCAATCCGTCGGTATTCGGGGCGGAAATCGTGACCCCATTGACTGATGCAGTGTGCCTCGTCGATCGCGATACACCCGAGTCGCTGCTGATCGCACATGATCCCAACGAGTGTTTTGAACGATGGCGTCACCACCCGCTCGGGCGCCGCCAGCACGAGATCAAGATCTCCCGTCACGAGCTGCTTGGCGATATCGCGCGATTCGTCGAGCTCCAGACCCGAGTGCATCGCGGCCGCCTTGTACCCCTGAAGCTCAAGCCCACGCACCTGATCCCGCATCAGCGCGATCAACGGCGACACCACGATCGTGGCTTTCCCGGTGATGAGCGGCGGGACCTGATAACAGAGACTCTTACCGCCGCCGGTCGGGAGGATCGTCAGACAATCGCGGCCCTCAATCCCCGCGACGATCGCCCGCATCTGCAGCGGACGGAGCTCGTCGTATCCCCAGACGCGCTGCACCGCGTCGAGAATAGCCGCTTTCTGCTCGTCCGTGAGGTCCTGTTGTTCGATCATCCCTGACACGCCAAGATCATAGCAATTTCCCGTCGAAACGGGCGATTTGAAGCCCTCCGAATCAGGTTTCCAGCCAGAGTTTTCATGGATGATGCGATTTTCATGCTCGGCTCATCCTGAGTCCATACCCCGACTCAATCCTCTTACATGAACACGCGGGTTGGGCAACGACCCGCACGAGCATGCAATCGCGAACTGAAAGGTCACAAATACATGTCTGACAAACTCAAAGATACCAAAGTCGCCATCCTCTCCACCAACGGCTTTGAGCAGAGCGAGCTCTTCGAACCGCTCAAAGCACTCAAGGAAGCCGGTGCCGATGTGAAGATCGTCTCGCCCCATTCAGATTCCATCAAGGGCTGGTCGGGGGAGAACTGGGGCGATTCCATCGATGTCGATATAACGCTCTCCGAAGCACTGGGGCGCGCGGATGAGTTCGATGCGCTCGTCCTCCCCGGCGGCGTCGCGAACCCGGACTCGCTCCGCACAAATGAGGATGCGATCGAGTTCACCCGTTCCTTCTTCAAGGCGGGCAAGCCGGTCTCAGCCATCTGCCACGCACCGCAGCTTTTGATCGAATGTGATGTGCTCCAGGGACGCGAGGTCACGAGCTACCCGTCCATCAAGACCGACCTCAAGAACGCCGGCGCACGCTGGGTCGACAAGGAGTGTGTCTGCGACCAGGCGCTCACGACCTCACGCTCGCCAGATGATCTCCCGGCCTTCATCGAGAAGACGATCGAAGAGATCGCCGAGGGCGTCCACGCGGGTCAGAAAACCGCGTAACGGGTTGACGCTACGCATCTACATCACGCCTACACGCGCCCCTGTGCACCCGGCTTGCCGCCGAGCACGCATGGGGGCGCTGCCGTTTGGCATAGGATGTGGGCTTTGATGCAAGGAGCCAAGCGTGCCCAGACTTGAAAAGAAGACCGCACTTATCACCGGCGCAGCTCAGGGGATCGGACAAGCGATCGCTCAACGATTCGTAGAGGAAGGGGCACGCGTCATCCTGACCGACATCAACGATGCATCGGGTCAACGCAGTGCCGATCAACTCGGTGACCGTGCTTCATACAAACACCTCGATGTTCGTGATGAGGGTGAATGGGTCGCCGCGGTTGAGTCGGTCGATCGGCTCGATATCCTCGTCAACAATGCCGGAGTCACCGGCTTTGACCCGGCGAGCCCGAGACCCCACGACCCAGAGCACGCAACGCTGGACGATTGGCAGGCAGTGCATGAGACCAATCTCACGGGGACATTCCTCGGCTGTAAGCACGCGATCCGGAAAATGCGATCTGGGGATCACCCCGGTTCCATCATCAATATCGGCTCACGATCCGGCGTGGTCGGCATCCCTCGCGCCGCGGCGTACGCGTCGAGCAAGGGCGCGATCCGCAACCACACCAGAACCGTTGCCTTGTACTGTGCCGAGGAAGGGCTGGGGATCCGGTGCAACTGCATCCAGCCCGCAGCGATCCTGACACCGATGTGGGATCCGATGATCGGGTCCGGCCCGGATCGTGAAACGAATATCGCGAAGCTGGCCGCCGACTGCCCGATCCAACGCTTCGGGACACCTGAAGAGGTGGCCCACCTCGCGGTCTATCTCGCGAGCGATGAATCTGGGTATACCACCGGTGCGGAGTTCACCCTCGATGGGGGCATGCTCGCGGGCACCGCCCAGACGAGGAAGTGATCGCCGGAGCAGGGAGCAGGACGCACGAATCCTACGAAAGTATTTTCCGCCACAACACAAGGCACGGATACCATTCAATATGCACGCTCATGATCAACGAACAATCGCCCATACCCTCCGCACCGCCTGCGAACATGTTGGGCTTGCAAGCACGCTCGATGCGGCCAATACGCTCGCGGGTCTGTGCAGTTGCCCGAGCGACACCACCGGGCACGAGGGGCTCGAGTCCGCCGCCGCGCAGATCGCGGGGATGGCCACGGCACAGATCAACGATCTCATCCGTGTGGGCACCGCCCATTTTCACCTGCTCAATAAGGCAGAACAACTCAATATCGTCCGCGTCAATCAACAACGCGAGCGAGACAGCGAATCGGGCAACCCGCGCCCCGAGTCGATCGATCAGGCGATGCACAAGCTCAATGAGCACGGCATCGGCATCGAACGCACTAAGCAGCTCCTCGAACAACTCGACATCCAGCCCACCCTCACCGCGCACCCGACGGAGACCCGCCGACGCACGATCCTTGATAAGCAGGCGGACATCGCGACCTGCGTGATCGCCCTCCGCGACGAGTCGCTCTCCGCACGCCGACGCAAAGAAATCGCGGAACGCCTCGACCGCATCGTCTCGGTCATGCTGCTCACCGACGAGATCCGCGCCCAGCGCCTGGGTGTCCCCGACGAGGTGATCAACGGCGTCTACTTCCTCTCGACCACCATCTGGGAAACCGTGCCCCGTCTGTTCCGAGACATCGTTCACGCCGCGGAACGAGCATACGGGGAAGAGCAGGCCCAGATAGTCGCCAATGACCTCCCCGCGATCCTGTGCTACCGGTCCTGGATCGGTGGCGATCGCGACGGCAATCCCAATGTCACGGCCGAGGTGACCCGCGACACTTTGCGCCGCATGCGCCAGGCGGTCCTCAATCTCTGGGACGAAGAACTCAGCAAGCTCCGGCACGCACTGAGTGTATCAACCCGGCGCACAGATCTGGGCGATGAAATCGCCCAGCGGGTGCAGCAGGACCTGCACTGGATCGACGATATGGAGCACTACGGGCAGCGCCAGTTCGAGCCCATCCGCGTCCGCATCGTACAAATGCAGGCACGCATCGCACGCGACCCGGAGTATCGAGCCAAAGACCTGCTCGACGATCTCATGCTCATCCGTGATGCGCTCCACCGGGCGGGCTTGTCCGATGTCGCGGAGGAAGGGCTGCTGAGCGACGCCATCGTCCGTGCCCGCGTGTTCGGTTTGCATCTGGCTACACTCGACATCCGTCAGCACTCACGCGTGCACGAACACGCGATCACCGAGCTTCTCCGGATCTCCGGCGTCTGCGAAGATTTCACCAAACTCAACGAATCCGAGAAACTCGAACTCCTACGCGGAGAACTCCAGACGGCGCGTCCGCTCACCCCACGCGGGGCGACGCTCTCCGAGGACACGCGCGAGTTGATGGACACACTCGATGTGGTCCGCGAAGCCGTCGAGCAGGAGCCCGATACGGTCCGCTCGTGGGTCATCTCCATGACACACGATGTGAGCCACATGCTCACGCTCTTGCTGCTGATGAAGGAAGCGGGGATCTACCGCCCCGCGACCAACGGCACCGAATCCATCTCGCGTGTGCATGTCGTTCCACTTTTCGAAACCATCGACGACCTCGAACGCGCGCCGTCGCTCATGACCGAAACCCTCACGGACCCCGTGTTCCGTGCGCACCTCGAAACCATCTGCGCCGATGGGCCGCTCGAGCAGGAAGTCATGCTCGGGTATTCCGACTCCAACAAGGACGGCGGGTTTCTGATGGCCAACATCGCACTCGCGCGAGCCCAAGACGCCGTCGCCGAGGTCTTCGCGGAGCAACAGGTCCAACTCCGGTACTTCCACGGGCGCGGCGGCACCATCGGGCGCGGCGGCGGACGCGCCGGACGCGCCATCATGGCCGCACCCCCGAACGCCCGCACCGGACGCATGCGCTTCACGGAACAGGGCGAGGTCATCACCTTCCGCTACGCTCTGCCCGACATGGCCCGCCGTCACCTCGAGCAGATCGTGCACGCGGCCCTGCTCGCATCGTCCGACGCCTGCGAATCGCCGAGCGATCACGCTTTCGATGAGCTCCTGCTCCGACTCGCACAACGAGCACAGACAACCTATCGCGAGCTCATCGACGACGCGTCGTTCTGGGAATGGTTCGTCGGCGCTTCACCCATCGAGCACATCGGGAACATGCCCATCGCGTCACGCCCCGTTTCCCGGGCACAGGGCAAGGCCCTAACCTTCGACCGCCTCCGCGCGATTCCCTGGGGCTTCTCATGGATCCAGATGCGGGCGCTCGTCCCCGGGTGGTACGGGATCGGGACGGCGATCGCGGACGCGTCCGACTCCGATCGCGCGACTCTCCGCGCCAACGCGCACCGCCCATTGATCTCCACGATCCTCGAGAACGCATCGCAGGAACTCGCCCGCGCCCGCATGCCCATCCTCGAACGCTACGCCAAGAACGCGCCCGAGGGCACCAAGATGTTCCAGCGCATCCACGCCGAGTATCAACGCGCCAGGGACGCGATCCTCGACGCAACGGGCAACGACGACCTGATGGCCCACTCGCCAGTTGTTGGCCGTTCAATCAATGAACGCAACCCGATGACCGATGTGCTCCACCTGACGCAGATCGAACTGCTCAACCGCTATCGTGACGCGTCCGATGACGAGACCCGCGCCACGATCGCACCGATTATTCAGGCAAGCATCAACGGCATCGCCGCCGCGATGCAATCGACTGGGTAACGAGTCTTACGCATCAATCGTCGAGTGAAGCGCCATCGCGTTGCCCTCGCTGTCCTCGATCAGCGCCCGACAACCGTGCGGCCCGATGGCGTGGACATCCTGCACGACCTTCCCGCCGAGCGCCGCGACCTGCTGCACTGCATCGCGGATCCGTCCATCCACATTGAGATAGATCATCACCCCGTTTCCCGATGGCCGCGCTTGTCCGGGCTGGCGCGGCACCAGGCACCCGCCGTTGCCCTCTTTGTGCTCCAGCACCGCGAACGCGTAGCCCTCGAAGGACTCCTTGGTGCAGGTAATCCCGCAGACCCCCTCATAGAACGCGCACGCGCGATCGAGATCATCCACGAAGATATCGCACCAGACGATGCGGTTGTGCTTGCTGTTGAGATCAGACATGGCTGCCTCCTGGTCCAGTCTAATCGATCGGAACGACCACCGCACCCGTCTGTCCAGTGACCGGATCGAAGTACTCAATCTTAACCCCCACAACATCAGCCGGTACGGGCCACATCTGGGTCATGTCGAACCGCGAATCGACCGCTTCTCCATTGATTCGCGTCACGATCTGACGATGCGTCAGCCCAAGCTGCTCCGGAACCGATCCGGGGATCACGCTCGCACGGTATCCATCCGGGTCCCCGTGTATGCTGAAAAAGCCGAGCGACTCGCACGATACCAGTCGAGTCGCACCATCGTTCCGCACGATCTGAACCAGCTTAGACTCCCAATCGATACGAACGCTGCACCCCTCCAACATCCCGACGCCGATGTTGTTCGAAGCCATGTTTGCCCCAGCCGTGATGCCCTCGTGTGAGATGCCGCCGATCCGGACAGGCCCATACGGACGATAGAAATCCGTAACCCATCTGATCCCGTGTGCACCAAACGCGGACGATCGGTAGATCAGCTCACTCCGATCAAGGCAATTGAGCGTCGAAGTCGGATGCAGCAGCAACGAGCTGTTGTGCCCGGTATCCAATGTTGCCCAGTACTCTTGCTCAAACCCTGCAGAATCGAGCATCCGGAACGGGATCAAGACTCGCGTGTCATGTGTCGTGCGAAAAGGAAGCACGCCTGGGTCATCCCGATTGAGGGATTCCTCATGGAGCGCCATTTCTCCAGTCGAAAAATCCAACACGAGTGTGTACCCACGAAGCCCGAGCATACCAAGCACGCCGTCAACATCCTCGCCCGCTCGGTCAGGCAAGACGCTGACATCGAACTCCTCGAAGACAAAGCCACCGAGCTGCATCGCGTGCACACGAACCCGCGGCTGTTCCAACTCGTTCCCCGCATAGTCCCGTAGGAGCAATGCCCCGGTCTCGGTCAGGCCCAGCCTGTTGGCTGTTCGCTCCCGAATGGAGTGTATCGGGGACCCCGTATCAACAAGCATCCGAAGCGGCTCGCTGCCATCGATCGTGACGAACGCGTAGATCTCCCCATAATGCAGTTCGCTTTCAATCGAGCGATCAACATTCAACTCGTGAACAGTGATAGTGGACCAGTCTTTGGGAAGGCAGCCACCCAACATCAACAACGCGATCACAGCGAAGAAGCGAATCATCATCATCCACATAACCTAGCCAATAAAAAAAGACGAGGCTCAAAGCCGCGTCCTGAAAGTGATACGAAATCGAGGTCTCACGCCATCTGCTTGCTCTCATTGAGCTTCTTGCGAATGACCGTGTGCAGGATGCCGCCATTCTTGAAGTACTCGATCTCCACCGGCGTGTCGATGCGGCACACAGCGACGAACTCGAAGTTGCTCCCGTCCGGACGCGTTGCACGCACCGTCACATCGCAGCGCGGCTCGACCGGGTCGGGCATCACGATGTCGAAGGTTTCGTCACCCTTGATGCCCAGCGATGCCGCGTTCTGCCCGTTCTTGAACACCAGCGGCAGCACGCCCATGAACACCAGGTTGCTGCGGTGGATTCGCTCGAAGCTCTCGGCGATGACCGCCTTGACGCCCAGCAGCAGCGTGCCCTTGGCCGCCCAGTCGCGGCTCGAGCCCATGCCGTAGTCCTTGCCCGCGACCACAACCAGCGGCGTGCCCGCGGCCTTGTAGTCCTGAGCCGCGTCGTAGATGTACTCGACCGGGGCCGAGGATAGATCGTCACCCTTGGTGAAGTTGCGGGTCCAGCCGCCCTCAGGCTGCTTGTCTCCCTGGCGAGCGATCTGGTTCTTCACACGAACATTGGCAAAGGTGCCGCGTGTCATCACGCGGTCGTTACCGCGACGCGAGCCGTAGCTGTTGAAGTTCGACTTGGGCACACCCTGCTCGATGAGGTACTGACCCGCAGGGGTTTCGGGCTCGATGCGACCGGCCGGGGAGATGTGATCGGTCGTGACCGAATCGCCCAGCAACGCCAAGCAACGCGCCCCACCAATCGTGCCAAAGCCGGGTGCTTCCTCGGTCATACCCTCAAAGAACGGTGGGTTCTGAATGTAGGTGCTCTTCTCTTCCCATGGGTACAGCTCGCTCTCGCTCACCGGCACCTTGTTCCAGGTCTCGTTCTCGGTATAGACCGCGCCGTACTTCTCTTCGAACTGCTCGGTCGTCACGGCGTTGCGCACAACCTCGTCGATCTCGGCACGCGTCGGCCAGATGTCACGCAGGTACACATCCTTGCCCTCCGCGGTCTGCGCGATCGGATCGTTGGCCAGATCCAGATCAACCGTTCCCGCGATCGCGTACGCCACAACCAGCGGCGGGCTCGCAAGGTAGTTTGCCTTCACCGCCGGATGCACGCGCCCCTCAAAGTTCCGGTTCCCCGAGAGCACCGAGGTGCACACAAGATCGCCGTCCTTGATGCCTTGCTCGATCTCCGGCGGCAGCGGGCCCGAGTTGCCGATGCAAGTCGTGCAGCCATAGCCGACCGTGTGGAAACCAAGCGCCTCAAGATCGTCCGTCAGTCCCGCACGCTCGAAGTACTCCGTCACGACCTTCGAGCCCGGTGCCAGCGAGGTCTTGACCCACGGCTTGCGGCTCAGGCCCAGTTCCTTGGCCTTCTTGGCCACCAGACCAGCCGCGATCATCACATCCGGGTTGCTCGTGTTCGTACACGAGGTGATCGCCGCGATCACCACCGAGCCATGACGCAGCGTGACCTCCTGGCCCACCTCATGCGGGTGCGATGCCTCGGTCAGCGTGACTTTCGCAAAGCCCTTGTCCTTGCAGGCCGCAGCCTCTTCCGGCGGGTTGACCGGCGCGTTCTCCGCCTGTCCGCCCTCATCGGCGAAGCCGCCCAGATCGACCGCCTCGCTCGGGGCCGCCTTGCCGAAGGTGTCCACCATGTCCTTGTGGAACTGGGGCATCATGTCCTTGAGCCCGATGCGGTCCTGCGGACGCTTCGGCCCGGCCAGCGACGGTTCGACCATCGACAGATCCAGCTCCAGCACGCTTGCAAACTCCGGCTCCGGCGCGTCCTTGGTCCAGTAGAACCCGCTCGCCTTCGCCCACGCCTCGGTCAGCGCGACCTCCTCCTCGGTCTTGCCGGTGAAGCGGAAGTACTCGATCGTCTTTTCATCAATCGGGAAGAAGCCACAGGTCGCCCCGTATTCGGGTGCCATGTTGGCGATCGTTGCCCGGTCGGGGATGCTCAGCTCGGCCATGCCATCGCCAAAGAACTCGACGAACTTCTCAACCACGCCGTGGGCACGCAGCATCTGGGTCACCGTCAGCACCAGGTCGGTCGCCGTCGCGCCCTCGGGCAGCTTGCCCTTGAGCTTGAAGCCAACAACCTCAGGCGTGAGCATGTACACCGGCTGCCCACACATCACCGCTTCCGCTTCGATCCCGCCGACACCCCAACCGAGGACACCGACGCCGTTGATCATCGTCGTGTGCGAGTCCGTGCCGACCAGCGAGTCCGGGTAGACCCACTTGGTCCCGTCCTGCGATTTGGTCAGGCAGCCGCGTGCGAGGTACTCCAGGTTCACCTGGTGCACGATCCCCGTCGCCGGCGGCACCGCGCGGAAGTTGTCCAGCGATTCCTGTCCCCACTTGAGGAACGAGTACCGCTCGTTGTTCCGCTCGAACTCCTTCTCCGCGTTGATCGTCAATGCAACACGCGTCGCGAAGTCGTCCACCTGCACCGAGTGATCGATGACAAGATCGCACGCGACCGCCGGGTTGATCTGCTCCGGATCGCCGCCGAGGTTCTTCATCGCGTCCCGCATCGCTGCCAGGTCAACAACACACGGCACCCCGGTGAAGTCCTGCAGCACCACCCGCCCGGGCATGAACGGCATCTCGACCCGATTCACATCGCCCGCGTTGTAGTTGGCGATGCCTGACACATCGTCGTTGGTGACGATGAACCCGTCGAGGTTCCGCACCATCGCCTCCAGCAGGACCCGAATCGAGTAGGGCATGGTGTCGATGTTGCCCACACCCTGTTCCTGCAGGGACTTGAGATTGATGTAGCTGTAATCGCTGCCGTTGACCGAGAGCGTGTCTTTCGCATTGAACGGGTCGCCTGCCATGGTGTTGCTCCTTGTGGAAGTGGGGGGCTCCTGATTCCACAAGAAGTATGGGACACATGTCTCCATGAATCAAATCAATCCGTTTTACGATAAGCATCAATAGTAGTGATGTAGTGCGACACGGTCGCAACGCTTAGAGCAAGTCGATCAGCATCTCTTCAAAGACCGCCGATGCCCGGCTCGGCAGCCGATCGAGTGTCCGGATGACACCAAGCTCTCGTGTCAGCCCACCATCCTTGCACCGCACCCCCATCCCGGGGGGTAGCCCGTGCTTGCTCACAAACCCCACCCCGATATTCGCCCGCACCATCTGCACGATCGACTCGATCGAACGCAGCTCCATGACCACCTCGAGCGTCACCCCGTGTGCCCCGGCCCCCTGATCGATGATCTTCCGCACCGCCGACCCCGCCTCGAACGCGATCACCGCCTCGCCCTCAAGCTCCTCCCAGCGGAAGGTCTTCCGCCCGTGCAGCGCGTGCCCCTCCGGCACAATCAGCATCAGCTCGTCGCGGATCTCCTTGACGATCATCAGCTCGTCCGATCGCGGGTGCTCAATCGGCAGCGTCACCACCCCCAGGTCCAACTCGCCCGAGAGCACCCCCTGCGCCACAGCACTGCTGCCCGCCTCACGGATCGAGAACCGCAGTCCCGGGTGCTTCTTCCGCACGGCCTGAATCGCCCCGGGCAGCAGGTACCCCGTCGCCGTTGCACCCGCACCGACACGGATCGAACCGGTCTCCAACCCCACAAGCGAACGCACCGCCTCGGCCGTCTGCTGCGACGCACGCAGCGTGATCTTCGCGTGCTCCACAAAGACCTTCCCCGCCTCGGTCGCTTCAACCCCGTGCCCCGTGCGGTGGAACAGCTCCGTCCCCAGCTCGTCTTCGAGCTTGCGGAGCGCCGCCGAAAGCGCCGGCTGCGTCACGCCCAGCTCCTCCGCGGCCCGGGTCATGTGCCCGTGCGCCGCGATCGCGATCATCTGCTGCATCGAACGCAGATCCATCACCCGTCCCCCGCGCCATCACCAGTCCCCAGCGCATCGATCAACACACCGATATGGGATTCATAGTTCCGCCAGCGTTCCTTCGAGCTCGTGTACATGGGTTTGCGCACCTGATCGCTGCTCAGCGTGCTCACCGCCCGATCCGTCTTGTGCGACTGGGCGCAGGCCTCATCCCAATCAAGCCCGATGAAATCGATGATCCGGCGTGCCCCGCCCTCCGCGTCCGCGATGAGTTCCTCGTATCGCACATCGAGAATCGGGATCGAGCCGATCGATTTCCAGTGGGCTATGTACCGCTCGTACACCCGATACTGGTTCGCCAGATGCAGCAGGTCATAGGAATACCCGTGATTCACATCGCCGACAAAGTCGAGCATGAAACAACTGATGCACACATCGAGCGGGTTGCGGACGCAGTGGATAAACCTCGCGCCGGGGAACATCTTGCTGATCACCCCGACATGCTCGTAGTTATTGGGCAGTTTGTCCGTGATCCGCTCGACCCCGCTGCCCTTCTCGCGCTTCGCCGCCTTTTCCATGGCCTTGAGCGCCTTCCGCGCGTGCCGATCCAGCGCCGCAGATTTCAACTGCTCTGCGATCGCCACCCGATCGTCCAATAGCTCGTTCGGATCCGTCAGTTCCCGCGCCGACCAGTACGAATCAAGGAGTTCCCCCGACCCGTATGCCTTGGGATGCGACGCGATGATTTGCTCGACCAGGCTCGTCCCCGAACGGGGCATGCCGATGATGAAGACAGGTTTCTCGCTCTTCGTTCGAGATTCAGGGATCGACGCGTAGCGATCCGCACTCCACGCTTCCAATCGTGAGTTGCAGGTCCGGATGATCCGGTCGGAGTTGTACCCAGTATCTCTGAGCTCACCCCCGCGCCGCGCCTGCTCAAAGGCCTCGTCGTATCTCCCCACCCGATCCAGCAGCTTCGCAAGGTGTAGGCGGAGCTCCGAGTGAAGCAATCGATCAAGCCCACGCCCATCATCGTGTGCCGCGAGCGTCTCCTGGATCAGCACGATCCCCTCATCGGCTCGTCCGATGGAGCCGCAGAGGTTCGAGTACACCCCGACGAGCTTGGGGGTTCGGATTCCCCGATCCATCGCATCCTTGAGGATCTGCTCCGCGCGTTGCGCATCGCCTCCCAGCCACCAGATCATGGCCGCGGGCACCAATGCGTCCGGGTTGTCGAGTGCCAGCTCAACTGCCCGATCCGCACACCCCCGGGCCTCGTCTCGATGCCCCAGCCGGTTCAGGGTTTCACCGAGCTTGGTATACATCGCGAACTGAGTGCCATCGCGTGCGATCGCTTTTTTGAGGTTCCGCTCCGATTCATCGAGCATGCCAAGATCGCATTGCGCGGCACCGACGAAGTAATGCCCGGGAGCCCACTGGGGTTTGAGCTTCACGATCTGCTGCCCAATCGAGAGCATCTCCCGAGAGCGGCCCGCGGTTTCGTGTTCCTGCGCGAGACGCGCCAATCCCATCGCATCCTGTTTGCCTGCTGTTCCACTCATCAGGAAAGAGTCTAGCCGATGCAAATCCACCCTGACCCGGCGCAGAGTCTCTCACGCCACGCTATCCTATATATGAACACGCTCGCAACGACGCGACGATAAGGACGCACGCATGACGACCCCGCGCCAGATCGCACAGCTCATCACCATCGCCGCAGTATCCGTGCCCGGCATCGCGCGGGCTCAGAGTTCAGAGTTTGAACTGACCGATTCCGGCGAGTGGACCCAGACCCAAGCACCCGAGTCCGGCACCGATGCCGCGTTCATGGCCGAAATGACCAGTCTGATCGCGGAGGGCAAGCCGGGCAACGCGTCCGACAAACTCGGGGACTGGCTCGATCGCAACAAAAGATCCCGTAACCCATACATCCCGCAGGCGTACTACCTCCACGGGCTGGCACGGTTCGAGAATGATCGCGAGTACAAGGCGCTGTACAGTCTCGAATCCATTATTCAAGACTTCCCAGACTCGCCCTACTTCCTCCGCGCCGTCGAGCTGGAGTACCAGATCGGTCTCAGCTACATCAACGGCAAGAAACGCCGATTCCTCGGGATGCGGATCGAAAACGCCCGCCCAACAGGCGAAGAGCTCCTCATCCGCACCCAGGAACGAGTCCCCGGCTCGGAACTCGCAGAAGAAGCCGCGATGGTGCTGGCGGACCACTACTACAAACGCCGAGAGCTCAAACTCGCCGCGGACATGTATGCCATCTTCCGCCAGAACTACCCCAACTCACCCCGCGTGCAGCGTGCCATGCTCCGCGAAATCGAAGCAAACATCGCCAGGTTCAAAGGCCCACGCTACGACGGTTCAGGCCTGCTCGATGCGAAACTCCTGATCGAGGAATACCAACGCCAGTTCCCCGCAGACGCGATCCGCTCAGGAATTACAGAGGGCCTCGATGCCTGGATCGACGAATCCGCTGCCCAGCAGATCCTCGATACCGCACGCTGGTATCTCAAGGTCGATGACGACGCATCCGCAAAGTTCGTGCTCGCCCGACTCATCCGCAGACACCCCGCGACCGATGCGGCAGACGAAGCGCTCGACATGATGCTTGAACGCGGATGGGTGGTGTTCGAATCGGAACCCACTCAGCCAACGGATGCTGAATCGCCAGAACCCGCATCAGACCCCGCAACAGACCCTGAATCAGAGCCTGCATCCGAAGGGGAACCCTCCACATGACCGGGTGCTTCGCAAAAGTGTGTGTCGCAGTTGTCTCCGCCGCGATGATTCCACTCATCCCCGGGTGCTCTGCCTCACCCAATCAGGGGTATGCTTTCGATACCACATTCGATGAGTCGATCAAGACCATCGCGGTGCCCATCTTCCGCAATGAGACAACCTCTCGCGGGATCGAGGTGCAGCTCACCGAAGCGGTGATGAAGCAGATCCAGCAGCGCACACCCTGGCGCCTCACCCCCGCCGATCGTGCCGATACCACCCTCGTGGGTGTCGTCACACGCACAAATCTCCGCGCGCTCTCGGACGACCCCCAAACCGGGCTGGTGCAGGAGCAGGCCGTCCAGATCACCATCCGCTTCGAATGGCGAGACAACCGGACCGGCGATGTCCTCGTCGCACGCGACAACTACAGCGCCTCGGCCGTATTTCACCCCTCCCGATCGGTGGGGGACCGGCTCGAACTCGGGCAACGCACCGCGATCGATGAACTCGCCCAGGATCTCATTTCTGACATGCGATCTGGGTGGTAACGCTCATCTTGCGGGCAATTCCGATCCCAACCCCCATTTCACGCGTATAGACCCTAAAGGGTCATCGTGCAGACGCGCTATGATCCGACATCAGGGCTCCGTTTTCAGCGATCATCGCCCCTCGGGGGAAATAGAAGTCCCCGCTCGACCGATGTTCTGGGGAAGCCCTGCTCGAAAACTCCCGATCCGAAACGCAGGGAACGGATCGAACCCGTCGTAACGGACGAAAACACCCACGAATACATATGCCTGAAAATACACCACAAGACAATAAGAACCCCAAGGACCCGAACGGGCAGAAACCGCCCGTACCCAATAAGCCCCAGAGCCGTGGGATGTTCGGGTTCTTCGCGATCATGCTCATGATCCTCATGCTCGTCATGTTTCTCTCCTCAGCGGAGAAGGGGACCAAAATGACATGGCGTGAGTTCGAGAACTCCTATGTCGCTGGAAACATTAAAACCGAGTCCGTGACCTTACACGATTCGGCCATTACCGCGATCCAGACACAGCAGGAAACCGGCGCAAAGGACAAACTCGTCCGGGTTGAACTCAACACCGCCGACCGCGAACTCAAAGCGCAGCAGCTCAACGAGCTCACCCAAGGCGAGTTTGAGTCCAAATCCCCCTCAGGGTTCGTGCAGTTCCTCTACATGTTCGGCCCCGTCATCCTCCTCATCGCCCTCATCTGGTTCATGCTCGCACGGGGCATGCGCGCCGCCGGGGGGGGGGCGGGCATGATCGGCTCCTTCGGCAAGTCGCGGCACAAGACCATGACCAAGGAGATGACCGGCGTCACCTTCAAGGATGTCGCAGGCATCGAAGAAGCCAAGTCCGAAGTCACCGAGATCATCGAGTTCCTCAAGAACCCGAAACGATTCACTCGCCTGGGCGGTCGCATCCCCCGAGGCGTCCTCCTTGCTGGGCAGCCCGGCTGCGGCAAGACACTCCTCGCCAAGGCCATCGCCGGCGAGGCCGATGTCCCATTCTTCAGCATCTCCGGCTCCGACTTCGTCGAAATGTTTGTGGGTGTCGGCGCGTCACGCGTTCGCGACCTCTTCAAGCAGGCCAAGGACTCCGCACCTTGCATCATCTTCCTCGACGAGATCGACGCCATCGGGCGTCGCCGCGGCGGCGGATTCTCCGGCGGTGGAAACGACGAACGCGAGCAGACACTCAACGCCATCCTCGTCGAGATGGACGGCTTCGCCTCGGGCGACGGCGTCATCGTCATCGCCGCGACCAACCGCCCCGATGTCCTCGACCCCGCACTCATTCGACCCGGGCGATTCGATCGTCAGATCACCGTCCCGCTTCCGGATGTTGCCGGACGCCTGCAGATCCTCAAGGTTCATGCCAAGAAGGTCAAGCTCGGCCCGAATGTCGATCTCGAGAAGATCGCTCGCGGCACACCCATGTTCTCCGGTGCAGATCTCGCAGCCATCATCAACGAGGCAGCGATCTCCGCGACCATGCTCGACAAGGAGTTCATCGAGCACGAGGATCTCGAGGAAGCCCGCGACAAGGTCAAGTTCGGTCGCGCCAACAAGTCACGCGTCCGTGAGAAGGAAGAGAACAAGCTCGTTGCCTACCACGAGGCTGGGCACGCCGTTCTCCAGGCACTCCTCAAGGACGCCGACCCTCTCCACAAGGTCACCATCATCCCCCGCGGCTCCGCCGGCGGCGCAACCTTCTCTCTCCCAGAGAAGGACCGCATGGGATACTCGCTCAAATGGCTCCACGCCACCATGCGTGTCCTCTGTGGCGGACGCATCGCCGAAGCCAAGGCGATGGACGATGTCTCATCGGGTGCATCGGGCGATATCCAGCAGGTCACCCGTCTCGCCCGCGCCATGATCCTCGAATGGGGTATGAGCGCCAAGCTCGGGTTCGTGAACTACGCCGGCGAAGACTCCCGCGAGGCCTATATCCCGGACAAGGACTATTCCGACGACACCGCCAAGGTGATCGATGAGGAAGTCCGCCGCATGGTCGACGAGTCGTATTCCCAAGCCGAAGAGATGCTTCTCAACAACTGGGAGAAGGTCGAAGCCGTCGCCCAGGCGCTCCTCAAATACGAAAACCTCACCGCCGACGAAGTGCATGCACTCATGCGTGGCGAGTCACTCGGACGCTCGACCGTCGCCGATCTCCTCGGCTCAGGACCGTCCGGCCCAGCAAAGGGTAATGCCCCAGCGGAGCCCAAACTCGCCGAAGACGGCGAGACGGACATGCCGGGCGATACAGTCCCGGATCCCGCGTGAGTGAATCCATGATCCATTCTTACCCGGCTTCGGCCGGGTTTTTTTATGACTTGAACTCTCGCTATACTTTCCGGAATGGAGTATACAGTTACAAACTCAGATCGTGCGCCTGAACACATCCATGAGCATTCGCGTTCGCAATTTCAAAGCAATAACAATGTTCGCCGTCTCTACAAGGGTGTCGTGTTGGTTCTGTTTGTGACACTCTTGATGACGCTCGCGTCGTTATTCGTGACAGTCACACTCGGCATCTTCCAGCTTGGCATCATCACGACTTTCATGTTTCCCGCAATCTATGGGCATCTCGTCGCAAACACGCTAGAGATCCTGTTCTGTATCGCATGGCTGATCATGCTCATCCCACTGCACAATCAACACGGGAAGCCATACCGCAAGTCAGTTCGCATACTGCTTCAAATGAGCTTGTGGGTGTTGATTGTCGCTGCCATCGCAGACTACCTGTTCTTCTTTGGGAATCTCAAGCCAGTTCCAGCAACTTTACATTTGATATTGCAACTCGCGACAATCATCCCAACACTGGCTCTCTACCCATTGCAGCTGCTCTACATTGACGGAATCGCGAAGTTGACAGACAACGCCAAGACACAGCAGCGGATCAAGATCTGGATTTGGTTGACGCCGATCCTCGCCAGCATCCTTGTCCTACTCATTGCGTTCATCAATATTCATTTTTTCTGGCTGCTCATCTTCACAGTCCTTGTTGTCGTGATTCAGTACTGGAACATGATCGAGTACACCCGGCGCGATCTCAAGAAGATCATCGCCGCACGCGTGGAGAGTTGACTGATGCACATCCAAGGCATCGAGTTCATCACGAATGCAACCACGCAGCCGCACTTCCAGGCCAAGATGGTCTTCAACGAACACGGCGCGATCTTCTTCCCCGTGACGCGAGAGCACCGTGACCAGTCCGGCCCCGGCATCCACTACGCCGACGACTACAAGGGCAACGCCCTCGCCGCCATGATCTCCCCGGGCACCATCGAGGTCCGCTTTCACCGAGACTTCAGCGATCGGCAGGTGGGAGTGATACTCGAAACGATCACGAACCATCCATCGCTCGCGTGCGTGCGTGAGTTCGCGATGACCTATCAAGGCCGCCTCATACCACGATAGTTCCCGCTTCGTCTCTGCGTCCTCTGACATCCGGCGTTCATCAGATCACTCACACACCCATCGCCACGATCGCATCCGCCAGCTTCACGAAGCCCGCGCGATCCGCGCCCGCGCCGTAGTTCACGATGCCGTTTTCCTTCGGTGCGTGCTCCACACATTCCTCATGGATGTGCAGCATCACCTCATTGAGCTTCTCAAGCGAGCGTTCCTTCGGCCAAGCGTCGTGGGCCGCGTTCTGGTGCATCTCGAAGCACGAGGTCGCCACGCCGCCCGCGTTGGCCGCCTTGCCCGGCCCGAAGGTCACGCCGCGATCATGGAACATCTTTCGCGCCCCGTGCGTGCACGGCATGTTCGCGCCCTCGGCAACGAACAGGCAACCGCGGTCCGCGATCACCTTCGCGTCGTCCTTCTCGATCTCGTGCTGCGTCGCGCATGGCAGGGCCACATCATGATCAACATGCGACCACGGCTTGTCCTCACGGAAGAACTCGCACCCATCGCCTTCCCAGTCCTTCAGGCGCCCGCGCTGGTTCTCCTTGAAATCGATCAGTTCCTTGATCTGTTCCTCGCTGAACCCCTTCTCGCAGATCAACGCGCCGCCAGAGTCCGAGAGTGAAACAACCTGCGCATCTTTCTGATGCGCCAGCTCCGCAGCATACAGGGCCACATTGCCCGCTCCCGAGATCGCAACCCGCTTCCCGTCGATCTTCTCGCTCCGGTGCTTGAGCATCTGCTCTACGAAGGTCACCGCGCCATAGCCGGTTGCCTCTGTCCGCCCGTGCAGACCGCCGAGCCCCATCGGCTTGCCCGAAAGCACCCCGTCGCGCTGCTTGGTGATCTTCATATATTGCCCGTACAGGTAGCCGATCTCGCGCCCGCCAACCCCGATATCGCCCGCGGGTACATCCACGCTCGCTCCGATGTGCCGGTGCAACTCACGCATGAACGCCTGGCAGAAGCGCATGACCTCGTTGTCGCTGCGACCCTTGGGGTCGAAGTTGCTCCCGCCTTTGCCGCCGCCGATCGGCTGCCCGGTCAACGCGTTCTTGAAGCACTGCTCGTATGCCAGAAAATGCAGCGTGTCCTCGTCCACTGTCGGGTGGAACCGCAGCCCGCCCTTGTACGGCCCCATCGCGTTGCAGTGCTCGATGCGCCACCCGAAGTTCAGTTCAACGCCGCCGTCGTCGTTCACCCACTCCACCCGGAACCGGATCACCCGGTCCGGGATCAGCAAACGCTCAAACACGCGCGCCTTGCGATAGCTCTCGTTCTCCGCGATGATCGGCTCAACCGATTCCGCGATTTCCTCGATCGCCGACCGATAAAGCTTCCCGGGCTCAATCGCATCGATCAGCCCGCCAATATTGAGATCCGCATTCGCAGTTGTCATGTCATCCTCTGTATCTGATTGAGCGTGTAGTTCGAACCCGTGCCCATGACCACGCTTTCGCTTACATCAGATCAACAGACGCGTACGCAGACTTCGGCAATGAACGATATCACCGTCACGCCAGCCCACGACTCGTCACTCGGACGAATCTGGGTCCTCCGGGCGGTCCAGGTCCTCGAGCAACCACGCGAAAGCGTTTTCCCATTCTTCGCGGACGCACACAACCTCGAGAAACTCACCCCAAGCTTCCTCAAGTTCAATGTCCTCACGCCCAAGCCCATCGATATGCACTCCGGGTGCGAGATCAGGTACAAGCTCAAGGTCCGTGGTATCCCCATCAACTGGAAAACCACGATCCACAACTGGGCACCGCCACGCCAGTTCGTCGACAACCAGGACTCTGGCCCATACGCCCTCTGGCACCACACCCACACATTCGAACCCACCGAAGACGGGCGAGGCACCATCTGCACCGACACCGTTCGCTACCGACCCGCCGGCTGGATCCTCGCGCCGCTCGTCAACCGGTTCTTCGTCCAGCGCGATGTGGTCAACATCTTCCGCTACCGCTTCAAGAAGCTCGAAGAGATCTTCCCGCCCGGATCACCGAGTGGATCATCTGGCGAGGCTACATGATGATCAGCGAACCTTGCCGCGGGCATCGCAGTACCATCTTCGGAGATGAAGACTGAGACGCGAAAGAACCTGATCGTTGCGTTGGGCGTGCTGCTGGTTACCGTGGCGGTGCTGGTGCTTGTCTGGCCCGAATCCACTCGCAGCGATCGCTGGGACGATGAGGCCAAGCAGGTCACCATCGAGCGTGCCCAACCCATCATCAAAGCAATCGACGCGTACAGGAAGGATCATCCAGACGAACCCGATTCGCTCGACGACCTCATACCTGAGTACCTTGATGAACTCCCTTCACCCCTTGTCGGCGGGCAGAAGTGGGAGTACCACAACACCAAGCGCAGCTACCAGCTCAGTGTTCCCTCTTCGAACCCCGAACCGCCATCCTTGCTCTGGATGATGATCTTCGGCCCATCATTCGACGACCGCTACTTCATGTACTACCGCACCAGTGATGCATGGGAAATGGCGGACCTGTAGCTTGACGAGCAAGTCAAATCAACTTCGCGATCTTCGCGTTCGCCCATCTCTTCTTTGCGCCTCTGGGTGATCTCCGCGTCCTCTGCGTTCTAAACGAAGACCAGCCGAACTCATCACTCCTCAAACAACGCCGTCCCGCTCGCCAGCTCACGCGGCACCGAATCGAGCTTCTTGGGCTCGGTCAGTTCCTTGCCGCTCTTCGCCCCCGCTTCCTCGAACTTGCGGAGCGTCGGCACCATCCGTGAATCGATCGAACCGACGAGCTTGTTGTACCGCTCCACGGCCTGACGGATCGATTTGCCCAGATCCGACGCGTGCTCGAACGCGGTCGCGGCCCGGTCATGCAGCTCACGCCCAAGCTCAAACAGCTCCGCCGCCTGCTCCGTCAGCGCGTGCTCGCGCCAACCGACCGCCACCGCCCGCAGCAAGCCGATCAGTGTGCTCGGCGAGGCCAGGATTACACCCTGCTGCGCCGCCACATCCAGCAGATCCGGTTTCCGCGACAACGCCGCATCGATAAAGTGATCGCCGGGCACGAACATCACCACAAACTCCGCGCTCTTGCCGTCGAACATGGACCAGTACTTCTTGTCTGCCAGTTTCTTCACCTGCTCGAAGGTATGGCGGGCAAACCGCTGCATCTGCTCCTCGCGGATCTCGTCGGTGGGGGCGTTGACCGCCTCGATGTACGCGTTGATGTTCGCCTTGGCATCGACCACGATCACACGCTCATTGGGAAGTGTCACCACCATGTCAGGACGCAGCAGCTGCCCCTGCTCATCCCGCACGGAGGTCTGCTCGCTGAAGTCGCAGTAGCTCGTCATTCCCGCCAACTCCGCGACGCGCCGCAGCTGGATCTCGCCGTACTGCCCGCGCACCTCGGGGCGTGAGAGCGCCTTGGTCAGGCGCGCCGTTTCTTCCTTGAGCGACTCGTTGCTCTCGCTCGACGCCTTCACCCGCTCATCGAGCTGCGTGATCTGCTCCTTGGTCTTGTCCAGCGTCTCGCGGATCGGCTTGACCATCGCCTCGATCGCCTGCTTGCGTTTGTCGAGTTCGCTCTGTGACAACTGATCAGCGTCCTTGAGGCGCTCAGCGATGAACTTGCCCAGCGCCTCCTGATTCGCCTGCAGCGTCTTGCCCCCGAGCGCTTCGAAGTCCTGGCGCAACTGTTCACGATTCGCCTTGAACTCCTCAATCAGCTTGCCCGCCGCGTCCAATCGCTCCATGAGCTTGGCCTGCTCCACAGACAAACTCGTCACCCGCGCCGCGGACTCCTCCGCCCGCGCCTGCGCTTCGCTCAATGTTGCACGCATCTGCTCCAGATCGCCGGCCACATGGGCATATTCCTGCCGCGCACGCTCCGCCTCACCCTTGGCCTCATTCTCACCACGCCGCGCCTCACCGAGCCCACGAACCAGCACAAAGCACCACGCCCCGAGCCCCAGCGCCACCACACCCAATACGATAATCGCGATTTCCATGTCAGGAGTATATCAGGGGAGGAGATCGCGCTTTCGTGTTTCGTGATGAGATGTGCCACAGATCTGTGCGGAGTCTGAGTGAATCTGATATTTCTCCAATTTGAAGCGCTTGCGATTCCATAATCTGAGATACATTCAAACAATCTGTACCAAGCGAAAGGGGAACGCGATGAACAGAAAACACACAATCATTTTATCCAGCGCGATCGTACTGATTTTCCAACTCATAGGATGCGGAAGGCATCATCTCCCAAGGGCACAGTCTCGTGCTGAGTTGGAGTCAGGATACACATACATCCCGTTGGACGCGTTTCCGATCGATTTCTCAGACTGCGACGACCTGCAGACAATCGATCAAAAAGAGTTCTTCAACTACCTCCCCGATAACTCGATCCGAACCTCGATCAGGCAGTTCGATCTGAAAGAGGGAAAACTCTCATTCACGCCAGTGACGCTCACAAGCTCTGGATACACCTACGAGGTCGTATCGGATTACATCAACTCGGACACGATCAGTTTTCCTGTGCGCATTCTTCAGTCCGCTGTGTACGGCACACAGCGAAGATTTATCATGCCATTCGAAACGCCCCCATCCGAGTATGAGGGAAAGGCGCTCGTCGAAGACTCGACATCATTCCATGTTCTTTTTCGAGATGAATCAACCCCATCTTCGTTCGAGAATAGTGTGAACGAAAAACTCGGAGCGCAGGAAGTAGACGAACAAGATGCGTTGAAGGATTACAAACTATGGGTCAGCAAACTCAGCATCCACCTGTCGGAAAATCAGAACAAGCTGAATGATCAGGTCATCGCTCTCAGTCTGATGAACTCTCCGACGGGTCAGCAGACCATTGATCCTTACAAGCAGGATACAGCAAAGTGGGGAGAGCCCATCCCATACAACGCGAACATACCGATTTATGTCGGGGTTGGGCTCCGTGTGACAGCCGATGTTGTCAGCTTCAAAGCCGGGGTTAATGTTGGGCTCACGGCCCTGACTGCGAACGCAGATGCCGAGTCTCTCCAAGGAACGCTCACAGTCCAGACACTCGGAGTCAACGGCCCGGAAATCTCCGGCTCACTCCCGCAGGACGAGGAACTCAACCGCACGACTGTCCGTGGAGCACTAACTTCCATCGCGACGATCAGGGCAAAGCTCTACCAGCCGAACACGATTCTGCAACCCAGAGTACTTGGGATGTATCTGCCATTCCCCGCAGATCAACAACTCATCAATCAGATCGTATCAGCGATCTCAAAGCACCCCCCCAAGTGGGAACCCGTCATCATCGTTGAGAAATCAGAACCATCTACCCAGTAAGCCAGGAGTGGCATAGCCCAATCCACCCCTGCCAACTTGGCACCCGCCGCCCCAAAACCGCCACTCCTGACACCATTTCGCCCCGGCGAACCCCGAATTCCATCGAAATTTGCCCCCTGATCTCCCCCCGGATCGGCACGCCCTTTGCCCATATACGGGCACATGATGGTCTCATCGACCCATCCCGATCACGCCGGCCCGCCCGGACGACTCAACCTCCTGCTCTCATCCGCAGGCTGGCAGGAGTCCCCCTGGGTCGAGCGCGTCCCCGCGATGCTCACCCCCATGGGCGTCCAGTCCCACATCGCCGACTCCGCGTCCGCCGCCCAGCGGGTGATCGAGTCCAACCCAATCCACATCGCCGTGGTCGATCTCGCCCTCCCCCTCGACGAGCGCGATCCCACCGGCGAAGAAGCGGGCACCCGCGTGCTCAACCTGCTCGCCCGACTCGCGTCGCCCCCGCCGACCGTCGTCATCAAACGCCGCCGCACCTCCCGCGACGCCGTCCGCGAGATGAACGCGGCCCTGCGACTCGGTGCCTTCGCGGTCGTCGATCATCCCCACGCACAGCGTGATATCGAATCCCTGCTCGATGTCCTCCGTCGATGCATGACCCGCCATTACAAAGACCGCTGGCCCGGTGCCAGTTAAAAGTTCAGTTCCGTCCATTCACACACCCCAGTGGCTAGTGGTCAGTCCCTAGTCCCTTAAAAAGAGAAACAGGAGATCCAAACCATGGCAACAAAGACCAAGACCAAAGTCGCCGTCCGCCCCCTCCACGACAAGATCCTCGTCGAGCGCGACGAAGCCGAAACCGTCACCAGCGCGGGCATCTACCTCCCCGAGTCCTCCACCGAGAAGCCCCAGTTCGCCACCGTCCTCGCCGTCGGCGAAGGCACACTCAACGACAAGGGCGATCGCATCCCCCTCGATGTCAAGCCCGGCGATCGCATCATCCTCTCCAAGTGGGGCGGCACCGAGCTCAAGCTCGACGGCGAAGAGTACCTCATCATCAACGCCTCCGATGTCCTCGCAATCGTCGACTGAGAAGTCCAGGCAATGGGAAGTGCGCAATAGGCAATAGATAAGACCTGCTGCCAACCCCTCTTCCCCATTGCCTATTGCCCATTGCCTATTTCCGAGATATCTATGAACCAGGACCAACTCCGACAAGCACTCAACGAACTCAACGGCGAGCGCAACGCGCACTTCGCCCTCACCGGCATGCACGAGTCGGCATCAATCCTGACCATCGCCTCAGCCATGCTCATCCCCGAGGAGACCGACAAACTCGTCAAAGTCACCGACGGCAAGAGCGTGTACATCATCGAAGCCGAGCGGATCGCATACATCCGCATCGGACTGTAAACCAAAGCAAGCCGCGACCGTCAGGGAGCGGATAGAGACTAACAAGGAGCCAAACAATGGCAGCCAAACAGATCGCATTCAACACCGACGCACGCGAGCGCATCCTCAAGGGTGTTCAGAAACTCGCCAACGCCGTCAAAGTGACCCTCGGCCCATCCGGCCGCGTCGTCATCCTCGAGAAGTCCTTCGGCGCACCGACCGTCACCAAGGACGGCGTCTCCGTCGCCAAGGAAATCACCCTCGACGACCCATACGAAAACATGGGTGCACAGATGGTCAAGGAAGTCGCATCCAAGGCTTCCCGCGAAGCCGGCGACGGCACCACCACCGCAACCATCTACGCCGAGTCCATCTTCACCGAAGGGCTCAAGAACATCACCTCGGGCGCCAACCCCAACCAGATCAAGCGCGGCATCGACATGGCCGTCGCCGCCATGATCGAAGAACTCCACAACATGTCCAAGCCCATCAAGGACTCCAAGGAGATCGCACAGGTCGGCACCTGCTCTGCAAACCAGGACGCGGAGATCGGCAAGATCATCGCCACCGCCATGGACAAGGTCGGCAAGGACGGCGTCATCACCGTCGAAGAGGGCAAGTCCCTCGAAACCGAGGTCGAACTCGTCGAAGGTATGCAGTTCGACAAGGGCTACCTCTCACCACACTTCGTCACCAACCCCGCGACGATGGAAGCAGAGCTCGAAAAGCCCTACATCCTCATCCACGAGAAGAAGATCAGCAACGCCAAGGACATCCTCCCGATCCTGGGCAAGGTCGCCGAGAGCGGTAGCCAGCTCCTGATCATCGCCGAGGACATCGACTCCGAAGCACTCGCAACCCTCGTCGTCAACAAGCTCCGTGGCACCCTCAAGGTCACCGCCGTCAAGGCACCCGGCTTCGGCGACCGCCGCAAGGAAATGCTCCAGGACATCGCCACCCTCACCGGCGGCACCGCCGTCATGGAGGAACTCGGCATCGACCTCGAGAAGCTCGAACTCAACGAGCTCGGCCGTGCCAAGAAGGTCACCGTTTCCAAGGACAACACCATCGTTGTCGAAGGTGCCGGCTCCAGCAGCGACATCAAGGGCCGCATCGACATGATCCGCGCCCAGATCGAGAACTCCACCTCCGACTACGACCGTGAGAAGCTCGAAGAGCGCCTCGCCAAGCTCGCCGGCGGCGTTGCCCAGGTCAATGTCGGCGCCGCAACCGAGGTCGAAATGACCGAGAAGAAGGCCCGCGTCGAAGACGCGCTCCACGCCTGCCGCGCCGCAGTCGAGGAAGGCATCCTCCCGGGTGGTGGCACCGCGGTTCTCCGTGCCCGCCGCGCCCTCGACAAGATCCGCAAGAAGGCCACCGGCGACGAGCGCATCGGGATCGACATCGTCCATCGTGCGGTGTCCGCCCCCGTCAAGCAGATCGCCAAGAACTGCGGCCTCGACGGCTCCGTGATTGCAAGCAAGGTCGAAGAGAACGACGACAACACCTTCGGCTACAACGCCCTCACCCACGAGTACGGCGACCTCGTCGCCATGGGTGTGATCGTGCCGACCAAGGTCGAACGCGTCGCCCTCCAGAACGCCGCCTCGGTCGCAGGGCTCCTGCTCACCACCGAAGCCGCAATCGTCGAAATCAAGGACAAGCCCGTCGGCGCTGGCCACTCGGGCGAGGATTTTGATTACTAATCTCTTTTCAATGTACTCAGAAATGGGTACATTGAAATTATGGCAAAGTCAACAAAGAAGACAGTAAAGAAGAAGGCGGCAAAGAAAACGGCATCAGCAAAGAAAGTCGATAGACCTTTTCCCAGGGCTTCGCTATCAGAAGCAGTGCGAGTACCCTTGGCTCTTAAGGAATACAACGGAGGCAACGCATGGCCTCCTGATGAGCTAAAGGGAGTGATCGAATCATCGGTTGGGAATAGTTCTGTAAAGAGTAATCAGTTTTACTACTTGACAGCCGCCTCTAGGGACTTCGGGTTTACTACCGGGTCTAGGGATGCTCAAGAGATAGGTCTCGCAGATCTTGGTCGTGAGTTTGCTTATGCAGGGTCATCGGATGCTGAAAAGCAGGCATTAAAAAAGGCATTCTTATCGATCGATGTTTTTCGCCGGGTGTTTGAGCATTATAAGGGTGCTGATCTCCCAGAAAAAAAGTATGTTGCCAACACACTTGAGTCTTCCTTTGGCCTGCACCCCGATGTGCATGATGAGTTCATCGAACTCTACAGAGAGAATCTTGGTTTTCTGGGCACAGCCATCAGTTCATCTGGCAATTCAGGTTCGCCAAGCCAAGGTTCAGTTGTGGAGGCGAAGCCTCTTGCGGGCGAAGCATCGAATGAGGGTGATCTGGTTGTAGTATCCGAGCCGGACGGTGGCTCAGAGAAGCTTTGCTTTGTGGCCATTCCATTTAGAACACGCACTGACACTTATCCATCCGGATTCTTTACGGAAGTCCTTACTCAACTGATCGGGCCAGCTGGTGCTGCAGCGGGATTTAAGGTGGTCACTGCTAATCAGCAGGGGACAGATGTCATTCAGTCGACTATCATCAATACACTCTTGGATGCTGATTTGGTGGTCGCGGATTTGACAGAGCACAATCCAAATGTGTTGTTTGAACTAGGAATACGTATGGCTGGCGATTTGCCTGTGGCGCTAGTGCGGGCAAGTGGCACAGGCCCTATATTCGATGTTGATAACATGCTTCGGGCTTTTGATTACAGTCCGAGACTTTGGAAAACCACAATTGGAGCAGATCTGCCAAACATGACTGCGCATATCAAAGCAAGTTGGGAGCGCAGAAAGAGTGATAGAACATATATGAAGATACTGCGAGGTGTTGTGCCTCATTCTGTGAGCTGAGACATCTTATGGGTTGACCGAAGGGGTCGTCCTCGGATCCTTGGGGATCGAACGCCTCAGGCCTTCTTTCCCAAGAGGGGTTGGCTGGTGTAGGGGACAGTCGCATGGAACATGGTGGGCATTGGTCCAGGCATAGGGGTAAGCATATGAGATACTTGTGTGAGAAAATGCGTAATGGAGTGTATTCGCTGGCTTCATCGGTGCCATCCCAACGGCAACGGCTGGTTAATGCGTACTTGGAAGCCCATTCAGCACTCTTTGAAGAGAAAGACTGGCCTAATGATGAGGATTTGGTTTCATATCTCAGTCATCTTCGAGACGCATCACAAACTGTGGAGAACCCAGATCCCAATCAGGGGCGAATCGATGCATCAGTAGCAGCAATGAGTGATATCGAAGTCGATCGTTGCGTTGAGATTTGGCTTATGGCTGATCGAAGGCTTAACGAGCTTGAGTTGGCGAGTAGTTGATGTGCCGGGGGTGGCCCTTAGTAGCTGTCCCCTACTCCTGCGTGATTGAGAGGGACATGGGCAGTCAGCGAGAAATCACCCCGGGCGTCATTGGAGCCGGGTGCCATGCTTACGCCCTGACGCAGTCAGGGTTTAAGCATGAGCTCCTTCCTTAAATCTGCTCAAGCTCCGTGCGAGCAGGCCACTCCACCAATCGTAGTGAAGCTCATGCACGTAGAGATTTTAAAACGAGCCAAATGGTTTAAGTAGCAGCGCTTATAGTTTCTGAGTAATTGTTCTTGGCGAATTTAGTCAATGCAATTAACCTTGAGGCATGTGGAGGTTGCGAAAAAGAAAGCATCAGGATCTCGTGACTATTTTTTTGGTGTTATTGATGGTCATAGTGAGCATCGCATTTGCGTTGCTGCAATCAAGTTGATCGCCGGGTGCACTCCATCCGTGCCCTCCTCCGATCCGCCAAAGGCGGACGAAGGAGGCCGAAGTGCAACCACCCCCGAATCTCCGCCGCCCCAGAATCATCAACTCCCGCTCCGGCCCATGCCTACGCTGCCATTGCCTCAGCCCGATAGTGACTCGGAGAGACCATGGCCAGAAAGGCAAACCCACAACGAGCATCCCGCCCTTGGGCGATCTCGATGTGCATCACCGCCATGCACTGGGGGAACCTGTTGGGGATGTTCGGCCATCTCACCATCCACGATGGCAAGCTCCTGATTTCAACGGATCGGCACAACAGACTGGAATACCTCCAGCTCCCCACAGGACTCACGACGGCCTACGCGATCCTCTCCGTCATCGGCTGGCTGAGTATCCCTGTCATGCTGATCAGTCTGGTCTACATCCGTGAGAACTTCAACTACACCGATCAGCGATTCAAGAAACGAGCCGGCATCGCCTTCTTCGGTGCCGGCATCGCGTTCATCCTCGGCATCCTGATCGGCAGGTTCTTCGAAGGATTCACAGTGCCATACACACCATAGATCATCCCCGAATCGCCGGGTGCCCTCTTTCTCCCATTCCGTGCCCACCTTCGACCGAAGAGCGAAGGAGGGCACAGTCGCATCTCCCTCCCCTGCACCGGCAAACCCCTCCGCCCCTTACCCGACCCCCGAAAACGCAACTTCCACCAAACCCGCGGCCACCTCTACTCCTTCGACACCTGATCCACCCGCCGGGTGCCATGCGGGCGGCGAAGTCTCCTGCATCGCCTTGCGTTCATCCAAGCGCATGCAAGAGCCAAAGACGCCACCCGCATGCCGTCTTTCCCATTGCTTACTTGAGATGTTCGTCTCCGCTCCGACCCGTGGCTTTATCGCCGACGCCGACGCGTCGCCACAAGCCCGCCGAACCCAAGCACCGCCACGCCGGCAGGCGCGGGGACAAGGGTTACCGTCAGCGCCCCAGCCGGGAAGTAGTCGTTGCCGTCAAAGACATCATCGAGGTGGAAGATGAACGCCGAGCCGTCGGCGAAGTGCCCTTCAAGAACCATGCCGCGTACATCCACGACCGTGGTCACGCCGTACTCGAGATCCAGCACCGTGCCATCACCAAGCTCGGCATCGGTCACAAAGAGATTCGCCACCGAGCCCGACTCGACACTCAGCGTGTTGGTGATGAGATCAGCGCCGACATTGCTGCCGCTGATGTTGAGCACGCTGTTGTTTGTCGCGACGAGGTAGTTGCCCAGGTCACCGCCCGTGATATTCAGCACCGCGTTGTCGGCCTGAATAATGTCCGTGAAGGTGCCCCCGTAGATGTTGAGCTCGCTGCCCGAGAGCGGCAGAACGAAGTCGCCGATCTGCCCGCCATGGATATTGACAACGCCGCCATGATCGATGAGCAGATTGTCACCGACCGTCCCGCTGTACACATTGAGCTCACCGCCGAACGCGACGAGGAATCCGCTGGGAAGCACGCCCGAATCGAAGACATTCAACTGCGTCGTCTCGCCAACCACACCACCGATGCGATCATTCGCCGGCACGGGGTCCGGCGGAATATTGATCACATGCGTGAAATCACCAGCCGATGCGCAGGCCGCGAACGCCCCGCACGCGATGACGAGAACAGAACCATTCCATGTATTCATCTTGACGCCCCTCCTGCTGCATACAAAACAAATCCCCTGCGACAAGCGTGGCATCAGTCAAAGGTATGCGACTGTGAAAATATAACCCACAGAACGGGGGGGATCAACTAATTTTTGATTTCGACGGAGTGGCCCGATGGAGCCCCCCGGCCCCTACGGGATCAAAGCAACAGGCCACCCGTACCAACACCCCTCCGCCCCTTCCGCCGGTTGCCCTGCTTCGATTCGAAGAGCGAAGGAGGCCAAATTGCAGCCGGATCCGATCCGTCCACACCCCTGAACACTCGGCTTGCACGAACCACCCCCTCCTTCGTCCGCCTTTGGCGGATCGAAGGAAGGCACAGTCGCATCCCCCTCCCCAATCGCGGTTGCTGGGGACCCCTCCCCTGCACACACGATCTTGTCTCAGCCATCTGATTCAGACGCGCCCGATCATTCCCAGAGATACCCGTCCTTCTCGATGACCTGCGACGGCGTCCCGACAAGCAACGGATCAGGACCGCGCACCACACGCTTGTCCTTGTCCGGATAGTCAAGCTGAGAAAGGAAGTGCTGCATGCAACTCAGCCGCGCCCGCTTCTTGTCGTCGGATTTGATAATCGTCCACGGCGCATCCGCGGTGTCCGTATAGAAGTACATCGCCTCTTTCGCCTCGGTGTAGTCATCCCACTTATCGCGTGACAACACATCGATCGGGCTGAGTTTCCACTGCTTCAGCGGATCCTTCTCCCGCGAGGTAAACCGCCGGTCCTGCTCCTCGTGCGTCACCGAGAACCAGTACTTAAACAGCCGGATCCCCGACCGCACAAGCATCCGCTCCAGCTCAGGCGCCTGACGCATGAACTCGAGGTACTCAAGCGAGTTGCAGAACCCCATCACCCGCTCGACCCCCGCCCGGTTGTACCACGAACGATCAAAGAACACCATCTCGCCGCGCGTCGGCAGATGCTTGATGTACCGCTGAAAGTACCACTCACCCAGTTCATGCTCGGTCGGCTTCTCCAGCGCAACAACCCGCGCCGCACGCGGGTTGAGGTGCTCCATGAACCGCTTGATGGTCCCGCCCTTGCCGGCCGCGTCCCGCCCCTCAAACAGCAGCACGATCCGCTGACCCGACATCTTGACCCAGTTCTGAACCTTGAGCAACTCAACCTGGAGTTCCTCTTTGTGCCGCTCATAGACCGGGCGGCTCAGCCGCCGCTGATACGGATACTTCCCGCTGCGAAACAGATCGCGGATCTCTTCCGGGTTCTGGCGAAGCTCCGACAAGCCCTGCACCTGCGATGTCTTCTTCCGCTTCGCGCTCTGCTTCTTCACCCTGTGCGTGCCCGCGCCGTTCTGACTCGCCGCAGGATGGTTATCGGAAGCCCCGGCGTCCGCGGACGCGGCGTGTTCGTTGCCGGGAATCGTGTCGTTGTGTTCATGTTGCGAATCTTGAGACATCACAGTCGCTTTCAGTGCTGAGCAAAGAGTAGATTGATCGCCATGCAATGGCGGAACACACAACCATATAGCAAATCACTCCCACATCCTGCAACGAATCCGCGCATCAGTCGATTTGTTTCCCACGATTCTCGTCACATCGAAACCGCACAAAGACCACGCCCCACACTTCCTGCCATGCCGGACCCTTTCGCGCTCCGCGAACCTCTTCCCCCCACGCGCATCGCACAATCTGTGCGCAAATCCCTTGCGCATCTCACGCTTTGTGCGCAACATCCCTGCACTACCCCACACCAAGCTTGTGCCGACGATGAAACATGCGACAATTCCCGCATGATGATCAACACACAACAATCAAACAAGCCCGATTCCACTCGCCTTTCACGCTCTTCCTTTTGTGCCTCCCCCGTCTGTCGCAGATCCGCCTCTGGCGGAACGGGTGAGGTGTTGACGCAGCAATCGGAGGGGAGGCTTCTCTCATCACCCATCCACCCTCGACCGTGTCCTCCAACAAACCTCGCCCCGATCATCCCAAATCCATCGCCCTCGACGCGATCAATCCAAGATTGCATCCCTTTCGCAACCATCCCGGTATACCTCACCGGGTCGGAGTTATCTCTCACAGGAAGGAAACCATGATTCAACCAACCCCACGAACAATGATTTTGATCGCGCTGTCTGCCGCCGCCGCCCTGCTCCCCGCGTGCACCACGACCAGCTCGATCAAGGCCGGTACTCACGCCAGCGCCGACGAACCCTGCCCCCTCCGCGCCCGACTCGAGGAGTACGGCTCACTCACCAAAGACCAGATCGTCCCGCTGCTCCACACCACCGAAGGGCGCGAAACCCTCGCCCGCTTTGCGGACGAGTACGACACGGTTTTCTACGACGGGAACAACCGGTACGCCCAGATCGTGAGAACCCAATCGAGCACCGTGATCCCCGTCCTCACCTTCTACTTCGGCTGGCAACACCCCGAGTACACCTACCCCCGTCGCATCATGTTCATGGAGAACACGATGGCCGACATTTTCGATGTCGCCTTCGACAACGACTCTATCCGTGTTCGAGTCACCGCGAAGGACCAAGAGCCGCGTGAATACTCCCTCGATTGGAACCCCCAAGAGATGGCTCCTTGGGGGTACATCCATACCAGATCAGATCGCATCACGCTCAACGATTGAGCCAAAGCCGAGACTCACCCGCCCCGAAGGATCTTCTCCATCTTCCGGCCCCGCGCCAGCTCATCGATCAGCTTCTCCATCTGCCGGCACTTCCGAGTCAACGGCGTATCGATCTCCTCGATCCGGTACCCACACACCACCCCCTTGATCTCCTTGGCCTTCGGGTTTAGCTTCGCCCGCTTGAAGAACTCCTTGAAGGTGACTTCCTCGTCGATCAGATCCTGGATCTCCTGCGGGCTGAACCCCGTCAGCCACCCGATCACCTCGTCGAGTTCCTCTTCCGTCCGCCCGTTCTTCTCAAGCCTGTTCAGATAGAGCGGATAGATCTTGCCAAAGATCATCTCCGCAACCCGCTTGTCGTGCTCCGGCGTGGTCGTGGGCATGGCTCATCCCTTCTGGTTGAAGATTTCGTTGATCTCATCTTTCTGAGCCGCACCTGCGCCGCTGGCGGCCTGCTGGCCGAGCATATTCATGAATCGCTTGGTGTCCTCCATCGAGTTGACATGCGGGTACGGTTCATCAGGAGCATCAACCCCCAGGAACTCGCAAAGCGGCCCGTAGCCATCCCTGGCCTCGAAGACCAGCAGCCGATCCGCCGCCACGCCCGCGACCACCTCGGCGCAGTGCTTCTCAAAGCAGGCCATCATGTGATCCCGATCATCCATACGATTATCGAACAACCGATTGATGTTCCCGGCGAGCATCGGTCCCATCGGCGAACCTGCGAGCTGCTCGTTGACCGCGGGGTTCAGGATGGTCTCGTTCACAGATGTGAACCACTTGCCCACATCTCGGCGCGTCAGGATCACCTTCGCGTCAGGATAGTGGGCCATCAGCGCCCGCCAGTGCGTGCACGCCGGCCAGTCCACCGTCGCGTTGTATCCTTCAAAGGCCTGATCCCAGAGAGACGGATCGTCCTTCGCCTCGCCCGCGCCGATCCGCGTCCACAGCGCCACCCTATCCGGGTTCGGCAGCACCTCGCTCATGTGATGGCACGGCCCAAAGCCGAGCTTCTCCAGTGCCAGCTTGAGCGATGCTGTTCCCGTTCGTCCGTACCCTGCCCCGATGACCTGTAATGCCATAAACTGCCCCCACTCGATGTAGTGTGTTCGCGAGCAGACAGAATAGCACAAAACCGTTCCGCTCGGAATGACGCTCTCCTTATTTGTGATATGCTCTCGGCCGACGAAACAACCTGATAGACGAGTGGGGGATCCAGTGACATCTATTCAATACCCGACCATCGAGCAGCTCGGCGATACCGCCCCCGACGCGATCCGCGAGCACATCGATCACCTCTTCCGGGTTTTCTTCTGCGACCCGGAGGAGACACAACCCTCGACGAGTTTCTGTTACATCACAGACTCGCCGCACCCGCTCGGGAATGCCGCGTTTTTCTCGCGTGATGCGGGGTTGGATGAGATCCGCAATACGACGGAGCGACTCATCGCGTGCGGCTGCCCGTCCGCGGTCGTCCTCATGAATGACGATCAGCCCGAACAAACGCAGGCGATCGAATCGCTCGGGTATGTCTTCGCGGAGGGGATGCCGTTGATGTCGGTGACGCCGGAGACACTCAAACCCACGGCGTTGCCCGATGGGTATCTATACCGAGAGGTCCCGATCGAAGAGGACGCGGCCTGGAATGAGGCCGTGTCCACGGGGTATGGATTGCCGCTCGAGCTCGGTGCGTGCTTTGGGATCAAAGTTGCGAGCGAGCGCTGCGCGCTAGGCGTCGCCCGCCACTTCGCGGTCGAGCGCGATGGGGAGCTGGTCGCGACCTCAATGTTGTACCTGCACAACAACCTCGCGGGGATCTATGGCGTCGCGACCAAGCCCGAGCATCGCGGGAAGGGGCTCGCGGCCCATCTGACCGCGGAACCGCTGCGGATGGCGTGGGGTTTGGGGTTCCAAACGGGGTTGCTGCAGGCGTCCGCGATGGGCGCTCCGGTGTACGCGCGGATCGGGTTCCGATCGCACGGCGACATGGCGTTGTTTGTGCGGATTCCGGAGGGGGTATAGGGCAAGCTCGATGGTGTGAGATCGGTTAGGATGGTGACATGAAACCAATCATCGTTTCCGAGACTATCAACGCCCCGATCGAGCGGGTCTTCCAGATCGCTTCCAACATCCCCGACGCCGCGGAGACGATCGAAGGGATCACGGCCATCGAAACCCTCGCGGAAGCGCCTCCCGCCGCCAATAACAACGGCGTTGTCGGGTTGGGATACGCATGGCGCGAGACGCGGATCATGTTCGGGAAGGAAGCGACGGAGGACATGACGATCACGGCATGGAACCCGCCCGAATCGTATATGGTCGAGGCGCGTTCGCACGGCTGTCATTATCTGACAACGATCTCGTGCGATCGTGTGGACGATCAGACGACGCTGATCACGATGGACTTCGGCGCGACGCCCGAGACCTTCGGCGCGAAGGTGATGATGGTGCTCTTCTCGTTTATGACGAAGAAGCTGACCCAGTGTCTCGCGGATGACTTCCGTGATATCAAGGCGAAGGCCGAGTCGCCCGCGTCAGATCTCTGAGATGATCTCTGAGTAGGGGAGACGCGATTTGGGGAGTTTCGCGTTGTAGTCCTTTGATTCGTCGCGATACCCGATGGGCACGATGACGAGCGAGTGCATCCCTTTCGCATCGAGCCCGAGTTCCTTGTCGAGTCGTTTCGTGTCGAACCCTTCCATCGGGGTTGCGTCGATGCCCAGCGCGGACACGCCCAGCAGGAACGAGCCGAGATTGAGGTACACCTGCTTGTCGAGCCAGTGTTCTGCGTCACCGATTTCTTCTTTGTGCAGGTTGTAGAACATCTTGCGTGCCCCGTGCATCTTGTCCTTGGATGCTTCGGGCGCGTCGTACCGGCCGTCTTTGTCTTCCTGATCGAGCACCTTGAGGAGGTAGTCCTCGCTTAGCTCGTTGCGTGACGCGAAGACGATGACATGTGATGCATCGAGGACCGCGGGTCTGTTGAACTCGAAGAGGCCTTCGGTTGCTTTGGCGACTCGGGCCTTGCCCTCGTCTGTTCCTGCGATGACGAAGTGCCAGGGCTGGGCGTTGGTGCTCGATGCCGCCAGCTGGAGGAGTTTGCGGATTTCTTCCAGGTGCTCTTCTGAGATGGTCTTGGAGGAGTCGTACCCCTTCGCGGTGTGTCGCGATTTGGCGTAATCGGTGATTGTGGGGGTTGAAGCCGTGGTTGCGGTCATGTCGTGTTCCTTCGCGTGTGCATCCGTCAACTCATTGAGGATACCTGTAGGCAGAGGTGAACCACGCTTGCCGTGTTCCTATTCCGGTGTTGTTGATGCGAAACGACGCCCCGCAACGCGTGTCGGCTCTCACTTTGCTCGCGAGCGCGAGCTCCTACCCACCGAGCCGGGGACGCGATACGAGGCGTCGTTGTGTGATCAGTGCGGCGCGTTCCACCACCGGGCTCCTGGAGCCTGCCCGAACGACGCGCGGCACTGGGATTTGTGTGAAAAGCTCCCGCAGAGTCGCTTAACTCTGCGGGAACGAGCAGGAATGGATGTTTTAGTCGTCGTCCCCGTGCTCACCCGAGGTGACATGGTCTTCGCCTTGTTCGTGTCCCACGGCGTATCCGGCGCCGGCGCCTGCTGCGGCCGCGGCTGCGACGCACCCTGAGAGCACCATGGCAGTGGTGCTCGTCAGGATGATCGCTGCGTAGAGCGCGACTCGTGTGGGGTCGCGATTGAGAACTGTGATCGTGGTCTTCTGGTTTGCCATCTGTCGGACTCCGTCCAGTGTTCGGCACGCGGCTGCTCTCCGAGCGACCAGTTGTTTCGTGTCGATGCTGGACTATCGATCATGAGAATGAATCGGTCCTAAAGGATTGATGAAATCTTGCTCATAGTGAATGGCGGCATGATTCTTTGCGAGATGGTCGCGTGTAAGCGCCTGCTGAATAGGGGTTTGCGTGGCGATTGCAGTTGCGGCGTTCGCTGGTTTTTCTGTATACCTTTAGAAGATTTGTCGTGCGTGGAGGTATGACCGCGGTCCGCGCGGCGGGTGCATCTGCGGGAAAGGTGCGGCGCAACTCTGTTCGCATCACGGGTATCTACTGGAACAGTCCGTGCCTCGCGGTCATGTTTCATTGTTTCCGCGGCGCGCGTGTCCGATGTGGGAGCGTTCATGTGTGCGCCACGCTGGGGATGGTCTGGGTGTCGGGGTGCATCGTGTTTGGCGTTGACATGCATGGGTGCGATTGTGCCCGATGTGAAGGAGCGGTGAGGTTGCGTGTGAGTTGGAACGGGTGGAATAATCGGGTGTCTACAATCGTCCTTCTTGAAGAAGGAGTTTCGATATGCAGACGCGTCCACTGGGGCAATCGGGGATTGAGGCATCGGTCGTAGCCATCGGCACTTGGGTGATGGGTGGATGGATGTGGGGCGGTGCGGATGAGCAGGATTCAATCAACGCGGTGCACGCGGCGATCGATGAGGGCATCTCCCTGCTCGATACGGCACCTATTTACGGCTTTGGCCATTCTGAAATCGTGGTGGGCAAGGCGATCAAGGATCGTCGCGACAAGGTTGTGCTGGCGACGAAGTGCGGCATGGTGATCAACGCACCGGGTGGTCGCAGCGTCGGTCGATCGACGGCCGCCGGTCCGAGCGAGAACGGGCATCTCGAGATCAAGATCTACAACCATCCGGAGTCAATCCGTGACGAGGTCGAGTTGTCGCTCAAGCGATTGCAGACGGACTACATCGATCTGTATCAGACGCACTGGCAGGAAGAGGACACGCCGATCGAGGAGACGATGGGTGAGCTGGTGCGGTTGAAGGAAGAGGGGAAGATCCGAGCGATCGGGGTATGCAACGCGACTCCGGGGATCATGGATCGGTACCGGAGTGTTGGGCCGCTGGATACGGATCAGGAACAGTACTCGATGATTCATCGCAAGATGGAGGGCGGATCGTTCCAGGGCGAGGACGGCCTGCCGGATCAGATGGAGTATTGCGCAGAGAACAATGTTGCGATGCTGGCGTATTCGCCGCTGGTTCTTGGGCTGCTGACGGGCAAGGTTGGGCCGGATCGGGAGTTCCCCGAGTCGGATCTCCGGAGCAAGCAGAAGCGGTTCAGCAGAGCGAACCGACAGAAGATCGCGGACCTGCTCGGGCAGTTCCAGCCCGTGGCGGACAAGCACGGCTGCACGATGGCGCAGCTGGTCATCGCTTGGACGGTCTCGCAGCGTGGGATGACGCACGCGCTCGTTGGGGCGCGGACTCCTGAGCAGGCGCGGGACAACGCGGGTGCGGGTCGGATCGTGTTGGACGATGAGGACCTTGGATTGATGAATGGGTTGGTGCGGAGCGACGCGACAGCGCTGGAGATGTGATTATGTCTGAGCCGCGGAAGATCGGTCGTAAGGATCTGAATGCGTATCGGCGATTGCGGGTGGCGATGTTGGATGAGGCGCCTTGGGCGTTCGCTTCGCTGCCATATATTGAGTTGTCGAGCCATCCGAGCGTCGTGCAGCAGTGGTTGGATGATCCCGGCAATGAGCTGGTGGTGATCGATCACCCTGAGAAGCGCGGTGAGCTTGCGTCCGCGGTGGGGATCCAGCGTGAGACGAAGACTCAGTTTCGGCACAAGGCGGTAGCGTGGGGTGTGTACACCCTTCCGGAATATCGCGGGCAGGGGTTGGGTGAAGCCGCGATGCGTTACGCGATCGAAGTGGCGCGTTCGTGGGGTGGCGTCGAGACCCTCCTGTTGCATGTTACTGGGGTCGCGAGTGAGGCCCTGGAGCTGTATTCGCAGATTGGGTTTGAGACCTGGGGTGTCGAGCCCGATTGCGTGCGTCTGCATGGCGAGTCGTACGATGTGCACCGGATGCGTTTGTCGCTCTGAGTCGTGTGTCAGGGGCATCCGCCCTGGTAGCGGATCAGGAACTCGGCGATATCAAAGAAGTTGAACTGGCCGTCGGGGTTGAGGTCTGCGATCGGATCGGCTGCGTTGAATGCAACGATGAATGCGGTGACATCGAAGAAGTTGAGGGCGCCGTCCTGGTTGTAGTCGATGGCGCACGGGAGGGCGCACCCGTTGAGGGAGAGGACGCGGACGCCGCCTGATGCGCTTGCGATGTATAGGTTGTTGCTGTCCTTGATGAACTGACGGTATCGCGCGTCGGTGGATATCGGGAGCGGCTGTGTGGGTGTGTGCGATCTGAGGACCGGCGCGAAGGGGTTGGTGTTGTCGTAGATCGCGAATCCGCCCGAGCTCATGGACACATACAGGTTGTTGTTCTCGATGAGGATGTCGTGGACATATGCGTCGAACTTGCCCTTCGGCGTGGTGAGATCGGCATCGAACTGCGCGAGCTCGATCGGGTGTGTTGGATCGGAGATGTCGAAGATGCGGTATCCCATGCTGTTTTCCGCTGTGTAGAGGAGGTTCCCCTCACGGTGCGCGGTAGGGATGCTCGGCGATCTGAACGATTTGCCGAGGATGGTGCTGAGGTAGGTTGGGTTCTGTGGGTCGGAGATGTCGACGAGATACGCGACGGCGTCGGATGAGATGAGCGCGAGATCGCCCATGAGTGTCAGGTGTCTGAGCGCGTCTTCGATCGGGAGTGTGCCGATCGGTGTGAGCGATGAGTCGGGCTCGATGGTGAACGAGTACAGCCCGGTGGTTGCGTCGATTGCGTAGGTGAACCCGGATTGAGTTTGGATATCGCGGGGCGGGGAGTTGGTCGCGTAAGTTCCGAGCGGGATTGGGTTCTGCGGATCGGTCAGGTCGTAGGCGTTGATGCCTGTGGAGTACTCGGTGACATAGACGGTGCTTTCGTGCACGGCGACACCGGACGGGGCTGGGTTGGGTGTGCTGAATGGGAGCTGGGCGATCCACCGTGGTCGACGCGGGTCGTCGACATCGATCACGGTGCAGGCCACGGAGTTGCTGTTCGCGTTGGTGCCCACGGAAATGAGTGTGTTACCGATTTTCGCGAGGTACTCGTCCGCGGATTCGGAGTTCACCCCCGCGAGCGGGTTGGAGGGGATGTCGTAGATGGCGAGCTCGTCGTTGCTGAGGACGACGAAGTGATCGCCGTGCTGGCGGACGAGGTTGGCGTTGATCATCCCATCGTTGGGGCCGAACGATGCGATGAGATAGGGGATGGTATCGATTGCGTAGAGATCGAGCGAGCCGTTGGCTGCGTAGATAATTTCGCTGCGGATGGTCGCGTCGTTCATGCTGATGGACTCGTACGCGTGCGTCACGAGATCTGGTCTCGGGATGTTGTTTCTCGTGATCTCGAAGGAGTTGGTGTCGAAACTGAAGATGTATGGGGCGTCGTAACGGGAATCGTAATCGAGATTGGGTCCCGGCCCCTGATGTGTGAGGATGGGCTGGAGCGGGCTGGAAATGTCGTAGCGGGACCGGTCGCGCGTGATGAGTTCGTTGTCATCTATGAGCGCGGGGGTGCTTGGGAGTCCTGTGGTCAGGAACGGATCGAACGCGGGTGACATCGGGCGAGCGAGACTGAGGCCCGCGGCTTCATTGACATACATGTACCCGTTGGCGGTCGGGATTGGGCTGTCGTATGCATTCAGTACCATCGAGTGTTTTCGGAAGAACCACGGATCGGCTTTGTCTTCGATGTTGATCACAAGGATGCCGTCATCGGTGCTGAGGTAGGCGGCATCGTTGTGAACGGTCACGGCGAGGGGAGTCCCGCCATACACGCGGTCGAGCCGGCCGACCAGTTGGGGTGCTTCAGGGTTGGTCAGGTCAATGATGGCGAGCGAGCGGTCGTCCTCGATGATGTACGCGTGCTCTTCAAATATTGTGATGTTCGTGGGGTTGTCGAGATCTGCGATGGAGCCGATCAGGACGGGGGGGTGGCATTCGAAGCTCGGGGCTTGTGCGATGGCATCAACGGTGAGCGATGCCATGCAGAGCGCGGATACGAGTGCGGCTGTTGTGGAGGGTTTATACATGCGATGTGCCGTGCAAAGGGAAAATGAAATGAACATATGGGTTACGGGCACCCGGCCTTGTACGCGACGAGGAATGACGAGACATCGAAGAAGTTGAAGAGGTCGTCGTTGTTGAGATCGGCGGTGGGGATTTCGTTGATGAATGACTCGATGAAGATGGTGACATCGAAGAAGTTGAGGACGCCGTCGTTGTTGAGGTCGATGGGGCAGGTGGCGCACTGGTTGCGATCGAGCGTCTGGATCCCTGCCTTGCCGGCGCTGATGTGCAACCGGTCGTTGTTTCGCGCGAACTCGCGGAAGCGGATGTTGTTGTCGATCTCGGGTTGCGCGTGGAAATGGTTGAGCAGCACGGGGTTGAACGGGTCGGTGTTGTCGTAGACGGCGAACCCGAACGAGCTCATCGCAACATACAGGAGGTCCTGATCGGTGAGCAGGTCGTAGACGAGCCCGGTGTAGGTGGTTGCGTCGATCACGACATCGGCATCGAACTGTGCGAGTTCGATCGGTTGCGTTGGATCCGAGAGATCGAAGATCCGGTACCCGTTGTCGAGGTCGGGGGTGTAGAGCAGATTGCCGTCGAGGTGTGGGCGTTGGATGTAGGAGCGCGTGCCCGGGAGTATCCCGATCTGGGAGAGGGTGTTGGGATGTGTGGGGTCGGAGATATCAACGATGAAGAGGGCGCTGGCCCCGGATACGAACGCGAGGTCGCCTTGCACGCCGATCCGGTGCGCTGCCTGCCCGAAGGCGAGCGAGCCGATGGGGGTGAGCTCGTTTGTTGCTGAAAGTTCGTAGGTCGTGAGCCCCGCGTTGCGATCAATGGCGTAGGCGTGATTGCCGGCGATGGTGATGTCGCGAGTGTTGGGCGTGCCCGCCTGGTTGGCGCTTGTGTTGTATGTTGCGATAAGATCCGGCGATGACGGGGGAGAAACATCGAAGACCATGAGCCCGTCGCGTTTGGCGGCGATGTATGCGCGGGCGTCCTTGAGTTCGATCCCGAAGGGCTCATCGACGGGGAAGTCGGCGACCCATCGGGGTGATCGGATATCACTCAGGTCGAAGAGGCTGGCGGCGAGCCCGGATGTTTCGATCTGACCCGCGGAGGCGATCGCGAGATCGTCTTCGATCTCGATATGGGTGTGCTCGTGGGTGGTGTTGATCATGGAGATCGGGTTGGTAGGGATGTCGTAGATCCCGATAGAGTTCCAGCCGACGACGATGAAATGGTCATCGATCTGGCGGATGAACTTTGCGTTCTCGAAGCCGGGGCCTTGGTCGTGGTGCGTGAGCCGTGCGGGGACAGGGGAATTCGTGTAGATGCTGATCCCGTTTTCGACGGCGGCGAAGATGAGGTCGCCGCGGATGGTGAGGTCGGATGGGAACACATCTTCGAGCACCGTTGTGGTGAAGGCGTCGATCGCGGGGTGGTATGTATGGATCGCGGTCTCGTTGCTCTTCTCCTGCACGATCAGGTTTGGGTATTCGAACCTGAACCGATCGGGCGAGACGCCTGGGTCGTTGGACCCGGGTTCGATGAGCACCGGGTTGAGGGGGTCGGTGATATCGTATCGCGAGAGGTGGGTTGTGATGAGGTGATCGTTGATGACCCCGACGGCTTGTTCGTTAAATGCGAATCCCGATTGGTCAAGGTAGGCGGGGCAAAACTCACGATTGTACAAGCGCATGTAGCTGGTGTATTGGAAGTCATTGATGATGACCGATCCGCCTGCGCCGCCTGCGCGCATGTACCAAGGCTGGGACTTGTCCTCGATGTTGATAATGGCGTTGCCGAGGTAGAGGGCGTCTTTGTGGACGGTGAATCCGCGTTGGTCGTATGTGTCTACAGGGATCTCGGTGTCCGCGATGATCTGCGGGTTGGTCGGGTCGCTCAGATCGATGACGGTCAGCCGTCCGCTCGACGCGAGGTACGCGTGGTCGTCAACGATGTCGAAGGAGTATGGGTAGCTGGTGTTGTACAGCGCACCGATCAGGGTTGGTGGCTCGCACACGAAGGCGTCCTGCGTCCCCTCGCCGGCATTGAGTGCGTTCGCGGGGGTTATCAGCATCATTATGAACAAGGCATTGCGTATTGAACTTGAAATCATGGAAGCATGGTAATGGAGGGTGGGTATATAAACAAGACCCGAGTGTGATATCGGGTGTTCAGGTATGAAAAAAAGACGCCCGATTGCTCGGGCGCCTTGTGCCAAGTGTGGCTGTGGAGATCAGTCTTCGATGCGTTTGGGCTTACGGGCAGCCGGCATTGAACGCGTTGAGGAATGCGCTCACATCGAAGAAGTTGAAGGAGCCGTCGCCGTTGAAATCGGCGCTGGGATCCATCGCGTTGTATGCGCTGAGGAAATCGGAGACATCGAAGAAGTCCAGGTTTCCATCGCCATTGAGGTCGGCAGTGCATGTCGCATCGCAGCTCGCGACTGAGAGCGAGACGGCGTCGACGCCTGCTTCGACAACGGAGCCGTCGCCAAAGTCAGAAGCGATGAAGCGGATGCGGAACTGATCGTTGGCCGTGAATCCGGGGACATCGCTCAGGGCGTATTCGACTTCGTACCACCCGCCGTCGGCTTGGTCGCCGCCGGGTCCAACGGTTTCGAGGTTCGACCATGTGGAGCCGTTGTCGTCGGAGACTTCAACAACGAATGTGTCCGCGTTGGGCGATGCGCCGAAGGTGTTGCTGTACCAGCGTGCGTACGACACGAATGCGGCGCCGGTGGCGTCCATCGTTGGCGAGGTGAGGATCGTGTCGCCACCATCGACATCGGTATTCTCGCCGGGTGTGCCGTTGCCCGTGACATAGCATCGGCTCGAACCGTCGTAGTCGGATCCTGGATCGCCGCGCTGGGCGTTGCCTGTCGGGATCACGCGTTCCCAGCGTCCTGAGGCGCTGTTGGGTGCGTCACCCGAAACAGACCAGCCCTGGTTGGATTCGAAGTCGTCATCAAACGCGACGACTGGGGCGCTGGTGGCTGAGATGATTGAGTAGGTGCTCGCGGGTGCGTCAGACGGTGAGGTCTGGGTGATGCCGGAGGTGCTCGTGCCCGCGATGTAGAAGAGGATCTGCGTTCCACAGTCGGAGCTTGGCAGGTTGGCTTCGTAGTTGTTCCCGCCGGCGTTGCTCATCGGGATGGCCTGGAAACCTGAACCGGTATCGACCATGAGCGTTGCGGTCGAAGGGTCGAACTCGCCGGTGACATTCGTAAACTCGGCGGAGATGGTGGTGCCACCCGCGGGGTTTGCGAAGTCGGGGAATGCGACTGGCTCGATGTTGATGAGGTTGAGGGGTGGCGCCGGCATGTTCTTGGCACCAAACCCGCCGTCGATCTCGAAGTAGTGCGGCGTGCCGTTGCCGATATCGGCATCGTCGTCGTCGAGCGTGAGGTAATCGATCGTCATCTGTGGCGTGATCAGTGTGCCCGAGTGGACGAGGATCGAGTTGAGCGCCCAGCTCATCAGGAGCTTCTGGTAATCATCTGGCTCGGTGATGGCGAGGAGGTTGCGTGTGCCCCAGACAGCGCCGGAGTAGAGCGGTGCACATGCGTGCCCGTCCGTCGCACAGGGGTATGTCAGGTTGTTAACGGCGGTGCGGAGTGCGCTGCCACAGGACCCGAAGAACCCGATCCCGAGATCCGGATCATCAAGGATGATGACGGACATGACATCGCCGGTGCCTTCGCCATACTGGCCTTGGCCCGAACCGCCCGCGGAGACGAGGTGGTGCCCGTACTCGTGGTGGACGACGGAGGACCAGCCGGTGTTGGGGTTGGATGAGCCAGAGAGGCAGAAGTTGATGGTGTCGATCCCTGGGTCGTACCAGGCGTTGCCGGGGCAGAAGCCGTCGGTGCGGTTGACCCAGACTTCCATCTCGGTGCCGGCGACGAGCGGGTAGGAGGGGTTCGCCTCGAGGACCCAATCGCGGACGCGGTTGGATTCGACATACACATTGACCTCTGATCGGACCTGCTCGGAGTTATTGAGCGAGTTGAAGAGGATGTTGATGGGGTTGGAAGGGTCCGCTGTGATGGACTCTGCTGTACCCGAGCCGAGGTAGTTGTTGATGTTGAACCACTGCCCATCGAGCTCTGCATCGATGGTGACATTGCCGGATCCGCCGTTGGGGATGGTGTAGTTGCCATCCACATCGGTGATGGCCGAGCCGCCGCCCTGGAGGTTTACATTGAGGTAGGGGAGGGGCATCGCGATTTCATCTTCGCAGATGTCCGCGGCTGGGCCGTCGGATGCCATCCCGGAGACATTCCCTGTCGCATCAACGGTGCAGATGATCGAGTCCGCGTGCAGGATTTCACCCGTTGCGGCGTCGGTGATCATCTCGATTTTTTCGTAGCCATCGATATCGAGGATGGTGACATCCGCGACCACTGGCTCGTGTGGGTTCGCTTCGTTGCCGGCGTAGATGACGCGATCGGTGGACCAGATCTGGATAGCGCCGTTGAACTGGTCGTTGGCGATCTCAAGGAGATTGTTGTGGTTCGCGGCAGCGCGAGCGATGACTGGGTCAGCGTTGAATGCGCTGAGGTCGAAGAGCTGCGAGCTTGCGAGCACGAGCGGGTTGTTCGCTTCGTTCCGCGTCAGGAGCACGAGCTTGGAGCCGTAGACGGGGAGCCCGTTGCGGGTTTGTGTGAAGTATGTCGCGGTGAACTTGTAGGTGTCGGTTTCCGGCTGGTACATGACCGGCATGGTGTGGCGACGATCCTCGAATGGGCCCTCGGGGATGAGTTCCGCGGCGTCGACGCCCCACATGTCGGCATGCTGGGAGACGAAGGATTGGACAGACTGTGCTGCGGTTACGCCTTGGGAAAACGCGCGGCCGTAGACTCGTCCGATGCGACCGTCCTGATGCGTCGAGAAGTCTGCGCGAGGGTTCGCAGACTTGAAGTCGAGCATGGCGCGAGCGCGTGTGGGGGTTGCGGTTCCGGCGTTGAAGACAATGTCTGCGGCGCCGGCCGTGAGTGTTGCGACGCTCAGTAGCGCGAGCGGCGCGGTGCGGGTGATGGTGCGAGCGATGCTCATGTTGGGGCTCCTCCTGCTCTGGGGACAGATATGGGGTTTTCGGGACACCCGAAGGGTGACCTGCGTTGGGGACTTGAAGTTCTGCTGAATCGATGGGATTCAGGGTGAAACAGTCCGCGAATGCGGAGTTGAACGGCCCGAGAACCGGGCGTCCGGGGCACACGACTTGCCGGACCCAAAGTACTGGTTCCGGGGCATCAATGCAAGCAGTCAGAGCCATAGTGAGCAGAAAGGTGCGATTTTGAAAGGATTTTGGTAGGTGGATTTACCCGCGTGTCATCGCGGCGCGGGTCATATAGAGGAAGAGTTTGGTCTGGCGGTCCTCATCGAGCATGTCGTAGATCTCGAGCATGAGGGCCTCGCGTTGTTCGAGCGTGGGGTTCAGTCGGGTGTCTTTGATGTGCTGGATGACACGGTTGCGGATCCAGGCGCGTTGCTCGGGGGTGGGCTGGATCGCGTCGTACATGGCCTGCATCGCGTCGCGGTAGCGCCGGAGCGAGTATTCGTACGCGTTGGCGATGTCGCGCTGGAAGAGCTCGTTGTTGAGTCGGTTCTCGATGCGTTGGTGAACTGCTTGGGTGCGGGGGCGTCCCTGCATGTCCTGCTCGGACTCGGGTGTGTTGGCGGCGATCCACGCGTCCCAGTATTCATCGAGGATGCGATCGAAGCGTTCGCGCTGGGTGGCTTCGAGCATGGGTTCGAGCTCGGCACGGAGCGGATCGCGGAGCATGTCCGGGTCGTGGCGCAGGCGGAGCTGGGCGAGCAGTGTCTGGGCGTAGGTGGTGTTGCCCTCCGCGATCGCATCGGTGATGGTGCGGACGGTGTCGATCTCATCGACGAGGAGTTCCGCGAGATCGAACACGCGGGAGGTGCCCATCTCGCGTGCGCGGGCGAGGTCCTCGGGGTCATCGCAGACGCGAGCGAACGCGACGAGCTCGGGCCGTTCCTCGACGGGGATGAAGTTCCCGGACATATCGGTGATGACGATGGTGTCGAGTTGGTCTCGCTCGACCTGTGGGCCGCGGAGTGTGTCGGCGGGCTGGGCGTGTGCGAGCGGCGAGAATGCCAGGAGGAGTGCGATAGCGGTTGGTCGGAGCATGTTCATAGTGTACATGATGGGGAGGAGACGCCCGAGATTTCACTTATGGGCAGCCGGATGAGTAGCTCGTGAGGAAGAAGGACACATCGTAGAAGTTCAGTACGTTGTCACTGTTGAGGTCGGCGCGGGGGTCTTCATCGAGGTATGCGACGAGGAACTCGGAGACGTCGAAGAAGTTGAGTTCGCCGTCGATATTGAAGTCGGCGACGCAGGGGGAGCAGTCGGCGAGGTCGTAGACTTTGAGACCGCCGCCGTAGACTCCAGCGAAAGCGATCTCGCCCTCGACGGCGAAGCTGCGAACAGATGACATTGCCGCGGGGTACACCTCGGTCGCGTAGTACTTCTCAAAGAACGGATGCAATGGATCGGCGTTGTTGTAGATGACGAATCCGTTGTTCCCGTTCGCGATCAACAACTGATTGTTCATCGGTTGAACTTTGTATGCGAGCGGTTCGAGCGTGCCCGACGGGAAACCGTTCTGGGTGTAACTGAAATCGTGAAGAGCTAGCAGCACGGGATTCGCGGGGTCGGTGATGTCCCAGATGCGGTACCCGAGGTGGTACTCTGCGGTGTAGAGCAGGTCGCCATCGAACGATGCCGAGGTGATGCCGGCGGTTGTGTTGTCTGTGCTCAGTGGGGTGATGGCGGACAGGATGCTCGGCGCATCGGGGTTGGAGATGTCGATCAGGTAGGTGTCGAAAGGGCCGCTGGTTACTACGGCGATGGAGTGGTCATTGTTGAAGTTGACTTTGTCGTTCCATCCAACAAGCGGTGTTGAACTGCGGAGTGTTGGGCTTGTCGGAGTTGAGATGTCATAGATCAGCAGCCCTGTCGAGCGATTTACGACGAAGAGGTTATCGCCATGGACGCGCACATCGCGCGTCCGGAACCCGGTCTCGATCGTGGCGAGCAGCGTGGGGTTCGTTGGGTCAGCGATATCAAGGAGGGTCAGGTCCTGTCGGTCCGCAGCGATGTAGAGCGTTGTATCCTTCACGTCTGCAGCGATCGCGGTCTCGATCGAGTTGAAGCTTGAGACATGGCGAATCTGATTCGGGTCAGTGGCGTCATAGATGCTCACGCCGTGGTTGTCCTCGGCGGCGAGCAGGAGATCGTTGTGTTTACGAAGCGTGTTGATCGGGCCCTTTGTCGGGGTCGTCGTCATAACTCCATCTGTTGAGATATTAGCGCGTGTGAACTGTGTGTCTGAGAGGATGTAGTCGTAGCCGTTCTGTGCGCGGATTACACGTACTGATTCGTTGAAGTCCGCGAAGATTGTGAAGCTGTAGTCCATATAGGTGTAACCCGCAGGGGCTGCGAAGTCCCGAACGATGAGGTCGGTTGTCACGTTACCACCTGAAACCAGCATGGCACCCCGTCGCGAGAGGTAGAGTGGGTAGGTTTCGAAAGGTGAAGAGGATTCGTAGGTGTACACATCAATCGGATTCGATGGCGCGGATATATCTCGTACCGTGATGAACTCGTTGCTCACGGCGTACAGGCGGTTATTGTCCGAGTCGATGTCGATCACAGCGAGTTGTGAGTTGCCAAACGGGGGTGGATCCGAGAGCACCACGGGGTTGAGCGGGTTGGATAGATCAACACGCTGGAGTTGGGTGGTGTAGGTGTATCCGGCGTCGCAGATTGCGATCGGGCTTGGGAGTGTCATGGCTCCGGCAATGACGGGGTTGAGTGAGTTCTGCAGATCGAAGATCTGGGTAACACCCGCGTACATGAGGTCGCCGATGATTGCGGGTTGGATGACCGGGTCGTTCGTCGTGATCGCACTCGCAATCGAGGGGGCAGCGGGATCGGTGAGATCGATGAGCTGGATCGAGTTTGATCCATTGCTCAGGAAACACACGCCGTTGTGGATCGCCAGGTTTGTGAAAGAGAGCGGCGAGAGATCGAGCGTATTGGTCACGATGAGAATCGGAGACGATACATCAATCGTGAGCAACTCGGACCCGGCGCTGTTGAGGACATAGGCATGAGTTGTCGAGAGCGCGAAGTCGATTGGGTCGCTGAGTCCTTCGATGGAGGACCGCACGGTTACTCCTGGACACGCGGGGGTGTCGTGTGCGTGCAGCGGGTGTGTGACAATGAACGCAAGCGTGGTGGCAATCAATAATCGAATCATGCCCAGAGTCTATCGGATCAGATCCCGATCGCATCAGGCGTCTTCTTGGAAATCATCATTCTTATACAGAAGTAAAGATAGGTAGCCCGCGCATGTCGCCCCGATGGTGTTGGCGACGAGGTCCCATGCTGTGTTCATGTAGCCACCGACATTGGTTTCGGGCATGGAGAGGACAGCGATGAACTCGATGACCTCGTTGATCGCGCCGAGCCCGATGCCCATGAGGGCGGCGGCGATCGCGGTCGGGACTGCGCGTGGCGCGTTGAGGAGCGTGACGAGTGCCTGAAAACAGGCGATGGTGGCGCTGAAGAAGCCGAAGGTATGGACGATCTGGTCGTATTTGGGAAAATCCGGATGGATCCGCAGCGAGTACAGGACGGCAGAGGTCGGGCGATCGGCTTCGGCACTGGCGGCGCGGTAGGCGTCGGTGAGTGAGGGGTCGACGGGGACGGTGCCGCCGCACATGTGCAGGAATCCCCAGATGGCGAGCAGCCAGAGTGCCGTAGGGGTGAAATGGATCGCACGATGCAGTGCGTGCACGATCGCGATGAAGACCAGCATGACCACGGCGTACATCAGGAACTCGGTGTTGCCTTGTTTGAGCGCGAGCCCGGAGCAGACGATCATGTATAGGGCGACAAATGCGATCAGGGGTTTCGAGATGGAGTTCTTGCGTTCGGGCGTGGGGTCGGTCATAGTGTGTATGTCGGATCAAACGCGTGTTTCACGCGAGGAGGCGGTATGAGCGAACACCCAGAGCCGGTTGTGATCGGGGCTTACCAGAGCGAGTTCGAGGCCAACATCGTGAGCAATATGCTCCGTAATGAGGGCGTTCCCTGCGAGGTATCCGGTGGGATGCTCGGTGGGATGCGTGCGGAGGCGCCGGGGTTCGTCGAGGTTCTGGTGCCGGCGGAGTTCGCGGAGCGGGCTCGGGCGCTCATCGAGAAGCATGAGGATCGTTCAGAACCGGCCGGCGATGACGGCGCTGATTGAGTTCTCGGACCCTCAAATGGGTGCCCATCCTCCGTAGGAGGTGCGAGTAGGACTTATTGGAGCCTGATCAGGCGTTGTTCCGGAACTCGGGTCGAGATCGGCGTTCATCGAACTGATAATTCCGGATGATGTTCGGGCAGTTCTTCCAATCCTTCTTGCATGTCCACCCCCTCGCTCAGGTGGGGTGGGGTGATGTTGTGAAGTCGATGGAAGCCGCGTTTTCAGATCCCAAACACATAATTGTACTGGGGATCGTCGCGGGTTCGCTGGTGGTGTTGTATGCCAACTATCGCGTTGCGCGATGGCTGGAGCGCAAAGGCGACGAGCATCATCATACTTCAGATCCTCATTGATTCCGGATCTCGTGCAACACTCATAGTTTGATTGCGAATACAGTGGCATCGGCGTGTCGTGGGGGCTCGTTATTTTTGCCGAAATTATCTTATTCTTTGGGAGTACATCATGAGAACGAACACTAAGGGATTCTCGCTGATCGAGTGTCTGGTGATGCTTGTCGTCGTGGGGATGCTGGTCATGATCGCCGTGCCGATGCTTGGGGCGGCGCGGATGCAGATGCGGGCGCAGAGCAGCGCTGAAAAACTGATGACAATCGGTCAGGCGGGGTCGATGTATGCGCAGGACAACGCGGATCGGTTGTTTAGTTATACGTGGCGGGCGGGTGAGGTCTACACGCTGCCCACGGGGCGCAAAAAAATCTACAGCGACGATACAGGGGCAGCGGATGGTCAGAACCAGGAAATCCTGATGCGAAACACGGGGCGTGTGAATGGTCTGTACAAGATCCAGAGCAACGCGTTTCGACTTCCTCATCGTCGGTTCACGCACCTTGTCCTTATGGACTATATGAACCAACCCTTCGGGAGTGATTTGTTCATCGATCCCAGCGATGGGAAGCAGCAGTACTGGAAGGACAACCCACTCGAGTACGGGTCTGGCTCAAATGTCCCGTACGCGGATGGGATCCCCGCGGGATATGACACTGATCAGAACTGGGCGATTAACTCTGTGCGCCAGCGCTGGGCGTTTGGTTCAAGTTACCAGGTTGTCCCCGATGCATGGCAGCCGGATCGTGGGAACCGGTACATCCCGGTCGAGTCAACGCCGCACCTGTTCCAAATCGGGGGATTCGGCGATCTGAACCTCTCCGCGGGGCGCCGGATGTCCAGCGTGCTGCACAATGCGAACAAGGTATGGATGTATGAAGAGTTCGATCGCGATCGGATGCAGCATCTGTACTTCGGGTACGACCAGGCGAAGGTCGAGAAGCTGATGTTCGACGGTTCGGTCAACAACTGGGAGAGCGGGCGGGCGGCACCTTCTGTGGTGCCCGAGCGTGGGATCTTCCACTGGCAGCAGGCGTATGTGCCTCTCGATCGGTTCCCTGTCCCTGTTGGTGGATTGGGCGATTCGACACCGATCAGTCAGCGTTGGCGCTGGACGTTTGGGGGGCTCTCCGGGATCAACTACGGGGCGTTCTCGTTTGATTAAGCCGGATTGGCGCAGATCACGCCGAGATCCTGCGGATTGCGGGTTTGGACGCTAGGATTGAACCGGACGGGATCGTCGCGGGGACGCGCGTTCCCGGGTTGAATCAATCAGGAGTGAACAATGAAGACATTCGCAATCGGTGTAGTCGCGCTCATGGCGCTGGTGTTTGCGGCCTTTGCGGTCAAGCCCGAGCAGGGTGAGATCGCTCAGCCTGAGTCTGAGCCTGCGACCAAACAGGTTGAGGCGGAACCGAAGGCGGAGAAGTCAGACGAGGAGCCATTCGTGTATATCCAGATGAAGACTTCCCAGGGCGATATTTTCATCGAGCTCAACAACGAGCTCGCGCCGATCAGCACCGAGAACTTCGTGCGCTACGCCAACGAGGGCTTTTACAACGAGACGATTTTCCATCGTGTGATTCCCAACTTCATGATCCAGGGCGGCGGGTTCGACAAGGACATGAAGAAGAAGGAAACCCACGAGGGCATCGAGAACGAGTGGAAGAACGGGCTGAGCAACACGCGCGGCACCATCGCGATGGCACGCCTCGGCGGCCAGGCGAACTCGGGTACTTCGCAGTTCTTTATCAATGTCGCCGACAACGCGTTCCTCGATACGCCGCGTGACGGCTCGGGCTACGCTGTGTTCGGGAAGGTCGTGAAGGGTATGGATGTGGTTGACGCGATTCGTGTCGTTCCGACCACCACCAAGGGCCCATACGGCGATGTGCCGGTCGAGCCCGTTGTGATCGAGAAGGTCACAGTGCTTGAGCATGACAAGGCGATGGAGCTGGGGCTCGCTGAAGCTGAGGGCTGAGTCCACAGGGATTTGCAAGATTGAATCGAGACGCCCGTTCCGCAATGGAGCGGGCGTTTTTTGCGCTCCGGGCGTTGTTTTCAGCGATTCGCGACAGGAATGGTCCGAGAACGCGTCCGTTCAAGCGTGGGCTGAACATGGTCGATGAAACTTGAGCGGCCTGATTCCGTATGACGATTGTGGGTCTGACAGCATGAACAGGGACGAGAAATGGATTTGACCTGCACACACACATCATCAGAAGACATCGCCACGGGCAGCGCGCTCGACGACACGGGGATTATCCCGTTCGCGGACGATGGGCCGAAAAACGCCCCCGCACCGGTTTTGGGGCAGCAGCCCGAGCGTGCTCAGTCTGAGGCGCAAGACGACACCCAGCTTGAGCGGGCATCGATCGCAGATCGCGAGCTTGGTATTGAGCGGAATAAGTGGGAGCGTCGCGGGAAGTATGCGTGCCCGTGCTGTGGGCATGGTTCGAGCCGAGTGGTTCGGGTGCGCGTCCCCAGCCACGCACGCTGGTCCGCGGTCTGCGCAGTGTGCGCCGCGATGCTGCTCGCGAAGATGCCCGGCACGATCGTGGGGGGGATGGTCCGCCCGACGCGTCGGCGAGGGACGAGATCGGCGGGTCAGACCGCCCATGGGTTTCGTCGCGTGGGTCAGGTCGGTTATCGACAGGCCGGTTGAAGATCCGGCTCGGTCGAAGACGAGCAATAGCTGAATGAACTCCTCTGCCCGGCGTTTGTGTGTCGGGTTTTTCGTTAGTTGTCTCTCTTGTGGAGTTCGATGTGTGTGATGAGTTGCTCGACTGATCGATGAGGATTCGTGACGAGCACATGGGGGTACTCTTTTTCCGGTTCCGCGTCGAGTCTCTCTTTGAATGCTTTGAGAATCGTCAAAGCGGAGGTTAAGTCGCCTTCGTCGCTTGCTTGGAGTGCCTTGATGACTTCCCCCGAGTCATCGATCGCGAGTGGGACTCTCCAGCGAAAAAACCGCGATGGTTCCTTCCAGGTTTTGTGTCTTCTGTACGCCAGTGCGCCGCCATTGACTAAAAACTCCCGAGCTAGTTCGTAGTTGCCCTGAATGAAGTTCGCGCATGCTGCGACGCGCATCGTTCTCTTCACACCATTGATGTTCAGATTCTCGGGTATATTGCTCCAGTGCTCCCTCGCGATACGAGAGAGATCGTCCACGAGTTGGGGATCCTGAAACACATCGAGTCGGTCATCATGACTCTTGGCAAGTTCCGAGAGGACGGTCATGTACGCGGTGCAGAGATGGGGAGTGGACCTGGATCTGTCAGCGATATCATCGAGAATGTTGCGAACTTCTTGGATGCTGCCGCCCCATTTGGGACGCCTTGCTCTCGCGAGGTTGTAATGGGCTCCCGAGAGATCGGGGCGTACCTTTGTCACCTCATTGAACCAGAAGTACTCGTCGCGATCGGGGTGGTGCTGCCTGCCCATCGTCACCGTGATCATTTTTTCCTGAGCGGCTATCCATTCCGGGCGGGTCTCCCACGCCGCGGTCAGGTATGCGTCCGCGTTCTGCAAGTATTGATAGAACATGCTCCAGCGTGCATCATTCACGGTTCCTGCGAAGCCGTTTGTTCGTGCGGCCCACGCCTTCTTTGTCATCAGGAGCCCCATGCTGGTGTATGCGACCCATGGATCTGTCTCCGCATCGAAGAGGCGGTAGCAGAGCTCTTCTTTCTCAAGGAGATCGAGCGAAACAGATGTGTACGCCATCCGGGAAATGATGTACGCCATGAACTCTCTGCTCTCGTGCGGCACACCCTCCAGCGAAGCAGACTCGACGACGAGGTTCAGTCCGGTTTCGTACGCTTCATTTGTATCCTCATCATCGGCAAAGCCAACATTGCTAAGGATGTGTGCCGCTCGCAGCCATGCGACGCCTTCAAAGAACGGGGGATATCCCGCGTCGCTCATTCTTGCGGCAACCCGCTGCATATCACGCCCGAGCAGGATTCCCTCTTCGGGTGTCACGCCGCGTGCAAAGCGAGCGCCGATGTGCCTGTATTGTGCGTATAGAGGAGGATCTGGATCGAGCTTGAGCAATCGGGGATACATCTGCGTGATACCGAGATCGATGACATCGTATGTGTGGCCAAAGCCAGTTCCGGTGCGGAACATGATGTCCATCAGCTCAGTGAAGGCTTCTGCTTCTTCCGTTGTTTCAAAGGTTCTTTGCTCACACTCATCTTTGAAGATCGACCAGTAATAGTTGTATCCCGACTCTCTGAACGCTTCCTCGGATGTGTACACGGCTTCTTGTGCCCCAGCGAGCGTTGCCGGGATCAGAAGCGAAATGAGTACAGATACGAAGGTGATGTTGTATTTCAGCATGATTGAGATACTAGCTCCTCGGTGGAGAATTGAAAAACCCGGCTGGTGGTGGGTCAGCCGGGTCGGTGGGTGAACTGAGCGTTGCTGGGGCTCTCCCGTCGGAGAGCGTGATCCTTGAGTGCTTCGCGTCCTTGCGGAGCATCGCCGTCCTTGGTGGGTCAAGGGGGCGGACACACCCCTCACCAGCTCAGCGCAGTTCTACTTGAATGTCTCGACCGATTGCTCGGGCGTGGTGGTGGAGTCTCGTCCGCGGCCTTGCGTCGGAGACATGGTGAACGAAAAGAGACTTGTACGACCCTGTGCTTCGCGCCCTGCGATGCGTTCGGGTCGGGTGATTCGGGTCATGATGGACGCTTCTGCGCCAGTTTCTTGGAGAGCTCGGCCATCTTCGCGAGTCGATCGTCGAACTCGCTCTTCCATGCGTCCCGGGCACGGATTTCCAGCCTGTCCCCTGCACCCAAGACGATCACTTCCTTGGGAAGTCCCAGGTGCTCCAGTTGCCAGGCGGGCAAACGGATGCGGTTGTTGGCGTCCACATCCACTTGTTCCGTCACGGAGTGCAGAATCACATCGAGTTCCGCCTGGTCCTCGTCGGGTGTCAGACTCGGATCGCGACGACCGGCCGTGAAGAGTTCGTTGTGCATCTTCTCGGTGTAGAGGCGGAGTGATCCCGTCTGCGGCCAGGGCACGCAGAACCAAGTCGCTCCGTCGTGTTCCGGCGACCAGCGATTCCGGAACTTTGCAGGTATAGCCAGACGCTGCTTCGCGTCGATATTGGCTTCTGCTTGTCCGGTGAATGGCACGGTTTGGTTCCCCGATGTGGTTCATTCGTGGGATTATCGCCCACTATCACCCACAACGCAAGCCGAGTCGCCCCCAAAATGGGAGATTCGGGAGATCCGCGCGAGATTGGGGAACGATTGTGGATAGACACAGGGGATGGGAATGAGTGGACTGTTGTTCTATCTGGTTTGCTCGGCATGACTTAGAAAAAAAATTCTGTGGTTTGCCCACAAGTGCGCGAAAATGTGTGAAGATAGGGCAAGCGCATCGTCCACCGGCTTAAGAGCAGTGGATCCAGGGGAACGGCCAGGCTGTGAAAGGTCTGCTCGTGTGTGAATAAGGGCGCAAGGGGGAGTTCAGCGTCGATGACAACAAAAGAACAGGCTTTGGTCCAATCCGCGCTCGAGGTCTTTGTCTCGGGTCTCTATTTGATGACGGCCGGTTTTGATGGCAAACGCGGCGGGATGTTTGTGAACTATGTGCAACGCTGCGGCACAGACCCCGCGATGATCTGTGTAGCCGCACCGAAGGGGCACGCGATCGATACGCTCATCCGCGACTCGCGTGCGTTCGCGATCGGTGTGCTCAATGGTGGAGACCGCCTGATCGAGCGTCGATTCCAGCGTACGGATTCCCCGCCCAGAGAAACAGCGCACGAGGGCGACCGGGATCCGTTCGATGCGATCGAGACACGGACGCTCGTGACGGGGTCGCCGCTGATCACACGATGCAAGCTCTGGTTCGATTGCGAGGTTGCTCGGCGTGTTGATCTGGAAGCGGAGATGGAGCTCTTCGTCGGCGTGATCGTCGGGGTCCTGAATGACGGGCAGGTCGCAAAGATCGCGCGTCAGCCAGAGCAGGGTTGATCCATTACCTCGTTGAGAAGTTTGAGGAAACGCGAATCGAATGCTTCGCGTGAGAATCGCAGCGCGTTGGTCCTGCACCCGGCGTCGGATTCCGCGTTCGGTGGTGGGCATCGCTCGATCGCGTCCGCGAGCGATTCGGGTTTGGGGTCGTTGAAGAAACACCCGGTTGAGCCGTCGATAACCGAGTCGAGTGCGCCCCCGGCGTGCTGGGCGACAACGGGCGTGCCGCACGATTGCGATTCGACGGCGGTGATCCCGAAATCCTCGATCTGAGGGAAGAGGAAGGCGCGGGCGCGACGGTAGTGGTCGCGGAGCTGGTCATCTGAGACCTTGCCGACGAATGAGATGAGGGGGTTGTTCTTGGCGTGCGCTCGGAGCGTGGGCTCGTGTGACCCCGAACCCACGATGACGAGTTTGCGATCGAGCTGGATCGCGGCGTCGATCGCAAGGTCCACTCGTTTGTAGGGCTCGAGCGCGGAGACGAGGAGGAGGTGGTCGCCGCGAGTGACGGATGGATCGGGTGTGAAGTAGTCCGTGCGGACGGGGGGGTGGATGACGCTCGAGTCGTGTGCGTAGCAGCGCATGATCTCGTCGGCGGTGTGGTTTGAGTTCGCGATGAAGTGGGTATGTGGTGCGGTGGTTCGGCAGTCCCATGTTCGCAGGCGATTCGCAAAGACCTTGAGCCCGAGTGCGCGAAGTCGGCCTTTGAGATCGGGTGAGGTGTAGTTGCTCGATTGGGACCAGAGGTAGCGAGCGGGGGCGTGGCAGTAGCAGATGTGGGGGACACCCGACGGGGGTTGGATGGACTTGATCGCGGAGGAACTGGTCGAGATCACCAGATCGATTGGTTCGTCGGCGTGGTCGCGATGGAGCTTGGTGCTCAGTTCTCGGACGGCTTTTGGGTATCGGGGGAGCAACCAGCGCCGGAGTGACTCGGGGTGGTTGTTGAGCGAGGATACGGTGCGGGGGAGTGCGTCAAGGGTGGGAGAGAGCGGGGACCCGTTGTCGAACATCGTGTAGATGCGGGTGATGGTGTGGTTCTGGGTGAGGAGGAGTGATGCGATCGCATCGAGGACCATCTCGCCACCTCGGTATCCGACGAGCCAATCGTGCGCTAAAGCGACCCGGAGGGGCGGTTTCGCTGGAACAGAATGGGACGATTGAGGGTCTATCATGTGTACAGAGGACGCGGGAACGGCTGGGAGATCTGTTGTGACGAATCAGACGAACGCGTTGACGGACTCGGATCGTGGGATGACCTCCGCGAATCGGCTCGGGCTCGATTACGAACGCGAAGCGGAGAAACTCGGGACACCCGTGTGTCCGATTATCGACGCGCACGCGCACATCAACGGCGAGCGTGCAGCTCAAGTGTACAAGCGGGTGTGCGATCTGTATGGGATCGAGAAGGTCTATTCGCAAACCCAGCTCGCACAGGCGGACGCTGTTCGGGCGGTGATGGGCGATCGCATTTCGTTCGTCGCGATCCCGGAATACATGCACGAGGATCGCCAATGGGCGCATACGGAGGGGTTCCTTGAGAATTTGGACCATTGGCATGCGCGTGGGGCGCGGATGGTGAAGTTCTGGGGCGCGCCGCGTTTGCGGGATTATGTCGCGACGATGGGGCTGACGCCCGATGAGATCGTGCCCTTTGATTCGGAGTGGAAGATCCGTATTGCAGAGAAGGCGAAGTCACTGGGCATGATGCTCATGGTGCATTGCGCCGATCCGGATACCTGGTTTCAGACGATGTATGCGGATTCTTCGAAGTACGGCACCAAGGTGTCGCAGTATGAATCGCTCGAGCGTCTGCTGAAAAAGACGGGGATGCCCTGCATGGCGGCCCATATGGGCGGTTGGCCCGAGGATCTGGGGTTCCTCGGTGGGTTGCTCGATCGGCACCCGAAGCTGATCCTCGATACCAGCGCGACCAAGTGGATGATCCGCGAGTTGAGCAAGCACGACACGGCGGAACTGGCCGCGTTCCTCGATCGCTATCAGGGGCGGGTCCTCTTCGGGTCGGACATCGTGACGAGCGATGACCACATGGTGATGTCTGACCCGGACAACCCGGCTTTCGGGAACCAACTCGCGAGCAGCGAGCAGGAGGCGTTCGAGTTGTATGCGTCGCGCTATTGGGCGCTTCGAACGATGTACGAGACGGGTTATCGGGGTGAATCGAACATCGCGGACCCGGACCTGAAGATGGTGGCTCCGGACCGTTTCGACGATCTGAGTGCTCCATCGCTACATGGGCACAAGCTCGATGCATCGCGTCTGCGGACGCTCTATCGCGATGCGTGCGAGCAGACGCTCGACCGCTGGTATGCTGGGGAGAACCCCTGGGCGGGTTAATTCCCGCGATTCATGGGCAGAATCGCGGATTCAGTCCTTGTGAGTGCTGGATTCATCCGTTAATCTGGACTTGTGCTCGGAGCGATCTATTCGGCTGCCGATGCGTCGTGTAGTGATTGAGTGGACGCGGTGTTCTGCTGCGTTCTCGCCCGAAGGATCGGGTGGTGAAGACAAACAGGAGCGATTCGATGAAGCAAGGGTGTGCCCTGGGGCTTGTGCTGATCAGCATGTCGGGATTAACCGGCTCGGTGATGGCGCAGGCGAGTGTTGTGACGGATGATCAGATCATCGGTGATTTTGAGCAACCCGAGTTGCGTGAGATCGCTTTCGATATTGATTCAGGACTTGTGCGGATTGAAAACCCGCAGGCGGGCTCGCGCCAGCTGCAGGTTCCGGTCTGGGAGCAGGTCATCGAGGTTTCCGATGCGGACTGGCTGCGACTTCGGTTCAGCGATGTCCTTCTCGCCCGGTCCACGGAGAATGTGCGTGAGAGCTACCTCAAGATCACCTCGTTGTACGATGGTCATGAGCAGTACCTCGATATGAAGTCGCTCAAGGAGTGGGGCAACACAACTGCGTACTTTAACGGGAACGCCGTCAAGCTCGAGATCATGGCGTCGCCAAACTCGACCGGTCAGATGAACCGGGTTCGCGTGACAGGTGTTCAGGCGTCGGCGCCCTCGGACGGGCTCCGCTCGATTTGTGGGAGTATCGACGATCGCGAGCTGAGTTATGACAACCGTGATGCGCGGCTGATGCCGATTGGTTGCACCGCGTGGTTGTTCGATGACCACGGCAGCCGCATGATGACCGCGGCGCACTGTGGGCCTGCGGGTGGCGATGTGATCCAGTTCAATGTTCCGTTGTCAAGCTCTGGCGGCTCGCCTCAGAATCCGCCGCCGCAGGATCAGTACCCCGTTGACAACGAATCTGTGCAGGACAGCATCGGCGGGATCTTCATCGGGAACGACTGGGCCTATTTCGGTGTGTTCGATAACTCGAACACGGGGATGAGCCCGGGCACGGCGTACGGTGTGCATCACACACTCGCAACAACGAATCCCCCCGCGGACGATCGTCCCATCCGGATCACCGGGTATGGATCGACGAGCTCGCCCGTGCCGGCGAGCTGGTATCTCGTGCAGAAAACCCATGTCGGGCCCTTCGAGTACAATGTTGGAAACATCATCAAGTACTCGACTGATACCACGGGCGGCAACTCAGGCTCGGCGGTTCTCGACGAGAACAACCAGACCGTGATCGGCGTTCACACCAACGCGGGGTGCAACACCTCGGGCGGGAATCAGGGGACGAGTCTCTTTAACAACGATCTGCAGAACGCATTGGCGAATCCGCAGGGCATCACCCGCCCGCGTGACATCCAGGCCTCTCTCGTGATGCAACCCACGCATGTGCAACCCGAGGGTGGCGACGAAATCGTTCTCCGGATCGATAACCTCCAGGGTCACACGGTCGTCGGTGCTCCCAAGTTCATCGTGAATGCAACGGACGGCACGAGTTTCATTCAGGACATGACGGACAACGGTGACGGCACATACTCGGGCACCTTCGGTTCGTACTACTGCGGAAGCAGCGTCTCCTACTCCTTCGAGATCGAAGATGAAGAGGGCACGATCGTGACCATCCCCGAGACGGGCACCTTTACTACGGTGGCGCTCGATAATCTTGTGATCGCGATGGAGGACAACTTCGAGACGAATATGGGATGGACGCCGTACACGACCGGTGGGTCCGCATCCTTCATCCGTGCGACGCCGAATGGCTATGGGCTGGGTGATCCGGACAGTGACGCTGACGGTTCGGGGATGTGCTATGTCACTTCGAACATCAACGGGCTCGATGTCGATAGTGGTACTGTTTGGTTGCGTTCGCCGGTGATCGATATCACCGGTGTTGAGGATGGGGTGATGCGTGTCTCCGCTTGGATGACGGGCACGGCTCCGGACTCGATGAAGATCCAGATCAGCGGTGACCTTGGGCTTTCGTTCCAGGAAGTTATGTCTTTCTCGAGCACGAACGGCGAGTGGATGGATATCGCGATCGATCTCGAATCGCTTAATCTCCCAACGAACTTTGTGCAGATGCGGGTGAGTGTCACGGATGCCGGTGCAGACACCACGGTCGAGGGCGGGATCGATGCGTTCCGTATCTCATCCGAAACATGTGATGAATCGGGTTGCCCCGCTGATCTGAATGGTGATGGCTATGTGGACTTCTTTGATGTTTCCGCGTTCCTCAGTGCCTACAACGCCATGGATCCGCAGGCGGACTTTACGGGTGACGGGAGCTTCGACTTCTTCGATGTCTCCGCGTTCCTCGAAGCGTACGGAGCGGGTTGCCCGTAACACGGGACTGACTGGTTCAACAACGAAGCCCCGCGAGCGATCGCGGGGCTTTTTCGTGTGCGTTCCGTGTTGGTGCGGCTCAGATCACTGGACCGGCTTGGCCAACGCGGCCATCGCGTCGAGTCGTGCCTGAAGTTCCGGGGATGCGGATGGGTCGAGCTTTGAGTCGAAGCTCAGATCCATGCGTGCCGGGGTGAGCGGATCGACGAATCCGGGGGTGGCACGGGAGAGACGAAGCGGAGCTGCTCGAAACGAGCCCGAGATCGAACCCTTGCCTGGTTTTTCGCCAGGGAGCATGAATCCCGCGCCGTCATAGATCCCGATCTGTCCGTTGGAGATGATCCCGTAGCGGATCGATGCGTTCGCGGCGGTCGGCTCGATGGGCGTCTTGCCGGGCTTGGGATCGAGAAATAGGTGAATATGGACGATCGTTCCCGAAATCTGGGACCAATCTGCGTTTGATTTAAAGAACGATGTCAGTTGATCGTCCGAAAGATCGGTGAGATATATGTCGGCGGTGTTATCGTCGTGATAGGTGTAAACGCGTGTTCTGAGGTTTGTTTCGTAGACAGACCCGGTGGTATCGGAGATGATGGTGGAGGTTCCGCCGGATCCGCCTCCGCCTCTGAGGGCGTTGCACCCCGCGAGGGTGAGTGTCATCGATGCGGCTGCAGCCGCGACAATCGCGGTGCGACCGGTCTGGCAAATGCTCATTGGTGATCGGTATTGGGTCATGGATCGAGCATAGCGGGAATCGGATCACTTGAGGGGGCGAAGGGGCACGAATGTGCACCTGAACCAGTCCGCGAAGCGAGTTGGTTTGGGGGATACGGGATGGAAATCGGAAGAAAGGACAAGAGCATGGCACGCATGAAGCAAACGATCGCGAGTGGGGTCCTCGGGCTGATCCTTGCCTGCGCGGGTGGGGCGCAGGGGATGGCGATCGAGCAAACGGTCGAAGCCCCCGCGAAAAAATCGGGTGCTTCCGGTTCGTCCTCTGGATCAAAGAGCGGTGCATCGGCGAAGAGAAGCTCGGGGGCGAGTCAGCCCAAGGCGGCACCGAAGAAAGCCGCGCCGAGCCGCTCGCGTGCGCAGCCCGCGGCTCGACCGAAGTCACAACCGAAGTCCCGTCCGAGTGCGCAACCTAAGAGCCAGCCAAAGTCTCAGCCGAAGTCCCGTCCGGCTTCGCAGCCCAAGTCTCGTCCTGCCTCGCAACCGGCGAGCCGCCCATCGGCACGACCCAGCACGCAGCCCAAGCGAACGACACCGAGCAGGACGCAGCCGAGCCGCGTAACGCCGAGCAGGACCTCACCGAGCAAATCGACACCAAGCAAATCGACACCGAGCAAGACCTCGCCGAGCAAGACGACGCCGTCACGGGTAACCCCGTCTCGAGTGTCGCCGGCCCCGAGTCGATCACGCCCCATGCCGGTCCCCTCGTCGACACGGCAGAAAACGACACCGGCCACACGCCCGAGCAACGGGGGCACCACGCAAGGGAGGCCTGTTGATACGGGAACGGAGACACCGCGTCCAAGTGTGACGAAGGATCCTTCGCCCGTTCGGCCCATCGCAAGCGGCAGAACAGAGTCTTCAGCAAAGCGGGTACTGAGCGGCGGGCGCGCCGTGACACGCGCCAAGAAGCAGGGGGCTCCCAGTGGGTTTGACCTTCAGGAGGCGAGAAACTCCTTCGCCCGTCGAATGGGGGGCGGAGGCAAATCGGGCGTGGGCGGGATGATGGACGGCCATCCCGACGAATCGGGCGGTGGTCACGGTGGCGGTCATGGGGGTGGACACGATGGTCATGGCGGTGGTCATGGCGGTCACGACGACCATCACGGCGATGATTGGCATATCGATATTGATATCAACTTCTGGTCGCATCCAACATACTGTCCCACGGGATGGTGGTATGTCTGGGGCGACTACGACCACGATGGGCACTTGGATTATGTGTGCACGAATGGGTCGTATTCCGTTTATTGGTACAACTGGGGTGGGTCCTACTGGGATTGCTCGCCCTGGTATGGGTGGTACCCATCGCGATATCGCAGCTACTGGTGGCAGTACTCGATCCCGGGATCGTACAACGGAATTGTGTACGGCACAGATGCTGAACTCGTAGACGAGCCGACGAGCTATGTAACCGAGGTTCCGGACACGATCCCAGAGGCGGTCCCGCTGTCAGCGGTCGAGGTCGCCCGATTGGAGATGTCGATCGGCAACCCCGATGTCGCGATCGAGGCCTACCGGGCCCATCTCAGCAGCTACCCAGAGGACTGGTACACGCTGCGGGAACTTGGGATCGCATTGATTCGCGACGGACAGCGTGGTGACGGGATCGCGATGATCGGGTACGCCCATAGTCAGGACCCGCTCCTGGCGTACGACTCGATCCCGGTTGAACTGTTCGAAGGGGATGAACGCCTGATGCGTGATGTGCTCGTGTCAGTCGTTGGCTGGGCACATCGGAACCCATCCAGCAGCGCTTGGCTGACGGTGGCGATCATCATGCAAGGGGAAGGCCGCAACGCCCCGGCGATGCGAATGATCGATCGTGCTCAGGATCACGGGCTCGGTTTCGAGGTTGCAGACCAGATGCGCTCAGCCCTGAATCAGCCCTGAGCCGGAGAACGATCAGGCGGTTTGCGATGCAGTTTCTGTGCGATCCTCATCTTTCGGGATGAGGTTTTTCGCGGGTACGCCCACCGCAGTCGCGCCAGGCGGGACATCCTTGATCACGACCGCCCCGGCACCGATCTTCGCTCCGTTCCCGACATTGACCGGGCCTAGCACGCATGTGTGGCAACCGATGTAGACATGATCGCCGACGACTGGTCCGCCCGGTTTGGCTCCGGCGCCGATGGTTGTCACCTGATGGATAGCGCAGTCCGCGCCCACGCTCGCCCATGGGTAGACCTGTATGGGGCCAACATGCGGGATCAGGAGACCGGGCCCAATCTTTGCCCCCTTGTCGAGGTTGATGTGGGTAACGGCCGTCAGGATCTTCTTCAAGATCGCGGCGATGATCTTGGGAATGAGCCAAAAGATCTTCGGTTTCTTGTTTGCGAGACCACGCTGGAGCCGGTAGATCGTCAGTGCCCAGAACCCCTCAGAGCCCCACCCGGAGTATCCGTGTTTCTTAAAGCGTGCAAGATCTGCACGCCAGGCACGCCACTGGGAGTCGCCAGCCCATTCCTTTATTGTGGTGCCGTCGTATTTCATGCGGTTTTGAGCTCACTCGTTGATTGGGAATCTGCTTCCTTGTCCTCAAGCGCTGATTGGTGCCTTGCGTGTTGCTCTTGCATCATCATGCGTTGAATCGCCTTGGGTGAAACGAGCGTATAGACGGAAACAAGGGTCGCTCCCATAATCATAAACGAGGTGTTGGGCATCGCGTTGGCGAGCGAGTCAATGACAAAGAGCAGCACTCCCAGCCCGATGGCCCACGCGGCACCGAGTGGGCCGATGAAGATGTGTTTGCGGGACTTGTGCATCGAAAGTGGAAACAGCGGCGAGATGAAGGTCGCGTATGTGCAGACAAGCCCAAAGAGCCCGGTGCTACCAATGAGGATTGCCCACCAGGAATCGGAAACGGTGATGTCATTGCCGTAGTCATCGCGAACGCGCCATCGTCCCCATCCTCCCCAGCCAAAGACGGGCCGGTTTCTCATGACCTTTTCCACAATCATCTGGTCGTTTTCAAGGCGCATGTTCAGGGAGCCCGCCCGTTCCTGGCCTAGGGGCTCGACCATTTGAACGAGTTGTTGCCCTTCCCAACCAAATGATCGGAGCCCGATGTAGCCCAACGGTGCGATGATTACGACGAGCAGGAGCGGGCGGAGGCGTGTGTTCTGGATGAACTCCGCGGTTGCGATGAGTCCGAGCAGGAGCAGGGCGGCGCCGGTTGAACGGAGCATGATGGTGACGATGACGAGCCCGATGGCGATCCAGGAGATGGGGATGCCCCAGATGTTTCGGATGGCCTTTGAACGCCAGAGGATCCAGGCGACGAGCGCCGCGGTAGCCATCCATGCGGCGAGTGCAAGGCCGTGCTGCATGAAGACCATGGGGCGCCACCCGCCCAAACGCTTCGTCATGATCCAGTCCGATGGGCGGAACCCATAGATGATGCGGTTGAGCTGGGGGCTCATCACGATCTCGAAGAGGCACAGCGGGGCGTAGGCCATGGCGCTGACGACCACGGCGACGCAGAGGTCTCGAAGCGCGGGGAGATCGGTGAACAGCGTGCGTCCGATCCAATAGGCGACACCCCATTCGAGAAACCGATTGACGGTGACTGTAAATGCGTCGTAGGGGCCGAGCCCATTGAGGAGGGAGCTGATCCCGGGCGCGATGAGGAACCCGAAGAAAAACAGGTCGAGCAGCTTCGGACGAAACTTGAACAGATCAGAAGAGGCGAAGATGAACGCGGGGAGCAGCGCACCGATCCCCGCCGCGAGCAGCTTGGTGTAGTTGGGTAATCCAGAGAGCACAACCCCGGTGGGGGGGAGGAAGAGGTTGCCTCCGATGATTGAGAGAAGCACAACGCGACGGACTGGCATGACTATCCCAAGGATGATCATGAGAATGGGCCAGGCAAAGAGGACGAAGATGGCAAACTTGTTGGGTAGGTCCATCGTTCTCTCTTAGCTTTCGTCGGCTTTGTTCCAGAGCGATCTAATCTCACCCTTGGCGATGCGTCTGTTCGCCTTGATAACCGCGATCGCGTTCAGCGGAAGTGTCGCGAGGGCGACGGGCAAGAGTTTGAGCTTGCTCTTGAGCGAGTGGTGCTTGAGCTGGAGGAACTGTTTGTAGATGTGGTGGCGAGGAACCGCCCAGAACCCCCTTGATTCAAAGGTCGAGTTGATGAGCTTCTGGCTCCATTGCGGGTCTTGCTCTTGCAGTTCTCTCATCAACGCCCCGGCGGGTTTTTCGGGGGTGCTTTCAGCCCAAAGCTTGGTGTAGATGATGGCGTTGATCGAGAGACCGATGAGCCGGCGAGTTTTGTTGCGGATGATCTCGGCGGGGCTCATGTAGGATTCGAAGATGACCTTTGCGTCGTCGGCGCGGACGATCAGGTTCTCGTCTCCGGGGTGCGTGAACCCCTTGGTGACAATCTGGGCTCTGACGAAGGCGTCCTCGCCCATCAGAACCGTGGGAAGGTAGAGTGAGCGGATGGTGTCCGCGTAACCGCAGTAAAGGCAGCCGGCGAAAATCCCCTTCATGCCTTTGCGGAGCGTTGTAGCGCCGATCGACAGGCGGTCCTTTGCGGTCTTCTGCTTCTTGTTCTCGATGTGTTTCGTTGGGTTCCCACCCGCGACCACGCACCCCTCGGTGTTGAGGAGCGTGTTGATCAGGTCGTATAGCACTCGCTCGTGAGCGAGTTTGATGTCCGCATCGGTGAAGACGAGTATGTCCGCATCTTTGTACGAGAAGTTGTCTACATAGTTATTCCAAGCATTCTCTTTGCCCGGTTCTTTGATCTCACAGACACGAGCAGCAAAGAAGCCCGCGTCTTCATCAGACACGGGCTCGTGTTCTTCTACCGCCTTTTGTGCGACATCTGCGGTGTTGTCCGTACAGCCATTGGGCACGACAACGATTTCAGCTCGTATTGGGTGCGCGTTTTCATCGTCCGCAGGTGCGTCGAGCTTCTGGGAAAGCAAGGACTGAACGGTTCTCGCGATCCCCTTTTCTTCGTTGTACGCCAAGATGCCAATGGATATGGTGATCATCGCATACAGTTCTTCGGTTCATTTCACATCGAAACTCAATCAACGAGCGTGAACTGTCGCGATTGAGTCTCGGACTCGAACCATTCGATGACTCGCGCTGCGGTGAAGCGTGAATCGAAGTTCGAGCGAGACAGCTGGCGTGCGTGGTTGATGAAGTTCTCGAAGTCGCCATTGATCTCGTTCTGTGCGAGGTAGAGCTCAAGCCCAACCTGCGGCGGGGGGGCGTCGAGCTCGGTGCTCACACCGGTCGGCTCGATGAGTTCGAACCATTCATCGGCCTCGGTGAGTTCGATGCCGATGCGGAACGGACGATCGTGCATGTTGTAATGGTTATAGACATTGTTCTCGATCAGAACCTGGCTCGGTGAGGCGCCATCGAAGACCTGGATAAACGGCTTATTCAGGTTCTGGTTGTACTGTGTGGTGAGGTCACGGTAGAACGCGTTGCTTCTGATCCGGACATTCTCGACCAACATCGATCCGGTCGGCTGAGCGATATTGAGTGTGCCGTGCCAATCCAGGACCATGTTGTGTGCGATGTCGAGGTCTTTGACCATGAGCTCGCGGTCATTTTTGATCGCGATCACATCTCGGTTCGCACCGATCGAGTTGATCGTAAAGTAGTTGTTTGTAAACTCTGCGCCGTTGATGTTCGAGATGGTGAACCCGAACGAACGCGGGAGGTTTTCGGCGATATCTCGACCGTACATCACGAGGTTGTGGTTTGCGTACCCGGATACGCCGTTCTCTTCGGGGTAGGAGCCACCGCCGAAGAGCAGTGCGAGCGGGTTGGAGATGAAGAGGTTGCCTTCAACGATCCCGCCCGGGCGGAGTTGGAGTCCGTGCGATGATGCGTCGGCGATGATGTTGTCTTTGACAACAATGCCTGAGCAACCGTTCTGGACATAGATGTTGTGGTTAAAGATGGTGGGTTCGGCACCGAGGTCTTCGTTGAACCCGTTGCTTGTGATTACGGAGTGCTGGATCGTAAGTCCGTTTACCCCCTGCACATAGAAGCCCTGTGCATGGCCAGATGTTGAGTAGGCATCTGCGACGACGCACCCATTAAAGCGAAGCCCGACGAGGTTGTTCGTCGTGGGATATGCCTGAAGGATGACATTGTCTTTAAAGCCGAGCACGCACATATCTTCGAAGAGGATGTCATCACACTCAGCGAGCCAACGAATACCGACTGGGTTGGAGTCGCTTGAGCGATCTGCGGGTTCGATGTGGAGCCCGACAAAGGCGATATGTTCGAGCAGATCTGTCCCGGTAGCCTGTAGGCCTTGCTCGCCGTCGGCGGGGCGGATCTGCGGACGCTCAGGCGAGTCGCCGTATGCGCCGATAACGAGTCGTTCATCCTCCGCTCGACCGCTCTTGGTTGGTCTGGGCATGGACTCGTACCACACATCCCCTCGCTTGAGGAGCATCCAGTCCGGGTAGCCGTCGCGGAGGAGTTCGTAGGCGCGTGCAAGTGATTGGACCGGTTCGTTGGGGTTGAGCCCCGAGTTGGAGTCTCGCCCGGTTGAGCTGGAGACGAACACGAGTCGTGTGTCCTCGCTGGGTGAGAACTGGGTCCAGAAAGTGGCCGTGTCGTTCTGTGCGAGCGCGGTTGCGGGGGTGATGGCGAGGGTTGCGGCACCACACAGTGCGACGGCCAGCATGCCACGCGTGTTTCGGCGGTTGAGGAGCTTCTGCACAAGTTGAGTGGGAAGGTTCGTCATTGGGGGTCTCCGGCAAGGGTATCGGACAAACCGGTTGGGTGGTTCGCACGAAATCGCGAGGGGTGCGTGAAAATGGGCAACTCAACTCCGAGTCTGCATAATGGAGCAGGGTGATGTCAAGGAAATAGAAGTCAGCCGATCTTCCGCACATGCTACAACTGTAAAAGCGAGTCCGATAACCGTGTTTGGTTTGAGTTCTGATCGGGTCTCGTGAAGCCCGTGATCGTTTACGATACAGATCCGGGCCGGGAGCTTGATGTTCGCATGCTCAGGGCAAAGGTTCGCGGGGAACCCCTGTGAAGAAAAGGAATTGTGACAATTTAGGTGGTATCCCCGTCGACCGCTTGATTCGCGCGGTCTAGAGTCAAGGCCCTACTCTCGGCATGTGCCGAGGGTGTTTTGATGAACCGTGTAACCACATGGGGTGCGTTTTCTGGCCGAGAACGCATGTTCCGAAAGTGATTTCGGGGCGAACCAGCCCGGTGTGGGAGGTGGAGACATCATGGCCGACAAAGAAGTCATAGAAAAGTTTAAGATCATGGCCCCGGGTGGTCAGGCAACGCCTGCGCCGCCTCTGGGTCCGGTTCTGGGTGCGAAGGGTGTGAACCCTGGTCAGTTCATCCAGCAGTTCAACGCCGCGACCGGCCAGCTTAACGGCAAGGTCGTTGGCTGTGTCGTGACGGTCTACAACGATCGCTCGTTCGAGTTCGAGATCAAGTCATCGCCCGCAAGCGTGCTGATCAAGGAAGCCGCCGGGATCCCCAAGGGATCGGGCGAGCCCAACACAAAGAAGGTTGGGAAGCTGACTTGGGAGCAGTGCCGCAAGATCGCGGAAGAAAAGGGTGCGGACATCAACTCGCACGATCTCGATGCCGGTGCTCGCATCATCGCGGGTACGGCTCGTTCCATGGGCGTTGAGGTGGAGGGCTGATCATGGCGAAGACAAAGCGTGCAAAGGAAAACGAGAAGCTCGTGCCTGCCGAAGCGCTCGAGGCAAACGAAGCATTCTCGGCTCTGAAGAAGTTTATCCCAACCAAGTTTGATCAGGCCGTTGAGGTCTGCATGCACCTTGGTGTCGATGTGAAGCATGCGGATCAGATGGTCCGCGGTTCCGTTTCACTGCCCAAGGGCATTGGCAAGGCCAAGCGCGTCATCGCGTTCTGTGATTCGGCACTCGTCTCGGATTGTATGGAAGCCGGCGCAGTCGAAGCTGGTGGCCAGGATCTCATGCAGAAGGTTGACGGCGGCTGGTTCGACTTTGATGTCGCGATCGCATCGCCTGACATGATGCGTGTGATCTCCAAGCTCGGTCGTGTTCTTGGTCCCAAGGGTCTGATGCCCTCGCCCAAGAACGGGACAGTGACTCCCAAGGTCGCGGAAGCGGTCAGCGAGTTCGCTGCGGGTAAGGTCGAGTACCGTGCTGACAAGGGCGGGAATGTTCATGCGGTCATCGGTCGCATGAGCTTCAGCGAGAGTGATCTGCTCGAGAACTATAACTACTTTATCGAGACGATCGAAAAGGCTCGTCCCTCGGCTGTAAAGGGTGAGTATGTCAAGCGTATCACCATCAGCGGGACGATGACCCCGGGCGTTCAGATCAAGACCGCGGCAGCGGCGGAATAAGGAGGACATCATGAGTAAGCCTGTCAAGGAAATGATGATCCGTGAGTACCGCGACCTGCTGGGCGACAACGAGAACGCGATTGCCATCGGGCTTCGCGGGATCGAGTCGAACGACACGAACGCGATCCGCGCGGGTCTTGCGAAGAAGGAAATCCGCGTCACCGTTATGCGGAACAAGCTCTTTGGACAAGCGTTTGGCGATACCGGCCTGGCACCGCTCAAGGATGTGCTCAAGGGATCCAGCGCGATCGCTTACGGCGCTGAGTCCGTCGTCGATGTTGCTCGCGAGATCGTGGGGATGCTCAAGCAGTTCCCCGATATCGAGCTCAAGGGCGCGGTGCTCGACGGGATGTTGTTTGAGGGCGACGCGGGTGTTAAGGAGCTGAGCAAGTTCCCGACACGCGAAGAAGCGATCGCTCAGGACATCACCCTGATCCTCGGCCCGGGGCGCAAGCTCGTCGGTGCTGTCAAGGGTCCGGGCTCGAATCTCGCCGGCGTCATCAAGGCGATCGAAGAGAAGCTCGAGAAGGGCGAAGAGATCGCCAAGGTATGAGAATCTCGGGTGCCCGGCGGTCTTCCGTTCGGGCATTCGTTCATGAAACCCGTTGTCACCCGACTGGCCCTATTTGCGTCCCCGTGAGTTGTATGCGGGGTGGGTTAAAGAACCGAACGGTTCGGTCCCTCTTGGGTGAGCGAGTCTGGCACGCGGCACCAGTCGCGATGCATTGAAACGAAGGAGTTGGACCATGTCCGACGAAGCAACCAAGACTTTCGACGAAAAAATCACCAAGCTCGGCGACGAGCTCGCAGGCCTCACCCTCAAGGAAGCGGTCGACCTGGGTGACTACATGAAGGATACCTACGGCATCGAGGCAGCAGCCGGCGGTGGTGTGGTTATGGCAGCAGCAGCTGGCGGCGACGACGCTGGCGGCGCAGCCGAGAAGACATCCTTCGATGTCGTCCTCAAGAGCCCCGGCGGCAACAAGATCCAGGTCATCAAGGCGATCCGCGAGATCACCGGCCTGGGCCTCAAGGAAGCCAAGGCAATGGCAGAAGAGTCCGGCGCCAAGGTCAAGGAAGGCGTTTCCAAGGACGAGGCCGAAGAGGTCAAGGGCAAGCTAGAAGAAGCCGGCGCAGAAGTCGAGCTCGGCTGATCATACAAACCCCCTGTTCTGGGGTCTTCAAAGAACACCGAACGCTTCGCAGACATGCGAGGCGTTCGTTTGGCTCGAGCGTGTGGTGTGGTGCCTGCGTTCGAGGGGATACGGTGAGCGTAAAAGTCCGATCGCTCGAAGCTCCGGGTGTTTGCTCGGGACCTGTTCGGTCGGTGGTGATAGAATCAGTAGCGTCAGTAGTTGGTTGTTGGTAGCAGAGGATCGATGGGGCAAACACGCTTCGGATGATCTCGGATTGGGCTGCTCGGAACTTTGGTTTGCATAAGTAGTTGCAAACGGGGTGCCGAGTGGCATTGTTGCGCTGAGAGGGCTAGAATATTTTTCCGGTCTTCACTATTCGGCGCGACAGACCAGGACGGTATGGGCATACCACACAACGAACGGCATATCCGGCCGGTGCATCTACAGCACTGGTCGTGAACAGAACCATCACGAGGTGCTTGGATGGCAGCGACCAAAGTGCGCGATATGGAGCGTACCCGCAGCGTTCGGAGTTTCGCGAAGCGAGGCGACACCACAAAGATCCCCGATCTCTGGCAAGTCCAGGAGGCCGCGTATGAGCGGTTCCTTCAGCTTGACAAGGATCCCGACGAACGAGATCCCGATCTGGGTCTCGAGTCGCTCCTGCGCGAGATCTTTCCGATTGAATCGTACGACGAGACAATGTCTCTTGAATACGCGAGCTACTCACTTGAGCAGCCGCGCTATACATCGGACGAGTGTCGTGAACTGCGACTGACATACGGATACCCGTTCCGTCTGCGTCTGCGTCTGAAGCGAGAAACGCACGGCGATCTTCCCGAGGAAGATATTTACCTCGGTGAGTTCCCCGTGATGATGGGTGGCGGCGAATACATCGTCAACGGTGCGGAGCGCGTGATCGTTTCGCAGTTGCATCGTTCGCCGGGTGTCGATTTCTCGATTGAATCGAGTGAAGGCGACCGCCCGCTGCACAAGGCACGCGTCATCCCCGAGCGCGGCTCATGGATCGAGCTCGAAGTGACGAAGAAAGATGTGCTCGCGATGCGCATCGATCAGAGCACCAAGCTCACCGCGACGACCTTCCTGCGTTGTCTCGATGAATCCGTCGCGAGTACCGACGCGATCATCAGCCTCTTTTATGAGGTCGCTGAGATCAACGCCAAGGATGTTCATCCCGAGGATTGGGCCGCCGCGTCGATCATCGACACCGAATCGGGTGAAGAGCTCGTGCATGTCGGTTGCCAGATCGGCGAGGAAGCCGCAGAGGCGATTAAGGCCTCCGCGCTCTCCACGATCCGCGTGGTGCAAAATCCGAGCGATTCGCTGATCCTCAACACGATCGCGGAAGAGAAGCTCGAGCAGTTCGACGAGGTCCCTGGTGTCGAGAGCGATTACGATCGCGCGATGCTCAAGGTCTACTCGCGTCTGCGTCCGGGCAACCCGCCGCAGGTCGATAAGGCCAAGCAGCTCTTCCACGAGAAGTTCTTCGACGACAACCGTTACCGCCTGGGCAAGGTTGGTCGCTTCCGCATCAACCGCAAGTTTGATATTCAGGACATCCCTGATGATCAGCTGTTCCTGTTGGGCATCGACTTCCTGAAGGTCGTCCAGTACATGCTCGATCTGCGCTCCAATCGCATCGACCCGGACACGGGTCGCCCGGTCGCGTTCATCGACGACATCGATCACCTGGGCAACCGTCGCCTGCGTACGCTCGACGAGCTCGCGGTTGAAGAAATCCGCAAGGGCCTGCTCAAGCTCCGCCGCACCGTCCAGGAGCGTATGAGTGTGAAGGATCCGGAAGAGGTCGCGAAAATCGCGGATCTCGTGAACTCCAAATCCATCTCCAGCGCGATCGACTTCTTCTTCGGTCGCTCTGAGCTCTCGCAGGTTGTTGACCAGACGAACCCGCTCTCGACACTCGTTCACGAACGCCGCCTCTCGGCACTCGGCCCTGGTGGTCTGAACCGCAAGCGTGCGGGCTTCGAGGTTCGAGATGTTCACACATCGCACTACGGTCGCGTGTGTCCCATCGAGACGCCCGAAGGCACCAACATCGGTCTGATCTGTTCGCTGGGCATCTACGCGACGGTCGATGAGTTCGGCTTCCTCCGCACACCATACCGCGTGGTCGAGGACGGCGAAGTGACCAAGAAGGTCGTGAACCTCCGTGCGGACGAAGAAATTCGCTCGGTGCTCGCGCCCGCCGACGCCCTCGACGAGGACGGGCAGTTCAAGCCGGGTCTTGTGCTCGCTCGTTCGGACGGTGAAATCGCGGAGCTCAAGGCCAAGGAGGTCGACTATGTCGATGTCTCGCCCAAGCAGCTCGTCGGTATCTCCGCGTCGCTCATCCCGTTCCTTGAGCACGACGACGCAAACCGTGCGCTCATGGGTTCGAACATGCAGCGACAGGCCGTGCCCCTCGTGAAGGTCGATCCGCCTTGTATCGCTACGGGTATGGAGAAGGAAGTCGGGAAATACTCCGGCATGCTCATCCGTGCCAAGCGGGGCGGCACCGTCACCTATGTTGATGCGGAACGCATCATCATCGACAACGCGGACGAGTATGTCTTCCGCAAGTTCGTCGGCCTCAATGAGCGGACCTGCCAGAACCAGAAGCCCATCGTCAAGAAGGGTCAGAAAGTCAAGGCGGGTCAGGTCATCGCCGACGGTGCATCCACCAAGGAAGGCGAGCTCGCGATCGGTCGCAACGCACTCATCGCGTTCAACACCTTCGACGGGTACAACTTCGAAGACGCGATCGTAATCTCCGAGCGTCTGGTGAAGGACGACGCGTTCACGAGCATCCACATCGACTCGTTCGATGTGGAGGTCCGTGAAACCAAGCTCGGGCGTGAAGAGTTCACCCGTGATATACCCAATGTCTCCGAGCGGATGCTCCGCAACCTCGACGAGAACGGGATCATCCGTGTTGGTGCACGCGTCGGACCCGGCGACATCCTCGTCGGGAAGGTCTCGCCCAAGAGCAAGACCGAGCTGACCCCGGAAGAGAAGCTCCTCCACGCGATCTTCGGTCGCGCGGGCGAGGATGTGAAGAACGACTCGCTCGAGGTCAGCGCAGGCACCAACGGCATCGTCATCGGCACCAAGAAGTTCTCGCGTCGCGTTCACATGAACGAGTCGCAGAAGAAGGCGCTCAAGGCGGAAATCTCCGAGTACGAAGCAGAGCAGGACGCACAGGCGATCAAGCTCTTCAAGGAGATGACCAACGCGATCAACGAGGTCGTCGGGACCGAGATGGTCGACCCCATGACCCGTCAGAAGGTCGGTGCGTCGGACATCCCCGAGGTCATCATCGAGCAGATCAAGACCTTCAACACCAAGTGGATCAAGGGCAATAAGGACACCAAGGAAGAGGCCGAGACGGTGTACCGTCAGTACTGGCCTCGTATCGAGGCGGTCGAAGCCGAGAAGCAGCGTAAGGTCGCGCACATGAAGCGTGGCGACGAGCTGCCCAACGGCGTGCTCGAGATGGTCAAGGTCTACATCGCGACCAAGCGGACACTCTCTGCGGGTGACAAGATGGCGGGTCGTCACGGGAACAAGGGTGTCATCGCCCGTGTGGTCCCCGAGGCCGACATGCCGTTCATGGACGACGGCACCCCCGTCGATGTCCTGCTCAACCCGCTGGGCGTTCCTTCGCGAATGAATGTCGGGCAGATCCTCGAAACCCACCTCGGTTGGGCAGCACAGGTCCTCGGATTCCAGGCCGTCACGCCTGTGTTTGACGGTGCGAAGGAAGAAGAGATCCACGCCGCGGTCCGCGAAGCGAACGAGCATGTTCGCAATCGTTGGGCGGAGTGCGAGGAGAACGGCACCTGGCCCCACCCGCGTGAACTCCTTGCGGAGATGCCCGCGGGCGGCAAGATCCAGCTCTACGACGGTCGCACCGGCGAGGCGTTCAACCAGAAGACAACTGTGGGCTTTATGTACATGCTCAAGCTGCACCACCTGGTTGACGACAAGATCCACGCCCGTGCGACGGGCCCGTACTCGCTCATCACCCAGCAGCCGCTCGGTGGTAAGGCACGCACGGGTGGTCAGCGATTCGGTGAAATGGAAGTCTGGGCGCTGGAAGCATACGGCGCTGCGTACATCCTTCAGGAACTGCTGACGGTGAAGTCGGACGATGTGGAAGGCCGCACCAAGATCTACGAGTCGATGGTCAAGGGCACCAACAAGCTCGAGGCGGGCATGCCCGTCGCGTTCGATGTCCTCTGCAACGAGCTCAAGGGCCTTGGCATGAACCTGACACTCGAGAAGAAGCAACTCGAGGGTGGCAGCCTGCTGTAAAGCGTGCTGCTTGACGGCGTCGGCCCGTGACTGAGCGGGTCGGCTTGTTCTCCTCGATTGTTGATTGAACTGATACGAATCACTCCTGTATGGGAGACTGAAATATGGCTGAGAGTGTATACGATCGCGTGAACGACTACTCGTCGGTGAAGATCACCCTGGCGTCGCCAAACGACATCCGGGCATGGTCCTACGGCGAGGTCAAGAAGCCCGAGACGATCAACTACCGTACCTACCGCCCAGAGAAGGACGGTCTGTTCTGTGAGCGGATCTTTGGTCCTGAGCGCGACTACGAGTGCTCCTGCGGCAAGTACCGCGGGACCAAGTACAAGGGTTACATCTGTGACCGCTGTGGTGTGAAGGTGACCCACTCTCGCGTGCGACGCAAGCGCATGGGGCACATCAACCTCGCGGCACCCGCGGTGCACATCTGGTTCTTTAAGTCGCTCCCTTCGCGCCTCGGCACGCTGCTGGCGATGAAGACGAGCGATCTTGAGAAGATCATCTACTACCAGGACTATGTCGTCACGCGTCCGGGTGATACCGAGCTCAAGTACAAGCAGGTCCTCACCGAGGACGAGCACCGCTCGGCGCTCGAGCAGTACGGCAACGAGTTCACCGCGATGATGGGTGCGGAAGCCGTTCGCGAGCTCATCGATCAGCTCGATCTCGACGCGATCTGTGACGAGATCCGCGCGGATCTCGCGGCGACCCGCTCCAAGCAGAAAACCAAGGACCTCGCCAAACGCCTCAAGCTCGTTGAGCAGGTGCGCAGCAGTGAGAACGACCCGGCATGGCTGGTGATGGATGTCATCCCGGTCATCCCGCCGGACCTTCGTCCGCTGGTTCTCCTTGAGTCGGGCAACTTCGCGACGAGCGACCTGAACGATCTGTACCGACGGATCATTAATCGCAATAACCGTCTCAAGAAGCTCATGGACCTCAACGCACCCGAGGTCATCATCCGCAACGAGAAGCGCATGCTTCAGCAGGCGGTCGACGCGTTGTTCGACAACAACCGCTGCCGTCGCCCGGTCCTCGGTTCGTCCTCGCGTGCCCTCAAGTCCCTCACGGACATGATCAAGGGTAAGCAGGGTCGTTTCCGTGAAAACCTCCTCGGTAAGCGAGTGGACTACTCGGGTCGTTCGGTCATCGTCGTCGGCCCTGAGCTCAAGCTCAACCAGTGTGGTCTTCCCAAGAAGATCGCGCTCGAGCTGTACCAGCCGTTCATCATCCGCAAGCTCAAGGAGCACGGTCTCGCCGACACGATCAAGTCCGCCAAGCGGATGCTCGAGCGTCGCGACGCGGAGGTCTGGGACATCCTCGAAGAGGTGATCTACCAGCACCCGGTTCTTCTGAACCGTGCGCCGACGCTTCACCGCATGGGTATCCAGGCGTTCGAGCCAGTCCTTGTCGAAGGCAACGCGATCAAGCTGCACCCGCTCGTCTGTGGTGGGTTCAACGCGGACTTCGACGGCGACCAGATGGCGGTTCACCTGCCCCTCTCGATCGAGGCGCAGACCGAAGCCCATGTGCTCATGCTCTCGACGAACAATGTCTTCTCGCCCGCGAACGGTGATCCGATCATCAACGCGTCGCAGGACATCGTCATGGGTGTGTACTTCATCACCACCACCCTGCAGAAAGCAGAGGAAGTGGAAGAGAAGGACATCCCGCGCTTCAAGGATCGTCACGAGGCCATCCTCGCGTTCGATTCCAAGAAGATCGGGATCCACGATCTGATCTCCGTGCGACTGACCGGTTTCGACAAGCTCGTCACCAAGGAGCGCGGCCCGATCGAGGCGATACCTGAGAACGGGCGACTCGTCACCACCGTGGGACGCATCATCTTCTCCGAGATCCTCGGCGAGGGCATGCCGTTCTACAACTGCGCGATCGGTAAGAAGGGGTGTGCCCGCGTCATCGACGACACCTACGAGTACTGCGATCGCACCGCGACGATCAACCTCCTCGATGATCTCAAGAATGTCGGGTTCAAGAACGCGACCCTCGCGGGTCTCTCGTTCGGCATCACCGACCTGCGTATCCCGCAGGAGAAGGTTGAGCTGCTCGACGAGGCGCAGAAGAAGGTCAACCGCGTCGAGAAGAACTTCGATCGAGGGATCATCACCGAGCGTGAGCGCTACAACCAGCTGCTCGACATCTGGTCACACTGCCGTGAAGAACTCACGAAGGTCATGATCGAGACGCTCAAGCACGACCGCCGTCACGAGGACGGGTCGTACGCGAGCATCACCGAGAAGGAGGGCAAGCCCTTCCTCAACCCGGTCTATCTCATGAGCGACTCGGGTGCTCGTGGTAATGTCTCCCAGATGCAGCAGCTCGCGGGTATGCGAGGCTTGATGGCCAAGCCCTCGGGCGAGATCATCGAGACCCCGATCCGCGCAAACTTCCGCGAGGGTCTGCACATCCTCGAGTACTTCTCGTCCACCCACGGTGCACGCAAGGGTCTCGCGGATACCGCGCTCAAGACCGCGGACTCGGGATACCTGACCCGTAAGCTCTGTGATGTTGCTCAATCGATCATCGTCTCCGAGCACGATTGTGGTTCCCGCCGAGGCATCATGAAGCGCGCCATCTACAAGGGTGAGCAGATCGATGTCCCCCTGAGCGATCAGATCTTCGGGCGTGTCTCCGTGAACGCGATCACCGACCCCAAGACGGGCGACAAGATCGTGGACGCGAACGAGATGATCTCGGACGAAGCCGCGAAGCAGATCGAGGAGCTCGGTTTCGACGCGGTCCTCGTGCGTTCGCCGCTGACCTCCGAATCGCCCACCGGGTGTTCGGTCCTCGACTACGGCATGGACATGTCGACGGGCAAGCTCGTCGAAGAAGGCATGGCCGTCGGGATCATCGCGGCACAGTCCATCGGTGAACCCGGTACCCAGCTCACCATGCGTACCTTCCACTCGGGTGGTATCGGTACCCGCGCTGTTGTCGATACGGAGTACCGTTCGCTCAACAACGGTACCGTCGAGCTGCGTGGGTGCAACGAAGTTGCCGTCAAGGACGAGGACGACAACGATTGCTTCGTTTCGCTCAAGCGGAACGGCGAACTCGCGATCCTCGATGCCGACGGGAAAGAGCTCGAGAAGACCAAGATCCCATACGGCGGATTCATCTACTGCAAGAGTGGCGACACGGTCAAGCGTGGCTCGACCCTCGTCAAGTGGGACCCGCACCGGACCCCGATCCTCGCAGAGAAGTCGGGTCGTGTCGAGTTCGTCGACATCGAGATCGGCGAAACCGTCCGCGAAGAAGACGCGGGGCGTGGTCAGAAGGCGCTCGTCGTCATCGAACACAAGGGCGATCTGCACCCGCAGATCAACATCGTCGATAACGACGGGAACATCCTCGACTTCCACTACCTGCCCGCGAAGGCACGCCTGGAAGTCACGGACGGCGAAGAGATTGAAGCGGGTCACATGATTGCGCGTCAGCCTCGTTCTGCCGCGGGTTCCGCGGACATCGTCGGTGGTCTCCCCCGTGTGACCGAGATCTTCGAAGCACGCAAGCCCAAGGACCCGGCGTTCATGTCGGAAATCTCGGGTGTGGTCGAGATCCTCAGCGACAAGCGTAAGGGCAAGATGACGATCCGCGTGGTGTCCGACTCGGGCATCGAGAAGGATCACCATGTGCCCAACGACAAGGCGCTGCTCGTGCACGCGGGCGACTTCGTCCAGGCGGGCGACCCGCTCACCGAAGGCCCGCTCGTTCCCCACGACATCCTCAAGATCCGTGGTGAAGAAGCACTCTGGCAGTACATGCTCGACGAAGTTCAGAATGTGTACCGCGCACAGGGCGTGCCGATCAACGACAAGCACATCGAGATGGTCCTCGCGGCCATGCTCCGCAAGGTGCGTGTCGAGAACCCGGGCGATACCGAGTTGCTCCCGCACGAGATCGTGGACAAGTTCACCTTCCGCACAACCAACAACGCGATCGCGTCCAAGGTCCGCATCACCGATGCCGGCTCGACCCCGCTCCGCGTTGGGATGTTGTATGAGAAGGACGAGGTCAAGGAAGCAAACGCCAAGGCCGAGGCCGAGGGCGGCGAGATCGCCAAGGCCAAGCGTGCACGCCCAGCCGCGGGTCGCACCCTGCTCCTCGGGATCACCAAGGCAGCGCTCTCGAGCGATTCGTTCCTCTCGGGCGCATCGTTCCAGGAGTCCACGAAGGTACTCACCGAAGCATCGCTGCGTGGTGCGGAAGACGAGCTCGTGGGTCTCAAGGAAAATGTCCTCCTGGGTCACCTGATCCCCGCGGGGACCGGTTTCCGCAAGTACCAGGACATCCGCGTCAAGACGCTCGTGTCGCCCGAAGAGCTCGAAGAAGCGATGGCCGACGACGAGTTCTACGACGACGCGATGGACGACGCGGACGCAATGATGTCCGACGAAGACTTCGGGACACCCCAGGTCGAGGTCAAGGATGTCATGGTCGGCGAAGGTTCCACCGAAGCCGCCGAAACCACCGAGAGCTGATCCGCTCATCACCCGGTTTCAAGTATCAAACACCAAGGGCGTCCCACGCGGGGCGCCCTTTTTCGTGCATGTATACAAGTCTCAACGCGTCGCGCCTATGCTCGTCACATGCCCGATCCATCACTCTTTGAAGTCTTCCCGACCCCGTCCGATGCGCCGTTCGTGATCGAACACATCGCCGAGGAGTTTACCAGCGTCTGCCCCGTCACCGGGCACCCGGACTTCGGGGTCATCACCCTCCGATACATGCCCAAGCCCGGCAACACCGGCGGCGTCTGCATCGAGCTCAAGTCCCTCAAGCTCTACTACCACTCCTTCCGCAACGAAGGCATCTACTTTGAGGCGGTGACCAACACCATCCGCGACGACCTTGTCAAAGCGATCGACCCGCAGTGGCTGCAGATCGAGACGAACTGGAAGGGTCGCGGCGGGATCCGCTCGGTGATCCGCGCGGACTTCGGGGATGTGCCGGGTCATTTTCTGGGGCGGTGATGTTTACGGATAATCCTGCCGCGTCGGTCGGATCACCACATCGCACACATGCATCCCCGCCGGCTGAGAAACGATAAACCCGATCGTCCGTGCCACATCCTCGGGCACCAGCACGGGTGAGAACTTCTCCATCAGATCACCGAACGAATCCGGGTCGTAGCCCGCCACGCTCTGGAACTCGCTCTTGACGATGCCCGGCTCGATCAGCGTCACGCGGATGCCCTTGGGGCCCAGCTCGCGACGCGCAGCTTCCGCGAGGGAGTTCACGCCGAACTTCGTCGCGCCGTACATCGACGAAAACGGGGAGATGTGACGCCCAACAGTTGATCCGAGCACGACGATGTCGCACGCGTGCTTGGACCAGTCACGCTGCTCATTGAGCGAGAGAAGCTGCTCGCCCGAGCGCCGGATGAGTTTGGAGACGCCCAGCAGGTTCGTGCGGATCATCTCCTCCCATTGGGAGGTATCCGAGGTCATCACGGACCCGTTGAGACCGCGTCCCGCGTTCGCGATGATCAGGTCAGCGGGTTTCCCATACTGCTCCTGTGCCGCGTTGAGCATCGCGTCGATTGTCGTGTCCTCGGACGCATCGCCGGGCACCCCGATGGCGCGTGGGGTGTCGTTGATTGCCCCGTACTGGTCTGTGAGGCGCTGGGCGAGTTCATCGAGTCGAGATTCACGCCGGGCGTTGAGGACAACCCCAGCGCCTCGGGATGCGAGATCGACGGCGATGGCTTCGCCGATGCCCGCGCTGGCGCCGGTGACGATCGCGACGCGGTTTTCGAGTGTCTGATTCTGTGCCATATTCGTCTCCTCGGGTTTCCTGAGTGTACGCATGCTCGAATGCCGATAAGATCGGTATACGAAGTTTGAACATCCCTCGGGCGTGAACCAATCCCCCCGATGACCCGTAGGAGTCCGTATGCACAGGACATTCAGAAACAATCGTGTTGCTCGTGGCGTGCTCGTCGCGTCGATACTCGTCTCGCCCATGCTGCTCATGAGCACCGCGGGGGGATGCAAGGCCATCCGGGAACGCCGGGCACAACGCGCTGCCGAGCGAGAGCAGCAACGTCAGGCAGAGAACAATGCCCTCCCGAACGAAAACACGCAGATCAGCAGTGCCCAGCAGGACTGGATGGCACGCCAGCCCATCGCGAGCGATGAGACTGAGGAACCGCGCCGCGTGACGGAGACGGACTCTGGGATGCGGATCGTGGACGAGCGGACCAACCCTGTCGATGCGCCCGAGCCGGAGATCGTCGTCGAGGAGGTCAACCGCCCCCTTGCCCGCAATGTCCCGCGCGATCAGGCAATCTACGAGCAAGCTGTCCAGCTCCACGCGTCGGGCGATCTGCAATCGGCATTGCGTGAGCTTGAGCGTGCGATCGCGTTCAACCCCCAGTTCACCCTCGCATACCTCGAGTCGGGCGACATCCTGATGGAGCTGGCGCAGTACGAGCAGGCCGAGCGTCAGTACGCGATGGCCGTCCGCAACGAGCCGCGCAACTACATGGCTCAATACCGGCACGCCCAGGTCCTCCACAAACTCGGTGCGCTCGACGAATCGAACCGCGCCTACCTGCGTGCGTTGTCGATCCGCCCGAGCTCGTTCGACGCGAACCTCGGGATCTCGACGGTACTGCTCGAGATGGGGCGCGCCGAGCAGGCACTCCCGTACGGGCAGCGCGCCGTACGAGCGGAACCCCCGAGCGGGCGGGCGCGGATGCACCTGGGCAATGTCTACGCCGCCCTCGATCGCCACGAGGAAGCGGTCATCGAGTATCAGCAGGGCGCGGAAATGATGGATGCGCCCACGGCGGGTTTGTTGTTGAACATGGCCGAGTCGCTCAATCAGCTCCAGCGCTACGCCGAGATGGTGGGGGCCCTCGATCAACTCGTCCGCATCGAACCCACCGAGTTGGCGTACGAACGCCTCGGTTCGGGTTTGTTCCGTCTGAAGCGTTACGACGACGCGCTCGAAGCATTCCGTAAATCGACCGAGCTCGACCCGGACCACTACCCCGCGTTCAACGGGATCGCGGTGTGTGAGTTGAATCAGTACCTCTGGTCCTCCAAAACCGACGGCGGCGCCCGCGAACGAGCCGTCGAGGCGATGCGTCAGTCATTGCGCATCGATGCGAAGCAGCCCCGGATTGTGGAGCTGCTGCGGCGCTACAAAGACCCGAGCGGGACCGAGCAATGACCGAGATGCTTGAGATGTAAACGAACAGGGCGTCCCAATGGGACGCCCTTTGTTTTCACTCCATTATTTGACGGAGTTCATCTTGAAAATATCTACGGCGGTCCAATAGATAGTTCATCACACGGAGCTGGTCGCCATGATCCATATCCTTCGAGACAAACGGCAACGCAAAGACAAGGTCTTTTTCTATATCGGAGTGCAAGCTCCGTAGTGCTTGGATCTGATCTTGGGAAGTCGACGCATCTTTGGTATGAGTCTCTATATCCTTCAACACATCAGTAAGAAGCAGGGTGAGCGCATACACCATATCGTGCTTGTTCGGATATGATGCAGGCTCTAGAGAAGCAGGGTGCGATGAGTCAATCGCAGATGGTGAGGGGTTTCCGGAGCATCCAAATGTTGACCCTATACAGCCTACGACAAAAGCTGCAGCCGTCATTCTATACAGGTTGGAAGTCAATCTAGAGCCCCATTCTCGTGTTGCACCAAGTTTGATGAGCATAGTCCTCTGAGAACTGCTCAGAAAAGAAGTTTACATCATCGTAGTCGAGAGTGCCATCGCCATTGGTGTCAGCCCAGCTGTTCCCCGCTTGGAAATCGGAAGTAAAGAGGACCTGATCTGCGGGCTCCACAACTCCGTTTCCGTCGTAGTCTGAAACGGAACTGGGATAGAACGGTTTCATGAATGAAGTGCTCACAAAGCCATTGGTTTCAATCTTAACGCTCTGGCCGTCCACGAGTTCAATAGGGAGTGACAAGACACGCTTGTCGCCAAACTTGATCGTGTTCTACACCGGATCAGCGAACTGGATGCGACCAGACAGGTGAATAACTCCATTGTTGTTGTCCCAGATCTTCCCGTATGAAGCGCCGACAGAAGTGTCAACATCAAAGAAGATGGCCGCCGGTCCATCAAAGAGTTTGATGTTTCCGCTCTCAACAGTAAACTGGTCTGATGGGTCGAAATTCCCATCCCATCGGATCTTTAGTCCGACATCCATCTGCGAGTTGTATATGGCATCATCAATCTCAATGTCTGTCGGAACACTTCCAGAAAGAGTGGTCTGATAAATAGGTATGATATCGCCCGGTTCCTGGAGTACAGATAGGCCAGCGTCGATGGCTTCTTGCTCAGGAAGCGTGCCGGTATGTGATTGCCCAGTATTTCCGTTGCCGCTCGTGTTTGAGTTCGGTACAACAACGGCAAGTTGGTTGGAGATGTTCAGAACACCCGACGCTTTGATTCTTGATGGGCGGACAAGGTCAATGAGCTTTTCGATAACTTCGGCGAGATCGCGCAGGGTCGGGGCAAGGCCTTGAATGAAATCATCCCACTCCAGTTCCTTTTCTCGCTCAGTTTCCAGTTCGCCATTGTTTGCAGCTTGTCGCCACTCGAGCAGGATCCTACGCATCTCCATGATTTCTGCGAGTCTCGCGTTGATGCAAGCTTGGTCACCGTTGCACTGGGCAAGTGCCTTTCTTTCATACTCATTAATGGCTTCGTCCATCTGCCCCCATTCTTCCCGAATCAATGTGACTCGATCAGTGTGGGTTGCAGGGGTAGAACATCCCGTGAGCAGCATGGCGATGGAAGGGCCAAGGCTGCAGAGCAGTGTCGCCGTCATAACCGATTGCTTCTTCATATTGCATACTTATAATATTGTCACGGAATTGTGACTTAAAAAATATATGCATATGTATCGATTTGTCTACTTAGAGTAATGCAAAAATGACAGCAAGACCGCATGGCAATGACGGCCTTTTTGATTCAAGCTGATTGCTGTGCGTTACTTGCAGCCGCTTGCATAAAGCTGGAGCAGCAGGCTGACATCGAAGAAATCATGCGCACCATCGCTGTTCAAGTCCGCACGAGGATCGAACGCGGCGAAGCGAGCGAGGAACTGCGAGATGTCGAAGAAGTTCAGCACCCCGCAAGGCGGCACATAATCGATCGGGCAGGTGTTGTCCGTCTCTGATCGACTGACCCATGTGACCATGTTCCCGAAGAGGACCTGAAAGTTCGGGTCTTCGATCTGACTCGCGCCGATCGTGGTGGAGAAGTTCACGACGCGCCCGCCGCAGATGTCCCAGCCGATCGCAGCGCCACCGGTTTCCTCGCCGATGATCCAGTCGGAGTCATAGAACACCGTCGCGTCCAGCTTGGGACGAAGGAAAGACTCGGTGCCGTTGAACGAGGTCAGGGGCATCGTGAACGAGTTCGGCAACCCATCAGTAAGGAACGGTTCGGGCGTGTTGAGTGTGAAAGTAATGCCTGTCGTTGTTCGATAGGTGGTCGTTTCCTCGACGGGCATCGCTGCTGCGAGTACCTGGAACACATCGCGAGCCGCGACCATCCAGACGACCCATTCCGAAAAAATAATCCCTCCGCCGTCCTGCGTGAAATCGAGGATCATCGATTGGGCATCGACGGGCATGTCGCTCTGCGTCCAGTTCCCATTGCCCTGGATGTAGAGCACATCGTATGGCGACAGGTCAACATTCGTATCGAACTCCCAGTAGTTGGGACCGATCGTCGCGCTGTGGCCCTGGTTCGCGAGCGCCGTCACGAGCGCCGCGTCTGTGGCGGGCGACCCGGCAGAGACAATGAGGACATTCCCCGCGGATGCGATCGATGCTGAACATGCCGCGAAGAGTGCGAGTGTTTTTCGAGTATGCATGGTGTTCCCTCTCTGAATGCGTAAGCGCATAGAACACTCTATCACATACCAATCTTGAGCCTCCACAAAAAAACACCCCAAACAGGGGTGTTTTGTGAGATGCTGATGGTCAGATCAGGGGAAGATGCCGCGGACCTTGTAGACGCTGCCGATGTGGTCGAGCGCCGAGGCGAAGGCCGCTTCACGCAGCGAGCACTTGAGCTCGTTGCGTCGCTCCATCGTGCGCTGAGCCGCGACAACCATGTGGCGGTTGAGCTCGCGGTCGACCTGCTCCGCGGACCAGGTGACGGCGTTCTTGTTCTGGACCCATTCGAAGTAGGACACGGTCACACCACCCGCGTTCGCGAGGATCGCGGGGATGACCTCGATGCCCTTCTCCATGCACTTGCGATCGCCAGAGGGATCACAAGGAGCGTTCGCGGCTTCGACCATGACCTTACAGTCGAGCCATTCTGCCTGCTTCTCCTTGATCATCTGCTCGAGCGCACCCGGGATGAACACATCGACAGGCGTGCGGTAGAAATCTTCTTCTCCGATCGAATCGGCTTCGGCGTATCCCGCGATGCCGCCGTTCTGCATGGAGTATGTGTACAGCGCCTTACAGTCGATCCCGTTGTCGTTGCGGATGAACCCGGTGTGATCGCCGACCGCGACGACCTTGGCGCCCATATCCTGAAGGATCTGTCCGCCCCAGCCGTTCACATTACCAAAGCCGAGGAGCGAGACCTTCATGCCCTGGAGGGGGATACCAATCCCGGGGAGCATCTCGGCCATGGTGTCGGCGACACCTTGACCGGTTGCCTTCTCGCGACCAGCGGACCCGCCGTACTCGACCGGCTTGCCGGTGACAACACGGAGCGCGTCGTGGTGCTGATGCGAGGAGGACATCATGTAGGTATCCGCGAACCATGCCATGATCTGGGCGTTGGTTCCGACATCGGGTGCGGGGATGTCAACATCCGGGCCGATCTGATCCATAATGGCGCTGCAGTAGCGACGGGTCACGCGTTGCAGTTCGCCTTCACTCAGTTCGCGTGGGTTGACCTTGACGCCACCCTTGCCGCCGCCGAATGGGATGCGGACAACGGCACATTTCATGGTCATCAGGAATGCGAGCGACTTGACATCGTCAAGATGCACATCGTGATGGAAACGGAATCCGCCCTTGTAGGGGCCACAGGCGTTGTTGTGCTGAATCCGGTAGCCCTTGAAGAGCTTGTGGTGCCCGTCATCCATTTTCACGGGAAAGTGCACCATGTACTCGTTCTTGGGTTGAGCGAGGATAATGCGGGTGCGGTGCTTGAGGTTGATCAGATCCGCCGCCGCGAGCATCGTGTTCACGGTTTGCAGGTACAGGTTATCCGGATCGTCGGGGAATCCGAGTTCGTCGGTGACCGAGCCGCGGGGGAGTTCGGTCGCGGTGGCTGTTGCAGTCATGCGTTTGCACCCGTTTCAATCGGCGATGTTGATCGCCTGATGATCAGCAGCTGACGCTATCCTCCGAGATCCCCACGAAAGGGGGGAGAACCATCCGCTCTACTGCTCAGGGCGGATGCTCAGCTTCCCAATAAAGCCGAGTGCAGATTCAGATCGTATCCTTCATGGTTGAGCAAGCCCAACTCAGACAAGCTCGGAAAGTATTTTCAGAGAGTGAATATCGTCTGAATTTGCGGGTTGTGGCCAATCTCAGCCGTTGTTTCATGAGAACACCGCAAATCCTTGGCCCTGAGGCTTTTCCCGCGCGTGGATCCGATCTATCCTTCCTTTCCCATGACAGTTCATGGGATCGGCCAATCCGGTCTTCAGGAAGGTCCTGAAAGCCGGGGGTACATCAACCTCAGACGCACCCATCGGGGTGCAGCCGAAATGCTCGATTAGAGGGCAGATCGGTGTGAGGGCACACGCGAAGGCAAGGCCGAGCCAGATCGCGGGAGCGCTCTCACAAATACGCATTCGCGTATGAAAGGAAGTAGAACGCATGATCGACGAGAACCTGATTGCGTCGCTGGGTATCGCTGACGATGAGACCATGGAACTGCTCGGTGCAGCATTCGGCGATGCCGAGGCAGACACCCGCATGGATTCCATCCTCTCCGACCAGGCGAGCGACCTCAAGCCCGGCAAGCTCATCAAGGGCAAGATCATCGGTTTCGCAGGCGACGATGTCGTCGTCGAAGTGGGGCTCAAGAGTGAAGGACTCATCCCGCGGGAAGAGTTCGCCTCGATGACCGATCTCAAGATCGGCGACGAGGTCGATGTTCTCCTCGAATCGCTCGAGGGTGACGACGGTCTCATCGAACTCTCCAAGCGCAAGGCAGATCGTCAGATCGCCTGGCAGCGCATCGTGGACACCACGAAGGAAGAGGACATCGTCGAAGGTACCGTCATGCGGAAGATCAAGGGTGGTCTCCTCGTCGACATCGGCGTGCCAGTCTTCCTCCCCGCATCGCAGGTTGATATTCGTCGTCCGCACAACCTCGACGAGTTCATCGGCCGCAAGGTCCGTGCTGAGATCCTCAAGATCGACACGGAACGCCGCAACATCGTCATCTCGCGTCGCAAGCTCGTCGAGCGTGAACGCTCCGCGGCCAAGCAGCACCTCATGTCGAATCTCGAAGAGGGCCAGGTCGTCACCGGTACCGTCAAGAACATCGCCGACTTCGGTGCGTTCGTTGACCTGGGCGGCATCGACGGCCTGCTCCACATCACCGACATGTCGTGGGGCCGCATCAACCACCCGAGCGAACTGCTCAAGATCGACGACAAGGTCGAGGTCAAGGTCCTCAATATCGACCGCGACAAAGAGAAGATCGCGCTTGGGCTCAAGCAGACCGAATCCTCCCCGTGGGAAGAGATCGAAGGCAAGTACCCCGTCGGCGCACGCGTCAAGGGCGAAGTCGTCAACATCATGTCCTACGGTGCGTTCATCCGCTTGGAAGACGGCATCGAGGGTCTCGTGCATATCTCCGAGATGTCCTGGACTCGCCGCGTGAACCACCCGAGCGAAATCGTCAACCCCGGCGACGAGATCGATGTCGTTGTTCTTGAAATCGACAAGAACAAGCAGGAAATCTCGCTGGGTATGAAGCAGACCGAGGTCAACCCCTGGGAACTCGTCTCCGAGAAGTACCCCAACGGCACGATCATCACCGGCACGATCCGCAACCTCGCCAACTACGGCGCGTTCGTCGAGATCGAGCCCGGCATCGACGGTCTGCTGCACATCTCCGATATGTCGTGGACCAAGAAGGTCACCCACCCCAACGAGCTCTACAAGAAGGGCGACGAGGTCCAGTGCGTGGTGCTCGATGTCGATCGCGACAAGCAGCGCATCTCGCTGGGCGTCAAGCAGCTCACGGAAGATCCGTGGGTCGATGCGATCCCGAGCGCATACCAGCCCGGTATGGTCGTGCGTGGCAAGATCACCAAGATCACCAACTTCGGCGTCTTCGTCGAGCTTGAGGATGATCTTGAGGGTCTGCTCCACATCTCCGAGCTCGCCGACCACAAGGTCGAGAACCCGCAGGATGTCGTTTCTGTCGACGAGGAAGTGGATGTCAAGATCCTCCGCGTCGACATCGACGATCGCAAGATCGGTCTCTCGCTCAAGCGTGCACAGTGGGGCGATGCCTCCGGCGGCGACACGGGCGGCGACGACATGGGCGGCGGATCCTCCGGCGGGTTCGGCGGCGGCATGGACCTCCCGGCCCGTGGTGGTATGGACGATCACGGATCCATGGGTACCGACAAGATCGAACTCTGATCGAGCGATTGCTTATTTGAGCACAAAACCGCAGACGCCCCGACCGAGGACTTGGTCGGGGCGTCTTTTGTGATCCCAGGGGCGCGGACGATGCTCGTGTATAAGGGACGGCGCGATATCTCGCGTCGGAGCGTCACGCGACCACGCTGGGGCGGGGTTCGGACGACCACAACACACACACATGCGTCCGAACCATTGATCTGTTTGAGCGGGCTATGCTCTTCGTGGGTGATTGTCTGGGTTTAGCACATCGCCACGAAGCTCAGCAGGGTGAGCACAAGGATGCGTCGGCGGACAGCGGTCATCACGACAAGTTCTTGCATAGCGGCCATTTGGGTTTCTCCTGTTTTCAGTTGTCACCCAGAGTAGTACAACTCGCGTGCCAAACCTGAGATCAAGCGTGCGATCCGCGACCCTGACGCCCCAAACCCGATTCTGGGCCATGGAGAGCCGTTGAGCGTGTGGATCCCACGCAACATGTTGCACGAATACCACACCGGGAGTCAACACCGATGATGAGAAGACACACAGGATTACCGATGCAACGCCCGATAACCCTCCTCATACTGATCATGCTGGGAGCGATCCATTCCGCGGCAGCGGGGGCCCAGCCAAGCCTCGAGCCCGGCGAAGCAATGCGGATCTATTCACAGATCGATACATGGGTCCGGGATTGGGATCTACCCAGTGCCGATGCACCCGAAGCCGAGAGCGAGCCACTGCGTGCCGTCACGGTCACCCTCCGCATCGACGGGCGGGTTTTCGGACGAGGAAACGCAGCATCCGCTGATCCTGATCCGACGCTTGTCTGGAGAGCAACCAGCAAGGCGATCAATGCCGTGAACGCCAAGCTCACTCAGGACCGCGATGCGATGTGGGAAGCATTCATCCGGGATCTCTCGAAGCGGATCATGATCTCGATTGAGCTTGGCGATGAACTCATCCCCCTCTCTGAGAGCGAGCTCGAGCTCCCCGGCTTCGGCTATTCGCCGGGGTCGGTGGGGTTCGTTGTCCGCTTGGGCGAGAAGCTGGACACCATCGGACCGGGATCGATCCTTCTCAAGCGGGGCGATCCGTCGCGATCCGTATCGGCGTTGTCGCTGGCTCTCTCCGACGATGCGAATCTGGTGATGCAATCGCCTCAGGATCTCCATGAACAGGGATTCCGTTTTTATCGCTGGATCCCGATGTCCATCGCCCAGCCAGCCCCCGGTCTCGGAGGGGTGTTCCTCGATCGGGGTGATCGCACTATCGACACGAGTGAGATCTCAGTTCGTTCAATCGGGACCATGAGCGATCGGGTCGCGAAGCATCTGGTTGGGCGACAGTGGGAGGGCATCGAGGATTACGGCTTCATGGGCACCCTGGACCCGGTCACCGGCACGACAGAATCTCCATTCGCCGGTGCGTTTGAGCAGGCGCTTGGAGCGTACGCGCTGCTGCGATATGGCAACGACGCGACAACGCAGGAACAGCGTGATGCCGTCGTCACGGCACGCGAGGTTCTTCGCGAGCTCGCACGCGTGGAGCAGCAGGAGGTTACACCCTGGGACGATCCGCTCGCCACATGCATGATCGTGATCGCGCTCTCCGAGGTTCCTCTCGAACTCATTATCAGTGACAAAGACCTCAGCACCCTGCGCACCAGCGCGATCCAGACGCTCGACACAGTCTATTCCAACGCGGATGGGTTTGATCCGATACTTCCTGAGGCCGCACACGGGCTTGTGGCCCATGCGCTCGTCGCGTGCGCGAAGATCGATCCCAAAGATCGCTCGTCCCTCGCCTCGGACGCGATAACCCGTGTGTATCTCGAGACGCCGGCCGAGATACTGGTCTCGCAGATGCCCTTCCTCGCGTGGGCACAGATCGAGCTGGCCGGGGGTGATGAGATCGCAACCGGCGCGGCTTTGCGTCAGATGCGCGATCTCGTGTGGGAGCATCAGCTCAAACGAGCGGATCTGGACTGGGTTGATCGTGATCTCGCGGGGGGGATCGTGTTTACCCGTTCCTCCGCTCCCCTCCCGAGCTGGTCCGCGCTGCGTCCATTGGCCGCGATAGCATCCATGCTTGGGAACGAGCAAATCACACCCGGCGGCATCAGTTCGGGCGAAGTCCCTCGCGAGATTGGTCGGCTTGTGGACTCGATCCGGTTCGTGCGTCAGCTCATCGCGGAGGGTGAAACGATGCACATGTACGCCGACGCGGACGATGCGGACTGGGGGGTCCGGATGGCACTCTGGGATCAACGCATGCCCATCGAGTCGAGCGCGATGACGCTTCTGTTACTCGTAGAAACTGAAGAGAGTTTCGAGGAACTGTTGCACCGCTGAGAATCACGGTTTCAGGCGTCTGAACGCAGATAATTGGTGTTGAAAACCAGGCGGAATCCAAGCGGGTTTTTGCCTCTGCGCCTACAATAGTTTGACCCCGAAACACCGAATGCGAACACGCGCAGGACAGGTGGTTCGGGAGCGGCAACCGACCCGCGCGGAGACCCTGCATGAGCGATCATTTCGACGCCGACGGCACCCCCGATGAGGGCGCCTCGACGCCCGATCAATCCGATACCCCCGTTGAGCTCAAAGCCGTCGATCTGCAGATCGAACGCGAGCTTCAGGACTCGTACCTCACCTACGCGATGAGCACGATCATGGACCGGGCGTTGCCCGATGTCCGTGACGGGATGAAACCCTCCCAGCGCCGCATCCTCGTCGCGATGAATGATCTCAATCTGCGTCCGAGCAAGAAGCATCTCAAGTGTGCCAAGATCTGTGGCGACACATCAGGGAACTACCACCCGCACGGCGAGTCCGTCATCTACCCGACCATGGTGGGCATGGCGCAGAAGTGGAAAATGAACACCCCCGTTGTCGATCCGCAAGGGAACTTCGGTTCGATCGACGGTGACCCGCCCGCGGCGATGCGATACACCGAAGCGCGGATGACCGCTGCCGCGGTCGACATGATGCAGGACATCAAGTTCGACACGGTGGACTTCGCGCCCAACTACGACGATCGACTCCTCGAGCCGACCGTGCTGCCGGGCAAGTTCCCGTACCTGCTGATCAACGGCGGGATGGGCATCGCGGTGGGAATGGCGACGAGCCTCCCGCCGCATAACCCGACAGAGATCCTCGATGCGATCATCCGCGTCGTGAACAACCCCGAGATCGAGCTCGTGGAGCTCATGAAGGACGAGCTCGACGAGGACGGCAATGTCGTCCGTCGTGGTGTTCAAGGGCCAGACTTCCCAACCGGCGGACGGATCCTGGGGCGCAAGGGCATCCTCGACGCGTACTCCACGGGGCGCGGACGCGTCACGGTGCGTGGCAATGTCCATGTCGAGGAGTTCAAGAAGGACCGGCACCAGATCGTCATCGACGAGATCCCCTACGCGCTCGTCCAGAACACCCTCGTCGAAAAGATCGTCGAAGCGGTGAAGGACGATCGGATCAAGGACATCTCCGATGTCCGCAACGAGTCCGGTCGCAACGCCCAATCGCGCATCGTTATTGAACTCAAGAAGGGCGCCGATCCGGGTGTTGTTGAGAACCAGCTCTACCAATGCACCCCGTTGCAGCAGACCTTCTCGATCATCAACATCGCACTGGTGAATCGTCAGCCTCGTACGATGGGGCTCAAGCAGCTCATCGAGTGCTATGTCGATCATCGCATCGAGGTTATCCGCCGGCGCACGCGTCACTTGCTCCGCGAAGCGAAGAAGAAGGCGCATGTCCTCGAGGGGATGATCTACGCGGTCGTTGATATCGACGAGATCATCCAGCTCATCAAGAGCTCGCAGACGCGCGAGGAAGCGATCCAGAAACTCATGGATCGCAGATATTCGATCCCCGCGTCGCACCCCGCGGCCAAGGATATCCCGCAGCGCCTCATGAACATGATGCGCGAGTCCGACGCGGACGGCGGCGTGCTCCTGACACGCGTTCAGGCCGAAACCATCGGCGGGATGCGTCTCATCCAGCTCGTCGGTCTCGAGATTGAACGACTCGTCAAGGAGTACACCTCGATCATCGAAGAGATCGAAGGGTACGAAGCGATCCTCGCGAACCATCGCATGGTCCTCGACATCATCGTCGAAGATTGCGAAGAGATGAAGGACCGGTTCGGTCGCGATCGTCTCACCACGATCGAGGACGCCGCGGGCGATATCGACATCGAAGCACTCATCCAGGAGCAGGAGATGGCCGTCACCATCTCGCACTCCGGATATGTGAAGCGTGTGCCTCTGGAGACCTACCAGGCGCAGGGGCGAGGCGGCAAGGGCATCAAGGCGTCGGACTCCAAAGACGACGACTTTATCGAGCACCTGTTCGCGGCTTCGACACACGATCACCTGCTGTGCTTTACCGACACGGGGCGTGTGTTCAAGATCAAGGTGTACGAGCTCCCGGAGATGAGCCGGACGAGCAAGGGACGCCCGATTATCAACTACATCGATCTCAAAGCGGGCGAGCGCACCTGCGCCTACCTCGCGATCAAGGACTTCGAAGCGGGGAGCAACTACCTCACATTCGTGTCCAAGGGCGGGATCGTGAAGCGTACGGCGCTCAAGGCGTACGCGAATGTGAACCGTTCGGGCCTGATCGCCGTGGGGCTTAAGGACGAGGATGCGCTCCTCGATGTCCGCATGACGACGGGGTCCGACGATCTCATGCTCGTCACCTCCGGCGGTATGGCGATCCGGTTCCCCGAGCAGGATGTCCGCGAGATGGGACGATCCGCAGCGGGTGTCAAGGGGATCGAGCTCCGCGAGGGCGCGGAAGTGATCGGGATCATGCGGATCCCCATGATTCAGGACGACAACGATCCGGAAGTCACCCATACCGATCCGGAGTTCATCGAACGCGAGTTGTGCCTGCTGACGATCACGGAGAACGGGTACGGCAAGCGAACACCCGTGGATGATTACCGCGTGAACCCCGAATCGGGCCCGATGCGATCGCAGTCACGCGGCGGCAAGGGACGAACGGACATCAAATCCACCGATCGCAACGGCAAATCCGCCGCCGCGATCGGGGTGTGCTCAGACGAAGATATTGTGGTGATTTCCCGCAATGGGCAGCTCGTGCGTATGGCCGCGTCCTCCATTTCCAGTTATGGTCGTGGAACACAGGGTGTGCGTGTCGTAGGGCTCAAGGGTGGCGACTCGGTCGTCTCCGCTGCTCGGATCGAGGATTCCGAGGAAGAAGAACACAGCACCGAAGCCGATACCGCCGCGACCGGCGAGGCGACGGAGTAAGGACGATCTATGGCCATCGACTGGTCCGACAATATCGTGATCGCGAACCTCGCGGATGAGCCCGCCCTCAGCGACGAGTTGTCCATGATCTGTGAGCGCGTGGAGTCAACGGGTGAGAGCGATCCCATCCCGCATGCGGTTCTGGATTTTCACGAGGTGAGCTATGTCAACTCGTCCAATATCGCACAACTGCTTCGTTTGCGGAAGAATCTCGAGGCGCGTGAGCGCCAGCTCGTTCTCGCGGGTGTGAGCGACGAGGTCATGAGTGTGCTCGTTGTGACAGGACTCAACAAGGTCTTCCAGTTCGCACCGGACATGCTGACGGCGATCGCGTCTATCCAGATCGCGGAACCTGAATCCGAAGACGCGTAAGCGTTACTCTACAACTCAGGGAGACTTCCATGCCACTTTTGGCGTTGCTCGTCATCATTGTGGTTGCCTTACTGATGGTGCGCATCGGTGCCAAGGCCATGATGATGACCGGGCTTTCGCGTGAGATCGCTGAGTTCCAGGCGATGTCCTGTTTCTTCGGTGTCGGCTTCACGACAAACGAGTCCGAGATGATCGTGGGGCACCCTGCTCGGCGCAAAATCGCATCGCACCTGATCATCGCCGGGAACATCGGACTCACGGGGGCGCTAAGCACACTGATCGTTACCTTCGTGCAGGACGAGCCCGATTGGATCGATGAGATCTTTCCGCTCAGCGGTTCCGGTGCGTTCTTCATCAAGCTGGCGATCATCCTCGGTGGGATCCTGTTCATCGGCGGGGTCTTCCGCCTATCGATCACCAAGGCGCTGCTCGATCGCATCATCGAGTACACGCTTGAGCATTTCCAAGGCGTCCGAGCGATCGACTATGAAACGGTCCTGAGAACTGGCGCAGGCTATTCAGTGATGCAGGTCGAAATCGAATCCAAGAACGAGCTTGTCGGATCCACGCTCGCGGGCGCTTCGCTCGGGAGTCGTGGGGTGCTTATTCTGAACATCAGGCGAGCGGACGGCTCGATCATCGGCACCCCGCATCCCACGACGGCTATCGATCCCGGGGACCTGCTGACCGTCTACGGCGAGGAAAAAAATGTCCTCTCGATCCTGGATCCCGGAGGCGTGAGCCATTCCGCCGTGCGATAACCGTGCTCAGGATGCTGAGGGCTCGAGCGCCCCCGCACTGGACATGAACAGCGCCGTGATGTCGTCGGGCTGATGCAGGGACCCACTCTGGGCATCGAGATGCGATTCGAGCGTGGCGATCGCATGTTCGAGCGCGTGCTCGCCGGACCCCGCATCGGTGAGTTCCTGAATGTAAGTCAGCGTGGGGCGTTTGCGTTCGTCCCCCTCAGCGTCATGCTTGGGGAAGGCAACTTCGAATCCATCTGAGTAGATGATGAACACATCGCCCGGGTTGAGCTGGTGCGTGGTCTGTCCGAACTCAAGCTCGGCAAAGACACCCAGCAGCGGTCCCTGCGACTCAATCTGCTCGACCTCGCCGGTGCCCGCACGAACGAGCAGTGATGGCGGGTGTCCCGCGCCGGCGACTGTGATGGTGTTGTCCCGCTTGTCGTGGATGGCGTAGGCCGCGGTCGCGAACCGCGCCTGATCACCCGCGTTTTTGGTCATGGTGATATTGAGACGACGCAGCGCTTCTGCGGGTTCGACGATCCGGAGCGCGTCGCCCTTGCCCTCGGTCTTGTGGAGTCCCTGAGAGATGACCATGGTCATGAGTGCCGCGGGCACGCCGTGCCCGACCGCGTCGGCGAGGAAGAACCCCGTGTGGTGTTCATCGAGCTCCACGATGTCGTAGATGTCGCCCGACACATAGGAGGCAGGGCGATACACGATCCCCATATCGATCCCCTCTATCTCCGGGATCGCTTTGGGCATATATTCGCGCTGGATTGAAGCGGCACTCGCCAGCTCCTCGTGCAGCTTGAGCATCTCGGAGTTCACGGAGTTGATCGACAGCTCCGTCAGCATGAGCTCGTTGGCGAGCTGCTGGATCGCGGGCTGGCGCTGGGCGAGGGTCCAGAGGATCACCGCGGCCTGTGCCGGATCAATGTCGTCCAACTCGCACATGATCCCGGCGCTCTGGAACATCAGTCGCGACTGCGCGTGAGATTCGGGAATCAGAACGAGCGCGGGGCAAAGGTGCTCGCTCAGCGCATCGATCATGCGATTGAGAGACATGTCGGAGGATTCGCTGTCGACGAGGATCAAGACGGGCGCCTGCGATCCTCTGCGTTTAGGTGTCGCATCGAGCATCAGGGATAACTCGATCAACTCCACCCCGATCCCACGCGGTATCAAATGCTCGCGTATGCGGTGGATGATCGATTGTGCCCGCGGGGCCGGGTCCGATGTGGTGCTCGCGACAAGCACGCTTGGTCCCTGATGTGGCGTTGCAGTAATTCGAAGTCCCACCGGTCGTTCCTCCTCAGTCGGTCTATCCGATTGATTCGGGTGTGTGACCCATGAGGATCGAGTGGATTCTGTCCGCAGGCGTCTGTTTGGCGTTATGGGCAATCCTGATCGATCGCGCACCCAGACCAGCCCGCCTGATCGTTCAGATCGGGTGTGGATATTCGGACCATGCGTTCATCAGGGGTTATTCCGTGATCGACTGGAGGGCTTCGGTGTTGAGTTCGATCTGATCGCCCATATCGAGTTCTAGTCGATCGAGTGTCCCCCCCGCAAACTCGATCGCGTATTGGGCATTGAAGCGTGAGGAATACTTTGCCAGCCGCATCTCATACTGGAACTGTGACTCGTCATCGCGTCTGGCTTCCTCGACACTCATCTCGTGCATCGCCGTGATCCGACCCGTTGGATCGAGGAAGATGATGTCGATGTCGAAGGTGCAATCACGCATCAGGAACGAGCGCACCCGTGAGTCGGGGAAGGAGAAGAGCATCGCTTCGTTTCGACCGAGCCCGGGATGATTGCCGAGACCGACCGTGCGCGAATCGTTGTCCGCAACGATCTCGCACGAGAATGTCTCGCCCGCGATCTCCACATCAATTTTTCCATCCACGATCGCCTGCGGCTGCGCACAGCCCACGCCCATAAACAGGGTGTACATGAGCAGGAACAATGCGGGGAGGGACTTGGTGGGGTTCATCACGATCTCAGCCATCGGGCATCCTCTTCTCGGAAGACAATATCGTTCGTGGGAAGTGTATCGGGATCGAACGCGTCAAGAAACTCAGAAATCGACATCGGGGTTGGTTCGAGGACGATCCCGCACCAGTTTGCGATCAGGCCGATGACGCGTTCAGGCCCGCCGAGCATTGCGTAGCTCTTGATGTGCGTGTCCTGGTCCCGTTTCGCGAGCCGGCGCCCGTCCTGCGACAATACGAGTGGCAGGTGCGTGTACTCAGGTTCCGGCGCGTATCCCAGCGCACGGTAGAGCATGAGCTGACGAGCTGCGGAATCGACCAGATCACGCCCACGCACGATGTGCGTGATCCCCGACGCGTGATCGTCCACGACGACGGCGAGTTGATAGCTCGGGGCGTTGCGTTTCGTCCAGACAATGAAATCCCCGCCGAGCGATGAGGCGTTGTATGACTGAGCTCCCATGCACGCGTCATTGAAGGAGACAGGGTCGGGATCGGGGATAAAACGCCAGCTCGTCTCCGGATTGATGAAATGATCGGGGATCGGGTCGGGTCGGATCGCGTCGAAGTGATCGGTAGAATCCTCGCCCATATGCGGCGCGTTCAGAGCCGCCTGAATCTGTTTGTGACTCAGATCGCACGGGTATACCCGTCTTGACGCAGCAAGGGTTTGCATCGCGGTTTGGAAGCGATCTGGGTGCGAAGATTGAAGAATGGGTTCTTCGTCCCAATCAAGCCCCAGCCACCTGAGGGTGCTGATGCAGTCCTCGATCATGCCATCGTGGACGCGAGATACATCAAGATCCTCGATGCGCAAGATGATGTGCCAGTTGCGTTTGCGTGCAGTTGCCCAGTTGATTAAGAACGCGAACGCGTTCCCGAGGTGCATCGCTCCGGTGGGGGATGGTGCGAGGCGAGTTGTATCGAATGATGACGAAGAGGGTTCACGCACGAGAGATTCTGGGTACACTCATGGTGTTCGGCAACCCCGGCACGAGGAAATCTGTACCCCGTGTCGTGGGGCGCGATGCCCGGCGAATCAGGAGGAGTCATGACCGAGCAAGCCGTCGAGAAGTTGAGCGAAGCCCAGATTGAGGCGGGACTGGAATCCCACCCCGCATGGGTCGAGCTCAACGGCGAGATCCAGCGCACCTTCGAGTTCGAGGACTTCCTCGGCGCGATGAAGTTCGTGAATCAGGTCGCGGAGTACGCTGAGCGTGAGCAGCATCATCCCGATATCCTGATCCGCTACAACAAGGTCACCCTGAGTGTCTCGACGCACGACGCGAACGGGATCACACAGAAAGACTTTGATCTCGCGGACGCAACCGACAAGCTCGTTGGGTGAGTCTCACACGCCTGATCAGGGCGTGTCCTTTTCTTCTGTTTCTACGCCATACACCAGATCGAATCCACGATTCAGTTTGGTCAGCACACGAATGATCTGCTCGTCACTGATTTCTTCGTCCTGATCGAACAGGTCGTAGATTTCCTCTGCGCCGCCTTGCTCGATTGCCTTGGCAAAGGCCCCCAGCGCAGGCAGTTGACCGACTCTGTTCCATTGATGCGATTCGGGGAGAGGTTCGAACGGTCTTGCTTCGTGGGCCCTGAAGATCCCGCCTTCGAGGTCACCCATATACGCGTAGATGCGTTCCTTTGGATCGGTTGGGTCGGTCTCGGAGATACCCAACATGATCCAGGGAGAGATGTCCATCACGAAGTGCAGCAGGGGTTCATCTTTGTAGTGCGCGTAGTTGTAAGAACCGTCGTTGTACCCGTTCTCGACACGATTTCCATCCTTGTCGAAGACGACCTCTTCGCCCGTGTCCTTGAAATAGACCTTGTTCTCTGTCTCGCCACGCATCTGATGGATCGCAGATTCGCTTGTGTGTGAGAGAATCTCATAGATGATCTGTTGATGTTCGAGGGGGATCTCGCGTTCGTTGATTCGGCCGACGACTTCTCCGAGACGGAGCTGAACGAGGGCCGTGAACGCGAAGGTGCGTTGCATCTGCTCGCGATCTTCGTCGTGCTCTGTTGATTTGTTCGACTCGGGCTCACTTGCCAGCAAGGGCGATGCGACCATGCCGGAGCAGAACGAGAGGGTGATCATGGAGATGCGTGGAATCAGCTTCATGCACGCATTGTATCAACGCAGCTCAACGGACCAGTACGCGTCATCGAGGAAGGCTTTCCACGAAGCGTATTTATCCGAGTTGAGCCGGATCGAGATCAATGGGTTCCGCTTGGGCTGGGCGGGTTTGCGGATGAGCTTCATGTGCGCCTGCTCAGGGGTGCGTCCACCCTTGCGGGAGTTGCACTTCACGCACGCGCACACGAGGTTTTCCCATGTGTCCGGGCCGTTCTGAGATCGCGGGCGGACATGGTCGATGGAAAGCTCGCTCGTAGGGAAACGATTCCCGCAGTACTGGCACTTGTTGTGATCGCGTGCGAAGAGGTTCCGCCTGTTGAGCTTCACGCGTTTGGACGGAAGCTTGTCACAAGTGATCAGACGGATGATGCGGGGTACGGCGATATCGAACCGGACCGTTTTGACCCAGTCATGCAGGTCGGGCTCGAACTGCTTGCGCAGCTCGCTGAGTTCGGCCCAGGTCGCGAAGTCATAGTTCGCGTACGAGCCGTCCTCGGCGTGGATGACTTCCGCGGCCTCACGGGCGAGCAGGATGAAGGCGCGTTTGGCGCTGATCACCCGTGTCGCCATGTAGTGGCGATTGAGCACGAGCACCTTGGCACCGAGCCCGTCGTTCTGATTGAGTTGGGAGGCATTTGCGTCGACACCGCCAGCAGGCACGGCATCGACGCTTCGTATGTGATCCACACTATCGTCGATTTGGACTTGGTCTGCCCCTCGGGCACCCGCCCGTAGCGATCGCGCGGTCGAGCGGGATCTGGATGGACGCGAGCGTTTGGACATGTGGTGGATCCGAAAGTGCCTTATCTATCTATATCTACCAGTTTTTAGGTCTCTCTTCAACCCAGTACGCGTCAGACGGGATAAAGGATCGGCAAAGATCGCTTTACGCGGGCAGGGATGCACAAACGCCCGATAGCTCAGCTATCGGGCGTTTTCGATCCGAGACCCCGGATCGATGCGTGATTTTGATATGGATCAGTGCCGGAAGTGGCGGATCCCCGTCGTCATGCAGGTCACGCCATGCTCGTTGCACAGGTCGTAGGTGTCCTGATCGCGTTTGGATCCGCCAGGATGGACGATCATGGTGACCCCCGCATCGATGAGGACCTGCGGGCCGTCGTTGAATGGGAAGAACGCGTCAGAGAACGCGATGGCACCCTTCGCGAGCTCCCCGGCCTTGTGCACCGCGCCCCGGCATGACGCCACCCGGTCCATCTGCCCTGCACCCGCGCCAAAGAGGCGGACCGCGCCAGAATCGGATTCCGGGTCAATCCCACCGATGAGAACGGCATTGGAGCTGAGCGATCGACACATGTTCTCGAGCATCGCCGCGGCGTCGATCCGCTCGGATGAGGCTTCGGGTCCTGCCGCGTGCGTCCATTCGCTCGGGTTGGGCACGATCAGATCGCGCTCCTGCATCAACGCCCCGCCGGGGAGGAACTTGAGTTCGCGACTGATGTTTGGTGCGTCCTGTGCGACCTTGAGGATTCGGAGGTTTTTCCAACGCTCCTGCAAGAGTGAGAGGGCGTCGTCGTCGTAGCCCGGCGCGATCACGATCTCAAAGAAGGTCCCGTCCGCCGCGATGCGTTGGGCACCCTCAATATCGATGGGATTCGTCGTAGCCAGGATTCCACCGAAGGCCGCCATCGGGTCGCCCGCGATGGCTCGATCGATCGCGTGGGCACAAGTCGATGCGCTCGCGGCTCCGCATGGGTTGGTGTGTTTCACCACGCAGGTGTTGAACGCGTCTGGCGCGGTGCGGGCCATGGATCGAACGAGCTCGAGTGCCGCGGAGGCGTCATTGATGTTGTTGTAGCTGAGGGGCTTGCCATGGAGCTGCTCAGCATCGAGGAGGGTTCCCGATGGTGCGCCGATCTGTTTGTAGACGGAAGCACTCTGGTGGGGATTCTCGCCGTACCGGAGTTCGTCCTGACGACGGAACGCGATGGGCATCGTCGCGGGCGCTTCGGTTTCATTGCGGAGAAGCCACTGCGAGATCATCGCGTCGTACGCGCCCGTCTGGGTGAACGCCTGCGCAGCGAGGCGCTTCCGGAGATCGAGGGTCGTTGCGCCATCGTTGGATTTGAGCTCGCTCAGGAGCTCGTCGTATTGGGAAGGATCGGTAACGATCGCGACAGAAGCGTGGTTCTTCGCGGCCGAGCGGACCATGGACGGCCCGCCGATGTCGATCTGCTCGATCGCCTCGGGTTCGGTCACGCCGGGCTTGGCGATGGTGGCCTCGAAGGGGTAGAGGTTCACGACGACGAGGTCGATGGGCTTGATGTCGTGCTCGTGCATGGATTGCACATGGGTATCGAGATCGCGTCGCGCGAGCAGCCCGCCGTGGACCTTGGGGTGGAGGGTTTTCACACGCCCGTCCATCATTTCTGGGAAGCCGGTGAGCTCGTCGATGGAGACGACGGGTATCCCCGCGTCCTGGATCGCCTTGGAGGTGCCCCCCGTCGAAACGATCTCGACGCCCAGATCGTGGAGTGATCGGGCGAGATCGACGATCCCGTCTTTGTCGGAAACGGAGATCAGCGCCCGCGTGACCTTGACGAGTGTGTTCGTCGAGGCGGTGGGGGCGCTGGCCGCAGCGTCTGCTGTGGAGTTCATGATGTGCTCGCGTTGTGCGGGGTTATGGTGGAGTGAGAGTGGTTTGGCTTATCGGCGTCCGAACTTGGACACGCCGCCTTCTCGTGTGATGACATAGATATTGCCGTCGACCTGCGAATCGGTACGGATACCCGAGACGCCGCTGAGAGGGGTACGGGCGAGGATGTCGCCACGCTCTTTGTCAATCGCGAGCATCTCGAACCCTGAGTACACAATCAACTCAGAATCATCGACGACCGTGAGGACCCACCCGCCGATCTCAGGGTTGTTCCACACGATGTCGCCTGTCGCCGCATCAATAGCCATCAGGCCCTGATCGCGGGTTGACGCGTACACGATGCCCTCGTGGAGGGTGTGCTGGACGGTGACGGGGGCGCTGGAGCGGACACGCCAGAACCGGTACCCATCAACGATATCGAATGCGTAGAGGGACTGATCGAGCGATGCGATGTAGAGCCCGAAGTAATCTGTGAGCAGATTCGTATCGGATCCCCCCGCGATTCGGGTGGTCATGCCCGTGTGTGCGTTGGTTGCATCGAGGGTGCGGATCTCGCCTTTTTCGGAGATCGCGGCGATCATGCCCTCGCCCAGATCGATCGCCGGCTGATGGATCGGGCCGTCGAACTTGTAGGACCAGAGCTTGAAATCGTTTGTCATCTGGAACGCGAAGAGCTCACCGGAGAGTGTGCCAAATATGGCGAGGTTGTCCATGAGCAATGGCGGGGTATTGACGAGGGTGCCCAGCGAATCGCGATCAAGAGTGTTGCCATTCTTGATATCGACCTCCCAGAGTTCCGTGTCGCTGGCGGTGTAGAGGATCCCATCGCGGAGGACCGGATCGACGAAACGCGTCGTCGGGCGATCGATCTGTCGAGACCATCGCACCTTGCCGGTGTTTGCTTCGAGGACGGAGAGGGTGGATCCTGAACCGATGAATGTGAGCAGGTCGTCGTACGCGGTTGCGTGATCGATGACGGCACCCTCCGCGAGTGGGGGGTACCCGGTCCATTCCCACATATAGCCAAGCTCTGCCCAGCCTTCGTGGTTGATCTTCCAAGGATCTCGAGCGGATGCAGAAGCGGTCTCCGTCGATTCAGAGTCGATTCCTTCGTCCCTGGAGCTCGTTTGCGTACTCGAGCACCCCGCGAGGGATGCGAGCGCGATCGAGAGGGCGAGTGTGCGGGTCGTGCGGTTGAACAGGGCCGAGTTCTCGAACATCGAGCGGTCTCCATGGTGCGTGGTCATCGCCACCTGAATCGGGGCGGAGGGGTCAAAGATGATAGCGAGCCGGGCGGGAATGCGGGTGCCGCGGCGGGCGATTTCTGGGCTCGGAAAGGGTCGTGTGTGACTGTTCGCACCCGATCGCGTAGGGTTCTGGCATGTTCACAGGCATTATTCAGCATGTTGGGCGTGTCGAGTCCGTCACCACGAGCCCATCGGGAGTGCGGATCACCATTGATCCGATGGGATGGGACCATGAACCCCGCCCCGGCGACTCGATCGCGAACAACGGGTGCTGTCTGACACTCGTGGACCCGATCACAGACCACGGCGGGTTGTTCACATTCGACGCGATCCCGGAAACCCTCGAAAAGACGACGCTCGGATCGTGGGAAACGGGGGATCGGGTGAACCTGGAGCGGGCGCTGCGGATGGGCGACACCCTTGACGGGCACCAGGTCCAGGGGCATGTGGACGGCACGGGTGAGGTGCTAGGCGTATTCACAGCCGACGGGTGGCGCGTTCGCGTGGGGTTGGATGAGGGGCTGATGCGATACATGATCCCCAAGGGCTCGATCACAATCGACGGGGTCTCCCTGACGCTCGCGGCGATGGACACGGACGCGGGGTGGATCGAGGTCGCCCTGATCCCCGAGACCCTCGACCGCACCAACCTGCCCGACCGGGTGGTGGGGGACCGGGTCAACATCGAGTGCGATGTGATGGTCAAGACGATCGTGCACACGATGGCGCGGATGGACATGAACACTCGCGATTCAGTACACTGATCCCATGCGTGTGCTCGGATTCGATCCTGGACTCTCTATCACCGGCTATGGGTGCGTGACTGGGGATGTTGTACGCCCGAGTATCGTTGAGGCGGGGGTGTTCCGGCTGACGAAACGCGGTGAGCCGCTGGCTTCAATCGGGGATCGGCTGGTCGAGCTCGAAGCAGATGTGCAGGGTCTCGTTGAACGGGTGAAGCCCGATCTGATCGCGATCGAGGGGATGTTTGCGCACAAGGACCATCCGGGCACAGTCGTGAAGATGGCGCATGCGCGGGGCGTAATCCTGCTAGTAGCCCGGCGGGCAGGTGTCGAGGTGTGCGAGCTCAAACCTGCAGAGGTCAAGAAAGCCGCGACGGGGTCTGGGCGGGCGACCAAGGAGCAGATGCAACTGAGCGTGCAGGAGATGTTCGGATTGCCCGAACTGCCCAAGCCTGCGGATCTCGCGGATGCGCTGGCGATCGCGTCGTGTGCGCTGCGCCGGTTTGAGTTTGAGTCCATGACGCGGTGAGGATTTGAGGGTGGCCCGATGGAGCCGTCCTCGGCTCCTTCGGGAACAGGCACAAGTGACCGACGAACCCGAAGGAACCCTGCGGGTTCCATCGGGCCACCCAGAGGATCTATCGCATAGAATCCTCCGATGAGCGATACGAACGCATCGGAACAGGTTGTCGCACAGGTCCTGATTGTCGAGGACGAGCCCGAGCACGCGGATGTCATGGCGGAAGCGTTGCGGCGGCCGGGGCATATCTGCACGATCGTGCACGGGATCGAGGACGCGGCGAATGAGCTCCGGCACGGGTCGTTCGATGTCATTGTCACGGATCTCCGCATGCCGGAGAGCTCCGGGAAGGAAGGCGTCAACGGGGATGGCGGGAATGCGGGGATGCGTGTTCTTGAGCTCGCCGGCGAACTCCAACCCGACGCGGAAACGATCATGGTTACCGCGCACGGTGATGTGCCGACGGCACGCGATGCGTTCAAGCACGGTGCGTTCGACTTTGTAGAGAAACCACTGGATCTGGTGGTGTTCCGATCCGCGGTGAACCGGGCAGCGGACCAGGCGGTCTTGCGGAGCGAATCGGGCGAGCTCAAGGAACTGATCCAGCACGATGGATTCGAGGGGATTGTCGCCGGCAGCGAGCCCATGCGGAGGATTCTCAAGACTGTGAAAACGGTCGCGAACTCCAAGATCCCGGTGCTGATCACGGGCGAGAGCGGGACGGGCAAGGAGCTGATCGCGCAGGCGGTGCACAACAACTCGCCCAGGAGCGCCAAGCGATTCGTGACGATGAACTGCGCGGGGCAGGCGGAAAGCTTGCTCGAGGATCAGCTGTTCGGGCATGTGAAGGGCGCATTCACCGGGGCGGAGAAGGACCGCGAGGGTGTGTTTGCGTACGCCGATGGCGGGACGGTCTTCCTCGATGAGATCGGGGACATGCCTTTGGCGATGCAGGCGAAGCTGCTTCGTGTCTTGGAGAGCGGCGAAGTTGTGCGTCTGGGTTCCAATGATGCTCGCCATGTGGATGTTCGATTCGTGAGTGCGACGAACCGGGATTTCAACACCATGACCGCGGACGGCTCGTTCCGTCAGGATCTGTTCTTCCGGATCAACGGTGCACATATCCATCTGCCGCCGCTGCGTGAACGGCGCGAAGATATCCCCCGGATTGTGCGTCACGCGATTGCGAGGTTTGCGGGTGATCTGCTGCCGGGTCAGGCCACGCCGGAGATCACGGACGCGGCGTTGATGCGACTGACAGGGTACGCGTGGCCAGGAAATGTGCGTCAGCTGATCAATGTCGTGGAAAACATGGTCGTCATGGCGATCGGTGACCGGGACGACGAGGCGGAGACCGTCCGGGTGGATGTTGCGCACATCCCCGCGGAGATCTCCAGCATGGACGCGGATGGGCTGCCTGAATCGTCTACGACGCAGGCGGGGTCGCTCGCGGGCACAAGCCTTGAACAACTCGAGAAGCAGGCGATCCGTGAGACGCTCAAGCTGACCGGGGGGAATCGCGAACAGACCGCGAAACTCCTCGGGATCGGCGAGCGCACACTTTATCGGAAGTTGAAGGAATACGGATTGCGCTGATTGTGGCGGTGCTGCATGTGAGCGATCTTGGTCCCCCCCATTATCAAGTGAGTGGGGGCATTTCGTGCTGTCTGGACTTTCACGAGACCTCAATCCTGAGTGAACTCGGCTCCAAAACTATCCGATTTCAGAGATGAATCGAGGGGATTCATGCTGGGGGTAACCCGGCATGGGACTATGAAATCGCTTGGAGAGAATCTCTATGTCGCAGTACAGTCTAGATCAGGTCATGATGTGTCCGACTCTGCCATCGCTACCAGCGGTTGCCGTTCGGCTCTTGGAACTCACGGGCGATCCTGATGTTGCGATGGGTGACATCGCGAAGCTCGTGCAGCAGGATCAGGCACTCGCGGCGAAGGTGCTCAAGACCGTGAACTCGAGTTTCTACGGGTTGTCGAGCCCTTGCAGCTCGATCGACCGGGCGATGGGCTACCTTGGGCTCAACACGGTGAAGTCTCTCGTGTTGGGTTTCAGTCTCGTTGAAACGACGAAGGATGCAGAGGGCGGGTTCGACCTTGAGTCGCATTGGCGTCGAGCCATCATCGGCGCGACCGCGGCAAGGATTATCGCGAAACGGGTTGGCGGGCTAGATCCCGAGGACGCGTTTACCGCTTCACTGTTTCAGGATATGGGCACGCTCGCGTTCTACATGTCTCTGCGAGCGGAGTACGGCAAGGTCGTCGGCGCGGTGCCGCATTGGGATCTGTGCGAGCACGAACTCGAAACCCTTGGTTTCGATCACACCCGAGTCGGTGCCGAGCTTGCGTCCCGCTGGAAGCTGCCTTCCGAGATCGCGGACGCGATCCAGTTCCATCATAATCCCGACGCGTGCACCAACCAGAATCAGATTCTGGCACAGGTCGTCGCGAGCGGGGCGCTCACATGCAACTGTCTCGACCCCAATGCTCCGGGGACTTCGATGCAGATGCTCGAGCAGCGTATGAAGGCCTGGTTTGGGAGCAAGGCGCCAGAGGCCGAGGATCTACTCGGCGAGGTGAAGGAGACCGCCGAGACGCTCGCGAAGATGTTTGGGCAGGAAATCGGCTCGATCCCCAGTGCCGCAGAGCTGATCGCCGAGGCGCAGGAACAGGGTCTCGTGCATCAGGTGAGCATGCAACGCGAAGCGGATCAGCTTGCCCGAGAGGCGCTCGTGGACGGGTTGACACAGATCGCCAACCGCAAACGATTTGATGCGGAACTCAAGCGTGTGTATCAGGCCTTCGTGAACGAGGGCACACCTTTCGGGATCATCTTCTTTGATGCGGACCGGTTCAAGGGCGTGAATGATACATACGGACACGCGGCGGGCGATGCGGTGCTGATCGAGCTCGCGCAACGAACAACCGATGTCATCGGCAATGACGGGATCGCCTTCCGTTACGGCGGCGAAGAGTTTGCGGTGATTGTTGAGTCTCGCGATATCGATTTCTGTGCTGAGTTGGCGGAGAAGGTGCGTGAAGCGTTCGCATCCAAGCCATTCGATCTGCGCATGGTTGAGGGTGCTCCAGATGAACTCAAGGTGACAGCGAGTATCGGTGTTTCCAGCACGGACGCGGGAAGTCCGACCCGACTCTCCGGCGGCGAGCAGGTTGTGCACGAAGCGGACGAGAGTGTGTATGCAGCGAAGTCCGACGGTCGCAACAATGTCAAGGTTCACGGGCGGTACAGCCAGGTGACCGTCACCACGGACACCGGCTCGGTCGGGCAAAGCGCTGACCCCACGGTCAGCAACGCGGATGTGACCACTGCGAGCTATCGGATTCTTTTGGTCGAGGACGATGCGCTTGCGGCGACCCTTGTCATCTCATTGCTCAAACGACGCGGCAAGATCGAGGTCGAGTGGGTCAAGTCCGGCACGCAGGCATGCAACCTGATCGAGCAGGGCAAGCTCGAGGGGCATCGCTTGCCCAGCCTTGTCTTGTGCGATTTCAACCTGCCCGGGTGTGACGGGCACGAGGTTCTTCGCGTCATGCGAGAAAACGAGACACTCAGCGATGTGCCTTTCTTCATGCTTACGGGTAACAACGATCAACTCATGCGGGACGAATCCGTCCGGCGCGGTGTGTCGATGTATGTGCACAAGGATGAGTTCTGTTCCGATGTCAACAAATGGCTCGGCGAGATCATGAACGCGGGCAACACCCCGTCGGCCAAGGCGGCCTGATCGATTACCAATCGAGGGGCGAACGCCACGCGCTGGTCATCTCATCCACACCCGCATCGAGCGCATCCCATACGAATCGACCTGAGTCGTTGAGCACCCCGAGCACCCGCATCGGGGTGTCTCCAAGTGCGCTCTTGATGCTCTCGGGATTCTCGACTTCGAGGACATAGCACGATGGGGATTCATCGAACGCGATCGACCAATCGAGCGAGGCGTCTGCGTTGAACCCGATCGATGAATCGTTCGATGACCCCGCGATGAGCATCTCTGCGATGGCGCAGACGACCCCGCCGTCGGAGACATCGTGGGCGCTTCGGATCAACCCCTGCTTGATCAGGCCGTGGATCTGACGCGCGAGCTTGGGGCCTGTTTGCAGATTAACACTCGGCATGTCTTCGCCAGGGACGAACCCAAGTTGGTGTGCGTGCGAGCCCGCGAGCTTGCCCTGAGGTTGCCCGACGAGGACGAGGGCGTTGCCGGGGGTTTTCGCGTCGGAACTGACGCAGGTATCGAGATCGTGCACGATCCCCATCCCCGTGATGAGGAGGGTGGGGGGGATCTCGATGGTCTCGCCCGTCTCGGTGGTGAACTGGTTGTTGAGGGAGTCCTTGCCCGAAACGAACGGGGTCCTGTAGGCCTTGGCGCCGTCGTAGCAGGCGTGGGCGGCGCGGACGAGCGATCCGAGGTTTTCTTCTTTGCCGCACGATGGCCAGCAGAAGTTGTCGAGGATCGCGATTCGGTCCGGGTCGGTCCCGGTGCACACAAGGTTGCGAACACACTCGTCGATGGCCGCGAGGGTCATGGCGTACGGGTCGTCGCTCAATCCCGTTGCGAGCCCACACCCGACCGCGAGACCCTTGTTGGTACCCGGCACGGGTTCGATGACGGACGCGTCGGACGGACCGATCCCGCGCGGGCCGTTGAGGGGCTTGATGACGGTGTTGCCCTGCACCTGATGATCGTACTGGCGCACGATCCAGTGCTTGGACGCGATGTTGGGGTGCGCAAGCAAGGCGAGGAGTTGATCTTTGGGATCTGTACTCGAAGCAGACTTTGTCGAAGTGGTCGTCTTGGGTTCCCACTTCGCACTGCGCGTGGGCATGGGGATGCCCTCGTGGAGGAAGTGCATGGGTAGGCGCCCGACCTCGTACTCGTTGAAGTTAAGGATGAGCTGGGCACTGTTGGTTCCGAAGTATCCGAGGTTTGCGAGTTCGACATGCTCCTCGTCGCAGATCTTCTGGAGCGCGGGCAGGTTCTCTTCGGGGACGGAGAGGACCATGCGTTCCTGGGCTTCGGAGATCCAGATCTCGGTGTAGCTCAGTCCTTTGTATTTGAGGGGGGCCTTGTCGAGCTCGACGAAGGCGCCGATCTTCTCGCCCATCTCGCCGACGGCGGAGGAGAACCCGCCCGCGCCGCAATCGGTGATCGCGGAGAAGAGGGGGCCGCCCTCGGCATCGCGTGCACGCATGATGGCGTCGAGGGTGCGTTTTTCTTCGATGGGGTTGCCGATCTGGACCGCGTGGGAGAACTCGTCGGCGTGGGTGTCGGTGAGCTCGGCGGAGCTGAAGGTCGCCCCGTGGATGCCGTCGCGACCGGTCCGGCCGCCGAGCGCGATGATGCGATCGCCGGGTTTGGCGTCTCCCGCGATCAGGTCGGCGGGCATGATGCCGATGCAGCCGCAGTAGACGAGCGGGTTGCCGATGTACCGGTTGTCGAAGGAGACCGCGCCGTTGATGGTGGGGATGCCCATGCGGTTGCCGTAGTCGCGCACGCCGGCGACGACCTGGGTGAGGATCTGTCGCGGGGGGAGGCAGCCGGCGGGGACATTGTCCGTATCGGGGTTTGCCACGCAGAAGACATCGGTTGAGGCGATGGGCTTGGCCGCGAGTCCGGTGCCGATGATGTCACGGATGCACCCGCCGATGCCGGTGGCGGCGCCGCCATAGGGCTCGAGGGCGCTGGGGTGATTGTGTGTCTCCACCTTGATGCAGACGCTGTGGTCGTCGTCGAAGCGGACGATGCCCGCGTTGTCCACGAATACGGATTGGGTCCAATCGAGGCCCTCGTCGATGAGCTCGAAGGTGGCCGCGGCGACGGTGGCCTTGAGGAGGTTGTTGATTGTGATCGAGCCGTCCTCGTTGACCTCATGGTGGGGGCGCGAGGACCAATCGATGCCCGCGATCTCGGGGCCTTTGTAGTTGATGGTGGCTTTGAGGGTCTTGTGGACGCAGTGCTCGGACCAGGTCTGGGCGAGGGTCTCGAGCTCGATATCGGTGGGCTCGCGGTCGAGGGCGATGTACTCGTGGCGGATCGCACGCATCTCATCGAGCGAGAGGAACAGGTGTCCCTCGCGTGAGAGCTTTTCGAGCCCCGCGTCGTCGAGATCGCGGATGTTGACATGGGTGACATGGAACTCGTGCGTGTGCCCCTTGGGGAGCTGCTCGGGGTGGAAGGGCACGGCGTGGACCCCGGCGACGACGGGGTTGGCGAGGAGTCGGTTCGCGATGGTCTGGGCCTTGGCGTCAGAGATTCCGAGCAGGTCGTAGCGTTCACCCGTGGAGACCTCGGCCTTGATGCCGATCAGTGCTTCGATCGCGTCGGCGACGGATTGTGCGGGCGGGTCCATGACACCCGGGAGAGGGTGGATCTCGACGAGGGCTCCGCGGGCCGAGCTCGAACCGATTTCGGCGCGTTCCACGACGGGGTTGCAGAGCAGCTGCGAGACGATCAGATCGAGCTGGGCGTCCGTCAGGGGCGATTCGATGAGGTAGACGCGTGCGGAATGGGCACCCTCAAGCTCGTACCCGAGCTCGTTTGCCCGGCGGAGCAGGGTCTCGGCGCGGGGGTCTCCCGCGTGCTCGGTGGGGTGAATCTCGATGCGATGGACGAGCTGCTCGTCGTGGTCGCGGCGGGTTGTGGACGCGTCGGCGGGTGCGGCGGGGGTGCTCATAAGTGGATCGTAGACCCGGCGCGGGTGGAGGTGGCGGGCGCGGGGGGTATGATGCACGATGATGACCCGCAAGGACGCGATTTCGGATGACTCATCGGGTGACGCACCCGCGGTCGAACTGTTCACGGATGGTGCGTGCTCGGGGAACCCCGGCCCGGGCGGGTGGGCGTTCCTGCTCCGGCACCCACGATCGGGCAAAGCGGTCGAGCGCAGCGGCGGCGAGCGGGAAACCACGAATAACCGGATGGAGTTGACGGCGGTCATCGAGGGATTGTCCGCGCTGACGCGATTTTCCGTCGTTGAGCTGTATTCGGACTCGCAGTATGTGCTCAAGGGGCTCAAAGAATGGATGCCCGGGTGGAAGAAAAAGGGTTGGAAGACTGCGAGCAAGCAACCGGTCAAGAATGTCGATCTGTGGAAGCAACTCGATTCCCTCAAGGATGAGCACGAGATCCGTTTCCATTGGGTCAAGGGGCATGCTGGGCACCCCGAGAACGAGCGGGTGGATGAGCTCGCGGTGATCGAGCGGGATAAGTTCGCCCGGCGATGATGCCAGTATAAAGAAGGATGACGCGGTTCGGTCTGTGCGGGTTGGGGGACCTGCGCGATGGGCGTGCGTTATTTGCTTGCCATCCTGACCCGCACGACCCGCACGCATTTCGCATTGTCACCCTGCACGGGCGTGAATCGGGCGCTCGGAATCGTCGATGAACAGGGAGGATGCGGGCGATCGTTCGTCCGCATCGAGCTTGGACTGCACCCGGGAGACAGCCGTGGAACTTGATGCCATTCTTCGTCACGCGCATGAGGCAGACGCTTCGGACATTCACATCGTCGCTGGGGAGCCCGCATCATTGCGTGTGCATCAGGTGATGACACCGATGAGCGAGGAGCCGATGTCCCCCGAACTCGTCGCAAGCATGTTTGAACAGATGTCCGGCACGGAGACACGCGAAATTTTTAAGCGTGAGAAGGATGCGGACTTTTCATATGAGGTTCCAGGGCTCGCCCGATACCGTGTGAACGCGCACATGCAGAAGGGCGTGATCGGGTTGGCGCTTCGTGCGATCAAGACGAAGGTGCCGCCGCTCAATGCGCTCGCACTGCCAGAGGTGATCGCTCGCTTGACCTACCTCCCGCGTGGTCTGGTGCTCGTGACGGGCGATACCGGTTCGGGTAAGTCCACCACGCTCGCGGCGATGATCCAGGCGATGAACCAGCGCTACCGCAAGCACATCATTACGCTCGAAGATCCGGTCGAATACCTGTTTGATTCGGATCAGTGTCTGATTGAGCAGCGAGAACTCGGTCGCGACATGATCAGCTTTGCCTCTGGGCTCAAGCACGCGCTGCGTCAGGATCCCGACATTATCCTCGTGGGCGAAATGCGTGACCTGGAGACAACGGGTCTCGCGATCAGCGCGGCGGAAACGGGCCACCTCGTGCTCTCGACCCTGCACACGGTCAACGCGTCGCAGACTGTTTCCCGAATCATCGATATGTACCCCGGCGGTCAGCAGAATCAGATCCGCTCGATGCTCTCGACAACGCTGCAGGCCGTGATCTCGCAGACCCTGTTCACTCGCTCCGATCGCCCGGGCATGGTTCCCGCGGTGGAAACGCTCTTGTGCACTCCTGCGGTCCGCAACCTGATCCGCGAGAACAAGATCTTTGAAATCCCCAATGTGATCGAGACCAGCCGGGCAATCGGGATGTGCTCGCTGGACGGCTCGATCGCGGAACTCTACTTCAACGGGACGATCTCGAAGGAGGACGCGATCGCGAAGGCCGTCTTCCCCGACAAGCTTGAGCGTCAGCTCGTAGCCTGATTCCCATACTCGATTCGTGATGATGAGGAGCTGAGATGCCCAACTACCGTTTTCAGGTCAAAGCGCAGGACGGAAAGATTCAATCCGGCACGATCGCAGCCGACAGCGCGACAGCTGCCGCTGCAATTTTGCGCAACCAGGGCGTCCATGTTCTCGCGGTCGATCAGGACAAGGGAAAGGTGCAGGGCGGTGGGCTCGCGGATGCGTTCGCATCGATCAACTCCAAGAAACCCACCCAGAAGCAGGTTCTCGACTTCACGACTCAGCTCTCCGTCATGATCCGGGCGGGGATCAACCTCCGCGCGGCTCTGGATGGGATCGCGGATCAGACCGAGCACCGTCAGTTCAAGAAGGTGATCAACGAGCTCAAGGCGGATGTGGAGAGCGGTAAGCAGTTTTCCGAGGCGCTCCAGCGTCATCCGAAGCTCTTCGGCCCCCTGTACATCAACATGGTCCGCGCGTCCGAAATGTCGGGTTCGTTCTCGGAGATGCTTGATCGGATCGCCGGGTACATCGGTCAGCAGATCGAGACTCGTAAAATGGTCGTCGGTGCCTCGATCTATCCCGCGATCATCGGATTGATGGCTGTTACGGTCACGGTGTTCCTGCTGACCTTTGTGCTTCCCAAGTTCTACACAATCTTTGAGGGCAAGGAGGATGTGCTCCCCTGGGCGACGAACTTCCTGATGATGCTCTCGCAGACGCTGATGAAGCAGTGGCCGTTCCTGCTGGGGGGGCTCGCGGTCTCGGGCGGTGCGTTCTTTGCTTTCGCGAAGACGGATGTGGGGGCGTTCTGGATCGACAAGATGAAGCTCTCGATCCCTGTGCTGAGCGCCATGTTTCGATCGTTGTACATCACCCGGTCGCTGCAGACCATGGGGCAGCTGATCAATGCTGGTGTGCCGATGCTCGATACCCTCACGATTACCGGTGAGATTTCTGGTAATAAGCTGTTTGAGGGCATGTGGCGCAAGGTACACGGTTCGGTGAAGCAGGGCCGGAAGGTCGCGGAGCCGTTGCAGGGGTCTGGGATCCTTCCGAAAGCGGTCGTGCAGATGATCGCCGCGGGCGAGGAGTCCGGTAAGCTCGGCGAGGTGCTCGACGAGATCTCTGTGTTCTACGCGAAGCAGCTCAAGGACCACATCAAAGCGGTTACCGGAATGATCGAGCCCATCATGATCATCATAATGGGTTCAGTCGTCGGATTTATCGCTATGGCGATCATCCTTCCCATCTTCAAGATGAGCCAGATCGTCTCGTAATGGAAGCTGTAGGATGATGAATCCCCTTAACCACCCAATCCGACGCGGCGTACGCCCGAAGCGCAGGGACGCGCAGGGGTTCACCCTGATCGAGACCTCGATGGCCACGGTCATCATCGGTGTCGGGGTCCTGGCGATGGTGGATGCGCAATCCGCGTTCATCGTATCCAACCAGTGGTCTTCGCATGCCGCGAGCGCAACCTTCCTGGCCAATGAGATCCGCGAGTACACCCGCAATCTGCCGAAGCACGACCCGGTGACGGGGATCTCGCTTCAGGACGATGGTGATGGCAACATGGTGATCACGGGTTGGGGCGTCGACGCCGGCGAGGTTGTTGTAGATGACTTCGATGATCTCGACGATTTCAACGGGATCACATTTTCTTTCATCGGAACGGCAGACATCAACGACAACGACCTGCCCGGGCCCATCAACTCGTTCGGTGAGGTTATCCCGAATCTGACGCTCGACGGCTCCGAAGAAGGTTCGACTACCAACGGCGTGTTCAGCGGACAGGCGATGCAGGGTTGGTCGCAGACGATCATTGTGGAGAAGGTGGATCCGTTCGATACCTCGGAAGTCCTCGATGAGGCATATTTCGAGGAAGAAAACGGGTCGTTCCCGGGGCGTGAAGTGGATGAGTACCCGCTACGCATGAGCGTGCAGGTGTTCTATCAGGGGGTCAATGACACCGAAGCAGAACTGGTCACGACAGTTACCTGGATCGTGCCCTGATCGGAGATTGACACCATGCGGAAGATCGCAACGAAAACTCAACGCAAGCATGGCAAGCGGCTCCCGATCTCACGGCGTGGGATCGCGTCCGTGTTGTCCATGATGTTCTTGATCATCTTCGGCTCCCTGGTCGCGGCGATGGCCGTCGCGTCCACAGGCAACATCCGTACGGCGAATATGCACCTGCATGTGATGCGTGCGATGAGCGCTGCAGAAACAGGGCTCGCGGTTGCCGAGCATCGGTTGAACGAGGCCTCGTCGCGTTTCATCGTGGCGGAGAGCAATCTTGATGCGGATATTACCTGGGCGCTCTGGAAGGGTGACTCGGGGCTGATCGGGAGTTACATGGTCGCGCCGCCCCGCGACGGGTATTCCGAGAGTGTGGATCCTTCGGGGATCGCTGAGGCGTTGGTGAACTCGCACGCGGCTGATGTGAACATTCTCACCGGGTTTGATTACATCGATACCCCTGCGATTTCCACCGCGCCAACTGACATCACCTCGGGCATCTATGAAGGCAGCTATTGGGTGAACACCCCGCCGGTTCTGTTGTCCGAGTGGGAGGACCCTGAGAACTCGAACCCGCCACCGGCGTATCAGATCCGATACGCTCCGCTCGCGGGTGGGAACATGATCCGCGTCATCGTCGAGGGGATCGTGTACGACTTCCAACGCAACAACAAGCCGATCCGACGGATCATCACGCGTGATTACCAGATCATCAAAACAGTCGACCAGGCAATCATTTCGCATTCGAAGATCCTGATCGGAAAGAATGTTCAGATCGAGGGTGAGCTCGGCGCTCGATTCGACGAGGTCGATTTCGCCGCGGGTGATCCGATCGTGATGCGGTCGGATTTCCTTGGGCTTGATCCTGTTCTCGATACCAAGATCCAGGAGTTCTTCCTGGGACTGAGCACGAACGATGTCGACGGAGATAACCGCCTCCGAGTGGGACACCCGATCGAGGGAGCGGGTATCCCCTCGGATGCGGATTTCGATGGTGACGGTGAGAATGATGGCGCATTCAATGACGCCACGCAGGACGGCTATATCGACGAGATCGATATCTTCATCCGCCATTATGACACCAACGGCGACAACCGGGTGACCCTCTCCGCAGATCTCATCGCGGGCACACGCGCCGGACTTGATGGCAGCACACCCGAGTTCGTGGGCTCCGGCGGTGAGGTTATTGATGAAGATCTTGCTCTGCTGATCGACGGCGGGCATCCGGACCGAAACGAGAACGGCGTCTTCGGCTTCCTTGATGTGAACAACGATCGCATCTATCAGCCCGAAGACGAAGATCCTTTCGATTACGACGGCTTCCACAATGTTTATCCTGATGAGGAGCTGGGCTGGCGCGACGGGTACATCGATGCGATGGATCGGTACGCGAAGGTTCATGGTCGTCTCGTCTTCAAGGTCGAGGCGAGCGATTGGGAATCAAATCAAGGCGCCATCGAGGAGCGTTTGCGCGGTGCGATCGTTCCAGAGGATGATGAGTCTGCACTCGAGTTCGGTGCCGATGACTTGACGCTTCCCGATATCAACGCGAGCAGCTTCGCGGATACGGAGAACGCCTTGATCGCTGCCGCGGATGGTGACCCGTTCTGGCAGCAGGTCGCGGATCAGCTCGGGACTGATGTCTCGTCGCTCAGCGCCTGGACTCTGGATATGAACTCGGTGGATGAGGATGATCCTCATCTGTTCCCTGTTTGGGAAGATTCGGACTATGACGGGCTCCCGGATAATCATCTTTGGGCTTACTTCGAGAATGCGCCGTACAACTCACCGAGCTATTCGGATGTGTACTGGCGTCCGGTGTTCGAGAACATGGTCTTCCGGAATGTGAAAGTGCCTGTCGGGCTCAATGGCTTGTTTGTGAACTGCACTTTCGTCGGTTCCACGCATGTCGAGACCTATACACAGAATGTGCATCCGCTCTGGTCGGAGTATGGTGCGAACATCCTGGACACGGATGGTCGTCCGACACCCAAGTTCCCACGCTTTGTGTATGGCGATGATGCGGGCGAGGATGCGAGCAATGCTCCACCAACACTCCCGAGCACGGCGGTACCGCCGGATCAGATGATCCTCATGACGAATGTCTCGATCTCTCCGCTGGATACGGGCGATGTGCCTCAGAGCGAGATCGGATCGTTCGGGGAGAGCTACAACCTGCTGCCGGATCCGATTGTGATCGACGGCAAGCGTGTCGTGGATACGAAAACACTGTCAAACAATGTTCGCTTCCATGATTGCCTGTTCGTGGGATCGATCGTGTCGGACACACCTGTGGAGTACACACAGGTTCGCAACAAGCTGCAGTTCACGGGAGCGACTCGTTTTACGACGGTTCATCCCGACGAGCCAGATAACTCGAACCTGAACCCGGACGACAACGATATGGATACCATCCTGACGAGTTCGATGATGCTGCCGAACTACTCGGTGGATCTGGGCTCGTTCAACTCGCCTCCTGAGCAGAACATTGCGCTTCAGGGCGCGATCATCGCGGGTGTTCTGGATGCGCGTGGCAATACCACGATCGACGGTGCGCTGCTGCTCACCTTTGATCCGACGCATGGCGAGGGCCCGCTCGTGGATGTCTTTGGCAACCCGATCGGGAATCCTGCGGGGTTCAACGCATCCCTCGGATATTTCGGTTCTGGCGACGGCGATTACGAATCCATCGACCCCAACGATCTCCCGATTGTCGGTGGTGTACGCATCATCGGGTATGACACGAACGGGGATGGTCTGGCGGATGTGTCGTACGAAGAACCACAGCCCGCGGGGTCGACACCGGTGCCTTTCAATGGCTTCGGCAAGATCCGCGTGCGTCACAACCCCAACATGCGTCTTCCCTCGGGCCTCTTGCTCCCGTTGTCGATGCCGCCGGTTTCTGGTTCATACCAGGAGGGAACCTACTGATGCAAATGCGTCGCACTCCATCACGATCGCCGCGACGCGGGTTCAGTATGATCGAAGTCCTGATCTCGCTCACGATCACTTCAACCTTGCTTACCGCGACGATGGCCGCGTTGAATACTTCTTTTAAGGGATATCAGGTTACGAGCGAGGGTGCGTCGACGAATGTTGTGGCGCGCATCGTGATGCAACGATTGACCGCGATGATCCGTACGGGCGATTCGTTCGGGCCGTACCCGGTGAACCCGGTTCTGACGCCGGAGATCGAGTCGGATTACATCGAGTTCGTCTCATTCCGTGAGCTCTCTACGGGCACGGAGCGTGTGACACGGCTTGAGCGTCGCGATGCGACTGGAAATGACGGACCGTACGAGCTGTGGTACATCGTGACAACCTATGTGGACGGGACCTATGAGGATCAGGATACCGCGCCGCTGCTGTCGGGTCTCAACGATGTGAAGTTCGTGATGGAATACGATGTCGGTCCGCGTCTGAAGCGGGCGACAGTGGATCTGATCATTCAGCCCGACGACATGCAGGATCTGACTGTCGGCTCCTCACTCGCCGCGCCGACGATCCGTCTGGTCGCGAGTGCATCGCCACGCCTCAACGATTGATTTTTGCTGGATCGTCTGGATTTCGCGCGAGTGTAATCCGTCTGCTGAGGGTCGTGGAGATCGGTGGATAGTTCATCTCGAAGCGAGTGCCCTCGAACGCATCGAGCGGTTCCTGGATGCGTTCGGTGACGAAGGTCAACAGCTTTGAATACCAGTTGATATGGGGTGTGTAGGCCCCCTTGGCCGTCTGCGCGATGCTGCGGTGTGTTTCGTCGATGTGGATTGATTGTCGATCGAAGAACTCTTCCCGGTTGATATGCGGGTAGGTGAGCCGATCGAGCAGATGTGTCACGGGTTCGCCGACGGATTCGATGTCTTTGTGAACGAAGTAATCGAAGAGGACCCGCTCGACGGGGGCTTGCAGCAGCACCATGAAGCCCGCGGTCTCGAGGTGTGCGCTTTCGATCGGGGTGTAGCGGGGGTAGATGTTGGTGAGATAGCTCCCGAATACGCAATCCGTCATCCCCAGGTTGCCGACAGGGCCGGCTGCAAGGTTGAAGCACTTGTAGTCGCCGTTGACTTCGACCTCGATCTCCGGTTCACGCGGCTCGCAGAAATCGGGCAGGAGCTGGAGCTGCCCTTCTTCGTAGCCTCGTGGGTCAAGGGGCACTTTCTTGATGTGTACGGCATTGCCCTCCGCGTCATGAACGGCTTCATAGCTCATCGGCCATGGTCTTTCACCCAAGCGGCGGAAACCGATGTACCCGGTGACATGTGCGGCGTCGACCATGTCCGGGTCTTCCTTCGAGGGGAGAAGGAACACGGTCACGAACCGAGTTTGTGCCTGTACGCCCCAGACTGAGCACGCGCCCTCGAAGAGCGTGCGTCGAGCGCGTTCCCGGTCCTGTTGCGTCGCTTTCTCGGTCTGGTTGGCGAGAAGCATCGCGAGTGTCTTTCGACTCCCGGTGCATGCTGCGATTGAAGCCTCGTAGTGATCGACAGATTCGATGAGTTGATCGATCAGGGATTGGTCCGCGCCGAGTTCAATGCACCTGGCCGCGAATCGCAACAGGCTTGATTTCCCCGGCACATCGTGAGCGACACTGGCGCTGTCATCTGCCCGCACGATCCGAGAGAGTCTCCAGGCGAGTCCACGATTGAGCCCCAGATCGCGTGCGAGCTCTCGCGTCTTGGTTGGATCGAGGTCACTGGCCTCGAATAGGTCGAGGACGCATGTTCGCACATTGTAAAAGGAGTCAAGGACATCCCCTACTGAGGCGGTCTCTGCCCCCCTTGATTTGGTGTTTGTGGGTGTCATGCGATGTGAAGCTCCGGTTTCATATGGATGAATGGTACAGGGTTGAGGAGTATTTGACAACGGAAAAATGTCATACAAAATGTCAAATTTGACAGTTGACTCTCGTCCCTCTCCGTTGTAATTTGATCGGAACACCTCCTGAGGGAGATCGAACTCGGGTGAGTTCTACAAGACCACCTCACATGCATAGAGAAAGAACAAGGAGAGAAGACATGAACCGCACACGACAGATTTCACTGGTTGGATTGGCATTCGCATCCAGCATCGCATGCGCAAGCGTGGATGTTTCGGTCGGGGCGAGCGCACCGACATATGGGACCACGCTTAACTTTGATGAGGCGGGTGGTCCGACCGGGAGCGGGATCGCGCACGACTCATGGTCGGGGATCGGGGTCAGCTCGCTGTACGGGCTTGACGGGAACACATTCGTTGACAACCTGAACGCGACCCCCGGATTCGGTTGGTTGCCCAACAACAATGTGATGGTTGGCAACTTTGGTGTTGCGATCGAGTTCGATACGGATGTCACTGAGTTCTCGGCACAGGTTTGGGACAACGCGGGCCCCGCGGACTTCATTTCTGGCGGGATGATCGCGGTCGCGGAGAAGGACGGCGTCGAGGTTGGCTCCTTCTTCTGGGAGTTCCCGATTTACGGCCCTGGCGGCGACAACTGGTTCAACTTCACGACGAGCGGTGGCGATTCCTTTGATCGCGTTGCATTCGTCGGTTTCGCATTTGTGAGCCCGCAGACCATCATCGACAACATCTCATTCAACACGGTGCCAGTTCCGGGCACCGCGTCGCTTCTCGGGTGTGGTCTGTTGACCCTCTCGCGTCGCCGCCGTCGATAAAACTCTCTTTTCCATCGGTGCACCCCAAGACGATGCACGCTGTGCCCGTTGCCTTTACCGGGGCAACGGGGCATTTCTGAAACTGAAACCACAAGGACACGACATGAGACCACTGAAACTCAGCACCCTGGGCACGGTATGTGCGGCGACGATCGCGTGTGGATGGGGGCATGCACACGCGCAGACCGCCACTTTCCTGCCGGATTTCTACTTCGTGAGCGACCTGTCATACGACGGGACAGTTGCGACGGGGAATCTGGTGGGGCCCTACGAACCGTTCATTTGGAGCGAAGCCAATGGGGTCGAACTCATTGGTGGTGGGACTCTGGAAGTCATCGGCGTCGCGGCGGGTACGCCGGATATTTCGCATGATGGAACTCGGGTCTCTGCATCGATCATCGATGAGACTGGCTCGTACCTCACGCTCGGTTATTGGGAGAATCAGCAGTGGAACTCTGTCGTTGAACTCGGCGAGCCCGGGACTGCCACGCTTGATTCGAACATCGGATCGGCGTGGGCTCTGTCCGGGGACGGCGAAACGATCGGGGGGTTCGTCTGGGGTGCTGGCACAAACTATGGAAACGCCGTGCCTAGTACCTGGTCGGAGACAACCGGGCTTGTGATGCTCGATGTTGATCCGGGTCGGAGTGCACGCGTGGATGCGTTGAACCTCGATGGCTCGATCGCGGTGGGATGGGAAGAACGCCCCGATGGCGCGTGGCAACCCACCGTCTGGCGACATGGCGTGAAGATGCGGTTGTCGCCGAATGAGGCCTTCACCGGATGCGAGGGCGTCAACTCCTCGGGAGATATCGTCGTGGGATACTCCTTTGAGGTCTCAACACAGAATCGAGTGGCAACGATCTGGCGTTGGGACGGCAATGCGTACATCGAACAGAAACTCCCGCTGCTTCCCGGCACGCCGGCGTTCAACGGTTGGGCAGTCGCGAACAGTGTTTCGGACGACGGCTCCATCGTAGTAGGGTCCAACTATTACAGTTTTAATCCCGGCGGTACTGCGGATGGGATCGTGTGGACCGAGGAAACCGGTCTTGTTAACGCGATGGACTATTTCACTTCGCTCGGCTTTGAGTTCGACGATGAGATCGACATCATCGGGGTATACGCGGTTTCTCCTGATGGATCGACCTTCATTGCCGACTACTTCAACAGTCGATCCGGACTTGTCGGGAGTGTCATCCTGCGCCTGCCTCGCGCGTGCGTCGCGGATTTGAACGATGATGGGACGCTCGATTTCTTTGATGTGAGCGCGTTCCTGGGTCTGTACCAATCGCAAGACTCCGCCGCGGATTTGAACGGCGATGGCGTGCATGACTTCTTCGATGTATCCGCATTCCTCAGCGCGTATAACGCCGGCTGCCCCTGATTCAGATCGAAAGCACAATACAAGGAATACCCCATGAAAACTGCTTATCTCACCCTCCCGATGATGACACTGATTGCGCAGAGTGCAATCGCTCAATCGGTCACTGTTCTTCCCAGTAACTACTATGTTTCTGATCTGTCGTATGATGGTCGTTACGCGGCGGGAAACCTTGCTGGGCCTTACGAGACCTTCCGATGGAGCGAGCAGACCGGGCCTGTCCTGCTCGGGCGTTCCACGCTGCCCACGCTTGGTGTCGCGGCGGGCTCACCCGATATCTCGTATGACGGGCGATACATTTCTGCGTCAATCACGAACAGTACCGAGACCCTGATGACCCAGGGGCACTGGGATATGTACGCGGATGGTTGGGTCTCCCTCGATGTCGTCAACGAGCCGGATGCACAGGTTGTGGACGGCTCAATCAGCAGCGCGTGGGGACTCTCGGGCGATGGATCCACGATCAGCGGTTTCTATTGGAACACATCGGTTGGGGCAAGCCCGAGTATCTGGGAGCCGGGTTTCAGCCTGACTCCTCTCGAAGCAATCCCAGGCCGGAGCTGCCGCGTCAACGCGCTGAACTTTGATGGCTCTGTCGCGGTCGGATGGGAAGCGAGCGTGACCGGGCCCTGGCAGCCGCGGGCATGGCGGGATGGGGTCATGCTCGATCTTGATAAAACCGATGTTGGTTCCGTTGCCGAGGCAGTCAGCGCTGATGGCAAGTTCATCGCAGGGAATCTGTACGACCTCAATGTGATCTCGCGCGTGCCGGCATACTGGGAGTGGGACGGGCAGGAATACACAGGCCATATGCTCGGGTTGCTGCCCGGTACGCCCGTTGGCACGGGGTTTGGAATCGCGCGTGGGATTACCGATGACGGCAGCGTTGTGGTCGGCACAAACTACTACAGTTTCAGCCCGGGGGGAGCCGCGGATGGTTTCGTCTGGACTGCGGACACTGGTCTCTTGAACGCGATGGATTACTTCGCGATGCAAGGAATCGATCTGTCGGGGATCATCGATGTCCGGTCTGTCGATACTGTTTCGCCGGATGGTTCAACATTCGCGGTGTCGGGTATTGAGTTCGAGACGCTTGAGGTGCGTACGGCGCTTATTCGTCTTGACACACTGTGCGCAGTGGATTTTCAGCGTGACGGTCAGCTCAACTTCTTCGATGTCAGTGAGTTTATTCGTCAATACAACGATCAAGAGGTCGACGCAGACCTGAATCAGAATGGACGACACGACTTTTTCGATGTGTCCATATTCGTTCAGCAGTTCGCAAACGGTTGCCCATGATCTACTGCTGGAGTGCCGCTGCCTGAACGCTCCCTCTCGGTCAGGCACGGAGTTCCGCGTATCACAAGAGCAGCGCTCATTCAGTAGCGCTGCTCTTGCTTTTTTTACTTGTCACCGTACCCGTTCGGGTGCTTCTGGAACCAGGACCAGGCGCTCCCAACAACTTCATCGATATCGGTGATCTTCGCGTCCCAACCCAGCGCCGATTTGATTCGTTTGGGGTCGTTGTAGAGCGCAATCGCGTCGCCTGCGCGTCGTTCCGATTCATGTACGGGGAAATCCACCCCCGAAACGCGGCGAACGGAGTCGAGGATCTCACGGACGGAGTAGCCCTTCCCGATCCCAACATTGAATGCTTCTACTTGTCCGATCTCGATTCGGTCCATGGCACGCACATGCGCATCGATCAGGTCCTCGACATGGACATAGTCGCGAATATTGGTTCCGTCGGGGGTGGGGTAGTCAGTGCCGAAGATCGACATTGACTCGCGTTTTCCGAGTGCGGTGTTGAGCGCGACGGGGATGAGATGGGTCTCGGGCGCGTGATCCTCGCCCAGCACGCCCGTCCGATCGGACCCGGCGACATTGAAGTAGCGGAGCATCGTCAGCGCGATGGGGTTGTCCTCGCGTTGCCTTTTGGTCGCGTACTCCTTGAGAATGTGCTCGAAGTGGAGTTTGGTGGATCCGTACGGTGAAGTGGGGGATTGAGGGCAATGCTCTGGGACGGGGATCATGCCCTCCGGGGGATCGCCGTAGGTTGCGCACGAGGATGAGAAGATAAATCTGGATATGCCCTTCCTATCGTGTGCCGCATCGCACGCATCGAGGAGTCCGATCCCGGAGACGATATTGTTCCGGTAGTACCACAACGGGTCATCGACGGACTCGCCCACATATGCGAGCGCACCAAAGTGCATCACGGTGTCGAGATTGTGCTTGTTGATCGTTTCGAGCACGGTGGGGGTTTCCCCCAGATCAGACTCGATAAAAGCGAACTGATCGGGGTATTCCGCCGCGAGCAGGTTCATCGGGGTTATGTGCCCTCGATGGAGATTATCGATCGCGACGACATAATGCCCGTCCCGGAGTAGGCGTTGGCAAGCGTGTGATCCAATGTAGCCGGCGCCGCCGGTGACGAGAATACGCATTTAATCCCCTTCGGTTCGATCTCGGAAATGAATAGAGGTCCGCTTGGTTATTGATCGACGGAAGCCCCTCGAGTTGGACGATTGTACGACTCAGGCATCGTGGAGTTCGGATCGTTTCTGGCTGTACTGAACGCGGTGGGGGCGGAATCCGTACAATGGTGCTCGGTCCTATTACTCGTTCACGGAAACCGATGGCAGATTCATTTACTTCAGATTTTAAACGGTTCTTTTCCAGGGGTTTAGCGATTCTGCTTCCCACGGCGGTCACATTGTGGCTGCTCTGGCAAGCGTTCGGGTTCGTGTATAACACCGTTGCCCAGCCGATCAACAAGGCGACGCGGATCACGGTGATCTGGGTTGTCCCCAAGGTGATGGATGAAGAAAAACTGCCTGAGTGGTTTCAGGTGACACCTGCGGAGATCGCGGAAGCGAGGGCCAACCGACCAGAGATCCGTGAAAATGTCTCGGACGCATCGGTTCGCCTGACGCTACGCCGGGAGTATCTGCAGAAGTTCTGGCGTGAACACCCGTATTTGAATCTGACGGGGCTGTTCATCGCCATCATGCTGATTTACCTCGCAGGTGTTCTGCTCGGGAATATCGTCGGCAAGTCGCTCTACTCGAAGGTTGAGCGGCTGATTACCCGTATTCCCGGGTTCAAGCAGGTCTATCCCCATGTCAAACAGGTTGTTGACATGGTGATGGGCGATAAGAAAATGGCCTTTTCCAAGGTCGTGGTTGTCGAATATCCACACGATGGTATCTGGACGGTGGGTTTCCTCACCGGGAACTCGATCCGTCAGATCGATGATGTCGCCGGGGACCGTGTCGTCTCCGTCTTCATCCCGACAAGCCCGACGCCGTTCACTGGGTTCACGATCAACCTGCCTCAGAGCAAGGTGAAGGAACTCTCGATGACCGTTGAAGAGGCGCTCCGGTTTGTGATCACGGCCGGTGTCTTGGCACCCGGCGATATGCCCTCGGATGAATCGGATCCTGCGCTGGCGGAAATCGCTCGGCAGGCCGAGAAGCCGAACCCGAAGGATCGTGACACGATGTGATCACCCCTGGTCGCCGTACCTTTTTCCTCTGAGCGCGGCGATGAGTTCCGGCTTATCCATATCTGATCGATGCTCCAGATCGAGTTCCTTCGCACGCTCGTAGAGTTGCTCCTTCGACCAGTCCTCGTATGAGTTGGGCCGGTCTGTGGGCTGACCGCTCGAGTCCGAGTTGGCGATCTTCGCGGCGGTTTGCTTGTTGTACCCCTTGTCTCGGAGGGCCTCGTATTGATCATCGTTCTTGATGCTTGGTCTATCTTTTTCAGACATGACTCGCTCCTTCAAATTCCGCGTCGCGTGGCGGGGCTTCCCTGAGCCGGGTTGTGATCAACATGCTGACCCGGGTTTCGTTTCGGGACGGGCTTGGTTGGCGCGCCCGGGACGGTCGGTTCTCCAGAGCGGACCAGATCCGGATCGTGGTTCTTCACGCTGTTGCAGTTGCACCCGGCATGATCGCACCCGGAACCCTCTGCACAACCCTGCGAGCAGAACCAGCTCTCGCCTTTCTCGACCCCTCCGAACTGATCGCTCCTGCAGTCGCAACCCTGATGGGAGCAAGCCTGAGATTGATTCGATGCTTTGTAGGTCGACATATCGCTTCCTTTCAGATTCGAGTTTCTGGGATATAGACATGTTCAGGCACGAACATCGAATAGCAGTGAATCATTGATGAAAATGGCGTTATGTTGAACCGGGCATCTGTGGTACAGTGCTCGGTGGTGCTCTTTGCACTTTAAGTTCAAGTTCATGCATGATTCATCGTGACAGGAGACAACAGCGCGATCGTGTTTGGTGGAGGTATCTGCCATGCGTGCGAATCGAATCAGTTTGTTCTCGATGCTTGTGCTCGGAGTACTCCTTGCAAGCGGTTGTGCTTCAAGCATCTCTCCCAACCCAGAGGTTGCGTACTCGTTCGACGATGAGCTCGGCGAGTTCAGCGAGTTGCCGCGATCACGGATGGGGGCGCTCCCATTCGAGGGGTTGTTCACGCTGTATGACAGCGCGGACCCGGGGAACCTCGGGACCCACAGGTATGCATCCGGACTGCTTGAAGTTGATCAAGAGCAAGAACGAGGAATTGTGTACACGCGGCGTGCAGGTTTTTTGGATATCGCGCACATACGCAACGCGGCCGATATGACGGTGTATATACATGCTCGCGCACGCCTCGCGATAGAGCGCGGCTGGGACGATTTTACATTCCGGGGGAACGAGCCGAGCACCTACCGTGTTGAGCTGTGTTACCCGCCGGATTGGTACGACATGAGCATCCATGATCGTCATCGGCTTGGCGAAGAGCTTGCGATCCGAATCGCGCAGCGCGTCGCGTTCGATGCGATGACCTGGCATGAGATCATCACATGGCACGGGTACAAAAGCACGATCCTGATCCCCGAGAGCAACTCCGCGTTTACGCATGACGATACAACGAGTCACGCGTTGGGCATCGAACTCGCCGGGATCGCGATCCGCTCCGGGCGTGATTACAATATGGAGTTTTCGCGCCTGCTCGATGAGTCGATGGTGGATCTGGAAGCCGTGAGCGAGGAGGAGCTCAAGCAGGCCATGTCGCGCGTCGAGGGATCATGGTATGACAGCTTCTCGGGTCCGAAACTGCGGATGCTGGACATCGGGACGGGGGATGGCTTGATCGAGCCGTGGATCGTGGAGGGGCACGGGGATGACCTGCATATCTTTGAGCTCGTGCAACTCGACGACATTGAGGGACGCAGCTTCACCGATTTTTATCGGGTGTCGATCGATCCGAATATTCTCGAGGGGTTCAAGGTGCGCGATGTGATCGGTGAAGATCGTGAGTATGTGTATCCGGCCACGGACTTCCCGGTGCTTGTGGCGGATATTGCGGATCGGCTCAATATCGATCGGGTGGACGAGTTTCCGATGCACGCGATCGGGCGTTAACTTAGGTAAAAACGAGACGCCATCGGCACTGATCATTGAATCCCTACTTGGAACAAGATTCGCACACGATACAATCTCTCTGTCATCCAGAATGCGCGGCACGCGGCTGCGTAACGATACTGAGAGATTGCCGTGCATCGATTCATCCACTCCATCCTTATGACTTGTGTCGGCACGATGTCGGGCGTGAGTATTGCCGACGAACCAATCGCTCTACGCCTGATCGCAGACACATATGTTGAGGGTGGTCTGGAGATTGTCGGGTATGACGATCAGCATGATCGGTTGCATGCGATCGGGCTGCACGGGCGTTATGTCCTCGATTTCGATGATGAGAATCGTGCGGGTGTCCTGAGCACGAGCGTTTTTTCTGCAACTCAACAGTGGGATGCGACATCTCTGGCCATCGACCCAATGGGACGCGGGTTCGCAGCGGTGTCATGGATACCCTCACCACCCGATTCCATGCCGGGGGTGGTGCAGATCATTGATCTGGCGAGCGGCGATCCGGTTTGGCAGTTCAATATTGGCTATCACCCGGATTGTGTGATGTTCTCGCCGGACGGTTCGGCTTTTTATGCTGCGAATGAGGGAGAGCCGCATAGCACGGATCACAAGGGCGCGATCACGATTGCGGATCTCGATGGGATCGAAGCCCCGATCGATTTCGCGGGGTTCAACACGATCCGAACCTACCCGATAGATGACCCGCACCTTGCAGAGGGCGTGGATGTATCCGTGCTCCGGGTGAAACCCGAGCATGCAGATGATCCCAGCGTGGATATCGAGCCCGAGTACATTGCGCCAACGCCTGGTGGCGCATGGGTATCGTTGCAAGAGAACAACGGTCTCGCGTTTTTCGATCTCGCGTCGCGGCAGTGGACGGTGGTTCGTTCGATGGGCACGCTCTCGTTCCCGTTCGATGTTTCGGAGGATGATGGTTTTCGCATGCATTCGGGGGACGAGTTCGGGCTGCTGCCGCTCCCAGATACAATCGTCATGTACGAGGCATTGGGGAGATCGTTCATAGTCAGTGCGAACGAGGGGGAAAAACTTGATGGTCACGAGATGCGTCTTGGAGAAGCGATCGATGAAGGGCTGATCGATCCGGCCCTGGTCGAGCGGTTGCATGCATCGATTGGAGACCTGAGCGAGCGTGGTGCGGATCGTGTGTACATCAGCACGATCGATGGCGATGGAGATGGCGACGGTGATATCGATCGGCTGTGCGTTCAGGGTGGACGGAGCGTGTCGATTATCGATGCGGCGAGTGGGGTGACGGTGTGGAACTCTGGCCCGCAGATCGAGCTGATCACGGGCATGGAGTTTCCAGAACTGTACAACGCGGGTGATACGCGGAGCGATCGGGCAGGCCCTGAACCGGAGGGCATCGCGATCCATACTCACGATGGTCGGACGCTCATGGCTGTTGGGCTCGAACGCACGAACGCGATCATGCTCTATGACATCACGCTGCCATATTCACCTGTTTTTCTCGACGCGATCGCGCTGAGCGATGGGTGCGCGGGGCCGGAAGGAATGACGATGTTCGTGCGAAACGGTCGGCTCTTGCTTGCGGTCGCGAGCGAGAAGGGTGGTTGCCTCTCCATCTTTGAGATCGACTGATGCGGATTCGATTCTTCAACGCATAAGAAAGCCCGCTCTCTTTCGGAGCGGGCTCTTTGAATATATACCGGAATGAATCAACGCGATCAGCGTCGACGGCGTGCGCCGATCAGTCCACCCATCGCGAGAAGCGAGGCGGCGCCTGGAGAGGGAACACCGCCGAAGTTATCCCAGTACACATCGTATTCACCCGCGATACCCTGGTTGTGTGCATTGAGGATGACATTGTCAATCATGTGTGCGCCCTGATTGTCAACGCTCCCGATCGAGGTGCCGTTGATTGAGAAGAGTACATCTGTCGCGGTCAGTTCGATCTCAAGGGTGTACCACTCGTCAGTTGTCGCGTTCTCAAAGCTTGTTGAGCTCCAGCCGAGCCCCGACTGCCACCAGCGGAAACCGGTGTACGCGTTGCCGTCGCCGTTGTCACCCGCGACGACATACTCGATGATCGGGTAGGTGAGGTTTCCGTTGCTCATCGTGGTCCACATGCCGGCGCGTACTCCATCGTTCCAGCCGCTATCGACATAGAGATCGATCGAGACGGTCGTGCCCGATGCAGCGTTCACATCGTACTTGCGTCCTTGATAGTTGTAAAAATCACTATTCTGACTCGTGGGACGGTTCGCCTGATTCCCGTCGGAGCGGATGCCCTGGTGCAGTCGGTAGTCGCCGTCAAACATCACGCCAGATTCAAAGACACCCGGTGCGTAACGATCGGTGTACCAGGCGCCCGGGGCCTGAGTCGATGAGAGCACGACATCGCCGGGGTTTGTGAAATCCATCGAGAAAGTGCCTGCGCTTGCGGCGCCCGATGCGAGTGCGAGTGAAGTCAGGATCAGTGTGCTGCGATTCATGTGATTCTCCAATGAACAAGGTGAGGATGCTCTCCCGGACGACCGGGCGAGTTGAACCCCGCATGGATGCTTTTCAGCATCCGCGCGAGTGTGAGAGAAAGAGAGGGATTCGTGTTGTAAACCCTGAGCAGGTCTTTCGTCCTGCTCTGAGGGTTCCTCACACTCGTCAATCATGAAGTGAGGAGGGGGGGGACACGGAGAGCGTCCTGGCGAGTGTGAAGAGGCTGAAAACAAATGGCGGGAACCCGAAGGGCGAGTTCTCAGTTGCGTCGTCGCCGGGTTACGAGCAGTCCGCCCATGCCGAGGAGCGCTGCGGATCCGGGTGATGGCACGACCGCACCGGATACGACATAGCCCTCGTCGCCCGAGACATAGTTGCTCAGGGTATCGCCGAACACCCAGTTGAAGCCGAATGCGTTGTTCGTTCCGAGTTCATCTGGAGCGCCAGAGCCGACGGAGTTGCCCGGGTCCGTAATGTATGACGCGGGTGGGGGGGCGATCTCGAGTGTTGCGATGTCTGCGAAAGTGAGAGTTGCGCCGAACATCGCGTGCACCCAGGATGTTCCTGAGTTCCAGCCCGGTGTTTCGTACACCTTCGCGACCTTATCGGAGAGGTCCCCAAAGCTCAGGTCGTAGCTCCGGCTTCCGTCGCCGTTGGTTGTGAATAGCGATTGGAAAGCTGGGTTGGATGGCTCGTTCGCGATGACGGCATAGTTCCCCGCGCCGTCTGTGACCCAGAGGTTGAAGTAGGGCGCGACGGCGGCGCCACTCCCCGCGGTGAAGCGGCTGACATCGTCATGGCGCGTGATCTGCAGACTCGCGATGTCACCGATGGTCTGGCCATTGAGGTCGTTTGATCCCAACGCTGCCTTCATGCCACCTTCATCGATCACGAACTCAGTTGCGGGAACGCCGTAATCGGTGTTGGACAAGATGCCTGGTGCGCCTGAGCCGCCATTCCGGATAACGAAACTGGTGAACCCCGCATTTGCAGCGCCAGCTGTAATCGCGAGCATGAGTACGGTGCTGGTTGATTTCTTCATCATATTTCCTTTACCTTTGTAGAGCGTGAGAAACGGACTTTGGGCACGGTGTGCCCGAGGAGAATCCCGCCACGCGACTTTCGTTGCGCGACGAGCGTGAGAAAGAGAGAGAGTCCGTAATGAATCCCGAAGGGCGCGGGTCGACGCCCAACGAGTGTGAGAAAGAGAGTTCGTGTTCAATCCCGTTGGATGCCTCTCGGCATCCGACGAGTGAGAGAAAGGGAGGGTGATTCAGTTCAGGATCGCGTTTCTCTGAGCCCGTTGCGGGTTGAGACCCATCAGCTCAAAGCTCCGATCGATGGGGGAGTATGTCTTTCGGCGGTCGAGTTCTTGGTCGATTGCCGAGCGGATCTTTGGTTTCCGGAAGTTGTATATTGCCATCAGGAGCAGCGCTTCGCCGGACATCGAGTTGATCTTCTGTGTCGTGTGATTCATTTGCATGACGCATGGCTCCATTCTGACTCCGTGACTCGGCGATGGACGCGGATGCGTGCTCGATTGCCGATCGGGTCTGTCTTCGGTGAGGTTTCATGAGCGTCGGTGTGGCAGAACCATTCACTGACCTCGCTGGGATCCGTCAACACGCGAACCCCCAACATTGAAAGATCATGGACCATGCGATCTGGGGCTTTGGGCCGAAAGCATGAGAGCTGATCGATCGAGTCACATTCAGCAAGCATCCTGAGTAAATCTGGGACGCTCTTGGATGTCCGTACCATCTCGACACAGACACTGGTTGGTTCTACCGCGACACAGGTGTGCATCGCGGCGAGGGTGCCGATTCCTTCGACAAGGATCCATCCATGGTTCTTTGCGAGTTCGCGTATGCCCTCGGAGCACCGATCCTCGCAAACCACCATGCTGACCTTGTTGTGTGTTGCTTGTCCTTGCATGATTGAGGTAATGCAAGTGCCGTGCCAAACCCAGCGATTGAAGTTCGCGATAGAGGGTGCAGCAATGCACAAAAACAAGGCGACTCTCGTTGTGCGAATCCGCAACAGATTGGCACGGTCACGATCATGACTCGGATACATGCAGTGCATGTCACGCCCATGTCTCGCCTTGGTGTGCCCATGTCACACTTTGAATGTGACATCGTGGGGCCAGCACCCGGAGCGCATAAAAATGCCCGGCATACACCGGGCGAAAAAAGGTAGCTGGCATGTGTTGGGCTGCTAAAACGCCGGCTCTGTGCGAGTCAGATCGATATCGTGTCGTTTCATGACTCGATACAGGTGGCGTCTGCTGATACCGAGCGAACGCGCTGTGGCGGCCTTGTTTCCGCGGTGCTTGAGCAAAGCGTCCTGGAGTTGATCCGCCGAGAGCCTTTGCCCGTTGCAACTCGTGCGGGCGCGGACTTGTTGCCGAATGCGGGTCGGGAGTGTGCGTATATCAAGCGCTGCCCCCTTTGAGAGCACAAGCGAGCGTTCGACGATGTTTCCGAGTTCCCTGATATTGCCCGGCCATTCGTACGACATCAGCGCTTCGAGGTATTCGCTCGTCACCCGCTTCTTCTCGACATGCAAGAGCGAGGCCTTGGTTTCCACGAGCTCATCGAGGATGTCCGGAAGATCAATGAGATGATCTCTCAGCGGTGGCATCGTCATCTCGATGACCGCGAATCGGTAGTAGAGATCTTCACGGAACTCGCCGCAACGGACCATGGCTGGAAGATCCCGGTGGGTCGCGGTGATGAGTCTGATGTCACAGTCTGTGCGTTCGACCTCACCAACGGGAAGTACGCTCCGTTCCTGGATGAACACAAGCAGCTTTGCCTGCTGCTCAAGCGTGAGTTCGCCGACTTCATCGAGAAAGAGTGTCCCGCCCTCCGCAGCGCGGATAAGTCCCATCCGATCGCTTGTTGCGCCCGTAAACGCGCCCTTCTTGTATCCAAAGAGCTGCGATTCGAACAGTGCGTCTGGAAGTGCGGCGCAATCAACCGGCACGAAGGGCTTGCTCGCCCGCGGGCTCATGGCGTGGATGCGTCGAGCCATGCGCCCTTTACCAGTGCCGGTCTCTCCGCCGATCAGCACGGTCACATCGGATGACGCAACCTGCTCAGCGAGCGATTCCTCGATCTGGTCTGTTTCGTTCATCTGTAAACCTATCTCCATCGGTTCACAGAGAAATCAAATACCCACCAATGCGGGTTGTTGCATCCTTCATGGCACATCTGTAAAGGATGATCCCGGGAATGATCCTTGATCACAGCCTCATGTCACAACTGTGGGCAGTTTGCTCTCTCTTCTAATTCTCTTGTCCCCCCCATGCCGACATTCAGTTGAATGATCGAGCACGGCACTTCCTACCCAACCAAATCATGCCATACTTGGGCCTCGTTTTGGGTAGAATTCCGTAATTATTCACAAGTTTGAGACAGCTGTAGCCAATTTCACCTACATGCGTGCCTAAGTGCATTGTCTTCATGTATTTAGAAACTCCCCCTGATGTGGTGGGGATTCATCGTCTATGCACAGGTGTGAGGTGATGCGCGTGTCTCCAAGTGACTCCCATAGATACAAAGTCAGCTTGTATAGCTCGATTTCGAGGTGGATAGCACAAGCTTGTCATGAGTGGCAATACTGGATATGTATATGCCTTTGTGTTCAGCGTTTAAAAGGTGCGTATCGGTTGGAGACCAGGTTGAAACGAGTCATGAAACGCGTTGTACGCACAAGAAAACCCGCTCCCTCTCGGAGCGGGTTTTCAGAATGAATAGATCAAGGTTGTGCGACCAGATCAGCGTCGGCGGCGAGCGCCTGCCAGTGTGCCGAGCGCGAGAAGTGCGATCGGGCCGGGGGTGGGGACCGAGCCGGGCGATCCGATCAGTGAGATCATGTTGCCGGGGACACCGAGATTGTCATTGAAGAACGCGATGGACTCGTACGCTCCATTGACGCCGAGTACCGAGCTCGTGGGGGAGGCGAATGTATCGATCGTGGCGAGGCCGCCGGAGAGTGAGCCGGGGGTTGCCTGCGAGGTGACAACGGAGTTGTCGCCGAGGAGCAGGAAGATCTCGTCGCCGGACTGACCGAGTCCGCCACCGCCGTTGGTGATACCGATCTGACCCGAGTAGTTCCAGATCGTCTGGAACTCTTCGATTGCGCTGGTGTAGGTGACATCGTCGTTCGCGCCGTTGTCATCAGAGATGATGAAGATCATCGATTCGCCAGCGGCAAGCGAGAATGACCCGAGCTGCCCGCCGTCTGCTACGGAAGCGCTGTCATCGTCGTACCAGAACATGGATGTATCGATTGCAGCTGCACCGAGGTTGGTGATCTCGAACCAATCCTCAGTTCCGTCTTCGCCGGAGAGACCGACGAATGCCTCGGTGATCCGTACATCTGCGATACCTGCTGCGGCGATTGATCCGAAGCCCGCGATTGCTGCGATTGCGAATGCCTTTTTCATTGTTCTCTCCTACTCATCATTTGAGTGACTCTCTCTTTGCGATGAACGCAACCTGCGAACACCAACGGGCCAAGAGTAGGTGCGTGTGCCGGAGCAAAGCTTTGTCGTTTCGTTATGATTCCATGATCATTGCGCTAAGAAATTTCTTCACACATTGTTCATATTAAATATCGTGATTGTGCGGGGTGAGCGTGTGTACAGTCCGCGCATGCAAAGCAAGAAATCCAACTCCGTCAGGGGCATGTCGCGAGCCTTTACGCTCATCGAGCTGTTGGTGGTAATCGCGATCATCGCGTTGCTGATCGGGATCCTGCTGCCGTCCCTCGGCAAGGCGAGCGATACGGCAAAGAAGATTCAATGCATGTCAAACCTGAGGCAGCTTGGCATCTCATTCAACACATACTCCGCGGACAACAAGGGGTACCTGAGTTCGGGGCCGTTCGATAATCGGATCCGCAAGCACGCGCGTGGGTACTGGCTTGAATCACAATGGGATCTGAATCCCACGGACACGCGCAGCACTGTGGAACGCATCGGGTGGCTGCGTGATGTCGTTGAGCTGGGGGGGATCCGCGCGAGCGACTTTCTATGCCCAACTGCGCCTGCGCAGTACAACCAGAATCTCAATGTGTTTCGCATGAACGATGGCGGGTACGGAGATCCGTTCACCCACGAGACTCGCGACATCCTGATCGATCGGGGGTATAACACCAACTACACCCAGTCGTGGTATATGGCGTATACCCAGTGGAAGGATCCACGCGTTGGGCGCACCGGTCAGCCTGCGGATGAGGCGAACGGTGTCTACGGACCGTTGCGGGATCACTCGATGCAGATCGTTTCGTCTTCGATCGTTCCGATGATGGCAGACGCACGCATCGACGGTGAATCAGACGACACGAACGACACGATCACGATCGATGGAGAGTTTCTCCCCGCGACCAAGGCGTTGACGGATGGGCCATCCTGGCGGGAGGGCCTGAGGCTGACATCACACAGCTTCGCGGACTTTGGCCCCGCGCACGGCGGGAGCAGGTCATTCTTCAACCGTGGACATGATCGTGTTCAGGGCAACATGCTCTTCGCGGACGGGCATGTCGCGACGATCACAGACGCGAACGGCGACAAGTTTTTCAGCTACGAAGAGGAATCGCCGAGCCCGACTTTGCGGAGCAATGGGCTCCCGGTGTACCCGGATTTCAACACAAACGATGTCTTCACAGGAGAGCTGCTCACCGGTCGGTACCGGTAAGCACGCAGTGAATGTCCGAATGGGCAATGGAGAGAGTTATGAAGCAAAGTGTACTGATGGCGTTGGCAGGCATGAGCCTCTGTGCGACGGGTCTGCAAGCGCAGGTCGTGATTAATGAGGTCTACGAGAATCCTCCCGGGGACGCCCAGGGCAACGATGATGTGCTGGAGTTTATCGAGCTCTACGGTGAGCCCGGGCTCGATCTGACCGGTTATGCGATCGGGTTATTCAAGGGGGGAAGCGACGGCGATCTTGGCGAGCCCAACGACATACCGGATGTGTACGCTGAACTCGATGAAGTCTTCACACTCGACGGGCTGACAATCGGCGCAAACGGCTTTCTCGTGCTGTACAACGGCACCGATACACAGTCGCTCATCCCGCTGTTCGCTCCCGAGGAGGCAACGGGTGTGTCGTTCTTCGATGCCCATCTCGAGAATCCCAATGACATCAACGGGAATCTGCAGAATGATTACTCCTCGACCTATCTGCTCATCCGCAGTCGCCCCCATCACAGCATCGTCGACGGCGTGAGCGTGTATGCACCGGGATATGCGATCTGGAAAGATGAGAACCCCGATGTCGATTTCGACGGCAAGACGGACTTTGGGATTGAGATCCCGCTCGATCGTGATCTCGGGATCCCGTTCGCGCCGCCACCATCGCAGATCGATCCCATGCAGATCATCGACGAGATCGCATGGTCGAACGCGGGCGGAAAGGAATATGTCCGGACATCGGAGCACGAGATTTCTGATACCGATGGGTTCAATCCGGACGCAGCAACCCGCCTGCGGTACCTCGGGGCGAACCCGATGCTCGGTTCGCGCATCAACAGCGATGGCGAGGTCGTGCCCACCCGCATCGCGGACGAGTCTTGGATCTACGGGGAAGTCGCAGGGGCTTCGATCGATTTCACCTATGACCCCACTGCGTACGGGGCACCCACCGACCCGAACGGTGACGGTTTCATGGACATCGCCATCGAGAGTGGGGGAGATGTGTTCAAGATCACCCCTGGCGACTTCAACGATCACGACGCGACCGGTATCTCTCAGTTCCGGTTCGTCGTGGGTGATCTCGATTTCGACGGCGACGCGGACGGCGACGATTTGGCGCTCTTCGATGCCCAGCTTTTGATGGCGGACTTCGACGCGACCGAGGACTACATCGATCCGGATACGGGCATGCCCATCGCGGACCCGAACAACCCGGGTATGAACTTTCAGACCTATATCTTCCAGAACCGGCTCGCGAACGCCTACCTCGCGGCTCGTTCGCTCGACCCGGCGGACGGGGTGGATTTCCCGAGCATCGCCGACCGTGATGTGCTCTCGGGGCTCGTTGGCCCGGTCATGTGCAATGACGCGGACTTCGCGGCACCCTTGGGCGAGCTCAACTTCTTCGATGTGTCCGCGTTCCTCAGCGCGTTCAACGCATCGGACGCGAGCGCAGATCTGAACGAGGACGGCGTGTTGAACTTCTTTGATGTATCGCTCTTCCTGAGTGCCTACGGCGCAGGCTGCCCGTAATCAAAGCCACATCGATTTCAGATATGAACAGCCCGGCTTCTGCCGGGTTGTTCTTTTGTATGGGCGGTTGTTGATTCACAGGCAGGCACAATATGAATCGCGTGTCGGGGTGCGCCACGGATGCTCGCCCCAATCTCCGAGGATCGATCATTGGGCAGCGTGGTTATTCTTTGTCTCGAAACTCGTAGCTCTTTGTGGGGATAATCCGGGCGCTGCGGTCGTAATGGACATACTGCCAGAACCATTGCAGCATGGTCATAATCCGGTTGCGGTAGCCGATCAGGAAGTAGATGTGCACAATGGCCCAGAGGAGGAACGCCGGGTAGCCAGAGAAGCGTCGCCCCGCGAGTTCTGCGACCGCACGATTGCGGCCGATCGTCGCGAGCGATCCTTTGTCGCGATAGACGAATGCGGAGCGATCCGGGCTCGGGTGATTGTTGCGGGTTGCGTTCAACTCGCGTTTGATCGCACGCCCGACGAATCGCCCCATCTGTATCGCAGCGGGAGCGACGCCCGGGACAGGCGCGTTGCTCTTTGGGTCGATGACATGGGCGATGTCGCCGGCGACAAAGATGTTCGGGTGATCGGGTACGCTCAGATCATCGGATACCACGATTTTGCCGCCCTTTGTCCGTTCGCTGTTGAGGGTCGAGCCGATGGATTCGCCCGCGACACCCGCGGCCCAGACGATCGTGCTTGTCGCAACGCGATTTCCATCGGAGAGCGTGACCGTCATATCGTCCATATCTTCGACGAGCGTGTTCAGCATGACCTCGACCCCGATTTCTTCGAGATCCCGCTTCGCTTGCTCGGAGCTCCCGGGTGAGTAGGTCGGCAGGACCCGATCCTGGCCCTCGATGAGAATCACACGGGCATCGGAAGTGTCGAAGCGTCGGTATTCATCGCGGAGCGTCTTGCGTGAGAGTTCGGCGAAAGCGCCGGCCATCTCGACACCCGTGGGCCCGGCACCGATCACAACGAATGTCAGCTGGCGTGAACGGTCCGCGTCGTCGTCGAGCAGTTCGGCGGCTTCGAATGCAGAGACAAACTTGCGTCGGATCTCGATCGCATCGGAGATGGACTTGAGGGAGGGGGCGTGCGTTTCCCATTCGTCATTGCCAAAGTAGACCGATCGCAGCCCCGCGGCGAGGACAATGTAATCCGCTTCGATTCGTCGCCCGGACGCGAGATTGACCGCTCGCGTTTCAGGATGAATCGATCGTACTTCGTCCATGAGCACGCTGACATCCTTGCGTTTGGCGAAGACTTCGCGGATCGGGGCAGCGATACTCGTTGCGGATAGAGCAGCGGTTGCAACCTGATAGAGAAGGGGTTGGAAGAGATGGTGGTTCTGCCGATCGATGAGGGTGATGCGGGCGTTCGCACCACGAAGTGCTTTCACGCACTCGATCCCAGCGAATCCACCTCCGATGACGACGATATGCGGTGAATGTGACACGCTTGCGAACCCTTCCCGGTTCGGGGTTAATGATCCCAACCCATCGATGATGCATCGTGCGAGTTGCCGTGTGGATCGAGAATAGTGGCACCGGGGGATTCGTTGGATTCTGTTGCGATGACGCGTCCGATTGGCCCAAGAAGCTCGGTTGGGCATGCATCCATCGGGTGACTGGGGGAGAACGCGATGAGCAGTTCGTAATCTTCGCCCTCGGAGACGGCAGCGTGCCAGTCGTTGCAGCGGTGCGAAATGGGGAGTCTGGGCGCGTCGAGTTCGATGCGTACGCCCGAGGCGAGCGCGATCCGGTGGGCGTCGCGTCCGAGCCCGTCCGAGAGGTCCATCATGGCGTGGGCTTTGGTCTTGGCTGCCCACGCGCCGATCTCAAGACGGGGTTCGAAGCGCAGGTGCCAGCCGGATTCGAAGCTGCCTCCGACTTGTCCCGTGACATAGAGCAGGTCGCCGGGCTTGGCGCCCGATCGGAGGATGGGCACGGAGCCCTCGGGCATGGCACCGCCCACTGTGACCGTGAGAGTGAGCGGGTGGTCGTTGCTGCTGTGGCTGGCGATGTCGCCACCGATGAGCGGACAGGACCAGTGGTTGGCCCAGCGGCTCATTGCGTCGAAGAGGGCGTTGGCGGTGGGATAGCCCTTGGGCAACACGCCCGTCGCGAGTGCCCAGTCGGGGTGGCCGCCCATCGCGGCGATGTCGCTGACGCTGCGGGCGATGGCCTTGCGGGCGATGAGGTCCAGGTCGGTGCCCGGCTCGAAGTGACGCCCTTCGACGAGCTGATCGACGGTGAGAAGCTGGATGTCACCCGACGGAGTCTTGATGACGGCACAGTCGTCGCCGGGGCCGACGAGGAGTTCGCCAGCGCCGAGCCGCAAGGCGTTGGAGCGGGCGTAGATGTGGCTGTGAAGGGTGGATTCGTTCACACAACATCGTAGCGTGATCGGGTGTGATACGAATCGGGTTAGCTGTTCTTGACCTTGCAGGTACTCATGCCCACCAATCGGTACGCGGGGCAAAAGCCCACGAGCCCGGTGAGGACCAGTACCGCGCCGATGATCGCGGCGATAATGCCGGTGATTTCACCAGCGGCGACACCGAGCCACATGTAGCTGGCGACCAGCAAGACAACACCCAGTAGAAGTCGCAGTGCACGATCGACGCCGTTTTCATTCGCTTTCATGACGGTCTCCTTGTTGTCTTCGTGCCTTCCCCGCGGGGCGGGGAAGGTGCCGAGTCTTCGAGGCGGAGGGGGTCATCAGCGCGAAACACGGATCACAAGACCCCTCCGATCCGCCTTCGTCGGACCACCTCCCCGCGAGGGCGCGGGGAGGGACATCGTTCTCACGCGCCGGCGGCGGCGTTGGACGCTTCGAAGACGCGGTTGGCGTAGTCGTTCATGGCGTCGCGGAGTTGCTCGAAGCTGTCGAGCACATACACGATGTCCTGGAAGTGATCGATCTCGAAGGGGGTGTTGATCACCTGCTCCAGATCGAACGGGCACCGTTCGATCTCGCCCTTGGTGTGCCCGCCCTTGCCCTCGGGGGCATTGAGGGCGTACTCGGATTCGGAGTGCGAGGAGATGGTGCCTGAGCCGTAGACCTTGAGCTTGCCGCCCTCGGAGATGAGCCCGAACTCGACGGTGAACCAAAACAGGCGGGCCAGGGCTTCTTCGTGCTCGGGGCCGGCGAGGAGCGCGGCCTTGCCGTAGGTTTGTAGGAAGTCCGCGAAGACCGGGTCGGCGTGCAATGGGACATGCCCGAAGACATCGTGGAAGATGTCCGGCTCGGGCAGGTAGTCCATCTTGTCCTCTGGGCGCACGACGATGGTCGAGGGGAACTCACGCCGGCTCAGGCAACTGAAGAATGCCTTGGCGGGCAGGTAGCCCGGCACGCCGTGGGACGCCCAGCCGGTGAGGTCCTTGAGGTATTCGTTGATGCCGACGATCTCGCGTCCGGGCTCGTAGGGGTCCTGAACCTTGCCGAAGAGCAGCGGCACGCGATCGGGCACGAGGTTGATGGCGTCGAGACCTTTGAGGTAGGTTTCCGAGGCCTGCTCTTCGAGCACACCCTTGCGGCGTTCCCACAGGGTCTTCCAGACGCGGTGGTTTTCCTCGGAGTACTTCTCGTACTGCTGCGTGACATAGAAGGATTCGGTATCGATCTGCTCAGCGGGCAACCCGGCGGCATCGTCGGCGGCCTTCTGTGCCCGCTCGAACTCTTCGCCGTCGATGATGTTGTTGTATTTGATGTCTTCACGCATTGATGGACCTCCTGTCACACGCTGGTGATGCCCGATTGTGGTGTGGGGGCTCCTTTATTATAGATTGACGGCATGTGCATGCCAGTGCGTGTTGTGCGTGCAACGGGTTTCGCGGAGGTTTTATCTGGGCGCAGAGGCAGAAATTGATGGGATTTAGGGTGTGACGCGGGGTGTGTGGTGGACTATACTCCCGACCCGAGGGCCTGTAGCTCAGCCGGCTAGAGCGCACCGCTGATAACGGTGAGGTCGACAGTTCGAGTCTGTCCAGGCCCATTCGTCGCCTCGTGCGACAAATCGAACACAGATGCAGGGACCGGCAAAAAGCCAGGTCCCGCCTCTGTTTTTGGGGATACACACACTTCTTCGCTGCTTGTTGCCGACCGCTGCTGCGCCGTGTTTTGCGCGCCAAGTGCGCCGCATTTTGCGCCGCTTTCTGCGCTGCCTATTCCAGTCGCTCGATCAAAGTCCTCATCGCGCACCATGTGGTAGTGCGTCTGGGCCACGGCCACTTGCGCCAGTGACAGTTTGCGGGCTTTGGGGTGATTGCAGGGCGGAAGTGGCAGTGTCAGTGCTGGCAGCACCCGCTCGATACTTGTCGCAGAGGACGAACTCCTGGGTCTTGCCGTGCGGCGGTCGCCCTTGAAACCAACCGTAGCCAGCCTTCTCCAGTTCATAGAGTTTCTGCTGGGCACGCGTCGATTCGTTGTACCTCGCGAGCCCGCGTGAGAACTTCCGCACTGAGACCGAGCCGCCCTGCATGTTGATCCAGTCGATGACGCGTTCCCCGGGCCTACATCTCCGGCTTCGCCCCCGAGGTGAAGGACATCTTCGACTCCTTCTCAGCCCGCTCCCGCTCGGTCTCGATACCGCGTGGGAACAGGATGTTGTTTTCCTTGTGGATGTGGATGTGCGTGTCTCGCTCGAGTGTCTCAAGGAGCGAGAGGCAGGCCCGGTAGGTGCCGCACGCGTCCTCGGGCGATTTGTACTCGTCCGTGAGCGTGCGCATACGCTCGAGCATCTCGCCCGCGCTGTCGTGATCGTGAATCATGCAGTCGATCGGGCGACGCACGCTCCATGGCGGGCCTCCCTGAATCTCGCTGTTGCGCTCCAAACGACGCAGCCATGGGAACAGCACCCGTTCCTCGCGGACCATGTGGTCCTCGAGGTCGTCGGCAAACGCATCGATGCACTCGCCCAGTTCGCTGAGTTCAGGGTGGGATTCCCCGTGCGCGTTGATGAGCTTGGGCATCATCGTCTGGAGCGTAGCGAGCGATTTACGGGTGAACGCGTGATGCTTCGCTTCGATGTGGTCCGCGAGCTCTGCCATGGTCATCGACGCGGGATCGAGCCCGTCTTCATCGTGCCTGTCCTGATCCGCCTCGAGGATCGATCGCAGCGTGCGTTCCGGGTCGAGCCCGCGTTGATCGCACGCTTCCTCCAGCGTGGTCTCCCCGTGGCAGCAGTAGTCCAGGCGGTACGATTCCAGTAACGGTATCGCGTGAGGGCGGGCTTTCGCGATCTCACCCATCGGCGTGGAAAGCGTGAGCGTTGATTCTGACATGTCGTTCTCCTTGGGTACTTCCCTTTCGTGTATCACCCCAAAGATCGATTCCCTGACCTGCTTCGTAGGTCAGCCCGTTTGTTTGTCTGTGGGCAGCCCGAGCGTCACCCTTGCTTGACTCTCGCAGAGGGGTTTGATGTCGCTCTGTGTATCGAGGATGTCCCTGATCGTCGTCGTGGCGAATACCTGCACCGCGTTTGCCACCTGTTCGTCGATGAGCGAGTGCAGCGGGCAAAGCCGCGTGTGCCCCGAAATCCCAAGCGGGCATTTCTCTATACGCTGAGGTGATGAGTCGAACGCATCGAGGATTTCGAGCACCGTGATCTCATTGCTCGCCTTCGCGAGACTGAACCCGCCGCCCATGCCGCGTCGGGCTTTGAGCACACCCGCCCGTGTCAGCGTGCGCAGGACTTTCTGGAGATACGGGATTGGGACCTTCGTCCGTTCCGAGATATCGCTCGCCGACGCGTGTTCGTCGTCGGGCAGCGTCGCCAGGTGGACGGCCGCCCGGAGCCCGTACTCAGCGGATTGATTCAGCATGGTGCACGCCTTTCTTCTCTGATCGCATCCCGCATCCTTTCGAAGCCAAACCGGATGATTTTCTCACCCGGGCCAGTGATCGTATCAAAGTTTTCCCATAAGTGGAGTTGACTGTCCACTTATGCATGATACCCTATTAGTCGATATGTGGATACGCTAATCCATAATTAAGTGAGGTCTTCATGGCACGCACCACGCAAACACCTGAAAAACAAGCTTCCGACGCCAATAAGAGCGATCCGTACCGATGGACGAGCATTGCACTGACCTCCCTGATGGGGGTGACGCTGCCGATCATTCTCGGACTCGTCGCACTCGCCCAGCCCAGCAGTACAGCAGTACAGCTGACTTCAGTTATGGCACAACCACCGAGCGGTGTGCTCGCACAGGCCCAGCAACTCGCCTCAGGTAGCGAGATTTTCAGGAGCGCCTGTGCGGTATGTCATGGGCAGGACGGCGAGGGCGTGCCACGCCTCGGTAAGCCCCTCCGCAACAGCGCCTATGTCCAGGACACTCACGACGAGGCCATGTTCCAACTGATCGCCGAGGGGCGGAAAGTGGACCATCCACTGAACACCACGGGCGCATTGATGCCCCCGCGCGGTGCCGTGGGCCTTAACGATGAGCAGCTCCATGATGTCATCGCCTACCTGCGGGACATGCAGGAACCGGGCGAGCCAACGGTCTCGATCGACGCATGGGACCTGACAAGCGAAGAGGGCGGCGGGCAGGTCGCTTTGCAGCTGGACGCCCACCCTGGATACCAGCTCTACATCTCTTCATGCGCCGCGTGCCATGGCGATGGAGCTGAGGGGGTGGAGGGTATTGGTTTGCCGCTGACGACAAGTGGCTTTGTGCGAGGCGAGTCAGACGACGATCTCGTGAAGTTCATCAAGATGGGACGCCCCATCTGGGATGCAAATAACACCACTGGTATCGACATGCCTCCCAAGGGTGGCAACCCGGCCATTACAGACGAGCAACTCCATCAGATTGTGGAGTATCTACGAGCCATTCAGGATCAGGCGCTCGCATCCAACTAAGTCAACACACCCGCCGGTTCACCATCGGGAACGGTTCCCGAGCCAGAACGCGGCGAATAGAACTGAGGTGAATCGATGAGTTACGCTACACGAAAAGCAACACCCCTGTTGCTCGCGGCCCTCTCAGCCATCGCCATCCCTGCAGCTTTCACGAGTGCGCAGTCCATGAGCGATGTACAGAAGGTGGCCAAGGAGCGTGGATTGAGCAACGCAGACCTTGTCGCGGCTGCCAAGACCTATGTTCCCACCGGTGAGAAGGACGAGTATGTCATGTTCGCATCCAGCGGACACGCGGGGCAGGTCTTCGCGATCGGCCTCCCGAGTATGCGTTTGCTCCGCTCGATCGCTGTCTTCACGCCCGAATCCTGGCAGGGCTGGGGCTTCGGCGTTGGTAACGAAATCCTCGAAGAGGGCTTCCCAAATGGGAAATCCAATCTATGGGGTGACACGCACCATCCGGCGCTTTCAGAAACCGACGGCGATTACGACGGCGAGTGGCTCTTTATTAATGACAAGATCAACGCTCGCGTCGCGGTCATCGATCTGCGTGACTGGGAAACCAAGCAGATCATCAAGAACCCACTCACACTGAGCGACCACGGCGGCACCTTCGTGACGCCCAATACGGAGTATGTCATCGAGGGCGGGCAGTACGCCGTCCCGTGGGGCAGCGAGTACGCGCCCATCAGCGAGTACAAAGAGAAGTACAAGGGCTCGGTGACCCTATGGAAGTTTGATCGCAACCGCGGGCGTATCGATACGAGCAAGTCGTTCGCAATCGAACTGCCACCATACTGGCAGGATCTCTCGGACGCGGGCAAGCTCGCCAGCGAGGGCTACTTCTTTATGAACTCCCTTAACACCGAGCAGGCAACCGGTGGCATTCAGGACAAAAAGCCCCCGTTCGAGGCCGGCGCGAGTATGAACGCGACAGACTTCCTGCACATCATCGACTGGCACAAGGCCGAGAAGGTGTACCAGGCAGGCAAGGTCGAGATGATCAAGGATTTTCCGGTCATCACCCTCAAGACCGCGTTGGCCGAGGGTCTCCTCCATGTGACCCCCGAGCCTCGCAGCCCGCACGGTGTTGATGTTGCACCCAAGGGTGACTTCATCGTCGTGTCAGGCAAGCTCGACCCTCATGTCACCATCTACTCGATGGACAAGATCAAGAAGGCGATCGCATCAAAGAACTACTCGGGGAAAGACGAGTACGGCGTACCAATCCTCGACTTTGACTCGGTTCTCGAAACACAGATCGAACTCGGGCTCGGTCCACTACATACACAGTTCGGTCCCGACGGCTACGCGTACACCTCGCTGTACCTTGATTCCGCCGTTGCCCGCTGGACGCTCGGCGGCAGCTACGGTTCATCGAGCCCGGAACCAGATTGGACGCTCGTGCACAAAACACCCGTCCACTACAATGTCGGGCATATCGCCGTTGCTGAGGGTGACACCGTTTCGCCGGATGGCAAGTACCTTGTATCCCTGAACAAATGGTCCGTCGATCGCTTTATCACGACCGGCCCGCTGCTCCCCCAGAACCTGCAGTTGGTGGATATCGCCAACAAGGGCACGGACATGCCCGTCCTCTACGACATGGCGATGGGCGTCGGCGAGCCTCACTACGCTCAGATCGTCAAGGCCGACAAGCTTAACTCCTGGGAAACCTACCCGGGCGTCGGCTGGGACCCGCATGTGCAGAACCTCAAGCCCATGGCTCCCAAGAAGGGCATGGAACGCGTGCAACGCAACGATGACGGCTCGGTCGACATTTATATGACCGCGATCCGATCGCACTTCAATCCTGAGCACATCTATCTCAAACAGGGCGACACGGTGCGTTGGCACATCACCAACACCGAGCGTGCCTTCGACGCGACCCACGGGTTCGCCGTCCCGGTGTACAACATCACCGCATCCCTCGAGCCGGGTGAGACCGTCACCATCGAGTTCGAGGCGGACACCGCGGGGACTTTCCCGTTCTACTGCTCCGAGTTCTGCTCGGCGCTCCATCTTGAGATGATGGGCTACCTCATGGTCGAGCCCAGCGAAGACTGATCACCCCAATCGTCCGGGGCGCGAAAGCGCCCTTGGGCGATTTTCTGCGGACATCGCCCGCGATAAGCAAACGGAGTACACCATGCCACGCTTCATTGAAAAGATCATCGGACCACGCGTCAACCAGTATGAGCTCAGAAAACACGGGCTCAAGTATGGGCTGCCAGGCGGACTCCTGCTTGTTGCACGCATCCTGCTGCTCGTTTCGCTCTTTCTTCCCTACTGGCAGATGGACCTCGTCGCGCCCCAGTACCCCGACAATTTGCACCTGACCGCCTATGTGAATCAGCTCACGGGTGATGTTGAGGAGATCGATGGTCTCAACCATTACATCGGCATGCGTTCGCTGCACGAGGCGGCGCAGATCGAGCGGACCGTGGGCGTGTATGTGATGATCTTCTTCGTTGTCCTGCTCGAGCTCGCGAGCTTTATTCACAGCCGCTGGACCGTCCTGCTGGTGATCCCCGTGATGTTCTTTCCGTTCGTCTTCCTCATTGATCTGCATCTGTGGATGAGTCATTTCGGGCAGAACCTCGATCCGAACGCGCCGCTATCGAATGCAGTGGACCCGTTTGTCCCGCCCGTGCTCGGGACTGGGATGGTGGGGCAGTTCAAGACGGTCGCTTGGCCAGGGGTAGGGCTGATCTTGTCGGGTGTCGCGTCTGTCGTGATGCTGTTTGCCCTGTTCTTCCACCGACGCGCGTACCTTCCGCTCGTCAAGGCATCAAAGAAGGCATGAGATGCGCACGCTGACCATCGCCATCACGCTCGCATTCAGCATCGCGGTACCGCACGCGCTGGGCGCACCGGCATCGGAGATCCAACGCCTGATCGATGAAGCAACGCCGGGCAGCGTCGTCGAACCCACCCCCGGCGTGTACGAGGGTGCCATCCGGATCACCAAGCCCGTTATCCTCGACGGGAACGGAGCGGTGACCATCGACGCCGGCGGCGAGGGCAGTGTGATCGAGGTGACTGCCCCGGATGTCACCATCAGGGGATTCATCCTAGTCGGGTCGGGAAAATCCGTCAGCAACGAATCCGCGGGGATCAAGGCCAATAATGGCCCGGTCATCATCGAGGACAACCGCATCACCGATGTCTACTTCGGGATCGATCTCAAGCAATCCCCCGGATCGATCATCCGCAACAACACCATCGTTGGTAAGGATCTTGAGCTCGGGCGACGCGGCGATGGCATCCGTCTCTGGTGGAGTCACGAGTGCGTCATCGAGCAGAACACTGTCCGCGATAGCCGGGACATGGTCTTCTGGTACTCCGAGGGCCTTCGGATCAGCAACAACACCGTGATCGACAGCCGGTACGGTCTGCACTTCATGTACAGCCACAACACAACCGTGCGTGAGAATCATCTCACTGGCAACTCGGTAGGCATCTACCTGATGTACTCCAACTCGATCCGCTTAGTGCAGAACCAGATCGACAACAATCGCGGCACCAGCGGATACGGGATCGGGCTCAAGGATTGCGATGATATCGATGTGGAATCCAATCTCCTCGCGGCCAACCGGGTGGGGATCTACATCGATAACAGCCCATCCTCCGCAGACTCCACCGGACTGATCCGCTCCAACAAGATCGCATTCAACGATGTGGGGATGCTCGCGACCCCCAACACACACGATAACACCATCTATAACAACGGGTTTATCGAGAATGAGGAGCAGGTTAGTGTGCACGGCGGCGGGCAGCTCTTTCTCAACGACTTTGCGAACAATGAGAAGGGCAACTTCTGGTCCGACTACAACGGATTTGATCGCGATCAGGACGGGCTCGGCGAGTTTGCCTACGAACCGCGCAGTCTCTTCCGCACCATGCTCGCACGCGAGCCCAACCTGCGCTTGTTCGTGCATAGCCCAGCCCAGCAGGCGATCGAGCTGACCGCCCGCGCATTTCCTGAACTCGACCCCGACCCGATGCTCTCTGACCCGAAGCCGCTCGCACTCCCTCCCCGCTTCGACCTTCCCTCTCTCGAAGCTGGGGCGGGCGGCTTTCATATGGCACTCGTCGCATTCGGGCTGGTCCTATTCAGCGCACTCGTCATGCTCAGACTGACCCTTGAACGCAACAACACGCCCGTTACAGGGAATAAACGCAATGATTGAAGCACGACACATCACGAAGAAGTTTAAACGCGTGCTCGCGGTCGATGACCTGGGCTTCGATCTGAAGATCGGCGGCTCATTGGCTCTCTGGGGCAGCAACGGCGCTGGAAAAACCACGCTCATCCGATGCCTGCTCGGGGTCTTCCCTTGCAAGGGCACAGTTCGAATCAATGGGATCGATGTGCGCAGAAAGGGTAAGCAGGCACGAGCGCAGATCGGTTATGTGCCACAGGAACTCGCGTTTCACGACGATGCAAAGCTCGGATCCGCGATGCGTTTCTTCGCGAATCTCCGCGGGGTCGAACTGGCCCAGGCCGCGAGATCACTGCATGTCGTCGGGCTCAATGGGCACGAGTCCAAACGCGTCAGAGATCTTTCGGGCGGCATGAAGCAACGCCTCGCCCTCGCGATCGCTCTCATTGCCGACCCGCCCATCATCGTCCTTGACGAACCAACCTCAAACCTCGATTCCTCGGGGCGCGGCGAGGTCGTGGATACCCTGCTCAGACTCCGTGAGCAGGGTAAAACACTCATCTTCGCGTCCCACCGCCCGGACGAGGTCATCACGCTAGCCGACCGGGTGCTTGTTATGGAGCAAGGTCGGCTCGTGCAGCAGACGACACCCGAGGCACTCTGGCCAAGCCGCTCATCAGTTCGATCCGTGCGCCTGTTCATCGAGCAGGGCGACGAGCACCAGGCGGCAGAGATCCTCCGCGAGGGCGGCTTCGCCGTCAACCATGGCAACAGCGGGCTTACTGTCGCGATCGAGCAGCACCGCAAAGCGGAGCCGATGAACCACCTCGCCGCGAGAGGGATCACCGTGCGTGACTTCGAGTTGCTCCGAGATGTTCACGATGACGATGAGCCCGAGATCAGGGTACGCAAAGAACAGATCAGTGAGGTCCTGCGATGAGTACGATGAATCTCAATGGTGTATCACGCCCGGAAAATCAATCAAAGAACAGAGTCACACACCTTTCATTTGTCCGATCAATCATGCTGATCGCTCGGCGCGAGTTCCGCGATGCCCTTTCAAGCAAATGGTTCCTGCTTTATACCATCGCGTTCACCACGCTGGCGATCGGCGTCTCGTTTCTGTCGCTCGCGGGCTCGGGAGAACACGGGTTTGCGGGGTTTGGGAAAACGGCCGCGGGTCTGCTGAATCTGATCATGCTCGTCGTGCCGCTGATGGCGTTGACGGCTGGCGCGGGGACAATCGCGGGCGAACGCGAACGCGGAACATTGCTTTATCTGCTCGCGCAGCCGTTGTCGCGGACGGAACTGCTGCTCGGCAAGTATGTCGGGCTTGCGATCGCCCTGATCTGCTCGCTGTGCATCGGTTTCGGGCTCAGTGCGGGACTTCTTGCATGGCGTGCAGGCGGGGTGGGAGCCGGGTCGTTCCTGATGCTTGTCGTGTTCGCAAGTGTGCTCGCGTTATCGATGCTTTCGCTTGGAGTGCTGATCTCGGTCCAATCGCGGCGTGCAGGCGTCGCGACCGGCATCTCGCTCTTTGTCTGGCTCGGGCTCGTCTTCCTGAGCGACCTCGGGCTCATGGCTGGCACGGTGCTCTTCAAGCTTCGCGTGCAGGAGGTCTTCGCGCTCGCGATTATCAACCCGCTTCAGGCATTTAAGATGAATGTCATCATCAACCTCAACGCGTCGCTCGATGTGCTCGGCCCCGTAGGGATGTATGCTTCTCAGGAGTTCGGCGAATCGCTCCCGTGGCTCTTAACGGGCGTCATCGTACTCTGGTGTCTGCTCCCATTGGCCGTCGCGATCATGATCTTTCGCAAAAGAGGAGGAATCTGATGAACAAGCTCACTTTGTCGCTGATTACGGCCTCTCTCGCGTTTGTGTATGGTTGCGGCGAGACCGACCCGGATGCACCGCCGAACATCCTGCTGGGTGACTCGGTCTGCATTGAGTGCGGCATGATCGTCAGCGATGAACGATTCGGAACCGCGACCATCGTTGAGGGCGATCGCGGCTCGCAGCCGCTGATCTTCGATGACTTCAACTGTCAGAAGATCTTCGAACACAAGCACCCAGAAGTGATGATCATCACGCGCTGGTCCCGCGACTACGAAACGCTTTCGTGGTTCCATACAGACGAAGGCTGGTTTGTTCAGTCCATGCAGATCCGATCACCCATGGCTTCGAAAGTCGCGGGCTTCGAGACGCTCGAGCGTGCCGAGGTATTCGCGGATTCAATCGAAGGCGAAGTGATCACATTCGACGACTACGACATCGCCTCCGAGCCGTAATCACAGACTGCGCTGTTTTCTTGAGCCAGCCCGATACCATACGCCATGAACACAAATCTACCCCGGCGCTGTCACACACTCATGCGAACCCCCTTCGCTCGGCTCTTGGCGAGCCAACTCGCGCTCGCATGCGGGCTCGTTGCGTGCGAAGATGCGAGTGTGCAGGAAGAGCAGATCGCCAAGGGCATCGAGGACATTCCCGCGGCAGAGCATGCAGAACAACCCAGCGATGAGCAGCACACACAGCCCGAGACACCCGAATCATCCGATTCGCGTTTCCCGTGGGTCGTGCCAGAGGGCTGGGTCTTTGACGAGACTCCACGCCAGATGCGCGTCGCGACATTTATGGCACCAACCGAAAACGGCAACCAAGAAGTCGCAGTGACCCGTTTCCCGGGGCGAGTGGGCGGAGAGCTCGCCAACATCAACCGCTGGCGCGGCCAGTTGGGACTCGCGCCGATTAGCGAGGGTGAGCTTGAGGAGAACATAGAGCGGTTCTCGATGGATGGCTACGACGGGTATCAGATCCGCATCGAGTCTGACAGCGGAGCGATGCTCGCTTCGGCGGTCTTTGATGAGTCGATCAATCAGACCTGGTTTGTGCGTGCGACCTTACCCAGCAACGAACTCGCAGACCAGCTCGAAGCGGATGTCTTCGCCATGGCGCGATCCATCGCTCGCTAGAATCGGAATACGAGCATGCTCAAGCGTTTCGTCTTTTCCCTCGCGTCGCTCAGACTCACCGTGCTGTTGCTGACGCTTGCGATGATCCTCATCTTTGTGGGCACGCTTGCGCAGACCCAACTCGGTGTCTGGCAGGCGGTCGACACTTATTTCAGGTCGTGGGTGGCATTCATCGATCTCGGCCACATTTCCGGGGTCGAGCCGCGGGGACTCGGCATCCCTTTTCCCGGCGGGCTGAGCATCGCGGGTTTGATGATCGTGAATCTGATCGCCGCGCACATTGTCCGGTTTAAGGCCACTCGCAAGCGGGTTGGAATCATCGTGCTGCACGCGGGGCTGATCCTGCTGCTGATGGGCGAGTTCGTGACCGGATTCTTCGCCGACGAGGGGCTGATGTCGATCGGCGAGGGTCAACGCAGCGCATTCCTTGAGGACATCCGCGAGGTGGAAATCGCGATCATCGATCCGAGCCACCCGGATCATGACCGCGTTGTCTCTGTTCCTATGAGCATGATCATCGACGCGTCACGATCGGGCGAGCCAGTCGTGGACGAGAGGCTTCCGTTTGCGATCCGCATCGATCGGTGGATGCCCAACGCGCAGCTCTTCAAGCTCCAGCAGCCGCACATCGCAACGAGCGGCATCGGGCTTGAAGCCAGAGCCGAAGGGGTCCCACAAGTATCGGGGGTTGATGGAGGTAAGACCGACGCGCCGGCGAGCTATGTCACACTCCTGCGCGACGGCACCCCCATCGGGACCTGGCTGCTGTCATCGATGCTGACCGACTTGCAGCGAGTAGAGATCAATGGAAAGCCCTACGGGATCGCGATGCGCTATGCCCGCACCTACCTGCCCTATGAGCTTTACCTGATCGACTTCAGCCACGACACCTTCACGGGAACCTCGATCGCCAAGAACTTCTCGAGCGATGTCCGAATCATCGATCCACAGCACGGCACCGACCGCGAGGTGCGCATCTGGATGAACAACCCGCTCCGCTACGCTGGGCGAACTTTTTACCAAGCGTCCTACAAGCCCGATGGCAGCGGGACGGTGCTTCAGGTCGTGCGCAATCCCGGCTGGCTCATGCCCTACCTTGCCTGCATTCTGGTGAGTCTGGGCATGACTTGGCATTTCCTGCAATCGATCACGGTCTTCCTCCGACGCCGATTGCGTGAGGGGCCGATCGCGTTCGATGGGAAGCCCGCACCGGGACCGAGTACAAGACGAGGACTCCCGATTGTGGTGGGCATTGTCGGATTGCTGATCGCATTCAGCGGGTTGCTCAGGCCGCTGCCGCAGAGCGATCTTAATACCACGGGCTTCGCACAACTGCCAGTTTCCTCCGGCGGGCGGATCAAGCCGATGGACACGGCGGCCCGGTCGATGCTGATGGTGGCAGGCGGCAAGCAAACAGCACAGTCCGAAGATGGACAGATCAGCGCCGTGCGATTCATGATCGACCTGATCGCCAAGCCGGAGAAAATCACGAGTGTCCCGCTGGTGCGTGTTGACCATCCGGATGTGCTCGCACTGATCGAGAAAGATCCAAGCCAGAGCGGCCGGATCCCGCTGCGCGACATCGAACCACACTGGCAGAAGATCGCACAACAAGCGAGCCAATCACTCTCGGTCGAGCCGAAGGCACGCGACGGATTCCAGCGGGCGGTGATCCAACTGCACGACCGGGTGAACCGGGTGCTTCAGTACGCTCAGATGCGACAGCCGTACGCGATCCCTCCGCTTTCTGCTGACGGGCAATGGCAGCCGTTCCATGATGCGTTTCTGGATGATCAGGGGGCAGATATGCCCCACCCGAGTGTGGCGTATCTGACGACGATCATGAACGCCGCGAATCAGGGCGATGCGGCCGGGTTCGAGCAGGGGGTTGACTCTTACACGCAACTCCTTGAGGATTCGATGCCCGGCGTGATGCGCAAAATGCGAATCGAGGTTTGGTTCAATCGAGCCTCGTTGTTCACAGGGACGACCGCGGTGTACATCGTCGCTTTCCTGTGCGTGTGCGTGTCTTTCATCACACGGGCGGGGTCGCAGAACGCCAATTTGGCGGAGCGGTTCCGATCGAGCGCCTGGGTCCTGCTCGTGATCGCAGTGTTGGTGCATACGCTGGCGATCGGACTGCGGATCTACCTGCAGGAACGCCCGCCGGTCACAAACCTCTATTCTTCGGCAATCTTTGTTGGGTGGGCCTCGGCACTCGCGGGCATTTTCATCGAACGTCTGTTCCGTTTGGGCATCGCGGTGCTCGGGGCAGCCACAATCGGTGGGGCGACGCTAATCATCGCCCACAACCTTGGCAACGACGGCGATACCATGCAGATGATGCAGGCGGTGCTCGACAGCAACTTCTGGCTCGCCACCCATGTCATCACCATCACGCTGGGATACTCGGCGACCTTCCTTTCCGGAACCATCGCTGCTGTCTACCTCCTTGGACGAATCTTCACCCGGGCAATCACACCGGAACGCGAGCGATCCATGATCCGCATGGTGTACGGGGTTGCGTGCTTTGCGCTCCTGCTCAGCTTTGTTGGCACCGTTCTGGGTGGTATCTGGGCAGATCAATCATGGGGCCGATTCTGGGGATGGGACCCAAAGGAAAACGGCGCCTCGCTCGTCGTCCTGATCAACGCGATCATCCTGCACGCACGCTGGGGCGGGATGATCCGAGCGAAAGGCATTGCAGTCTTAGCGGTAGCCGGGAACATCGTGACCGTATGGAGTTGGTTCGGCACCAACATGCTCGGCGTGGGGCTTCATGCGTATGGCTTCATGGATTCAGCATCGATGTGGCTCGCTTTCTTTATTGCGACTCAGTTGCTTTTGATCGCATCAGGACTTGTCCCCAAACGCATGTATAACGCTCCGGAGACACCCTCCGGTTTGCAATAAGCAGCCTCCCCCGGTATGGTGCGTATATAGATGGGGAACCAGGATCAAACTCAATCTGAGCCCGTCGCCGATCACCGCGGACGGGGACGAGCAGTATCGATGCTTGCGCTTTTGTGCGCAGTGGCGTTTGGTATCCTCGGAGGCCTGGGCGCATTCACCTTCGGCTACGGCGAAGGCACGGCCTATCTGAAGAACGACCCCGCCTCGTGCGCCAACTGCCATGTGATGCAAACCCATTACGACACATGGACCAAGTCGAGCCATCACGGCGTGGCAACCTGCAACGACTGTCATCTTCCTCACGACTTCGGAGGCAAGTGGCTCACCAAGGCGGACAACGGTTTTTTCCATTCGCTCGCATTCACGACAGGCGATTTTCACGAGCCAATCCAAATCAAAGAACGCAACAGGCGCGTGACCCAGCACGCGTGTCTGTATTGCCACGATGACTTTGTTGACCACATGCTTCCCGCGGAACCCAATGGCGAGATGCAGTACTGCGTCCATTGCCACGGCGATGTCGGGCACGCAGGGCGAGAGTCCGGCTTTGGCGAGCGCGACTGAACATGCCATCCATCCCGAAAGAGGACCCACGCATGAAATCCGACGAACACACCATCACTCTCAAGAGCCGGCTCCCCAAGTCCCGCTCCGGGCGTGCGATCCTCCTCGTACTCGTATTCATCGTCGCGGTCGTCGCGACGCTCTCGGTCACATGGGTGCTCATCACCATGTTCGGGCACAAACAGGACGCACGCACGCCGTTCGTCCGGGTAACCGAGGTCACCGAGATCAGCACAGACCCCGAACCGTGGGGGCAGAACTGGCCGCACCAGTACGACGGATGGAAAGCCACAGCGGGCGATACGTTCTATGGCGGCTCCAGCGCCCTGCCCGAGAGCAAGCTCGATACCTACCCGTGGCTCAAGCGCCTTTACGCCGGGTACGCGTTCAGCATCGACTATCGTGAAGCACGCGGGCACGCCTACATGCTCTACGACCAGGGCGTGACCGAACGGATCACGAAGAAGCCACAGGCCGGAGCGTGCATCCACTGCCACGCGTCCAACTCTGTCATGTACCGACGCATCGGTATGGAGGCCATGGGCCAGGAGGTCACAGAGGAAGCACTCGCCGCGGACTTCAACATGCCCGCGGTCATCCGCGGATTTCAGGAAGTCAGCCAGCTTCCCTACGACGAGGTGCTCGCGCTGGTGATGCAGTCCCCCGACGGCACCCCGGGCGAGAACGAGCCCGCCGTGCCGCAGGCCCCCATCGGCGGGTTCACCGGCGAGTTCAAGGGCGAGGAGGTGCCCGCGGACCATCCGGCCCTCGGCGGCGGTGAGGCGCACCCTGTCTCCTGCATCGACTGCCACAACCCCGACACGATGGAAATCCGCGTGACCCGCCCGGGCTTTGTGCTCGGGATGGCGGCGCTCGCCGAGAGCGACGAGCCAACCCCTCATCTTCCGAGCGTTGAACGGTGGCGACGCGGCGATCGCGCCGAGCCCTACGATCCCAACAAGGACGGCACGCGTCAGGAGATGCGCTCGTTCGTCTGCGGGCAATGCCATGTCGAGTACTACTGCGCCAACAAGGACACACTCGAGTTTCCGTGGGGCAATGGGCTCAAGATGGAGCAACTCGAGGCCCATTGGAATGAGAAGAAGTTCCCCGACGGGTCGGATTTCTACGACTACACCCACGGCGAAACCGGGGCCAAGGTCCTCAAGGTTCAGCACCCAGAGTTCGAGCTCTGGAGCCAAGGCATCCACGCGCGGAGCGGTGTGAGCTGCGCCGACTGTCACATGCCCTACCAGCGCGAGGGCGCCATGAAGGTCTCTAGCCACAATGTGCAGAGCCCAATGGAGAACATCAACAACGCTTGTCAGCAGTGCCACAACGACGACGAAGGCACGCTCCGCGAGAAGGTCGAGACCATCCAGAATCGCACCCTGGCCCACATGGACCGGGCCGCGGCGGCGATGACGGACATGCTCGACGCGATCCTCGAGGCCAAAGCCGCAGGTGCGACCGAGGAGCAGTTCAAGCCGATCTACGAACTGCAGCGCAAGGCGATGTGGCGGCTGGACTACATCAGCAGCGAGAACTCCCGCGGGTTCCATGCGGATCAGGAGGCCGTGCGTATCCTCGGCGAGTCCATTGACTACAGCCGCCAAGCTCAGGCTCTCGCGGTCCGCCTGCGTGCCCCCGAGGCCCCCAGCACAGAGGGTATCGAGACCGAACCAGTTCAGGGCGTGACCCCTACGAAGAAAGCTCCCGTCGACGGGTGATGATCAATCACAAAGTGAGAGCAATGCTTTCACCAGTTCCTCGATGACGGCATCACAATCTGAAGCGGTAAGCCGACTCGCTTCACGGGCAATATGCTGTATGTTCGCGATAATCACATCTCTCTTTGCGCCGTTTTCTGCGCCCGCCTCGTCCGAAATCATTGATTCCAAGCAGCTATCGCCACCTGTTCGAGTCTGTCCAGGCCCATTCAATGAACCCTGACCCCACCGGTCAGGGTTTTTTTCGTGGGCATTACACAGCCGGCACCGCTGCCCCCCGGCTCTGGCCCAGCATGAGTGCACACACTGCCTGCCTCCCTCACTGTCACTGTCAGTTGGACGGCATTCGCGCCGGAAGGTGTCGAAATGGTGTGGAATCGCTGCCAGTGTGTGTCCGGTACTCGGCGTAGAGCACAAGCCCCTCCGCTCGTTCGCTCAGTCTCGCACTTGAATCATGTGACGAGTTCGATCCTGTCCTGCATTAGCAGGAAATCGACATACAGGAGGGGCTTCGTGAGCAGGATACTCGGTGGCCTTGAGCACGAGATGAAACAGGGCGTGCACCGCGCGGGGCTTGATCTCTCTGTGAATCGCGTTCCCTAAGCCGGGTACTGCTCAACTCCGAGGAAGGAAGAGTCTTCATCTCTGCCCGCTGCGTAGCTGGTGAGATAGAAGGCCCAAGGCACGATACTCCACGGAACCACAGGCCAGCAATGCCAATGCGATAATAGAAATGCAACATATGCATGCCAATATGTGTCGCATGACACAACTCTGAGTGTTCGGCCACTGCGTCGTGCGATGTGTCCGATGCAGCCGTCTTGCGTCCAAGTCCTTTTCGCACACGAAAATAGGTTGCATTTGGCGCTATATGCCTTGGCTAATCCTCAAGGCACAGCCATACCTCGCGTTGCTATGTAAATAATATTTAGATCGATTGTATTAACGCGCAGATCGTATTAATGGTCCTGAGTACCACTTGATGTTTGATTGCATGTGCGTATCTTGTAGCGGACCACTCGATGCGTATGTTGAACTCGGCGTTCAGGAAATGCCCCGGCTATCGGGGGGTTGCGCTATCGGCATGCCATCGAAACAAATGGAGATACGAAATGAATCTGCGAAACACACTGTCATGCATGATGCTCACCGCCGTCGCCGGATCCGTTGCCGCCGCGCCGGTGTACATCAACGAGATCGTCACGAACCCGAAGGGGAACGATGAGGAGTGGGAGTACATCGAGCTCTACGGCTGCCCCGGTGAGTCGCTTACCGGCTACGCGGTGCTCGTTGTGGTTGATGACCCGGACGACACATCCAACCCCGCAGAGATCGATGAGGCGTTCCATTTTCCGACCACCGGGACGCAGTACTCCCTCGACGAAGACGGTTACTTTGTGATTTGGAACACTGGCTACTCGCAGAGCGGCGGTGCGGGATCAGCACAGAACCACGCCAATAACTCCGAGATTTACGATTTCCTCCCGGACACCATGACCAACAACGGGGCGGATATCAACACCTCGACCGATCGCCACGAGGCGAGCTTTATTGAGCTTCAGACGGCCGCGGATCAGGCCGGGAAGCTCAGCAATGACGGCTCGATCACCGTGGTGCTGCTCAACAACATCACTGATTACTCGATCATCGAGAAGGACGATACCCCGCCATTGACCATGGGTGAGCCCGATTACCCTGGCGATGTGATCGATGAGATCGCCTGGTCGGACAACGGCGGCTCGGAGTACACCGAGGAAGAATGCAATGAGTTCGACCACACCCCCGGCTTCAACCCCGGCTACGCGATCCGCGTCGATAACGCATCGTGCCTCATTGACGACACGAGCTGTGACTTTGATGGCGAGGAGTACCGCTCCGCCTACACGAACTGGTACATGGGCGAGATTGGTTCGAATCCCAGCGGCTTCAGCGACTACTTCCTCGGGGATAACTCCGAGGGCGGTTTCGGTGCGGCGGCATACGGCGGGACTCCCTGCTTCGATCCGGTCGAAGACGAGTCAAATGTTGAAGTCACTCCCGGCTACGCCAACGACAGCTTCCCGGGCGGGCGCGGGCAGATCTCCGCATCATGCCGTGTCGCAGGTGATGCGAATAACGACGGCGAAGTCGATATCCGCGATATCGAATACCTTCTCAACCATGATGGTAACTACTTCGAGCTGATCGAGGTACTCGAGGGCATGAGCCGCTGATCTCCGGTTTGCCTGGTTGCACAGGCGAAACCTATCTATATGCACCGAGCGTCTGGCGTGATCCCGGGCGCTCGGTGCGTTTTTGAGCATGGCCGGACTGTACAACTGCGACAAATAAACCGGGCAATCGCCCGGGCATTGATAATCAACTGAGCACAAGTTCAGCGGCGGCGACGCGATGCCATGAGACCGCCGAGACCAAGCACCGCGAGAGACTGCGGCGCAGGAACAGTCACCGAGAAAGTACCGTTCAGGCTCTGCTCGAACATCACACGCGGGTCCACATCCTCGCTCACGAGTAGATCGAAGTCGAAGAGGATCTCGATCTCATCCCCGGCCAGGAGCGTGGTGTTAAACGCGAACGGCCCCTCGATGGTCGTCCCAGTATTGAATCCGGCAGTGAAATCATTGAAAGACCCCAACGCCGATGTCACGGTGATCTCAAGCTCTGATCGAGAAAGGGCCGTGTTCGCCATCGATGCAAAGCCATCAAACGCGATCATCGCATCGACTTCATCGCTGACCTGGATCGTGACGAGCGTGAGGAACTCGTTGCGTGTCTGCGCGAGATTGCCTCCGATCGACGCCGGCTCGTTGAGCATGCCCTGCACCGAAGACGAGGCATCGATAACGACAGAATCCTCCGATGTCATGACCCCGCCCGAAAAACTGGAGTTCCAGCTATCGATCATTGAGTGCGTGGAGCTGTCAAGGTTCCACGGCAGGTTAAAGGTCGCGTTGGCAGCCGGCTCGTCATCCACATTCATGTACGCGTTCGTTGTGCCGGGGCTCTGAAATGCGTAAAACGACTCGGCGAGCGTGAGCACGCTGGTTGACAATCCCGCGTGAGCTGCGCCTGCCAGCAGCGTGAGGGATACGAATGCGGGAATTGCGTTGTTTGATGAACTCATGATCTTCTCCTCTTAATCTCCACACCCGCCGACTGAAACCCGATGAGCACACGCCCGTCGTCGTCTTTCAAATACTGGCGGGAATCGGCGCGGCCCCATTTCCAGAGAAGCGCCAATGAATGCCCTGAGGGCGTTACAAATAATGATGAATGCGTGTTACCGGTGCGAAAAGATCAAGCCACCTGATCAAGGGCACCCCTGGTTGAATGTGGTCAGGAAGAGCGAGACATCGAAGAAGGTGAGCTCACCGTCCCCGTTGATGTCCGCGCTGCTTGACATCGAGGTGTATGCGCTGAGGAATGCCGAAACATCAAAGAAGTTCAGCATGCCGTACGGCTCGGCGAGATCCGCGGCAGAGCACTGAGGCGCCAGCGCGACGACTCGGTCCACATCGGCCTGTGTGACGGTCAGCCCCGAGTTCCATTCGCCCGTCGTCCCGTCGCTCAGATCCATGCGGATGAGCGCAAGCAGGGTATTGAAGCGGTTCAGTTGGTGCTCCCAAGCCATATATTCGCTGTCGTCGGATGTGTCATCGGTATTGCGATCGTTGATGGCCATCGATTGATCATCAAGGCCTGCACCGAGGAGCGACTTGGCGATCGATACATCCTCGAAGTCCACAGCCCCATCGAAGTTGATGTCACCCTCGATGAAACTGAACTGCTGTGCGAGCGGCGTACCCGCAAGCGGAGTCCCCACCGGAGCGTGATTGAAACCGCCGGGTGAGATCTCAAAGCCAGAGATGTCGTAGGGATCGAAGAGAAGTGTGCCGCTCGGATCAAAGGCGGGAGAATGCTGCAGGAATGGTGCCTCCAGCGGATCGTCGTCGCCGGGGCCGCTAAAGCTGTAGAACGGGCCGTCTGGATCTGTGGGGGCCAGATGATTCAACTCATCATCGAGCGTGCCGGGCATCAGATCGGGACCGACCTCTAGGAGCGGCTTGAACAGCAGATACTCCGGGGTGCCGGGTTCCACATTGAGCGTCTCGCCGTACACCCAGTTCTCATCAGCAAGATTCGTCGGATCGATGTTCTCGCTGTTGTCAATACGGGTTCCGACCAGCGGATTGCTGGTGAGGTAGCGGAGCCGGCTCACGGCATCCGGGTTGAAGCGTGGCGTTTCACTGATCTCGTTTGCATCGACCCCGCGCCCCGATACAACATACTCTTTGCCGCCGTTATTGCTCCACGCGATCTCGTCAATAATCTGAACCGGATCCATCGCGAACGGGGCCGTCTGCGCACCGTTGAGGCCGCTTCCGAGGTAGACCGGCACGCCGAGCGTGTCCTCGTCTCCGAAGTCAAGGCGGCTATTGAACTCCACATCCGGGTTCACGGTCTTCTTCCAGCCGTAATCATCCGCGTAGACACTCTGCCCACTGCCGTTGAGCTCATGACCTGGACGCTTGCGAACGAGGAGGTATGTCGAGGAATCATCGTTCGAGAGATTCCCCTGCGTATCGACGCTGGGTATGTGCAGCGATGCCATACTCGCGCCGTTGAGGAACCTCTTGTTCTCAGGGCTCTCAGGCATAAAGAACTTGTAGTCTGGATTCTCCATCAGGTACGGCGAAAGCCCGGTGAACCCAAACTGGCTTGCGTTGTAAATCACAAACAAGCCGTCTGGTCCGACCGACCACCCATCGAGCGAGAAGGCCTCGTCAATTTCCGGCGTGCGTTGAGACTGGCTGCCATCTGGTGCGTCGAACGGCTCCTCGATATCACGCCCGCCCTTGATGAGGAAGACAGCGTAGCCTGAGAGGTCATAACCGGACGGCCCCATGAGCTCGATGTATTCCCATGTTTCATCACCACCGTTCGGCGGGTTCTCGAAGACCTCGTTGATGACAAGCTGGGCGTGCGCGTTGCTCGTGACGAGCGTGCTCAACGCCGCGGCTACGACAGTGCAGTAAAAACTTTTCATTGAATCTCTCCCTTATGAATTTGAACTCAGCGTCTTCGCAGCGGTGACCCCGGGCTCGTGTACCACCCGGACCTCAGGTGGCCACCAAAGACCTCACCCTCGAGTTCCGGGTACTCGTCATTCTGCGGGAGCGCCCCGCCCCCTGACAGGTCCCACCCGAAGGTGCCATCGCGGTTTGTATCCATAAACCCGGCAACATGACCGTCTGCGAAGAGGATGTTCCCCACCGTGCGATCGTGTTGATCCGCGTTCTGCCGTCGGTCGGGCATGTGTGCTGGGCCGAAATCGTCGTAGTCCTGCCTGCCCCACGATCCGCTGGGGTATCGGGCTGGCCCATCAAGGAATGCCTTGGCGACGCGGACCTCGCCCTCGCCGAAGTCCTCGTAGTCCTGCACGGAGCCGTCGGTGCGTCCGTCGCCCATCAGCGGAACCTTGGAGGTGGAGGTCGAGGTGATATAGTGGCTCCGCAGCGGCCCGAGGACGCTCTCGACCCGCAGCGGGCTGCCGATGTACGCGTTCCCCGGGTCCCTCATCCCGGTGAAGCCGAAGTACCACGACATCGTGTAGTTCGTATTGAACCCGCGTGTGATGAGCGAGTCACGCTCGGCCCGATCGATCACCCGCTGCGGGCGACCGTCGTCCAGGCGTGCGAGTGTCATATTCTGCGTGTGCTGCGCCTCATTGCTGGGGCAGAGGAACTTTCCCGGGAGCAGGTACCCACCGTTGACCATGTCGGCGAGCCACCCGGACTCATCGATAGCGCCGTACCCATTGCCCTCGCGATTGTCGAAGGGCCCCGAGGAATAAAAGTCTTTATTCGCCGATGCGTATGTCAGGATCGCAATGCCGCACTGCCGGAGGTTGCTCTGGCACTTGACCTTCTCTGCCACTTGCTTCGCCTTCGACAAGGAGGGCAGCAGGATACCGATGAGCAGGGCGATGATGGCGATCACAACGAGCAGCTCGATGATCGTGAACGCCCGGGTTGTCTGTTTGCGCGTTGACATGACCCCATGCTTCATGAATCGGAGCGTCGCGTCAACGGTTCACCTGCCGGCTGCGTTCAAATAATATTAAAGATTATGTTATTCACATCGGAAGCCGATACCTCATTCGTCAGGCAAAGATGCTTGCATCGGATTCCGATGCGTAGCGGCCAAGGAACAGCGCCGGTACAATCCCCATCACATGCACATATCCCATCCCTCACTCCGATTGATCTGCATCCTCGTAGCCGCAACCAACGCGTGGTTCTTCGCGTGGAATGCAACCGCGCAGATCGTGATCAATGAGATTCTTGAGAACCCGCCGGGGCGAGGACACAATGAAACCGGATGGGAGTACATCGAGCTGTACGGCTCGCCCGATACCGAGCTGGATAACCTGGCGATCATCGTACTCAAGGGCGGGATTGACGATAACAGGGATGCAGTCCCGGAAGTTCAGCCACAGCTTGATGAGGTGTTCTTCCTCGATGGCTTCCGGTTGTCCGCAGACGGGTTCTTCACCCTCGCCGGTGTGCGTGTGGATGGAACGAGCCCGATTCGAGTCCGATGCCTCTCCTCTATGAGGCCGGCCACCATACACGCGCATATCAAAGATTTCTCTGATGCCTACCCGCAACACATCGCCCGACAACCAGAACGGGCTCATCTGGAAAATAATGGATCGTCCACATACCTGCTCGTGTATATCGATCCCGATGACCCATCCCGGACCAGTCTGAAACCGGGAGCACTGATCGACAAGAACTTCGACGGGCGGCTGGACGCTTCGCTTGATCTCAATGGAGAACATCTCGCGTGGCCAAACTACCAGGTGCTCGACGAGCTTTCTTGGTCGCACCGGGGGGGCAAAGAATACACACGACTCAAAGAGAACGAGCTCAGTCACACCGTCGGCCTGAACCCCGATGCGGTGACACGAGTCGAGTACTACACCGGAAACCCGATGCGCGGCCACCGCACAAAGGATGTGATCAGCAGCTCCGGAGAGCGGACCGGCTTTGAGGTCCTTCGCACTTCGACAGCCGACGAGTCGTTCCTTTTCGGCGTGCTTGACGCTGAGCGGTTCCCCGACAAGCTGGTCTACTTCGACGGCTATGACCTCGATGGCTGGGACCAGCTCCGAGGCCCGACCGACCTGTCTCGGATGCCCTACGGCGAGCTGGTCGAGGACCCCGAGCCCGATACCGACCCGTTCCCAAGGCTCATCCCCAGGAGCCCGAGCGGCACGCTCTTCTTCGACGACATACGCCCACAGCGCTTTGAGCTCACGCCCGGCACATTCAATGACTCGGGCAGCGAGCACCTCCGCCAATCGCGATTTATCCCCGGCGACATCAACTTCGACGGGCGCGTCGATCAGGCGGATATCGATGTCGCACGAGCACTGTCCGGGGCAAATCTCCGCGACAGGATCACATCAGCACGCCCGACAGGGCAGGACCAGTACCGGTGGCAGTGTGGCGCTGCTCAGCAGATCATGGCCATGCTCTCGCTGACACAAAGCCAGAATAGCAATGGCGTCGTCGGACCAGAGCATGTGCAGGTAGTTGAGTCGCTCGCCGCGAAGGCTACTCGCTGACCACAGCTGACGGGCCCGTGCTCGACTCGACAACAACGGTGCACGATCTGATGAGCGATAGGTCGTCGATCTTCCCGCTGAGTATATCGCCGAGTTCGACGATCACCGGTTGATTCAGCCCACCCTGCTCTTCTACGACAATCACCCTGCCCGTCGCGTTCTCGAGCAGACCACCAGATTTGTGAATCAGCTCGGTCAGTGTCACCTCGGTCTTACGCTGGAAAGACCACCGGCGGGGATCACGGATCGCCCCGTGGACCCGCACGGTCCGGAGTGTCTGGGCTGGGCGGAGGCTGTCGGGCTCGCTCATGGCAGCGATGGCCTGCTCCTGGCCGCGAACCCTTGATTCGAGCATACGGTTGGCCCGGTCCAGTTCGCCGGCCTCGATCCGCGTTTTCATGACCGCGGAGACAAGGATTACGACGAGCAAGATAATCACAACACCAGCAATGAGCGCGAGCCGACGCCACGGAGTGAGCCCAATGCTGATGAGTTCCGCCCTGATCTTTGCAGCATCACCGAACGCCTGATAGGCGAGCCGCATGGCCTCCTCCGGCCTGTTCCCGGATTTCTGCAGCTCGTCTTGTTTCAAGCGCATGTAGTGCTCGATCTCCGCATCGACATCCTCGCAGACCTGCCTCACAGACCGCGGGAAGAGCGACCTGACCGAACTGACCAGCCCCTGACTCATATGCACTGCCCGGAAACATCAGTTGGCTCCCCGCCAGCCCGCAGACCTCGAATGACACCCACGAGCTGTTCCCACTGATTCGCACGCGACTCCATCGTCTTGTGTCCCGTGTCGGTGATGAAGTACTGTTTCGTACGACGGTTGTTGCTCGACATCACCCACTCAGAACCGATCAGCTTCTTCGATTCGAGCTTGTGCAGCAGCGGGTAGACGGCCCCCTCGCTAATGCTCAGCTGCCCATTCGACTGAGCACGCAGACGCTCGATCAACCCGTATCCGTGATCGCGGCGCTCGCTGAGCAGCGTGAGAATGATGATGTCCAGTGTGCCCCGATAGAGGTCGTGATCGATCTTCCGCTCACCCATGACCGAATCATACTTCAAGCTCAGCGGCGCACGAACCGAAACACATGGATCGCGATACATTGCGTGTTAAGTAATTGTTGCGATCCAACGCACGGAGTGTTTGCTACGCCATAGTGTCAGTACAGGCTCATTGAAAGAACCCTGACCACTTGGTCAGGGTTCTTTTGTGTATGATCTCAACATCAACCAGAGGCTACTTGCGCTTGCCTTTGCCCTTCTTCCCTCCGGGGCCACCCTTGCCCTTCGCGTCGCGCCGGTAATCGGTCTTCCCGCGATCACGCGATTTGGATTTGCGCGAACGCCGCGTGCCCCCGGGGGCTTTTTTGAACCCCGCGCCTTCCGCCTCGCCGATGCCGCCGAACGCGTCACCGCCGAGCTTGAGCTTCGCAGCGGGTCCCTTGAGTTTCCCCGCGGCACGCGAGGCACCGTCGGTAATGACCAGGTCCATCTGACGCAACGCGAGATCAACATTCGCGATGTTGACCCGCACACGATCGCCGATGTTGTAACTGCGACCCGAGTGCTGATCGACCATCGCGCCGGTTTTGTCGTCGATGCGCCAGGTGGGCGGGCGTTTGGATCGGGTCGTATCGCCGACGAGGTCCTTCTTGGCGACCATCCCGTCCGCGAGGTACTTCTCGATCTGGACATACACGCCCTTGGGCGAGATGCCGGTGATGAACCCATCGAACTCCTCACCGATGTGGTCTTCCATCAACTGGAGCACGAGGAACTGACGCAGCTCACGCTCCGCCGCCGTCGCGTTCTGCTCTGTGCTTGAGCAATGGTTCCCGATATCCATGAGCTCGTTCTTGTCGGGGCAATCATCGTCGTTCTTGAGATTGCGCCCCAGCGCTTTCCACTCGCCGTCGGATGTTGGACGCTTCTGCCCGTTGTCCGTGCGCCGCAGGTACGCGACGAGCGCACGATGGAGCGTGAGGTCCGGGTAGCGACGAATGGGCGAGGTAAAGTGCGAATACGCGTGCGACGCGAGCGCGTAGTGCCCGATCAGAGCGGGGGAGTACACCGCCTTGGTCATCGTGCGGAGCACCGCCATGTGCACCGCACGCGCCGAGGTCGACCCGGCCGTCGCGTCGAGCAGTGTCTGGAGTTCCTCGCGCGTAGGTGATTTGGGGATCTTGAATCCCGCGACTGTCGCGGTTTTTCGAAGATCATCCACATCGCCCGGTGTCGGTTCCGGGTGCGTACGCCGCAGAACAGGCACTTCGAGTTTCTCGAACAATGACGCGAGCGCCTCGTTCGCTTCCACCATGAACATCTCGATCAGGGTGTGGGTGAACGCGTCGTCTTCTTTCTGTGCGTCGACGACCTTGCCGTTCTCATCGAAGACGAGCTCGACCTCGGGCAGATCCAGATGGATCATCCCCGCCTTGTGCCGGCGTGCCTGGATGAGCTTCGCGAGCTCGTTCATGTCGCGCACGCTCTGGATCAGCTCCTGGGTGTGCGGGGTGTCCGTCTTCGCGTGCTTCTTCGCTTCCTCGACATCCCCATCGATCAGCGCCTGGGCTTCGAGATAGGTCATCCGCTTGCGCGACTTGATCAGCGACTGGCACACGCCCCGCGATTGAACATTGCCCATCCTGTCGTAGCGGATGATGCAGGTCTTCGCATAGCGCAGCACGCCCTCCTGCAACGAGCAGATCCCGTTGGACAACACCTCGGGCAGCATCGGGATCACCAATCGCGGCAGGTACACGGAGTTCCCGCGTTCCATGGCTTCTTCATCGAGCACCGACCCACGCGGGATGTAGTGCGCCACATCCGCGATGTGGATCCCGAGCTCCCACCCGCCGTTGTCGAGGCGCTTGAGCGAGATCGCGTCGTCGTAGTCCTTCGCGTCCGGCGGGTCGATCGTTGTGATGAAATCACCCGTGAGATCGCGGCGCATATCCAGCGCCTCGATCCCCTTGGACTCGTACAGGTCCATCTCCTCTTCGAATCGTGCCGTTGCTTCGCGTGCCTGCTGCACGCACGCTTCGGGGAACTCGTTGCTCGGCAGCGAGTACGCCGCGATCACCGCCTGCGTTTCCACATCGGGCTCGCCCGCAGCGCCGAGGACCTTGGTGACAACCCCGACCGCGAGCCGCCCATTCTCGGGGTACTCGATGATCTCGAGGACGACCTTGTCACCGTTCTTCACATTCTTGGATTCCGCGTCGCGGATCACCACGGGGTCCGTGAGCTCACGCCCGTCAGGGAAGACCATCCAACGCCCGTCGCGTTTCTCGATCTCGCCCGTAAAGTTCGCGCGTTTGCGTGCGACGATGTCCAGGACCTCACCCGCGTACTGACGCTCCAGGGTCCCGAGCCTGCGCTCACGCCGCTGATCACGCTCGAACCAGATCTTGACGGTGTCGCCCGAGAGCGCCCCGTTGGTGTACTGCGCCGGGATGAAGATGTCCGAACCGTGCTTTTTCTGCGCGGGAACGACGAACCCGATCCCGGATTGGGTCCCGCGGAACTGCCCGATGAGCTCGCCCTCGTCCGGACGGAAAGGGAGCTGGATCTTGCCCGTCTCATCGAGATCGATGACGCCCTCTTCCGCGAGATCGCGCACCTCGTACCCGAACTCCTTGACATCATCGATGTTGAGTTCCTTCGCGACGACGGGGATGGGCTTGGGGCGGTAATCCTCGTGCGAGATGTGTGAGATCAATCGATCCCGGTGTCGGCCTGACATGCGTGTCCAATCCGTTGTGTGTTCTGGGTTTCCGTACAACGGATCTTAGAGCCGATCCGCGTATTTCTGCAACGAGGCCTCAAACTCCTCGGGGGTAAACCCGAAATCGGCGATCACCGATGCGTTGTCAGAGACCGAATCGCGCCCGCCCATGATCGCCATCCCCTCATCGAACGGCAGCAATCCGCCAAGCCCAACCAGCTTGGCGAGCCGGGCTTGGAACGCGGCCACGAACCAGGGCAACCCCAGCGCCGGGCGATGTTTGGGCTCCGGGCTCAGGTGTTTCGCGTAGGTCCGAAGCATTTCCGGGAACGCGTACTGTTCGGCTCCGGTAAGCTCGTATGTCTTTCCGATCGTCGATTCGTTGCTCAAGGCGTCCACGAAGACCTTTGCGACATCTTCAACATAGACCGGGGCAACATGGGGGGCTTCGAATCCGAACCCATCGTCTTTCCAGCGTGAGAAGTAGGGGATGAAGAGGTAGGGCGGTGCCTTACCACGCACCCACTCGACCGCCATTTCGGTGAACTCGCCGTCATACCCATGGATCAGTCCGGGTTTGACGATCGTCCAACGCAACCCGGATTTCTGCGCGATCTGTCCCGCGCGGTGCTTCGTGTCCCGATACCCCGCACGCTTGTCGGGTCCGACTCCGAGGGCGGACATGTGCACATACCGCATGGTGGGGTCGTTCTGTCGGCACGCCTCCACGATCGCACGCGTCCCATCGACATGGACTTTCTCGAAGGACTGGTTCTTGGTCTCTCTAATGATCCCCACAAGATGGATGCACGCCCCGCACCCGCTGACAAGATGACGCAGCGCATCAGGATCGTCGAGTGTCCCATCGCAGATCTCGATCCGCCCGTCGTCGATCGCGGAAGCATCGAGGACCGTACGGGCCTTTTCCTCAGATCGGGAAAGGGCTTTGACGCGATATCCCTCGCCGAGCAATCGTGCGATGATGTGCCGCCCGACAAATCCGGTCCCGCCGGTGACTGCGATGGGTTGTGTTTCTGGATCACTCATTGGGTCAGCTTTCCTCTCCTCAGAGCGTATCCGCTCTGCGTATTATCGTGTGTGACTTTGATCGCAGATTCCGTCGCTTTCGCCTATCCCAAGGGCCCCCGTGTGCTTACCGGGGTGTCGTGCGCGATCGAGCCCGGTTCCGTAACCGCGATCGTTGGGCCAAACGGCGCGGGGAAAAGCACACTGGTGCGTCTGCTCGCCGGTTTGCGGAACCCAGATCAGGGGCAGGTCCACCTCCACGACCGGAAGCTGTCTTCGTTCTCGCAGCGTCAACGGGCGCAACGGATCGCGTTCCTTGAGCAACGCCCATCCCTCGCGTTCGACTTTTCAGTGCTTCGAGTCGTCTCATTTGGTGCATTCACCGGTGAGCGGGATTGCGCACTCATCACGGATGCCCTCGACCGGTTCGAACTGTCGGATATCCAAGACAAACCGTTCGCGTCCCTGAGTGTTGGACAGCAGCAACGGACGGCCTTTGCACGAGCCTGGGTCCAAATCGCGGGAAGAAACGACGCGTACCTGCTCGCGGACGAGCCGTGCTCCGCGATGGATCCTCGGCACACGATCCAGACAATGCACGCGATGCGGGAACTCGCCCGGTCCGGGCTGGGTGTTGGGGTCGTTATTCACGATCTGAACACCGCATCACAGTTCTCCGATCGAGCCATCGTGCTTGATGAGCGAGGTTTCGTAGCTTCGCACGGCACGGTCGAAGAAGCGATGACCCCAGAAGTCCTTTCCCGAGTGTTTCAGGTGCAAATCGATCGCCTTGAGCTGCCGGAACACGCTGCAATGCTCGTGGTACGCGATACATAAGGATTTTGCATCCGGATACACTTTGGGTCGATATAATCCTTTCGTGCGAGGATTAATCAACTTCATCGTGTCCAACCCCATCCTGCTGGTTGTCATCATCGGCGGGCTTTTCAATCTCGGGGTTCGACTCAATCAAAAGGCGAAAGAGCAGCGTTCAAAGCGTGCAGCGCTCGCTGAGATCCAACGCCGTAAGGCAGAAGCCCTCCGCACGGGCAAGCCCATGACCGAGCCGGTCATCGTCTACGACGAGCCGCAGAAGAAGCCACAATCCGCGAAAAGTGAGGATCGTCAGGCGCGCATCGAGGCGCTGCGACAGCAGCGTATGGCCCAGCTCCGTGCGATGCGAGAGAAGCGTTCCGGCGGGATGTCGCAAGCTCCCACAGGAGGAGCAACGCAGCAGGCCTCAAGCAGTCAGGCCGCCAAACCATCACCCCGCACAGCCTCCCCCCGCCCCCGACCTCAGCGTGTTCCGACACTGAATCAACAAACCGCAGCGCCCTTTGGACAGCAACGCCCGCGGGTTGTCACTCCAAAGCCCAAGCCAACCCCGATTCCCAATGCGACGCCGGGCGTAGACACACCCGCGCCAATAAAAGAAATTGTGCCAGGGAAAAATCCGATTGCGGTTCCGTATGGCGCTCGCCCCAGCACACGGGACGATTCCGATGCGTCGAGCGCGCGATCAATGCTCCGTGATCCCAAAAAGGCCCGTCAGGCCATCGTCGTCCGAGAGATCCTCGACGCGCCAATCGCACTTCGAAGCCTGGATTCAATGCACGGCGGGATCGATCGATAAATCGGCCGCCCTCCAAGTCTCATGCGCTTTGACCGATCGGATCGATATAATCACTTATGGACGCAGGGACACGAAAGACAACACCGATTTTCCTCAGCACGGCCTTGGCGATGGTGATTTCGATTCCCTTCGTGGGATGCGGAACCTTCGATGGCACGCCGCGTGGAACAGAGTCACTTCTTCAGGTGCTTGTCCCGCAGACCTCGCCGTCAGAAGCCGCAGAGATGGCCACCGATCCTTACAGCGCCGAGAACCGCTACAAAGGCATCACCCTGCTCTCCAGCGCTGACTTTGGCGGCCAGCCGATCTATCTCGAACTGTATGTCGATGGACTCAACGATGACGACGCGAGCGTGCGCGGCGCTTCCGTCCGTGCCCTCGGACGCCACGGCGACCCGGAGCACGCGCCATTCATTATTGAGATGCTGGAAGACTCGGATGACTTTGTCCGGCTTGAAGCGGCACGGGCGCTTCAGCGGATCCACACCGCCGACGCGATTGAGCCCTTGCTCACCTTGATCGAAGAAGAAAATGAACCCAATACGGACATCCGCGCCGCGGCCGCCGACGCGCTGGGGCAGTACCGCGAGAAACGAGTCGTGCTCGGATTGATCGGTGCACTGCGTGACTCACGCCTCGCGGTCAACAATCGCGTTCAGCACGCGCTCATGATCCTTACAGGCCAGAACTTCGGGCTCGATCGACTCGCCTGGCTGGACTGGTATAACGAGACCAGCGATGTCTTCACCGGGGCTCAGCCGTACACCTACCCAATCTTCAATCGCAAGAAGAAGATCATCGAGTACCTCCCTTTGATCCCACCTCCACCGAATGAAACGACCGGCTCACCTGTCGGGATGGATCCGGTCTTTGATTCCTGATCGCCACAACCCTTTCAACGCGCGTCCGAGAACAAACCACAATCCGGCATAAAGAGCGAGCCGCACGCGATTCTGTCCGATGAACCCCATGAGGCAGTTCCCCGGAGGTGTGTGTGCGCGCTGTATGTCGAACCAAGCAAGAGGTATACCTGGATTCCGATGCCCCCGATCCCTCGATCGGGGCGGGACAGGCGCTCATTCGGCCCACGCATGTGCTTTTGGACACGACAGATGTCAGTGTCGCCCGGGGCGAAACTGAGTTTGAAGGAATTCTCGGGCACCAGTTCGTAGGCGTTATCGAACAGTGCGAAGATCCGTCGTGGGTTTCCAAACGCGTCGTGGGACTGATCGATATCACAAACCCCGATTCCGAACTCGCCAAGCGCGGCTTGGGGGCACACGATCCAGATCGCCGGATCTTCGGGCTCCGAGGGCGTGACGGATGCCTGGCGGAGCGGTGTGTGCTCGAAACGAGGAATCTCACAGAGGTCCCGCACGGTGTAGAGGACGAGCATGCGGCATTGGCGCTGTCCATCGCAAGGGCAATCCACGCTGGCCAGATCGCGCATATCGAAGGACGCCCGTTCGTGTCTGTTCTCGGGGATGGGCTAATCGGGCTGCTGTGTGCACAGGTCATGACACGGCGCAACGCATCCGTGCGACTATTGAGTGATCATGAGCACGCCCTGGAGCTGTGCGCGAAATGGGGTACGAAGCACCGCCATCTCGATCGTGTCGGGCGGCGCGGGGATCAGGATGTGGTGATCGAAACGACCGGCAGCGCCGAGGCGTTCGATAACGCGATCCGCATGGTCCGACCTCTGGGGACCGTTGTGCTTGCAGGGAATGCAATCCCCAACCCCCAGAGCACAATTCCGATCGATCACACGCTGATCGCGGAGAAAGAGATCCGAGTCATCGGTGCACGCTCAGGCTCGCTCAGTGAAGCGATCCGCGCGATGACGAGCGGTGATATCGATCTCACAGGGCTGATCACCAAGAGGCATAAGTTCGAAGACGCGATCGGGGCCCTGCGCTCAGCGCAGGACCCCGAGAACATTGGTGTCCTGGTTGTGATGGATTGACAGGTTACTGAACGATCAGCGGTGCCCCGGGTATACCGTCCCCAGCGCCCGGCCACATCGATGCGATCACACCCGCCGTGATCATCGCGAAGATGACACCATCGACAAAGCCTGTGAAGATAAACCGCGTGGGTTTACCCAAGAAGAAATCACCCGCGAGCCCGCCCATGCAGTGCCCCAGAATCCCCGCTGCACCTGCGACCTGAAAGACAGCGAGGTAGTCCGCGCCTGCCTGCGTGCTCGCGGCGGTGATGTACGCGACAAAGATCGTGATCACAAGGTACGCGATGAAGGTCTTGAGGAGATTGAGACCAAAGTTTGGCTTTGCTCCCATCACGGTGATCGTGCCCCAGGGCCCTTTCTCGAAGCGTTCCTTGTATTCATCGGATCGCATTTCTTCGGAAGTCTGGCAGTTCGGGAACATATACAGCCCGGCCGGGATGTTCATCTCGCTGACTTTGCTCGTGAGTTCAGACTCATTCGTGAGGAACTTGATGTCCTTCTTGTGATAGGGCAAGAGCATCCAGATGATCGAACTGGCGAAGAAGACACAGATCGTCGCGACGAGAACAGGTAACCAAAGATCCATCAGTGCAACTTCCATGACCATTTCCTTTCGGCTATGAGGTGCGTGTTGGGTGTGCACCAATATACCACGATTCCTGTGCATGTAAAAAAGCCCGCGTTTCCGCGGGTTTAGAGGGGGCAGGTTGTTTGCTGGATCACTGATCCTGCATGGGCATGGAATCGAGAACCTGATCGATCAGTCCGTACTCGATCATCTCCTGGTCATCCAGCCAGAGGTTACGATCGCAGTCGCGATGGATTTTCTCTTTGTCCTGCCCAGTCGCGTCGGCGTAGATCTGATACAGACGATCACGGAGACGGAGCATTTCCTTGGCCTCGATCTCGAGATCCGTTGCCTGGCCTTCCATCACGCCCGAGAGCAGCGGCTGGTGCATCAGGTTGCGTGCGTTCTTGAGGCAGTAGCGTTTGCCCTTGGTGCCGGACGATGCGATCACGGATCCCATCGACGCGGCTTGGCCGATGATGTAGGTGCAGACATCGGGCTTGATGAACTTCATCGTATCGACGATGCCCAGACCCGCGGTCACGGACCCGCCGGGCGAGTTGACATACAGGTGGATGTCCGCATTCGCGTCTTCGTTCGCGAGGAAGAGGAGCTGGGCGACAATAAGGTTCGCCATGTCGTCCATGACTCCGCCGGTCACGAAGATAATCCGGTCCTTGAGCAGACGCGAGTAGATGTCGTATGAGCGCTCGCCGCGACCGGACTGTTCGATCACGATCGGGACGAGATGGGCGCTTGGGGTGGTCATATGTATTTCACCTCGATCGGTGTGGTGTTCGTGGGTTGATTCAACGCGTTCGACAGATCAGGACTTATTCGCACTTGCGATCTTGAGATCCTCAGGCGGCTCGGTCAGGACCTCGTCCACGAGCCCGTACGCCTTCGCTTCCTCAGCATCAAAGTACTTGTCCCGTTCGGAGTCTTCCTTGACCTGCTCGGGAGACTGTCCCGTGTGTTTCGCGATGATATCTGTCAGGAGTTGCTTGCTCTTGATGATCTGCTCTGCCTGCAGACGGATGTCTTCGGCCTGCCCGGTAATCCCGCCGTAGGGCTGATGAATCATCACCTTGGCGTGCGGGAGGATGAACCGGCGTCCCTTGGTCCCCGCGGTGAGCAGGACGGATCCGCCCGAATAGGCTCGCCCGATGCAGTAGGTCGCGATCGGCGAGGAGAGGAAGCGCATGGTGTCGTAGAGCGCGAGCGTGTCGTCGACGGCACCACCGGGCGAGTTGATGTAGAAGTTGATTTCCTGATTGCGACGCTGATTTTCCAGATAGAGCATCTGCATCATCACGCGTGAAGCGCTCGCGGGGTTGATCTCGCCGACGAGGAAGACGATCCGATTCTCGAGCAAAAGCTCGTCGATCGTCATCTCACGGGTTCGTTGGTAACTGACTGAAGCTGCAGGCATAAGTCTTTCCCTGACATGCGTCTATGCGTTCTGGGCGTCGCGGGGTGGGGTTGACGAGCCCCGATTCGCTGCCCGTTCGTCCTGATTCATCGGCCATCTGGCACATAATCATCATATGCCTCGCCCAATCGGGTTGAGAAATCGCACGCCACGCGTCTCTAATAAAGGAATTGCGAAACCCTCGCGATGCTCCTATTGTTCCCATCTCTCTCCACGCCACGAGTTGGCGTGGGTACGCAAACCCTTGATTCTGTGAGACATCCGTCGTGCCGACAGCCGTCATCAGTGATATCCATGGCAACGCGACCGCACTGAGGAGTGTCCTCGCGGACATCGAATCGCGTGGGATCGAGAAAATTGTCTGTTTGGGCGACATTGTCGGGTACGGGCCCGAACCGCTCGAATGCATCGATATCGTTCAAGAGAAATGCGACTGGGCGCTCATGGGCAACCATGACTTCGGGGTTCTCTACGAACCGACAAACTTTAACGCGACGGCCGAGGCCGCCGCGTTCTGGACCCGCGAGCAGTTCGACGCAGAACCCGACGAATCCGAACGCCAGCGTCGCTATGCATACCTCAGCTCGCTCAAAGTGCGTCAGGTCGAGGATCTCTGCGAGGACGGTACGGAGGTCCTCGCGGTTCACGCCTCGCCCCGACGCCCGATCAACGAATACATTTTTCCCGATGATGTGAACGATGCGCCCGACAAAATCGACGCGATCTTCGATCGGGTGAACCGTGTCGCGCTGGTCGGGCACACGCATGTTCCAGGCGTGTTTTCCAACGAACCCGATTTCTATCCTCCGAACGAGATCGGGGACGAGCCGGTCTTCAAGTTCATCGCAGACGAGAAGGCAGTGATCAATGTCGGCTCCGTCGGGCAACCCCGTGATTTCAACCCGCGTGCGAGCTATGTCATCCTGTCCCCAGGACAGGTCGAGTTCGTTCGCGTCGAATACGACATCAAAGACACCGCGGACAAGATCAAGGCCATCCCCCAGTTGCACGACTGGCTCGGCGACCGTCTCTTTGAGGGACGCTGATCGCGCGAGCAAATTCATAGATTGAGTTGAACGCATGATGCACACGCACAATCGATATCCAACCCGACTCGCGGCATGGACTCTGATGATCCTGTCGATCCTCGCGTTCACCACCACTCGTGTCTCAGCCCAGCAGGACACGAGCGGAGAGTCCGCAGCGGAAGCACCCGCGATCTCTGCTCCCGAGTATGTTGTGCGCCCCGCAGATCAAGACGCGGCAGATTTCACGCCCCTCGGGAACCTCGATGACGATTCTCAAACGGTCTACCTCGAGTTCTCGCCATACGGGGCGGGGATCAAGTCGATACAACTGCCCGACGAGTTTGAGACGGTCAAGTTCGAGAACCACATCACCCTTCAATCAGAGCAGGTGAACAGCGACAACCTCCGCGCGGTCCCATTCGCGGCTGCGTGGCTGAGTCTCAACGGATCGATGATCGCGATCAGCGGCAACGATATCGAGCCGCTCTGGCGCGAGATCGAGCCTGGGGTCTTCGAACTTTTCATCGATGACACAGATGGCAACCCCGTCGCCCGTCTCGAACGCCGGTTCACGCTCAAGCCAGAGAATCGCCACGGCTTTATCCTCACAGAGTCCATCGAGAACCTGAGCGAAGCGCCGATCCGTGCCGTGCTCGACACCTTTGCGATGGTCGATCTGCCCAAGGCCGCTTCGAGCTATGGCGGAGATCGCAGACGCATCAGGTACGGATACCTGAAGTCTCCTGAGCAGCAGGGCACCTCGATGAAGGTGCATGTTGATGACGAGTTGCTCAGCCGCAACAAGCTGCTCGGAAAACGCGTTGAAGCGCAGTATGGAAAGGCGTATCTCGGATCTCGTCAGGTCTGGCCGAATGAGGAAGTCCTCCCCGGTGCACAGCGACTGAGCTGGTTCGGCTTCACAGACCGATACTTCGCAGTGCTCGTCCACCCGGTGTTCAATCCAGACTCCATCACGAGCGCTGATCAGAAGTTGCTCGAAGGCATCACACGCATCGATCGCTACATGCTCGAGCCGTACGCGGAAGCCGTGGACGCAACCCAGGCGCTCATGATGCGATCGGCACAGATGGAGATCGCTCCAGGCGAGACAGGCGAACGCGAACTCGGTGTATTCGCAGGCCTGCGGAACAAGGCCTTGCTCAATGGTGAGCCGATGCTCGCGGCCCTCAACATGCCCGAGATGATCGTTTCCAACCTTGGCGGGATCTGTGCACCATGCACCTTCCAGTGGCTCGCGCACATCCTCATGGATGTCCTCACCCTGTTCCACGACATCGTGCAGGACTGGGCGATTTCAATCATCCTCCTGGTGTTCCTCGTTCGTTCGTGCCTGCACCCTGTTACACGCTGGTCTCAGATCAGGATCCAGAAGTTCTCCGTGCAGATGCAGGCGATGGGACCCAAGCAGAAGGCTATCCGAGAGAAATACAAAGACGATTCGAAGCGTCAGCAGCAGGAAATGGCCAAGCTCTGGCGGGAAGAGGGCATCAACCCAGCCGGTATGCTCGGTTGCCTCCCCATGTTCCTGCAGACACCTGTCTGGATCGCGCTTTACGCCACCCTGTTCTTCGCGACGGAGCTCCGCCACGAAGCAGCGTTCTATGGCGTATTCCAGAGCTTCGGCGGATGGGGATTCATGAGTGACCTCGCGGCCGCTGACGGGGCCATCCCACTCCCGCAGGCGATGCACTTCAGCTTCCCGCTGTGGGGAAGTGTGACCTCGATCAACATGCTTCCCCTGTTCATGGGGGTGTTGATGTGGGCGCACCAGAAATACCTGACACCACCGAATACTGCGACACTGTCACCGGAGCAGGAAACGCAGCAGAAGATGATGAAGATCATGATGGTCGTCGGGTTCCCCCTGATGATGTACGCAGCTCCATCGGGTCTGGCACTGTACTTCATCACCAACTCCGCGGTGGGGATCGCGGAGAACAAGTGGATCCGTCACCACATGAAGAAGCACGGAATGCTCGAGATTGAGAACATCAAGGCCGAGCGTGCCAACAAGGGACCCGGGTTTATGCAGCGGATGATGCAAGCCGCAGAAGCGCAGCAGCAGATCCGTGAAAAAGGCGTAAAGCCCATCAACCCCGCCTCCAAAGAGTTCAATCGCAAGCAGAAGTAACGAAGAGAAGGCGGGAGGATCGTGCGTGCCAACCGGGACGACCATCGCCGCGATCAGCAGCGCGCCAGGCAACGCCCCCCGTGCCATGATTCGGGTATCCGGGGTGCACACGGGTGCGATTGCGCGAGACTTCCTTGATATTCCGCTCGATGCACGCGGGGCGATCCACACCCGCTTTACTTTGAGCGCGCACGCAAGCATCCCCGTCCTCGTGCTCCGCTTCCCGCGTCCAAACAGCTACACGGGCGAGGACACGATCGAGATTCTGATGCCCGGCGGCACGCACATCACCCAGCGCGTTCTCGCAAGATTGCTTGATGACGAGCGGATCACACTCGCAGAGCCGGGCGAGTTCAGCGCCAGAGCGTACATGAACGGACGATTATCGCTGAGCGAGGCGGAAGGGATCGCATTGCGTATCAGCGCGTTGCGAGACGGGGCACTCAAGGCCGCGGATGCGCTCTTGGACGGTCGGTACGGCGAGCGTTGTCGAGCATGGGTGGATGAAATCGCAGCCATGCTCGCGCTCGTAGAAGCGGGGGTAGATTTCTCTGATCAGGAGGATGTCATCCCCATCGCACCGGGGGACCTGCACGCACGATTGGGAGCGATCATCGAGGATCTCGTTCGCGAGTCCGGCGCAAGCAGCGGCGGGCGCGTCGTAGACGATCGCCCGAGCGTCGTGCTCGTCGGTCGCCCAAACGCGGGGAAGAGCTCATTGTTCAACGCGCTGCTCGGGCAGAATCGTGCGGTTGTCAGCGAACGCGCAGGGACGACCCGCGACGCACTCCGCGAACGCCTGGATCTCTCTCGCGATGTACCCGGCGCGGGAGTGGTCGAGTTGATCGACCTCGCCGGGCTCGACGAGCATTCGATTGATGATCTCGATGCGAGCGCACAGGAGCTCGCCAGATCGATCCTGCTAAACGCGGACGCGATGCTCTGGTGCGATCCGACAGGCCATTTCGAGCAGGTGGGTTTTCAGATGCCCTCAGACGCACAGGTGATCCGTGTGCGGACCAAAGCAGACCTGCCCAAGGGGGATCTTCCCAACTCGGGTTTGGATGTATGCGCGTTCGATCCCTCGACGCTCGGGGTGCTCTGGCGTGCCATCGCGGATGCAACAAGCGTTGCAAGCGGTTCGGGAGTGGGGGTGTTCGTCCCGAGGCATAGACGGGCATTGCGTGCCGCGATTGATGCGATCCGAAACGCCAGAACGCAAGTCGACCCTCACGCCTCCGCCATCGCAAATCCGGAGATCATCGCCCTCGGCTTGCGCGAAGCGCTTGACGCATTAGGCGAGCTCGTTGGCGAAGTATCGCCCGACGATGTGATCGGGCGTGTCTTTGCGACCTTCTGCGTCGGCAAGTAATCAGGATATTCTCGGGCAGTGTCGCGGAATGATGTCCGCCCTCGTGCAACCCATCTTGGGTATTTTTCCCCGCTCACACTCTGGATGAACGGTCTGTTTCGTACACAACACGCCGATACCTAGAAACTGCCCCTTCGAGCACGGTTCAGCTCGATCCTGGACTGGCGAGCGCCGAATCACAAAGCGAGGTTTCAATCCGCCCGTGAGTTTGCGGGACGCAGGAGCATGCGTGATGAGTATTCGACTCGGTGAGTTATTGGTCGTTCAGGGCGTGATCACCCCCGAGCAACGAGACAAGATCCTTGAACTCCAGCGTGCCTCGCAACGCCCGTTCGGCGTGATTGCCGAAGAGCAGCTCGGGATCGCCCCTTCAGCGATCGAGCAGGCATGGACGATCCAGTACGCGATGATCGCGCCGCGGATCGACCCGAGTGAGCATGAAATCCCTGCGCAGGTGCTCGAACTCGTGACCAAGCGTCAGGCGTGGCAGTTCGGGTTCGTCCCGGTCTCAATGGACGAGGAAGAGATCACGCTCGTCGCATCACGAGAGACGCTCGCACGATCGCTGCGCTTTGTGAACTGGCGCCTCCACGGGCTCTGCACCTTCGCGATCTGTGACCTCAAAACGCTCGAGCGGGGGCTGGATACGCATTACCCATTCCCTGGAGCGGATATCGACCTCGTAGACCGGTTCGGGAGAAACAAACCGGCTGCCTGAGTGGTCAAACTCCCGGTTCAATGGGCAAAAAATAAACGAGGCCGATCTTGCGACAGGCCTCGCTCATTTCGCGTTTGTGAGATTCATTTTCGAGCGGGCCAACGATTCACCCGTCTCGAGGCTCCGCGTTAGCGACGGGTCGCACGCCGGCGTGCGGTCTTCTTCGCAGCCTTCTTGCGTGTTGCCTTTTTCTTGGTCGCTTTCTTCTTGGTGGCCTTCTTCTTAGTAGCCTTCTTACGCGTGGCCTTCTTCTTGGTGGCCTTCTTGCGTGTTGCCTTCTTCTTGGTGGCTTTCTTCTTGGTCGCCTTCTTCTTGGCGGTCTTCTTAGCAGCCTTCTTCTTGGTTGCCTTTTTCTTCGTGGCTTTTTTCTTGGTTGCCTTCTTCTTGGTGGCCTTCTTACGCGTGGTCTTCTTCGCAGCCTTCTTGCGTGTCGCCTTCTTCGCGGCGGGCTTCTTGCGCGTGGTCTTCTTTGCAGCCTTCTTACGGGTTGCTTTTTTCTTGGTTGCTTTCTTACGGGTGGTCTTCTTGGCGGCTTTCTTGCGAGTCGCCTTTTTCTTTGCGGCTTTCTTTGCCATTTCGAGTCTCCTCGTTGGTCCGTGTTCGCTTCGTACTGAAGCAGATTGGTTCTAGTCGAATATCGACTCTCAACAAACGCGTGTCAAACAAACCAGAAAACACATCGACTTATTCCGATGTTTTTCATCAAGAAGTTGCGCGTGCATTGCGCACTTCCAGTATGAGCATACACGAACACGGCGCGCATGACACGCACGCGTTGTGCTTGCGCGCGGTGCGCAATACCCGTTCACTACGCCTCAAGCACACCGCATCGAGAGTGCGCAATCGCGAAATGATCACAACGCGCAGCCAAGATGTACTTCACTCATCAACGGATTCATCGCCATCGAACCATCGCGCGCATCTGTTGCACACGCGTCATGAGCCGCACATCCGCGACTTGATCTCTCGCAACGGTTGATCGAGGTTCTTTTGAAGGATGGGGTGTGTTTCGGCGCAGATCGCAGCGCAATCGACGCAAGTTCGGGTGGGTTTGCGCATGGTGTGCATGCAAAAAGTTTGCGATGAACACTTGCGCAGCGAACTCATGCGGCAATGATTCAATGCGTTGCGCACTCAGATCAACACATCGCATCGCATGAGGAGTCATCATGATCGAGTCATCGTCAAACACACGCGTGCATCAGTTCGACAACGGACTCGTGCTCATCACCGAACGGGTTAGCGGGGTGCAATCACTCGCACTGCGCTGCGTATTGCCCGCGGGAGCAGTCTTTGAAGATATCCACAATTTAGGCGCATCAAGTGTCTGCGCGGAGATGCTCATGCGCGGCGCTGGCGACCTCGATTCAAAGGCACAAGCAATCGCGTTCGATCGTGCGGGCGCACTGCGCGATGTCGAGAACGCAATCAGGTTCATGCAGATCAGCACAACAACACTCGGTCATCGCGCGGCCGATGCGCTCCCTCTGCTTATGGATATGGTGCGTCGCCCACGCATGAGCCAAGAGTCATTCGCACCGGCGCAGGAACTCGCGATGCTCGGCGTCGCGTCTCTCGAAGATGATCCGCAGCATCGCGCCGCGCTCAAGGCGCGTGAGCGTCATCTCCCTTCACCGTATAACCGAAGCACCTATGGAACCAAAGAGGGCATCGCCTCGCTCAGTCATGAATCGTTGTGCGAATGGTGGAACACCCTCGCGACTCCGCGCGGCACCATGATGACCGCAGCGGGTGATGTCGATCATCATCAGCTCATCGAGCTCGTCGGCGAGCAAACAACCGGTTGGACCGGCGAAACAAGCATGCCCACACCCGGCGACAACTCCACGCGTGGATACGGGCATCTCGAAGACGACTCCAACCAAGTTCAGATTCTGGTCGTGCACGATGGCCCTGCGATCGCACACGCGGACAACCCGCTCGAAAGACTCGCGATCGCGGTCCTTTCGGGAGGGATGTCGGGGCGACTCTTCACGGAAGTGCGTGAGAAGCGGGGGCTCTGCTACTCTGTGTCCAGCTCCTACCGAGCCGACAAAGATCGCGGCGTTGTCTCCAACTATGTTGGCACAACGCCCGAGCGCGCTCAGGAATCTCTGGATGTGCTCCACGCGGAACTGCATCGATTGAACGAGGGGAATGTCACGCAAGAGGAACTCGCCCGCGCAAAGACCGGGCTCAAGAGCAAGCTCGTCTTCGCAGGGGAATCGACCAAAGCCCGCGCAGGGGCGCTCGCAGCGGACTACTTCAACCTCGGGCGGATCAGATCTCTTGAGGAGATCGTTGCGCAGCTCGATGCGGTCTCGCTCGATGAGCTCAATGTCTACCTGAAACGACGCGATCTAGGCACCATCACGATCCAGACGCTCGGGCCCTCCGCGCTCACACCACCCTCATGATCTGAATCTCTCGATTCAATGGGCGTTTTGTGGGGATCGCACACGGGGATCGACGATATCCTTGGATGTGAATACACAGAAGCCATCGATGATGAAAGCATCAATCCAAAACCGCAAAGCTGAAACCATCTCCAGACATCTTGGATGTGATCATCCATACATGATCGGTATTGGGGGGTGCGGCATGTCCGCACTCGCACGCCTCATGTTCGATGCAGGTCTGAAGGTTCGAGGATGCGATTCCACACCATCGCCCGTCACGGATGCATTGGGACAATCCGGAATCGATGTGGGGTTTGAGGAGACTTCCGGAGCACTGCCGGAAGATGTACGCGTCGTTATCGCGTCCGCGGCGGTCAAACACGATCATCCCATGATGGTCGAGGCCGCAGCCAGAGGACTGAGCATCATCACATACCCCGAAGCACTCGGCGTTTGCATGCGTGGACATACAGGGGTCGCGATCGCCGGCACCCACGGCAAATCCACAACCACGGCCATGCTCGGCTGTGCGCTCACGGACGCGGGGCTCGACCCGTCTGTCATCGTTGGAGCGACATGCACTCAACTCACCAACGGTGCCCTCGCAGGCTCGGATGATCCCGTCGGATATCGCGTCGGGGAGCAGGAAATACCCATCGGCCCCCGTGCAGGCTCGCCTGGGGCGTTGCTGGCAGAAGCATGCGAGTTCAATCGCTCATTTCATCACCTGCGCCCGACCGTCGCGTCTATCGCGTCGATTGAGGCTGACCATCTCGATATCTACGGTTCACTCGACGCCGTCGTCGAAGCCTTCGCAGAGTTCGCACGCCTGGTCGCTCCCGCGGATCAGGGGGGCAAGCTCATCATCGCCTACGACGGAGCCCACCGACGAGAGGTGACCGCGGGGGTCGAGTGCGAGGTCGAGACAATCGGGTTTAATCCCGCGGCTGATTGGGTCCTTTCGCATGAACCCGCCACGGGCAAGGTCACCGTGCGCGATCCCGACGGCGTGACGAAAGAGTGGGGGCTCTCCATGCCCGGCGAGCACAACGCTTTCAACTCCGCCATGGCCTACGCGATCGGGCGTTCACTCGGAGCGGATGCGGACACGCTCGCAGCATCGTTCGGCGCGTTCATCGGTCTCGATCGCAGGCTCCAACTGCTCGGCACACGCGATGGTGTCCGCGTGTACGACGATTATGGGCATCACCCCACGGAAATCGACGCGACCCTCAGGGCGCTCGCGCAACGCGAGCAGCCCCACGAGAATGGCGGGCGTCTCATCTGTGTTTTCCAACCCCATCAGCATTCCCGAACACGATTCTTCCTCGAGGAGTTCGCCAACAGCTTTGAACAGGCGGACATCGTCATCGTGCCGCATATCTATTTCGTGCGTGACTCGGAGATCGAAAAGCACCGTGTCAGCAGCGCCGATCTTGTCGATCGACTCCGAGACAAAGGCGTCCGCGCTATGCACCTGTACCCGTTCGAGGCGATCATCGAACAACTGGAGAATGTCTGCCGACCGGGCGATCTGCTCGTGGTCATGGGGGCAGGACCGGTCTGGAAAGTCGGGCGTGGATACCTTCAAGGAGGTATCGCGTGAGCACGGCTTCGCATCAGCTCGACATACAGAAAAACGCACCGATCTCCACCTGGTTCCACATCGGCGGAAGGGCCAATCAACTCGCTCGACCAAACAACCAAGAGGATCTGCTCGCCTGCCTCACGATGGACGACGAACTCCGTGTGCTCGGTGAGGGCGCAAATCTGCTCGTCGACGACGAAGGGGTTTCCAATCTTGTCGTTTCCCTCCAGCAAGGCGCGTTTATCGATACGCAGATCGACGAGACAAACGGGATTGTCTACGCCGGCGCCGGAGTTGCACTCCCCGGGTTGATCAACCGGTGCGTGCGCTCGGGTTTGGGAGGATTGGAAAAGCTCGCAGGGATACCCGCCACAATCGGCGGTGCGATCATCATGAACGCCGGGGGCGCATTCGGAGAAACTTCCCAGTTCGTGACACGCGTATACGCGATCGATCGCGTCGGCCGAACGCACGAGTACGATCGAAATCAGATCGACTTCGCATACCGCCAGTCACACCTCAACCACCTGATCATCACCGGCGCGGTGTTCGAGCTCGAACCGGGCGATCGCGACCAGATCGCCAAATCTCGAGCAGCGTGCATGAGCTACAAGTCGAAATCGCAACCCCTGGGCGAGAAATCCGCCGGATGCGTGTTCAAGAACCCAACACTAATAGAGCCGATCGAAGGCATCGGCGACGAGGGGCAGCGAGTCAGCGCAGGCATGCTTATCGATCGCGCGGGGCTCAAGGGATTCAGCATTCGCGGAGCGAGCGTCTCGGAAGTCCACGCGAACTTCATCACAACTACCCAAGACGCGCACGCACACGATGTCATCGAACTGATCGAACAAGTCCGAGTCCGCGTCGCCGACACTTTCGGAGTGCAACTCCAAAACGAGCTCGTCATCTGGTCTGAGCGTGCGGAGCCTCCCTCATGACCAGCGTGCTCATTCTCGGAGGCGGACCCGACGCAGAGCGTGACATCTCGATCGCCAGCGCCACCGGGGTGCATCAAGGATGCGTGGATGCGGGTCTGGATGCCACGCTAAAGATCGTGGACACGCCGAGCATCGATGAGATTCGTTCGTGGGAAGCAGATGTTGTCTTTCCGGTCCTGCACGGCAAGTTCGGTGAGGGCGGAGAACTCCAGCATCGGCTCGAATCCGCAGCGGTCTGCTTCGTCGGAACCGGGGCCGCCGGGTCTGCGCTGGCAATGGACAAGCTCGCAACCAAACTCCTCGCTGCGAAACTGGGCATTTCTACCCCCGATTCATGTGTGCTCGATGGAGGACAGCTCCTGGTCAACGGCACCATCAGGTCACCCATCTCCCATCCAATCGTTGTCAAACCCGTTCACGACGGCTCGAGTGTCGGGCTGCACATCTGCAGAACAGATGAGGACTGGCATCAAGCACAATCGCAGATCCGTGCGGATATCGAACTGCACCCCCAGCGGACCTACATGATCGAGCGGTTCACACCCGGGCGGGAACTCACGGCATCCGTGATCGCAGACCCCGACCAGCCAGGTCAGCTTCAGGTCTTGCCGCTGATCGAGATCGCACCCGAGCAGGGCGTGTACGACTTCGAAGCCAAGTACGAACGAAGCGACACGAAGTACACCGTCGAACCTGAGATCGAACCTGAGATCACCCGTTCAATCCAGGAACAGACGCTGCGGATCTGCGAAGCACTCGGTGTGCGACACCTTGCTCGTGCCGATTTTCTACTCCGAGATGATCGCACATGGGTCATGCTCGAAGTCAATACCATGCCGGGGTTTACGGCGACTTCACTACTGCCGAAAGCCGCTGGTGCGATCGGTCTCAAGATGCCGATGTTGTGTGAGCACATCGTACGCTGCGCCAAACACGACAAAAGCCCAATCACGACCCCCACACGGTGAGGATGAGCCGATCCATGGCCAAGAAGAAGACAACGAAACGCAAAAGCACCAAGCGTGACCCCGAGATCGCGGAGCGGAACAAAAAGATCGCGATCTGGAGCGCGACGCTACTGCTCACTGGCACGGTGTTCGTCGCGGGAGCGATGGGCGTGGGGGAACTCGATCGCACCGCGGCCGAGGCGATCGTCACCGGTACACCTGAAGTCCAGATCAACTGGCCAACCCTCAATGACGGTACGGTGTGGATGCCTCACCAGGAACAACAGACCATTCATCAATCGATCGTCCGCTCGATCGAAGGCGGAGCTGCGCTCTCCAACGAGCCACTCCGCGAAGCGGTGATCACATTGCAGCGTTCTGGATGGGTCGAGGGCATCCCGCAAGCGCATTGGACTAGCGACGGGACGATCGTCCTCGATGCGCACTGGCGAATCCCTGGGGCCGTCGTCCGCGTGGGGCAACGCGAGGTTCTCATCGATTGGGATCGATTTGTCCTTCCGCTCGATTACGCGATCGGGCAAAGCAACCAGCGATACTTTGTCAATGTCGATGCACCGCTCCCCAGAGTGGGAGAGCAATGGTCAGGCACAGATCTGATGGATGGCATGGCGTTGCTGCGCGAACTCCGCAAAAACGGACTCCTGGAACAGGTAGACGGGTTCGATCTCGGATCAGGCAGCAACTCCGGCACGATCAAGATCATCACAACACGCGGCACCCATGTCGTTTGGGGGGCAGGCCCGGGTCGAGAACGCCCCGGAGAGCAGGTCTCCAGCGTGAAAATAGAACGCCTCAGCGAGATCTACAAGCGTGCAGGGCTACTTGACGGCGGCGTGGGGTACATCGACATCCGAGGCGACGATATCATGATCAAGAAGTACTCGGACTGAGCCCGAGTCTGATCGATCATGAACCACCCAACTCCAAAAGACGATCTTGAATCTTCAAATGCGCGCGGGCGATACATGCACCCGCCCGGTGACGCAATGGTCGATCGGGATATATTCGGAAATCCCCCGAAGCACCACCGGGATTGGTCTCATCGCCGTGGCGAACCACGGATGGTGGCTCTGCTGTGGATGATCTACCTGATGGGCGCGACCGTCGTGATGTTCTCGACCATGTCACGGGCACACACGATCAGCTCCGGGATCACCCGCCCCGCGGCTCGAACGATGCTGATCCTCATCGTGATCGGGTTCTGTGTGCTCTATCCGATGCTGCGTTTATCTCAGCGCCATCCAACGAACGGGAATGTATGGTTCGCGTTGCGCGACGCGTTCGTGCTCTTTGTCCCCTTGCAAGCGGTGCTGTGGCCACAGGTTTCAGCCATCCTTGCAAGCTGGTCTTTCGCCGTTATTGCGGGTGTTTCATTGTTCTTCGGGTGCTGGATGATCCTCATCGCGGGCATGCTTGCGCTGGCGATGCGATCGATCGCATACAACGACAACGCCATCAATCGCGGGGTCTGGATCATCCTCTTTCTCGCGATCGTTCTTGCCGCCCCAGCCGCCGGGCTCCTCGGCGACATCACGCCACCCGCCCCGATCGATCAGCCCCGTATCGGGTGGCTCCTCAGCCCCCTCACCGGGGTGCTGGAACTCGTGCGAGATCGTGAACAGCTGGGCGTATCCACGAAGATCTACCCGCAGCAGATCCGAATGATGCTCGCCATCGGCTGCGTGGGTTTGGCGCTACTCCTGATCGCTCGGGCACTCGAGGTGGCCCACGCGCGGGTTCGGGCTTAGAATACCATCTGCGCTGGGTAGATCCCAGTGTGTTTTTCAATCGCCCTCACCCGGGAGCTTGTCCATGGATGTCATCACCCCAACCGAGAAACAGAAACTCCAGGAACGCCTCGATGCGCTCCTCGCGAACCGCTCCGTGATCAGTGAGCGCATCGCGGAGGCTCGGGCACTGGGTGATCTCAAGGAAAACGCTGAGTACCACGCGGCCAGAGAGCAGCAGGGCATGGAAGAGGCCGAGATCAAACGCCTACAGGAACGCCTCGCGAGCGCCCATGTGGTAGATGAATCCAAAACCGCCCAAGGGGTTGTCTTCATCGGATCGCTCGTCAAACTCCGTGAGGAGGATGACGACGAGATCGAGACCTACCGACTCGTCGGAGAGGCATCCGGCTCCGATGACCCCGATATCATCGAAGTAACGGCCACATCGCCGATGGGCGAGGCCCTCATGAAGGCACGCGTGGGCGAAATCGTCCGTGTGAATGCCCCTCGGGGTGTGAAATGCTTCGAAGTCATCGAAGTATGCTGATCCACCCGAGACTTCTGGACTGAAAATCATATCTCGCGCATCCCAAAGATTGTCAGAAGCCGCAGTCTGAGGCGGTATCATCGCATCGACACCCTATGAGAGGATGAGCATGGCCACCGCGACAAAAAGCGTTTCTTCACGACCTGTCCAGATTCTGCGCCGATTGATCCCCGTTGCCATCACATCCTCAAGCGTGCTCGCGCTCGCTGGATGTGGGTACTCGAGCTGGGCCGAACCCCACCGCGAAACACGGGCGCTCGTCTTGCCCCATGTCGCCGGCTCGGCCCTCGACCTGAGCAGCGGCAACGGCAAGATCGAAGCGATCTCGACCGATCGGGCCGATGTCAGCCTCGAGGTCACGCTCAAGTCACCCAGTCTGGAACGCCTGAGCGAAACACGCGTGATCACCCATCGTGCAGCGGACAACACCCTCCACATCAGCGTCCAATGGCCGGGCGGGAAGCGTTTGAAAAACGAGGGGGCATCGATCTCGATCAATGTCCCAGACGCCCACGACATCCGGGCGCATTCGAGCAATGGCTCGATCACCATCGCGGGGCTCAGCGGGCACGCGGATCTGAAGTCGAGTAACGGTTCTATCCGGGTCGATACCCACGACGGATCGGTGTACGCGTCGACCAGCAACGGAAAACTCTACGCGGAGCAGGTTTCGGGTGATATCGAGATGTATTCGAGCAACGGGAGCATCTCAATCAGCGACGCATTCGGCCCCATCCGCGCAGAGAGCAGCAACGGCAGTGCCGTCGTGACCACCATGCCGGGCAATGCCGGTCCTGTCCGCGTACGCACAAGCAACGGTTCAATCACCCTGAATCTCGGTGAGGGGCTCGAGGGGATCCTCAAGTGCGACACGAGCAACGGAAAAGTTACCGTGACAGAACTCAACGGTGCAACGCTGGTCGAATCGAGTAATCGCTCAGTCGAGATGCGATTTGGAGAGAGCGACGAAATATCCGCAGCCCGAACAAGCAACGGCTCGGTCCGCGTCCAGGGACGCTAACCGAGCCGTCGTGTTTCAAATCAGAAATCTATCAATGGGCGACTGAACAGAATCAGTCGTCCTTCTTCTGCGCCTTGACCAACGCCTTGACGGCCTCGGGAAGCTCAAAGACACTCGAGTCGATCTCGTCGTAGGAGACCTCATTGATCGTAATCACGAACTCTTGCGGCCCAGCCTTCTGAACCATCTTGGTGGGCTGCAGGACCCCGCCCATATCCTTGTACTCGCGCATGTACGAGGTCATCTGAAGCTCGCCCATCTGCGTGGGAACCTTCGCCTCCATGCCGATCATGTAACCCTTGTCGATGCTGTAGTACTCGAAGCTTTCCTTGTCGTTGTTGTCGACAAGGCGAATCTTGTGCGCCTGCTGACCATCAAACTCAACCTCACCCGCATGCTCGATGACCTTATGGTCGTTCTTGAAGTTGAGGCGTGAAGCGGGGTTGGTTTCCTCGCGAAGAGCTTCCGCTTCATCCTCGGGAAGAAGACGCGGGCCGCTCATGGCATCACTCGACCAGGCGATATCGCCATTCATGCCCTGTTTCTGCTCCCCGATCATCGGGATATTGATGAGCACAAAGAGCTTGTCGGGCGCGTGGACATAGGTCTCCATCGAACCGGTGATGCCCGCCGCGGGGATCGAGAGCCCACCCTTGGTGTGAATGTACTCCGCGGATTCCATCAACTCGCGTCCACCGACAGCCTCGAAGGACTTTTCAATCACATCGATCGCCTTCTCATCGTGCTTCGACTCGGCCTTGGCTTCGGGCTCAACGACGAGGGTGCTCGCGTGGAGCGAGCCGGCGAGGCCCGAGAGGGTGATGAGCGACGCGCCGATGACAGCAGCTTTAAGAGTGTTCATGCGTTTCATGCTTGCAAATCCTTTAGGGGTCATGCACGCATGACGCGTGCGGGTGATGTTTGAGTATGTTCGTACATGGTAGTTCGGAAAATCGGTATCGGTTTATTGCTCCGGGGCGGTTTCCCCGATCCATTCCTTCGCCCGCTGCTCAGGAGTATCGATCCCCATGAGCAGGTCCTCGCGGGAGAGTTTGACCTCAAAGTCCGGGACCACGCCGCCGTGCTCCATGCGGGCTCCGGTCGAGGTCACAAAGTCCGCGATGGCGTGCAGGAGCACATCCCCCGAGGGGAGCTTGTCCATATTCGACGGCAGGGCCATGCCAGCGCTGCGTGTGCCGAACACCTTGACTCGCCCAAGGGACTGGAGCCCCCCGGCAAAGACCTCACTGGTGCTCGCGCTACCCTCGTCCTGAAGAATGGCAACAGGGCCCGTGAACGGCTCGAGCGGCTCGCCCCAGGTCGTCACGATCACCGGTTCGATATTGAAGGACATCTCCGCACCACGCATCGTCATCGTTCCGAGCGATGCCTTCTCGTCCATAATGAACCGGCCCAACGCGGATGAGAGTGCCCCAACACCGCCCGGATTGCCGCGGAGATCGATGATGATCCCGTCGCAATCGCGAAGCTCATACATCGCGCGTTCAAACTTGGGGGCGATGGGGATCATCCAGATATTGAACCGGATGATACCGATGCTCAGAACACGGTCGTCGTCGTTCACATAGTTCTGGCGAATCCATTCCAGCTGGGTATTCATCGGGGGGAGATTGCCGAACTTGACCGTCTCACCCGGGCGGGGTTGACGCTTGAGCTCAAGCGTAACTTCCTCATCCGCACCATCGAGAAAAGTCAGCTCAACCGTTGAGCCCGCGCGTCCCTCGATCCGAGAGTTGATCGCGCCGACCGCATAGATGCCCATCTCCTCCTCGCTCAACGCTTCACGGAGTTGGTCGATAAGCGTGGAGACCTCGCGATCTCGGATCCGCTCAAGGACCCACCCGGTTTTCACCCCGGCGCGATCCGCCGTGGAGTCTTCACGGACACTGCTGACGACAGCCTGCCCATCGATGATCTGGATGTTGATGCCCGTGATCGCGTCGCCCATGCCATCGCCGTTCGAACTCGGCGCGAGTGCATCGGTGACATTGACTTCCTCGTCTGTTTCGGGTGCGTCCTCGTGGCTGTGCACCGATTCCGACGCGGGCTCAGGGTCGGCCGCGTCCGCGGGGATGATCCCGAAGTGCGATTGGCCCAACTCGTTGAGCATATTGGTCATCACCTGCCGGAGCTCCGACCGATTCATCGCCGCCGCTGCCTGCGGGCGATATTCCTCACGGACAGCGTCCCAATCGACACCGTTAAACTCCGGGTCAAAGTGAGTATCGTTCACCAGCTGCCAAGCGGCATCAAAGTCCGCGAGCGATTCCTCCTCGCTGATCGTGCGTTGCTGAGGAGCTGATTCGACCGTATTCGATGTGCTCGTCGCGCATCCAAACTGGATACTGGAGCAGGCAATCGCGACAGCTGCGGCCAGAGCGCGAACTGAAGCTTGAGTTCGTTGATTGTGCAAAGTGAGACTCCTGAGTCCTGTTCGTGCGTAGTCGTGACTCAGGAGTATATAACGCCCAAATGGGCCCGGGTTTCAGGAGTTTCATCTATCCCGGATTGCTGTGATCTCGGATTGCGGTGCTAGCCGTGCACCGTTGAGAATACCTGCACGCACCACCCGGGCACCCGCTTGTGCAAGCGTTTCATCGCGCGTGTCTTGCAGATGTAATAGATTGCACTCCCCCCCTGAACGAACAGAGCAACGAGGATCATAATCACATAGGACGCCGCCATAACGAGGTGCTCAAGCTGGGCGATCCCATCGAACTGGCCCGCCAGCTCGGGCATGCTCTGAATAGTGGGGTCCGATTGGATCGAGGACATCACCATCGATTCGCCGGTGGGTTGTAGCAGTTTGAAGATCGCGAACGCGATAAGTGACCCACCCAGCAGAAGCTGATTGATCGCGAGCTTACGGGGAACCGTGGTCTCGAGCTTCATTAATCTCCGACGAAGCGACAGCTCCCGGGTTCCGATCCCCGCGAGCACGATGCAGAAGATCATCATCGGGATATTCCCGATACTGAACGGGAGGGTGAGCGCACCGGCGAGCAGCGTCGCCCAACCCGAGAATGATGCGTAACTCGCCGCCTTGCGGATCGGGCGTGCAAGCCGAACGATCTCCTCAAGCGCCGCAAAGTGTCGCTGATCGAGCTCAGGCGGGTCCAAGGATCGCGCAAGCGACAGCTTGGGGCGTTCATCGAGTGGGGGCGTTTGCAGGGTGCTCATACTGAACGGATCGGAAGGATCTGTACACTGATCGAGCCCCTCTGAATCCAGTCAAAAGAATGCTCGGACAGCGTGCTCAGCGATCGTCGTAATGCGCAGGGTCACTCGCATGAGGTCCGGATAAATAAACAACCGCCCCGAAAATGGGGCGGCTGCTGGATTTGGGATACTTCACCCGAGATTAGCGTCGTCGGCGTGACGCGATCAGACCCGCGGCACCAAGCAACGCAAACGATCCAGGGGTCGGCACGGGGGGAGCGAGATCGATGCTCACGGCTTCACCCGAGTACAGGTAGATGGTCGCTTGAGGCGCACCCGCATCGAAGTCATACTCCGCAGAGTCAGTCATCGCGAAGAAGAACTTCGAGGATTCAGCGTTCAGGGCCTCACCGAAGTTGTACGAAAGCATGTCGCCATCAACGCTGCGCGAAACAGTCTCGGCTGCAACTTCTCCGTACCCGTCTTCGTCACGGTACTCAACTCGTGTCCGCTGTCCATCGAAACCGGTAATCTCGATGTGCTTGATCTCACCCGACAAGTCGGTGTTATCGTTGAAGAAGCGGAAGTTGAAGGTGAGGTTGCCGGTTTCAAATGACCGAACCATTCGAGTCATGAAGGTGCCTTCGTAGAGAAGACCAGAGCCCTCGCCCTCGATGCCACCGATCGCGAACTGCTGATAATCGTCAAAGACGATCTCGCCAATGAGTTCGCTCATGTCGCGGTTAGTGATGCCGCTCAGTCCATCGTAGAACTCGCCAGCATTCAGCTCATATACAGGGCCCGCAAAGGCCGTGCTTGATACGGCAATGATCGCCGTACCGATGATCGTCTTGTATTTCATGTCTTTGTTCTCCTCTCGAAGTGCACTTTGGTATCCCTTACTTCGAAAAGTACATCAGACTCCTCCGGGTGCCAGCAAACTCGGACCTTTTTGTTCCCGGACCACGACGGGGTGCGACTGAACCGCGATGCGCAACAAAAAACCGCCCAAAGTGGGCGGTCTAGAGAGTTTATGAGATTCGTGAATCAGCGGCGACGGCGTGTGCCGATGAGCCCCGCGGTCCCCAGAAGGGCCAGCGAACCGGGCGTGGGAACGCCGGGAGTCGCTGAGTCGACGACCAGCGAGACGGATTCGCCGGACTCAAGGTAGATCGTCGCGAGCGCGGCGTCCTCGTAGTACACATCGGTGTTCAGCATCGCGAAGAAGAACATGGAGTCGTCAGCGGTGTCCAAACCACCCGAGAACACGAAGTCGAGGATGTTGCCATCGACCGAACGCTCGGCAGTAGATGGGCCTTCGTCGGCCGCCGGGATCGTATCGCTGCGGTACTCAACACGGGTTTGGAAAGCACCAAAGCCGCCGACCTCAATGTGAGAGATGCGTCCATCCAGATTGGCGTTCCCATCAAACACACGGTAGTTGAAGTGCAGGTTACCCGTGGTGTGCGAGCGGACAATGCGCGTCATCAGCGTACCCTCGTAGAGCAGCGACGATGTGTCGCCCTCAGTGTTCGAGAAGATGCTGAAATCGATGTATTTGTCCGAAACCGTGGCTCCGCGGATCTCGATGAAGTTCGAGTTATCGATGCCGGAGAGCCCGTCGGTGAGCTGGCTGGGTGCCAGGTTGACTACGGGACCTGCAAGAGCGGTCGAACCGGTAGCAAGGATCGCGACGACTGAGATTTTTTTCAAGAAGTACATACAGACTCTCCTCTTAGATTGATTGCCGTAAACACAGTGGCTATAGCAATATACAGCCGTTTCGTGTCCCGGCAAAGAAAGGATCAGGGTGTGTACCCAAAAACAGGTGGTTTTACGCCTGATGTGCCCTAAGAGGCTGAAAAACATGAACTTATCGCGCTGCTGCGCGAGGGTTTCTGAAGCTTTTCACGGAAAACGCCCCAAAGGCATACCCTGAGCATCCGATCCCGCGCTGGATCACAGCGTACAACCCGCCGATAGGGATACAGTCGTTGTACCCATGCATACATACCAGCATTCATGCTGGAGAGGGAAGGTTATCGGATGAAGGGCATGATCCTCGCAGGTGGGCTCGGGACGCGTTTGCGCCCCATGACCCTCGTCACGAACAAGCATCTGCTCCCGGTCTACCACCAGCCCATGGTGTACTACCCGATCCAGTGCCTCGTCAACGCGGGCATCACCGAGATCATGATCGTGACCGGTGAAGAGAACGCCGGCGACTTCATCAAACTCCTCCGCAATGGCAAGGACCTCGGGCTCGATCGAATCGAATACGCCTTCCAAGTGGGGGAGGGCGGCATCGCGGACGCCCTCCGATTGGGTCGACACTTCGTCGGCGACGACAAGGTCTGCGTCATCCTCGGCGACAACATCATCGAGCACAACATCAACGACGCCGTCGATGACTTCCGCAACCAGCCCGACGGTGCCAAGATCCTTCTCAAGGAAGTGCACGACCCCGAACGATTCGGCGTCGTCGCGTTCGACGAGCACAACGAGATCGCAAACATCATCGAGAAGCCCAAGGACCCGCCGAGCAATATGGCCGTCACCGGGCTCTATATGTATGACTCGGATGTCTTCAATATCTGCGACACGCTCAAGCCCTCCGATCGCGGCGAGCTGGAGATCACGGATGTCAACAACGAATACCTGCGACGAGGCAACCTGACCTGGGCCAAGCTCGAGGGATGGTGGACCGATGCGGGAACAATCGAGTCGTTGCATCGCGCGACCAACCTCGTTGCAGAATCCGGCGCGAATAAAGTCAACGGCAAAATGCCAGCCCTCTCCTGAGCGAAAGCAGCAACGACATGGGACAGACCATCCTCGTCACCGGCGGCGCCGGGTTCATCGGCTCAAACCTCGTCCGGTTCATCCTTGAGAACCGCCCCGACGATCGCGTCATCAACCTCGATGGATTGACCTACGCGGGCAACCTCGAATCGCTCGCCGAGTTCACCGACAACCCGCGCTACGAGTTCGTGCACGCGGACATCAATGATGCTGAGAAGCTCGACGAGGTCATGCCGCGTGTCGATTGCGTCTTGCATCTCGCTGCGGAATCGCATGTCGATCGCTCGATCCACGATCCATCGTTGTTCTTACGAACAAACATCATCGGGACACAGGTGCTGCTCGATTCGTTCAAGAAGCACAAGGGCAACGACGGCCGCTTCGTGTATGTCTCAACCGACGAGGTGTACGGCGAACTCCCGCTCGACGACAAGTCCAAACTCTTCACCGAGAGCACACCCCTCAAGCCAAACTCGCCCTACGCGGTCTCAAAGACCGGCGGCGACATGCTCGCGCGTGCGTACTGGCACACCTACGGCATGGATGTCTGCATCACCCGATGCTCGAACAACTTTGGTCCCTACCAGTTCCCCGAAAAGGTCATCCCCCTCTTCGTCAACAACCTGATCGAGGGCAAGACCGTCCCGCTCTACGGCGACGGCTCAAACATTCGTGACTGGCTGCATGTGCTCGATCACTGCGAAGCGATCTGCCGTGTGCTCGATGATGGCAAGAGTGGGGAGGCCTACAACATCGGCGGCAACAACGAACGCTCCAACCTCGAACTGACCAAGATGCTCATCAAGCTCTGCGATCGCGATGAATCAGCGATCGAGCGTGTCCCCGATCGACTCGGACACGACAAGCGATACGCGATCGATGCATCCAAGATCAAACGAGAGCTCGGCTGGGAACCAACCCGCTCGGCATGGCCCGAGGCGCTGGAGCAAACCGTCCAGTGGTATAAGGACAACCGGACCTGGAGCGACCATGTGCGCTCGGGTGAGTACCGCCGGTTCTATGAGCAGAACTACGCCTCTCGCGCCTGATCTGGCTCACTGCTTAGCAGGAAGTAACCTCGATATCAGCACCGCTTGCGGAATCAGGGCTTTGGTGTAGACTTCCGGTCCAAATAGGATAAAGAAATCTCTATAGCGGTTGACCGATGTGGATGAATCGGTATGATTTGTCTTGCCATGCCGTACTAATTCTTACAAAACAAGAATCAGTGCGGCTAAACAGGCAAGGGTGTCTGAAATTGGTATCCTCAGAGCATTCCAGTGATGCATCCAGCAGCGACGGGTGCGCGCAATCTGAAGGGGTGACAACCGTGAGTGAGTCCGCAGCAAAAACATCAACGGCGAGCACCGATCGGGCGAGTGGCACCGACGGGCTCGAGGCCTTCGTCTACGACGAAAAGATCGTCCGCATGTTCTCATGGGCGACGGTCATCTGGGGCATCGTGGCGTTCCTCGTCGGTGTCATCATCGCGATACAACTCGCGTTCCCCGAAGCAGGCCTCGGGATCGAGTTCCTCAGCTTTGGGCGTCTGCGCCCGCTGCACACCAACGCCGCAATCTTCGCCTTCGCCGGCAACGCGGTGTTCGCGGCCGTGTATTACTCAACGCAACGGCTCTGCAAGTGTCGCATGTGGTCAGACAAGCTCTCCAAGCTCCACTTCTGGGGTTGGCAGCTGATCATCCTCTCCGCCGCGATCACGCTCCCGCTCGGGTTCACCCAGGGCAAGGAGTACGCGGAACTCGAATGGCCGATCGACATCGCCATCGCGGTTGTCTGGCTCGGGTTCTTCGGCGGCAACTTCCTGATGACCCTGATCAACCGGCGCGAGCGACACATCTATGTCGCCCTCTGGTTCTACATCGCCACAATCGTCACCGTCACGATGCTTCATGTTTTCAATAACCTCTGGATCCCCGCGGGGCTCGTCTACCTCTTTCAGAACGGCGAAATGCCCTCGCCAGAGCTCGCACTCAAGTCCTACCCGGTCTACGCCGGTGTGCAGGACGCGCTCATGCAGTGGTGGTACGGCCACAACGCCGTGGCCTTCTTCCTGACCACGCCGTTCCTCGGGCTGATGTACTACTTCCTGCCCAAGGCCGCCGAACGCCCGGTGTTCAGCTACAAGCTCTCCATCATCCACTTCTGGTCGCTCGTCTTCATCTACATCTGGGCCGGCCCGCACCACCTGCACTACACATCCCTCCCCGAGTGGGCCTCAACCCTCGGCATGGTCTTCTCCGTCATGCTGTGGATGCCCTCCTGGGGCGGCATGATCAACGGCCTGCTCACCCTCCGTGGTGCATGGGACCGCGTCGCGTCTGAGCCAATCCTCAAGTTCTTCGTCGTCGGCGTAACCTTCTATGGCATGTCCACCTTCGAGGGGCCGCTCCTCTCGGTCAAGGCCGTCAACTCATTGAGCCACTACACCGACTGGACCATTGCTCATGTTCACTCAGGCGTGCTGGGCTGGAATGGCTTCATGACCTTCGGCATGCTCTACTGGATGATGCCCCGCCTCTTCCAAACCAAGCTCTGGAGCAAGAAGCTCTGTGCGATGCACTTCTGGTTCGGCACCGTCGGCATGGTGCTCTACATCCTCGCCATCTACAGCGCCGGCATCACCCAGGGGCTCATGTGGCGTGCCTTCGATGAATCGGGCCGCCTCAGCTACCCCGCCTTCATCGAAACAGTCACCGTCCTGCTCCCCATGTACTGGATCCGCGTGGTCGGTGGCCTGCTCTACCTCACCGGCGCAGTCATCGGCGCGTACAACCTCTTCCGCACATGGCAGACTCGCCCCGAGAAGTACGAAGAGGTCGTGCACTACGCACCTGCACTCTCCAAGGGCCCCATCGTGGACCCGAAGGGCAAGGAACGCCTGCACGCAAACACAGCACTCGGCGTCGCCGGCGACAAGGTCCTCCAGGGCGACTGGCACCGAGCGCTCGAACGCAAACCCGTCAAGTTCACCATCTGGGTCCTTGTCGCGGTTGCGATCGGCTCGCTCGTCGAAGCGATCCCCATGTTCATGGTGTCCTCAAATGTTCCGACCATCACCACCGTCGAGCCCTACACCCCCCTCGAACTCGCGGGTCGCGATATCTATGTCTCCGAAGGCTGCTACAACTGCCACTCGCAGATGATCCGTCCGTTCCTCTGGGAGACCATGCGGTACGGCGAGTACTCTAAGCCGGGCGAGTTCATCTACGACCGCCCGTTCCAGTGGGGCTCACGACGCATCGGCCCCGACCTCGCGCGTGAGGGTGGTCTGCGAGACCACCTCTGGCACTACCGCCACTTCAAGAACCCCAAGGATGTCAACGACAAGTCGATCATGCCACGCTACCCGTGGTTGCTGAGCCAGACAATCAACTTCGAGGAGATCCAGGGGCGTGTCGATTCAATGGCGCTGCTGGGCGTGCCATACGGCGAGCTGCTGCTCGACAACAACGCGGTCGATCACGCACGCGAACAAGCGGATGAGATCGCGGCAGAACTGGAAGTCCTGGGTGGACCTTCGATGGGTGATACCCGAGACAAGAAGGTCATCGCAGTCATCGCCTACCTGCAGCGACTGGGCACAGACATCAAGAAATCCGAGCCCGAGGAAACAGCAATGGGAGGTGATCAGCAATGAGCATGTCCAAGATCATGTCGTTCCTTGAACTCTCCGTGTACCCAAGCATCGCGCTCGTCTTCTTCCTCGCCGCGTTCATCGCCGTCATCTGGCGCGTGATGACCACAACGAAGCAGGATATCGACGACGCCGCGAACATCGTGCTCGACGACGACAAAGTCGTCGCGCCGCGTCACACCATCAAGCAGAACAGCGCCCGCAGCGCAGACGAAGGGGTGAGCCATGTCTGAACACGATAAGCAACCACTCGGTCCGCTCGAGGAGCACACCGACGAACTTCTGGACCACAACTATGACGGCATTCAGGAATACGACAACCCCATCCCAGGATGGTGGCACCTGATCTTCATCGGTTCGGTGATCTTCTCGGTGTGCTATGTCGTCGTCTGGCACATGACCCCGATCATCCCATCCCTCGAGGAACGCCACGCCAACGCGGTCATCCGTGCCGAGGAGGCGCAGTACGGCCCACTCAAGGACATGCCGCTCGGGCAGGACAAGATCCTCGCCGTGATGGGCAACGACAAGTGGCTCAGCGCTGGCGAGTCGATCTTCAAGGGCACCTGCGCCGCCTGCCACGGCGCAGAGGGTCAGGGGCTCGAAAACCTCGGGTTCAACCTGACCGACGACAAGTATGTCAATGTCACCACACTCATGGACATCTACAACATGATCAAGAACGGGTCACCAAACGGGAAGATGCTGCCCCAGACCCAGTTCGATGAGAACGAGATGGTCATGGCCGCCGGCTATGTCGCGAAGATGCGCGGACGAAATGTGCCCGGGCCCGAGTCCCAGATGGTCGGCGAGGTCATCCCGCCGTTCCCGCAACCAGAGCAATCAGAGCAATCGGAGGAAGCGAGCGACGGCTGATCCCGTCGAAAAGCTCGTCGCGTTGGTTCACGCGTGCTCGCAGGCACTGGGGTGAGTCGGCCGGGAGGCGATTACGATGTCGAGCGAAGAAACACTGCTAGCACCGAATGAACGGGTCCTCTCGACCCTGAACCCCGATGGTTCGCGCCGTTGGCTCAGGCCACGACCGTCGCCCGGCACCTTCCGTATGGCCCGACGCATCGTGGCCTACGCGTTGATCATCATCTACTCCGCGCTGCCCTGGATCACGATCAACGGCAAGCCCGCGATGCTCCTCGATGTGGTCCACAGACGGTTCACCTTCTTCGGCAAAACATTCCTGCCGACCGACACGCTGCTGCTGGCGCTGCTGCTCATCATCCTCTTCATCGCCATCTTCCTGATCACCGCGCTCTTTGGTCGCGTGTGGTGCGGCTGGGCCTGCCCACAGACCGTCTACCTCGAGTTCATCTACCGCCCGATCGAGTTCCTGCTCGAGGGCGCACCCGGCAAGAAGAAACCCAGGAAGTTCGTCGGCCTCCGCAAGGTCCTGCGGATCGTGATCTACCTGGTGATCTCGCTGCACCTGGCCCAGACCTTCATGTCCTACTTCGTTGGGGCAGAAAATATCGCCGACTGGATCTGGGGTGCTCCGAGCAACCACCCCGTCGCCTTCGTCATCGTCGCCGTCCTCACCGGGCTGATGATGTTCGACTTCACCTACTTCCGCGAGCAGGTCTGCTGCGTCGTGTGCCCCTACGCACGCATGCAGTCCGCCCTGCTCGATCAGGATTCGCTCATCGTCACCTACGACAAGAGCCGGGGCGAGCCGCGCGGCAAGAAGAAACGCGTCAAGGAAGCCGAGGCCAACGGCGACATCGCGCTGCCCCAACTCGGCGACTGCATCGACTGCACCATGTGCGTCCAGACCTGCCCGACCGGCATCGACATCCGCGAGGGGCTCCAGCTCGAGTGCATCGGCTGCGCCCAGTGCATCGACGCTTGCAACACCGTGATGGAAAAGATCGGGCGTGCGCCCAACCTGATCAAGTACTCCTCCGAGCGCATCATCGAGGGCGGCAAGACCCACATCATCCGTCCGCGCATCATCATCTACCCGATCATCCTGCTCGCGCTCACCATCGCGTTCGTGTACCTTCTCAAAACAAAGTCAAGCGCCGATGTCCTGCTCATCCGTGAGCAGCGCACACCCTTCGTCTTCGTCCCCGAGACCGAAGAGGTCCGCAACCAGGTCCGCATCCGCATCACCAACCGGACCGACAACACCCAGACATACAATGCCCAGGTCGTGTCGCCAGAGGGCGCACGCATCCTCGGGCTCGAATCGTTCTCGCTCGGAGCCAGCGAACAGGACTCGCGGCAGTTCCAGATCCTCGTCCCCTTCGACGCCTTTGATGACGGCGAGGTGGACGCGCAGGTACGCGTGACCGACGAAGCCGGCGAGTTCGAGCAGGTCCTGCCATTCAAGCTGCTCGGCCCGATGAGCAGGCCCAAGAACACCAGCGGTGAGGTATCGCCATGACAACCAACCAGATCAACCACAGCCCCGCGAAGAAGAAGGGGTTCTTCAACCTCGGCAAGCACTGGCCATTCGTCATCGTCTTCATGCTCCTCGCCCACGCGTCACTCATGATCGGAACGATCATTTATGTCAGCGGCAAGAACGACACCTATGTCGATCCGGAGTACTACGCCAAGTCCGTGGATTGGGACAACCAGCGCGAGATGAAGGAAGCCGTCGAGCGTGAGGGGTGGCAGATCGACCTACGCACCGAGTTCGTCGATCAGGATGCTTCCCAGCGCGTCGTGGAGTTCCAACTCGTTGAGATGGACGGAACCCCCATCGAAGACGCGCTCGTTGAGCTGGTGTGCTACCACCCCAACGCACTCGACAACCGCTACGACACCGTCCTCATCCACGACGAGAACGGCGTCTACACCCGAACCCTCCCCATCGACCGCACCGGCATCTGGGTCGCGGAACTGACCATCCAGCGTCAGGGGATCAAAGCCCTTTTGACCAAAGACCTCGATGTCATCTCTGTCCCCCTGACCCCCTGAGGTATTCCATGACGCTCGCACAGAGTGACATGCCGACCATGCTCCCGCTGATGATCGCGGTGCTCAGCGCCTCACTGCTCGGGTCGCTGCACTGCGCCGGCATGTGCGGCGGGCTCATGTTCTTCGCCCTCGGGTCCGATCAGGAACAAGCCAAGGGCAGCCGCACGAAGCTCCAGTGCGCCTACCACGGCGGACGCATGCTCACCTACACCCTCCTCGGCGTCATCGCGGGCACCATCGGGCAGGCGATCGACTTCGGCGGCTCCTATCTCGGGCTCCAGCGCTCCGCCGCGATCTTCGCCGGAGTCATGATGATCGGCTTCGGCATCATCACCCTCGCACGCATCCGCGGCGTCCGCATCGCTCATGTCAAGGTCCCCGGGCCGCTGCGCCGATTCGTCGAGCGTTCCCAGCGGGCCGCCTTCTCGCTCACCCCCTTCAAGCGTGCCCTGAGCATCGGGTTGCTCACCACGCTGCTCCCATGCGGGTGGCTCTACGCCTACGCCTTCATTGCCGCGGGCACCGCCTCACCCTTCTGGGGCGGTGTGACCATGATTGTCTTCTGGCTCGGCACTCTCCCCGTCATGGCCTCGCTGGGTGCAGGTATCCAGTTCCTCACCGGGAGACTCAACGCCAAACTCCCCTACATCACCGCCGGGGCCGTGGTGGTGGTCGGCGTGATGACCGCCACAGGGAGCCTGCATGTCCCGGAGATGACGCGCGAGAGTCTCGGCGTCTCCGAAACCGCAAACACCGCCCCAAGCATCGACGACATCCACTGCCCGCTGTGCGAATCGGGAGAGATGAAAGATCCGGAGGGTTAAGCATGACCCGAACGATCGCATCGGGTAGCGTTCCCGCGATGCCCGAATCAGCGTCCAACACAAGAGCCGAGGTCCTCTGCGACCACTGCGATCTCCCCGTCCCCGCGGGCCTGATCGATCCCGACGCGGAACACCAGTTCTGCTGCGGCGGATGCGAATCCGTCTACAATGTCCTCCACGGCGCAGGGCTCGAGGGCTACTACGGCATCCGCGACGCAGTCGCCAAGGACAACCAGCCAGCCGCCTCCAGCAACCAGAACTACGAAGAGCTCGACGACCCCGCCTTCCAGTCCGCGTGCGTCACCAACCTCCCCGGCGGCGAGTGCGAGACCGAACTCCTCCTCGAGGGCGTGCACTGCGCCGCATGCGTCTGGCTCATCGAACGCCTCCCGCGCGTGTGCCCGGGCGTGATCGAATCACGCGCCAACATCCGCACCCGCAGCGCCGTGGTGCGCTATGCCCCCGATCGCGTCCCGCTCTCCCGAGTCGCCCAAGCACTCGACAAGCTCGGCTACGCCGCCCACCCCGCCCGCGGCGCGGGCGCACGCGAGGCACGGCGCAGGGAAGACCGAAAGTTCCTCATCCGCGTCGGCGTCGCCGGGGCCATCGCGGGCAATGTCATGCTCCTCGCCATCGCGCTCTACGGCGGCGCACTCTCGGGCATCGACGAGTTCTGGGAGCACACGCTCCGCTATTACTCCATGGGCCTCGGGCTGCTCTCGCTGGTCTGGCCCGGGCGGGTCTTCTTCCGCGGCGCAATCGCCGCCCTCCGCACCCGCACCGCCCACCTCGACATCCCCGTTGCCCTCGCGCTGGCGGTGGGGGGGATCTGGGGCAGCTACAACACACTCACCCAGTCCGGCGAGATCTACTTCGACTCGCTCAGCGTGCTCGTGTTCTTCCTCCTCGTGGGCCGCTGGGTCCAGCATCGCCAGCAGAGAGGGGCCGCCGATCAGGTCGAGCTCATGCTCACCCTCACACCCACGAGCGCTGAGCGTCTGCTCGACGACGGAACCACCAAACGCGTACCCATCGAAGCCATCGAGGTCGGCATGCGCGTCCGTGTAGAAGCCGGCGGCTCCATTCCATGCGACGGCATCATTGAGGAAGGCACCACCCAGGTCGACAACGCCCTGCTCACCGGCGAGTCTCGACCCGTCGCGTGCGCCCTTGGCGACGAAGTCATCGCCGGAGCCACAAACCTCGGCTCCCCAATCCTCGTCACGGTCTCCGCGGTGGGGGACTCCACCCGCGCCGCAAAGCTCATGGCACTCGTCGCGTCCGCAACCGCCGACAAAGCACCCATCGTCCAGTTCGCCGACCGCGTCGCCGCCCGCTTTGTCCTCGCCGTAATCTTCCTCGCGATCGTGACCCTCACCCTCTGGACCATCCGCGCCGATCTCCGCACCGGCATCGAGTTCGCGACCGCCCTGCTCATCGTCACTTGCCCCTGCGCCCTGGGGCTCTCGACGCCCATGGCCATGTCCATCGCCCTCGGGCGGGCCGCCAAGCAGGGCGTGCTCATCAAATCCGCCGCCGCGATCGAGGCCATGAGCAACCCGACCAAAATGAACGCCGTGATGGTCCTCGACAAAACCGGCACACTCACCCAAGGCAAAACCCGCGTTGTCCGCTCAGAGTGCGATCAAAACCTGCTCATCTGCGCGGCCGCCATCGAATCGGGTTCAAACCACCCGCTCGCGCGCGCCATCATCGACGCCGTGGCCGATGCGCCCATCCCCTCCGCCAAAGACATCACCCAGACCGCCGGCGCAGGAATCGAAGGCCTCGTCGATGATCGCCGAGTCCGAGTCGGCTCGCCAGCGTACATCCGCGCCTCAGCGCAGCCCGATGCTGCCACTCTATCCGCAATCGATCGCATGCTCGCCGAAGGACTCACCCCCGTCGTCATCGCCGATGATCAGGGCCGCACCGGCGTGCTCGGGATCGGCGACCCCCTCCGCGATGACACCATCGACGCCATCGCTGCCCTCCGCGACCGCGGCTGGGGCCTGCACCTCTGCTCGGGCGATCACCCAGAAATCGCCAGCCAGCTTGCCAAGCGTGTTGGCATCGAGCACGCCATGGGCGGCGCCTCACCCGAACGCAAGGCCGAGCTCATCCGCTCGCTCCGCGATCAGGGCCACCGGCGCATCGTCATGGTCGGCGATGGCATCAACGACGCCGCCGCCATGGCCCTCGCCGATGTCGGCATCGCGGTCCACGGCGGCGCGGAAGCCGCGCTCCAAGCCGCCGATGTCTACCTCACCGCCCCCGGCGTCATGCCCATCGAAACCCTCTGCGACCTCGGCGCACACACCATGAAGACCATCCGCATCGGCCTGGTCGTATCCTTGTGCTACAACACCGTCGCCGCATCGCTCGCCATCGCCGGGCTGATCAGCGCCCTGATCGCCGCCGTCATTATGCCCATGAGCTCCCTGAGCGTCGTTGCCCTCGCCACACGCCCCTGGAAATACAGAGGGAGGGCCTGATGTCCGTCATCCTGATCATGATCCCCGGCGCCATGGTCCTCGCCGCGCTCGGCGTCTGGGCGTTCATCAACGCCGCCAAGAAGGGTCAGTTCGACGACCTCGACACACCCGCGATCCGCGCGGTCTTCGACGACGACGACTACACGGCAACGAAAGAAGGAGTACCGGATGCACCACACATGCGCAACGATTCTGTTGGCGACGACAATGCTGATGCTCCCAGCGTGTGAACGCGCCGGCACCCAGGCAAACCAAACGGACCTGTCGGACGCGGGCTGGGTGCATGTTGACCTGGAATCCCTGTCAGCAGCGCAAGCCACGCGAAGAGAACAGGCGATCACAGCCCGTGACCAACTCGCACAGACGCTCAAGGGTGAGCTTGTTTCGGCGATCACAAGCGAGGGGCCAGTGCACGCGATCGATGTGTGCCATACCAGAGCACCCGAAATCGCCGCCGAGGTCGCACTCTCAAACGGGGTGCAAATCGGACGCACATCGCACAAAATGCGGAACGCAGAGAACACCGCCCCCGTCTGGATGCAGCCGGTCGTAGATGAACAGGATCCCACGCCCCATGCCTTCGCCGATGGGGAAGGGACGCTCGCGTTCGCCTACCCGATCATCCTCGAGGGCGCGTGCATCGTGTGCCACGGCTCAAACGAGCAGGTCCGGGCCCCCGTCCGTGAAGCCATCGATCAACGCTACCCGGATGACCGCGCAACAGGATTCGCCCCGGGTGATCTCCGTGGCTGGTTCTGGGTGCAGGTGCCACCCGAAAACTGAGTGAATCGATGGGAAAGTGGAGCGAAGGAGATTCGAACTCCTGACCTCATCATTGCGAACGATGCGCTCTACCAACTGAGCTACCGCCCCATCGGGTCCAAATCATAGACGGAAAACCGCGTTTGTCGCGTTCCAGGCAGGGCGGAAACATGATTTTGAATCCGGTTCTCGACAAATGAGAACTCATTCTCAATAATAAATCCCAATGAACGAACCCAATCAAAACCAACTCCCCGCGGTCGATATACGCGATGTCGCATTCAGGTACCCACCCTCAGGCGTGGGAGAACAGGGCATCGAGGTCCTCAGCGATATCACCATGCGGGTCCAACCCAACACCCGTCTCGGGATCCTCGGTCCCAACGGCGGCGGCAAGTCCACGCTCATCAAGCTCATCCTTGGAATCCTCGAACCCAACGCGGGTGAGATCAGTGTGTTCGGACACAGACCCACTCAGGCAAGACGCAAGGGGCTGATCGGATACCTCCCACAACGCATCGGCGCAGACTTGGATTGGCCGCTGAGTGTCGAGCAAGTCATCGCCATGCCCCTCCGTGCCAAGCTCAAGCCCTGGCAGAAGCTCAGCGATGAAGATCAGGCGTCGATCGATCGCGCCATCGAACTGCTCGAGGTCGACCAGCTCCGCGATCGCCGCATCGGGGCGCTCTCGGGCGGGCAACTCCAACGCACAATGATCGCCCGCGCGATCTCCACTCGCCCCAAACTGCTCGTCCTCGACGAACCAACGCTCGGCGTCGACATCGCGGGCCAGCAACGCTTCTCATCACTCATCGACACGATCAGCGACGAACTCGGACTCACGACCATCGTCGTCACGCACGACATGCGTGCACTCGTCGCGGTCGCGGATCGCGTCGCCTGTCTGAGCCGCACGCTCCACTTCCACGACACACCCGACGGGCTCACCCCCGCGGTGCTCGCGCAGGTCTTCGCACACGATATCGAACCAATCCTCGGCGCCGTCCACATCGACGCCCACGCCGCGGATGACTGCGACGACCCCGCCCACGCACACCACCATGATTGCGGGCACGACCACAAGGGGGACGCATCATGAGCATCTTCCACGCAGATCATCTCCCCGCCCTGCTCGCGGGGTTGGGCATCGCCCTCATCGGCGCACCCCTGAGCGTCTTCGTCGTCCTCAAACGCCTCGCTTTCATCGGCCAAGGCGTCTCACACGCCGCGTTCGGCGGCGTGGGTGTCGCGCTCGTCCTGGGGTTCGCAGGATCAAGCGTGACCGACAGTGTCATGCAATCGATCATCATCCTCTCCTTCAGCATCGGCGCGGCATTGGTGATCGCCGCGCTGGGACGATCGAACAGGGGACGCATCGATACCGCCATCGGCATCGTCCTGAGCGCATCCATGGCCCTCGGCTTCATCCTCTTCAACATCGCGGAATCCAGGCACGACCACGACGATCACGGGCACGCCCACGGCGCCCACGCCGACGAGCACCATGTCATCGAGGAGATCCTCTTCGGCAATATCCTCGACGCGAACTGGAACATGGTCTGGGCCACACTGGTCGCGGGCGGTCTGATTCTCACCGCACTGTGGTGGTTCCGCCACAAGCTCGTTTTCTGGAGCTTCGACGAGCCCGTCTGCGCTGCCTACGGCGTGCGCGAGTACCGCACCGGGAACCTCCTGCTCATCCTGCTCGCGCTCGCCGTCGTCATGTCAATGCAGGTCGTGGGGGTCATCCTCGCCGCGGCAATCCTCGTGCTCCCCGGCGCCGCAGCACTGCACCTGAGCTCACGATTGCGCGTCGTGATGATCTGGTCCCTCGCCATCGCATTGGGCGGAACGGTCATAGGCTTCGTGATCGGCGACGCATCCCACTGGCCGATCGGCCCGAGCATTGTGCTCGTGCAATCCTGCGCGTACCTCGGGGCACTCGGCTCAAACAAGGCGATGGGCGCGCTACGATCCTCCTGAGCAGGCATCAACAGGAGTTCCCATGAAAGCTGAGACGATCCTCGCAGAGTTCAATCAGATCCGTAAGGACATCCCAGAGGACAAGTCCGACATCGAATGGCTGACGCTGCACCACGCGTTCTGCTTCATCTCGTACAAGATGGGCGATTTCCAGAAGTATCTCGACGAGCAGGCCGAGAAGGGCGCGTTCGACGAGTTCGACGATTAAACCGACTACCGCGACATTGCTCGCAGGAAATCGTTAAACAGATCCCACGCTTCCTTCTTCGAGATCGGCTCGCCCGATCCGTCCGCGATCCGCGCGTCCGCGAGCTGCTCAACATGACGCCAGTACCCGAGCAGGGTCGACCACGCCCACCCGAGCGATCGATCGGGGTCGTACATATTCGTCGGCTCGCTCGTCAACCCGTTGAGCTCGACGATCCCAAGGTCATCGCCGTTCATGAGCGCTTCATATGAGGTGCAGCGCACATCGAACCGCCCAATATCGAACCCACGCCCCTTTTCATCGCGGAACCCGTCCGCGATCGAATCGATCTTCGCGCTCAGCTCCGGGGTGATGAGCTCTGCGCCGTCCGTAAACATCGCGCCCTGGGCGTGGTTCCCGAATGACCCGAGCGTCACACGCTCGCCTTCTTCGGGGATCAGGTGCTGCTGCTCACGCAGCCGCTCGACGAACATCCGCGCCTGCGCCCGATGCCGGGGATGGTTGAGGATCAACTGTCGCAACGATCGTTTCCCGTCGCCGACGACTTCGGGGAACTCCTTCTTGTTGATCGCGTAGATGAACCCCGCGGGCTTCTTGGGTTCAACGATCGTGCCCGCGTGACGGATCCAGAGGATCCCAACCTCGATCGGGCCCGGGTGATACCGCTGCAAAACAAACGCCTCGCCCTGTTCGGTGCAATACCGAGTCAGGTCGTCGTGGTTGTGCAGGATCCGCACGCCCTCGCCGCGTGCGCCCTGATCGGGTTTCGCGATGATCGGGTACCCGCCCAGCAGCGGGTTCGTGGAGATGCACTCGCCCGCGTACGCGGCCCGCCGATGCGGATCACGATCGGGCCCAATGAGCATACACCGCAGCACGCTCGGATCATCCGGGAATCGCGCATCAAGCTCGGACTTGCGTTCCTCCTTGAGCCCACCGTCACGCGAGTACCCGGGGTTGACCGCCGTCAAAGATCGAAGCCCCTTCCCCGATGCGATCCGTCCACACGCAGCGAGCAGTGTCGTCAGATAGAGCACCCCGCTCGGGTAGTACTCGTGGTTGGTGAGGCGCTGGATAAAACCCTTTATGCGTTGGCGGCCCTCCCAAGTGACCCCAAGCCGAATCAGAATCAACGAAAGTGTTGTGATGCCTACACCCACCAGCAAACCGAGGAGGCCAAACCTGTGCGTGAGATCCAGCGTGAGCGTTGCCCCCGCTATCCCAATCGCAAAGGCGGGGAGAAAAAACAGGAGCGATCGAACCCACCCGAGAAGCGTCCATGGTCGATCGAGCGAGCGGGAGGGCTCAGTCAAGATCGCGGGCGTGCTCAACCACCAGGTGCGCCCGATGAGGATGGCGAGAAGGGCGACCGCGAAATCCACCGCCATCATCGCGACAAGCAGCGTGACGAGCACGACGCCGTATCTGGGTTGGAATCGGATGAAGATCGAGAACGCAATGAGCACACCCCACCAAGGCGCATGCTGTTCAATGATGCTCCCTAACTGATGAATCCAGTAATCGACTCCTGTCCTCGTCGGCACCGGCGCGAGATCAACATAATCGGTCTCGGGTTCGACACCTGGCGCATCGTGTCGATCGAAGAACGGGTTGAGATACCCCGCCGCGAGTGTGCTCTCCGAGTCCATCATCGGGATGAAATGCATCGCATCGAGCATCACCAGCTTTGCGCTCTTCATCCGCCGATAGTGATCCTCCGCGGCCCGATCCGCGATGAGAAAGTCGTGCCGCCCGTGCATGATCATGGTGGGGGTGTCGATCGATTCCATCAACGCGCCCAGGTCGCGCTGGTCCGTGTCATCGAAGAACCGCAGAAACGCATTCCGCTCGCCCATCGGCCCCAGCGCCCCAAAGTGCGGGTACAGGTGCGAACCATGATCGAGCACCAGACGCCCGACTTTGTACTTGAAGTGCTCAAACGCGTACGAACCGGTGCCCTCGTTCTCTTGGGCACCAACCGCCGCGAGCATCGTGAGGGTCGCGACCCGATCCGGGTGCTGCTCGATCATGCGAAGCCCGACCGCGCCGCTGTTGGACCATCCCACGATGTGCACGCGCTGCTCGTCGCCCATCGCTTCGACCAAGCGCCAGAGGATTGCGGCGTAAGTGTCCGCGCCGTAGTCTTGGAATACACGCCCACGCGACCACGGCTCGTTCTGCGATGCGAACCCCGGGAGATCCAGATAGATGACGCGTCGCCCGTGCTCGCTGAGCTTGGGTGCGAACTTCTCGAACCCGTACGCCGCGCCCGGAGACCCGTGCAACAAAATCACCGGCGGGAGTGTGGAATCCGGATCGCCCTCGATCACCACCCGATAGGGCAGCGGGTTCACATTCACCGCCAGCCCCGTCGTATCCACTTCAAATGTCGGCGCATCGTGTTTGTCGAGGAACATGTTCCCCCACACGATCCGCGCCTCGTCCATCTGCCAATCCGTGATATTCGACGCGAGCAGCAGGAACAAATAAATCCCGACAAACCATTTGAAATGAGATCGCACGAACCCGCGCTTCACGCGTTGGGTGTGCCGCTCATTGGTCGATGGGGTTTCAGGCATTGTGTGTCTGATTGGTCGTCAACGGCACAAGATTTCGCTTCCGGATCTCCGCCGTGCCCAGCTGCCCGCACGCAGCCATCGTATCACGCCCCTTCGTGCGCCGTCGATTCACGAACACACCGTGCTCCATCAGACGCAACACGAACGCATCAACCTGATCCTGCGTGGGGGCGGGCCAAGGCGAGTCGCGGCGCGGGTTATAGGGAATGACATTGAGCAAGCCACCGTGCCCCTTGTGTTTCTCGCGATCGTGGTTACGGATGAAGGGTGCCATCCACGCCGCGAGCTGATCCGCGTGCTCAAGCTCCGCGTTCACACCGGGGATCAGCACATACTCGATCATGATCTTGCGACCGCCCCGAACCTCACGCAGATCGATCAGCACCTGCTGGAGCTCCGCCATATCCCAATTGCGATTGATCGGCATCAGCTCCGAACGGATCTCGTCGTTGGGCGCGTTGAGCGAGAGCGCGAGCCCGAGCTTGCCCCACCCGGGCTGCTGCACCTGCTGCTCGATGCGGCGCAAACCATCCACGCGGCCGACCGTGCTGATCGTGATCGCGCTCATGGGCACACGCGCACCGTGATGATCCGTCAGGCACGCGATCGCCTTGAGCACCTCGTCGAGGTTGTCCATCGGCTCGCCCATGCCCATGAACACGATGTTGTCGATGTGGATCCCCTCCACAAACTCAGCCGTCCACCATTGCTGCACGATCTCATCGGCCCGCAGTGATCGCATCAACCCCATCTGGGCGGTCTCGCAGAAATCACATCCCATCGCGCACCCGACCTGCGAGCTCACGCACAGCGTGTGGGTCTTGCGCCCGGATCGCCCGAGCATCGGGATGATGACCGACTCGATGTCGTCGAAGTCGATCCCCTTGTCCGCGAGCCGATGGTTGGGGTTGGGCAGACGCTGGACGAACTTGATCGTAACCCCTTCATCCACAAGCTCTTCGTGACGCTTCACGATCTCGGGGACGACGATCTTCGCGGGGGCATCATGCGAAGACCCGTCACGGAACACGGCGTGATACGCCGATTTCGCACGCCCAGGGCCGACTCCCTCGAGCGCGCACGCCGCCTGATACTGCTCCAGAGTCAGTCCCAGCGGGCAAATGGGGTCAATTTCAGTCGCTCGAGCCATAAGAGCAAGGATAGGACCCAGACCGACCAATCGGAAACCAACAAGCCCCTTTCTGGTCATCCAGCGGCGTTTTCAGCACAATGACTCGGTTTCTGGCACAGATTCTCCGTTTCACGATTGCGGGAGGAAGGTGCTTTCGTTAAAATGTAACTGTTACGCTCAGTCGTTATCGGCACTTCACTCAATCCACAGGATGGGCAACGCCATGCAACGAAATCCTCAATCCAACAACAACCATGTTGCCAGGATCGCTAAGTCAGGGTTCACACTCATCGAACTCCTTGTCGTCATCGCGATCATCGCGTTGCTCATCGGCATCCTCCTCCCCGCGCTCGGTGCGGTGCGAGAGACGGCAAAGACAACAATGTGCGCCGTCCAGCTCCGATCGATCGGCCAGGCGACGGCCATGTACGCACACGACCACAAAGACCGTATCTGGCCAAGAAGCGAATGGGTCAAGGTCGAGGTCGCGCCAGACAAGTGGGAACGCGGCGCAATCTTTGACTATGTCAACGACGCGGACGAAGTGCTCGCGTGCCCAAAGAATAACCGCCAGGCAGCAACCTCAACAGGCGATGATCAGCAGTACTCAGACCTCTTCGGCGAATACAAAGATGTCGGGGTCGACTTCGATTACTCACTCGTACGAGGCGTTCAGGGCGCCAAAATGTACAAGGGCTATATCAACACATTCGCCTATCTCGATCGCACAACAGGGTTCTCGGGCACCAGCAGCCAATACTACTCCGCGGAAAACTTCGTCAGCAACGCCGGTTACTTCGAGAAACTCCCCATCTTTGTCGAAGAACACACCCAGTTCTACAACGCCCACGATGAGTACAACGACGGGGATTGGGCACGACTCGATCAGATCACCGAGCGACATCAGGATCAGGGACACATCCTCTATATCGACGGCGTCGCCCGCCTCTTCAACGCAAGCGCCGGGAAATCAGAGTTCGAGGAAGAACCGGGCGATTTCACCGCCGACGACATCTACTACTCGGTCCGCGAGAGCGGCACCCAGTACTACCTCCAGATGAACGCCGACCCCGAGGCGGCCAACTGGGGATTCCTCAACGACAAGTAATCAGCCACTTCGAGCGATTCTGCCCAAATCGGACACGCCAAACGCACTAGTATTCAACCCTGCCGAATCACTCGGCAGGGTTGTTTTTCAGGGAGTTTCTCATGTCGTGGATGAAGATCAAAGACGCGTTCAAATCCGACCCCGGACAGACCATCACGGTCAAAGGATGGGTACGCACCAAACGCGACTCCAAAGCCGACGGCGGGTTGTCGTTCATCGCCGTCCACGACGGCACATGCTTCGACCCAATCCAGGCAGTCGCTCGCCACGACCTCTCAAACTACGACGAGGTCGCAAAGCTCAACACCGGCTGCTCTGTCGAGATCACCGGCGAGCTCGTCGAATCGCAGGGCAAGGGCCAGTCCGTCGAGATCCAGGCAACCGAAATCAAAGTCGTCGGCTGGGTCGAGGATCCTGATACCTACCCCACAAGCAACAAGCGGCACAGCTTCGAATACCTCCGCGAGGTCGCACACCTGCGGACCCGCACCAACACCTTCGGTGCCGTCGCCCGAGTACGCCACGCGCTCGCGATGTCCGTCCACAACTACATGGACGAGCTGGACTACTACTGGGTCCACACGCCCATCATCACCGGCTCCGACTGTGAGGGCGCGGGCGAGATGTTCCGTGTGTCCACGCTCGACTTCTGCAACATCCCCAAGACTGAAGACGGCGAGGTCGATTTCTCCAGCGACTTCTTCGGCAAGGAATCACACCTCACCGTCTCAGGCCAGCTCAATGTCGAGACCTACGCCTGCTCGCTCAGCCGCGTCTACACCTTCGGCCCGACCTTCCGCGCCGAAAACTCCAACACCTCGCGCCACCTCGCCGAGTTCTGGATGATCGAGCCCGAGATCGCCTTCGCAGACCTCCACGACAACATCGAGCTCGCCTCGGGCATGCTCCGACGCTGCGCATCCGACCTGCTCACCCGCCGCGAAGACGACCTCAAGTTCTTCGACCTGCGCATCGAAAAGGGCATCATCGATCGCCTCAAAATGATCGCCGACGCACCGGTCAAGACCATCACCTACACCGACGCGATCAAGATCCTCGAAGAGTGCAACGAGAAGTTCGAGTACGATGTGAAGTGGGGCACGGACATGCAGTCAGAGCACGAACGCTATCTCACCGAGAAGCACTTCAAGCAGCCCGTCGCCGTCATCAACTACCCCAAGGACATCAAAGCCTTCTACATGCGCCTCAACGACCCCGGCACCGACGGCGCACCAGCCGACACCGTCGCCGCGGTCGATATCCTCGTCCCCGGCGTCGGCGAACTCGTCGGCGGCTCCCAGCGCGAAGAACGACTCGATGTCCTCGATCAACGCATCGACGAGATGGGACTCATCAAGGACGACTACTGGTGGTACCGCGACCTCCGCAAGTACGGCACCGTCCCCCACGCCGGCTACGGGCTCGGCTTCGAGCGACTCATCCAGTTCTGCACCGGCATGCAGAACATCCGCGATGTCATCCCCTTCCCCCGCGCCCCCCGACAGGCGGAGTTCTGATGCGACTGCTCGAATCGATCTGCATCGCGATCGCTGCGCCGCTCCTGTGGGCGGGGACACCCCTCCCCGACAACGCCATCGAGGCAGTCCGCATCAGCGAGGTGGTCGCGTCCATGCAGTCCGCGATCGAGCGCCTCGATTCGGGCGCATACATGGCCCAGATCAACCCGAGCGATCCGGTCCTCGCGACAGAACACCGCGCCTGGTTCGCGGAACTCTCCGTCGCCCCCGTGCAGGACCTGCGTATCGCGATCGACCCGAACACCGAGATCCTCCTCGAAAACGACGGCTCGATCATCGCCCCCATCATCTACACATGGAAGGTTCCCAGCGAGGACAATCCCCGACGCTACGACATGCCCGCACGCTTCGCCCCCATCGGCACCCCGCACGGACAATGGCATTTCATCGGGCGCGCATGGGACATCGCGATCACCGACACCCCGGGCGTGCGGATCTACTGCGACGACGAACACGCCGACATCGCAAACATGGCGAGCGAACGCGTCCCGGTCCTCCGCGACGCAATCGCAAAGGACATGGGAATCGATCCAAACGGCGGCGATCTCCACGAGGTCGTCGTCAAGATCTATCCAAAGATGCGTGAGCTCCAGGCATCGATCTACCCGTCCTACACCGCCGGGATCTCCGGCTGGAACGAGCCCGGCGAGTCCATCAAGATCCTCGGTCGCGATAAAATGAAGCAGGACCGCCTCGATCCGCTCCTCGCCCACGAGATCGGCCACGCCGTCAGCTTCGAGTACGGCCCGCAGATCAACCTCGCGCCATGGTGGACACTCGAAGGCATCGCCGAAGTCGCTGCCGGGTTGTTCCGGGATTCATGGGATCGCAAAAACCAACGCATCGCAAGCCTCGCACAGACAGACAATCTGCGCGATTGGGATCTGCTCGCAGATTTCAAGGGTGAGGCAATCAACCACGGCATGCATGTCTACCTGCAGGGCTGGTCGATGATCGACTACATCGATCGCACATTCGGCAAAGATGCCCGCAACGCCTGGTTCATCCAACTCGGCCACGCCAACACGCTCGACCAGGCATCACGCGCAGCCCTCGGTCTTCCTTTCGATCAGCTCGACGCACAATGGCGCGCGTCCCTGCAGGAAGTCGAACTCAAGGACTGATCAAGGACTGATCAAGGACTGATCAAGGGCTGACACTCGCGTTGCGGAGTGGATCCGTATCCTCGCCGGGGGCGAGCATCCGGGTCGGCGCTTCCGTCGGCGTTGGCGTCGGGGTCGCACGCACGAACCCGAGATAAACCCAGAGGATCATCGCAAGCAGCGTCGTCCAGAGCGCAACATACCCAATCGAATCGCGCACAACCGCGGGCCGATCACGCACGGGTTTATTCACAAGCACGACAAGTTTGGCACCAAACGGGATCGCCCGCTCGCGCCCTTCCTTCCATGCGACTCTACCCGCACGGACAAGCACACGACGAGCGGTCTGCCAGATCGATTCTACTTCGGAAATCGGCGCGTCATAGTTCTCTTGTTCTTTCGACGCAATCATCGAAGCCGCGACGGGAGTTGGCTCCGGCGTCGAACTCGCGGGCGTGGGTGCCGGAGGAATCGCAGGGACGGTGGCCGGCTCGGGCTCCGCCGCTACCTCCGCGGCTTGAGGGGATGCCGCCGGTTCTGCAGGAGCCTTCTGCTCTTCGCTCGGCGAGGCCGCGTTCGAATCAAGATCAAGCTCACCAAGATCGAGCTGGTCCAGGATCGATGTTGCATCGTTGCTGCCCAAAGCATCCGAACCGATGAGGTCACCCTCCGGTGTTTCGAAATCACCGCTGAGGATATCGTCGCCGATCCCCGCCAGTGCCGCGTCCAGATCCGCCAGCGTCGATGCGGTATCCACAGATTCCGAGTCAGCGGCATCAACGCCCGGATCGGGTTCCGGCGCATCGCCGCTGTTCACAGAAGAACCGCTGGATGATTCTCCCATCAGCTCATCGATCGCCGCGGTAAATGAGTCCGTTTCTTCAATCGCGCTCTCAGCCGCCGCCGAATCGTCAGTTGCTTCGCCCGGCGCAGCATCCACTCCATCACCCGAATCGGGAACAGCGCCTTGGGCACCCTGCTCATCTTCATCGACAGCCGCGTCCGGCTCCGGGGTAGATTCATCCGACGCGTTGACAAGTTCATCAGCGACACTTCTCAGCAGCTCATCCGCGTCCATGGACGCAACATCTTCGACCGCTTCGTCCGCGGGGTGTTCTTTCTCAGCCGAGTCGGCGCCTGGCTCCGCGGTTTCGGACGCATCTTCGTCCTTCGGATCCAACTCATCCAGAGACTGTGCGATCTCTTCGATTTCGTCGGCGGCTTCAGTCTCCGTGTCGAGCGAGTCCACTTCCTGAGCGAGTGCTTCAAGTTCCTCGTCCACGATCGGTTCCGAAATCACGCCCTGCTCGATCGCATCGAGCTGTGATTCCAGGTCCTCTGCGCTGATCGCAGATTCGCTCGCGTCCTCACGCACCGCGGCAACATCATCAACCGGTGGTTCTTCGATCGCATCTTCGGGCGATCCGTCCTCGGCTTCAACATCACCACCCGATGGGGATTCGGGCTCATCGTCGAGCAGCGTCTCGATCGCGTCCTCGATCAACGCCTGAGCATTCCGCTCGACAGAATCGATCGCCTCGAGTGTCTCGTCACTCAACGCCTGCGAATCAGCGTCACCATCCGCCTCTGGATCTGTGACATCAGCGCCCTCCGACTCCTCAGCCGGACGCGCGGATTCCTCCCCGCTCAGCAGCGAGTCAATGGCGTCGTCAAAGTCCGAGCCCTCTAGATGGGAGTCTTCCGTGCTCAATCTGACGCGATCATCGGGTGAATCGCCCGCTTTCTCAAGGGCTATCGGCCGTTTTCTCCCAACCGTCTTCTCAAACGCCCGCCGACCCTTCGCGCCTATCCTCGATCATGCACCATGAAGCCCCGATCGCCCATTGCGTGATGTTCTCGGACCTTGCGTCCGCTCGGGCAGGCGATGCACTCGAAATCGGAGCCGACGAAGCCCACCACGCGGTCAGGGTGAAACGCCTGCGCACCGGAGAAACGGTGGGGGTCCTCGATGGGTGCGGACGATTCGCGATCGGCACACTCGACGAGATTGCCGGTTCAAGATCCAAACCCCTGCTGAATATCGGGTTGCAGTCCGTCGAAGTGGTCGATCCCATCCGCCCCGCCCTCTCGGTGTACGCCGCACTCCCCAAGGGCGATCGCCTCGACCGAATGATCGATCAACTCACCCAGATCGGGGTATCCGCCTTCCACCCCCTCCTCTGCGAGCACGCCCAGCGGAAGCCCGACAACTACCGCCCCGAAAAGCTCGAGCGGATCGTCGAAGAGGCAATGAAGCAATCTCGACGCGCATGGCGCCTGGAGATCGGCGACCCCATCGCCCTCAACGACGCGATCGAAAACCCAGGCGCAATCGTCGCGGACGCTTCCGGCGAGGTCTGGGGGCCCGAAGACACGCTGAGCACAAACCCGACACTGATCGTCGGCCCCGAGGGCGGCTGGAGCTATACCGAACGCGAACTGATCGTAAACTCAGGTGTGCGCGTGTGCCGCTTTGGTATGCTCGTCATGCGGATCGAAACCGCAGCAGTAACCGGTGCATCGGTGCTCATGAACACGCCGAATCCGAGTTGAGAAACCGACGGGAGACGAGATGAAACGAAACGCAATCGTGATGTGTGCAGCAATGGTCATCCTCGCGCCGATGGCCCTCGCCCAATCAATCAGCCCCGAGCACCAACGCAAAGCGGAACTCATCGCGGATCGCGCAATGAGCTACCTCGAATCGCGACAGAACCCAATGACATACGGGTTCGATGACGATCCGGATGTGCAGACCCTGCCCGCGATCACCGGGCTCGTCGTCACTGGTTTCATGCTCGACCCACGCATCGACGAACGCCATCCCACCGTTGTAACCGCTACGCGATACATCCTCAAACACCAGCAGCCCGACGGCGGGTTCTACAAAGACATCCTCCCCAGCTACAACACCGCGATCTGTCTCTCCGCGCTCGCGCTCGTCAACAAGCCCGAAGCCCTCCAGGGGATGCTCGCCGGACGAGAGTTCCTCAAGACCCTCCAGTACGGAGACTTCAACAACAACAACCCCGAGGACCCCGGGTTCGAAGAGTCCATCGACATCAACCACCCGTACTACGGCGGCGTCGGGTACGGCAAGCACGGACGCCCGGATCTCTCCAACCTGAGCTTCTTCATCCAAGCGCTCCACGACACCGGCACCTCGACCAACGACGCGGCCTATCAACGAGCACTCGTCTTCCTCAACCGTGTACAGATGAACGACGCCATCAACGACATGCCCTACGCCGATGACTCAGATCAGGGCGGGTTCATCTACGCAACCGTGCCCAACATCGAATCCGTCGACGGGCTCGCGGGCCAATCACAGGCAGGCACTACCACCGAAACACGCGAAGACGGCACCGAGATCGTCCGACTCCGCGCATACGGATCGATGACCTACGCAGGGTTTAAATCCCTGCTGTACGCAAACATCAAAGCCGACGATCCACGCATCTCCGAAGCACGCAAATGGATCGAGACCAACTTCGTCCTCGAAGAAAACCCCGGCATGGGCATGCAGGGCTATTACTACTACCTCTGCACCATGGCAAGAGCGCTCGATGCACTCGGCGAAGATGAGATCAACGGCACAAACTGGCGCGAAGCCCTCATCGACACCCTCTACGAGAACCAGTTCCCCGGCGGGTCTTTCAAGGTCCACGAATCACGATGGATGGAGAACAACGACATCCTCATCACCGCATACGCCCTCATCGCGGTCCAGCACGCGCGCAACTGACCCCGATCACTGAAACAACGCGATCACATCCAAAACCATATGACGCACCCGCTGTCGGAGCGTCGGTTCATACTTCCGCCCGAGCCCCCTCGCGCCCAGTGGTCCCATCGCACGGATATAGAGCGCATACCCGTTCTCATCGGGTGATCGGGCGGGGTAATAGTTCCGGTACTGCGCCACTCGGATCGGTCGATGCACATCCGTGTTGTTCAGGTGAACCGTTTCGTACTCAAGATCCCATCGCCCGTCGCGCCATCGGATCGCGCTCACCATCTCCCATTCCCTCGTAGGACTCAGCGCCTTCCCTTCCGGGAGATCCTTGCTCAGGATGTACCCCGGCCAGAACTGGTCCATCGTCGGATCCGGGTAATCAACAATCTCGCGCGATCGGAACCTCGGGTGCGGATAGAGCCCGTCGTGCTCGCCCTCGCTGCCAATGGTGCGGATCTCGATCCTGGGTGACAGATCACGCACGGACCACCAGGGGATGGGCTCGGTCTCGATCGTGAATCCATCCGTCGATTGGTCGTACACCAGCGCAACCACACGAGCATCCGGGAGTTTCGATCGGCACTCGATCAATCGGATCAGGTACAACATCCCAACACCGATCGAGACGATCAGCACCACATCCCGAACGAGGTGGAATCCGCGTCTGAATCGGTTGAGCATCACCCTCGATCGGGGCACCTAGTCCTCCGTTCGCACAAGCAGCACCACGCAATGCACCTCCACGGCTTCGTTGCGTCCCACCGCATCAACCTGTTCGTGCGTCTTCCCCTTCAGGTTCACCCGGTCCGGGTGCAAATCAAGCCCCGCGGCAATGTTCTGTCGCATCAAGTCCTTGTGAGCACTCAGCTTGGGGCGTTCACAGATGATCGTCGCATCGAGATTCCCAATCTCGTAGCCCGCGTCCTTCACCCGCTCGGCCGCAGCACGCAGAAACACACGAGAGTCCACAGACTCATTGCGAGGGTCATCGTTCGGGAAGAGCTGCCCGATATCAGGAGCCCCGATCGCCCCCAGCAACGCATCCGTGATCGCATGCAGCAACGCATCCCCGTCCGAGTGGGCCACCGGGCCCCGATCGTGCTCAATCTCCACGCCACCAAGGATGAACGGACGCCCGGGCCCGTGCTCGCCATTGGGTTCGAGTCGATGCAGGTCGTATCCGTGTCCGAGGCGGTATGGGAGTGTCATGGGCGCAATGATCTCAAGTTTGAAAGGATTGTGAACCGAGTTTGGTGGTCATCCGTACCCGATTGTACCGATAGAACGCACAGAACCGGGATTTTGCCCGGATAGAACTGATCACGCTATACTGCAGCGAGGGCATAACGCCCCGCCGGAGAGACCCGAATATGCCGATCCACGCACGCCGACGCACAATGCTCACCCTGACCCTGATCGGGGGAACCCTCGGGACCGCACTCCTGGGAGGCTGTTTCAAGCAGATGTTCACCAACTCTCCGGGCGGCAACATGCGTTCGGACGACACCTTTACATACATCTCAACGCCATTCGAGCCGCTCACCGTCACGCTCTACGACTTCCGAGACAACGAGCCACTCTGGACCGTAGATGTCCCGGTCGGCCAAAAGGTCACCGTACGCTTCCTCGAAAATCAGGCGATGGAAGGCACAAACCGTCGGCCCGACATCATGCAGTGGGCCATCTACGACAAGGACAAGCGCCGCGCCGATCTCACAAACAAGATGGCCGTCCCGAGCCCAGACGCACGCCTCCTCAAGGTCTCCATCCGCGACGGCATCGATTACCCCGCCGAAGACCCCGATCCGATCGAGTTCAACGACCCCAGCCGCGACTGGGTCCCCGTCGAACCACGCCGCTACAGAGGCGTCCCCCTCGACCAGAACGCCCGCCAGGGAAGCTACATCTCGGACGACTGAACCCATCGCGTCCCAACCGATCAATCCTCCACCGGCCCATCAAGGCCGGTTTTTCATTGGCGTGTTGCTAGGATTCCCTGATCCCACCCGCCAGGAGATGACCATGCCCACCCAGACGACAAACCAGTCCACCACGCTCGACCTCGCCCGCCGCGTCAACGAGCTCAAGCCCTCCATCACCGTCGCACTCAACAACAAGGCCAAGGCGATGAAGGCCGACGGTATCGATGTGCTCGGCTTCGCCGCCGGCGAGCCCGACTTCGACACACCCCAGGTCATCAAAGACGCCGCCATCAAGGCCCTCAACGACGGCCAGACCAAGTACACCCCAACACTCGGCGACATGCCCACACGCCAGTGCATCGCAGACAAGCTCACGCGCGAAAACAACATCCCCGGCCTCACCGGCGAACATGTCGCCATCGGCGTCGGCGGCAAGCATGTCCTCTACAACGCCATGCAGTGCCTCTTCGATCCGCCCCAACTCGGCGAGGACCCGTGGGAGATGATCCTCCCAACACCCGCGTGGGTCTCCTACCGCCCCGTCTGCGAACTCGCCGGCGGCGTCGTCCGCGAGGTCGTCGCAGGACCCGACACCGAATTCCGCATCAGCCCCGCTCAACTCCAGGACGCCATCAACCCACGCTCACGCGTCCTCATCCTCAACTCACCCTCCAACCCCTGCGGCACCATGTACTCCGAGCAAGACCTCCGCGACCTCGCCAAGGTCATCAAAGAGGGCTTCGAGCGAGCACCACAGCTCGTCGTCCTCACCGACGAGATCTACGAAAAGATCGTCTACGGCCAGCACCCACACTTCTCCATCGGCTCCATCCCCGAGATCGCCGAGCGCGTCATCACCATCAACGGCATGTCCAAGGCCTACGCCATGACCGGCTGGCGCATCGGCTACGCCGCCATGCCCGGCGAGTTCGGCAAGAACCTCATCAAGGCCATGGGCAAGCTCCAGGGCCAGATGACCACCAACATCACCAGCTTCAACTACCCCGCCATCCGCGAGGCCCTCACCAACCCGCAGGTCGACGCAGAAGTCGAAAAGATGCGACAGGCCTTCGCCAAACGCGCCGACCTCATCATGTCCCGCCTCAGCGAGATCCCCGGCGTCACATGCCCAACACCCACCGGCGCCTTCTATGTCTTCCCCGATGTCTCCGCCCTCTTCGGCAAGACCAGCGCCAAGGGCACCAAGATCACCAGCGCGACGACCCTGTGCGAAGCCATGCTCGAAGAAGCCCACATCGCCTTCGTCCCCGGCGAAGACTTCGGCGGCATCTCCGGCAACCACCTCCGCATCTCCTTCGCCTGCTCCGAAGACCAAATCAACGCCGGCATGGACCGCTTCATGGCATTTGTTGAGTCGATGAGTTGATCAATTTTCGCTCACGGGCAGCTTGTGTTGTACGCGTTGAGGAACGCGCTGACATCAAAGAAGTTGAATATCCCATCTTCGTTGAAGTCGATCATTTCACCAATGAAGGTTGAGACATCGAAGAAGTCCACCGAGCCGTCATTGTTGAGATCCGCTGCACACCTCGGGAAGAGAAGATACGCCGCACCAAGTTCGGGGGCGGATTCTGGGGCACCAACAAGAACCTCAGAACCATCGCTCGACATGCTCGTTCCAAAGAAGTCGAACCCGTTAACCTCCGGGGGACGGAGAATATCAAAGGGTTCCAGCTCTGAGCCAACGAACGCATAGACCGATCCGGTGAGTTGATCGCCAGGAGCACCCACGAAGAGAACACTGCCGCTGACCGCAACACTGGATCCAAAGAAATCTGAAGAGGTTAACTGCGGTGGTGCGATTTTCAGAAGTTGCGCTCCTGTACTCGCGTCGAATAGATAGACGGCACCCGCTTGATTCCCTTCCGTATTGTCGGTGCTCGCACCTACCACAATCAGGTTCCCAATGATCGCTACAGATCGCCCAAAGCTGGGATCTACTGCCGAGGGATCTGGCTCAAGCCGATGCAATCGTGCACCCGTAACGACATCGAAGACATACACAGCGTCATTGCTGGAATCATTGACCGCGCTGATGACGATGTACTCGTCATTCATTGCAATGCTGTCTCCGAAGCGATCATCGCCCATGAACAAATCTGGAGCGAGCCGCACGATCTCAAAGTCTGTCGGTGTGCTCAGTGAGTAGGCGTATACGCCTCCTGTTGATCCGTCTGGGTTGGGAGAGGAAACCGCTCCGACAAGAACAAGGTCGCCATGGATCGCAACCGAGATACCAAAGTTTGATGAACTCGAGCCGTCCGACGGTCGCAGTGTCCGGAGCAAGCTGCCCGAAGCGGCGTTAAACAGGTAGGCTTCCCCTCCGACACGAGCTCCTGCAACGACGGTATCGCCTTGAATCGCAACACTCGATCCAAGCAAATCACTCGGCAACAAGCCAGCAGGGACAAGCTTGCGAACAAAGGCCCCCGTCGATCGGGAGTACACCGACACCGCGCCCGACAACGAAAAAAGATCGCTGGAGAACTCTGAACCAACAATCATGTAGTTGGGTCCTAGGGCCACGCTGCTCCCAAAGTCCTCACCGATGGCCGGGGTTGAAGGCAGTATCTGCGTGCTGTCATAGACAACCTGCGCCATGGTTGTGCTGGTACTCCCAGCAAGAAAAACGCTCGCGGCGAGTACGCCGATCCGGTCAAAGTGCATCATCAAAGGTCCCTCTCACTCAAAGTGTACTGTTTGGTTCTGGTTGCGCGATTCCCCGCAGAATCCCTCACGGACACCCCATATTGAAGTCGCTGAGGAACGCGCTCACATCAAAGAAGTTGAAAACCCCGTCCCCGTTGTAGTCTGGCTGAGTATTGATCAGGTCCGAGACATCAAAGAAATCGAGCGAGCCATCGTCATTGATGTCCGCAGGGCAGATGGCATCGATAAAGTACGCAGCACCAGTTTCCAGACCGTTCTCAAACTGGTTGTAGTTCGATGTCAGGATCTCACCATCACCCGCAGCGACCTCAAATCCAAATCGGCTTTCAGTGCCACCAGTAGGGCTCACAATCTTATCGATGAACTCGTGGGTGTTGATGTCGTAGAGGTACACCGCGCCGATCAGATTGCCGGGTTCTTCTCTGAATGGCGCACCGATGACGAGGACATCGTCACTCAACGCGATCGATCTCCCAAACCAGTCCACTTCGTCCGTGTCATCTGCGATGATCTTGTCAATCTGATTCCCTGACACAGCATCAAAGAGATACACCGAACCTGAGTTCAGCCCGCGGTCATTGGTGAAGGGCGCGCCAATCGCGATAAGATCGCCCTGAATGGCAACCGTCGTTCCAAACTGGGACCCGGTCTGCGGATCGTTCGGGGTCAGCTTGTGAAGCTGATTTCCGCTCACAAAGTCATACACATAGACCGATCCCGACTCACCAATCCCAACCCCGATGTCGTTTCGACTCGAACCGACGACCACAAAGTCGCTATTGATCGCAGTAGAAGTCCCGTATCGCCCAAGCCGTGTTCCATCTGTGGGTGTCAGGATTAAGAGCTGATTGAAAAACTGGGTGTCATACGCGTACACCGCGCCGGATTGAGTCCCATCCACAAGCGCGAGCGGCGCACCAACCAACACAAGCCCATCGTTCGCACTGACATTGTCGCCATACGAGCCGATCGTGGTAGGGGCCTCGGCTGTGATGCGGCGTATGAAACGGCCATTGAGTCCCAGGTCAAACAGATACACACTCCCCGCACTCTCGACCCCATTGACATCATCGTTGCGCGAGGTGGCATATAGAAACCCATTGTCAATAGCCACGGAATAACCGAGTTGGTCTCCGGGCCCAACATCAGACGCGAACGGAGCATAAAGAAAGTTGCGGCTGACGAGGTTGTACACATAGACCGCGCCGGAGTTTTCGCCATCGATGTCATCCATCAATGCGCCGACCGCGAGATAAGGCCATTCGATCGCCAAGCTGTATCCGAAGTCATCATCCGGACCCGGGAAACCCGAGTACAACGCTTCGATTTCGTATTCGACCGGGCCGGCCGCCATCGTGCTGGAGATCCCAGCCGATATCGCCATCATCGCCACCATGGATCCGACACACCCGACTGACCGTTGCTGATCGCGCATAAACAATGCCTCCGTTTGGGCGAAGCCCAACGAGCGACAAAAACGCTTGCGCCTGGTGAACCCCTCTGTGAGCAAGTATACAGGAACCCAACGCACGGTTGCAATGGTGTAATCCGATCTCGCTGGGCAGAGTGCATGACAGGATGCCCGGCTCGTACCCGCCAGAGCAGGTTCTCTCAAATCCCCAGTTCCAGCTTCATCCGCCTTCGGCGGACAGAAGCGCTGACTCAAGCAGGGCACCCAACCCTCATTCTCTCCTCTGCGTCCTCTGCGTTCAGCCCCTCTTCGAGCCCTTCGCGATCTTCGCGTTCAACCCCAAACTCTCTCACGGCAGATCCACCCCAGTCAAAGCTTCAACATACCCATCCAAGTCCTGAAGCTCAAATACAAGAGAGTCAAACCGGAACGCGTTAAGCTCATCATGGATCAGCACCGGTTCGTCATCGAACCGCAAGGCCATGGCGCCCTCAAGTCGTCGTACTTCCAGATCGCTCAGTTCGCCAAGCTCCTGTGCAGGATCGGCGTACCCACACCGAACCGCCAAAACAGCCAACCCGCACTGCACATAACTCCCCGGCCAGCGACGGCTGCTCGTCCCGCACCAGTTGTAAAAACGCGGCTCGACGCGTATCGCCGCCGATCCGTCACCGAGCGCCCGATCCACGACGACCCCCTGTGCCGTGCTCACACGCAGAAACTGATCCCATGTCTCCACATCAACACGCGGCTCCACACCCGCGGGACGGGACTCACGCCCGTCCTCAAGTACCAGCACGCCTCCTGCAACGGATCGCACCCCGACAGGATCAACCAAGGGCATCTCCCGCTTCCATGCACCCTTCGATGCTGCGAAAAAGAAGCTCCCTGCAACACAGGCAAGGAACACCACAACGATCCAAAAAAACCATTTCATATACAGCGGTACGACAACGATCTCATACTGTTGCAGTCGTTCTACAACGCCGGGTACCGCGTGCCCTGCTCAAGCAGGATCGACATACTCAATATCCTTCAAGTCACTCCCGATCACAAGTTGGGCTCCATCCCCTCTCAGGAGTTACCACGGCCCATACTGAGTCGGATCGTGCCCGTCCCAGGGCTCACCGCTGCCCCCAGACCCGCCGCCGGAACTCACGCACATATTCAAGCATGTTGTGAGCAAAGACAGCACAACGAAGATCGCACCGTAATACACAATATAGATCGCAATATCCTTAGCGCGCTCTTGAACCCGCCTTTTCATCGCTGCCCCCGCTCGTATTCAGATTCATGCGCCATAGTGTAACAGCTCTGCTACTCCATATGCAATACATTACATATGAAACCGGGTGCCCTGCTTTGACCCGCCAGGGCAAAGCAGGTTCTCTTGAATCTCCCGTTCCTCCTTCATCGCTGCGTAAGTGAAGCAGGGCGCCCCACACCAACTGTAATCCACCGCACTGCGCGGCTGTGCCGCGAGTACGGGCACCCAACCCTCTATTTCTTCTCTGCACCCTCTGCGTGACCTTCGCGCCCTCTGCGTTCAGTCCCCTCTTCGAGCCCTTCGCGCCCTTCGCGTTCAAAAATCTGCACCACAGTGACCGGATCTGTGCGCAGAATTCAGTACATGCGCCGCTTTCATCTTGCCGGGTGCCCTGCTTTGACCCGCCAGGGCAAAGCAGGTTCTCCTGAATCTCCCGTTCCTCCTTCATCCGCCTGCGCCGGACCGAAGCAGTGCACCCAACCCTCTATTTCTTCTCTGCGTCCTCAGCGACCTTCGCCCCCTCTGCATACCCCTCTTCTCTTCGAGCTCTTCGCGCCCTTCGCGTTCAAAA